>Ga0228535_1000571_pt1 | contig 95961 bp, 132 predicted proteins | sample SJ1metagenome_FD_168457 | JGI IMG/M metagenome (GOLD analysis project Ga0228535, IMG submission 168457) | Enriched culture of PCE-dechlorinating microbial communities from Ithaca, New York, USA - SJ1 | ecosystem: Engineered > Modeled > Simulated communities (microbial... > Unclassified | place...
CCGGTTCCGGCTTTCCGGAGGTATCACCCTGTGGTCACACCACGAATAGCAGCTTGCAAAGCACCCTTTTGTCGGTCCCCGCGGTTGTGGATCCCTGGAAGGGCACTTCGGCCGCCGACAGTGTGGATCTGTCATCGGCCTTGTGCAAGAGACATGTGAGGTGAAAGAAAAAGAGAGCTGGTAGACATTAACTGTTGACTTCTATCATAGCAGCCGCTTGAACGTTAAGAGACCGGAAGAAAAAGAGCTCAAGCTGTTCAAGCGATCTTATCCGTCTTTTGTTTTTGACGTTCAAGCGGCTCAAGCGGCTCAAGCGGTTCAAGCCGCCTCTAGAGGCTTATCTCCTTCGCCTCCAGCATGCCGTCTATGGCCCTTATGTGTTTGAGGACGTCCTTGCCGATGGGGCAGTCGACGGAGACGAAGGCGACCTCCTCTCCCTGGACCATGCGGGAGACGGTGAAGCTCGCTATGTTGATGCCGTGGTCGCCCAGGATGGTGCCGACCTTGCCGATGACGCCGGGGCGGTCCATGATCTTGAAGGCAAGGAATGTCCCCTCGGGAATGACGTCGAGGTGGAAGCGGTCGAGAAGGACGATCCTGCCCAGCTTGTCGGGGAAGACGGTGCCTGCTATGGTGATCTCCTCGACGTCGGTCTTGAGACTGAAGATGATGAGATCGTTGAACTTGTCGAAATGCTCCGTCTTTGATTCCTCAACGATGATGTTGCGGTCCTTGGCCAGGTAAGGGGCGTTGATGTAGGTAACGGAACCCTGGAGGGAGATATCGAGAAAGCCGTTGATCCCGGCTATGGTGAAGGGCTGGTAGCTGAAGGGGACGTCGAACTTGCGTTCGCAGAGGTCTTCCTCGAAGTTCTTTCCCACCATGATGACCGATATCTTCTCGGGCCGGCCTTTGCTGATCTGCGCCGCAAGTTTGCCCATCTTCTCGGAAAGGCTGAAGTACAGCTGAAGGTGGTCGGGAAGAAGGGATTTCATAAAAGGTATGTTGACGCCATGCTGATAGGGCCTGCCGTGGAGTGCGTTGAGGACCTGTTCGGCAACGATGGCCGAGACTGCCTTCTGCCCCTCCGCGGTGTTGGCGCCGATGTGCGGTGTCGCGAAGACGTTCTCCAGGGTGAGAAGCTTGTTGTTCTTCGGGGGTTCCTCCACCCAGACATCCACGCCGGCGGCGAAGATCTTACCGGACACAAGGGCGTCATAGAGATCGTCCTCGTTCACGATCCCGCCCCGGGCACAGTTGACGAGGATGACGTCGTCCTTCATGATGGAGAGTTTCTCGGCGGTGATCATGTTCCTCGTGGTGCCGGTAAGCGGTGTGTGGAAAGTGACGACATCGGAGACCTTGAGAAGGTCGTCAAGCTCATCATACAACGCGACGCCGAGCGATTCGGCCTTGCTCTTCTTTATATAAGGGTCGTAGGCGATGACCTTCATGCCGAAGCTCTTCGCGCGGATGGCAACGTTGCTTCCGATGCGGCCGAGGCCGATGATCCCCAGGGTCTTGTTGTAAAGCTCGATGCCCATGAATTTCTTCCGGTCCCACTTGCCCTGTTTCAGGGATTCGTTGGCAAGGGGTATCTTGCGGGCGGCTGCGAGCATGATGCCCATGGTGAGCTCCGTGGCGGCCAGGGTATTCCCCGTGGGGGCGTTGAGGACGATGAGACCCTTCTTGCTTGCCGCCTCTATGTCGATATTGTCGACGCCGACACCGGCGCGCCCGATTATCTTGAGGCGGCCCGGGTTCTCGATAAGACTCTCCTTGACGGTCGTGCCGCTGCGGGTGATGATTGCGTCGTAATTGCCGATGATCGTCTTCAGCTCTTCGATCTTTATGCCTGCCTTGACTTCGATTTCGACCGCCTTGTCCGCCGTGAGGATCTTTAGTCCTTCTTCAGCGAGATGGTCCGTAACGAGGATCTTGAATTTTTTCATGGGAATCCGCCTAAGTTATTATTTCTTGTAATATTTCTGCGCTCGTGATATACGTAACGACAGTAAAAGATACCACCCGCAAAGAGAAAAAGCAATACAGGACCAATAGTTGTGGCGAACGAGGAACCTGCCGAAAAGAGAACATCCCCGGAGCTGAGCCTGGAAGGCGAGAGGCGTTATGATGGCAGGCGGCCGTTCATCAACCGCAGCAACCTCCGCGACATCATCATAGTGGTCTGCCTCATTTCCGCCGTGCTCTACGACCTCGACTGGGCAAGACTCGCCGTGGCGGGGGCGCTCCTTACCTTTGGCTGTTTCTTCCACTACATGACAAAGGGAGTCCTTATCCGCAACGTTGTCCTGTGCCGGGAGGGGACATACGGCGTGGTTCGCCATCCCTACTACATGGCGAATTATCTCATAGATTCGAGCTTCTGCCTCGTGAGCGGGAACGTCTACCTTCTCCTGATATACCCATTCCTTTTCTACTGGTCCTACGGCCCGACCATCAGAAAAGAGGAGGCCACACTGGCGCGCCTCCACAACAGTGAATACCTGCGCTACAGTCTCGACGTCCCCCAGATCTTTCCTGATGCCTACTCCGCGCGTAGTATGAAAGGGGTGGGAAAGGGGTTTTCGATGAAGAGGATCACCCGGAACGAGATATCCCGGTTCATGCGTTTCTGGGCGACAGGATTCCTCATCATATTCATCCACAGTCTGAAGGGGACGGACCTGCGGAAGCTCTGGTCTTTCGATCTCGCGCTTATCAGTGATAACCCGTACGGCTTTGCGCTCCTTGCCTCGACCGTAATCCTCTTCGTTGCCAGCCTTCTCGTCCAGTGCAGGAAGGAAGAGGCAGTCCTCAAGACACAATAATCTCATGGGACCTGCCATGAATACCGCACCCGGTCAGAAATGGACCGTTACTGATTATGCGGTCCTGGCCGTCCTCGTTGCCGCTGCAGCCATCCTTTTCTTCTCCGGTCTTTCGTGGCGCTCACTGTGGGGCTCTGAAGGCCGGTGGGCCGTGATCGCCCGGGAGATGATGCAAAGCGGCAACTACTTTCTTCCCACGATCAACGGTGTCGTCTATTTCGACAAGCCGCTGCTGAGCTACTGGGCGATCATTCCCTTCTCGCTCTTTTCGGGAGTGACGGAAACCTCCGCCCGGATCCCCGGTGTACTTGCCGGAATGGGGACGGTGGCCCTCGTTTTCGTCATCGGCAGGGGTCTTTTCGGCCTGGCCCCGGGGTTCTACGCCGGTCTTGTCCTCCTGACGACGGCGATGTTCGGCTTCTGGTCAAGGACGGCGTCGGCGGAGATTCTCAATGTCCTGGCCATATGGTCGATGCTCTGGATCCTGAAGGGCAGGGGCGCCGGGCGCCCGTTCCACCGGTATCTCTTCTTTTACCTGATAGCGGCTGTCTCTTCCTTCTGCAAGGGCCCGCTGGCGCCGGCCGTCGCCGTGACGGCGGTGATAGCGGTAAGCTGCGTGGAGATGGTCTGGGACATCAGACAGGACGGGTTCGGCAGGACTCGAAAGAAAGTGACGGAGCATTTTGACTGGATACTTTCATGGAAAGGCATCCTGGCGGCAGCCTGCGGCCTCGCCCTGTTTGCTCTGCTGCTTTTCCTGCCGGTGATCATGACCGGGTCCTGGGAGGCTGTCGAACTCATGTGGCGAGAGAACGTGGTAAGGTTCCTGGAGCCTTTCGACCACGTGGAACCCATTTATGCCTATTTCAAGCACACCCCGGTGTTCCTTATCCCCTGGACATTGCTTGCTGCCGGGGCCGTCATCCACATGACGAAGTGGGGAGGAGGGCCTGAGCGACGGTGGCTCGCGACGGTGACGATCGCCATATTCCTGTTCTTTACCCTTTCCGGTTCGAGGAGGAGCTATTACATACTGCCCCTCGTTCCCGCCTTTGCGCTCATCATCGGGAGGTCTCTATGGGGGCTTCTGGGCCGCGAGGCGGAGAAGGACTCGCCGGTCATGAAGGCAGCCCTTGTCGTCACGGCCTTTGTCCCCGTCATCGCGGGAGTAGCCCTCATTGCCGGGTTCCTGGGATTCGAAGCGTACCGTCATCTTTCGGAGATCATAGCGGGACCGGTTATCGTTATAGGCGGGGCGGCGGCAGTCTTCTTCATCTTCAAGAGGATGTTCGTACCAGGCTCGGCCCTTCTTGTCCTCCTCTTCTTCGGGATACTTCTATGGGCCTTTACTGCCGGGACCTCGATAGGGGAGAGGGACCGGGGCCTCAAGCCGTTCGCCCGTCAGGTCGCGTTGAGGATAGAGGAGGCAGGGGACAGGAACGTGGCGATATACGGGGTGCGCGATTCGTCCTTCATCTTCTATCTCGACAGGAAGTCGCCCATGAGAGTTCTGGATGGCCTCCGGGAGGTATGTTCCCTGGCGGGGGACGAGGGTGGGTACCTCATCACGGGAGAGGCCTTCCTGGGGTCCATCGGGAACGAATGCGGCCCGGGGAGGTTCGACAGGGTTCTCAGTGAGTCACGGGATGACCGGAGGAAGAGACGCAACGACCTTGTCCTCCTCGTGGCTCCGAAAGCTCGCTGAAAGGGCCTCAAACGGGCGTAAATCTCAAAGTTTTGCTTGACTTAGCACACCAAATGTATTAATGTAGACAAATTTTTTTAAGGGTGAAAACGGTTATGAAGACATATTTTCCAAAAGAAGGCGAAGTTTCGAACGACTGGTACGTAATGGATGCCGAAGGTATGGTGCTGGGACGGCTCGCCGCCAGGGTTGCCATGATCCTTCGCGGCAAAACGAAGCCTGTCTTCACGCCCCATGCCGACACGGGTGATTTTGTCATCATCGTGAATGCCGACAAGGTGAAGCTCACGGGCGCGAAGCTCCTGCAGAAGACCTATCAGAAACACAGCAACTTTCCCGGCGGCCTGCGCGTGACGAACGCGAAGACCATGCTGGAGAAGAAGCCGGAAGAGGTGATCTACCAGGCTGTGAAGGGTATGCTTCCCAAAAACACGCTTGGCAGGAAGATCCTCAAGAAACTGAAAGTATATCGGGGCAGCGAACATCCGCACAAAGCTCAGATGCCCAGGGAGATATCGTTGAAGGAGGTACAAGGTGCCTGAAAAGAGGTACTACGCAACTGGCAAGAGAAAGACCGCCGTCGCGCGGGTCTGGTTAAAACAGGGTTCCGGGGAGTTCCTGATCAACGGCAGGCCGTTCGAGAATTACTTTCCCGTTGAAGAGCTCCGCCTCATGGTCAACAAGCCCTTTTTGCTGACGAATAACGTCGGCAAGTTCGATGTCATCGCGAACATATACGGCGGCGGAATACCCGCCCAGGCATGGGCCCTCGGCCACGGAATCGCCAAGGCCCTTCTCGAAGTGAACGCCGGCCTCAGGGTCGCCCTGAAGAAACAGGGTCTCATTACAAGGGATCCCAGATCCAAGGAACGGAAGAAATACGGAAAGAAAGGCGCGCGCGCCAGCTTCCAGTTCTCCAAGAGATAGATCGATGCTCAATATCGGAATCGTGGGAGCAACGGGCTATACGGGCGCGGTCCTGATGTCCTTGCTCCTTACTCATCCCGATGCGAAGATAAAGCTCATCACATCCAACACGTATCGGGGCCGCAGGATATCGGAAATCTTCCCCCTTTTCCGGGGCCGGCTGGAGGAAGTGCTTCAGCCGACGGACGGAGACCTCCGCGGCTCCTGCGACGTCTACTTCCTGTGCCTCCCCCACGGGACCGCCATGGACAAGGCCCGGGAGCTTTTCGACGGAAAGGCCCTCATCGTGGACCTCAGCGCGGACTTCCGTTTCGAGGATCTTGCGATTTACGAGAGCGCCTACGTGCCGCACACGGCGAAGGAACTGGCCGCCCAGGCTGTCTTTGGCCTCCCCGAGCTGTACAGGGAGAAGATAAGAGGAGCCAGGCTCGTCGGCAACCCCGGTTGTTATCCTACTTCGGCTATTCTTGCCCTCTATCCCCTCGTCAGACAGGGAATGATCGAGGGTGACATCTTCATCGATTCCAAGTCGGGGGTCAGCGGTGCCGGCAGAGAGGGAAAGGTCGGCAGTCTCTTCTGCGAGGTCTCAGAGGGCTTCCGTGCATATAACGTCGGGGTCCACAGACACGAGCCGGAGATACAGAAGGAAGTCAATAAGTACTCGCCTCGGAGGATATCCTTCGTCCCGCACCTCGTTCCCATGTCGAGGGGCATACTGACGACGGTGTACGGCAGGCTCGCGAAAACCGCAAAGACCGCCGGGGTCCTGGACGTCTTCCGGGAAACCTACAAGGGCGAGCATTTCGTCCGGATAATGGACGAGAACGTCTACCCCGACACCCGTTTCGTCCGGTTTTCGAATTACTGCGACATCGGCCTCAAAGTTCTCGACGACGGCCGCATCATCGTCATCTCCGCCATCGACAACCTCGTCAAGGGCGCCTCCGGTCAAGCCCTCCAGAACATGAACGTGGCCCTCAACCTTCCTGAAACCGCGGGCCTTGAAGGCATACCACAATACCCCTAGTCCTTTCGCGCTCCCTCCCTTGAACCTTCTTAAATCCTTGACAGTGTTTTACGGGTTCTGTAGACTGAACGCGGGTTCACATGAACAGACGTTCATCTGAAGAAACTCGTGGGATTATTAATGAAGCGGCACTCCGGGTTTTCTCGCGGTCCGGTTATGACGGGGCGAGCATGAGAATGATCGCGGCGGAGGCCGGCATCAGCGTGGGGGCTCTTTACCTTTATTACAGGAGCAAGGAGGAACTTTGCTCCACCGTTTTCAAAGGTCTTTTCAGGCAGTTCCGGGATGTCATCGCCGAAAGGACCCGGGTGATCTCCGACCCCGCTGAGCAAATACGCACCTACATTGGGACATACATGGAAATGGCCAGGGTTCACCGCGAGTTCATCTACACCTTCAACAAAGACAAAGGATTCGCCTTCGGTGTGGAATGGAAACGGAAATTCTTCGTGGATCTCCGAAGGTTCCTGAACGGGATCATCAGACGGGGCATCGACGAAGGGATGTTTGCCGACATCGAGGAGAGCGAGGCGACAAAGATCGTCCTATCCGTCCTAAGGGGGTATGTTGTTTCCATCGTCATCGACCCCGAGAATCTCTTTACCGCCGACGCATGCACGGACATTCTTCTCAATGGTCTTGTGAGACGCCGGGATCCTGAAAAAGGAGCGGACCTTCCCCGGTGAGGATATCTGTCGCGATATTCATGACCTTTGCGTTTTTGTGGTCCGTACCGGCCGGCTATTGCGGGTCCTATACCCTGGAAGACCTCTACGCCATCGCCCTCGAGAGGTCCGAGAGGATCAAGATGTCGGAAGAGGACCTCACTATAGCCAGAACGGGGAAGGACAAGGCCATGTCCGCCCTGCTGCCGAAGATCTCCGGTCTCGGAAATTATACCGGCTACAAGGACCAGAAGGTCTCCGACACGGGGAGTCTTACCCAACCCGATGAGGCATCGGGCTTTAGCCTGCGCCTCGACCATTCCGTGTCCATGTCGGGCAGAGAGATCACGGCATACAAGGCGGCGAAGGACAATATTAAGAAGACCGGTTTCGACCTCTTCGCCGTGAAGGAGCAGTACATCCTTGCCGTAACGAACTCCTACTATGACGTTCTCAAGGCATCGCGGCTCGTGGAGATACAGAAGCAGAACGTGGAACGGCTGACGAAACACAGGGACGCGGCATCGATCAGGCTCAGGATAGGGGAGGTCACGAAAACGGCCGTGCTGAGAGCGGAGGCGGAATTATCGGGGGCCCGTTCCGATCTCGTGAAGGCACAGAACCTCCTGAGATTCGCGAAGGCCGTCTTGAAAAGGATCGTCGGCCTCGAGGATGAATTCGATATCGTCGATACGCATAAGAGCGGGACAGCCGGCCTGAAGGACATAAGCGAAGGCAACACCGAACCTGTTATCGGCAATTGTATGGGGCTCGAACTCGAGTGCCTGCGGCAGGTGGCCCACGCGCAGCGGGCAGAGATAAGGTCGTCGGGCATCCAGAAGGATATCGCTTCCTCCCAGGTCGTCATAGCCAGGGGCTCCTACTGGCCGATCTTTGCCGTTGAAGGGATTTTTGCGCAGAGGAAGGAGACCCCCGAAACGAGCGGTCTTATCAGGGATAACCTCTATGGCGGTGTGAGGATGGTGTTTCCTTTCTTCGAGGGGGGCTTAAGGGCTGCCGAGGTGAGGGAGGCGGAATCGAAGAAGAGACAGACCGATTATGCTTACGAGGACCTCAAGAAGACCGTCACCGTCGAGGTCGAGAGCTCATACCTCGATTTCGTCACCCAGAAAGGGATCCTGAGGTCGCTCGAGGACCAGTGGGTGTTCGCCGAAGACAACTATAAGGCCGTTTCAAAGCAGTTCGAATTCGGCCTTGCCCAGAGCGTGGACGTCATGGATGCCAATACGCTCCTCGTAACGGCGGAGCGCCAGCTCATCGATGCCCTGTACCAGTTCCAGCAGGCCGTTGTCCGTTTAAGACGCTCGACCGGGACGCTGCTCGCTTCGGTGAACAAGAGAACTGGCGGTGCCGCCGCCGGGGTCGTGAAGGAGAACATGGTGAAATGAAGAGAAGGACCATTGGAATAGCGGGCCTTTTGCTCCTTGCCCTGTCAGCCATCATTCTGGCGTCCGCGGGTTGCGGAAAGAAGAGTGCCGGGGACAAGGCTGTGAACGTCATCGTACAGGCTGCGGAAAGCCGTAAGGTACGCCCCTACATAGAGTCTACAGGGACCCTGAACCCCAATGAGGAGATAGTCATGGGGGCTGAAATAGACGGGATAGTCCGGAGCGTGAAGGTGGACGAGGGTACCGTCGTGACGAAGGGAATGCTCCTCGCGACGCTGGACGATACGGAGCATGTGCACGAAGTGATACGGGCAAAGGCGGCCCTCAAGCAGACGGAGGCGTCGCTGGCGAACACGAGGATGGAGTTTTCGAGGAAGGATGCCCTCTACAAGGAACAGCTTGTCACGAGACAGCAGTACGATGATGTGTTCACCCGGTTGACGCTTGCCGAGTCCGAGGTCGATCGCGCCAGAGCTGCCCTTGTCATAGCCAATCAGAAGCTCGCCAAAACAAGGCTCCATGCGCCAACGGCATGTCGGGTAAAGGAGAAGAAGGTGTCCGTGGGAGATTTCGTGAAGAACGGAACCCCGATGCTCGTGTTGATCCAGCCGGTCCCTCTGAAGCTTCGATTCTCTGTTCCCGAACGTGATATCGGTAAGATGAAGGTCGGCCAGGAGGTACACGTCAGGGTCGACGCTTTCCCCGGGCGGGAGTTTGTCGGGAAGGTCTCCATAGTCTTTCCGAGCCTTGAGGAGAAGACGCGGAGCCTTACGGTGGAGGCCCTTATTCCGAACGGACAGAATGATCTCAAGCCCGGCCTTTTCGCCAAGGTCCGCCTGTATATCGGCGATGAGAAGGATACGGTTCTCGTTCCCGTCACCTCTCTTCTGTATGAGGGCGACAGGGTGCGTCTCTACGTTGTTGAGGGCACCAGTGCCCGGGAGCGCCCCGTGAAGCTGGGCAATAAATATGGTGAGTTCACGGAGATCTCCTCGGGGTTGAAGGCGGGGGAGATAGTGGTCGTCGCAGGGCAGCAGAACCTTTCAGAGGGAGTGAAGGTCTCTGTCGAGAAGTCCCCGGGACGGGAGAAGGGCAAAGAGGGGATGGAAGATAAAGAGGAGAAGAGATGACAAAGCCCGGGATACTCCGCGTCGGGACGGTTGCCTGCTGACCTATGTGGCTTTCCGATGCATCCATTAAGAGACCGGTGTTTGCAACCATGCTCGTCATGGCCCTCGTCGTTCTCGGCATTGTCAGCTATCCGAGCATTGGTGTCGATCTTTTTCCGAAGGTCGATCTGCCCATGGTCAACATCAGGACGGAGCTGAAAGGGGCGAGTCCCGAGATCATGGACATCGACGTTACGGACAAGATCGAGGAGTCCGTCAACACCATCAGCGGTATCAAGACGATCACCTCATCGAGTACGGAAGGCGCGTCGAATATTACCGTCGAGTTCGTGCTCGAGAAAGACATCGACCTGGCGGTACAGGATGTCAGGGAAAAGATATCCGTGATACGGTCCAAGCTGCCCAACGATATAGACGAGCCCATTGTGGAGAAGGTGGACCCGGACGCGACACCCGTGCTGTGGCTTGCATTGCACGGGCAAAGGTCGGTACGCGATCTTTCCACTTACGCGGACGAAGTCCTCAAGGAGCAGCTCCAGAGGATAAACGGGGTCGGTGCGATCCGCCTGTACGGATTGAGACTGCGCCAGGCCCGCATATGGCTCGACAACGACAGGCTGAGGGCGTATGGCGTGACGGCCCATGATGTCATGAAATGCCTCCAGAGAGAGAACGTGGAGCTGCCCGGGGGCAGGATCGAGAGTGCAACGAAGGAATACACCGTCAAGATCAAGGGCGAGTTCCCGACGATCCAGGGATTCAACGAGATGGTGGTGGGATATCACAAGGGAACGCCCGTGCGCCTGAGGGACATCGGACGCGTGGAGGACGGCATGGAGGAAAAACGGACGATTTCCCGGTATAACGGAGCCCCCAGTGTCGCCGTAGGTATCCAGAAGCAGTCGGGAACGAACACCGTCGAGGTGATAGGCAGGATAAAGAAGGAACTTCAGGAGGTATTGAGGACACTGCCCAACGGGATGAGCCTTGCCATAGCCTTCGACCAGTCTAGCTTCATCAAGCGGTCGATCAATGATGTGCAACATCACCTGATCTACGGCGGGTTCTTCGCCATTCTGGCGGTCCTTCTCTTCCTGAGGAATTTCAGGACGACGATCATAAGCGCGCTGGCGATCCCGGCTTCCGTTATTTCGACCTTCGCGATCATGAACGCTTTCGGCTTTACCTTCAACAACATGTCCATGCTGGCCCTGTCCCTTTCCATCGGTATCCTGATAGATGACGCCATCATTGTTATCGAGAACATCCAGCGCCACATCGAAGATGGTATGACGCCCAGGGAAGCCGCCTTCTTTGCGACCTCCGAGATCGGCCTTGCCGTTTCGGCGACGACGCTTGCCATCATCGTCATATTCATCCCCGTGGCCTTCATGAAGGGCATCATAGGACGTTTCTTCTTCCAGTTCGGTATGACCGTGGTGTTTGCCGTGATGGTTTCGTGGTTTGTATCCTTCACGTTGACACCCATGCTGGCGTCCCTCTACCTGAAGGGCAGGAACGGCCCCCAAGACCCCGTCAGAGTGCCGGCCTGTGTCCGGAGGATCGGAGACCGTTGTCGCGTATCCCACAGATTGAAGAGGTTCTCGGCGCTCCTCGAAGGGAGCTACGAGAGGCTCGAAGGCAGGTACCGCGGTGTACTGACATGGGCCCTTGACCACCGGACGAAGGTTCTCATCTTCGCCGGGGGCACATTCGTGTTGGGTCTTTGTCTCATGTTCTTCATCGGAAAGGAGTTCGCTCCGTCGGAAGACCAGAGCCGTTTCGTCATCCGGCTCCAGACCCCTATCGATTATTCCGTCGATGAGGTGGACCGCATGAACCGCAGGGCCGAAGAGGTCGTCAAGAAGTTCCCCGAGGTCCGGAGCGTCCTGTATACGCAGGGTGGTGGACGCACGAAGGAAACGAACAAGGCGAACCTGTCCGTTAATCTCGTTCCGAAATCGGAGCGCCGGAAGACCCAGGAAGAGATCAAGGCCGAGATGCGCAGGGCGTTGAGGAAGATCCCGGGATTGAAAGCTTCCGTGGAGAACATATCCATGATAGGAGGCGGACAGAGACAGGTGGCCATCATGTACAGCATCCGCGGCCTGGAACTGGACAAACTGGAGGCGTACACGAGGGACATCCGCGACCGCTTCGGCAGGTTGCCGGGAATAGTAGACCTCGACACATCACTTGAGAAGGGCAAGCCGGAGGTCCGCGTCTTCATCGACCGCGACAAGGCTGCCGACCTTGGAGTCGATGTGGCGACTGTGGCTGAGACGGCAAACTTCCTCCTCAGCGGTGAGGTGGAGATAACGAAGTTCAAGGACGAGGCGAGGGGAAGGCGCTATGATGTCCGGGTGAGGCTCAATCCTGAGAACAGGGCCGATCCTGAAGATATCGGCGAGATCTATGTCAGATCGAAAGAGGGTAAACTGGTCATGCTTTCCAACATCGTGAGCCTTAAGGAGGGTGGTGGCCCCAGTGTCATTAACCGTGTCGACAGGCAGCGGGCGGTGACCCTTTTTGCGAACCTCGAGAAGAAACCACTGGGTCAGGCCAAATCGGAACTCGACGACATATCCTCGAAAGTCCTCACTTCCGGGTATTCGGGCAGCTACAAGGGACAGGCGGACACGATGAAGGAATCCTTCGGGTTCCTCCTGTTCGCTGCCATCCTGGGAGTGGTCATGGCGTACATGGTTCTCGCCGCGCAATTCGAAAGCTTCGTGCACCCCTTCACGGTCCTTTTGTCGATGCCCTTGTCGCTTATCGGTGCCTTCGGGTCGCTTTTCGTCACGGGTAAGACGCTCAATATCTTCAGCATTATCGGGCTCATCCTTCTCATGGGACTCGTGAAGAAGAACGCCATCCTGCTTGTGGATTACACGAACATCCTCAGAGAGCGCGGAGCCGCCAGGCGGGATGCCCTCCTTGAAGCCGGGCCTGTCAGGCTCCGCCCCATTCTCATGACCACCTTTGCCATGATCATGGGTATGATGCCCATTGCCCTCGGACTCGGCGAGGGTGCCGAAACGCGGTCCCCCATGGCTCTCGCCACCATCGGAGGCCTTATCACTTCGCTGCTCCTCACACTCGTGGTTGTTCCCGTGGCCTATGATCTCTTCGATGAGATGAAGGAAAGGTCTTTCCACCGAAAGGGCGGTTGAAGGTGAAGATGCTCATCATCGTCTACAACGACGTCATCGACGAGGAGTTTGTCACGATGTTGAAGAAGGCAGATGTTTCCGGGTACACGAATTGGAGGGAGGTGCCCCGCCCCTTTACCGGGGTGGCTCGTCGTGCTTATCTTATGAACCATGACCTGTCGGGGAGAGCACATCGACAGAATGTAAGGATGTAAAATGAGCCTGTTCTTCGTCACTTTCTTCACGCTTTACACGGCCCTTCACGCGTACGTCTTCGTAAAGGCTTGGTACACCTTTCGGTTCCGCCCGCTCACGGGCTGCATCATCGCTCTCATTCTTCTGTTCTGTGTTTTCATGCCCCTCTTCGTCCGCGCCCTCGAACAGGGCGGACAGGAACCCATCGCTCGTGTGTTCGCCTATGCAGGCTACATCTGGATGGCAGCCATCTTCATCTTCTTTGCTACATCCCTCGTGATCGATATTGGCAGGTTATGTGTGATCATGGCGGCGTCTCTCTTGAAGTTTGGACTGCCGGCGACGATGCGCTCGAGTCTTGTCCTATTCCTGATACCCGTCGCGGTGTCTGTTTTTACCGTGGCATACGGCTACCACGAGGCTGTTTCGATCCGCACGGAGAGAGTACACATCGAAACGTCGAAACTTCCCGCCGGAATCGAGAGGATGACAATAGTCCAGATCTCGGATGTTCATCTCGGGCTTGTCAACAGGGAGAGGATGCTGAAGAGGGTTGTTGTGGCCATCAGGGAGGCCCGCCCCGACATGGTTGTTTCGACGGGCGATCTGGTGGATGGGCAGATCAACAATATCGACGGTCTCTCCGACATGCTCAGGGACATTAAACCCCGGTACGGGAAATACGCGATCATGGGAAACCACGAGTTCTACGCGGGCGTGGGGGTCTCCGAGGATTTCACCAGGAAGGCGGGATTCAGAATGCTCCGCAACGAAGGCATTACCATCGACGGGATCATGAACGTGGCGGGCGTCGACGACGATGCGGGGCGCAGGTGGCCGGGGCGTCGCTCGCCGGACGAAAAGTCCCTGCTTGAGGGATTGCCGCGGCACCTGTTCACCGTCTTTCTGAAGCACCGCCCCGTCGTGTCGGCTTCATCGCAGGGACTTTTCGACATCCAGTTGTCCGGCCACACCCATGGCGGACAGGTATATCCCTTTAACTACATAACGCGCATATCCTTCCCAAGGATTGCCGGCCTCTACCCGCTGAAGAACGGTTCCCTCCTCTATGTCAGCAGGGGAACCGGTACATGGGGCCCCCCGATACGCTTCCTCACTCCGCCGGAAGTGACGGTGATCGATGCGGTGAGGAAGAGGTAGTCTCTCCCTCTTTACTCTTTCCCTTTTTTCATTTAATCTATCTTTCATGGAAGACACGGACACTACATTTAAATCCACAGCATTGGAGATCAATCTCGAGCGAACGAAGGCCGTTGTCGAGATACCCGGGAAGTACCAGGTCCTGATGGAGATCATGGAAGGACATTACGGCATCTTAAGGCGTCTCGAGGACCTGCTCGTGGAACTGAACCATCCCTTCGTCAACTGGGAATATGTTCTGACACAGCTCAAGGGGCTTTCCATAGGGGATTTCTACGATTTCAACCGTCATGAGGACGGCCTTGAAGCGCTCACGCTTCTTTCCGGCATCTACACCGACACGATCACCTCGGCCCGGGACGAACGAGTCCAGGACAGCGCCGTCAGGTATCTTTTCGAGTTCATTAATACGGTTATCGGGAAGAGCGGCGGTAAACTCGAAAGGAACCTCGGTCTTGTCTCTTCCACCTTTTCTTCGCTCCTCGAGTTTGCCCGCAAGGGGGAGCACCCGTTCCTGAGGAAGTCCTCAACATATCTAAAGGTTACCCTGGGGCTTCTGCGGGAACACGAGTACTCCGTGAACCTCCCTGTTCTCGGGAACCTCCTCTATATAATGTTCCGGGAGACCTACGAGTTCTGGACGGCACAGCCGGACCCGACAGAATGGTATGTGCCTGATTGTGAGGATGAAAACGCTCTCGCGGAATTCGTGCGGCTTGTCTCTCCCCTCGGACACGGACACATGAAGGAGCTTCTCGGGCGTGTCGAAGAGCTTCACGGGGCGGTGGTCAGCGGGACGGATGGTGTCTGGGACTATCTCGAGATGCCCGATTATTTCCAGATAGTCAACGGGTACCTCCTCGTCGCCGATGACCTGGAGCGGTCGGAGGTGTTCTCCGGCAGGAATTTCCTCGTGAAACTCGATTTCCTCTTTCGTGTCCTGAACGTTCCGGGCCTTATCGATATCCACGCGTCGGGCCTTATAGAGATAAACCGCTGTCTGGGAAAGGTGTTTCAGCAGACGCAGGATCAGGACCTGCAGGAATTTGTGAAGAAGGTCTTCTCCTCCATGAAGCGGACCATCGGGCGCAGCCGGTTCCAGTCGAAAATAATCGACTGCATCACAACCCTGGCGAGGGGCGTCTTCGATCAGAACAACCATCCCCTTGCGGATGCCTTTATCGAGGAACTCATAGGGTTCGGGTTCCAGTACCCCGACATCGCGGGTTCCACGGCTGAATGGCAGGTCAAGGCCAACCCGTCGCACATCGAGAATATCCGGTCCTGGCTGAGGATTGTCGGTTTCCGGCCGCGATGGACGAAGAGGCTCCTTTCCGCCCTTGTCGTCAACCTCAAACTGCAGGGTGTTTTCGTCAGGGATACGGACCTCTTCCAGAAGGAGATATCGGCGTTCCTGAACTCCGACATAACTCCTTCCTACAACCTGGTGAAGCAGCTGCTCAGGCTTTTCCCCATCTTCTTCACCGAGATAGGCGCGGAGGGCGAGCTGAGGGAGACCTCGACGAATGTCGACGAGCTGTCTGGTCGCAACGACAAGCTTATATTCTTCCTCAGAAAACAATCCCATGTGGAGAGCAACAGCCTCCTCGTTCCCTTCACGGAGGACATCTTCCGGTACTGGGCCACGGGCGACAGGTCCTACATCAAGCCCCATCTGCCCGAAGAGGTCTTCGATCAGGTCAATAGCGAAGGGGAGTTTTTCGACGATCTCCACATCGTCTTCAAAAACCTGCTTGTCCGAGCGAAGGAAGACCCGAGGAACTTTCTTGAATGGGACGCCGCGAGGATCGCGAAAGAGGTCAAGGGCATACGAAGGATCACCGACAGGGAGCGCGAAAGGGCGCGGCTCATGCTCCGCTACTACCAGCTCATATACAAGAAATACAACCATCAGCACATCGACCTCCTGAGAGACCTCGAGATGTCCTGCATCGTAGAGATCCCGAGGATCCATTCACTAAAAAGGGCACTGAAGAGGAAGGACCACTACACAGCGCTCAACGTCACGCTGGACATACTGGCGGGGCTGAAGGCAAAGATCCTTTCGCCCGTGAAAACGGATTACTTCGAGAACATATATCACAAGAGGCATATAGCGGCCGGTATACCGTCCATGTACGGAACGTACCGGGAAGAGAAGTTCGAGGCCATGGGGCTTACCTTTCGCCTCGAGAGCCTCGCGACGATGCTTTTTGACAAGCTGATCCAGTCCCTCAATCTGAAGTTCATAACCAAGAGTACCCTCATGAGGATCCATGAGTATCTCTGGTTGTATGTAAAGGCCCTGGACGTGGACGGCATAGCGACCGAGGGTCTCGTGTCGAAGATGAGATACATCACCGCCGCCCTCCAGATACGGCAGTTCTCGATAGACCAGTACATAGACATATTCCAGTTCATCTCTAAGCAGATACAGGATATCATCAGGGATTACTACATCCACGCCCATGCGACGAACCTGCCCGTCATAATCGGCCAGATCATGGCTCTCAAGGGGAATGGCGAGGAGACGGGGCAATCGAGACAGGAGATCATCTACCGCGATTCGGAGAATTTCATCCGGTCGCTCATCGCCTCAGCCTTCGGCCTCCAGGTCTTCGACAACTTCATTAACTCCATTGCCCGGGCCCTTGGTCAGGAACTGGAGAAGTTCAAGGACAACAAACATATCCTTAACCTCGTCATGGCCTACATCCCGGAGTTGACCATCTCTCCCATCTACGAGAAGAAGAAGGAGATAGACAACCAGATCCTCATCGGGAACAAGGGGTATTTCCTGAAGCAGATGGCATCCCTTGGTTTTCCGGTGCCGCCAGGTTTCATCATCACGACGGAGGTTTTCCGGGGATACGAGGCGGTGACCGGGTACAAGTACATCTTCAAGGACTTGAGCGCTCGTATCTACAACGAGATACAGGCACTGGAACGTGCGACGGGGAAGAAGTTCGGCAATCCGCGCAACCCGCTGCTCCTGTCCGTCCGCAGCGGCGCCACGATCTCCCTGCCCGGCATGATGCACTCCTTCCTGAACGTGGGGCTCAACGAGACGATAGCGGAGGGTCTCAGCAGATTCAGGGAATACCGGTGGGCCGCATGGGATTCCTACCGGCGGTTCCTCCAGACATGGGGCATGTTCCAGGGCCTGGAGAGGAACATCTTCGACGAGATCATGAACAGCTACAAGCTGAAGTACGGCGTTTCCAAGAAGATACAGTTCGAGGCCGACCAGATGAGGCAACTTGCCCTGTCGTACAAGAAGGCGATGGAGGACAGGGGCATCGTCATCAGCAACGACCCGCACAAGCAGCTCCAGGAGGCGATCATGCTCGTCTTCGGCTCCTGGTACTCGCAGCAGGCGCGCATCTACCGCCACCAGATGCACGTGTCCGACGAATGGGGCACGGCAGTCATCGTCCAGACGATGGTCTTCGGGAACCTCAATGAGAACTCCGGGTCCGGTGTCATCTTCACCCGCGACCCCCGGGGGTCTTCGCAGAACGTTGTTCTCTACGGTGATTTCATATTCGGCGTCCAGGGCGACGATATCGTTTCCGGCCTTGTCGAGACATATCCCATATCGGAGAAACAGCGGGTCTCGGAGAAGAGACAGTCGCTGATATCCCTGGAGAAACGTTTTCCCGAGATATACGGAGAGCTGGTGCGTGTTGCCGAGTTCCTGGTTTACGAAAAACGGTTTAACCACCAGGAGATCGAGTTCACCTTCGAGACGGCAAGCCCCAGGGGCCTCTATATTCTCCAGACACGGGACATGGTCCAGCGGGGGGCGGGCAAGGTTGTTTCATTCAAGGACAGCCCGGAGCTCGAGAGGTCGCATCTCGGAACAGGGATCGGGGTGAGCGGGGGTGCGCTCGCCGGCCGCGTCGTCTACTCCGAGGATGAGATAGAACGGTACCGGCGTGAGAACAGGAAGGAACCCCTCATCCTCATCCGGCCCGACACCGTTCCCGATGACGTGGGTATCATCCTCAAGGTCGACGGAATACTTACGGCCCGGGGAGGCGGCACCTCCCATGCCGCCGTCACCATCCCCCAGCTCAACAAGGTGGGTGTCGTCGGTTTCTCGAAGCTCCATGTCTACGAAGCGGAAGCCTACAGCGTCTGCGAGGAAAAACTGATAAGGGGAGGGGACTACATCAGCATAGACGGCTGGACCGGCGCCGTCTACCTCGGCAAGCACGAAACGGAGAAAGAGGAATCGTACAAGATAACACTGTAAAGACGGTTGCAGCCGCTTGAACAGCTTGAACAACTCGAGCGTTGAGAAACAAGACCCACTGGCCGGGGTGTTGGAGCGCTGGATATTGTCTTGAGGAGACGGTTGCGGCGTGCTCAAACGCTTGAACCGCTCAAACTTTTGAAAGTATATCCCCTTCCAACGCTCAAGCGGTTCAAGCGGTTCAAGCCGGTTTTATGCCATACTCTTGTGCACGTATACGGCGAGATCACCCATTCTGTTGGTGTAGCTGCCGTATTCGTTATCGTACCATCCGAAGATCTTTGCGTGGACAACGGGGACCTTCATGCTGCCCTCAGGCAGGGCCTTCAGGACATCCGCGGGCACGTTGGGGATGCCGGCGACGTCGACGTCGATGAAAGCGGTTCTCGTGTGGTTGAACTGACCTTCGATGACGATGGCCGCGTCCGTGCCGATGAGGTCCGTGGAGACGTTCTGCTCCATGGTAAAGATGACGAGGTGTTCGGGATCGTTGTCCGCGGCCTTCTGGTATATCTCATTAAGCATCTTTGTGGTCACGGTTTCCTTCTTCCCGTCCGCCCCCGCGCGTGTCTGGAAGGTGCAGTTAAGAACGATCAGGGATTCCGTGTTCGTCGGGACCCGGATCGAATCGGCCATGAAGCCGATGTCCTTCACCTCCGGTATGACCTGAATGAGGGCCGCCGCGGCATTCGTGGAGGTGAGAATGATGTTGTTCAAGGTGCTGCGGTTCTTCCTCATGTCCTTCTCCCCGGCCTTCGGTGTCTTGTCGAGGATGCTCTGGGAATTTGTCACGGCGTGCACCGTGGACATGGACGCGGTGAGGATCTTGCTCGTGGCCGCCGTATTGAGGAGCGGTTTTATCATGTGCGCAAGACCCGTAGTGGTGCACGACGCCGCGGAGAGCACCTTGTGCTTCTTGAAATCGAAGGCGGTGTGGTTGATCCCGTAGATGAGCGTGACGCAATCGTCGGGGGTCGACAGGGCCTTGTTCTTGATCTTGAAGGCCGACGAGTTGATGACCGCTTTTGCTCCGCTCGCGAGGTGCCCCCTTATGGACCCGCCCTTGTCGTCAGCGGCGATGGTGGGATCCTGGAACTTGCCGGTACACTCGACGACGAGATCGACAGCGTGGTCGCGCCATCCGACCTCCGAGGGATTGCGGTTCTCCCTCAGGATGGTGACGGGGATGCCGTCAATGAGGAGCTTCCCCTTCTTCTCGTCGACTATCTCAATGATCCTCTTTGATTTGATGCCATAAAGAAAGCGATGTATGCTGCCGTACGTCGCATCCTTCTCGATGATCTGGGCGATGGCGGGGATGCCGTTGCCCACATCGCGACCGAGGTTGATGACGATCTCCTGGAAGTACTTGCGGGCGACGTGGTGCCACAACGTCAGCTTTCCGATCCTTCCAAGACTGTTGATTCCGAGTACGGGGCGTTTGTTCTCGAAGACTTCAACTTTACCCATGGTGATACCTCCTGTATGTAGTGGGGAACCTGAGTGATGTGGGGTTTATGTTCATGGTGCGAAAGGATTCTCCAATCTTAGGCACGAAGCATGCATCATCGAATGACCGAAAACAACCGAAAGGCATACATGCCCCTGTGGAAGTTCAAATATATCAGAATTTTACGGCCAAGTCAACGCAGGAACTGGCGGGTGTTAACCATTTGCACGGCCTCTGGAGCCGCCCGACGACACTTTCTATTGAAAAGGAAGCCCGAAATGTTTATAATCAAAAACCTTGCCCCCGTAGCTCAGGTGGATAGAGCAATGGATTCCTAATCCATGTGCCGCATGTTCGAGTCATGCCGGGGGCATTTAATTTCAATAAGTTACGAAGCAGGGTGATGAGCGTTAGCGACCTTTGTTAGTGACCCTTGCCTTTTTCCCCTTGGCCTCAGCCTCGACATATGTATCTCTCAACCTTGTCTCAAGAGCGTTGGTGGCCAAGGGTTTGGCCGCTTGGATGGAAGACAGATAGATGTCTGTTGTGGTAGCTCTCTCGTGGCCTAAAATGGCTTGGATGTCGGCAAGGGGGGTTCCTTCCTGATCCATGGTGAGGGCAGCGAAATGCCGCAGGCAATGATACGTGAACTCAGGAACCTCGGCATCTTCGCATTTGTTCCGCAGAAACTTGCTACGATACCTGAAAGGATTGCCAGTGGCCGGATGGAAGAATACGTAGCTTGAATTGATCTCTTCGGCTGCTGAGATTCGTCTGGCTAGAATTTCACGGAGCGTAGGACCAATGTTGATGCGGCGATACTTTGCGTGTCCGCCCTTTGCCTTTCGCGTTCTTAGAATAACGTAGCCGAGATCCAGACTGACGTTAGCGACCGTTAGCGAGTTAATTTCACCGCACCTGGCGCCGGTGAGTGCCAAGGTCCACAGGTAGTCCCGCTGTTCGGGTCGGCATTTCAAGAGCACGGCAAGTATGTCGTTAATCGGCGGGACGTACTTGTGTTTGCGATCCTCGGGGTATTTCTCGATACCAAGAGCAGGGTTCTTTTCAAGCAAGCCCTTCTTGAGCCCATGATTGAAGAGCGCTTTGAGGTAGGCAAGATACTTGTTTGCTCGTTGTGGAGAGACTTCAACGGCTACTTTATCCAAGAAATCAGTGACGTCATTGCGCGTGATAGTCTGCTTGAGACCCCAACCTTCATGTTCGCTGAGGCGAAGAATCAGGGCCTTGTTGTCCTGAAAATACAGCCGGTCCCGTTTTTGCTCCAAATCTCTCAGCCGACTTTCGGATAGCTGCTCGAATACCATAGGGATCGTTGGCAGTTTCGACAGCTCTATTCGCCTGTTTGCCTCTGCGAGCTTGGCCTGGGCCTGTGTCTCGAAGCCTCCTTCCGGCGTGATCGACTGGCCCCGGTAACGGAACTTGTACCACCATTTGTTTCTGGACTTCCATACCGCCATTCAGGATCTTCCTTAGCCCGGATTCAGGAAAACGGAACAGCTTTCCAATACGTATCGCGCCAAATAGTTCCTTGTGATCGTACACGAAGGTGAGACTGCAGTTGAACAGTTTGGCGACTTGCTCGGCCGTATATACAGTTTCTTCTATCATTCGGCTATATTTCCTGTCAATTCAAATATTTTGGCGTCTCAATTCCTCATAAGCGATGTGCAGAGCGCCTGGGCCAATCGAACCGGCACGGCATTGCCGATCTGCTTGGTCTGTTGGGTCTTGGTTCCTTTGAAGGTGTAATGCTCGAATGACATCGCCGCCGCCAGCTCGTGGGGCTGGAGCATCCGGAAACGGATATCTATCTGGTATTTGCCGGACACTTCCACGAGGCCAAAGCGGTCCTTCGTGGTGATTGTAGGGACCGGGTTATCTGTGCTGGAGACGCCTTCACCGGCGCCGTAGTATTTGACGAGGAAGGGTTCCACTAACGCCATTTCCCCATTATGAGCCCCGGTGATCGTCGGGACCGGCCGGTCGATAGAGTGGGCACGGTTTCCATCGTTGCCCTCGTGGGTTATCGTAACCATGAACGGCTCACACAGCCCCGTGTGATTCCCCCCGCCCGTGACCGTCGGCATCGGCCTGTCTACGTCCCTGACGTCGTTCGTACCATAGAGCATGACCAGAAAGGGCTTCGCGTTGAGGCCGCCATACTTCTTCAGCCCCACGGCTATCCGGGCCATAGTCGAAGGGGCCAAAGGCTTCTTTCTGCCGAAAATACTCTTGCCCTTGATACTCCAGTCTATAATCTCTCGGGCCGTCCGGTACGGCTGGAGCCCGTACAGGTTTCCCGGAGCCCCATGAGTAGGGTCCGGCCACTTAATCGCCTTGCGGCCTTTCCGTGCCAGGACAAAGAGCCTTTCCCGGCTTGTCGGATCGCCGTAGTCGGCGGCGTTAAGGATCCGGTCGTCAACCTCGTAGCCGAAGCTCCTGAGCGCGTTGAGCCATGCCCTATACGTTTCGCCCTTGCGGGATTTCAAAGGTTTACCGTTTACACCAAGGGGTCCCCAATCGCGGAACTCGCGGACGTTCTCGATCAGCAAGCTGTCGACGCGCAACGATTCGAGCCAGCGAAGGATGAGCCACGCGGAGGATCTGAGTTGGTCGTTGACCGGTTTGCCCCCTCGGGCGATAGAATGGTGCGTACATTCAGGGCTCGCCACGAGGATATTAACCCGTCCTCCCGGTATCGCATCCTCGGGCCTGATACTCTCCAGGCGCGCGCAGATGTGACGGGCGCCTGGGTGATTCGCCTTGTGAGTGGCTATGGCGACAGGCCAGTGGTTGACTGCCAGAAGGTCCACTACCTTACCCATACCGTGACAGGCACGGTACAGGCCGCTCGATGTTCCACCCGCTCCCGCAAACAAATCGACCGCTACAATCGCCAAAGTCAATTCCTCCGTTCGTCGCTTAGTGCAGGTGGTAAAGGATACCTTACCCCCGGCAACCCCAGCATGTAAGCCAGAGCCGGGCACAGATAGACCGGAACCGGGGCAGGACCCTCGACTGGGATATCGTTCGCCTCCAAGAGCCGTTCCAGTCTTTCAATTTCCACAAGGAGATCGCTTTCATCCAGATACATGCTTATACCTCTTGAGCTGATTCGGGCTTTGATTCCTCGTTCCCCTTCATTTTGCAGAGGATCTGTCGATGCACCTTCAGGCCATTGATAAGGACATCTAGGCTCTCGATGTTCGTGAACCTGAATATCACGGCAGGGTCGATATCATCCGGCTTGTCTTTAAGCGGTGTTCCTACTTCCACGGGCTCCGTGGGGTAGAACACGAAAAGGATCTCCCTTTCCTTGTCTACGACCTGCGGTACGGTCCCGAGGCCGATGTCTCCATGGCCAAACTCAAGATACGGGCACCACTTATTAGTTTCCTCATCCTTGATAGCTGCTTTTATGGGCATTGCTTTCCCTCCTTACCTGTTGTGCCTTCTCATGATCTGGCTGAGTCTCCGGTTCGTTGCCGGGACCGGAAGGGCCGTTGGGATGTTCCTATCGCTCTCGGGGTGTCCGAAGATCTGCCGTCGCCGTCTGTGACTTTCAGGGTGCCAGGGTTGGTCTCTGCGTTCTCAACCGCTTCACTGTCATCTACCAACGCCATCGGATACCAACCTTCTTCCCTGTGGAATATGTAGGTCATCTTACTTTGTCCTCCATCCCCTCCACCCGCCACGCCCAAGACTTGCCGGGGTGACGGTTGTGCCAATATTGCAAAAATGCTTTGCGGAGTTTATCTTCTCTGTTGACCAAAGGGAATATCTCGGTAGGAGGTAAAATAATACCAAGTTTTACCAAATCCTCTTCCGTCACCTCTTCCACCCGCATCGGCTCACAGGAAAGGATGGTGACGACCTTGCCCGTGCTTTTGTCACGGCACTTCTCGCCGGGGAGGTAGGGGCGTTTAGGGACAACGATAAGCTCTGCTATCGTGCCGAACGGGAAAACTATCGGTTCTTCCTTCATCGGCTTAAAGAACAGTGCGCCGGGGACGGACTTCATGATTGCCTCCACGGTAACTCATTCCACTCCCGCCCGTCGAGGAGACGACCGGCGCGTTTGGAGCCGACGCGTTGAACCGGCCATTCATCATCGTTAAGGTGTTTCGGGGATGCTGATCCATCCGGACGAACCCACATGGTTTTAATTCCCCGTATTATCCAATACCCCGCATCTTCGACCTTACGACACGGCACCCATTCGCCCCACTGCTTGAAGTAAAAGGATACCCCTGCCGCCTGACACTGGTCCCTTACCGACCGGACCCAATCAGGATGCATGGGACGCGCTCCGGGGCCGGTTTCGCCGCCGAGGATAACGGCATCGACATATTCATCCCAAGGTGCATCGTAATGCCAAACCGTGCCGAGGTCATCATCCCCGGGGAGGTCAAAAGACGGGATAGTGTTAAAATCGATCTCCCCCAACATCGGCTCGATTGACAGGAACTTCTTCCCCGGCACCTTGAGCAACTCCGGGATCTTCGCGTCGGCCTCGTCCTGGTTGCAGACGGTGAGGCCATGCCAGACGTTGGGAAGTGGGACGTGGTGTTCCATCCTTCCCGCCATCCTGCCAGACCTCTTGGTGAGGATGAGAAAGGTGTGCTGTGGGCAGGCATACATCACGTTCCGGACATCGGTTATAAATCCATCCGGCACGTCCTCGTGGAATAAATCGTTCCACACCGCGAACACGGTCGGCTTCCGCGTGCGCAGGGGGATGTCGAGGCTCTCAGGGTGCGGTGTCACCTTCTCCGGCCACCTGTGGAATCGTTTCCCCATTGCCATTGACCAGCAGTGATCACACCCTGGCGAGCAGGGCGTGCAACCGTCGACGAGGCTCCACGGTTTATCCCAATACCTTCCCTTGCTGATGTCTATCATCCCTTCCTCCTCTCCTCCAGCCACGGGGCTGGGAGTTTGCCGGAACCCATACACAATGGACAATGACCTTGGAAGGCTCCCTTGCAACCACACTCCACCATCCCGTAAGCCTCCTGCACCTCCTCCCGTCCTGTCCAATCCCAAATCAGGTCGATGAAGCGGGCGAGGTCGAGGAGGGAAACGAAGCGGGCGGGGTCGAGGAGGAGCCAACACCAGAAATCCTCGTCTACTTTTGCCGGCCAAATTTGTCCATAGGCAAAATGATGAAAGGATTCCCACCCCTCATGCTCCACCATCCCCTTTACCAATATCCAGTAATCGCCGTCATTGTGCAGGGGGTCGGGGTTATCGGATTGCCATGCACTTGTTTTCACTTCATGCCATTCCATCCCTGCGATCAGGCAGGCGACCTTGACTTTACGTTTCATCGGGCACCTCGGAGAGAGCGTCGACCAGACTCTTTGCGGGTATACAAAGTGCCCCATCGCATGTCAACAAGGGGCAACCATCGCATGTTCGTGCGTATCTCAATGCCGCTATCTCCTTCACCTTCCGCCACTTCTCCGCGTCCTCCATCATGGCTTTGAGAGTGGGTAGGGAGAGGATGGCGTCAGCACATTGGTTGGCGGTCTTGTTCTCCCAATCCCAATATCCTATGAGGTTTGCTATTTCATCGTTCATCGTTGGTCTCCATAGCTTCCTTGATATCCTCGCAGACAGCCTCCGCTTTCCTATGCGTACCGCAAACGTGGCCCAGAAAGCACTTATCACATGACGTGTCGAATAGAGCCATGAGTCGCCGCCACTTCTCCGCATCCCTCTTTACCTGTTCGTAATCTTCAGGCATTACATAGGGGGATGTGTAGCCGAGAGCGTCCCACTGGTCCGCCTTCTCCTGCATCATCTTCACGAGAGGCAAGGCTTCGTGATATTTCCGGGCGTCCTCCATCATGGCGCGGAGGGCGGGGGAAGAGAGAATTTCATCGGCCATTGATATATATGTGGCTTCGGCAACGTACCACGGAGCAAATATATGCATAGCCTGTGTATCTCTATCAAATAACCACTTGCCTATCTCTTTCTTCACCTGTTCATCCACGGTCGGCCTCCTTCCTTTGAACTACCAACGCCCTCATGTTGGCAGACAGCTTGCTTTTCTTCTGCTTGATGAGTTCGTATTCGGCATCAATGTTGACGCCCTTGAGAGGGTCGGGGTACATGCTGTTCAGGATATCGCGGAGCGTTACATGAGGCCTAGGGCAAATATGCCAATCTATCAAGGTCAGCCCTTTTTTTGTTTTAAGTTCATTCACGGTTGGCCTCCTTCCTTTATTCATACGCCCAAAAGGACGTATCTTTCTCGGCCAATTCTTTCGCGGATCGACCGGAAATCCACCAGTTGAACATATCTTCACCAGACTCAAATCGTGTCACGGCCTTGGATAATCCGCCCTCAATGTCAGAGTTCTTCTTCTCCCAACACCGTATAATTGCCCGTCTGTACGCCTCGGCAATCTTTGGGAATAACCTTGCTTCTTTCTTAATATTGGAATACGGGCACATCACACACCCGATCCGTTTAAAGCCCTCGTCATACAGCTTACAATATGAGATATTGTGTTGTCTGAGGAACTGCCACACATCGTCATCCGACCAGTCAATAATTGCATGAAAATATCGCTTTGATGTGTCTTTATAGCAAACTTCATTCATCTTCCGTTTGGCCCGCTTTATGCTTTCTGCGGCACGAACACCTGTAAGGACTACACGACCAGACCCGCCACGTTCCTTAAAGTATTCACAACAATATCGTTTTATACGGGTCGGTGGCATCCGTTTCTTCTGTATCAACTTCCACATGGTTATTTCTGGCCTATCAATAATGACCTCTAAATGCCTTCTCACATGGTAGACAAGCTCAGGCGGGTCAACGGTCGTCAGGTGATAATGTGCATCGAACTTTACCCCCGCCATCTTCGCAAGGGCAAGAATCGTGTCGCTGTCCTTCCCGCCTGAGTAAGCGAGATAGTACCCCTCTTCCGGCTCAAACATCTTGAGGCGGTCAATGGCGATCTGCACCTTGTCTATGCGGCCACGGAAAAGGTCATGTTCGATCAGCAAAATTTCCCCCAATCCTGATTATCTTCATCCTTCTCTCCTTTTATCCCCCCGGCTCCGCGATCTCTGGCAAGAGTTCCCGCCGGGGTTTTTGGGGGGGGGTAATGCGGTTGGCTTGGTCTCCATAACAAGCATTCTTATGGCCTACTCGCGGACGAGGGGAAACTTGGTGAGATCAGCGACCGGCATCGTTTGTACCCTTCTCATCAAATACCCCGAGATCCAACAGCCACTTCCGGTGTTCCAGGGCCTTTGCAAACATCACCTCCATCCCCGCTCTCTTCTGGGCTTCCTCGGGAGAAGATGGCGGCGGGAATGACGCCATGGTGAGCTTGGCCACCTTCTCGGGGGTCCAACCCTCCGCTCTCAGTAGCCTGTCCAGTGTGGCACAGGTATCATCGGTCATATCTTCATAGATAAATCCGTAGGCCACTTCAGGCGACATGTCTTTGATTCGTTTGTTCTTTTGTGCTATCCAGTCTATTTGCATACATACTCCTTCAAGGTGCATTCCTTCTTGAGATACAGCGGATGCCTGGGACAGCCTTCTTTCGTCACTCCGAGACAGTAGACCCGCCCGAACATCTGTTGGACCTGCCTGTCGCGGCCTCGATACCGGCCATGAATACCCCAAGCCGCTACTACTGTGTGATGCTCATCAGCGTACTTCATGAGATACCGGTCATGTTCCGGTCCGCCCGTGGGATCTTCGACCCGTTTCATCTCCGAGGGCAGGGTAGCTCGATACGCGAACAGGTTCAGCATGACCATGCCGCCGAAGCCGAGGATTTGCGCGAACCTGATGCAGCGACGGACCGTGGGATCGTCCCGCTTGGCGTCCGCCGTGGACGGGTTCAGGCCGACGAAGACGAGAATGTTGCCGAACATGCTCCATCGACGCCACAGATCGTAACGATAGGCACCGCAGGGAGAGAAGGTTGCGCCAGAGTCGAGAGTCATCTACCGGTCTCCGTAATAAACATTAGTCAGGCGTCTCCGGCCGTTCGTGATGAACCATTTGCCATTACCGCCATCAATAATCTCCAGGTTCTCCACTTTGCCGAACAAATGAATGTTGCCGCACAAATCCACGATCTTTGTGTACTCCTTCGCCGGATGTGGCCGGACACCCCTGCCGATCATCTGGTAGTAAAGCGCCAGGCTCATCGTCGGCCGGGCGAGAATGACGGTCTCCAGCTCGGGATAGTCAAAGCCCGTGGTGAGCACTCCTACATTGCAGACCACGGGGATCCTGCCAGCCTTGAACGCGTCTATGGTGTTCTCACGTTCCCTTTTCGGGGTATCGCCGGTGACAAGGGCCGTGCCGGGAATCCTGTTGACGACATTGCGCGCCTCATCCACAAACCGGGTAAAGACCAAAGCATTCTTTCGGTTCTCCATTTCCTTTCTGACCACGTTGACTAATCTGTCCGGGAACTGCGAGCTGGCGTAGTATTTCTGAACCGATCTGTCAGTGTAGTCCGCGCCGGTCGTGTTGATCTGCAACTGTGTCCGGTCAAAGCCTTTGGCGACGACATATTCCAGTTTGGCTAGGTATCCCGCCTCGAACAGTTCCCGGTTCTGAACGTAATAGGCCAGTTCATGGAAGACGCGGGGCCGGGTCCGGGTAAGGAATTTCAGGATGGAACCGCCGAAGCCGTCCTTGCTCAAGCGATAGGGGGTTGCGGTGAACCCGAGAACCTTGACACCATCGAGGCTGTCCACGAAATCCTTGTACATACCCCCTTTTGCGTTTACCCAATGGCATTCGTCTATGATGACGTATCGGAAGATTCGAAACAGTTCCTTCACATTGATCGTGCTACCAATTGTTGCAAACGTGATATTGGAGAGATCTTTCTGTCCCTTTGAGGCCGAGAAGATCGAGGCGTGATAGCCATAGGACGTGAGCTTGGCGTAGTTTTGTTCAAGGATCTCCTTCGAGGGCTGAAAGATTAGCGTGGGTCTACCCAGTTCCTTCACCAGATTGGCGATGACCAACGATTTCCCGCTACCTGTTGGGAGCACTTCAATACCGTTGTTCTTGCCCGGTCCCTTCAAGAACCTGAGAGCTGCATCCACGGCCCTTTGCTGATAGGGGCGCAGGACGTATTTGTCTGAACCGAAGAGGGTCATGGGAAAGCGAACCCCATGAACTTGCCGTCCCGATGTTTCAGTTCGGTCAATTTGTTCTCCGAGTCGTAATAGAACAACCGCTGACCTTCCTTGAGCGTTCCGGTCCTCGACAGTTCTTCAACCACGTCCTCAGCCGCGTTCGTGATGGTCATATATTGATCCCAGGGGCCGAGGTCCCCAAGCGTGAGCGCTTCGGGCGTGTTGCTTACGATTGCATAGTTGGCGCGGCTCACGGCTTGTCTCCTTCGGGCAACTCGATCACGATGCCCCGGCAGTACTTCTCGCCGTCTTCCATGATGTCGAATGTGGTATGGGGCATGTTGGTCTCATAGACCCACGAATACCCGTCTTTATTCCATTTGGCGCGAACCCTGTCCTTGATGCTTTGCGTGAGCCGTTGGAAATAGGGACATTCGCCGCCGCTATCGCATTCATTCTGAACGAGCCCCTTGGAATCGAAAAGAAGCTCCATGGCGTATGTTTCGTCATCCACGGCCCCTCTAAGTTCCACGGCATCATCGGAATAGCCGAAGATAGCAACAAGGCCAGCCGTCTTTGCTTCGGCTTCCTCTTCGGGCGTGATTTCTTCCCCGTACTCCCGACCATTGAGCTTTAATGCCAATTCTTCTTTGGTCATGAATTCTCCTTCTGAACCCTTAAGGATTCCTTAATGGTTGGCAGGGGGCAGGATTTGAACCTGCAAGCTCCGGAGCGTTATGGCTCTGACCCGTCAGCCACCCCTGCCATGTTTTCATCGCATCAACCACCATACAAGCGCTGTAGCCGCTATTATCGACAGGACACCGATTGTTACCGTCATGATGACGGCCCGCCTTACTGCATGTTTGATTGCACCGTCGATACTGCCCATTTGCGTTTCCTCCTTTGTTTCTTTGAGATACATATGCGCCACAGACTCCCAACCTATCCTGATAAAGCCGAAGGGTAAATGGATCTCTATGTTCGGGCACCAAACTGAGACGTGGAGGCCGAGGCTGAGACAGTCCCAACCGACAAAGAAAAAGTAACATCGGAAGCGTCCCCTGCTCATTTTGATGGATCGAGTAGTCAAACACATCGTTACAGGTCCTCGAACAACACCGGTATGGCTTCCTTGAACCCGGCCAGCATAGAGCATGCGAGGTCCCGCATCTGGGGATGTGCAGCCGCGCTGGTCCGCAAAGCGAAGAAGTGCCGCCACTCCCGGACGTTGCAGGTCATGACCAGTTCGGTCTTGAGACTGTTTGGCAGGACAGATCGGGCCTGCTGGGGTGATTGGCCTTGGTTCAGGAGCGAGAAATAGAACGTTTCGGCACTTCTGCAGGCCATGTACCACAGGCCGAATGAATCCTGTCCGACCAGAGGGAAATTGGGCGTGGCGTCCAAGTCTTCGTCAGCAAGCCACACTGGCAGGATGACCGTGATTTCGTTTCCGAACTGGTCTTTGCTGTAATTGCAGTACCGCGTTGATTCCTGGCTGTACGAGGCGAGTCTGTGCCTGACGATTTCATGTGTCACGCCCCTGTCGGTGATGATCCTGACGGTGATACTGACATGTTCAATAACCGAATGGTGTCCAGTGGCAATCCGCTTCCTGATAAAGTCCGGGGCGGTTCCAGGTCCAGCCGAACCCTCTGTCTTGTAACATACCCGTCCGGCCGCCTCGATCAGACGCAATGCTTGGTCTGCATCGGGTTTGTTCAAGAATTCCCATGACTGTCTGATGATCTTCATTTCCCCTTCTCCATCTTTTGCTGTTTTGAGGTTACCCTCCATTGACGGAAATCTTTGTTAACGGCGTGTGCGACAATCCCCATCGCCGCTGCGAATATGAGGAGGAGGAAGATGACAAAGGCGCCAAAGTGAATGTCTTCAAATGTCACCTTTTCTTTCCTCCATCAGCCATGAGAACGATCCCCTCGGTGAGTGGCCCAATATACCGGGACCCCTTTTCGATGGTTTCCTTCAAGCTCCTACAAACCTCGCGCGTCTCCTGCAGGAAGTCGTAGCCCTTGCCGAGATCGACTGTATCGCCGACCTCAAGGCGCGGCATGTTGCGGTAATACTTGTTCAGGAACTTCTCCAGCTCGTCCTGGGAGACTTCCGCTAAATATTTCCGTCCCGGTTCGATGATGCCCATTATTTTCATCCCGTCTCCTTTCATGTGCTGCATCCATGGCCGCACCGGTCCAGCGCGCCGGGGCCTCTTCGTTCAGCCTCTCTCGGACCTGTTCGCTCATGGCTTCTTCGATTGCCTGTATCCCGATTGCCGAGAAGTACCTTTTCGGCATACCGTTGACTGTATGGATCTCGATGTCGAAATCATCGACGCAGATCTCCCCGTGCTCGCGGCGGTCGCGGACATTGAAGACCTCGTACTTGATCTCGTGATCGTTATTGAAAAGAATTAAGGTGAGTGTTTCTATGTGATGCGGTAACTACTAACAGGGCTTACCCCTGCCTGCAAGGCTATGCCTTGCCGTCTGTGGTGACTACTCCTTTCTTAAGTCGTTTTTTGGTATGCCTTGTCTTCTCGATCTTCTGAAGGCGCAGGTAAACATAGGTCGACAGGCTCTTCAAGTCTCGCGGGTCAAACTGTCCCTTTTTGGATACACTCTGGACTGTTGTGGCCGAGAGCTTGACGGCCTCCGCTATGTCTTCCCACGCGAAGGGAAAGACCCGCTTGGCCTTCATTCGTTTGGCCTTTACGAGATCGGCCATTCTTTTACCGCCAGGGAAACCCTTCGCCTTTCTCTTCCGTACATTCTTTTTCGGGGTTTCTGTCAATCGCGCCATGGTAATATTCTAGCGAGAACCGCTTGTGCTTGTCAAGATGGGAACGTTTGAAAAACGTTTTTCAGCGGTATGCGCGCGGTTTCTTTGTTTATATTCAACGCGTTTCACGCAGACTTGCCTCCGTACTCAATAATGCTCTTCAGGTCCCGTGGGTCCAGCTTGCCCGAGTAGACCGCTCGCTTCACGGCATAGATTGATCTGCCCGTGGCCTCGGCGATATCGGTCAGCGTGAAGCAGAATACCCGTGTGGCGTTTTTCCGGTTCCGCCTGACTTGATCAATCATCTTTTGCGCCATCGGGACGTCCTCCTGATTTCTGCATATCGGAGCGATACTCCAGCGTACAACACCGATATGGGGTTTCACAAGTGTTAAACCTTGCTTGGCGGGGCAAATGTTGCGTGCTGTACTGGTTTATTGAGGAGAATTCTGGTTATCTTGGGTCTTTTTGCCCCACTGTGGGTATCTGATATGACTGGTTCTATGGGAAAGCGCAGTGATACGCCGACGTACGACACCGATAGGGGTATTTCGGGGCCTTAAAGGATCTATTGAGTCTCGATGCTGATTCATGGCGAATGGGTCTGAAGGGTCATGAAAGGCAGGGGGATAAACGTAAGTAACTGGAATAACGGGCTTTGGGGGGGATTTTGCATATATGGCAGAGGGGAGTCTCACCCCTGGATACAGGGGCGCGCGTAAATCCAAACGGGTAGGGGTAGGGCGTCCGGGGTGGTCATGCCCGCCGTCACGGGGCAAGCGTCAAGTATCAGGCAATAGTTGACAGCTAGTGAAGCATGTGATTTATGAGGCATAGCCTACATAGACGGGCGTTCGCGCTCGGGTCGGTCGCGCTGGGAATGTTCTTTGGGGCAGGAAGGCTGGCCGCAAAGCCGGCGAAAATATGGCGCAGGTGTCGACAGACCCCCCGTCTCTACACCCTAGACCCACCACCCCGCAAACCCTTGCCCCGCCTGTCTCTACGTGTTACACCTGGGACACATAGTAACACCCGCTTGTTCCTGCCCATCCTGCAACATGATCGAGCTCTCGTCACCCCTTCCCTTGCTTCCCTTGCTCCATGTGAGTGTATGGGTTACTTGATTGGAATGGTTGTTGATTTGGAATCGGTACTATCTGACTCCCACTACTGGCTACTCACCCGCAATCCCAAACCCTGCTTGTCTGCCTGTCGGGTTAGCTATCCGGTCAGTCTCATCGTGCTACTTCTATCTAGCCTGGTGCTACTGATATCATTGGGCAATAGCACGTTTTCCCTTTCTGGTGTTATCGCCTGGGGTTTTCTCACTCCCTAATTATTTTTCACTTTTTTTTCGTTTTCCTGCATTTTTTTCTTGACAGTTTTGGTGGGTATCAAACGGTGATCGCAGTATGACGCGATGATCCCATGATATCGAATAGTTACGGCCGGTTGCCTGTTCATAATATCCCCGTTTTTGCATCTAGGTGGCTCTTATTACTCAATGATATCCTATAGTTACGACCACGATAAACCCATGTTATAATAGATTCATGGCAAAGGTAAGAGATATCATCAAGCTAATTAAGCAGGATGGTTGGTATCTTGTTTCTACTGAAGGCAGTCACAGGCAGTATAAGCACCCTGTCAAGGCGGGGCGTGTTACTATTGCCGGACACCCCAGCGACGACCTAGCACGCGGCACCCTCAAGAGCATTTTAAAGCAAGCGCAAATTGAGGTAAAATAACCATGGCTAAAATCATCGTAAGGGGTGCAAACATGGAAAGAGGTAAAGAGTATATGTTTCTGGTTATCATCGAGCGCGCGGAAAGGAACTTTTCCGCTTACTCTCCCGATCTTCCCGGGTGTGTCGCTACTGGTAAGACCTTGGATGAGGTTAGAGGCAATATGCAAGCAGCAATCGAAATGCACGTCAAGGGAATGATCGAGGACGGCTTACCGATCCCTGAACCTAGAAAGCGTGAAGAGTTCGCGGGTATCGAGTTCATGGCCGTAGCGGTCTAGAAAGGGGAAGGAATGCAGACAAACACCAAGGCGCAAATTCCCGAATATACGATCTATGAATGTGCATGCTGTTCCGCGATTTACGATAGCAAGGACAGGCCGGCGCTCTACGTCGACGGTTTAGAGTTTTGCTCCCAGCAGTGCGCGGATCAATACGCAAAGGACCAGGCCGAATTTGAAGACCATTACGGGTTAAGGTGAGCGAAATAGCCCCTCAGTGTTGCGAGCGCTGAACAAGGGGCAAGAGCAAGGGCACCACAAAACATAACGAAAGGGGAAAACATGCTAGACCTTACCGAATACCTTACCAAGACAGTCGAAGAAATCACAGACGACACGATTTTCGCGGTACTGGAAGTGCTCCATGGATAGGACCTGCAAGCAGATCAAGGATAATTCTAAAGTGTGCGGATCATATCCCTGTGACGGCGGAAAGGATTGCTGGGAGAACGCGCAGCCGATCCGCAAGCAGTGCATAGATTGCCTGTGTTCGTTCTGCACATTAAGCAAATGCACGGGCGGGAAACTGATAAGGCAGGAATGCGCGCGTTTCATTGCGACCGGGCAGGACACCTGCAAACTCATTGAACATATCCTTGCCATGGCCGACGATAACTATCTTGACGGACATCCTGAATGGATAGAGATAGTCAAGGAAGCAAGAACCCTTTCAGAACACATCAAGGGGGGTAAGTAAATCATGGCATACAAGTACACACGAAAAGACATTGAGCGGGAAGCACGCAATGTAGCGCGGGATATCAGGAAAGAAACCGGGCACCCTGCGAAATTCGTGGACTGGAAAATAATCGTTCCCGAATCGCCTACAGAGTGCCTAACGCTGGCAGTGACCGTGCAGTGTTACGATGGATTCAGACAGCGGAATGTAGCGATATAAACAAAACCCCTTGGCATAACGAGCCGGGGAAGGCTCCCAGTGTTGCGAGCACTGGACCAAGGGGCGAAATAGTGTAACACAAACCATAACGAAAGGGGAAAACATGAAGGTCGAAGAAGTAATCACGAAAAGAATCATGGAAGAACTGGAAAGGGGTGTAATTCCCTGGCAGCGCCCTTGGTCGGGTGGCGAAATGCCGAAAAACCTTATCACGAAGAAAGAGTACAAGGGGATTAATACTTTCATGCTCGCCGCGGCCGGCTTTTCGTCTCCCTTCTGGATGAGCTTCAAACAGGTCAAAGAGCTTGGCGGATCGGTAGTGAAAGGGTCTAAGGGTTATCCGGTCGTGTTCTGGAAACAGCTTGACGTTAAGCCGAAAGGTGGCGAGACAGACGACGGCGAAACCCCGCAAGGATCGAGAAAAACCATACCTTTGTTACGGTACTATACGGTTTTCAACATGGATCAGACCGAAGGAATAGACCCGAAGAAAATCCCTGCACTGATTGCCCGGACCTACAACGACCTGGAGAAAATCAAGCAGTGTGAAGGCATCATCAAGAACATGCCGAAACGACCGGGGATTGTTCACGCTGAACCGCGCGCCTATTATCGGCCGTCTTCGGACGTCGTCAACATGCCCCGGTTCGAAACCTTTACAAGCTCCGAATACTACTACTCGACGCTGTTTCATGAACTTACCCATTCAACCGGGCACGAATCCCGCCTCAACAGAAAAGGGGTCTCGGGGTCCGAGGGGCAATGGTCCGCCTTCGGATCGACACCATACGCAAAAGAGGAGCTTGTCGCCGAAATGGGCGCCGCCTTTCTTTGCGGCCACTGTCAGATTGAAAACAAGACCATCGACAACAGCACCGCTTATATCCAGTCGTGGTTAGGAAAACTGAGAAACGACCCCAAAATGGTCATTGTGGCCGCGGCACAAGCACAGCGGGCAAGTGACTTTATACGGGATCAGATAACGGAATAAACCCTTTCAATAGCTGTCCTACCGGCTATACGGGGGAAGGGGAAAGAGGGATGACAGAAATCAAAGACTGGAGAAATAGGACGTTCAGGATAGGCGACAAAGTGTGCTTGGTGCACAAGAAAAAGCGCGCTATCATCTCGGGGTTTGTGTCGACAAATATCGTGTATGTGAACGTTGACGGCATGCGGGTTGCCACGTTTACGGACAATATCAGAATGGAACGATAGGGGGCGCTATGAATGATCGTAAATCTTTGGAACTGGCCGAAATCCACCGCCTGAACCAGTTAAACGCAGAAATGCTGTCCATGCTCAAGGACGTCGCGGAGCTGTTGGCTGACGATACCGGGGAATGGATTGACAGCGTACGCGCTCTAATCGAGCGTGTGGAGAAAAAATAACTATTGCCCCGTCCGTGGAGACGGGAGAAAATACGAGGAGGAAAATCATGGACACAAAACTGATCAAAATCAACGAGAGGATACAGGCTCTCAGGAAATCCGGCCCCGTAGAAATATCGTATCACCCGTACGATAACTCCATACAGGCCGAGGTCCGGCTGGGCGTCCGCTGGGATATCACTATCATGGTGGACACGATCAACTATCCCAATAGCATGGATGAGCATGGGCTTATTCATTGGAGCGCGTTGCGGCGGATGGACAGGGCTATAGAGTCCATTGCTCGCCTCGCCGGGGACCACCCGGAAACCACGATTAAAATCAATGCCCGGACCAAAAACGCGGCGGAAAAACGCTCAGAGGCCAAAACCCTGTGGCTGATCGAACAGGGCAAAAAGTTCCTCGCGGCCTATCGCAAGGCCACCGCAAAATCCAATCTCGCCCGTGCCCGCAAACAGATCGCGGGATTGCAGGCACAGCAAAAACCGCTGATATCCCAACTGCGCGCGGCGAACAGTGCGTATCTCGCTGGCAAAAGAACGGAGCGAGAGGACCAGAAGGCGCGGAACGCCGAAGCCTTGAAAACAGGCCGGTTCTGGGAAGCCGACCACCAGACCCTGAAAGACTATTTTCACCCTCCATTCGCCCGCAATTACGTGGCGGGCGTCTCGGAGCGGTGGCGGGCCGCTCTGGTCCTCGAATGCAAGAGCCACAGCTATAAAACAGCCTATGGCAATTGGGGTCACAAGCTGGTCGGAACGGGTAGAGGTTATCTGTGTGGAATAGACGATAACGGCGACGAGTGGGGACATGTAATCAACGATCTGCCCCAATCGCACGACGATCACGGCAACGCCCTCCTCGATACCACCGTTGAGGAGGCCATGGCGGAAATTTTCCGCATCGGCAAAAATGACCTCGACAAATGCACCAGACAGGGCGATCTCTTGTTTTGCCCGGCAACTATCCCGACAGATGCGCGGGTATTTTGCTCCAATTGCGGGCGTCCAAAATCCGAGCATTACCCGTCCAAAACCCGTGACGGGTTCGAATGGTTGGCCTGCTACTACGCGGGAAATTTGGAGCAGTACCAGGAGCATATCGCAAAAGCTCCCGTGCTCACACCGGCGGGCGAATGGGAACCGCGCGAATCCCACAGGATAACCAGTAATACCCTCTCCCACAACGGGGTATATTTCCGGGCCGACAGCGAGATTACCGTATCACACACCAGCCACGCTACGGTCACGCTCCCGGCAGGGGAATACAGGCTGTACATGTCCTCGGAGCCGGACGCGGACTAAAGCAATGCCCCCCCTGAACCGATGGGAGCAGGGGGGGTAAACCTGAAACGAAAGGGGATCGCATGACAATCAGGGCAACTATCGCGGACGTAACTGCCCGCCTCAAATGGATCGTGACCTATCAGCACGGTGGCCGGGACTTGGAAATCACCTCCGATCCGTGGACAAGAACACATACAATCAAAATACCTACCGAGGGTCCCGACTGGCGGGATATTGAATATCTGCACGAGCTGGCACACGCCACGCTCGCAGAAAAACATCACCTGCTGGCTACGGGCTGGTTTGTCAGGGGAACCGATCAGGCCGCTATCGCCGCATTGACCAATCCTGCCCGTGTCGCGGGGGATTGGTTTGCAGATGATCTGTTGATGCGGTGGTGCCAGGACGCGGAGACGGCGGAAATCCGGGAGCATGCAGGATACGCCATGGGCTATTCCGGCACCGATCCGATCATGATTTACGGCGGAGGTCTGTTTCTGGGGCAAGCCGTGCATTACCTCGGGGACAAAATACACACAGTGCCGCGCCGGTACAGGCCGGTGGTTGATGTTCTACTTGCTACGGACCCCGGAAAACCCACCGTATCGGCAAAACGAGATTTAATCAACTCTCTGGCTACATTGACCTGTCCCTATCGTGTCCGCATGGTGCGCGATGGGGACGTGGACGTGTGGAAAGCAGAAAGGAGAAAATAGCATGGATACCACAATCTCCGAACAAAAAAGGGCCTGGCAATCCATCCATCAGCAGATCAACGGGGTCGTGAACCCGTACCACACATGGAAGACCTACAGGACCGACAGTGGCATGGGTGGGACGTTTGATCTGAGATATCACGGCATGGAGCAGGGAAAACACGTGTTTTCCGTGCTGAACAAGGGGTTTGAGGAGCTGGTATTTGTGTGGACGCCCGAACAGGCAAAAAAGAACGTGAGGATGGAAGAATGAACCCGTTAAGAGAACAATCAGGACAAACACAGCTTTTCGATCTGTCGGGAACATTCAGCCTATCCGGGGACCAGCCGGTAAAACAGAAGAAGTTTATCCCGCCTGTTCACGAGCAGAAAACAACCCTGTTCGGAAAAAAGGTCATGAAACGAGACTATGAAAGGGTGAACCATGGCTAGAAAAACGTTACACAGCGTTGTCGTTTCCATGGGTGGTATCTCCAGGGACCGGGCCGGAAAAGCGGGATATGACAGCAAGACCTTTCTGGAAAACCGCTTACGGGGGGTTTTCCGGAAAGGGGGCCGGTCCGCGGATGACCTGGCTACAGAAATCATAGGCATGGGAATCATTCCGCCTTGCCCGGAAAGCATAAATAGCGACGATTGGCTGATTAAGTGTCTCATGGATGAAAGACAAGGGCTCGACGTTACCATTGAACAATTGGAAAATCTTGATAAACTGTATGCGGCACAGGAGCGGGAAGCTCTTAAAGAGCTTGAGGGGGTCTTGAAGGATGAAGGAAAAACAGAAAGAGAAATCGAAGCAGCCGTTGAAAGGGTTCGAGGACGTATTGAAGAAGAGGAGTATCTTGAAGCGTATTATCTCGACGCTGAAGAAGACGAAGAAGTATTGCTTGCAAATTTTGGCGCCACTGTAGAGAAGCAAAACCAGTCGACCGCGGCGCCGGCGATCCCCAGCACGTGGCCGGGGAAGGTGTTCAGGCAGTACCTTACCGAAAAGGGGCTGTCAACTATTCCCGCCGATCCCTGGGAGCTTGAAGACTATGTGCCGTGGCTTCGGGAAAACGGATACAAAGCGACGTCCATCGTTGCGCTGCTTGCCCCTGTTCGGGAAATGTACCGCCGCGTAGGCATCGAGACCAAGCGGATCATAAAGGGGCCGAAAAACCGGATAACGTTTCTCCGGGATCCTTTATCAGAAGAAGGCGCGCGCGCGCTCATGAGTTATGCTGAAACACGTTGTTCCCTTCGGGATTGCCTGATCGTTAAGCTCATGCTCTACCTGGGGCTCCGGGACGTGGAAATCTCTCGCATGGATACCGGGGACTTCTTCCCCTTTGATGACACGCATATCGTCAAGCTGTGGCGAAAAGGGCACACAGGAAAGGATATCGAAAAGAAGGTCTCGGGGGGTCTGTTGAAGACTTTCCTTGAATATCAGGAACAGGAGTCGTCGACGAGTCGTAAACCGGATGAACCCATGTTCCTGGGAGCATACGGGGACCGGATCCGGCCGGACGTGGTGAGCCGGACCATTGCCCGGATCATGAAAAAGGCCGGGGTCAAAAACGCAAGCAACGACCACAGGATCAGCCCGCACAGCCTGAGACATACGGCCATAACCAAGGTAGCGAAAGAGACAAAGAACTCTTTCCTCATAATGCAGTTCGCGGATCACGAGGATCTGAGATACACAAAACCATACCTGCATCACGTGGAAAGCCCGGAACTGTCGATAAACTGGTAAATCCAGAAAAGAAAGGAGAAAAGGAAATGGAAGAGAAAGCGAGAACGAATGTAAACTGTGCAAGTCCTTCCTGTAGGTGGAACCGTGAGGGGCAGAAGTGTGTCTATCCACTGGACAAACCGCTTGTGGTCGGGAAGGGTGGCAAATGTGAGGGCTACGAAGCTCGGGAAGAGGGGTAGAAGATGGAACTGCTTATTCTGGCCGTGCTCTTTGTGGGGTATCAGGCGCTGAAAAGGAGAAAACTCTAAGGAACCATCAAACCGAAGGGGCCGTGCATGATCTCATGTCGGCCCCTTCCGCCACCGAAGTGGACTTAAAGCCCGATGCCGAAGCAGAGCGGGTACAGTACAAGCGTCAAAATCCCTTCTTGGGGCTCTTTCCCCGCAAAACCATCTTCACCATGGGGCGCTTCTTCTTCCATGCCTTACGGGATTGTTTCAGGATCTCAACCGGATCGGCGCAAATCATGTTCTCCTCGGCCATGGCATGACGAAACCACGGCGGCGGAAAGATAGTTTCAAGCCAATAGGTACTGCCGGATCTTGGCAGGTTCTGATAACTCAGCTCGGGCTCCTGTTCGGGCAGGTAGATATCAGACATGTCTTTCTTCGTCGGCTTGATGAAAATCAGACCCTGCAGGTATTCCCCCGTCGACGGCCAGCACTTTCCAGTTCGGAACTCGCGCCAGAAATTATCCAGTAGGTCTGCCATTAGTTATTTCCCTCCAGTCCGTTCACGTAGGCCGACAAGAGACGGGTAATGCACACAGAAAAATCGACATTGTATTTGCGCTGAAATGATTCCTGTCCTATCGTGTGCAGCTCGCTGTGCAGCTCGGGTGTAAGGGGCACTGTGAGGTAATCGCTACCCTTCAAGGCCACGCCCGCCTTACTGGTATGATGGGCGACAACCGCGCAGAATCCGGACACCACACAAGGCTGTTGGCGGATGAAGTCAAGATACCTGGCGGATCTGTGGGTCTTAGTTATTTGCTGTATTCTGGGCATTGCGCAGGATCCTCCATATGTCCATACGGTTCGTCTTGAATGTCTCGCTCAATTCTGTGCACTTGGCCCCGCCGTAGTGGCGGCCGATGATGATAAGGGCGGCGCGCAGCTCGTGAGTATTAAAGATCTGTTCCATGGCCTCGCGGAACTGAACCGCCATGAAAAGTTCCCGAAAGGCTTCGGGATCGCCTTCACTGGCTCTTTCCATTAACATGCGCGCTTCCGGCTTGGTCATTCGCAGTCCTTCAAAAGATCGTTCAGCTTCTCGCAGATCTTCCTGCAGGTAGGTCGTTTGCCGCAGTTGGTACAGGGGGAAAGTTCTTTTGACGGGGATCCGTTCCTGGATTTCTTGTCGATGATGTAAGACTTTTTGGGCACGATGAACGCTCCTCTACCTGCACCTGCAGGTGGTTTCGTCTATCGTGCCCATAGAAATTATACAACAAAGCAGGGCGAATTCAAGATGGAAAATTTACGATCCGTAATCCTCGTGAGCATACATGGCCAGAAGGACCGCATCGGCCTCATTATCGTCTTCCGGTTGCCTGCCGAGATACTTCACTGAAGCGGCTATCATGGCTTCCTTGTCTATGTTGCCTCTTCCGGTAGCCCACTTCTTAAGGGTTCTTGTCTCAACAGGCACATATTCTATGCCCATTGCCGCCCCGATTTCCTGTACACGACCCGTCATGTTGACACCTACTTCTGTTGGTGCTCCGCCTCGGTGATGGGCCTGTTCGTAAACCAGCAGGCGTACGCCAGGGGTCCGCTGAAGGGTGACGGATAACCACTGTCTGAACCGCAGGAACATGGCGCCGTTCGATTCCCCGCGGCGCTTGGAAAAATCCATGGTCCCGGACTCGATGATCTTGCCGTCTTTGACCAGAGCAAAACCGGTCTTCGTTGCGCAATCCAGGGCGAGGATCATTTCTTCTCCCTCACTTCCCCGCATTCCCGGCACTGCCATGCCTTGCCCTTGACGACCGTTCTCCATCTGTTGTGGCCGCACTCCTCACATGGTTCAATGTCTTTTCTCTGTTTCCTTTTCATCTATGCCTCCAGTTTGGGTTCGTAGTATCTACAGGCTATATCCTCTTTCGACCGTTTCACTCGGGTAGAAAACTCAACCATGCAGTAACCCTCGCTGCCGTCGCCTGACCAGCCGTTAAAGCAATGAATGCCATAATCAGGTTTGTAGAAAGTGCAGTTCCCGCAGATCCTTTTAAGCGGTTTGGACCTGCAAAGGTCTTCTGGCCAACCGAGATGTGCCTTGAGCTTGTTGCCGGCGCGCGCCGCTTCCTGCGCGTTCTGTTGAGTCTGGCCATACGTGGCGACACACTGGGAACCATCAGGATAGACACCGAAAATCACGACATGGGTCAGCCCGTTGGTCTCCATGAAATTCTTTGCCTCAGAAATAGGGATCTTTTTCATTGACCTTCTCCTTCGGCTTCCGGTGCCTCGTTGATCGGCATCAACCGTTCCTTTTTGCACCGCTTGTTCGTGCACTTGTAATACCAGTAGTGGGAATCCTTGGCGAACGCTTCCATCATGCCGGGATCGCAGTTCTCACATTTTACCTTACCGGGTTTCTTTGGCATATTATCCTCTTATGGGCATGACGATGGCTGTGTATGAGCCCTCCGCAAGCATGATCGCTCCGTAGGCATCGGGAAGGGCCAGCGTCATACTGTCTTCTTTCAGCGCTCCCATAGCATCGAGAACATGTTTGGTTTTGAACCGGTATGTAAGCTCACGCGAGGCATATTCGGCATTGACTTCTATGGTAGCTTCGGCCTGTTCGCCTATTGATGCCACAGACAACTTACCCTCTGAGACCGTGAGATCTATTAAGCCCTCGCCCTTGATAGCCTGGGCCTGCCTCAGCGCCCGTTGAAAATCCTCTCTTTTGACGGTCGCCACGTTCTGATTGCTGGGGATGACGTTCTTATAGTCCGGATAGTTCCCCTCGATGAGCCGTAGATATACCGTGGTATCGCCAGATTTGAGCCTCAGCATCTTTTTTCCCACTTCAATGAGTATTTCCCCCTCCAGAAGGTCCTTGACGAAAAAAACCCCGGTTCTGGGAATGACGCAGGAAACGTCGGAGAGAATCAGCGAAGGGTTGCGCGCCGTGACCAGGGCCATGCGGAAACCGTCCGTGGCTACAACGGCTATGTTTCCGTCCTCGTCAACCGCTAGATGTAACCCGGTCATGGTGTAGCGGGTCTCATCGGTTGCAACCGCATGATCCACCGCATCAAGATATCCCCTGAGTTCTTCGGCCTTGAAGAAGAGTTTCGCGTTCGCCTCGATATCGGGGATATCAGGGTATTCCTCGATATCCGCCAGAGGTAACCTGAACCGTGATCTGCCCTGGGAGACCTTCAAAATGGTTCCATCAACTTCTACATTCACTTCGTCTTTGTCGAGGGTGCGAAGTAGATCGAGAAGGTTCTTTCCGGGAACGCAGAGTCGGAGAAACTGGCTGTTCTCGTGTGGCACAGTGACGGTTGCCGTGATATCGAGATTTGTAGCCATGAACTGGATCTCGTGTTCGAGAGTGGTCATGACGACGTTGGACAATATAGGCATATTCAACCGGGCGTTGACTATCGGCATGAGTCTCTGAAGCGGTTTGAGTAATTCCTGTCTTTCAATATTCACGCTGCTTCCTCCTTGTGTTGTGGGTAGAATTGCATGATGGTTATGTTTAAGGCATCTTCCAGTACCCCGGCGACGCTTGCCTTCGGGCGACGCAGACCGCTGAGATAGTTATTGAGGGCCTTTCGAGATATCCCGATCTCATCGGCCAGGTCCTGGGCACTGAGGTTCCTCCGTTTCATCCCGCTACAGATTATCCCTCCCAGTTCCAGCCACTCCCTGTAATCCCCTTGGGGCACGGGGTTAGGATTGGGTTTGATGCCGTAGGCGGCCAGCCCCGAACGGCTTTCCTGAATCAGCCTTTTCTGGTACTCTTTCTCCTTCTCTCCGGGCCGCCTCGGATATTTATCAGACTCCTGATATCCGCAATAGATACAACTTATCGTCTTGACTCCATGAACGTCCGTGTCAAGGCTCATATGGTTTCTTCCACACTTCGGACATGACATATCGTTACCTCCTTTCAAGTCTTCTATCGGGTCCCGTGATGTGCAGAATATTCTCGGGTCCGCACATTTCTGCGATTCTCGATGGAATGCGTTCGCCGAGCTTGTCCGCAAGTTCCTTCAGGCTCAGATTGCTGGTGAACACGGTTTGCTCCATGTTCCGGTAGCGCCTGTCGATGATCGTATAGAGGGTTTGCAGCGTCCACTCGGTGGGTTTCTCTACCCCGATATCGTCAAGTATCAGGCAGGGCCGAGTGGAATATTCCCTGATTACACTCGCCTCGCTTTCTTCCGCGTTGCTCTCGAAGGTTGCTTTAATACGCATGAGTAGATCCGCCATGGTGACAAACCTGAGATTGTCGGGCGAGAACTGCCCTAACTCTCTCATAAGGGCTACCGCTATGTAGGTTTTGCCTGTGCCGGGCTTTCCATACAGGAAATAGCTTTTGCCGTTTTTGAACCCTTCAAGTAAGGCCCACCTTTCCCGGTCTACAGTGGTCTTCGATGCGTTAAGGTGCCTTTTGCTGACACCTGCCCTTATCAGGGCCGTTCTGAGTTCGTCTTCCGGTATCTTTTTCACTTTCACCCTAGCAGTCCCTTCCAAGTCCGTCAAAGGGGTCTGGCTCACCCGGTTTAAGACTTCTTCGAGGGTTTTGCTGATTGTTTCCACCGTTGGAGCCTCCTTGATTGTTTTCCCAGGTACGTACAGCGGCCTTCCAGTCCTTCATTTTGTTTTTGCCAATCATCCAACCCTTGGCTGTGTAATGATTTAACCATCTCTGAGGATCAACTCCGTTTCGCCTCTCTTGGCAATATGATGTAACCTCTTCAAGAGTGGGGGGGACAAAGATAGTGGAGGGGGGCTTGCCCCATATACTCTTCTTCTTATTCTCTTCTTCTTCTCTTCTCTTCTCGCGCGCGCGTATCCCGCCTGTTTTTGTAGGTGCCTCTGTAGGCGCCTCTGTAGGTGCCTCTGTAGGTAGCATCTTCGGTCGCTTCGTCCAATTACTTGCAATCTCAAGGAATTTAGGAATCAAGATGGATACGGTTTTGTCATCTTTTTTAAAGTATATTCTTTCACGAGATTGAAAAAACTCTAAAATTTGCTCAGTTTTTTTCCATTTTCTTCTCAATTCTCGCTCAAAATATCTCAGGGTTACGGTCATCCAACCATCGTTTAGCTTTGAAAATTCGAGCCCGTATATCTCACAAATTGTCCAAAAAACTGTCGGTGCAGCATCCCCAAACTCGTCCCAAGCGTCGGAGAAATCAGCGTCATTATGTGATCCTGTCGAATGCTTAAACCAGTCCATTCACTTCCTCTATGTCGGGGTCGGGAGACGAGGTGGTGAAATCCCGTCTCGCCTCCCATTACTACCAGATTGGATGATTTGCTTAATCACAGCGGAACATCGTCGCCGTAATCCTCTTCATGGACAAAATCATCATCGCCTGAACCACCATACTGCCCGCCAGAAGAACCTGTGGACCGCTGCCCGGATGACCTATTTGATGATCCACTCGATGATCCATTCTTGTCCTTGCCGCCGAGCATCTTCATATCGTTGATTACGATCTCGTGGGTTTTCCGTTTGTTGCCGTCTCGATCCTCATACTCCCGGATAACCAGCTCCCCTTCAACGTAGAGGAGAGATCCTTTCCTGACATATTCGCCGATGATTTCCGCGAGCTTTCTCCAGGCGATGATCTTGTGCCAGCTCGTGGAATCGTGCTTGGTTCCACTCTTGTCCTTCCATGTCTTCGACGTGGCCAGGTTGAACTGTGATACCGGGGTCCCGTCTGTCGTGTATCTCAACTCGGGATCGCCCCCAACATACCCGATCAAAGTCACCTTGTTAAGCATCCTTTACCTCCTCATCGTGTCGTTTTCTTTTGGGCATCATCTGGCGCGCAATTTCCTTGTCAGCCCATTCCCGGACCGCTTCAAGCCGCTCCTCCCAGTCGGGCTCCTCGATGCCTACGGCGCGCGCGATCCTGTCTACCAGAAGCACGAGCCTGTTGCTTCTATCCTTCAGCATTTGAACGTCAAGTCGTTTACATCTTTCGCACATTTCCATCGTTCTTCTCCGTTCGGATTTTCGCTATTCTCTCGGGATACTCCACGCCGAGGCAGGATGGTACAAAGGATGCCGAAGGTGCACGAACCCTTTCCACCCTGCCTTTTCCGGTTTGATCGTTGATGATAAGCACTTCGTAGGTATGCTTGATAAGTTCCTTTTCGTCGTGCTCGCAGCCTTTGCATTTAAGACAATCTTTCATAGAACTTCCTCTTTCGGGAAAAGTCTCAATGACCTTTCACCCCTGTCGATCCTGATCCCCTTGATAACATTGCCCTCTATCCATCGGACAATGCAGGTGTGTGCCGCCGCTGGTGTGCCGTAGTGGTACTTTATGTTACCCAGCATCTCCTTCATCGTGCAGCCGGGGTGTGAAAACACATATCCCTGCACATTCCTGGAAGTTTCCTTGAATGGGGTCCAGTGACCGCCAGATGGGCTGCCAGCGCTACAGAAGGTTTTCTGCTCCTCGTATAGCTCGATACCCCGAGTTTTGCGGAAGAATCGGGGGTGAACGGTTTCCGTTAAATAGGGCCTTCCTCCGAATCCCCGCTGGTAAACGGTCAAGCATCCCGCGCCGAGGGCCTTCAGTAGTTTGTGGGGCGCCTTTCTCACTCGGGATGGTATCGCGGCCGATGTGAAATTGGCATATCCGATCCGGTCATCCAATTGATTGATAAGATTCAGGCTCATGCTCAGCTTGGTTTCTATCAACCACAGGATGCGCCCTTGTTTGGCCACGATATCAGCTATACCTGATCCCACTGGAACTTCCTGATAGACTTCCCAGTGATGATGTTGAAGCCACTCGACCACTATTCCCGCGAGCTCTTGTTCAGAAGTAAATGGGGGTTTACGCATCCCTGCACAGTTCCTTGTACCTGATGATGGCGGCTCCGATATAGTTGATGGCCCCGTAAAGCTCTTGTATCGCGTCGTAATCGCCGAGGTTGACCGTCTCGTAGATCTTCTTCACGGCTTGGCCAAGAGGGAAGGCCACGGGGCTTTTCTGGAGCCGCCGGGTCACTTCGAGGATGATCTGATCTTCAAAGGGCTCGCCAGCCTCTGCATGACGCTCCTTCCCTTTACCGTCCTGAGCCTGTTCGAGGGCTTCCCCGAAAACATCTGCCAAAGCTGTGTATTCTGGCCTAGCATCCATTGAGCCGCCCCTGGGCACGTTCGCCCCTTACGTACAATTCAGCCTCGTCGCAAAGGTCGTTCAGGACCTCAACACACCCTTCGGGGAGTAACTGTCTGTCGTCGCCGTGTTCGCTGTAGAAAGCCTCTGTTTTGTGCGGGGTGTTCAGGATAAGAGGCCCCGTGCTGTTCTCAAGGGCCATGACCGATGTGATTGTGGCACCCATCGTTTCACTGTCGCCACCGTAGGAAAAGCTGACACCTCGGACCGCTATCTTGCTTTCGTAAGAAGCCGGCAGTTCGCAGATTTTCACGACGAACGGTTTGAGCTTGTCGAGCGTGGTGAGAAATTCGGGACGGGGCCGGTCCTTGCTTGAGCAGGCAAACTCGTCTCTTTCTTCTCCATCGTTCCGTTCAACTTCGTACTCGAAGCGATACCGGGCATCTTTACTGAGTTTAATCTTATTGAATCGCACCTTATACCTCCTTTATGCCGCCTTCTTCTCGATGGCGTCTTTTACCTCTTTCTCAAAATCTTTCAGCTCGTCTATCGTGCATTCCGTGATATCCGGTTTGTACTTGGCCCGGATCGGCTCGAACTGGTCTTTCGTCAGCTTGCGGCGAAGTTCCTTGATGCTGTTTATCAGGGCTTCTTTCTGCTGGGCCTCGGTGAACTGGTCAGAGCCGCCGCTTTCCGTACCGCCTTCGCCGGATCCTTCGTTCACGATCTCGCCCTCTATGATGACGTCCCCGGTGTCCATGGCCGGATTGATGTTCTCAGCCGGGGGCAGGGCATACTGGTTGTGAGACATGATGAACCTGGTGTCCTGTCTGAGCCTGTTGATGGCCGCTATATCGATGGACGGGGCCGGAAGGAGCTGCAGGGTGTAGTGGATCTGCTTCTGCTCGTTGAAATGGGTCTCCGTGGGGACGCGCCGGAGAATCAGGGGAACCATGGCGAAACGACCCACCAATTCACCATTCTCGCCTACCGCCGTCACGCCTGCATCCCGCATGATCGTCTGGACGTACTCGATGCCCGAGTTGACGTCTATCGTGCTGTTCTTGCTTCCGGTATCGATCTGGTAGATGCCACCCATGCTGACCTTGGGCAGGAGACATTGCAGATGTCCCCGAAGGGTGCATTCGCCTTTCGGGTTCTCATCGGACCGCAGGTTTGAGCACGGGCACTCAATGTCTTCCATGCCCTTGGTGGCTTCGTTGTAGCGTGTTGCCTGTTCGCCGTCGCCCATGCACTTGACACCCTTCGACTTTCCGTACCACGTGTAGGCTTGGGGGAAGACGGCGCCGATATCGTTCACAGGCAACATGATCTCGATCTGCTCAGCGAGCTTGGCGTAATTCTTCTGGATGAAAGTGAGGACGTCTTTTCTCTTTACCTCAAGTTCCTGGGCGCGCTTCATAGCATCTTCCTGTGTCTTGAAGCCGTACACCGCTGCTACCTCTTGGGGAAGAACAAAGAAGGGACATTCGGCCGGAAACTCCTTGTCTCCCTTAACCACCTTGAACCCCAAACGGATCTTTCCGAGCCTGGGGATTCTTCTGCGCTCACTTAAGCCTTTGACCTTTGTGATCTTACCTACGAAACCGCTCATTACGCTGCCCCTCCTTCTATTTCGTGTTCGTCAATAACATCCAAGCCGTCGATGATTGCCAGCGGGTCGACTTCCCGGAGAAGATTGCAGATCATGCGGCCAACTTCCTTCTCATCGCCATCGGCAATGTTATGTAGCCTTTCAAGGCTGATTCCGCTGACGAGACGGGCCATGACTGCCGCCATGCTCGGCGCCTGGATCGTGTAGCCGCGCTGGAGAAACTTTTTGAGCCGCATCATGGAACCGCCAGCATCCTCATTGCGTTGCGGAGCTGTGTAGACGAGCCTGCGCGCGGCCAGATCGGGATAGAATTCATCGGAACAAAGGCCGAACCAGAAAGGCTTGCCGTTATCGGGGTTGATCTCCGCACCGATGGCCGCTTGGGCAATCGTATAATCGAACGACTCAAGGAGCCTTTCTGTGGAATCGAAACACCAGCGGGTAATGAACTGAACCGGCTTGCGCGGGTAGGCTAGGACGGTAATGGCGTTCTTCGTCTCATGCGTTCTGCCTTTCCGGTCGAGCGCAAGATCCTTCGCAGCCATTTCCAGTGTGGCCTTGTCAGCACCGAACAAGTCGATATCGGAAACCTTCTCGCGCGCTATGGTTGCTCGGATGAAACCGCCTGCAACCCTCAGTGATGGGTATTTCTGTACCAGCTCGCGGATGTCTTTAGGAATCCGCGACACAACGAAAGCGAGGTCTGTCCTCGTTAACTCTCTCAACATAGCCTCCTTTATTTTGGTCTCCTGATGGTCAGGACACGTTTGAAACGCTGCTCTGTGGCCTGTATGACGGCGGCAGGATCAAGTTTGTCCCGGTTCAGGTATGAATACTTATCAAGGCGATCATCGACAACATAGGGACCTGCCGTGGCCTTACGCACACGGTTCTCCCGGAGAAGGTCGCGCACTTCCGTTTTGACCGCTTCCTTCTCGCCTTCAAGGGCGTCTATGTGGCCCTTTGTTTCGAGGTAATAGGCACAGAGTTCCGGCAGGTTGGTTCGCAGGAATTCGTTGGCCTGATCGAACAGCGCGATGATCTTGCCCTTGAGGTCGATGTATTCCTGTTCAAAGCCGGGATTCCTCTTGGTCCCGAGATCCGCGTTGGCCTGAATGTATTTTGCAAGTATGTCCTCTATCCCGTCGAGGACGCCGTTCGCTCCAAGGGCGTTATACTCTTCCTCGAATCCCTGCCAGCATGTGCCTTCGATATTTCCCCATGGGCAATACTGACACTGCCAGTCGGAAAGTTCATACTGCCGGTCCGGGAAGGTCCCGTTCTGAACGTGGATATAGACTTCCCTGAACTTGGCCATGGCGTTTCTTACGATGTTTTCCATGACGAAGATCGGTTCTTCCCGGCTTCCCACGACCTTTTCGCCGCTGGACCGGGACATCTCGATGATATAGGCGGTATCGGTTTCAAGATCATACTCGATGAGGAAATCCATGTACGCCGCGGTGTTCTTGTTCTTGATTAACAGAACGCTACGGGTTATGTCCGGATTGAGATTGACCCTGATACCGCGCTGGTAGATGCAGCATTGCGTGATATAGTCCTGCGGAAAGGCTTCGCTATTCCAGATTTTCTCGAACGTGAAATGATTGAGGCCCTTGTGCTCGTAGTGGGTATCCACGAACATCATGTCCGTGACGATGCCGTCGATGTGACCATGAATGATACCGGCCGGAATAATCTCGCTACCCGGTTGCAGGGCTCCGCTCTCCACGAGCTTGGCGCAGGTCTCACAGATTCTTTCCGGTATCCACTCCCTGGCATCCGGGAACATGTCTGTTAAGTCGAGGTTGACCGCCATTTGCTGACTGTGGAGCTGAAAGACCGTCTTGTTCAGCCAGTCCTCGGTGAGCGTTTCGTGAATGCTTGAATCATCGAGCACCAGGATGAAGCGATCATTCCGCTTCTGATCCGGGGCGATCCCGAGAGCATGGTAGACCATCTGTCTCATGCACCTTTCCGGTCCGGCACCGCTTGGCCGGGGGAAATAGGGCTGCGATTCGGGCGGTTCCATACCAGCCGCCTTGATAATGACATCGGCAATCATCTGTTCACCCCCGGACCAGCGAGGACCACAGTGCTACGATATGTTAACGACGTGCCACTGTCCCGTTTCGCCCGGTCGTTCCATCCGTCCTGATAGCCCAATCTGTAGAGCAGGCCGATAGAGAAGAGGGTGAATAGCACCAGCGCAATACCCGATAGCTTCATTCTTGTCCCGTGGCTCATCTTGCTCTCTCCTCCTCTTCCTCGTCGTCATCGGGAAGAGACCTGTTAAGGCTTATCATTGTGCACCTCCATTACCTTCCTGTAATACCCCTTCGCCCCGCCTGAATAGCTGTGCAGGGCTTTCCTGACATCTCCCCGGTGCTTCTTGAGATAGTGAGTAAGGACGAACTTACCGGCCCGTACGTTTACCGTTGGGTCCAGTAGTTCGCCCCTGTGTTTGGCTATGCCTGCTTTCTTCAACTCGTCCTTCCAGACACACCAGCGCACCTGCATCAGACCGATTGCCCCTTTCTTGCTCACTGCGCGCGGGTTTCCGTTCGACTCCACTTTGATGATTGCGGGAACAAGGGTGTCAACGGGGCTTTGTGCTCTTGCCTGGTGTGTACGCCCCGTTGACAGAAGGAGGATGGAACAAATGACGAGAAGGGCGGTCAACCCCTTTGCGTGCTGGTAGACCCGTCGCTTCTCGGGCGCAAGGATGGAAAGCTTGCCCTTGCGTTTAATGCCTTTGTAGGTCTCGCTGTCCAAACGGGAGTACATGGCGATAAGAAGGGGACATTTTGCGAATGCCCGTCTGATAAGTTTTGCGTGTTTATGAGCCATAGTGTTTGATCTCCGTTTGCTGTTAATCTTGTTTTGTGCTTAGCCGCGCCCAGACGTACCGTTCCCCGCCACGCCTCGCCGAGCCACGCCGTGCCAAGCCGTTCCTTGCCTGCATAGCCACTCCAAGCCGGGCCGTGTTGCCATGGTTACAGCACCTCTTCCATGGCCGAAAAGACCTTTGCCAATTCATTCAACGTGTCGTACTTTTTCTTGAACATCCGCATATCACCACGGGCTTCATCCAGTAGCTGCTTCCTCAAGCCCTCGTCAGACAGTACGTCATAGATGCTTCGATATCCGCAGGCTTCGTCACCGCGCCTGTCCTGCTTAAGAGAGACAAACGCCCTGACAGGTTTGTCCTTGTTAGTTCTTTCTTCCAAGTTGACAACGATCTGCGCAACCTCTCCGATATTTTGGCGGATAACCACCAGTTCAAGGCTGATGATCTTTCGCGCCTGCCACAGACGATAGTCTTCCGCCGCCTTGCTATCATCCCATTCAAAGCGAGTGTGCAAGGCGGTATCGGGGTTTCGTGCGTAATCGACAACCTTTGCCGGGTCAAGAAGCCCTCCGTTCGTGTCTTTGAGAAACAAAAGTTCTTCTGATACGGTGAGCGGCTCTTTGATCTGTTTTGCAGCGTTATTTGCCTTCATGTATCTCACCTCCGTTTACCTCGAACAGCCCCCAGCCCATGCCAACGCTTTTCTTGCTGTCCGGTCTTCCCTCTCCGACACCGACCTGCATACCTACCCGGTAAAGCAGATTGTAGATATCGTCTATGGTGAACTGGTCTTCATCGAAACGAATTTTGACCTTTGCTTTCCAGTCCCGGTAAGCCGCCCTGACCGTGACATACGGCTGTCCTGTTTCCACCCTTGCCATGTCTTCCTGCTTGACAGGGTCACCGTAGATGCGGATAAGCGGAATCTGGGGTTCCTGTGCGTCCCAACCATCCTGAACGACGAACACAGACAACTTGGCAAGGGTCATTTTGAACCCGACGAGACGGCATGCTGAGATAAGAGCGGCCCTGATCGCCCCAGCATGAAGCCCATCCCAACCTTCCTGCGAGATGTACCGGGCCTCGTTGTACAGGTCGTCAGTGTTCTTGGCCTCTCTGTTTTTCTTGCTTGATGCCGCCTTGCCAGTTTCCATTTTCAGTTTCATTTCGTTCTTGGTCTTCGCGCTGAAACGATGGATAACCAGCGGCGCTACGCCTGTGATCTCGAATACGGCCGTTTTGATTTTCGGTGCTGAAATTGTTACTGCTTTCTTTTCTGTCGCCATTGCGACCTCCTTAGTGTATTTTCCCCCGTAGGGGTGTTACTTCCTTGCCTGCCAAGCCTAGCCCCGCCACGCCTCTCCTGTCCGCGCCTCGCCTCTCCTTTCCACGCCTCTCCTGTCCGCGCCCAGCCAGCCGAGCAGTATCATTACTCGTTGACGGCCTTACTCACCGTGCCATCCTCAACTATCAATGCTCCGGCGGGAATCTCCTGACCGCGATGATAGACGGCGCTGGCGAACAATTGACAATCGTTCTCGATAACCCACTGTTGCAGAACGGCAAAGGACTCGTCATCCAGGGATTCGACACGGTCGCAAATGAGAACCTGGAAGGGCGCACCGGCGTTCAGACGCTTGGTCATGTCCAGCCCCATGAGCATCTGTTCGCTGGTGCTCATGTTGTCCACGCTGATATCGCCGACCCAGACGGTGTTTCCTTCGATACGCAGGTTGTCGATGGGTATGTTGGCTTCCTTCGTGAGCTTCGTGGCGAGGTCTTTCCGCAGGTACTTCAGGTTATCGGTGAGCTTGTCGGCTTCGGCCTTCTTCTTCTCGTATTCGGGCCGGATGTCCTGCTCAGCCTCAAGCCACAGGTCGTACTTTGCTTCTTCGGCCAGCGCGGTTTCGTGTTCCGCCTCTTTGGCCTGAAGATGAACGTTCAACTCCTCGATGTCGGGCATGTCCTTGATCTTGATGGCTTCAAGGGTTTCCCGCCAGTTCGTCAGGCTCTCTTCGAGGTCCTTGCGCTGTTTCTTTGTGTCATCAAGAGCCTTGAGGGCCGTTTCTTTTCCTTCAAGCCTCGTCTGAAGCTCCCTGATCTGCCGGCGAATGTCGTCCATCTCCGTGGTGAGCACGACCCGTTCGTCAGCTATTTCCTTGTCACCCTTCAGGGCCTTCAACAGCTCTTCGGCACTCGCAATCTTCCTTTCGAGGTCTTCCCGGAGCGGCTTGTTCTTCTTTTCCAGTTCCTGTAGCTTTTCGGCACTTGAGATTTCCTGCCTGAGAATGCCGATCTGTTTCGACAGCTCCTCGACTGCGCCGGGTTGATAGGCGTTCGCGTCGAATCCCTTGATCGCCTCTAGCTTCCCGTTCAGCAATGCCAGCTTCTGTTCGGCGGCCTTGTTCAGCTCTCCCCGCTTCCGGTAGATGAGACCGGTCTTTTCGTTGGCCAGGAGATTGATGATGTCCATGCCGTCCATCGTGTAGTCGATGCCGTCCGTGAATTCCTCGGGGATATCCTTCAGGTCCTCGGGCTTCATCGTGGTCTTGAAGAGGTCGCGCAGGTATTTGGCTTTATCGTCGGAGAGGACCAGGGCGATCGGATTGAACAGGAAGCCCCTTTTTTCCTTGTCGGCGATTCCTATGAGGCTGTCGATGTAGGTTTGGAGGCTCGTGTTGACTGACCCGTCCGTACTCGTCACCTTGAGGCCCTTGGTTCCCTTCTGGGTGATCGTGCGCCTGATCTTGTACGCTTCTAGGTCAATGATGATCTCCGACTTCTCTTCGCCGGTTCGGATCATCGAGGGATCGAGATTGCCGAATAGCCCGGCCGGTATCGACTTCAGGACGTCGGTTTTACCCTTCTTGTTTTTGCCCATCAGCAGGTTCATGTGCGGTGACAGGGGAGCATCATCACCACCGAGCTTCAGTTCCTTGAAGATGAGAAAGTTTTTAAGCTGTATGCCGGTTATCTTCACCTATTACCTCCTTGTATTTTTTAAGTTCGTCCATGCCGTAGAAGATTTTCTTACCCAAGCCCCTTGCCCGGCCAAGCTCAATAAGACAGCCCTTTGAGGATTCCCATGATCCGGCCAGGAGAATGGCATCGGCAATCTCCAGAAGGGGCAGGGCATACTTGAACATCCAGTCAGCATGGGAGAAGTTCTGAAGACGGCCGTCAAGGTCCCAGAACGCGGACATGACATGGGGGATAATGGGAACGTGCCCCGCAACGAGCGTCTGTTTGCCTATTTCGTTGGCAAAGGCCACGTTCGCCGTGACCTGTTCCATGGTCTCGGCAGAATAGGGGGATGAGACGTAAACGATCATATCGCCTCCGAGAACAGGGATATTTGTTGGCCCGTACCATTCTGGGCTTTCTCAATGTTGGCCAAGGCCATGCGGTGGTAGGACTCTTTCAGCTCGAAGCCGATGGCGTTGCGGCCTTGCTCCACTGCGACGTAGGCAACGCTGCCAATACCCATAAAGGGGTCAAGGACGGTATCGCCTGGGTTCGTGTAGAGCTTGATACAGCGGCGGATCACTTCGAGTTGAAGAGGACAGACATGCTTTTCTTCCTCGTTTTCTCTTGCACACTTGTACCCGTCCAGAGTGTCGATTTCCAGTATGTCGGTCCAACACCCGTGAGCCCACTTTATCCAATCCTCCTTCGTGAACCATCCGTCCCGGTTTATACCTTCACCGCCAGTCACGGTCCGGGTGACTGTGGTTCCCAGCCGTTCATCAAATGAGACGATCTTATACGGGATATCCCGATACTCCTTCTTAACCCGCTTGATATTGCCGTGGTCAATGTAGTCGATGATCGGGGATGGTTCGACAAGCATGATCTCCTTCTGTGTCTCGATGATTCCGTGAACCCTTCCGGCCGGGTCTGCATCGCTGGCAGGCTTGCGGAAGAATAAGACATAGTCGTTCATAGCCGGGGACAACGCCCTTGCATCGCGCGCCCCGGTTACGAACATGAGCGAGTGCAGGTTGTTCCGTTTCGCTATGTTCCGGGGGTTCTTGACTATGGCTACTTCGCCGTGGGGAAAAAAACCGTGGTTCTGCGCCATGCTAATCACGGCGCCGCGGAAGTCTCGCATTCCCATAAAACCGTGCTGGACCTTGTATGTCAGGAGCTGTTGGACATGACAGCAAAATATGCTTCCCGGTTTCAGAACCCTGAATAGCTGTTCAAAGGCATACCGGATATGAACCGAGAACTGGCAGGACATGAGGTTATCGGAGTCCTGGCAATTGCCGATGTCTTCGGTTTTGTGGCTGTATGAAAAGAGGGCCGCAAACGGTATAGACGTGATGCAACATTCTACAGAATTGTCAGGCAGGAAATCGGCCATTCCCTGTACGCAGTCACAGTTCCAGATTTGTACATCAGACATTTAGTACCCCTTTCATCGCTTCGATATATGCGGCTTCCTGCATCGCTATTCCCTGCAGGAACTTTTCTTGCTTTGCCTTCACGTTGTCCCATACGACGCCTTCCAGTTCGGGGATATAGGGGATGTGGACCTTGACCTGTTTTGTCTGGCCATAACGAACCGCGCGCCGGATACTCTGGTAATGCTCCTCGAAACTGTCATTAATCCCCGAATAGACCATGCTTCCGCACATCTGGAAGTTCAGGCCGAAACCCAGGAGAGAGGCTTTCGATATCAGCACGTCGGTTTTGCCCGTTCTAAACCGCTCGATGATCTCCAAACGGTCCGCTTCCCTCGTCTTGCCTGTAAGGGTTTCAACGGTGAATGTTTCGTTCTGCAACTGTTCCGCTATGATGGTTGATTCTTCATCGAAGATAGTCCAGACAAGGACCTGCAGTTCGTGACGAATGACGTCCCTTCTTACCAGGTCGGCCACGAACGCAGGCTTGAGGCTCGGTATCCTCGTCGCGCCTTTTTTTGAGTAGATAAACCCCTTGGCGACCTCGGACAGCTCGATCCTTCTGGGCATCGTCAGCTTCGTGCGGTCTACGAAAAGTTGAGCCCGTTTGGACCGATCATTATCGGTCAGAGCGAACGATCTTTGCTCCGGGGTCATCTCGATTCTGTATTCTTCGATTACCGGATCCGGCAGGTCCTTGAGGTGATTCTGGAAGCCGTAGTTCTTCGGGTCGTTCAGATAGATTGACCATCCCGCCATGAACCGGTAGAAAGCGGCTTCGGCGTGTTGCTTAACCTTCCAGTTGCCGTCCTTGTCCCGTTTGAAGAAGGTCCACAGGATCTCGCCTTCATCCCGGAGCTTTTCAAGGAAGGAACCCTGAGAGGCGTATTCCATGGTGTCATTGGGCGCTGGCGTGGCTGTACATGCCAGCTTGTATTCGATACCCTTGCAGGACTTTATCAATGCCCACTTAATCTTTCCTCCGCCCGCTTTCAGCAGACTGGCTTCATCAAGCACAACGCCGGCGCAATGCCGGATCTCCGATATGACCTCCGATTCCTCTTTGCGGGGGATGAACTTTTCGGGGTTGACTATTCCTGTGGTCGGTTTCCCATCCGCACACCAAACCTTCAGGGCCTCTCTCGTCTCGATCTGTTCAATGGCCATTCCGTCCCCGTAGAACCTATGAGCCATGTCGATTGTCTGCCTGATGATGTTCAGGGGAACGATAAGCAGAACCTTGCCGCCTGTTCTGTGAGAGACCTGGCGCGCCCACTCCAGATACATCGGGGTCTTGCCGCTGCCGGTGTAGCTCCATATGGCGTAACGTTTGATTTTGAGGGCCTGCGCAACGATGAACCGCTGGTAGTCAAGGAGGTATTCGGACAGGGGGAGCCAACCATGATCTTCCGTCGTTGCTTGAAAACCGAGGATGTGGGCGAACCGGGCCGAACAGGAGATTCTGTATGTGTCGGATTGCCAGTCGTATGCGAGCTGAAACTCGGGGAGCTGCTTCGTCTTCAGAAATAGGTGGTATTCCTCAAGGGTCCACCGGTTGAAGTTCATACTGATCGTATCGTTCTGGATCTGAAAGGCCTGCATCAGAAGCCTTGTCCTGCGCGAATGAGGTAGCCCACGGCGATTCCCAGAACCAGGCTTACCAGACCAACAATCCACAGGTTAGAACCAATCAGTTTCGAGAGTCTTTCCATAAATCCTCCTACAGACTATTCGGTATCGGCCTGATCTCGTAGCCTTCCTCTTTCAAGGCGTCTACCAACCATTTTGCCGTGTCCTGTTCGAGACCGAAGACATCTATAATGACTTCTTCCGCCGTTGCCGCGCGAGGAGCCTTTGTAGCCGTTTCCTTCCTCTGTTCACTGTGTTTCTTTACGAAGTCCCAGAAGAAATTACCCCAATCCATGCCGTTACCTCCTCAGACTGACGACGTTCGCCGTCCTGTTTGTGTGACCGTTGAGTTCGGCCGGGGTGGGAAGGCCGAGGGAGTTGTATTGTCGGATGAATTGCCAGGCTAGGTCGTAGATGGCTGGTAGGGCAGGGTGGAGCAATCTGCCAGCGGATGAGGGAATGGCCACACCCTCATTGACAACGGCGGCACCACTCACGACAAGCTGCCTGAGTTGATCGTAGACATCATGGGCATCCCTTGCACTGATATTCTCAAGGGCTGTCTGAAGTGCGTCCAGTTGAGGATTATGCTCCATGCACTGTCCCTCCTTCCCTGGACACGGTGTCCACGGCGGCCATGAACTTCACCTGCTTGTTCAGTTCGTAATCCTTCAGTTCGCAGGTCAACAGGAGCTTCTTACCCCCCGGAACGTCGATGATGACGAAACGCCATACGTCGGCAAACCAGTATTCGGCCTCTCTGCCATGCCTCGCCTGCCGATTCAGATAGCTGTTGAGGTTGATGTGACCGCGAGTGGCCCGCTTCAATAGCTTGGTCATTGTCGATCCGGGGTCCCGGACACCAGAGGGATAGGCGACGGCACAGCGTTTCGTGAACTGTTCGCGGGCATGATTGGAGATGACAAGGTTGGAGGTATCCATCTCAGGCCGCCACTTCTTTCTCGAATTCGATCATGGACTGTTTGAAGAGCTTGTAGGGGCTGACCTTTTCGAGCCTTGCGGCCCGGACAAAGTTCATGACCCCACGGTGCCTGAGGACCCGTGTCGAGTCCCGAAGTTCTTCCTGTGTCTGGGGAACGAAGAAACCTTTGGTGCATGAACCGATGAACTTGCCGTGCTCGACAACAAGGTGAGAAACGATCTCCTGAACGCGCTTGTAGGTGAGTTTGGTCTTTTTTGCGATGGCGCGACCAGGAATCGCATTGGCCTTCCCGTTGAACCTGATCTCTTTCCACACCTTCATCTCATTGTCATTGAGACCGTAGAATGAGTTATGCAATAGATCCATATACGACCTCCTTTTGCTGGTCAACCCTCTAATCCCCATTCCTTAAGCAGGGCCGTGAGGCCCGAGCTTTTCATCTTGAGTCGAATGATTTTCAGTTCTTCTTCCGGTGTCATGGATCGTTTCTTCTCAGGAACCTCCCTGCCACACAGATCACAGAGAAACCGGAGAACGGTTTCAGCAAATTTGTCGGGGTTCATCCTTGCAAGAGATGGTATGATGTCCATCTGCATCGGGGATTGCGCGCTGTTTGTGTTGAGCATCTTCCTGATGTATGCGTAGGTTACGTCATTGGCGGCGGCGAGGTCTTTGCTGTCGATGGACTCAGCCACTTCCTTGCAGTGTCGGTCGAATTGCTCAGCAAGGGCCTTGTTCTCAACAACCTGTTGCTGCACAAAGATATCACCGTGAAGATTATTTGCTGTCGAAGTGTGGCCCATAAGTTCCCTCCTATCAACGGATTCAACTAATAGTTGATTGCTGTTGAGAAAAGTAAACTTGTCTCAACAGGTGGATTTTTGAGAAAATTTTTTTCATGAAACAGACGCGAAAAATTGACAAACCCCTCGACCTTTCGGATAATGTAGTTTCCGAGGCTACTATTATAGAAAGGCGAGGGGTATTGTTGTCTTTAGATGGCAAGGGGCCACAGTCGGGCGCGATAGACTTTACGGGGAAAGCGTATCCTGTGACCCGTTGCCTGCTTTTTACGCTATTGGGGGAATCTATTTCATGTTCCGCTCCGTGCTCAAGGATTGATGTATTGTACCTGATTTCTACCGCGCCCATGGGCATAGAATATGAAAATAGTGATATGGTGTCAAGCGGAAAATGAAAAAAGTGATATTAAGCGAAAGCAAGAGCTTTTTTGGTACACAATTAAGACGGCTACGTGAAAGTCAAAACGTAACCCAAGAAGAGCTTGCGGAGGCAATGGGCGTTAAACAGTCAGCTGTGAGCAAAATAGAGAGCGGCGGGGCCATGCCGAGCGCCGAATCCTTCATAAACGCCTGTTTATTGCTTGATGCTAATCCATATGACTTTTTTCATATCTCGGACAGACGAGAGCGGACATATTCTTCTAAATATGTACAAGCCTGTGATGTCCCCGACCCCTGCCGTCAAATCTGCGATTTATGTAAAACCCTTGACCCGGAAAAGCAAACTGCTATATTATCATTCATAAGAACTATGACTGATTTTGATGCCCGAAGTTCCCCCGCCAACCCTGACAAGCACAAAACTACAATTCAGGGGCGACACAGGGTGGATGCACTACGGGCGGGAAAGGATTGAGGATAGTTGTATCCAATGGAAAAAGGATAGAATGAATGAGAATAAGGAGGAAGTTCGGATGGCATTAAGAAAATTGTTATCCCTTTTCATAATCGTCCTTTTATTTCTGAGTGGTTGCGCTACGGCGGGTATAATGGGTGCCTGTCCCAAAGATGATGCTGAAGTAGCCTGCATGTATCATCGCTCTGGTATGTTCGCGTTTTACAAGCGCATAGAAACCGACATTTGGGCCGTGGCTGATCTTAAAATCAGACTCATGACCCTTCTCAACAATGAGATTGTCCCCAAACGTCAAACGAGCCGGATGTCAGAGGCTATTGGCCTTCGCGACGATGTAAGCCGAATAGCCTATGCGTACACGTATTCAAAAATGCTTCTCGACTATAGAGAAATAAATGCATGGAGTGCCGTTAACAACCGCTATGCCGATTTCAACCGGGATACCGCAGAGATGACCATCGAGATTGGGAATGCCTATGCAAAATTGGGGGACTCCGATTCAGCCCAAAAACTATATCGAGGGGTCATAACAACCTACGTAGGCACGGCCTACAGGTCTCAGGTCAAGAAAGCCGAATTTGCCCTTGAAGATTTGAGAGATTCCAGAAGATGAGACCCCTTTCCCTCCTTCTCCTTCTGTCCCTGCTTCTCGCCGGATGTGCCACGCCCCCCGGCAAGCTCACTGACAGCGATTTCGTCTCCAGAACCGTAACGCTAGACGCCTCTATACCCGCCTCTCTCGACAATATGCATCAAGGATTCAGGCTTTGCGGCCCGGAAAGCGGCGGGCTCATCTTTGTCACCCTGCATGGTTCACCGGTCTGTTTGCCTGCGAGACAGGACGGCTTTGTCTTGTGCGATGTCTACGTTGGGGGCAGGGCACGTCCATCTGATTTTGTTTTAGGCAGGATAGAACTGTCGCCTACGCTGGCTGGCACATCTGCCGTGCTCCGAGTTCAGACGTGGGCACACGGGACAGATGACGTACTCAGGTCTTGGGAGATGTTTCTGCGCGGCCGGGGGAAAGAGGTCTGCCCGGCAGTCGACAGCGGTCAGCCTTCTACAGTAAACTCCCCTCATTGAAAAAAGTCTCCTCCTGTTCATCACTAAACCCCAGCGCGACCTTTATACTCTGAAATAACATATTGTCCCGCTCCACGGTTGCCGCATATTCCCACTCGATCTGCGCCGCCTGCCCGGCCTGCGCAACCGCCGCCTCCACTTGGGACAGAACCCCCATGGCCAACATCTGAAGGCGCGCCTGGCGCATGGTGAGGGATACTATGCGCGGGGCCTCAGCTTGAGATGCCAGTAAGATTGTCCACTCCTCATCGGTCACCCATTTTATCTCTATCTCGTCTTCATCGAATCCCGCGTTCCGGGCATTGATTCTCAGGGTGTCGAGGCGCGAATCCCTCAGCGTATCGTCCTCGGAGCCGCCGCTCTGCATCTCTAAGATTTTGCCCGTTGATTTCAGTATACATATTCGGTACATGTCCGCCTCCTACCCCCTTATCTTCGAGCCCTGTATCTGACCAGCAGGGTCCCTGTCGGGCTGGATGTCTTCGTTTTGGTTATTGTGAAACCGTCGGAATCGAATGATGTCAGCACGGCCGTGTTGGCATTCGTCCCGTCACTGTAATAAATGACTTTGCTATCGTCGTGGTAGTAGGTGCCCGACGTACCGGCGCGCCTGTCGCTGACCATGAACATCACGGTTCCGTCTGTCCACCCCACACCGAAATAACCGGTATTGTCTATGCCGTACATGAGTTCCAGTTGCGACGGCTTGAAACCAACACCGGTAATTGCCTGTGCCCCGGATGTGCTCAGGTCTATCGTAAACGACCCCAACTTTTCCCCTGTGGCCCATTCGGGACCGTTTCCTGCACCGTCCATGAACAGCCTGTAATTTGCTGTCCCTTTTGCCAACCGTGCCAGAGCGGATGACGCGCGGTAATACATATCCCCGTCGGCATCGCTACCTACTGCCAGATTGGCGCCCGTGACAAGCATGAGGTTGCTGGCCGTGATGTCCGTGTCGACAGTCAATGCTTTGCTCGTTGTGCCCCCCGCGATACTGAAACCTGTTGCCAGGGCAAGCAGGGTGAGGGCAGATTGACCTGTTACTGCCCCCGTGCTCGTGTCCACCGTCAGGATAGCGTCTGTCCATTCGTGCCCGTCGACGCCCGTGTAGGCTTTAAGGGTCCACGACGGCGCCTCATCGAACCATTGCAGCATGCCGACGTAGGGAACGGCGGCGGCCTCCTCGCCGAGGTTATGTGACGCCAGTGCCTGTAGCGCTGCATTCACAGCGGCGCGATAGGCCGAGCCGCCCTTGGCCACCAGAGAGGTGATATTGTAGCTGTGTTGCATAGTCCCTCCTATCAGTACTTGATACAGTACAGCACGTTGATGTTGGCCGGTCTGGTCTCATTACCTCCGTTGTTGCCAATCGAGGTTGTTACGTACAGCCAGTCGGGCACTGGAGCTACCCATTGAAAGTGATTGTCCCCGCCGTAGGGCGGTATCCCGCCGCCGCCAGCGGATGGATACACGTACGCCATGCCATAGACGGTCGGCCATGTGGTATTGATCGAGGAGGAGGCCGAATGGTTGTGACTGTACAGCTGGTGGCCCTGCTTCGTGCCGACGTTATCACCCGTCGTGCCGTCGCCCCTGTTGGTGCGGGACGCTCTGTCGGGGTCCACGGCGGCACCATTGTCCCGGCCCCGCAGGAAATAACCCCGCAGGTCCGGTTTATTGAAGGTGGTGGAACCGTCGCCGACGCCGTACATGGTCCCGATGACTGCAAACAAGGTCGCGTACGTAGTCCTGCTTATTGCTCCGCCATCGGTTGCCAGTGTCCCGGCAGGGCAGGACGGCCCCATGAAGGTGACAAGGCTCCCGGCAGGCAGGGAGTCCGATGATCCGCCTCCTCCGCTACCCATGTCATTGAATGTAGAACCATCATTGGAGTACTGCCATTTCGAGCCGGACGCCTGATACCGAATGCGCGGTTTGGTGGCGGCATTATTATTGGCTATGACGTCGATGTCCGCCGAGGTCCCATTCCCGACACGCAGGGCATTGACGTCCATCCGGGCCTGCACGGTCCAGGCGGGGGAACTCTCGGTTCCGGTGTTGAGCACGATTTCCAGATTCCCGCCGTCCGATCTGATCGCCCACTCCTCGCCGCTGGCTCCGGTGTCGTTCAGCCTGAGCAGGAGAGCGTCACCCTTGAGCTGTTGGGACTGAGCAAAACTGTTCTCATCGAAAGTCGCGGCTAGGCCCAGATAGATGCTGGACAGGCTACCTACGGTGGTCCATGCCGTGTTCGCTGAGTTTCTAATCTTCAGGTAGTTATTGGTCGTATCCGCCCATAGTTGATAAGCATAGGGAGTTGTTGGTTGCGTCTCCCCCGATGAGAGCGATGCGAGGGCTTGCAGGGCCGCGTTGACAGCGGCGCGGAACGTAGCTCCAGTATTGGCATCGGCTGTACTGATATCGTAGTCATGCTGCGAAGCAAGGACGGGGGACGCAACGAGCATCAGCCCGATAGTCACCCATATCAAGAATCGTTTCGTGGTTCTCATTATTTCCTCCTTAGTAGCCTACAGCTACCCAGTCTATTACGCGCTCTACCGTTGCGGCCCCGTTCTTGATGAACAGAGAAAAGCCTGCCGTGGTTATTAGGCTTGGATCGAGATACGGGTAATCTCCGTCCTGCATATCTTGGATGGTAATTCCTATCCTCGGCTTGGCCATGAACGGGGTTGCGAAGGTCGGAGCGATGCCGCCCGTACCACAGGTGATGTCCTGCCCCGTCTCACTCCGGTCGGGGAGGTCTGCAACGGCGTGAATCGCGCTTATCAGTATACCAACCGTGGCGTCTTCAACCCTCATCGTGGCCCTTCTCTTCGCGTAACGAAAAGTGAAATCCCCGACGATGAAGTCCATCCAGTCCGTGTAGGTTGTGCCGTCAAGGCTTGTTGATATCTGCGTTCTGATGGTGGCCCCAGAGGTATTCCCGTCCCAGTTTTCGACAGCGTCAATATCAGTGATTTCATCGAAAGACTGAGACCTGTCGAACCCCGAGAACTGGACGAGCATGCTCATTCTGGCGGTCTGTATACTTCCAAGGTCGAGGGGCGGCAATTCGTAGGTGCCTTCGGTGACGTAACCGGAATCGAGGCTGTCAAAATCTTCAAGGGTGTCTATGTCTTCGATGTCATCAAGCCCCAGAATCGTGTCCAAGCGGAGCGAGCCGTTGATAACGGTGAGACCGGTTTTTGTTCCCGAGAAACCGGGTTCCTCGATGTCCTCTCGGTAAGCGTTCCAGGCCAACACTGTCGGAACATCCGTCACGATATAGGCCGCATCTTCACTCTCGTTTGGTGGTACGCTCTGGTCAACAGCCTTAACCGCATATTTTCCGGACAAAGCCGCAGGAAGGGGTATTGACGTACCGTAGATCTTACCTACGGTCGTCATCTTGTTCCATGTATCGGCGGTATTCTGAGAGAACTTCAGAAGATAGTAGTCAATGTCAGGATCCGCTACGGCATCCCACGACAGGAGCAAACCACCCTGGGCCGGGCTTGCCCGGAAGTTTGTCACGTTCGATGGTGCGCGGGTTTTTCCCCATATGTAGACACTTTCTACCAATCCCCCTTCAATGGTTTTGTCCGGAGTGACACAGAAGTAATAGAGCGATCCCTCTTTCAGGAGCGGATTGGTCTCGTAGGAACGCCGTGTCGTGCTCCCGAGGAGCGTCCATGGACCCGAGGCGGCAGGAGCCTGATACACCCAATACTGTATAGCGTATCCTCTCCACGTCAGAGAGGCCACGGATTCGAAGGCTCCGAGAGCGCTTTTCCTGAAGATTTCTGTTACAGACAGCCCGGCCATGCGCGTCAGACCGGAAACGTTGCTGATAGCCGGTACTGCAACCGCATCGTTGTATACGTCGGGCACGTGTTCTACGGCGGTGATCCTGCGGCGCATATTCTCCGCCCTTGTAATCCCCGTTATTCTGAAGAGCTTTGTTATTCGCCCCTCTTCGCCGAAACTGTATTTTGTATGTCGGGCAGGGATATTCTCCCAAACGGTTGTCAGGATAAGCTCATCGGTCGTTGTGGTGGCTGCTACCGGTTCTACGGTCAACTCCTCCGAGATATCCGTGTCGATATGCTGTACCTGAACCTTGTAGGTTGTGCCGGGCTCCAGAGTAACCTGTCGGTCCAGCGTTACCGTGTTGGTCCTCGCAAGAACGACTCGACCGGAATAGCCCCATCTGGGAACGTCATGTGCCACCTCGATGATATCTCCCGGTAGACAGGCAATGGAATCTCTGCTGGCCTCAAAGGATGTGGTGTTCGTGATGTACCTGTTGCAATTCAGAAGGAACTTGGCATGTTTCAGTGCCATGCTCCGATCTGTACAACCTATGAGATCGACCTGTCTGGGAGATATGTCGACACCCAGGGTATCGAAACCATCCTGTTCAACAACGGCCGGTTGCTTGCTATAGTTCAGTTCCGCGTCGTAGTAGGTTATCTCGATCTGGTTCGCCCGGTCATCCATGGGGAGCCACTCCTCGCCGAACGAGTCCTTGACGATGTTGCCCGTCGTGAACAGGAAGCGTTGAGAGGGCAAGGTGCCGCCGTCATAGATACAGGTGAATTTGGAGCCAATCTGAAGAACGTTCCCCCGTCCAAGTGTACAAACGATGTCAAGGGCCTTCCGCAGGTTCTTCATGGTGTCAAAGTAGATGTTGCAGGTGTATCCATTCTGGTCGCACCAGTCAGCCCATTCCTCGAATTTCTCATATATGATTCGGTTATAGGGAACCGCTCCCCCGTACTCGTCGTTGTGGAGGATGTCGTAACAGGCCCACGCTGGATTTGTGGCCGGCTTGTTCTCGTAGGTCGCACCGGTCCAGACCGGCACGGTGAGACGGGAGGCAATGCAGGAGACGCGCGGGGTGGAATTCGAGAGTTCGTCTGTGGCAAGGGCGTTTACAGCCATGAGCGCAATGCCAGGATAAGCAAAATCGTCGTAGATTATCTCCTCGACGTACTCCCAATAGGTATCGTTCCTGTACCGTGCCCCCGCCGGTAAGGCCGAGGTCAGGACAACGCGGACATCGTATTGCCCCGGTGTAAGATTGTCGATCCGGTAGTACCGTCTGATCGCGCTACTCTGGGCATCACTGATGGTGTAGGTGCCCCACGCAGTCCACGACGGATCGGACGTCTTCTTGTATTCTATCTGGAATGAGACCGACTGAGCCGTCAAGCCACCACTGTCGTTTGCATAGTAGAGACCGTTCGGCAGAAGGATGCCCACCCCAAGACCCTGTGTCGTGTTGCCGACCGTCGACCGGGTAATGTAAGACGTCGATAATTTGGCACCTACCGCGATATCCGATATTGTGTCGTTGAAGTAGGGGATCGCTGACTGGCTGTTCGTACCAAGCCGGGTCACAACATTGAGGTCATTGAAATAGGTATACGGATTGCCGTTGATTTCGTAATTGGTGATCGAATCAATTCCAGTCTTCCCGCCCTCGCAAACAGCGTACAGGATGTTGAGGTATTGCAAGCTGCCGCTTGTTGAAACGTAGCGACCAATGATCGGGGGAACGACCCTGTGAGTTCCATAGAGGACGGGCAACATCCCGCCTTCCTGTTCGGCGTTTGAAGACGGGTCCCAACCATAGGTGGCTGATTTGCTGTAATCTGAACTCGCATATGAATAGTCTGCAGCATCATCGGACGCGACCGATGCCGGAAGCAGGGCGTTGACAAGGAGACCGCCGGCGATTGCTATGCCCATGCCGACGACCGTGCCCGTCGCCGCCGCACTCATCCCCAACATGGGAATGGTCCAATACTGTTGCGCCGCCACCGCTACGAGCACCACGGCCAGCATGGCCACGGCCCGTACGATGTCCTTACTCCCTCCTCCGCCCCCGTCCCCGCCATGAGGCACGGCCGTGAAGACTATGGAGTCACCCGGGAGGGGACTCAGGGTATCGATCTCGCTTTCGGAAAGGAGTCTGGAGGGACAGGCATTGGTCGTCAGAGAGACTACGATATCCAGTCCGCTGTCAAGGGGGGCAGGATAGAACTCGTTCAGCGCATGCCGGATAGAGGGGAGATGGTCCACCAGCTTAGTGACCTTACTCTCAACGGGCTTGAACGGGTTCTTTATGCAGGTTAGGAGGATGCTTTCCATTTGAAGTATCCTTTGATCTTGTTTTTCCAGACGGGGTCATAGATGGTGGACGCTATGGATGCGGTCTTTCGCAGCGTGTGAATGAACCTTCCGTTGCCAATATACACACCGAAGTGGCAGACCATGCCGGGGTGCTCGGGGTCCGTCGCCAGGGCCACGGCGCAGGGAACTTCCGGTTTCTCCAGCTCTTCCCATTTGCCTACTTCCTTCTCGAACTGAACTCGGATCTCCTCCGTGGCGAAACAGGAGATTCGATAATCAGGCAGATCGATTGCGTAGCACTCTCTGTAAATCGCTACGAAGAGTCCGTAACAGTCGTAGAAGGGTTTGCGGGTGACGGGGTCGAATTCGCCCCTGCCCTTGTTCTTAAATGGACAGCCTATAAAGTCGTTCAGGCTTTTCATACGATCACCGGTGAGTTGCCGACGCCTGGCGTCCCTCCGAACCGTTCCGAGTTGCCCAGTTCCCGACAACGGGCGAGCGTTCTGTCGCAGGTTGTTTCCGCACCTGCATAGCCACACCGCCAATTCCTGAATTGCTTGTACCGGCAACGATTCTTGAGGAGCCTGTTGAGCGGAAAGCGTTTGCTGAAAGGGTTATTCGCCCCCAGGGTGAATGTGGCCCATTTGCTACTCGTTTTCGGTTGCTTCAGATGGAAGACGTATTCGGTTGCGGGCAAGAGGTATTCTATCGTGTACGTGTACCCACTCGAATCATTGTAATTAAACCCTGCCTCCGCGCGCGCCCAATTGCTCACAGACCCGCCCGGAGAACTGACGATGGTTACGCCTGTCGCGGAGGGGGTGAGGACCTGTTTCACAGAGACGGTATCGAACAACATGGTCCCGTCTACCCCGATGCCCTTGAACAGATAGACTATGGTGGAGGTTCCCGTTGCTGTTCTATAAAAACCGGCCTGGGACCATGTATCTGTTGATACAGTATTGCCCGTTTCGCCGAGAACGCCCGCATATCCGGCTTTATAGAGGATGAAGTTGCTGGTGTTGGCGCCCGCCGTGCCTGATTTCAGATAGCGGCTGGCTGTGTAAAGGGCACCTTCAGTTGTCGTGATCGACTGGTTGGCAGACGCTGCAGCCCCCGCCCCGAGATTGTTGTACAAACTGATGCAGTTCCCGCTTTGACCTCCAGCTGTCTGTGCAAGGGTCGCGTTTGTTCCCGCGTTCCATCCCGTGGGGGGATTGCCGGTCTCGAAGCCCCCGTTGGTTACAAGCTCCGGCCCATACGTCTCCCCGTCCCCGCTCCCCGCCGCCTTGATGATACCGGTTATTTTCTTTCCCGTGCCGTTGCTAGTAACCGTCAGTTTCGCGCCCTTGTAGGCAAGAAACGGCCCTGATGCATCGAAGAAGGCTACACCGTCTGCCAAGGAGAGCCGTGTATCCGCACGAGTTGCGGTGCCAGATGTCAAGACCTCGGTGTTCACGTTCTCCTCGGTAGGATCAAGGTGAGCCGAGTGGACGACAGATATGGTCAGCTCTACGGGGCTGTAGCCGTTGATCTTCGTGTAGTAGTCATAATCCTGTAGATACCCCTCCATGGCCCTGGTGACGTTGGATACCTTGATGTCTACGCGGGGGACTTCGCCCTTGGACGTATCGCTGATCTCCTCAATCTCGAAGGGAAAGGGAACATAGGTGTTGCCATTCCAGACCGTCTCCTCGTTGTCGCTTGTCACTCTGATATTGTCTTCGAGGCCAGGTACGTAGATATCCAGCAGGACAATCCAGTACTTTCCGCTACCCCCGGCGAGTTTGTTCTTTTCCTGTATGGCTGCGGAAGAGATCTCCAATGGCATCTACATTTCCTCCAGTTCAACGGAGAGCTTCCTGTAACCAAACGGCTCAACGAAGTCGCTCTTGAGCTTGCCAGTCCTGAAAACAACCGTATGCACAACGCTTGTGACGGGATGTGTCCACGTGAACTCCTCGCCCACGTGAGAATCAAAGAACGTCTTTATGGACTGGTACTGGGCTTCCGGCAGCTTCTCCCATGTTAAAGAGAAGGGACTGTGCCGTCCTCTTGAAGCGGTTGCCGTTACCTGAACGTAATTGGCCTCGAACTCGGTGTTATCCATGGGTCTGTAGTACTCTTCCGAGGACCCGAAGGACGGCTGCTGCGTGTATGCGTCGTTAAAGCTGTCCATTGATGTTCTCCAAATAGAAAGGGGATGCAGTATAGTCTGCATCCCCTTTAACTTATTGGCCTGTTGAGCTTATCTGCCTATCGCCGTTCTGAGGCCGTAGGCGTTCCTGTCCAGAGCTTCAAGCCACAGCGTAACGATCAGCTCTTGCGGGTTGACTCCCCGTGACGTTTCTTGCCTGGTGGCGAACTGCTGACCCGTGTTGTTGTTGACCACCAGAGAGACCTTGACGGTCGGCATCTGACTGACCCCTTCGGCTTCCACGCCCAAGCTGCCGGATCGGGTCCGCTTGAGGGGCATGATCGCTTCCGCTCCGTCCTCGCCAAACACCCCTGCACCCTTGGCAAAGGCAAACAGGGTGGGCCGGTCAACAACGGTGTTCAGGTAGGGCTTGAGACCGGCGGTTGAAAACACGTTGCCTTTCGCACTGCCAAGAAAGCTGAATGTGCTGCCAAACGAAGAATAAGCACCCGAGTTGCTGGCGCCGGCAGTTGAACCTCCGCCAAAGAATCCCATGGCCAGATCGGTCAGCCCACCAACAATCCTGTTCGTGAGGAACTTCTGAACCATGCTGTTATAGACATCATTCAGAACATTCAGGGCCAGTTCTCTGAAGTCCATGAACTTATCGGAGGAGTAGTTCAGGAAATCGCTAATGCCGCTCTTCATCGGCTCGAAGTATGTGGACCGGATATCATCAGCCAGCTTGCGGTATTCGTCGCTGACTGCGGTAGCGGCCTCTCTCTGAGCCTGAGCGATGTTGTTGGCCAGTTCCTGATCTCTCTTTTCCTGCTCACGGTAAAGCTCGGTGAGTTTTTCCTGTTGTCCATAGGCCAGTTCGACCTTCCTCTCCCAGAGGCTCTTCCACTGGTCGTACTCGTTCCGATAGGACTGGATGGCGAGGTCAAGACCGAGCTTGATTAGGTCGGCGCGCCTCTGGTAGTACTCTCCCATGTTGAGCGTACCATTTTCATACAGCCAGTCGATCTGCTTCTCTTCCTCTTCGACGGCCCACTGATTCTGCTGGATTCTTCCCTGGGTCTTGAGCTTCAGTATTTCAGCTTCGTGCTGATACCGTTGCATGAGTTTTTCGACGGATTTCAGGTAGAACTGCGTTTCGAGGTTCGAGACCTCCTTGAGATAGTCATTCTGGGCCTTGACCCGATTGGCGTTGTTCTTTGTGAGATCGGCATCACGTTTGTCAGCCAGAGCGGCTTTTTTGTCGCCTGTTACACCCTTTTCGCTCATGCCCTTGCTGTATGCTTCTTCGATTTCCTTTGCTTCAAGGTCAAGGATTGCCAGACGGTTCTTGCGGTTCTCTTCCGCGTTCTCCAACTCGGCCTGATAGTACTCCTCAATCGTGGACCCGCCGAGCTTGTGGAAGTTCGAGAGAATGGCAAAGCGCAGGTCATAGTTGCTTTTCTCAATGTCGAGCATGGCCTTTGCGTGTTCTTTCGCGGCCCTGAGTTCGAGGCGGTAAACGCCCTTCGTTCCCTCTCCGCCACCGCCCAAGATGTTCTTGACGTAATCGGCAACAGCCTTCTTGTTGGCATCATCCTTCCCTCCATCGAATGAGAGGAGGGGCTTGTTCATTATCAGTTGGATGTGCTCAGATATTGTTCCGGCGCGCCCGAGAGATGTGTCACCTATTTCCGCTATATTTGATATTTCGGCCGCGATATCTCTGTAGCCAGTCTTGATTGACTCAACGATACCTGACCAGTTGAAGGTCGTGATGTTGTAGAGGACATTCGCCAGTTCCCGAGCAGTCACAAGAACGATGCTGAACATGCTCCACATGGTGCGGAAAGCATCCACGACAATCACCGACGCCCCCGCTACACCCGACATGACAAAACCAAGCGCTCTGAGCATCTGCACGAGAAGATCAACCCCACCCGCAAGAGAGTCTGTGGCGAACAGCGACGCCCCGAGTTCCTTCGAAAGATTCTTCAGGATCGTCAGTTTGCTTCTCATGGATTCGGACATGGTGTTGGCTGTTCTGTCCAATGCCCCTTCCGATTTTTCCGACGCCTCTACAAGCTCCTTGTACTTTTCCATTTCCCTGATAAGAGCTATAAGGACATTCCGTCTCTGGGTGGGGGCAACATCCCGCAGAAACTCCAAGGCGCCAAGGGTCATGCCCTTGCCTTCACCGGTGCCGACAGCCGATCTCAGACCATCGATGATCTTGGAAAATTGCTCCGCCATAGTCTTGTTCTTATCAAGCTGGATACCGATGCTTTCAAGGGCTTCGAGACCCTTCTTGGACGACAGGGAGTCTATGAGGCCCCTGAGAGCGCGCGCCGCGGGCGCAGCCTTTGAACCAAGGTTGGTGATGATCGCTGACAAGGAAAGCATCTGGTCAACAGAGAACCCGGCGGCTTGTGACATCTGCCCCATATACTGGATAACCGGCGTAAGGTCTTTGGGGTCCATGACGCTCTTTGCAAGGACAATGGTTACCTTGTCCAGTATGGACTTTATCCGCTGCGCGTCGTTTTCCAGATTCGCCATTCCGGGGGAGCTTCGGAACGTGTTGACCAGGCCCACGATGGCCTTTGTAAATTTCTCTGGCTCTATTTCGGGGAATGAAAGCTGTACCTGAGCGAACGATTTCAGGGAGGCTTTGACGGTATCAATATCTACACCTGCCGCAAGCAACCTGTCAGCGGCTTTGACCACCTCGTTAAAATCTATTGGGAGACGGGTTGCCATTTGCCGCGAGTAAAGGATTATGTCTCCCACCATTCGCCGATGGGCACTTGTGACCTCTTCTTCCATGGCTGAGTATCGCAGGAGCTTTGCTTGTGCCTGATCCACGTCGAGGACGTGCTGCACGCCCATGTTAATTGTTTGTGTGGCTCCAAACAGCAGGGTCCTTGCGCCGTACCACCGGGCCTGAATCAGGATCATGTTCTGGACATCCTTGATATAGCCCGAAATCCCGCCGCGCAGGTTAAGAATGGCTGAGTGATAGGCATCGAGAACGCGGCCGCCGTCCGAGTGGGCCTTGCTGACCCGCCGTGTCGCGCCGGCCAGCTTGTCGGCTTCGCGCGCCTGTTGCTGGTAATAGGAGACCATCTGAGACCGACTACTCGCGTCCATCCCCCCTGTCATCCAGTTGAAACCACCAGAGGCGGTGAGGGACTTGTTTACCGCAGAAGCCTGCTGATAACGCGCCTTCTGGAGAGCGATGAGTTCGGCGTTTACTCTCTTCGCCATGGCCACTTCTTCGCGGGCAAGGTCGGCGTCCTGAGCCTTCTGATAGGCCACCAGGTCGCGTTTGATCTGCTTCATCTGATCGGATGCCGCTTTGACCTCTTTCGTAAGACCGTCGATGGACCCGGAACCGATACCAAACGGTTTCACGGCCTCTTGTACAAGAGTGCGCAACTTCTCCAGTTCGCTCTTTATGGAAGCCGTATCAAGCTTGATGCCTACGCCTAGCCGTTTGATCTTGTCAGCCATTTCGTTGTTCCTTCTGCTTCTTTTTGACGTCCTCTATCTCCCCGTCTATCCGGGCGATATGCGAATACGCGTTGAAGAAGAGCTGCGTTTCTTCAAGCAGTTGAGAGGGCAGGGCGCTTATGCCGCCCATGCCCCCTGTGCTCATGTTGACGAGGTTGGCTACCTGAATGCATCCTTCATCCAGAAAGGACAACGGACACTGCTTGTAGACTTCACCGAACACGTTGACGGCAAAGGACTGGTTGCCCTTGCCGTCACAGTTCCTTACTGCCCGCAGGTGGTTCTTTATGCAGTCTCCGCAGCTCCACCCTTCATCTCGGGACCACTCTGAGATGCGGAGACTTCTTCTAAATTTTCCGATTCCTCGGGGGAAACGACACCCATGACCTCGTTGGCCAGCTCGGTGATGATTGCGGCGTCAAGGCAGTCGATACTCTCGGGGTCATACCGGAGAAATTCGGTATCCGACACGGGCACATTCTTCCAGCCCGACAGACCTACCCTCAGAACTGCTATATGGATGTTGAGGGTATCGAGAGACGCCTGAACTATCGGAGTAAAGTCGAGGCCAGACAGAACCGAGAGATCCTCTTCACCGATCTCCTCGGGCTTCTTGCTTTCTATGGACGCAAGAGCGGTCTGCAACTCGGAGAGGTTGTCGCCGATTCTGATTTTCTGGGAGTGTGCCGCATGGATTTGAAGCATCTCACGCCTGCTGATGGATCTCAGCGTGAATTCGGGGGGGTTTTCCTCATCCCGGAACTCTTTCGGGATATAGGTGCGGGGTTTTTTGGAAAGTGCTATCGGTCTCATCCTTTTGCCTCCTGTATGGCTTATTGGATTTGGAATAGAAAAGGGACAGACCGGATAGCCTGTCCCCGGTTATTCAGTTGTTTACCACCTGTACGATACGTCCACCGCTGTTTTCCCTTCGGGCTTACTGTTGATCTCTCCGTACAGACCAACATGAACACGCCCAACGCGAAATATGGTCCATCTTCCGTAAAAATCGACCTGCTGTTTCAGGCCGCTTTCGCCGGCGACATATCCGAAACGGCCACCAAGTTCTTTCTTGTTCTGGAAGGCAAACAGGGGCACCGGTTCTTGCTTTACCACCATCGACCCTTCACCGGTTTTCGTGTCCACGATGGCGACTACGTCTGTATCACCTTCGTAGGCCGGGACTTTCGTTGTGGCTATAATCTGCTTGTCCGGATCCTTTGCGATGTCGTCGGACAATCTCAGCTTCTCAACAACCTTTTCCTTCTCGATGGTGATGATGCGTTCCACTGGAACCTCGATACGCTTGATTTTTACCGTCTCGCGCATCTCGGCAGCGGGACTGTACTGAGCCATATTCACAGGATCCGGTTTCTTGAAATGAAAGTAGGCCACTGAGGTTCCGGCAAGAATGGCAAGGACCCCGGCAAGAATGCCAACGGATTTAAGGCTGAGGTTGATGGTCATCTTTCTTGCCTCCAAAATAGGCTTTGATACCCTGGAACAGAGGAGCCAACTTTTTGACGCCGTACAGAGAGACGGCCAACCAAGCGATATCGGTCGAGCTCATCCGGAGAGGCTGAATTTTGACCGCCGACCAGATATGGTCGAAGGAATAGACCAATACGACGATGAGAAAGGCCAGGCTACCTATGGACGGGTTGCCGTCGCCCTCGACTAATAAGTCCCTGACCCACTTTTTCATGCAACACCTACGCTTTGAATAGTAACCGAATCAGAAACCAAAGTGGCCATGTCAGGCCGCACCAGATGGCAAGCCAGATGAACGGCACGATATTGATGGTGAAGTGGCCCTTGTTGTTCATGCCGTGCGTTCCCTTAACTGGAAATGAGGTCTGTCCGGAGTCTTCCATCTTCCACCCCATTCCAGACCGACAGATTCACCGATCTCCCCGGCTTCTTCGTAGTCGGCAATATCGTTATCGTTGACGTCCGCTTTGATGTCCCACGAGACTTTGCCGTCTTTCACCAGGGCGATGTCGAACGCCGTCCTGCGGGTGTGGCGGCTATTTCGGGTCCACGTGACCTTGTTGCCCGGTTTGGTCCTGCCGCGCGCATACAGTTCATCCTGTTCATCCTGGGATCGATAGGTGCAGGTGACGATGAACTGCAAGCCCGCATCGTGCATCTGCATGGAAAACTCGTGAAAGAGTGTCTGTAGCTCGGGCACGAGATCTTCAATTTTACGGCTTGCCATTGTTCTTACCCCTTGACCGCGTCGATGATCTTGTCGGTCCTTTCAGACGTTCCCTTGCTGTTTTTCCGGGCGAACCAACCGACGATGAACCCTGCGGCGCCGAAGATTACTGCACAAACAAAACCTGTCATGAATGCTGCCATTCTACGCCTCCTTGATTTTTACCCGGCAAGCCGGGCATTTGACGATGACGACCACGTCATCATTCCTTTGGGGTCTTGCCCCCTTCTTCGGAAGAACCCACGAATTGCCCCTACGGACCCTTCCACAGTTGCACACATATCGAATCGCCCCATGTCTCCCCCCCCTCCCGCTATTCCTGAATGAGCACGCCAGTTGTCTTGGGCTTGCAGCCCGTCACTTCACACTCGATGGAGTGGCCATGGCTGTTCGCGCGCTTCCACAGGTCCTTGATATCGAGTTTTATCCAACCGAGCAAAAGAATCTGGATGGTTTGGAGGCCACCCAAGGCCCAGAAGACGGTCGACCGATCATCTTTTTCCACGATCCTGCCTACCTCTGCCGCCCAGACAGTAATTGCGGCAAGACAAAGGAACGTAGCGATGATGATTCCCAGAATGATCCGGTCTCTCTTGGCTTTTGCCATTATTGCCCCTTGTCTCGTTTGAATGTGAGGCCACAGTCTGCGCACAGCCACCTAGTGCCGCCTGAGTGACGATAGAGATGGTGAGAACCACATCTTATACAGGCATCTTCCCGCAACAGCTTCTTCCGTGGATGCGGCTGTTTTATCCAGAGTCGAGAGCAATTGCGGCACTGCCACCGTGGGCCTTGAGATAGGGGCTTGGATGCTCCACAATCGGGGCAGACGGGCCGCTCCTCGGTTTTCGACAGATCTGGGACTATAAAGTCTGGATTTTCGATTTTGCCAAACCTCTGATGGTTTCGAAATGCACTTTGACGGCGCCAGCCTTGCTGATGTCGATCACGGTTATACCGAAGTGAACAACCCCACTCCACTTCCTTGCGCCCTTTGAGCCGAGGCCCTGTAGGGCAGGGGTTATGATGAAATGACGGTTGCCGTCGAATATGTACCGGCTATAGTGAACATGACTTCGAATAAACAAGTCAGCTTGGGTTTCTCCCTCGATCATCCATTGCAGGTTCCACGTCCCGTCTCTCAGGATCGCCGTGTCCCTGCCATGGGGAATGGACGATCCGGAGACGAAGTGTTTCATGTTGATGACCCGGCCATTGACCTCGTAGAGACTTGCATCGTCTATGTTGGCGTCCACACCTTCAGCCTTCAGCTTATCGATAACTGCGGCTTCGAAGTCTTCTGACATACCGACGTGATAGGGTGTTCCCGGCTTTGCCCTGACCACCCTACAGCCCGTCGCCAGGATGCACTCGCTGGCCATCTCAGCCTGTTTCAGGCGGTCCGTCGTAATCAGTTCCGTGCCACCAGATCTCTCGCCCTTGCCGTCCGTCATATCTCCATTGACCAGAACGATATCAAAGGGCTTCCACCTTCTCAGCGAAGAGATGTAGAAGCCCCATAGTTTCGCCTGAAGCTCTTCTCTCACAGTATCCCCGAGGCCGTTACGCCAGCGGGGCGGTGTCAATCCCACTACGTGTCCGCAGTGAAGATCCGATATTACAAGGAGGCGCTTGTCTCTCTTGGCTTTCACGGGCCGGGCTCCGGTGTCCTCTTTACAGGAACGCAAGGACGGCGGCGTCTTCCGACCCTACAAGCCCGTTCATGGCCTTGTAGGAGACGTCGTACTTGAACAGATTGTTGTCCTTCGTGATCGGGGTCTTGATATAGCGCATGGCCGGAACGATCAGAACAATGGCGTTACCGGCTGTCACCTTGCCGTCACGACCGCAAACAATTATAGCGGTGCTCTGGGTGTCGTTCTTGAAAGCGGTGTAAATGGCCAGCGACCTGTAGAGTTCCGAAAAAGACCCCTCGACGGTCCTCGCCGTGTGGATCTTCTGGCCTATACCGTCCGTGGTCAGATCCTTGTCGTCGTAAATCTCGTTGCTGATCTTGAAGCTGAACTTATCGCAGTTGTGCGAGGAGCCACCGATCAGCACCCGCATATTCTTGGCCACTACGGGAACCTCGTCGTTGAAAGAGGGCGCTCCGAGACCGTAGGAGCCGGTTTCCTTGTTGAACGACACGCCGTTGAAGGAGAACTTCGGGACAATGACCTTGCCCGTCTCGAAATTGATCTCCAGGGAGTCGACCTTGTTGCCGCCGTACTCCTCATGCACCACGTCACCACGCCACAGGTCAATCCAGAAGCTGGGCAGATCACTCAGACTGAACTGGTAATTAACGCTGGAGCGCAGGTCTGTATACCGGTCAGGTGCCGCAGAGAGGGCAGGGGAGACCGTGAGCACGTCGGTGTCGGTGTCCAGTGCCGTGACGCGCGTGAACTCAATGGATGCTTTCTTGACGGTCGTCGCCACTTCAGGGACCGTCGTTACTGCGGGTGATATGGTGATGTTTTTGTCTGTCGCGTTGATTCCTGTGATCTCCACGGCTTCGATGAGTGCCGTTCCATCACCGTTCGGAACCTGCACGATGTCGCCAACCGCAAGGCCGGTGACGCTGGTAAGCTCGATGGTTGTGGTTGTGCTACCGGTGTCGACGGTAAAGGTCGTAACCGTGGGGATGATGCAGGCAAGAACATCGTTGACATGAAAATGGCTTGCATCGGCGACGGGGATCGCGGTGGTTGAAGCGCTGGCCCCGACGACGTCCGCCGTTGATGTCTTCTTCGTTCCGAAGCTGCCCTCGTAGAGAACGTCACCCTCCGGCGCCGTGCCCTCTGCCCCGGACGCGCGCATGTTGATGGAGATGTTACCGGGAGCCTTGGAAGCCCCGCGCAACTCCGGTGTTCCATCTTTCGTATTGGAGATTTCGGTATAGGATTCCTGATCGTACTCTCCGTCCAACTCGAAATCGGCAACGCGGATCACGTTGCCCGACTCAGCAACCGGGTCAGCATTGAACGATAATTCCTTCTTTATCGCCAGTGTCGATTTTCTTACAAGGGCTTCATTGGCCATCTTTGAATACCTCCTCTATTCGTTGAGAAAGATCTCTTTTATCGGTACGCTGTCTGAGAACCGCTTGCATCGCGGACACTTCAGACAGATATATCCATCGTTAATGAGAGCTACACGGGACCGGAGAACCGGGGGATCATAGACCTTGAAACCACATCCGCTGCATCTGACAACAGTCTTGCCGTTCTCCTTGCCGACTCTCATCGCTCGGTTGCGCTCTCGTAGGCAATGGCGTTTACTTCGAGGAGCACAAAGTAGATACCTTCTTTTTCTGGGTGTTGTCTGAGAATGGTCCTGCCAAACTCTACGTCCGTGACAATGCCTCCAATGGTACAGTCAGCCGATATTGCCTTGCGCATTATCCGGTCGTAGTCGCTCTCGTAGTCCTCGGCGTCCTTCTCGTCTTCCCCCTCGGCCAACTGGAAGATAGCCACGACATGGAACCTGTAAGAAGCCCACACATATGCGCTGCCACCGCCGAAGTCGGCTATCTCTTCTGCATCCTCTTCGGTTTTGCCCCTGCCAAGCTGGACAACCCGGATAGACCGGGGAAGCATGATCTTTTTCACGCTCCTGCCAAGACCGTAATCCACCTTGTCGGCACCGAACTTGCTGATAATGTCGGTGTCGAGCCTAATTGTGGCGATAAGGGCGTTTCTGACTGTCTTGATTTCCATTACGTCAACTCCGATTCAAACATTGTTGCGAACCTGTCAAGAACCCATTCAGTATCCTGATCGTCAAGGCCAAACATCTCTCTGGGACCGGCAAGGGGGGCGGCACCTTTTTCGAGGCGTTCCGTTATACTGGCCATGGCCTCTACTCGGGTGTTCAATCCAGGTATGGCCCGGTGCATACCGATCACCGTGGTCAACGACTCGTCATCCGCCAGCATCTGGGAGAACAGCGCTCTACCGAGATCACCCGTAGCGGTCATGGCCGGTTTGCTGCCGTATCCCGCCTTCTCCTTCCGTTTGGCGTACTTCTTCTTCAGGGGAACGAACGGATCGCCAGAGACGTCAACGCCCTTCGATAACCTCCTGGTGGTCTGGTTCTCGATGTACTGGCCACTGTCCTTGAAGAACGGGTCAAAGGACATGCTCATCAGGCGGTTCAGGGTCGCATCTATCTCTGCGGTGTTCAGGATCACGTGCATCATGACTCAATCACCGCGGGAGCTATGATGAAGCCGGGACAGACATATCGCTCGAAGTCATTGAGGAGCCTGAAATTGAGAGATCCATCAGTCACGATATCGCCGGGTTTCACGTCAACCGTGGATACGAAATACAAATTGTAAGAGGTGCTCTCCCCGCCTCTTTCCCGGTAGATAGCATCCTCGTCCTGCTGACTGTAGCGTTTCTGGGGAACGATGATGCAGGGTACGCCGGACTGAATAGTCTCATGGCTTGTCACGTCTTCGGTGGTCCGAAGTCGCTGAATGGAGACAGTCGCATTACCCATCCGCCTGATGCGGGCCGCTGCATCTATGGTGATGGTCATTCGAACTCCTCAAACATTGGGGTGATGGGCGAAACAACATCGGCACCATACGCTGGCGCGTAGGAATAGATGGAGATTGCCTGGCAAAACGCTCCTGATTCACCGTACAGGTCAGACTCCAACTTGTTGAAGTCGAGGTCTCGGGTGATGGAGGTCTCACCCACTTTCTCGGTCTTTGCCATGACGTTACGGACGGCAGGAACAAGGAGTGCACAAAGATACGACAAGGCCGCATCGATCAGATTCTCCTTGTCATCGCCGGCGAGCGATGCCCAGCCCGTGACCTTGCCCTTGATTGCCCTCTCAGCCTGGTCTATGAACGCTTCTACCGTGGTATCGGGCAATAGCACGGCGGAGTCTTCCCCGACGAGCTTTATCCGGGCTTGGGTCTTCCAGTTGCTTCGATTGGCGGTTGTCAGTATGCTTGCGGCCATTGGTCCTCAAGATAGGGAAGGGGCACAGTACGTTGTAGGTGTACGGCCCCTTCCCGGTTATGTCAGTTTCGGAACTACTCTGCGGTGCCGGTAATCTTCGCGCCGTTTACAAAGGCGATCTTCCCAAGCGCTATATCGCCTGCCGCCGCGGGGTTTCCCGCTTCCGTGGTGTCCACGACTTCGGTTTTGCCTTCTATCCCGAAGATTGTCACGCCAGCTTTGATGTTTGCTGTTGCGAGGTCGGTATCGACCGCGGAAAGAGTCGTTGCGGCGTAGAATCCCTGTTCCACCGTATCATTGGCCGCTGACAGCTTCTTTGTCACAAGATCGGAAGGTATGCCTGAACGAAGAGGAGTCTTGATTTCAGCCATTTTGTCCCCCTATATTGTGTCGAGAACTTCGACGTAGAGTTCGAGGTAGATGGTCCCCGTCGCGTGAGAGCTATCGTCATTCTTCACGACGGCATACAGCGAGCCCTCAATGGCGGCGTCCGCGTTCCGATAGTTGATATCGAGACCATAGGTGTCATATCTGTTGTCGATGCCCTCGATGGTCAGTATCTCGTTGATCGTGCCGGCTGACACTCCGGTCTTGTTTCTGATCGAGATATCGAAGTCGTCGGAAGACGAATAGGCGCGTATCTGCTTGATCGTACCTTTGCTGGCTATCCCGCTGAGCTTCTGTTCGGCGCCTGTTGCGCTGGTGCCGACACTCGTGAGAGAGAATTTGTAGAGTATGAGGCGGGTATTCGCCCCGTTGTGTCCTATTCCATGCACTGTTGCTACTGCATCAGCCATATCTTTATCCCTCCAAAGGTTAAGGCCCCTTCGGTCAAGAAGGGGCCTTTGTTATCGTACTTAGGCCTTCGCCTACGCGTCGCCGTCCAGCTTCCTTGTCGCGGCCCGGAAGAGGTTTGAGAAGCCCACTTTGTTCGAGATGACGATGACTTGCCATTTCTCCCGGATCAGCCTGTCGGTCTCCACGAGGTCCACACCCGTATTCCTGTGGCCGATGATGCCGAACGTCTTGTCGACACCGATAAGATCATCCGCAGAGAGAACATCCGTGTCGTTGAAGGGAATGAGGTTGACCGCTCCGAAGGGCGACTGCACGAAGACAGGCTCTCCGCCGACCGCGGCTCGGGTGAGCATGGTCGTCAGCAGGGCGTAGGTCGTGTCCGTGGGAGTGGTCATGGTGTAGAAGTCCACGAGGTCGGCGATGCTGCCGATGATGGCTGTCATCCTGTAGGGGTAGAACTGCGCCTGCCACTTCAGGTAGGACTTGAAGGTCATCGATTCCACGCCGGTGTTCCCCTCGATGCCCAGATCGGACAGTTTGTCGACGTGTGCCCCGGTGCTCTCCTTACCCGTTCCGTCGCCGCTCAGGATCACCGAAACGGCTTCTCCGAGTTCGTCAACGGCGCGCGTCATCGCGGCTCTCTGGAGAATAACGTCAAGGATGGGCAACTGGACTTCCTGGATGAAATCGTAGTCCGCCTGGATTTCGATGGAGAAGTCTTCGATCTTGACGTTCTTTTCGGACCAGCTGGCTTTCAGGACTTTCGGCCTGGCACCCTGTGCCCTTTTGCCGGACCGTCTCTGCGCCTGGGTGTCGTCCAGATAGATGCTCCTGAACATCCGGCCGTACTCCCACTCGGACACGATGTACTGGAGGAAGTCTCCGCGCTCGATCATGGCAGCATTGATCCTGCGGTTGATGTACTCCGGAAAGAGGATCCTGGATTCGGGAAGATTGCTCTGGAAGAAGAGCTTGCCCTGTCCGGCGTAGATGCCGTGTTCGGGATCGTTTGTTCTCACAATCCCGAGACGCTGCAACTGCCTGTCGAACGCATCGAGGCCGCTCTTGTCGTCGGGATGAGTGGGGTTCATCTCCTCAAGCAGGGCCGACAATGAGCACCCATGCTCGCTCGCGAGGTCGTACAGGGTGCCGTCCAGTTTGATCTCGTTGGGTCCGTTTACTCTTACGATCTTTATGGCCATCTTTTGTTTCCTCCTTGGTTGTTGGCAATAAAAAAGCCCCCGAACCTGTAAGGCCGGGGGCCGCTATGGTCGTGTGTTCCGTTACCTGCCCAGATCGACAGTGACGGTGTGGTTCGTGGTGTCAACGGACCTGACAAACCAGCGTTTCGGGAACGTGGCTTCGTCCTTCTGGACCGCGACAACGAACTTGTTGTCAGCGGTGGCCCCGGCCGCGAGAGTGACCGTAACCGCCCCGGTTTCTCCCAGCGAGACATCATCAACCAACTGGTCCTGATTGGTGTCGCTGACGATCCCGATGATCTTCCCGCCGACAAGGTCCGCATCTGCCGCGCTGGCTCCGCTGGTATCTCCGAGGTCTACCGTCACCTCAACGGTCTTGACCGCGACCTCATCCGCCAAAGCGACTTTGCCAGCGGTCGAACCCCCGACAAGGTAATTCCAGCCAACCGACGGGTTACCGCCGGTGTAGCCGATCTCTGCGTATCCGTCCTCCTGAACACCGGTAAGAACGGTGGGACCGTCGCCTATCGTCCTGACAACACCCGCAAAGTTGAGCCCTGTGGTGACAAGAGCAACGGTATTGTTGCTGCTCACCATGACGGCCTTGCCCTCATCGGTTCCCCTCACAAGGGCCGACAGATAAGTCTTGTACCCGGCCGCGATTCCGACTTCATCCATGCTGCCTATGCCTCTATTTGCCATCTCGTGTTCCCTCCTTGATTATTGGCTTTCTTGCCCTATTTCTTTGTCCGGTACAGCGCCGGATTGTCGAGGTGGCTGTACTGGATGGTCATGTCCCGGTCGGACGTATGGTCGCCCTTGTCTGCCTTGGCGAGTCTGGTCTTGACCTCTTCCTTCATCGTGGCGATCTTGGCCGTCAGATGTTCGAGACACTTCGGGGTCTCCAGAGCGTTCAGGGTCGTGTCTTCCGCCTCCTTGCTCCACTTGTCTTCGTAGAGAATCACGCCGAGCTTGTGATACTCTTCGCGCAATTCATTGAGGCGGATTTCGCCTATCCTTATAAGGTCTTTCGATGCGTCAAGCTCGGCGCTGATTCCCTTTGATTTCTCGGTCAGTTCGGCAAGATCGCCCTGGGCCTTTGCGAGATCTTCCTTGACCTTCGTGGTCTCGGTCTGGGCAGTGGTGATCTGTGTCTGCAGGTCGTTTACGGCCTTGTCGTGATCGGCTCTGGGCACGTAGTGATCCGCCAGTTCCTTGGAAAACTGCTTCACAAACTCTTCAAAGTTCACGATATTCCCTCCTTCTGTAAGGTTATTTCCAATATCAGAAAGGGAAAAGACGAGTCTCCCTGTTATTGGATGTTCTGCTGAGAGCTTCTTGATGCCTTCCATATTGCCCGGTTCGGCAATGTTCACGATGCCGTCTTTGCCACCCGATAGCGTTGCCAGCGGAAGACCGCCGTCATCCACCAGGTCACAGGCCCCGAGATGGGCGTTTTCCACGGTGAACGTGCAGACAACCCCGTCGTACTCGCGGCCGGGAAGATGCTCGCATTCATCAGATTTGCGGATATCACCGCCGCAGATATCGCAAATGGGCTTACCGCCGTGCCATTCAATGCTGAGATCCAGCAGGGTGCCGGTTTCGATGCCTTTTGCGAGTTCATCTGTGTTGTACTGACCGACCGTCAACCCCCTAAGCATGTAAAAGGGCGCCTGGAGCTGGTAGCTTCTTCCCTTCTTGGCCCCTTCAGGCGTGTCTACGCTGGCGATATCGCCCGGTAGCCAGCGACCGAAGTTGAGATCGCGCTTATGCGATGCCCCGAGCCTCAGACGTTCCCGGTCAAGGTCCGCCTTGAAATTCATGAGGCTGGTGGTCCCGAGATAGTAGAAGTAGGACGTAAGCATGAAATCGTTCGCCGGCTTCGCGTCAAAAACATAGAACTCATCGGCGGAACACTCACGCTTTGCAAGCTGGTTTATCAAGGCCAGCTCTTTGTCGGTAGGCTTTCTTGCCACGTCTACACCCTCCCGGACATTGCCCTATTCATCAGGTCGAAGTCCTGTCTTTCCTGAACGGCGCGCTTAATCTTCTCTACCGCTACGCCGGTTCCTGTTTGTTTCAACCCGTTGCCGGTTACGTTCTTCTTCGCCGGTTTCGTCTCTTTCCGGATCGTTGACACCAGTCATCCCCTCCAACATTTCTTCCCGGATATCGTCAGGCACGGGTCCGCTGAACTCCATCAGTACCCGTATCCTTTCCTGCATTTCCTTGAGGCCGATTGTCCGATAATTGTAAGCCGCCTTGATGCACTCTATTTCAACCCTGCGCCACTGGCTCAGTTCGAGGTCGCTTCTCAGTTCCGGCTTCTTGAAATCGAATTCCACGGTGACCAGCAGGCCATGCTGAATCTTGAGCGCAAGCTGATAGGCTCGCTCGAACAGTTCCTCGACTATTCGCTGGAAACCGCCGATCAGCTTGGTGTAAAGAACCATTTCGCTGGATGTAAAACCCTCGGAGCCGCCCCCGAACTTCTTGGACAGGAGTACGGCGAAGGTCTTCAGGGCGTTGGCGATCTGGTTGTCTATAACGTCCATCAGGGCTTTCGGGTCGAACATGCCGCCTTTCTGGGCCTCAATGGCTTTGACCTCAATATTGTCCGTATGAACCAGGTTCTCATCGGGGGCCATCGAGGCATAGGCGGTCTTGATCGCCTGCAAGTGACCCAGAACGAATTCATCGTATTTCTGTTGATCGTTCTTGATCTTGGGCGGACAATGCTTCGCAATGGAGTCCTCGACCACTGAGAAATCCATCTTGCGCCATCCATTTGTATGAATGGCCATCCGAAGGTCTTGCATGACCATGAACTTAAAAACTATGGCCTGTATGGCGCTGCCTATCTGCTCTTCACCATACGGATCGTTCCCCATCGGATCAACCGGTATGTAGAAGAAATTCGGCGCATCCAGGATGATCCTTCCCGCTCTTTGTCCCTTGAGGTAATTGTACTGATAGGGGATGTAGCGGTTCTCTTCCTGTTTCCACTCGAACTCGATGCTCCATGGATCGACATATTCAAGACCGATGACGTTCAGGTTTTCGTCAACGACCAGCTCCCCGGCGATAGCACCTTTGAACATAATATCGAGGGCGAACTTCAAGGCAAGGGACCTGATGTTGTTGGGCATGGAAAACCGGGCAGGATCCGGCCGGTCCCATACGTTTATCATCTTGGTCAACAGCTCTTTGCCTTGCTGATGACGGTTTCCATTCGCGGCCTTGACCTCAATGGAATGACCCGAATCAAAGACCCGAAGATAGGTGGTTATGGCCTGCGATGCCTCGGGGCTTACGCTCCGCAGAACCTTGAGGATCGTCCTATGATCCCAGTCGGCCAGCTTTGTCAGGTCCTTCTTCTGGTATTCCTGGTACTTCCTGGGGACAACACCCGACATGATGGTCCATTCATTCGGCTGTGTCTGTCTGACGGTGCCCGCCATGGGTCTGCTCAGACCGGTCTGGGGCTCGGCCTTCCGTCGTCTGAACCTGTCGAATATGCTCACTATGTGATGCTCCTCTTGCTGGACTTGAAGAGCTTCTTGGCCATGTCCAGGCACTCGTGACACTTGTCAGCCCGTTGCCAGTTCCGGCAAAGGGGCTGTACCTCACCTAGATCATCGCTGAAGGGCTTGCAAAAAGACTTCTTCTTGAACGGTATGGCCTCAACGGGAACCCGTCTCGTGACGTCCCCGCCATTGGTGAACTCAATGTAATGGTCTACCTGCAATCTACCTTCCTTTTGTCTGGAACCCGAGAATAGCCAAGACCCCGGAACGTTTCTTATAGGGCTTATAGATTGTGTAAATCTCTATGGCCTGCGACAGATACTTACCAGCCTGCGCGTAGTGGTCGGGGCCGAAGGCTTGATACTGAAACCCGCCTTTGTCGTCTGTGATCTTCTTGACGTTCTTGTGGTGGGCCTTGAATTGATCGAAGTCGTGCCCGCCGTTTCCTGCATATTCAAACCGTCTCGACCGGATATCCTGAAAATACTGGTCAATCATGAGATGTTTGTTCTCGGTAAGACGGTGGATCTGATTGCCTTCCTCGTCTTCCTTCTCGATCCTGAGTCGGTCCGGGAAGTTTCCCTTCGAGTTGTTCAGCCAGATAATCTCGGGAAACAGGTTCGCCTCGGCTTCGGCGCTGGCCACGTTGGGCAACCGGTCAAACACTGCCACATCTATGCCCCAGCTCTCGATCAGTTCAGCGATCTTGCCTTTCTCGATCTTCAGGTCGTCGCCTTCCTTTACGACCCGCGAGAAGGCAATCAGGTCAAGAATGTGGCCGCACCATACAAGGGTCCAAATCCCCTGCGGGTTGATCTCGGTCTGCGAGTTCTCCTTCATCCGGGCAATGGCCATGTAGCAGCCCTGGTCCATACCCATGACGTGAGAATAGGCCGGATCAAAGACTCCCCACGAAACGTCCTGATTGACGCTTCGGATAAATGTTTCATCATCGAGGCCAATCGTGTTGTCCATGTATGCCCGGCCGAGACCGTAGTTGTGGAAGTCGGCGACCGACTTGTAATCCTGATCCCGGCGAGTAATGAGCTTCTTGGCCGTGTTCCTGAGAGTGGCGAACGGGATTTGATAACCCCGGATGCCCGTGCCGTCCTTTGTCCGGCTCGGATACTTCGCTACCCACTCGGCATTCTGATACTTGTTGGGCTCTGCCGGATTCCACAGACCGATAATCTTGAAATCCAGGGGCTTGTGGCACTTCAGACACATATAGTAGGGGTCCTTTTTTGGCCTTTTGGACCCCTTTTCGTAATAGTTGGCTATTGAATCGGGATATTCGACTACCTGCCAGTAACCGCATCGTGAACACTTGATTGTCCAGAATCGCTGATCTGACTTGTTGAACAGGCCGTCGATCAATACCGGCTCGTCGCTCTCGTCGGGGAAAGTAGGTGTCCCGTAATTGACTATCAGGCCGGTAAGGTTTTCGTTCCCGAACACCCGCGCGTTTTGAACACGTCCAGCCAAAGCACCTATTGCCTTGCGGTCCGAGTTCAGGGGCAGGTCGTATTCGTCAATAAACACAACTTCCGTGGGAACCGACTGGTTCCCCGAATATGTCCTGCGCCCCGTGAAGTAACAGAACGAATTGTAAATCCCGAGCTGGTCAAGGGCCTCGGATTCGCTTTCCTTGAGTCCCTTGAGCAAGACCGGCGACTGGTTTATAAAGTTGGTCTTAACGCGGTCCTTGACAAACCGCCGAAGGTTGTCGGTGTCCGGGAAGCTGTATATCGAGTTGATGCCCCATATGCAGCGTTCCAACCCGTTTTCGCTGTAATAATGGGGGACCGTAGCGTACCGATGAAGAATGGCGAACATCTTCCGCTGGAAGATCTCGCTGGCGCCGACTTGGGCCGGTTTCTTTATGGCCTGACGGGGAAAGGTGTCATTTACCGGCTCGATCAGGTATTCATAGCCAGCAAACGAGAACGGTTCGCTGTTCAGGTACGTGTTCTTGCAGATCCATTCAGCCCATGAGATGCCAACACCGACGTCGAGGGCGGCATAGAGCTGGTCGTAGGCGCCAATAACGTCTATTTCTTCGAGGTCTGCAACGGAAATGGCCATTACTTCAACCAGCCTTCTCGTTCCAGGAACTGGTGAAGCTCCGGGGATTTGGGCAAGAGATCCCTGAAAACGACCCGAAGGTCGATGACAGCCTCTGCCAGTTCCTCTTTCGGCTTCTCCTGAAGTTCGCGGATGATCTCCCGGATCCGCTTGTTGGCTTCGGGGATCAGGTAGGCGATGAAGAAGTTGATGAGAGCGTTCAGAGTCTTGAACTTGCCCTTGAGTTCTTCGATAACCTTCGGCTCAATATACTTCAGAACGGACTCTATGGCCCGGATCTGATCGGTCTTGCTTGTCGACGTGTTCAGGATGGTGGTCAGGGTTCTGAGAGCGTCAACGTAGGTGTCTGTTACGTTGATGTCATTCAGGTTGGTCCCAGAGATCCTGACATTCGCCAAGTGGCCTTCCTTCACCAGTTCCTGCTCGCCCCGACCTACCCGTTGAGTGATGTTCTCCGGGGTACAACCGAGGAGGGCACCCAGCTCGGAAGGGCTGAACAACTTGCGCATGAAGACTAGGGACCGATTGTCGATATCGCTCGCTTTTAGACCATGGCGCTCATTGACCTCCTTAAGCACGTGCGTAAGCGGTTTGTCCTTGTGGCAGAACTGCATGTAAAACTTGTAGAACCGCTTCTTGCTGAACTTACCGCTGCTTACGTTGTCGAATGTTTCCTTAAGATTTTCATACGCCTTTTCAAACTCAGGGGATGTTACAATTGATGATTCACCCATATATAGAGAATTGGTGTATGGGTGTAACAGATTAATTCGTATCTACACGACATTAGGGGATAAATTAATCTACAAACGTAACAAGGGGGGAGGTAGCGTTAGCGACTTTGTTAGTGACCCCAGTTTTAGGATAAGCAAAATCAACGTGTTAGCGACTACTGTACGGAATACGTGAAATCACTAAGTATCTAACATTACAGGCATATGAGAGAGGCAAACTAGTTTCCTAATCCATGTGCCGCATGTTCGAGTCATGCCGGGGGCATTGTTTATTATCAACGGTTTGCGGGGAGTATGCCTTGTCACGACACACCCCCATTCTGCCCGATTGTAACCAGATTGTAACTTCCGGCCTCTCTCGCGGTCCTCTGCTCCTCGTGGACCTGTGACACCTTTTCGGCGGCTATGCGAAGGTCCTGCTCGTCGACGATGTTGTATCTGTCGAAGACGGCGCGGGTCCTGTGACCGGATATCCGCATGACAACCTTCTCTGGGACACCCGCACGAACCATATTCCTTACCGCCGTCCGTCTCAGGTCGTGAAAGAGCTTCTCGGTGATACCGGCATCCCGGAAGGCTTTGCTCCATACCTTGCGAAAGCTCCCGATCTTCTCCCCGTCCCGATGGAAGACGAAGGGACCCTTGCGCTCCTGATACCTTTGCCTGATCGCGTCGAGGAGTTCCCCGGTCAGGTAAAGGACCCGGCCTTCATCGTTCTTCGTGGAGCCGGGGTCGAGGGTGATGGTCTGGTCGAAGAGGTTGACCTTATCCCATGTCAGGGACAGGATTTCTTCCTTCCGCATCCCCGTGAAGTATCCCATGGTGAAGGGTCCCTTCATGTAGCCGGGGAGCCTGTCGAGAATGACCATGTACTCCTCATACGAGAAGAAGCCCGTTCTCACGTTGTCTTCCTTCAGCATTTCAAAGAAGGGCACAGCGGTAACGAGAGGCGGGGTGTGCCGCATGGCAAGGGTAAACATTCGCTTCAATGCCGCAAGCTCCCGGTTGATGGTGGCGTTTGCTATCCCTTCGGCCTGTCGCGCGGTGATGTACTGCTCTATGCGGGATGTTGTGATATCCGTCGCCCGGCAATCCCCAAAGAAGGTCTCAAGGTGCTTAACGCTGATATCGGCGCGGTACGAAGACCTCCGTTCCTTGAGCTTGTAGTTGGTACGCAGGGTACGGGCAAGGTCGCTGAAGCGGGTACGCCCTACCTGAAGACCGGGGAACCTGTCTTCCTGTACCTGTCCCTCGCGGAGCTTGAGGAGCTTCTTTGCTTCACCCTCTTTGCCTGTCTTCGCTGATTCCATGACCGGACGGCCATGGTCCATGAACTTAATCCAATACGTTTTTCCCCGAAGATACACGCATCCCATTGTCATTCCCCTTTTCTCGTTTCGTTTGGCAGTCAAGGGACTGAAGGGCAAGCTCCAAGAAGGTTGGTATCGCCCTTGTGCCGCTTTCCCATCGGGTGACGGTGAGACGAATCACCCCCAGGGCATCGGCAAGCCCTTGCTGTGTATAGCCGTGTTCCGTTCGCCATTGTCTAAGTTCCTGTGCTGTCATACCCTTAGTGTATCCGTGTGATACAGGAATGTCAAGCATTATCTCACCCCGAAGACTTTCTTGGTCCCGTCAATCCATTCGTCAAGGTCGCGGATGTCGAGGAAGATTCGCTTCCCGTCCTTCACATAGGGGAGCTTACCGGACCACAGCATTTCCCTAACAGACCAATCAGACCGTCCAAGGTAGCAAGCGGCTTCCTTCAAGGTGTAGAGACGTTTCACCTTCGGGGAAGGACGATCAGGCATTACCGATGCTCCTTGTAGACAGGGTGTAGACAATGACGACAGGGTGTAGACACCCGGAAGGGACAGGGGGTAACATGCAGGGGAAGCATCCTTCAGGGTGATAGCATTCCATTGAGTAATCTCTGAAATGCCGCGTAACACGCTTGGGAGCTAACGTGCTACGGTCAGAATTCCCCGGTATCACGTGGATATCATATCCATCGTCCCTTTGTGAAGCCTTGCCTCTCAACGGTTTGCAGATGGTGTAACCAGAATTGTAACCCATTCTTTCCCGGGTAATATCCGACGAACAGGGGAAAGAACAGCATGAACGACGTTCGGGGTGAGCATGTGCCGCTTTTTGCCCGTCGCTCTGTCTCGCGCGGGACCCCCCCAAGCCCCCATCGGCCCTCGGGGTGAATTCGTCTATCCCTCTCACACCATTTCCCCCCCCTAAAGACTTACTCATCGTCCCTCCTGCACGGGGAAGCCTGAATCTCGATCAGTTCACCCGCACCCTGCTCGCCCTGCACCTGCACCTTGCTCGGGTCGGCAAGGATGTTGATCTGTATCTTCGGCCCTCCTCCACGGGAACCCTTGTTTCTGAGTTGCTCCATCTTGTCGATGGTCTGACATGCCGCAAGGACCCGCACGCCCAGGGAAGCCTTCTCGATGTCCTTCTCCTTGATGCTGTCGAGGAGCTTCGAGGCAAGGGTGTGAAACTTCTGTGCCGTCTTTTCACGTTCCAGTTGAATCATATCGGCATTGCCCGGTTTCTTGGTCAGTTTGAAGATTGCACCCAATGACCGGCCTGTTGCACGCGCTACCTCTCGATAAGACTGCCCGCCTGCGATCAGTTGCACGATGCGGACCCGCTCCTCCTCCGAGATTGCCTCTGCGAACCGGCCCTTCCGGTTCCTGACATTCTCACTCATTCCATCACCTCCTGATATACCCGGCATGTACCGCCCGGGGTGTATCTGTCCTCCTCGAAGAGAAGGTCCCGTGCTATCCTCCTGCGTTTCAGGGGATACCCGTCCTGTACAGCTATCACCGTGCCGGGGAGAAGTACCTTACCGTCGAAGAAGACCCGCTTGAGGAGCTTTACACGTTCCATGCCTGGCACCTCCTAGGGGAAGGGGTCGCCGGACCTGAAAATCGGCGCGTGTGCTTCCCTGTGTTTGGGGGGGTATCTTTGTGATGACTCAGGGAAGGGAAAACCCCATAGACATGGTATATATATTTATGTTCCGCTAGAGCGAACACGGAGGGACGAATCGACCAGTAGCTTCTCATTCGCTCCTCCCGGCCTGTGTTTTCAAGCCTTCGCACGGTTTTCGCTGTTCGTCGCAAACTTCACTGGAGCGAACACGACGACCCCCTAAGTTTTCAACACATAGTTCGCTGGAGTGAACATACTCAGTTCGCTGGAGTGGAGTTTGCCGCAAACTTTGCTTGGCCAGATTCTGCCTGATGAAGTAGTCCGGGGAAAGGACCTGTCGCTTCTCCACGCGCTGAAACGCAGGGGTGCCATATTGCTTCCATCGGTTCGACAGACGGTAGGTGGAAAGGTCCCTTTCGTTTGACTCGCGGAACCACCCTCCTTGGTGTAGAACGTCGAGGAATCCCACCTCTACGAGAACCTTAACGGTTTTCCAAAATTGCGTTTTCCTTACGCCAAGGAAAGCGGCTTCCGAATAGGGGAATACAAACCCGTCGTTGAGGTAGACGGTCCGCTTATAACTGCTCCCGGGGTCGCGCCGCTTCTCCCATTTCCTTTTCTGCAAACACCGCATGAGGATGATGATAGCCGAACGGTTCAAACCCCGGAAGGCATCGGAGTAAAACATGTCCGCTTCCATCAAAATACCGGACTTGATTTTTAGCGTGCTAGAAGCACCTTTCAGGGGGGGGTGCTACTACCCCCTTCACGACCCCCCTTATATCGTTCTCCCTGTGTCTCCCTATGCATTTAAACCGCCTTTTGGAAACGTGCCCGGACCTTAATTCTGTCGTCCGACCATGCAGCCAGCAATCTCTCGCCTAAGACACCCCGCCACACCGGTTCCGTCCTCTTGATCGCGTCCTTCAGCGGACCGTCTTCAAGGGACCCGTCGAGGTAGTCGAGGATACGGGTGCATCGGGAATCGCCCTGAATGAAGTATGTACTGTCCAGTCGGTCATACAGGGGGCACACCGAAGCGTTGCACCCCCTTTTCCATCTGGAGCAAAGGTCGAATCTGTGTCGCTGTTCGTCTGTCATGTCTTCCCTCCTATGCTTCGGTCCCGGAAGTGTGCGGGGTCCTGTTTGCGTAGTGTCGCGGGTTGAAAGCGCGGCTTCCATCACGCAGTTCGAGCATTCTGCTCCGCGTCCGCTTCAGGTGGAAGACGAACTCGGAAATCAGGTCATTGTAAATGAACGCTTCCATGTCGTCGTGGACCTCCAGGGTGTCGGGGAATAGGAAGACGACCTTCCGGCTATCCGTCCGAAGCATGGTGCAGTTGTGACCACGCATTTCCAGGAATGCCGCTTCGTTGACGTCGGTTATTGTAAGTTTGTTATCAGGCACGTTCCAGACCCTCCTTCGTCCATCGTTCGTAATGGACCATCTTCACGGGGGTATGCACCCCCTTTACTAACGTTCCGTCCTGCCGGAAAGCGAAAGCCGAGTTGCAGGTCCGGCAAATCAACCATAAGTCGCACCAATCGGACCCAACCAACAAGTTAGCAACAAGCGGTTCCCCGCATACACAGGAGAAGGTCTGGTCCGGGTGGTAGCTTCGTCCAAGCTCGGGAACAATCGGGTGGTCGACAAGCCCCGGGGTGTTCTGAGAAGGTGCCTTTGCTTCATCCTGTGTGGAGATTGCCGGTCCGTAGTGTTTGGCTCCTCGGGGTGCCTTCATTCGCCACCTCCTTGGCCGTCGGTGATGTCGCCAAGCCGTCCCGATCTCGGGTCGTCGCGTCGATAGTGAAGACCTTTAGGAGAGTAGCGGCCGTATGAAGGACCGCTCCCCATTGAACCCCACCTGTGATCGCCGGGGTTGACAACACGGTCGCCGCTGTCCGCGATCAAGTGGGACCCGGACACCGAACCGCTATACCCTGCAACCGTGAAAAGTCGCTGTACAAGCTCGTTTGCGCGGTTTCGCTCGGACAGAGGCCGGGCACCGTCCATGTAGACGCACTGGAGCGATTCGATTTTCTCCTGCAAGGCCGCACGAAGACCCGGCGAGAGCTTTACGGGGTGAACCACGCGCCTCCCGGAGCCGTCGGTGGACGTGAACCGCTCGGGAAGCTCGATGTCGCCCGGTCTGACCTGCCCAAGCAGGGAAGCCATTTCGCCCGGGTGCCTGTCGAAAGGTTGCGGCGATTGCAAGTCGCGCAGGGCTTCGATGAACTCAACCGCGCCTTCGTCGATGATCTCAACTCTTTCGTGTCCATCTTCCATTGCTTAACCTCCGAGAAGTGTTTTCTTCGCCGTCTGAAGCGTACCCGGGGCGATACCCAGTCCAGACGTGGCGATTGTCTTGTTCTTGGACGCGATCAACGCCTGCTTCGCAAGATAGTCCTTCTTCGACGTGTCAACCGCTTCCTGCGTCTGTGTTGGGGTGACGGTCTGTGTCTGTGACGGGACGTAGATTACCGGAACCTCAACGCTCTGCGAACTGCTCAATCCTAGTGCTTGCGACATAAATCCCATGGTGATACCTCCTGTGGGAAAGATAGAATTATCCCTGCGCCTGCAGGGGTGTAGCCTATTTGATTGGGGGGTGAAATTGTGGTGTTGCGGGGTGTTCCTTTTCATCGCCACTATATCTCCTCTTATTTCGTGAGTTACCGTATACTGCTCCAATGAACTTAAAGCGCGCACCCGTAGAAAGTCACGGACCAGTTTCTTTTGATGGAAATCAGATAGACCCGAAAAAAAACTAACGGGAATCCTTGATAGAAGCCATTCTAGGCTTAGTTTTTTTTGAAGCGAATCAGATACGGGGAATAAAAAACTAGCGGTACATACTGTTTCTCACGAAGCCGATCAGGGCGTTATCTACCTGTGGGAATATGTCGGGGTACAGGGCAGAAAGGATGCGAGCTACCGCTTCGTGCGCCTTCCTGTGGAACTTCCGGCATCGGGGACTGCAATTGTTGGTATGACAGAACTGGTTGACTACCGGGACCGCCTCGCTTATCGCATGCGTCCAGAACTGTTGTTTCCTCGCTTGCTCGGGTCCGGTGTTCTTCTTGAACAGCGGCTTCATGTCTTGAGGCGGGTTCCCCTTGAAGGGTTTCCCGGCGTGCTGTTCCCTGTCCTGTTCGAGAACCTCTATGGCTTGCCTTATAGCGTCATGGTCCTGATACTTGGCAAGAGCCTTCAGGTTCGACAGGGCAACCGTCCGTAGCTTGGCAACCTTGCCAAGGGTCTTCAACATGGCTTTGCCGCAATCATGGAATAGTCTCACCACCTCGCGTAATTCGGTATAGTTCCACTTGAAGGTATCACATAGCTTCTTAATTGCCTGTCCGTCAACCGGGATGGACAGGTCGGCAAGGACCTCCTCGATGATCCCCCTCCGCCGTGCCTCGTCCTTGGCATACGCGCCGGGGTCGAAGCGTGAGTTAAGGTGTTCCCACATGAGGCGGCTTGTCAACTCACGCATGAGCTTCAGCATATCCGCGTAGCTCCTCGGGGTGCCTTTCCGCATGGCATGGTCAAAGGTCTTCTCTAGGTTCTTCATCGTCGTCATTTCCTTCCCCTTCTCGTTATCGCCTCGTAGATGCTCGGGTCCCACAGGTCACAACGTGCCTGCGCGTGATACCGCCATTGTCCCATACCCCCTATGAGGCCGTCTAGCCCTACCTCGATATCCCAACACGGCGAGCATGAGGCAAGCACGGCGATTTGTAACCATTTTGTAACAAATGACCCTCTGGAAGACCCCGCAAACCTCGCATAATCCAAAGATGGAGAAAACGTGCAATCCGTGGAAATCGTTGATGGTAGGCTATTTGCGGGGAAGGGGTCATTTGCCTTCCTAATCCATGTGCCGCATGTTCGAGTCATGCCGGGGGCATTTCTCAAGACCGCTTGAACCGCTTGAACCGCTCAAACAGTGTGAACCGCTTGAACGATGAAGGCAATATCACGGGTCACACGTAACAGGTCGCACACCACGGATCGGCTCATCAGCTTTCATTATGTTCTATCACCAGACTCTTGATCCGGAGCGCAGAACGTGTTGAGGCGTGATGTCTCTCCAACGTTCAAGCGACTGCTATGATAAAAGTCAACAGTTAATGTCTACCAGCTCTCTTTTTCTTTCACCTCACATGTCTCTCGCACGAGGCCGATGACAGATCCACACTGTCGGCGGCCGAAGTGCCCTTCCAGGGATCCAC
>Ga0228535_1000573_pt1 | contig 95799 bp, 90 predicted proteins | sample SJ1metagenome_FD_168457 | JGI IMG/M metagenome (GOLD analysis project Ga0228535, IMG submission 168457) | Enriched culture of PCE-dechlorinating microbial communities from Ithaca, New York, USA - SJ1 | ecosystem: Engineered > Modeled > Simulated communities (microbial... > Unclassified | place...
CAATCTCCACCTTGCCGACATCAACCGTACCGGCATCATCAGTGGCAAGGGGAGGTCCGGCAAAAGCCGAACCGGCAGTTACAAGGGCAAGACAAAGCACAAGGGTGGTTGAATGAACTGGCTGCATGATCATCTCCTCAAATCGCCTGATATCCTGCTGGTACAAACCAACTCGTGTCAATAGTTTAATGAAAGCAGCGTCACAGCTGGTAGCACGTTTTAGCATTTCGTAACACCAACTATCATGGCAACGTATATCAGCGCAACCTGTTTTTTGTTCAGACAGATCTACAGAAAAAGGCAAGCAGGCAAGCACAAGCTTGACTTAACGGAGCAAAGCTTGTTGTAACAACAGCTTGCCACCCCATCCTTCAACCATCAGCCGCATTTTTTCAATTCTGTTGTCTGCAAGCAAAAACGGATCAACCGTCGTGCGGAACTGATGGCTAACACCGCTTGCCCGTAAAAGTTCTGCACTCTGTTCTGCCAGGGTGCCACTACCGGCAACCCCGGTGATCTGATCGTACAGCTCAAAGGGGGCCTTCAGGTCCATCCCCACCCAGTCAATATGCGGCAGACAGGCAGCCAGCTGTTCAGGGTACGCTCCCCCGGTATGCAGGCCGGTCAGAAACCCCATCCTCCGTATCGCTTGCAGAGCCTCCGGCAATGTGGGCTGCATAGTCGGTTCACCTCCGCTGAACACCACCGCATCCAGCAGGCCGCGCCGCTGCTCCAGCAACTGCAGCAGATCCTGCCACGCAATCACTCCCTGCTTCTTAAACGGCAACAGGTGTTGGTTGTGGCAGTAGCCGCAACGCCAGGGACAGCCTTGGCAGAAGACCACTGCGGACAGCTTGCCGGGATAATCGATGGTGGTGAACGGCGTCAGTCCGCCGATACTGAGCATGCAGCTTCCTTGAAAAACTGTCTATCGGCATATTCTGATTTCTTGCCGGTGTTAAATGAGGCCACCGGACGATGGTAGCCCATCACACGGGTCCAGACCTCGCAGGGTTGGCGTTGTTCCTGAGGGATGGCGGTTTGCGGTTGTTTTGAGTTCATAATCCGATCCTTTCTATTGTTGGGATTGACTGCGGGATAGTTCTTCATCGCACAATGGGCAGAACTGGTGTTCGCCACTCAAGTAGCCATGCTTGGGGCAGATGGAGAAGGTTGGTGTTACAGTTACATAAGGAAGACGGAACCGCTCCAACGAGCGCCGCACCAGATTTTTGCAGGCCTCCACACTGGATACCTGTTCCCCCAGATACAGGTGCAGCACCGTGCCGCCGGTATACTTGCGCTGCAGTTCTTCCTGGCGTTGCAACGCCTCAAACGGGTCATCGGTAAAGCCCACCGGCAGTTGGGATGAGTTGGTGTAGTAAGGCGCATCCACAGTACCGGCCTGCAGGATCTGCGGGAAGCGCTTCTTGTCCTCCCGGGCAAAACGGTAGGTGGTGCCTTCCGCCGGGGTGGCCTCCAGGTTATAGAGGTGGCCGGTCTGTTCCTGAAACTGCACCATCCGTTCCCGCAGGTGATCCAGCAGCCGTACGGCCAGGGCGTGGCCCGCCGGGGTGGTGATATCCTCCTGATCCGCGCTGAAGTTACGGATCATTTCATTGATGCCGTTGACCCCGATGGTGGAGAAGTGGTTGCGCAGGGTGCCCAGGTAGCGCTTGGTGTAGGGAAACAGGCCGTTGTCAATATGGCGCTGGATCACCTTGCGCTTGATCTCCAGACTGGTGCGGCTGATCTCCAGCAGCTGATCCAGCCGCTTCAGCAGCCCTGCCTCATCCCCCTGGTGCTGATGCCCCAAGCGGGCGCAGTTGATAGTGACCACCCCCAGGGAGCCGGTCTGCTCTGCTGAACCGAACAGGCCGTTGCCCCGTTTCAGCAGCTCCCTCAGATCAAGTTGCAGGCGGCAGCACATTGAGCGAACCATGTTGGGGGTCAGCTCTGAATTGACAAAATTCTGGAAGTACGGCAGGCCGTAGCGGGCGGTCATGGCAAACAGCAGCCCGGCATTCTCGCTCTCCCAGGGGAAATCCGGGGTGATGTTGTAGGTGGGAATCGGAAAGGTAAAGATCCTGCCCTTGGCATCTCCGGCGGTCATCACCTCGATATAGACCCGGTTGATTAGGTCCATCTCGGCCTGCAGCTCACCATAGGTAAACGGCATCTCTTCACCGGCAATCACCGGCACCTGCTGCTTCAGATCATCCGGGCAGGTCCAGTCAAAGGTCAGGTTGGTAAAGGGGGTCTGGGTGCCCCAACGGGACGGCACATTCAGGTTGAAGATCAGCTCCTGCATCTGCTGTCTGACCTCCTCGTAGGTCAGGCTATCCTTGCGGATATAGGGGGCCAGATAGGTATCAAAGGAACTGAAGGCCTGGGCCCCGGCCCATTCGTTCTGCAGGGTGCCCAGAAAGTTGACGATCTGCCCCACGGCGCTGGAAAGGTGCCTGGGCGGCGCTGCCTCCACCTTGCCCGGCACACCGTTGAACCCTTCAGCCAGCAGCATCCGCAGCGACCAGCCAGCGCAGTAGCCGGAAAGCATATCCAGGTCATGGATATGTACACTGCCGTCGCGGTGGGCCTCCCCTACTTCTGACGGATAGACCTGACTCAGCCAGTAGTTGGCAATCACCTTGCCGGACAGGTTCAGGATCAGCCCCCCCAGGGAATAGCCCTGATTGGCATTGGCACTGACCCGCCAGTCGCTTTGGTCAAGGTACTCGTTGACCGAGGCGGTCACATCCACCACGGTCTTTTTGTCCTGACGCAGGCGGCTGCGCTGTTCGCGGTAGACCGCATAGGCCCGCAGGGTGGCAAAGTGGTTGGCCGAGATCAGGGCCTGCTCCACCACATCCTGAATCTGCTCGATAGTAGGCGGTTCCTGGGGAAAACGGTGGCGCAGCACCTTCAGCACCTGACTGGTGATGAGCATGGCCTCATCATCGCCAAACTCTGCAGTGGCCGTGCCTGCCCGCTGGATGGCAGACTGGATGCGGGAAGCCTCAAAGGGGGCACGGGTGCCGTCGCGTTTAAGGACGAAAAACGGTGCTGCAAGAACGGGTTTGGTCATGGCTTAAGACTCCTTTGTTTGTGGAGTCCGGGAAGGGGTGCGGTGGCAGAAACTGAAAACGTCCGCAGCTGCCTGAAACAGCATGCGGACGTTCCGAATTTAACGTCGCCTGATCTCGCGTCAACTCCCAATCCCCGGAGAGTTTCATGATGTAAGATCAAGGCAGGTCTTCTGACTTGCGAGTCATCCTCCAGGCACCTTCCCGACTTTGACAGTCAGTGGTTGTGTTGCCCTTTGTCGTCGCTTACAGCGGCGGGTCCGTGGAGGAATTTCACCTCACTTCCCTATCAAGCCCTTGCGGGCACCGTTGATCATGTATTGTGCTTCTGCCAACCAACAGCAGAATATGTTGTGGCCAGCTATCTAACACAACACAAGATATAGAGTCAAGCCTCCTTTTTCTCTATTTCATTCACCCAGAGGGGATGGCGGTGCTCGGCATACTCCCGCGTTACTTTGCCGGTCAGCATCCCCCGCAGCATGGGACGATTAGGTTTGATCAACAGGGCAGCAAGATGTCCCAGAAAGGCCATAAAAAACAGGATAAAGCCTACGTTGTGCATCCAGGTGGCCCAAAGCAACAGGGTACGGTCAAGATCTGGGGCGTAGATATTCTTCCAGGTCTTGATCAGACCGGACACCACCAGCAACAGCACCGGAATTGCAATGGCCACATAGGCCAACCGTTGCTCAGGCAGATACTTGCCAAAGGGAGGCTCCGGCTGATTGGTGATAAAGGTTTTTAACACCTTGACGGATTCCGAAACGTCACCACTTTGGGGAATCATGGCCCGTTCCTGCAACAACAGGTGGTAGACCAGGTGAAACAGCACCAGCCCCACAAAGACAACTGAAGCGATATAGTGCAGCTTGAGGGTGAAAAAGAACTCACCCGACCACCAGAAACCGGGAATGGCGGTAATCTTGTAACGGGCAGCCGAGGGTAGTTGGAAAATGCCGCTCATCAGCAGCACTATCCCGGAGATTGCAATGCCCCAATGTTCCAGCATAACAATCAGTTCATGACGTTTTACCAGTTTCGTAGCCGACATCAGCGTTCCTCCTTCCCGGCATTTTCTGCCTTGCGTTGCGATAGTTTACCAAAGGCGCCCACCAGGCCGGCAACCAGACCGATGGCCGGTGCAGCCAGCACAACCTTGCCCAGTCCGTCGCTCTCAGCCATCTTGCGCTTCACACCCGGCTTCAGCAGCGGCTGCCCCTTCTTGGGATCAGCAGAGGCCGGGGACAGCTTCTGCTCCAGCTCTTTGAAAGCTACCGGTGAAACATACAGGGTGGAGGTGCCACCGTTTTCCTGCCTGCCAAAGATATGGCCGCCCAACGCAGCAGCCCGTTTTTCTGCTTCAGCATGGATCTGGTCACGGGGACCGATCAGCATCGCCTTTTTCGGACAGGCCTCCATACAGGCCGGTGTCCTGCCCGCTCTCAGGCGGTCAATGCAAAGATCACACTTATACATCACCCCATTGCCCATAAACTCCTTGGCAACCTTCAGGTAAATCCCCACTCCGGACTGACGCTGGGGAATCTGCCAGGGACAGACCGTCTTGCACTTGGCGCCGCCAAAACAGAGCTCCTGATCAATCACCACGGCACCATTTTTGTCCTTGGTGTTGGCAGAAAAGGGGCAGATGGTGGCACAGGCAGGGTTATCACAGTGCATGCAGCGCCGGGGGATGGAGAGATTCTTTTCCTGCCCATTAACGGTGACCAGTGCCTTTTGCACAAATATCCGGTTATAGGGGGTCAGGCGGTTTGCCACCTCCTGTTTCTTCGACCAGTCTTCAATGATGTTAGTGGGAAACGGTGATGGAATCGGATCAACCGGCTTCGGGATGGTATGGTTCTTCTCCTGTTTACAGGAAGTGACACAGGCCGGTTGAGGCCGGTCTGCACAGCCGTCACAGAGGGACAGGTCAATCAGAGTCACCAATTTTCCTTCCAGCGGGGCTGCCAGAAGCTGTTTGGGCAATGTTGCTAGACCGCTCACACCAGCCAGAAATGCCGCGGAAACCTTGAACAGGCCGCGGCGTGAAAGAGCACCTGCTTCTTGATTATGTTGCATGAAAATCAGCTCCTTACTACATTTTTAAACAATATATGAATATACAGATATTATGTCAATACCCTGCAACATGTTGCACCGCAACACCCCCTAAGTTTCAAACAGGTGAGCCGCAAAGACCAGTTGATCAGGCTTACCCAGCACCAGCACAATATCATCCACCTCAAACTGCCAGACCGGATCAGGGTTGGAGTTGACCTCATCTCCCCGCTTGATCACCAGGGCAGAAGCACCGGAACGTTCGCGCAGCAAACCGTCCCGCAGTTGGGTGCCGACAATGGAGGAGCCCGGCTGTACCCGGAAAGTGGCCAGTTCAACCCCGGACAGATAGCCGGAGATGCCGGTGGCATGACTGTGACGACGGCTGATGGTGCGGAACATCTGGTAGGAGTCCCGCCGGATTTCAGCAATGCAGTGATCTATCTGGTCATGGGGGATCAGATAGGTACGCAACACCCGTGAAAAGATCTCAACAGAGGTTTCAAACTCCTCCGGCACCACATCATTGACCCCCAACTGAAAAAGCGGCTCCATCTCAGCCACATAGCGGGTACGGACAATCAGATGGATGTTGGGGCGCATCTGCCGTGCAATGGCGGCAATCCTGCGGGTAGCGGTGGCATCGGAGATGGCAATAACCATGATCCGGGCCTTTTCAATCAGGGCATGGTGCAGAATTTCCGGCTTGGAGGCATCGCCGAAGATGATCCGGGTTCCTTTTTTGCGTTCAGCCTTGACCGTATGATGATTGGTTTCAATGGCGATATAGCGGATCCCGTTGCCGTTCAGCACCCGGGCCAGGTTCTTGCCATTGACCCCGAAGCCGACAATGATCACATGGTCATCCATCGGGAAGCGGTCATGGCTCACGCCGGTGGTACGGCTGCCGTGTTTCAGGGCAGTCGGTAAACGGGCGGCAATCCAGCCGGCAATCGGCTCGGCAAAGCGTAGGGAAAACGGCGTTAACGCCATGGTACCGACCGAGGCTGCCAGAAAGAGCTGGTACTGGTCAGGTGTCAGCAGACCGAACTGCTGTCCTGAATGGGTCAGCACAAAGGCAAACTCACCCACCTGGGCCAGCAGCAGCCCGCTGATAAAGGCAGGTTTGGGGGGAAAGCCGAGTACCAGAGCTGCAGCGGCGGCAACCAGCCACTTGATCAGAATGATACCGGCCACCAGCAACACAACGATCAGGGGATGACGCAACACCACAGTAGGGTCCAGCAACATGCCGACCGAGATGAAAAAAAGGCTCATGAAGGCATCCCGGAACGGAATGATGTCCCCCATAACCTGATGGCTGTATTCCGATTCAGAAATGGCCAGACCGGCAATAAAGGCCCCCAATGCCAGGGAAAGCCCGACCTGCGCCGTTAAGAAGGCGGTACCGAAGCCGACAAAGATGATGGTCAGAATAAACAGTTCACGGCTTTTGGCCCGCACCACCTGATTAAAGATCCAGGGCACGGCAAAACGGGCGCTGAAATGGGAGACCACCACCACCACCAGCGCCTTGGTAGAGACGATCACAATCCCGGTCAGCCCGTTGCCTGCCCCGCCGAGAAACGGGGTAAACAACATCAGCGGCACGACGCAGAGATCCTGAAAGATCAATATCCCCAGACAGGTCTTGCCGTGGGGAGAATCCATCTCACCGGCATCCATCAGCAACTTCATCAGGATGGCGGTTGAGGAGAGCGATACCAGAAAGCCGAAAAAGACTGACTGCTGCCAGGAAAAACCCAGGGCGATCCAGAGCAGGGCCACCACGCCGATGGAGACCCCCACCTGCAGACCGCCGCCCCACAACACCAGGTGCTTGATCCGCAACAGCTCCTTCAGCGAGAACTCAATCCCGATGGTAAACAGCAGCAGAACAACGCCGATCTCAGCCATCTGTTCAACCTGATGGGTATCCTTGATCAGCCCCAGCGCATAGGGACCGGCCACCACACCGGTACAGAGAAAACCGATGATGGAAGGCAGCCTGAACTGCCGGAACAGCACCACCGTCACCAGGGCCAGACCAAACAGCAAGACCAGATCTTTCAGCAAGTTAAACTCCACTACTTCCTCCAATGCCTGATATATTCATCTACCTTGAATTTTCGTTTGCATCCATCATAGCTCATAAAGCGGATGCTGCCAAATACCGGACGTTCCCCCCAGGCACGGTCATGGACACCACAGATAGACCAGGCAATACCGGCGTACCCGTTGGGATCGCGGCCATCAAGAGAATAGCGGTCATTCAGGTATATTGCTGTACTGATTGCCTCTTCCGGAGACTCAGACCATTCCAGAATCTTCTTGGCCCAGTACATCCGCAGATAACCGTGCATCTTGCCGGTCTCCAGCATTTCAGTCTGGGCAGCGTTCCAGAGCAGGTCATGGGTGGCTGCCTGCTCAAACTCATGCTGCGTATAACAAAATCGGCGAGGATCATGACGGTGCTTTTCCAGGGTACGGCGCGCCCAGTCCGGTGCAGCATCAAGCGTATCGTACGATGCGCAATACAAACAGAAATTATCGGAAAGTTCACGTCTTACGATCAACTCTTCAAGCATCGCCTCCACATCTTCTGAATCACCCTGTGTCGCAACGGCCAGCGCAATCCGTTGTGGTGACAGATGGCCGAAGTGCAGCCAGGGAGATAGGCCGGACTGCCCATGCACGGTGGGATCATTACGCCGGGATGCATAGCCGTTCAGACCTTGCGCAGTAAAGTCCGCCAGGGCCTCAAACGCTGCCTGCTCACCGGGCCTGAAGCCGGGAACCGCCCCGACCCCGGCATCAGGCTTCAGACGGATCTGCACCTGCTCTGTATCAGGAATAGCGACCGTCTTTTTCCAGGCAAACGGGTGCTGCACCACCTGCGGAATTGACACCAGAAACTCAGGCAATACGCGCCGCAACTTCGGCCGCAGGGTATAGGCACCGAACTCTCGTTTAACCGAAGCAATCCTGCACGGGACGATATTGTGGCCATCCACTTCCAGGACTGCCACCGTGGCGGCTGCCGCCACGCCGTCAAACCACTGCCGCTTGATCCGCAGCGGATCAAAGTCGCAGACCACGCAACCGGTCTGTTCTTGCGCAATGAACTGCAGCATTGAATGCCGTGGCTCCCCCTCCAGCAGCAGAAACGGTATATTCAGCCCGTCCAGCTTGCGGGCAACCTGCTCCAGTCCCTGCAGCATAAAACCGTACTGCCGCAGCGTAGCCCCCAGGAAACCGTCCGCCAGGGTGAAGACCACCAACAGCGCTGCCTGACGTTCCAGCGCCAGTTGCTGGGCATGATACAGTCCCCAGTTATCAGCAACCCGCTGTTCCCTGCTCATCCAGTACACCACCGGCCCCGGTCTGATCGGACAGTTGTTCAGATTGTGCAGTCTCCGGCTGTCGATCATATCTGGCTCATCCCCTGTTCCGCCTCCACCAGCACCCGCCAGAGATCCTCGCTCTCGCCCATCCCCACCCGGATCAGGAAGGCCGCTATACTCAGGTTGGTGCGGGCCCGAAACAGCTCAACCTGCCAGAGGAAATCATCTCCCACCGGCGGCCCCTCATCAAGGTAGGCGTCCAGAAAGATTGATTCCGGTAGGCGCTCAAGCAGCTCCTGATGGCTGAACAGTTGGTTGCGGTACTGGGCCAGAAAGGTACCCACATCAAAGGCAGGCGGCAGTTGTAGTGAGCTGCCGAAGTCAATGGCCGCCACAAAGAGTGTGTCACGGTTTTCCTGACTGTCCTGGCCGACCATCACATTCTTGGGATGAAAATCACCATGTCCCTGTACCAGACAGTCGTGCCCGCACGACAGATCATGTTCCTCAGCAATGATCGCTTCAGCAATCTGCCGGGCTCGGTCGGTATGGCGATGGTTGATTGCTTCAAAGCGCGACAGGTAATTTCTTATTCTGGCTTCTTCGCGCTGTTCAAACTCATCTGCTGCTGTTACAGCCAGCCGCGCCTTATGCAGACGGGCCAGCCAACGGCCGGTCAGCTCAAGGTACCAGCAGGCATCGGTATGACCGGCTGCCAGCAGTTTATCATGCAGTGAACGTCCCCTGATCCCCTGCTCAATGATGGTCATCCGTTCCTGATCGATCTCGATCGGTTTCGGAACCCGGTATCGACCTGCACTGAAGCCCGCTTCTGCCACTGCTGCCATGATGGTCTCGGCCCGTTCGGTGCCTTTCCATTTCTTTGCATCACTCAGGGTACGGATAATAATCCGTTCCCGGTTTTCGTCACCTTCCTTGGTGCCGAAGGTCACCTCAGTCACCACGGCATTGGCGCCGGAACGGGGAATCTCTTTAAAAAACGGGCGGCAGCGGCCGGCTCGCAGCTCGCCAACCAATTCCTGCATCGACTGAACCGGATGGTCAAAAATGGTGGGATAGGAACCGGCGTACTGCACACCATGGGTGTCAGTGCCGCTGATGGCGGTAAAACGCAGGCGATGCCAGTCTGCCAGACCGCGGCTGTTTTCAGCCACACCATGGTTTGAGCTGAAGATTTCCACACCATTCAGCAGCGGATTGGTCAGCTGCTGATCAGTGGGACGGCGCCCCTTACGGTAGGCATGGGCCAATACCAGGGCGGCATCGGGCCAGGACTGCCTGATCTCAGACAACGGCGTGCCTTTGGGAATGGCTGTTGCGGCGCCGTAGACCAACAGATCGCCATGGGCAGCAGTGGTCACCTCCTGTGCGGAGAGGATCAGGAAGTGCTCCGGCACCCCGGCCTGCTGCCGGATCGCTGCCAGCTCTTCAGCCTCCCAGATGGCGTGATGATCGGTCAGCACAATCCCCTGCAGTCCGCGGGCCTGTACCCTGCGGATCAGCTCAACTGCCGGGACAGAACTGCAGCTTGATTTTTCCGCAGTATGGCAATGCATCTCAAACAGCATGGAGATCTCCTTATCTTTTATCCAGCGCCTTCTTGGTCTTGTGGGTCGCCACCGCATTCCAGGGATCATCTGGCCAGGGATGCTTGGGATACCTGCCCCGCAGCTCCTTGCGCACCTCCAGATACCCTCGTTCCCAGAACCCTTTCAGATCTCTGGTGACTGCCACCGGCCTTCCTGCTGGTGAAAGCAGATGTACCAGCACCGCCCTTCTGCCACGGCAGATCAGGGGTGATTCGGCCAGACCGAACAGCTCCTGCAGTTTGACCGACAAGACCGGTCCTTCCTGATCCGTATAGTCCAGACCGATACGACGGCCACTGGGCACAGTCAGCCCGGCAGGTACGACTGAATCCAATAATTGCATCAACTTCCATCCAACAAGTTCCTGCAGGAGAGGAAGTATTGCCAGCTGCCCCAGATCCTGTTGTGAACGCAGACCGGATAGGCGGTTTGCCAGCCACTGTTCCGGGTGTTCGGACAACCAGGTATCTGACAGGTCAGGCCAGCCCTCCTCTGGCAGCAGACGTCCTGCCAGCATTATCCGGGACTGCAGCTGCCGGGCAGTCTCGGACCACCCCAGCAGGGCGACGCCCTGACAACGCAGCTGTTCCAGCAGCAATGCTGTCGCCTCAGCATCGTCGGCCGCAATCTGACGCGAAGAGAGCACAACCGCCCTGATCTGCTCCTGTTCCGTTGCAGCGACCCGCGCAGCGGCCTGATCCCAGCTGACTGAGCGCTGCCGGGTAATCAGCTGCGGCACGGCCTGACGCAGCTGGTCGACGGTTATTGCTGCCGATTGATGGATGACCCCTTCAGCACCATCGCCCCCATCCACCTGCAGGGCAACCAGCAGCTCTGCCCGGCTGTTCCTGCAGACGGCACCACGGCCAGATGCCAACAGGTAGCGCCCTTCGTCACCCGGACGCCGCCTGGCAATCCGGTCCGGCCAGGCCAGGATCAGGAGCGGGGCACGCACTGCATCAGCAGACGGCAGGATCCCGCGTTTCCTTCGTCCCCCCATCAACTGCAGCAGCTGTTGTTCTGTTTGTTCGATCGCTGTCAGGGCTGATGAGCGGTTTGAGAGTTCTGCCGCCAATCTGCAGGCCTCAGGCAGCAGCTGCAGTTCCTGTCCGGCAATCAGCAGCCTGGCCAGCCGCGGGTGTAGCGGCAGACGCACCATGCGGCACCCGAGCCCGGTTATTGCACCATTCCGGTCCAGTGCCCCCAGCAGTTGCAACAGTGCCTGTGCTGCTGCCAGATGAGCTGCAGGCGGTTGATCAAGCCAGGACAGCCCGTCAGGCGTCGCGCCCCAGGCAGCCAGCTCAAGTACGAGTGGAGCCAGATCTGCGGTCAGCATCTCCGGCGGAGTGAACGGCGTCATGGCCTGAAAGCTCTGTTCGCCATAGAGGCGATAGCAGACCCCCGGGCCGGTACGCCCTGCCCTGCCGGTACGCTGCAGGGCGGAGGCCCGAGATGCACGCACCGTCATCAGCCGTTCAAGGCCGGTGGCCGGATCAAACTGCAACCTTCTGGTCAATCCGCTATCCACTACAATCCGGACGCCATTGATGGTCAGGCTGGTCTCGGCAATATTGGTGGCCAGCACCACCCGCCTGCGCGTTCCCGGCTGAATAGCCTGTTGCTGTTGTTCAAAGGGAAGATCACCGTACAACGGGCAGATCATGCCATCAACACTGCCATCCAGTTCACGCTGGACAGCCCTGATCTCACTGCTGCCGGGTAAAAAGGCCAACAGATCACCAGGATTGTCACGCAGGGCCAGCCTGATAGCCCCGGCCATCTGTCCGGCTAACGGCTGCCGGTTCGTGACAGGGAGATAGCGCAGATCCACGGCAAAAGAACGGCCTTCTGACGACAGGATCGGGGCATCTCCCAGCAGTTTTGCCAGCGGAGCACAATCAAGGGTGGCAGACATGACCAACAGCTTCAGATCAGGACGCAGGGCAGCCTGGGCCTCCAGGCAGAGGGCCAGCCCCAGATCGGCATGGATGGAGCGTTCATGGAATTCATCAAAAATGATGCAAGCAACACCGGCAAGCTCAGGATCTTCCTGCAGACGGCGGGTCAGAATCCCCTCGGTCACCACCTCAATCCTGGTTTGCGCAGACAGTCTGCGTTCAAAACGGATGGTATAGCCAACGGTCTGCCCCACCTGTTCTCCCAGTGACGCGGCCATGTAGCGGGCAGCGGAGACAGCAGCAATCCTGCGAGGTTCAAGCATGAGTATCCGGCCGTTACCCGGGGGGATGATTTTCAGTAACGCCAAAGGCACACGGGTGGTTTTGCCTGCTCCCGGCGGGGCAGACAGCACGATGCTGGCGTGCGTCTGCAGGGTGGCAAGCAGTTGAGGCAGGACACGGTCAATCGGCAGACAGGCTGCTGTCATCTTCGCCTGTCCGTTTTTTTCGTTTGCCGGCCGGTCAGCAGCCGCATATCTGCAGGGACCGTTCCCCTGCTGCAGCAGGCATGAAAAAGACAAAGCACCTTGCATAGCTCCATAGTGGCGCTATACTAATGCATACCACTCTCAATAAACAGACAAAATGATGAGGCCAGTGCATGCTGCAGCCCACCTTCAGCAATCAGAATGATGAGCGGCTCACCCGATCTATTGAGGGCAGCCTGAGCCTGATGTCACTCAGCGACCTGATTCAGTGGATTGAAGGCTCCAAGAAATCAGGGACATTGATTGCCACCAATGATGAGTATACCCGTCGTTTTTTCTTTCAGGACGGAAGACTGATCTTTGTCTGGTGTGATCAGGAGGGACAGCAGCTCTATGACGCGATCCGGGATCAGTTCGGTCTCTCCATGGAGCGGATCATGGAGGCTCTCAAACAGTCAGAGGAGTTGGGGATCTCGTTTATCGGACTGCTCTCGAGTGAAGAAGGCATCCCGCTTGAGCGCCTGGGGGGGCTGATCTCCACCTTGGCTGAACAATCGCTGACAACCTCCCTGGCCTGGCGAACCGGTTCGTTCCGTTTCAGCGATTTTCTCCCGGCTGCCGTCCTCTGCAGCCCGGTCAATATCAAACCGACCAAGGTTCTGCTGGACTCTACCGTCCAGATTGATGAGGCCCGCCTGATCGAACTTTCAAGCCTTGACCCGGTACTGAACGAGGTTTACGAGCTGATCCGTAAAGGAGCCCTGGATATCCCGCCACTGCCCACCGAAATGCAGCTCTTGATGGACAAGATCAACAGCCCGGGACTCACCATTGACCAGATTATTGAGTGCCTGACAGACCCCCTGCTGGTTTCAAAAATCCTGCGGGTCTCCAACTCGCCCTTTTACGGCAGGCGCGGCAAGGTTGGCACCCTGCGCGATGCCGTGGTGTACATGGGCCTGAAATCATTGATGAGCATTGTTACCGTTAATGCGCTCAGCGGTTTCTCCCCGCAACATGCCGAAGAGATCGAGCAGATTCTGCACCACTCCATGATGGTAGGCATGATTGCCAAACAACTGACACGGGACATGGGGGGAAACCACGATCAGGCATTTGTCTGCGGACTACTGCATGACATCGGCTGGATCGTAATGCTGGAAATGCTCTCAAAGTACGATCTCGACAAGGAAAAACGGGATTACCTGATGCGGGTACACCACACCACGCTGGGGGCACTGGTGGCAAAAAAATGGAATTTTTCTGACGAAATACAAGAAGTTATCAAAAACCACCATCTGCCGGAAAAAGCCGAGGCTTATCAGCAACTGGTTCAGATAATTTATCTTTCCGATCAGCTGGCAAAGAACGAATCACCGCTGCCGGATGATGTGGTCTCTGCACTGGCAGCACACTCTGGTGAATGGGCAGCGCCGTTTGCTGACCACCTTGAAGAGCTTGACCGGGAAATTGACAGCATCCTTTCAGCGGGATAGACGGGGATCCCCGTCATCCCCGGGCATCAGCCATAGATCGACTCAACGGTCTGCTTGACCTGCTGCACCAGCTCCGCCAACGACGCACGGAAGTCCGACAGCCGCTTGACCCCCAGGCTGCTCAACTGCCGTTCCAGGTCCAGCATATCAATACCATAGACCTGCCCTTCGCGCTGCTCGGCATTTTCATACTTACAACAGAATCCGACATTCAGGCAGATCTGATCCGCAATATGGACAAGGCGGGTCAACGTAGACATGTTGCCACTCTGCAGCCCATGGTGGTTCCTGATGACATCAATATACACTTCAGGAAAGCGCCATTGCTCAGCCAACAGGGCTCCTACTTCAGCATGGCTGGTGCCAAAAACCTCCATCTCAGCCTGATAGAGATCCAACTCCCGCTCACGTGCCAGCACCAGCACACGGGTGAATTCGTCACGACGCTGCTGGCTGAGTATTACTTCTCCGATATCATGCAAAATTCCGGCAATATAGGCCTGGTCCTGGGGAATGTCATCACTGAAGGAGGCAAGTTTTTTGGCAACCAGTCCAACGCCAAAGGCATGTTCCCAGCAGTACTGCATCTTTAACGGAGTCCGGCTCTGTGAGTCCGTAAGTTCGAGAAAACATGAGGTCAGGATGATTTCAAACACCCGCTGTGGCCCCAGATAGATCAGGGCCTGACGTACAGAGTCAATCTCCTGCAGCAGCTTGTAGAGCGGCGAATTGACAATCCTGATCACCCGGGCGGCCATGACCTGGTCTGCCAGCAGGATATCAGCTACCTCCCCCATATCAACTTCCGATTCATTCAACAACTGTATGGCACGTGAAGCCGCAGCCGGTACCGTTGGCAGGACTTTGAAGGTCTTCATGATGGCCTGGGCAGTGCTCAGCGGGGTCAAACTCATGGGCATGTAAACTCCTGAAACCAATCAAATCGTATTATAGTGCGCGCACTATAGCAGACTGTTGCCGGTATTGAAAAGGGTAGTTTCGTTCCTTGACAGCCTCCACTACGTCGGGTAGGGTACCGATTGATTAAAAAAGTGGAATTCAACCTGTTTTTGCTGCATAAACAGGCACGACTGTTCACGAAAGGCTGCATGTGCGGGTTATTGCCGGAAAAGCCAGGGGAATGAGGCTGACAGCCCCCCGCGGAACAACGACGCGTCCCACCAGTGACCGTGTCAAAGAGGCACTTTTCAGCCTGCTGGACAGTGCCGGCCGCCTGGATGGCATGCGGGTACTTGATCTGTTTGCCGGAAGCGGCTCACTCGGCATCGAGGCGCTTTCAAGAGGCGCAGAGCAGGTCACTTTTATAGAAAAAGACCGGCATGCCCTTGAGTCGTTACGATTGAATCTGGGACATACCGGATTCAGTGATCGTGCCGAGGTGCTACCTTTTGACTGCCTGCAGGCACTTGAACGCCTTGTGCGGCAAAAGGTCTGTTTTGACCTGATACTGCTGGACCCTCCCTACCAGGCGGGATTGCATCAAAAAGTGATTGAGCTTGCAGGATCGGCACTGCTTGCTGCAGACGGCCTGGTGGTTGCAGAGGCAGCTGCGCGCACGCCGCTACCTGAACGGATCGGCCCCTGCAATCGCTCGGACCGACGTATCTACGGCGATACCGCCCTTGAACTCTACACCATGGAGCAACGTCATGCCCCATAGCCGCATTGCCATCTACCCCGGTTCATTTGACCCGATCACCTATGGTCATCTTGATATCATCCAGCGCGGACTGAAGATCTTCAAACATGTAATCGTGGCTGTTGCGCGCAACTCTCAAAAAAATGCGCTCTTTAACATCGAGGAACGGGTTGACCTGATTAAAACCGTCCTGAAGGATGAACCACGGGTCTCCGTTGACACCTTTACCGGCCTTCTGATAGATTATGTAGCTTCAAAAGAAGCGCACGTGGTCATCCGGGGGTTACGGGCCATTTCCGATTTTGAGTACGAATTCCAGATTGCCCAGATGAACAGTACCATAGGCCGCGACATAGAGACCCTGTTTATGATGACCTCGGTTCAGTATGGCTATCTTTCATCATCAATTGTCAGAGAGGTCTGCTCACTGGGGGGGCCGGTTGACAGCTTTGTACCACCGGAAGTAAAAACTGCCATGCAGCAGAAATACGGTTTAAACCGATAACATTTAAGTTTGCTTCACACATTATCCAATCAGACCAAGGAGGCAACATGAAACTCGCAGATCGCGTTAACAAAATCCAGCCATCCCCTACCCTTGCCATTGATGCCAAGGCAAAAGCACTTAAAGCCCAAGGGGTTGATGTCGTCGGTTTCGGGGCCGGCGAGCCTGACTTTGACACCCCAGCACATATTCGCGAAGCCGGCAAGAAGGCTATTGACGCCGGTTTTACCCGCTACATGCCGGTTGGCGGCGCCGATGACCTGAAAGACGCCATCATCGCCAAGATGAAGCGGGATCATAATCTGGAATATACCCGCGACGAGATCTCCGTAGCCTGCGGCGCCAAGCACACCCTGTACAACATCTCCCAAGCCCTGATCCAGGAAGGTGATGAAGTCATCATCCCGGGTCCCTACTGGGTCTCCTACCCTGACCAGATCGTACTGGCCGGCGGCACACCGGTTTTTATCATGACTGACGAGTCCACCGGCTTCAAGATCACCCCTGAACAGCTTGACAAGGCGATCACCCCCAAGACCCGTTACCTGATCCTGAACTCACCCTGCAACCCGACCGGTTCCACCTACAGCAAAGAAGAACTGGCTGCGCTGGGAGAAGTACTGCTGAAGCATGAGCACGTGCTGGTTGTTGCCGATGATATCTATGAGCGACTGATCTATGACGGTCTGAGCTTCTACAATATTGCCCAGGTGGTACCGGCCCTTAAATCACGGACCATTGTAGTCAACGGCGTTTCCAAGACCTACGCCATGACCGGCTGGCGGATCGGCTACGCCTGCGGCCCCAAAGAGCTGATGGCTGCCATGACCAAGATGCAGTCCCAATCAACCAGTAACGCCACATCGATTGCCCAGAAGGCCTCCGTTGAGGCGCTGAACGGCCCCCAGGAGCCGGTTGCAGCCATGTGTGTTGAGTTCGAGAAGCGGCGCACCTACATTGTGGAGCGGCTGAACGCCATGCCGGGTGTTTCCTGCTTCAAGTCAAACGGCGCCTTCTACGTCTTCCCCAACTTTTCAGGGGTATACGGCAAGACAACTCCGGGCGGCAAAAAGATCGAGACCTCTTCCGACTTTGCCGCTTACCTGCTGGAAGACGCAAAAGTGGCTTTGGTTCCCGGCGTTGCCTTTGGCGATGACCGCTACGCCCGCCTCTCTTACGCCATCAGCATGGAAAACATCAAAAAGGGAATGGATCGCATTGAAGAAGCGATCAAGAACCTGAAATAAATTCAAGCCGGGGACGCTTCTGCGTCCCCTTTTTTAACCCATCATGAGGCCGGCTATGATCACCAAAGACATGATTATCGGCGACATCATCAGGCAACACCCTGCCACGGTACAGGTTTTTGCCCGTCACGGGCTGGAATGCTATGAATGTCAGATAGCCGACCTGGAAACCCTTGAACATGGGGCCGGGCATCACAAACTTGATATTGAGGCCCTACTGGAAGAACTAAACCGTACCGTTATCACTCCAGCCTGATTAACCGGAGCCTCCATGAGCGATTTTGATCAATACCTTGCGCACTTTCCTGTCGGGTTGAAGGTCAATGTCGGCATCCCGGTACCCGGCGGCGACACGTTTCACGACTGGGCCATCATCCATTCCATTGATGAAGACCTGATTTCTCTCCAGCTCTCCCGCGACACACTTCCTGCAGGTGTTAAACTATTAGTAGGCACCATCCTGGATATCCGGACCGGCAATGAGGTTTCCGGCTACTCATGCCGTGCCATAATTGTTACCGAAGGTTTCAAACGTGAAGTGCTGCTGCGGCTGATCGGTGAAATCGTCTCCTCTGAGTTGCGGGAATTCTACCGGATTGACGCCTTTCTACCGATCAAATATTTCATCAGCAGTGAGCAGAGCGAAGTCAAGTTGAAGGCTGCCTGGAAAGAGAAACGGGAGGCACGTCTTGCAGCGGAAATGGAACGGAGACAACAGGCGAAAAAGCCCTGGGAGCGACTGCGCAAAGCCCCTCAGAACGAAGAACTGCCGTCGGAAGAGCTGGGCGATGAAGGCAGCTGGGAGGACAGCGGAGAAGGCCTTGAACAACCTGATCCAGGCGAGGATGACAGCAGGGATCACAGTTGGGATGACGTCATCCCGCTGGCTGCAAACATCAGTGGCGGCGGGGTCCGGATGCTCTTACACCACAAATTTGAAGAGAACACCCTGGTCCCGCTCGAAATTTATCTACCCAGTGAACCTGAGCCGCAGATAATTGATGCTGTTTGTATTGTTGCCTTTGCCAATGAAAACTATGCTGCCAGCAAGCAGTTCAATCGCACCAGTTACAACACCGGGCTCAAGTTCAAGTTTGTTGAAGAACGGGACCGGGATGCCATTGTCAGCTACATCTCAAATGTCCAATTAAAACGTATCAGGCAGATGCGAGAACATTATCTCTTCCGTAGCGGCCCCGAAGCACCTCAGCCTGACGTCCCCCCAGAGCAACGGCTGAAGCTGTTGATTAAAACCATTCTCACCGTTAGCGTTGTCATCATCGCCCTGATCAGCATGGCTGTGTATTTCAAAAACTATGCTGAAAACCGGCCAAAAAATGAGATTGAACTGATCTTTGAAAAGGGATTTGGCGAATATCTCAAGAAGATCGGGAGAACCCCCTCCCAAGGCCAATAGAATAGCGCAGTATCACTGCCAGCCCAGAACCTGATAGCCCTTCTCATACAGGCAGATCTCAACGAACTGCCTGAAAACAGGAGAGTCTTCAGGCGTTTTTATAGCGCTGCTCACCAATGCGGCAGTGCCGCCGGCTGCAGCACCGATCAGACCTCCACGTAGGGCAGATCCGGTAATGGCACCGACAACGGCGCCGGTCGCACCACCGACAAGGGCCGATTTACCGGTTTTTGCCGCAACCTCTTCAGCCAGACGCCCTTGTGCATCAGCTTCTTCAGCCAGCTTCAGGCAGCTATCAATCTCCTGACGTGCCTTTTCCGCACCTCCAGACCGATACAACTCATTGGGATAGAGTACCGGCCTTTTTGCCGCACAGCCGGTACCTAACAGGATAATCATGACCATTACGGCAAGTATGTTTTTATCCATCGCCGCCTCCCATTTTGCTGTAAAAAACTCTAGCACGAAAAAAGGCCGCCCGACAATATCGGACGGCCTTTCTCTCACACTGACAAGCGATATTTTACTTCTTTTTCTTCTTTGCAGCCTTTTCTACCGAACGGCCGCCAACCTGCATTGGGTCGCCTTTGTAGCCCAAAGCAGCCCAGTCCATCCGCTTGGCACCCATGTGGCACTCACCGCACTGCAGTGCCTGCTCTTTCGGAGCAACCTCATGAGGAGCTGCCAACCAGGCAACTGTCTTAACAAACTGGAACTTGCCACTGTAGGGCAGGCCAAGATCCTGACCGCCATCTTTCAGCGCTTTTTCCCAATCATAGTGCTTCCAGAGAGACTCATACTGCTGGAAGGTATTCAGGTACTTGAACTTGGCATCCATCGGCTGGCTACCTTCGTAGAACTTGTAAGGATAAATCTTGGCAGTCTTGTCCTTGATGTCGCCAACCGGCTTGATCATAACCACCGGCTTGGAAGGATCCTTGATCTTATCACCAACCATATAGCGTTCCATAGAGCCGTTATACCAAGCATAAGTAGGAACATAGTTCATGTTCCACTTGAAAGTGCCTTTTTTCTTCTGGAAGGTTTCTTTATCAAATTCTTCCTTAGGTTCAATATGCTTGCCGGTATCAGACCACCACCAGCCAACTTTGGTAGCCTGACCGCGGGAAATAGTTGGAATATGGCAGGTCTGGCAAGCTACAGAAGCGGTATGCTTGTCAAGGATAACCTTGTTCTTTGACTTCTGGTGGGGGGCTTTAGCACCAGTATGACAATCAGCGCAGTTTACACGGGCATCGTAGTGAGCCATCATGCTGGAAGCGCCAGCGATCTTGTGATCCTTGGTCTTATGGCAATCCTGGCAGAGTAGACCGGCACCGCCTTTTTCCTTCTTGGCCATGTGAACATCTGCATTCTTGTCGGCAGCCAGCAAGGTTGAATCAAGCCCCGGTGACTTAACGGCATCACCACCACCACCGTAGAAGTGGCAGTAACCGCAGTTCTGCAGAGTCGGCTTACCAACTGATTTTGCTGCCTTATCCAGGTCCATGGAGCCTTTTTGAATGGCCTTCATATCAATATCGCAGCCAACAGCAGCACGCTCATAATTGCCCTTTTGGGCATGGCAGACAAGACAGTCTACACGGGTTTTATCATTATGATCAAACTTGCTACGGGTCCAACCATAACCGGCATGGCACTTGCCGCAGGATTCCATCGGTTTGGCATCCTTACCGTTAAATACCGTGGTGCAGAAGGAGTTGATCATATTAAACTTACCATACTCCTTGGTGCTCTTCTCCATCCCCTTGACATGGTTAGGAGTACCCTTCCAATTCCAGTGAGTGGTCTTCATGAAGTCTGTCGCCTGCTTGTCGTGACACTCAAGACACTGTTTAGTCACGTCCTGACCTTTTGTAAAAGGTCCTTTGACGAAGTCCGAGTGATCAACCCCGGCAAACGCCATGGATGCAACCAGAAGCAGTGCGGCTGATGCTGCAGCCACAACCGTCCGTACACCTTTCATACCCATTCCCCTTTCGTTCTTCCTGCGTATAGTGAGCCCGACACCGTGTCGAGCATGGCATATAGAACCGCTGTATAAGAACATATCTATATCTTGATGTCAACAATCTGTATACAGCGACAAAAGACCATTAAAGTCCGTTTTAACAGGCTTTTTTAGTATTTTTTAATCTAACAAGCATCCATGCGACCAGTCCAATCCCCAGCGCCAGGGTCATCAGAAAAAAGATTAACGGTGACCACTGTACCTGTACCGGCACAGTGGTCGGGTCAAAATAGGGGGCCAAGAAATTGCCTCGAACAACATCACGCATAAATGACATGACATAGACCAACGGCAGGGTCAGCCAGACAGTAGGCAGGACCAGCTGCTTGAAACCGGTTAGCAGCGTTGCCACAGCCAACAGCACACCGATTACCAGCAAGGCTGTTGCAATAGGACTTCCCCCCATAAACCGTAACATGGTTGCCTTGGGGAGAGACAGCAGAAACCAGGTTCCGACGCCAAGTTGCAACAGCGTCAACCATGTAAAAAGCTGCATACCCAGTTTCCGGCCCACCTCGGAGACTTCAGGGGTAGACTTCAACAGTGTCGTTGAATACAACGCGGTAAACAGGCCGCCCACAGCGAGCGAGCCGGTAATAATATGCAGATAGCGAGGCATCAAGGTTGGGTCAGCCAGATTCAGCAGGGTACCGCCAGGAGTGGCAAACCAGCGACTCCAGCTGGCTGGTGCGATCATCATGCTCATATTGTTGGAAAAGATAAAGCCGACTGTCAGCAACAGCGCCAACACTACCAGCAGTACGAACATGGCCAGATTACCCAGCTTTCTAAAACTGAAGTCATAGATGTAGGTCAGATAATAGGCAACGATCAGGATCGGAATCACCGCTAGCCAATACAGCCCCATTAATACGGTGCTTGAGTACAGCAGATGACCGTAAATCACGTTGACAAACAACAACGGGGCTACCCCGAGATTGACGGTAAAAGCAACGAGAAACGGCAACGCCTTGGCCAATTGATGGGAAAGCTCATGGTATGCCCGTCCTGGATACAGATGGCTGATAAAGGCCACCAGTCCGGCCCCCAGCATGGCATTCATGGCAAACAGGTGCAGGGGAAAGGTCAGCATTAGAAAAAACTGAAACCAGCCATTCGGGGCGGTTAAGGTGTCAGCAACGGGAATCAGGCTTGCCGGACTCATTGGGCACCTCCTGTGTGTTTGGCCAGATAGTCAGCCAGAAAATCTTTTTCAACAGCGGTTCCCGAATAATCCGGCATGGCTGGATTGAGCGCCGACAGCTTATCAAGGGCAGAACGAATCTTCTTCTTTGGCCAACCGGCCATCTTTGGCTTGACCTGATCAAGACTGTGGCAGGCTGCGCAATTTTCCTCGTACAAGGTGGCCCCCTGATCCTTGGCAGAAGAATCGGCGCCGGGGTTATTCAGACTGAACAGATAGCCGGCCACTGCATCTTTGTCAGGCGCAGGTGCATTATATTCCGGCATGGCGGGGTTAAGGGCAGGCAGTTTATCCAGTGCGGCACGTATCTTTGCCAGTTCCCAACCCTTCATCTTAGGTTTGATACTTTCGGCACTATGGCAGGCAGCACAGTTCTCTTCGTACAGAACAGTGCCGCGATCACCAGCAGCGCCGCCATCATCCGCCAACGGTTTTTTATGCAGCCCGGCGGTCAGGTAGGCGGCCAACGCCTTCAACTCCGTCTCGTTTCCGACAAAGGGAGGCATGAAATAACGTTTTTCATGAATGGTTGTCAGGTATTTGCGCATGGCGCCGTAGCTCATGTTTTTGGTGCGCCTGATGATATCGTTGTTGAAGCCACCTACGGTATGGCAGGCAAAGCACTGATGCAGAAACAGTTCACGACCTGCCTCAAGCTGATTGGCTTCCGTTATCTCTTTCTGCTGTACCCACCTGGCATTTTTCAGAAACCCTTCCCGGTTGATCCGCTCCACCTCGCTCTTGAGAATGCCGTTGGAGTACATCACTTCGTTAATAACGTAGGGACGACGGGCCGCCTCACGGGTCCATTCAAAGGCTCCCATATAGCCCATGGCAGCAACCATAACCACCACCGTCAACGTCCGGGTACGTGCCCTGGGATGCAGCAGGATCAGGACCATCACCAGGCCGGCCAAGGCGGCCAAGGAAAAGGCGCCTACAGTAGCTGCACGGGTAATGGTTGGGGAGGCCCCTCCGACAAGGCTGCGCGCCTTGTCGGGCAGCACCGAGATATACCACCAGCCTGCCGGCACCGACAGGATCAATGACACCAGTGCCCAGACACCCGAGTAGCGGATCATCCGGTGTCTGGCCTCTTCATCCTTCAGAAAGGTGGCTGTCAGAAAACCGTAGCAACCGGCCAGCATAAAACTCATAAAGCTGCGAAAGAACAGTGAGGGCCAGAAGGTCGGGTTGAAAAAGCCGGACCAGAAATTGCTGGTGCTGATCCAGCTACCGGGGGTCAGCATAAAGTCGATGATGCCGTTAATCAGAAACAGACTCATCCAGGCTGCACCGAAATAGATCCAGCCGATGGTCTGGTGGGTCCGGTCATCCATCTTGCCAAAGGCATAGAAGTAGACAAACAGGGCCACAATCTCCACCAGAAAAAAGACCCATTCAGCTGCCCAGCCAAACACAAAGGTATGGATCAGCAGTGAGGTGGCAGCGGGGTGGATCAGAGAGATCACAAACCAGATGGCAACACCGGTCAGACCGCCAAAGACCATGGTCAGCAGCATAAAGAACTTTGTATGCTTTTTGACAAAGTCCATGATTGCCTGGCTTTTTTCCTTGATCGCCTTCCGCTCGGCCAGCACCAGATAGAGCCCGCCCCCCACCGCAAAATGGGAGACAAAGACATGCACAATAGCCACCAGTGCGATCAGCAGGCCGCCACCAAACGCCGGAACAAACCAGATCGGGTAATTCATGTCTGCCCACCTCCTGTGATAGCTGCTGCAATAGTTGCCGCTTCAAGATGTACCGGCTGCTGATTGCCGTCCGCCATCCGCTTTAACGTCCCGCTGCCGGCAACCAGCTCGGTATCCCCCAACACAATACTGTAACGGGATTTCAGCTTGTCAGCCCGCCGCATCTGACTTTTCAGACTTTTCCCCTCACAATCAGTTTCTACCCAGAATCCTTGATCCTGCAGGGCTGCCATCAGACGAAAACCTGCTGTCCGGGCAGCATCACCCATGACAGCAATGAACAGATCCGGCGTTTTTTCAAAACTGCGGTCGCCAAGCAACAACGCCACTCGCTCCACGCCAAGGGCAAAACCGATACCAGGCACGGCAGGCCCGCCAAGCTGCTCCACCAGGCCATCATACCGCCCGCCGGCTGCCACTGCTGACTGAGCACCCAGCAGGCCGGTTACCAGCTCAAAGGTGGTACGGGTGTAGTAATCGAGTCCTCTGACCATACGGGGATTGAGGCTGAACGGCACTTCTGCGGCTGTCAGGTAGTTTTGGACCATGCTGAAATGCTGATCACACTCGTTACAGAGGTGTTCGACCATGGCAGGGGCACCTTGCGTGGCCTCGATACATCCGGGAACCTTACAATCCAGTGCCCGCAAGGGATTGGTGCCCTGACGCCGACGACAGTCTTCACAAAGCGCCTCCTGACGTTCCGCCAGAAAGGCCACCAGGGCTTGCCGATAGGCCGGGCGGCAGGCCGGGCATCCCAATGAATTGATCTGCAGCCGCGGCTCGGTCAACCCGAACTCCTGAAACAGACGGCTGACCATCAACAGCACCTGGGCGTCAATCAGCGGGTCCGCAGCACCGGTCACCTCGGCTCCGATCTGATGAAACTGGCGGTAACGCCCTTTCTGGGGACGTTCGTGGCGAAACATGGGGCCCATATAGTAGAGCTTGTTGATACTATCCAGGGCGTACAGTTTATGCTCGATCAATGCCCGCATCACGCTGGCCGTTCCTTCAGGCCGCAGGGTCAGACTGCTGCCCCCCTTGTCCATAAAGGTATACATCTCCTTTTCAACAATATCGGTGGTATCACCAATTGAGCGGCAAAACAGCTCGGTTTTTTCAACGATCGGCACACGGATCTCGTTAAAACCGTAGCGTGCAAAGACCTGTCGGGCCGTTTGTTCAATAAACTGCCAAAGACCTGATTCTGCGGGTAAAAGATCATTAAAGCCCTTGATACCGGTTATGCTCATCGTTGCTCCTTATGCAGTACTCCACCGCCAGCCAGCGGGCTGACAATGCGGTAAACACAGTTTTTTCCCGAGGCCTTGCCGGCATACATAGCCTTGTCGGCCATTGAAAGCAGTTCCTCAAGTCCCGTGGTGTCTTCCGGGTAACAGGCCAGTCCCAGACTGGCAGTCAATTGAATCTGATAGCCCTCCAGGGAGAGAAAGCTGTGTTTTTCAATCATCCGCCGGATACGCTCACCGACACAATGAGCCGTTTCAGCCCCGGTTTCCACCAGTATAATAGTATACTCATCGCCGCCGTAGCGGATCACCACATCAACCTCACGGACCGACTTTTTCAGGAGTGCTCCCAGCTCCTTGAGCAGGTTACTGCCCACCAGATGACCATAGGTATCGTTCACCCCTTTAAAATTATCCAGATCAAGAAACACTACCGACAACTGAGTGGAGTAGCGGTCAGCCCGCTTTATTTCACGTTCCAGGGCAACCTTCAGGTAGCGGTAGTTGAACAGACCGGACAACTCATCGATATAAAGCAGATCTCTGGTTGAGGTGAAACGCAGGGCATTGTCCAGGGCTCTGGCAGCATGCTCTTCAAGAAAGTTGATATTACGCTCATTCTTGATGGGTGGCACTATCTGGTTGGGATCATTCAGGAGGATCACCATGCCGGGACAGCTGCTTCTGATGGTGAGAGGGAAAAGAATTGCCTCCCTGAGGTCGGCTTGATCAAGCTCTTCGTGCCCTGCCGGCAGCAATATCCGGATCGGCTGCCCTTTACGGGAAACCCGTTTGCGATAGGAAGAGGCCAGCAGCCTGTCCAGTAATGAACCGGTTGCAGCATCGAGCCCTTTGAGTTCTTTGATAACAAACTCACCTTCCAACTGCACCATACCAATGCCGCGACTCACACCGGCCTCACGGGCCAGCGCATCAACCGCGAGGTGACAGACCCCCTCCAGGTCCAGACAACTGGACAGGGTCTGGCTGGTCTGCAGGAGGCCCAGCATGTTGCGCAACTCGACGTTCTCATCAAGCAGACGACGTTGTTCCATGCAGAGTCGTACGGCATGCAGGAGCTCATCGGAATTGATCGGCTTTAATAAAAAATCTCGAGCACCATGCTTGAGAGAAAAAAGAGCTGACTCCAGATCGGCGTTGGCAGTTACCAGAATAACATCAATCGAGGGATCTTGAGACTTTATCTTGACCAACAGTTCCAAACCGGAAATGCCGGGCATGGTCAGGTCTGTCACCACCAAGCCGAAGCGGGAACAAGCCAGCTGCTCGGTCGCCTCTTCACCGGAACAGGCTGTGGTGACACTATAGCCCGCCTGCCTCAGCAGGTCGGCATAGAGCTCCCGGAAAAAGCGATCATCTTCGACGATCAGTATTTCATCCATCAAATGGGTTGTCGGCATCTGAGCTTGCACCTGGAAACGCACGTGTATTAACTGTAATTTATTATCGCAGCTGGTTACTGGCTGTCAAAGCAAAACGTCTGATTGCTCGCACCAATCCATTTTCCGTCACAAGCGGCCCAACCGTATAGGTGTGTCCGTCACTGAGCAGCTGAATACTACCCTGCTGGTCGGTACGATAAAGAACAGCCCCCTGGTGCCTGATTTTATCCAGCGTCTCGTCCGCCGGCAGACCAAAACTGTTGCCTGCACCAACCGATACCACTGCAACGTTTGGCTTGATTCGTCGCAGAAAGCTCTCACCTGTGGCAGTTTTACTGCCATGGTGTCCCACCTTGAGCACGGTTGCCGGTCCTATCCCTTGGCTCAGCAGCATCTCCTCAACCGGAAAACCGGCATCGCCCATCATCAAAGCACTGAAACCTGCCTGCTGAAGCTGCAGCACCAGTGAATCGTCGTTATCGGTTTTCAGGGACTGTTCCCCTTGCGGTGATGACAGAACAGAAACCAGCACCCCCTCTCCAACCTGAAGACGATCCCCCTGTTGCAAGATCCGCGTAGTTGTTTTCTGATGCGCCAACGCATTTATCAAACGCTGATAGTCAGCCCCCTGAGCGCTGCCTTTTGCCTGCCAGTATTCCCCTACCTTGAACTGTTCTGCAACTGCAGGCAATCCTCCCAGATGATCAGGATGGGGATGGCTTAACACCATGATATCAATCTGTTTAACACTCAGACCGTGCAAGGCGGGTACCAGGTATCGTTCACCGAAATCCCGGCCGGTATCCCGCAGATAACCACCACCATCCACCAGCATGGTACGCCCGTCAGGCAATTGAATCAAGGTTGCATCCCCTTGCCCCACACTCAAAAAAGTCATCCTGAGCTTCCCATCCAGTGCAGGACCAGGCCAGAGGTGCACCAGCACCAGGGCAACCAGCAGCAGGCTGCCGGCATACATCCTGGTCCGGCGTCCATGTACAAAGCCAAGTACAGCAAGCAAGGCAATGGTTATCACCACATCAGTGCTGCCGGCACTGAAACTGTGAAGTACCGGAACCCGGGCGATCCACTGGACAAAAGTATTACTCAACTGCACCAGCCAGCCTGTAAACATCAGCACCAAGGCAGCAAACGACGGCATGAACAATGACAGAGGGACTGCCATTGTTGCCAGAACTGTTGCACCGTAACCGAGCAATGGCACCACCACCAGATTAGCTGCTATTCCGGTAAATGAAACCTGATGAAATGATGCAAGCACCGGTGCCATAGTTGCAAGCACAGCAGCCAGAGAGGCGGCAAAAAACAGTACTGTCATACGCTGCCATTCCTGCTTTAGCAGATGCTCAACAGGTTTAGTCAAAAGTGGTGTCAGGACAAGCAATCCCCACAGAGACAAGAAGGAAAGCTGGAACGAGAGATTAAACAGCACAGCAGGATCTTGCAGTAACAGCACAAAGGCTGCCAGTAACAACGCATCCAGGAGATCTATTTCACGTTCACTCCAGGCCGCCAACACCACTGCCGCCACCATAAATACTGACCTTGCAGTGGCCGGCGCTCCCCCCGTAAAGACCAGATACAGCAACATAACCGGCAGCGTTGACAACAAGGCAGCTCTGCGGAGATCCAGCTGCAGAGCCAGCCATTCCCACCGCAGCATCAGCCATCTAAGCATGATGACCCAGACCGCTGTCACCACCCCGACATGGAAGCCGGAAACGGACAGTATATGGGTAACACCAGCCCGAGTATAGGCTGCAGCTACATCTGGAGGCACCTCCTGCTGGTTGCCGGTTGCCAGGGCAAGCACGACGCCACGCTGAGCGGAGTCGGGCAGGCACTGGCGAATGAATTCCTGGCTGCGCATGGCCAGACTATCTATGCTGCGCTGCCATGACGCTCTGGCAGCTCCACGCATCAGAACAACCGATTCAGCATCAGGTATCCAGCCAGTTGCTTCAATGCCGCGCAATGTCAGATACCGACCGTAATCAAACTCACCGGGCAGCCCAAGCAGTTGTGGAACCCTGACTTTCACCGGACAACGTATCCGGTCACCGGTCAGCCAGCTCCCGTGCCCCTTTGCAATGGTTAACAACAGGGAACCGCTCGAGAGAGACTCTGCGCTGCCTGCAAAGACCCGCTCGACCTGCAGCACGAGCCGTTCTCCTTCAGGCAGGATGGCTGGACGCCGCACCACTATCCCCTCAACCAGAAGCTGCTTTCCCTCATAGCCTGAGATTCCTGTCCTGACATTCCTGATATCCAGCCTGGGAGCCAGGGCAGCCATCCCCCAGCTCATCCAGAATAATGCCAGCAGACAGCTGAACAGCACCTGCTTCCTAAACGGCAGAGCAAAAACAAGCAAAACTAACAGAACCACTGGAATCAATCTGGAAAAAGGAATAGCCAACAGATACTCTGCCAGGCTGCCGGCAGCAAGAAAGGCAAGTGGTATTACGAGCGGACGTTCAGGAATCATCAGAAAATACCATAATTAGGAAACAGTGTTATGTTAAGAAAAACAAACATTTTTGTGGCACAGAGCTTGACAGGAGCAATTCATTAGTTACAATACCCAGCATTGCCTGACATCTGCTGTCGGGACTGCTGCTAAATGAGGCACTTCGCAGGGAACTTCCCTGCCACTCCACATCGAGGGATCCCCATTATGTTTCTGCTGCCAAAAGGAAACCCGCTGGCCGAGAATGTCCCGATCTCAAAGTTGCAACTCCCAGAAGCATTGGAAAAGCTTAAAAACGGCAAACTGACCGGGTGCGCCATGTTTGACTTTCCATCAGCTGACTGCGCCCTGGTGTATGACGAAGGCAAGCTGGTAAACGCCATTGTGCACCGAGAGGACAAAGAGATCAAGGAACAAGCAGCCCTGCAAGCGCTGGTAGAGTTGATGCTGCTTGCCTCCAGCGGCACCTTTAGTGTGTATGCACTTTCAAAGGACATTACCCTGGCAGTGATGGCGTTAACAGGTGGGCAGGCTACCATTGACAGCCAGGAAATCAAACTGATCGATTTCAAGGCACTGCTTGACCGGATCAAGACTGAACAAATGACAGCCACGCTCAAAATTTATACTCCTGAACGGGCCGGGCTGATTTTTTATCGCAACGGTGCAACAGTCGGCTTCTTCCATGATGCCTCCAGCGCCATTGAAACCTCAGCCGGCGAGGTTCAGCAGATTGCCGGTCTGCCTGGAGCCCGCGTCGATCTGCGGGTACTTGCCGAAAATGATGGTTTCGTGCTTGACCTGGCAGGACTGGTTGATATCCGCTCACTCTGGGAGGCATCATCGGGTAACATCTTTGCCACCGCTCCGGTAGTATCATCCGCACCGGCTTCAGGGCCAGCGGCCATTCCCGCAAAAATTACTCCAGCCGACCTTGAAACTGCAATCATTGACCTGGCCAATCAGTTCATCGGCAAGCTCGGGAGGACACTGGCAGAAAAGGAATTAATGAACATTGGTGGAGCATCTGCGCTCAATGAGCCGGAAAAACTGCAGGAACTGCTTACTGCAATAGAAAAAGGTTCAAAACTGCTGGCCAGTGCCAATAAGATTAAAGAGATGAAAGAAGCCATCTCAAACCAGGCAGCACAACTCTAATTTAATTCCGCCCAGCGCAGATTTCGAGGAGGCGTTATGGATTTAACAGGTTTTTTTCAGGCTTTAACATCAATTTTCCCTTTTTTACCCAAGATCTACAACAATGTAGTTATTGATTTCACCAGTCTGCTGCTGGTTTTCTTCTGGTTTCTGGCGGCGGCGATCAGTTTTTATTTCAGCCTCAACAACGCCCGGATCTGGACAAGTATCTCAATCGGCTTCTTCCTGCTCTTCTGGAGCCAGTCTTACCAGCTGAATCCATGGCATGAAACATTTACCATCATGATTGCCATCCATTACATGATCGGTACCATTGCAATTCTGGTTATCAGCCTTGGCATCCAGGAATACTACGTTTTCACGCGAACGCTCGAAATTACTGGTTCCAAAAAGACCATCTATATTGGTACGGCCTTAATTATCGGGTTTGCAATTCTGGTCATCAGCCTGAACCCGAAGCCATCCCTCTACGTGCTGCGTAACTACCGGATGATGAACAACACCGTCTGGTTCTACCTCTGCATCATCAATATCTACACCATCTTCAAGATCTACAAAGAGATGAAAGACTCTCCGATCGCAAATGGTATCCTCTCCTTCGGTGTGGTCTTTATCTGCGCCTTGATCTGGAAAGGTGCCGGTCTCTACCTCATGATGTATCAATGGGACAAGCCCTGGCTTGACATCATCGAGTTTGACGGTATCTCCACAGACATCGCCCTGCACCAGGGCAAGGTGGATATTGCCAAGTCACTCTTCAAGATCTTTAACTTTGTGACCAGCTTCTCGGTTGCCGGCACCTTTGCCTACCTGTTCAAGCTGCTACGCTAAAGACCCAAACTACGCATACCTGTTACACAAAGAGGGGAGGACCGCATTGGTTCTCCCCTCTTTCTTATTCAGCCTTTACATCATCGTAGCCGGCAAGCTACTCGAACAACTCCTTGCGGCGTTTTGCAAGATAGCGTTTGATATCACAGGCTGTATCAAAGGCCAGTACCTTACGGGCCATGGCCTGGCATAATCGCAACGAGTGCGAGCGCAGCGCCTGCTTAACCAGCGGAATGCTGGGGGCGGACAGACTGAATTCGCGAATCCCCATCCCCACCAGCAAAAGGGCATTCAGTGGATCAGCTGCCATCTCACCACAGACTGAAACCTTCTTTCCCATCTGCTGTCCAACGTCTGCAACCCGCTTGATGGCATGCAGCACTGCCGGATGATACGGTTCATAATACTGCTTGACCTTGGCATTGTTGCGGTCCGCTGCAAGCAGATACTGAATCAGGTCATTAGTGCCGATACTCAGGTAATCCACCTCTGCTGCCAAGCGGTCAATAATCTGTACAGCCGCCGGCACCTCCACCATGATCCCCATTGGAAGTCCACCGCAGACATCATGGCCCTGCCGGCATAGCTCGGCCACTACCGAATTCAGAATCGATCTGATCCTGCGCACCTCATCAAGGCAGCTAATTAACGGAAACATAATGGTGGCCTGACCAGCCGGGGCTGCCAAAAGGATACCTGCCAACTGCTCACGAAAAATTTCTTCTTCATCCAGTGAAACACGAATTGAGCGCCAGCCCAGAAACGGGTTGTCTTCATGGGGGTAGCTGAAATAGGGCAGTCCCTTATCTCCGCCGATATCCAGAGTACGAATATTGACCGGCTGCCCCGGAAATCCTTCCAGAATTTTGCGGTAGAGGGATGCCTGTTCCTCACGGTTAGGGAAGGTTGTGCGGGCCATGTAAGGGAACTCGGTCCGGTACAGTCCGACCCCCTCGGCGCCATTGGCAACCGCGGTCCTGACATCAGACAACAGCCCGATATTGGCCCGCAACAAAATCCGCATGCCATCGCTGGTTACTGCCGGTAAATCCCGAAGCGGCTCCAGCCCCTTTAAACGGATGGTGTACTCTTTTTCAAGTCTCAGGTACTCTTCGCGGACCTGCTTTTCAGGATTCAGGTAAATGTGGCCGGAAGTGCCGTCAACAATCACCTGATCTTTGACATTGGCTGCATGGAGCAGCCCCTTTACCCCGACAACAGCTGGGATTCCCAGAGACTTTGCCATAATGGCTGCATGAGAATAGATATTGCCTTTTTCCGTCACTATGCCCAGAATTTTATCATGATCCAGCATGGCCATGTCGGAGGGAAAGATATCCTCTGCAACGATGACCCGTTTTTCCTTCAACTTTACTCCATCGTTCTCATTCCCTTCCAGCACATCAATGATCCTGCGGCCGATATCCTCCATATCAGCGGAACGTTCCCGGAGGTAAGGATCTTCCATGGCTGAAAAAACCTCGATATAGCCCTGGACTACCTCATGTACCGCCCTGGTTGCGCCAACCCCCTGATCAATCAGATCGTTAATTTTATTAAGAAAGCCCCTGTCTTCAAGAATCATCAGATGGGTATGAAAGATTGAAGCATCATCTTCTGACAACAGTTCACTGACACGTTTTTCCATGTAAATAGTCTGGATAGTTACTTTTTCCAGAGCTATCCTGAATTTATGCAGTTCTTCTTCAACAGAGCCGACTTTGGCAACCTTGATCACCTTGTCGCTGAAACGATCAAGAATATAGACCTTGCCATGACTGAACCCGGGAGAGACGGCAGTCCCCCCCAGTGCACGGGTTTTAGATTTTGTTTCCGGCTGTTCGCGACCACCGTCACTAGGGCGGTGAGTCTTGAGACGAGCCAGTTCCTGTTCATAGTAAGCCCGCTCCTGCTCTTTACTCTGGATGGAGTCCAGTAATTTGGCATTCAGGACGATGCTGCTGATCTGAAAGGTAATGGTCCTGAGAATACTGATCTCAACTTCTGTAAAACTACGGGCAGCGACCGTCTGGACCACAATGACGCCGATCGGCGTCTTGCGCTCAAACAAAGGCAACCCAAGGAACGAAAGATAGCGTTCTTCCTTGGAATGCTTGAAATATTTATAGCGCGGGTGCGCAGGGGCATTATCGGTGGTAACCATATCCCTGGTCTGCACCACTAATCCGGAAAGACCTTCTGATGTCTTCATCATGATCTTTCCGACAGCATTTTTTGAAAGTCCCTTGGTAGCTTTGAGTACCAGGGTCTCACCATCATCTTCCAGCAGGTAGATTGAGCAGACCTCGCTCCCCATCCGCTTGGCAACAATCGTAACAATATTATCCAAGGTTTCCTGCAAATCATGGGAATGCAAGATGATACTGCTGATATCTTCCAAGGTTCTCAGACCAAGAAAATGTTGTGATTGTTCACGCTGCATGAAATGCCCCGTAATGCTGAAGAATGTTTACAGTATAGGGCAAAGTTTCCCCATTGCAAGCAGTACTGCCGAAATTTTGCTGAAAAATTAATCTGATTTGTATATGGTGATGCAGATTTTGGAATGGGGGAAAACGATATGATTACTGAAAAACTGCATGAAGAGTTGACCAGGGCAATTGACCTGCTTGATGCCGGCAATCCTGCCGCAGCCTTGCAATTACTTGATAAGTATAGCGGGCACACACCAACTGATCCCCACGCACACTTTTACCGCGGTGACACTTTGGCAGAGCTGGGGCGGCTTGATGAGGCCATACAGGCCTATCGCACCGGCACAGACATTGTTCCTGATGACCCAGACGCCCTTACCACTCTGGGGGACCTGTTGTTTGAAGCAGGCCGTCATCAGGAGGCCCTGGCGCAGTACCGGGCTGTCCTGCTGATTGACCCCCAGGATGCCGATGCCCTGGTCAGCATCGGCCTTGTCCACAACGCCCTTGACCAGACTGAGGAAGCCAAGGCGGCTTTCAGGCTGGCTATTGAACATGAACCGGACAACACCTTTGCCTGGAATGCGCTGGGGGATCTGTATTACGGCAGTGGAGATCACAAGGCTGCCATTGAGGCCTACCAGAAGGGAATTGAGCTTGACCCGACCGACCCGGCTGCCTACCATAATCTGGGAGAACTCTACTATGATCTTGAAGAGTATGATCCGGCAGAGGAAAACTGTAAAATAGCAGTCAAACTGGCACCTGATTTCAGCATGGCCTACCTGACCCTGGGAGGGATCTGCATGGATCAGGAGCGGATGAAAGACGCACTAACGTATTATCGTCTGTACCTTAAGTACGAGACGTCTCCCCAGGCAGCGGATATGCTTGCCGAAGTAAGGGCTGTCGTAGAAGGGTTGCAGGAAGAATTGAAAGGGTAAGAGGTAACGAGTGAGGGGTGAAAGAAAATCTTTCCCCCCTCACTCTATTTCGTCTACGTCCTTACAAAGTCAGGCTTTGCAAAAGAATACTCAAACTGCATATGGTCAGTATAGGTGCCGTTCAGAATCGCCACCACATCCTCAGTAAAGACCAGTTCTTCATCGGTAGGGATAACATAGACCTTGACCGGTGAATCGTCGGTGGTAATCAGTGACTCCCGCTTACGGGTCATGGCGCCGGCATTACGCTCCCGGTCAAGATGAATGCCGATATGCTCAAGCCCTTCAATCGCCTTCTCACGGATAGCGGCCCCCATTTCCCCCACACCAGCGGTGAAGACAACCGCATCCAGTTTCCCTATGGCTGCCATATAGGCACCAATATACTTTTTCAGGCGGTACGCCTCGATATCCAGCGCCAACTGACAGCGGTGGTCTCCTTTCGCAGCATGCTCAATCACATCGCGGCGGTCGGTATAGCGGCCGGTAATCCCCAGGATACCGCTTTTCTTGTTCAGAACACTATCAATCTCCTTTGCGGAGAGATTTTCTTTCTGCATCATAAAGGCAGGAATGGCCGGATCAATATCACCACTGCGTGTGCCCATGACGGCACCTTCCAAAGGCGTCAGCCCCATGGTGGTATCAACTGACACGCCGCCCTTGATGGCGCAGTGGGAAACACCGTTTCCAATATGCATGGTAATGATATTGCACTGTTCCGCAGGTTTGCCTAACAACATGGCGGCACGCTTGGAGACATACAGATGGGAGGTACCATGAAAGCCATAGCGACGAACACCATGGTTTTCATACCAGTCATAGGGTACGGGGTACAGAAAAGCATGCTCCGGCATGGTCTGGTGGAAGGCTGTATCAAAAATAGCAACATGAGGTATGGCAGGCATCAGCGCACGGGCAGCCTCAATACCTTCAATATTGGGCGGATTATGAAGTGGGGCCAGATGTTGTACATCCTTGACAGCGTTGAGTACATCATCATCAATCCGCACTGAGCAGGTGAACTTCTCACCACCATGCACCACCCGGTGGCCAACCGCAGAGATTTCAGCAACACTCTGCAGCACACCACACTCACGATCAGTGACCGTACGGATGACCAGGTCAATGGCAGCCCTGTGATCCGGGCAGTCTTGCTCAAGCTTGTAGTTATCTCTGCCCGGAACTTCATGGACGATATAGGAGTCACCAACAATAACCCGTTCAACCATCCCCTTGGCAACAACCACCTTTTTATCCCAGTCAAACAACTGGTATTTTACAGACGAGCTTCCGCAGTTCAATGCCATGATAATCATACAAACTCCTCCCGAATGAACATAAATCAAGATATTATTTTCAATAAAAAAACATTAGTGAGATTAAACCATTTACACAATAATAAAACTGCATTTGATATATCATGCTGATCAATCAAAATTCAACCAATTTGTGAGACAGCCCAGTGAAATCCCGTATACAGTTTTGCTGGACATTTTACCGGTGCTGTGGTAACACGTTCACGCCTTTGCAGAAAGGACAACCAATTTTCAACTATTTTTAGGAGGTGGTACCATGGCACACACTATTACTGACGATTGCACCAACTGCGCAGCATGTGAAGACTCCTGCCCTGTAAACGCAATTAGCGAGCAAGGCAGCAAGCGCGTTATCGATGCAGACACCTGCATTGACTGCGGCGCCTGTGTAGACACCTGCCCTGTCAACGCAATCCACGCTTAGTAGCGACGAATCTGTTTAAACAAGAAAAGGCCCGGATTATTCCGGGCCTTTTCTTGTTTATAAAGGATGACAACGTATCCAGCTTCAACGGCAGTAGCGCTCCTTCTCGCTGTAGACACAGCCGCAGTACTGCTGGCGGTACAGCCCCAGCTCTTTGGAACGTCGAATCCCCTCCTGCCAGCCGGGCCTGAAGTCGCGATAGAGAAATTGAACACCATAGCGCGCTGCTGACTCTTCAGCCTTCCGGCGCATCAACTCATGATTCTGGTATCGGCTGTAGAAAAGCGACGAGGTAAAGGTATCAAAACCGCCTTCCCTCGCTGCCGCAGCCACAGCATCCAGGCGTGAAGCGTAGCAGTAGCCACAGCGTTTATCAGGCTCTGCAGCCACATTGGCAAGGAATTCCTCCAGTCGGTACTCATCCCGCAGTACCAGCGGCATCCCTTCCAGATCTGCCATCTGCTGCGCAGCATCTCGCCGCCGGACATACTCCTGGTAGGGATGTATGTTATGGTTAAAGAAAAAACCGGTAACATCCACACCTTCAGCACGCAGGCTGGTCAGAGGATACAGCGCACAGGGACCGCAACAGGTATGCAACAGAACGCGCATCAGACTTTTTCCAGCAGATGCCCCAGTTTATCACGTTTGGTTCTGAGGTAACCTTTGTTTGAGCAGGTGGGATTGGCTTCAATCGATACCCTGTCCACGATCTGAATGCCATACCCTTGCAGACCTACCAGCTTACGGGGGTTGTTGGTCAGAATTCTGATTTTACGGATGCCTAAAGCCAGCAGGATCTGGGCGCCGACCCCGTAATCTCGCATGTCAGCCTTAAAACCGAGTTGTTGATTGGCTTCAACCGTATCCATTCCCTGATCCTGCAGTTCGTACGCTTTCAGCTTGTTGATCAGGCCGATCCCCCGCCCCTCCTGGCGCATATAGAGAATAACCCCGCGTCCTTCCTTGTCAATCGCCTCCATCGCCTTGTGCAGCTGATCACCGCAATCACAACGCTGGGATCCCATCACATCGCCAGTCAGGCACTCTGAATGCACCCGCACCAGTACCGGTTGATCACCGGAGAGGTCTCCCTTGATCAGGGCTATATGATCAAGCTTGTCCACATCATTTTCAAAGGCCACCACCCGCCAGTCACCGCCATAACGGGACGGCAGTTTGGCATCGGCAACAGGCCGGACAAGTTGCTCATGCTTCAGACGGTAGGCCACCAGATCAGCCACGGTGCAGATCTTCAGACCATGTTGTTTGGCAAACTTCCGTAACTCCGGCATACGGGACATACTGCCGTCATCATTCATGATCTCGCAGATCACGCCGGCCGGGGTCAGCCCTGCCAACCGCGCCAGATCAACCGACCCCTCGGTCTGACCGGTACGAACCAGCACCCCGCCCGGCTTGGCACGCAGCGGGAAGATATGACCGGGACTGACCAGATCAGCTGCTGAGGCGTTGGGAGCAACCGCAGTCAGGATGGTGTGGGAACGGTCTGCAGCAGAAATGCCGGTGGTAACGCCGCGTTTGGCCTCGATTGAAACCGTAAAAGCGGTCTCAAAGGGGGAGGTATTGTCCCGCACCATCGGCTTTAGTCCCAGGGCATCGCACTTTTGCGGGGTCAGGGTCAGACAGATCAGGCCCCGGCCATATTTTGCCATGAAGTTGATCGCCTCCGGGGTTGCCATCTCGGCAGCCATGGTCAGATCGCCTTCGTTCTCCCTATCCTCGTCATCCACCAGAATGACCATCTTGCCCTGACGGATATCTTCAATCGCCTCTTCAATCGTACATACGCCCATCGTTCCGTTTTCCTCTCTCAGATAAAACCGTTCTGCATCAGTTTTTCCATGGTCAGTCCACCCGTACCGGCATGGGGACCAACCAGCCTTGCCACATATTTACCGATAACATCGGTCTCAATGTTCACTTGCTTGCCAGGTCCGACAGCCGCCAGGGTTGTCTTTTCCAGGGTATGGGGAATGATCGAAACCGAAAAACCGCTGTCGGTCACCCCGTTGACCGTCAGACTGATCCCGTCTATTGCCACCGACCCCTTTTCCACCAGCATCCTGGCCTGTTCACGCGGCAGGCTGAACTCAAGAACAACAGCATTGCCCTGATTCGTCCTGCTTTCAAGCCGTCCGACACAGTCAATATGCCCGGTTACCAGATGTCCGTCCAGACGGCCGCCCAACCGCAGGGCCCGTTCCAGATTGACCGGGCTGCCCGGCTGCAGGGTGGCAAAGGTGGTACGGGTCACCGTTTCAGGCGATACATCAAAGCTGAAACGATCCCCCTGCATAGCCACGACCGTCAGACAGGCACCGTTTACGGCAATTGAGTCACCGATACAGACCTCACTGACGGGCAACGGAGCAGAAACCTCCAGCACGGCACGCTCCCCGCCGCGACGCAGGGCAACCACACGCCCGGTACACTCGATCAGACCGGTAAACATACACCCACCGGCCTGGCATACACCACCACGTCGGGGCCGGACATGCCAACCCGCTGCACCTCTAGTTGAATAGCTTCATCCATGGTACTTATTCCTTGTATGGCAAAGGGAGCAAAACCGTTCCCCACTACCTTTGGAGCATAGAAAAAAATACATTCATCAATCAGATTGCGCTGCAACAGATCGCCTGCCAGACGGCTGCCGCCCTCCACCAGAATGCTCTGCACCCCCCTGACAGCCAGTTTGCGCAGCAGATCAGTCATTTCAACCCGGCCGTCATATTCCCGGCAGACCAGTATGTCCGCTCCCTGCGACAAATAGCGCTGATGAATGTCAGGATTTGTCTCACAGGTGGCAATCACGGTTCTACCGGCATCAGTGCCATTCAGTACGTTAACGCTTTCCGGAGTACGCAAGCGGGTATCCACAATCACCCGCAGCGGATCTCTCCCCCTGACATGCCGGACCGTCAATTGCGGGTTGTCTGCAATCACCGTATCCACCCCCACCATGACGGCATCACAGTGAGCACGCAGGCGATGCACCAGACGCCGGGACTCCTCACCGGTGACCCAGCGGGAATGTCCGGTGACAGTGGCAATATTACCGTCCATGGTCATGGCGGTCTTGTAGAGCAGGTACGGCATACCGGTGGTGACAGACTTGATAAACCCCTTGTTCAACTCCTTGCACTGCTGTTCCAACAACCCCACTTCAACCCGGACACCGGCCTGACGCAAAGTCTGCAATCCTTTGCCGGCCACCTGCAGAAAGGGATCAACCATGCCGGCCACCACCCGCCGCACACCTGCGGCGATCAACGCATCGCAACAGGGTGGAGTCTTACCGTGATGGCAGCAGGGCTCAAGCGTCACATAGACATCAGCCCCTTTGGCTGCAGCACCGGCCATGGCCAGGGCATGCACCTCGGCATGGGGGGTACCGGCCTTTTTATGCCACCCCTCCCCCACAATCACCCCGTCGCACACAATCACACAGCCTACAGCCGGATTGGGAGCAGTCCTGCCTAACCCTTTCCGTGCAAGGGAAATCGCCCGCTTCATGTATGCAATGTCTGATGTTGACATTTCGGCCCCCTACTTTTTCAGCAGGTCCTGCAGCTCAACCATGAATTCGTTGATATCCTTAAAAGAACGATAGACCGAGGCAAAACGGACATAGGCGACCTGGTCGACGGCATGCAGCTCGTTCATGATCCACTCGCCGATCCGTGATGCCGGCACTTCCCGCTCACCGCACTCCTGCAGGCGGGTTTCCAGCCGGTCAGCCATGCGCTCGATATCCTCCACGGAAACCGGACGTTTTTCACAAGCCTTCTTGATGCCGGAGACCACCTTCATCCGGTCAAAATGTTCCCGCCGTCCATCCTTCTTGCAGACCAGAGGCAGCATCTCCTCCACCCGTTCATAGGTAGTAAAACGCCTGGCGCACTCCTCGCATTCGCGACGGCGGCGGATAACCGCTCCGCCTTTATCAGGCCGTGAATCTACGACTTTACTATCTGGATGGCCACAGAACGGACACTTCATCGGGTTCCTCCTTCTGGTGTGCCGCGTTCAAAATGGACTACCTCAATCCCGCTGTCTTGCACCATTTCACGGGCAAGCTCGTCGGCATATCCCTCGGCATAGACGATCCGCTTGATGCCGGCATTAATCAGCATCTTGGTACAGATGATACAGGGCATGGTGGTGCAGTAGAGGGTGGAACCATCAATATTGACGCCATGCCGGGCAGCCTGAATAATGGCGTTCTGCTCGGCATGCAGGCCACGGCACAGTTCATGGCGTTCGCCTGAGGGCACCTTCAGCCGCTCCCGCAGGCAACCGGTTTCCTCACAATGCCTGATACCGGACGGCGTACCGTTGTAGCCGGTGGCCAGAATATTGCGATCTTTGACCAGCAGGGCACCCACCTGACGCCGCAGACAGGTTGAACGGGTTGCCACCAAAAGGGTGATATCAATAAAATACTGGTCCCAGCTAGGACGGGCCATAGCAGCTCCTGCTTGCAAAATCTTTTTACCACGTTATCCTATAAACCATACTTGTATGCAGGTCAATAACGGGGGAATCATGCCGGGCAGGATACTGATTGTAGATGATGAAATTCCGGTCACCCGCCTGATCAGCACGGTTCTTGGCAATGACGGACATCAGACTGATGTGGCCCACAGCTGTCATGACGCGCTCACCTTGATCGGGCAGTATCCCTACGATGTCATTTTTATCGATATCAAGCTGGACAGGGACCAAGGCGGACTGGCGCTGCTCAAGACAGCCACGACGATCACCCCCACCAGCCGTGTGATCATGATGACCGGATACCCGGATGTTGCCACTGCAACTGAAGCAGTCCGTTACGGCGCCTTTGATTATCTCTGTAAACCGTTTGACAGCCTGCAGATCAGCAGCATCACCCGCCATGCCATTGAAAACCGGCGGCTGCAGCTTGAACGGGAGCAGTTTCGCGCCAACCTGGAAGCAATCAACCGCAGCATCAGTGATGCTATCATCATGGTGGATCAGCGCCTCCAGTTGCAGCACCTTAACGATGCAGCCCTGCAATGCGGCTACAATCCTGCTCAGCTGGGGCAACCGCTTGATCAGCTAAGCACCGGCTGCCTCGGCAGTTGCCGCATGGCCCTGGCAGAGACCGTCCGAACCGGACAACGTCACGAACTGAAACGGATTGAATGCCGGGGTACCGGCAACCGTACCAGGATTGTCAGTGTCATCGCCACCCCGACCACCAGCGAGGACGGGGCCCGTACCGGAGCGGTAGCAGTCATACGTGACGAAACCAGGCTGGACGATCTGGAGCGACAGCTGCAGCAACGCAGCCGCTTTCACACCATCATCGGCCATGCACCGGTCATGCAGCAGCTCTACACCAGGATTGAGGCCCTGGCCGATGTCACCAGCACAGTCCTGATCTGCGGAGAAAGCGGCACCGGTAAAGAATTAGTGGCCCAGGCACTCCACGAATGCGGTGCCAGAAAACAGAAACCGTTTGTCAAACTCAACTGTTCAGCTCTGCCGGAAGGACTGCTGGAAAGCGAGCTGTTCGGCCATGTCAGGGGTGCCTTTACCGGCGCAATCAAAGACAAGATGGGACGTTTTCAAAAGGCCCATGGCGGCACCATCTTTCTGGATGAGATTGGTGACATCTCCCCTGCCCTGCAGATCCGGTTGTTACGGGTCTTGCAGGAGCGCGAGATCGAGCGGGTTGGTGACACAACACCGATCAAGATCGATGTACGGGTGATTGCTGCTACCCACCGCAACCTGCAAGACAAGGTCCGGCGGGGAGAGTTCCGGCAGGATCTTTACTATCGCCTGAATGTGGTACGCCTCGACACCCCTCCTCTTCGTGAACGGCTGGAGGATCTACCCCTGCTGGTCGAGCATTTTCTGCACCATTTTTCCCATAAGTTCAATCGCAGCTGCAGCAGTATCTCAGACGATGTGCTGGCGGCGTTGCATAGCCACTCCTGGCCCGGTAATGTGCGAGAACTGGAGCATCTGATCGAACACGCCTGCATCCTCACGCAAGGGTCGATCATCACTTCCGAGGCACTTCCGGCTGAGTTTTTCAGCATTCTCCAGCCAGGGCGGAGCACCACCCCAGCCCCCCAACCCCGCTCTGCCCTTGACCTGCAGGAGGCACTGCGCCGCACCCGGGGCAATCGCACTGAAGCGGCAAAACTACTGGGCATCAGCCGACGCACTTTTTACCGGTGGCTTGAACAACAACCAGACCAATGACACAATTTTGACGCGCCACATCTGTGCCATGACACACTACATGACACAGACAACATCAATAACAGAGCCCCACATAATCAAAATAAACAAATAATTACAAACACATATACCCATCAACACCCCAGCGACTCAAGTGGCACACATGGTGCAAACATAAATTAACACCAGAAAGCGTCACCCCACTGAGCCGTATGCCGGAAAGACCGTCTATGGAAGCTTCAACCAGATCCTCCAGTTCCAACTCTTCCCTGAAAGCCAGTATTCTATTGGTTGATGACGAGCCAATGGTGCTGAAGATGCTGCAGACTTTTCTGGAATCACAGCAATACCGGGTCATCTGCGCCCCTGGCGGCCAGCAGGCCCTCTCGATCATTGAGCAGCGGAGTCACGAGATTGACCTGCTGATTACCGACATCCGCATGCCGGACATGAACGGCATCCGCCTGCTTGAGGCGGTTCGTCAGCTCTTACCCGCGCTACCGGTGCTGCTCATGACCGGTTATACTGACTTTGATCTGGTGGTAGAGGGACTGAAACAGCGCGCCTTTGACCTGCTGTTCAAACCGATTGATTTTGATCAGCTCAACTGGTGCATCTCCAAGGCGCTGGCCTTTCAGATGACCCAACGACTGGAACAGCAGTACCGCTCAAGGCTTGAAGAGCAAGTTGCCAACCAGACCCGGCTGCTGTGCAACCAGCTGGAAGAACTGCAGGAGGCCCAACGCAAGGCCGCGGAAGTTGACGAATTGAAGCGTGAGTTTTTAAGCCTGATCAGCCATGAATTCCGCACCCCCCTGAACGGCATCATGGGGACGATTCAATTAATGGAAGAACAGGAAAATGCCGCTTGTTGCCAGGAACACCTCGCACTGCTCAAGACCTCGTCAAAGCGTCTGACCAATCTGGTAAACAACCTGTTGACGCTTGCAGAGGCGCGTTCAGCAAAGCACTCTACCGGGCATATTATCAACACCCCCTGCATGGCACTTGAAGCTCTGGAAAGCCGTTACCGCACCATTGCCGAGGGCTGCGGTATCCGGCTTGAAACCGGTTGCAGCCGGCACCCGTCCCTGGCACTGCATGGTCCCTGGGATGCCCTGCATATTATTGCCGGATGTCTGTTGGACAACGCCTTCAAGTTCACCACCAGGGGGGGAACGGTCAGCTGCCGGATCTGGGCAGAGGATAGCGGCAGCAACCGCCAGGAGGTACCGGTTATGGTACAGGTAGCCGACAACGGCAAAGGTATCCCGCTGGACTGCCAGGAGATTATTTTCCAACCCTTTACCCAGCTGGAGCATTACCTGACCCGTCGCAGCGATGGCAGCGGCATCGGCCTGGCCATCGTCCGCTCCATCTGCGACAAGCTGGGTGGCAGCATTACCCTGGAAAGCAGTCCTGAACAGGGCAGCTGTTTCACCTGCTGTCTCAGCTTCAGCATTGCATCGGTGTCCGGCCCATGAAGATTCTTGCCATTGACGATTCAACCATCAACCTGCTGGTTATGAAAGGCACCCTGGGGCAACACCTGCCTGATGCACAGCTTGAGACCGCCCATTCCGGTCAGGCAGGGCTTGAACTGGCGCGCAGCTGGCACCCGGATACCATTCTGCTGGATCTGCAAATGCCGGAGATGGATGGTTATGAGACCATCCGTATTCTGAAGCAGAATCCGGTTACCGCCTATATCCCGGTGATTGTGATCACGGCCGCCGATGTTGATGCAGATGACCGGGTCAGGGCACTCGACCTGGGTGCCGACGCCTTTCTGCAAAAGCCGATCTCCAGCCACGAACTGGTGGCCCACATCAAAGTCATGCTGCGGATCAAAAAGGCCGAAGAACGGCTGCGCCACTCGCAGAAGCTGGAGGCGATCGGCATCCTGGCCGGAGGGGTGGCCCATGACTTCAACAACATCCTGACCGTTATCAGAGGCTACAGCACCATGCTGCTGATGCAGACACCTGCGGACAACCCCCACCATGAAAGCTTGCAGATGATCGTTGATGCAGCCAAGCGGGCCACCAGTCTGACCCAGAGTCTGCTGACCTTCAGCCGCAAACAGGAGACAACCCCTTCAAAGGCGGAACTCTGCACTCTGGTGTCCAGCTTTGAAAAGTTCATCAAACGGATAATAGGCGAAAACATTACACTCAATTTCATCTGCGACCAACACACGGTTCCAGCCAGTGTAGACCGCAGCATGATCGAGCAGATGTTGATGAACCTTGCCATCAATGCACGCGACGCCATGCCGGGCGGTGGCCAGCTTTCCATTACCACCTCAAATATCCTGCTCGACGCAGCCAGGGCGGCAGCACTTGATCTCGCTCCCGGTCTCTACATTAATCTGACCGTCGCAGATACCGGCTGCGGTATTCCTCAAGAGGTGTTACCCAAGATCTTTGACCCGTTCTTCACCACCAAAGAGATCGGCAAGGGCAGCGGCCTGGGGCTTTCCATGGTCTACGGCATTGTCCAGCAACACCGCGGAGCCATTACGGTCAACAGCACTCCCGGCAGCGGCACAACGTTTACCATCTATCTGCCGGTAACCGAGAGGCCGGAACCTACGAACGAAACCAGTTAAACCTGTGCATATAAAATCAGACCTAAAATTAGTTGCCTGTTGGCGTGACAAACAAAATACAGATGGTATACTTCCCCATCAATACCGGCTGCCGAATCAAAAGGAGAACAGAACCAGATGAAATGTACCACACTGATGACAGGACTTATTATGCTGTGCACCGTCTGCTGCGCCACTGCAGCAGCAACTGCACCGCAGCTGCCAAAGTACCAGAGCTGGAAAAAAAGCATCCGCAAGGTTGTGACGGACAAGAAATCACTCTTCTACGGTATTCACTACATCTATGCCGACAGCAAGGCACTCAAGGGATATAAGGCCGGTAACAAGTTTCCCGAGGGCAGCCGCATTGTGGTTGAGCATTTCAACATCAAGGGAGACAACAGCACTGTTGACGGCCCTAAAAACATGGTAGTTCTTATGAAAAAGGACAAGACACAAAAGAGCACCGGTGGCTGGTTGTATGCCGGCTATACCGCGGACGGCAAACCGAGCCGCCTTGATCCGGTTAAAAACTGTTTTGAGTGTCACCAGAAGGAAGTGGCCGGACGGGACTACGTCTTTTCAAGCAGCGCAGACTTTTAGAGTAAAGGAGTCCTACCGTGAAATGTCTGATCGTTGAAGATGACTTCATCTCCCGCAGGATTCTGCGTGAGCTGCTGAATCCTCATTTTGAGATTGAAATAGCTGTTGATGGTGAAGAGGCAATCACCGCATTCAAGCTGGCCCACCAGGCAAAATCGCCTTTTGACCTGATCTGCATGGATATCATGATGCCCAAGATGGATGGGCGCGAGGCGTTGCGGCTGATCAGACAACTTGAAAAAGAGCTGGAAATACCGCCTAACCTTGAGACCAAGATCGTTATGACTACGGCACTGGATGACCCCAAGACGGTTTTTGACTCTTTCTATCAAGACGGCGCAACCGCCTACCTGGTCAAGCCGATCAGCAAGCAGAAACTGATCCGTGAACTCCGTGCCCTGGGATTGATCCAGTAGGGATACCGGCGGCGAAAGGAATTAAGACCGATGACGAATCCTCTCTGTTCACAGATACAACGTTGGCATGCCCAGCTTACTCCTACCATGGAGATTCTGCGCCGCCTGGCCGGCAGTACCGAACACCAGTTTCTGGAGCTGGGAGAAAAATTGCAGGACTTTTCGCTGCGTTCATCCCTTATCTCAACGACTGCCCGTAACCTGGTGGAACTGGTTGCCGGTTCCGAAAGTACCGAATTGACCAACCGCCTGCGCCGGCTTTTCAGCGACATGGATGACTATCTGGGCCGGGTCAGTACTCAGGGGGTCCAAAGCTGTAACACCCTGGAACAGATCATGGTGCAACTTGACAACGTTGTCCAACCTCTTGAAGGGTTTCAAAAGATGGATAAAGCCCTGCGCATGCTTTCCATCTCCACGAAAATCGAGTCTGCCCGTCTGGGAGAACTGGGGGCCGGTTTCACCACGCTGGCCATGGATGTTGAAAAACTTTCCCAGGCTGTCAGTGAAAAATCAGCCGGCATTATGATTCAACGTCAGTCTCTGACCCAGCTGATCAACAACAACCTTGAAATGGTACGGGCCACCGAGGCTCACCAGTATGCCGATGCCCATGCGATCCTGGCAACCACCGGCAACAACCTTGGCACACTTGAGCAGGTGAACAGTGCTTGTTCCGAAACCGGCAATCAGGTCGGGCTTATCTCCGAAGAAATCTCAGCCGATATTGGCACCGTGGTATCTTCAATGCAGTTTCATGACATCACCAGACAGCAGATCGAGCATGTGATTGAGGCGTTGGAAAAGCTGCAGCAGCATACCTGCACCGCTGCGGAAGCCAAAGAGGAGGCCTGCCCGGCTCTGGTTGCAGAAACCGGTGATATCTGTGAACTGCAAACGGCCCAGATGCGCCATGCTGCAGACCAGTTGACCAAAGCCACCCAGGCCATTCTGGACAGTATGCAGGATATCGGCGCAAAACAGGCTCAGATCAGCCGTGACCTCCAACAGGCTCTGATGGGCAACTCAAGCAACGCCGAGAAATCGCTGCTTGACACCATGGAGCAGGAGATGCATCAGGTCACCAGAATTCTGCAAAGCTGCGATCAGGCGGACCAGGAGCTTGCCGGGGCCATGCAGAAGGTAACCGGCACCATGACCAACATTGGCGGCTTTGTCAGTGACATCGAAGCCGTCGGGACAGAAATTGATCTGATTGCCCTGAATGCCCAGATCAAGGCAGCCCATACCGGCACCCAGGGAGCGGCGCTGGGGGTGCTGGCTGAAGCAATCAAACGCTTATCGCTGGATGCCGTTACCCAGACCGAGGCGGTCTCATCCACCCTGCTGGCCATTAACGCCATTACCGCACAGATGGAAGACCAGTCATTCCTGTCCGAAGGAGAAAACCTCCATCAGGTTGCTGAAATGGAACAGGAAGCCAGACAGATTATCGCAGCCCTGTCCGACATAAACCGTTCCCTGCTGCAACAGCTCTCCAGCCTGGCAACTTCTTCGGAAGCACTGGCGGAAGACATCAACAGCACCACCGCTTCCATCCATGTACATGAAGAGGTACAACAGCAGACTGAGCAGAGCCTGCATGCCCTTGAGCAGATCTACAGCGAGGCTCGCGTCCAGGTTCCTGCCTCCAGCGAATTCCGTGACAACCTGCGTCACATGGAACAACGCTACACGATGGACAGTGAACGGATGATCCATGAAATGATGGCCGCACGCCACGGGGTCAGACTTTCGCTGCAGAAACAGCAGGAGTCAAGCGGCAGCGGTTCTGAATACGGTGATAATGTTGATCTATTCTAAAATCAGTGAGCAAGGGGCAAGACACGCCAAAAACGTTCATCCCCTGTCCCTTGTCCTTTGGGGGGGTTATGTCTGACTTACAGCTTACCCACAGCCTGCTTGCTGACGGCGCCACGTTGAAGATCAGCGTGGCAGGCAGGCTGGCTATTGACACAGCTGCAGAGCTGCAAAACCTGTTGCTGGAGCAGCTCGATACGGTAAGCAGCATCCAGCTGGATCTCTCAGCAGTTGAGGATATTGATCTGGCAGGGATGCAGCTGATCTGCTCGGCCTGCCGTACAAATCTGGAAGTAAAGAAACATTTCAACTTTACCGGCTGCATGGCTCCGGTTGTCAAAGAGTCTATTGGCGCAATCGGGCTGCAACGGCAAACAACCTGTAAACATAATGATGATTTACCTTGTATCTGGTGTGGAGGAATGAACTGACATGGCAAAACTGATCATGACGGCCGACGATTCGGCCAGCGTACGGCAAATGGTAAGCTTCACCCTCAAGCAGGCCGGTTATGACGTGGTTGAGGCGGTGGACGGCAAGGATGCACTGACCAAATTGGGCACACAAAAGGTGGATATGCTGATCACCGACCTGAACATGCCCAATCTTGACGGCATCGGTCTGATCAAAGGGGTCAGAGGGAGTGCCCTGAACAAGTTTATCCCGATCGTGATGCTGACCACAGAGTCGCAGGACTCACGCAAAGCGGAAGGCAAGGCTGCCGGGGCCACCGGCTGGATCGTCAAACCGTTCAAGCCGGAACAGTTAATCGCTGTTGTGAAAAAAGTACTCGGATAAAGTCAAAGTATGAAGAGTGAAATGTGAAGGGTGAAAGGGTTTAATTTCACTCTTTACACTTCCAACTTCACACGTTTTCCCTGACCCGGAGGTTCCATGTCCAGCCCCCAGGAACAACATATCGCCACCTACCGTGAGGAAGCCGGAGAGCTACTGGCTGAACTGGAAACATCCCTGCTTGAACTGGAGGACAATCCCCAGGACAATGACCTGATCAACCGTGTCTTCCGGGCCATGCACACCATCAAAGGGTCCGGCGCCATGTTCGGGTTTGACGACATTGCCCGTTTTACCCATGAGGTGGAAACGGTCTTTGACCAGGTCAGAAACGGCAAGATGCAGGTTACCCGCTGTCTGCTCGATCTGACCCTGCAGGCCAGGGATCAGATTACCACCATGCTTGACGCGTCAGCCGGTGGTCCTCCGGCAGACGAGGCCAATGGCCAGCGGATCATTGCCGGGCTGCAGGAACTGCTGCCCAAAGCAGCTCCGCTCAAGCCCCCTCCCCAGAAAACCATTGCCGCAGCACCGGCATCAGAAAGCACCAGCCGCACCTACCGCATCCGCTTCAAACCGATTCCCGAGATCATGCTGGGCGGTACCAACCCGGTCAGCCTGCTGAACGAACTACGCGATCTGGGCACCTGCGAAGTCGTTGTGCATCTGGACTCCATCCCCACCCTTGACCAGCTGATTGCAGAGCATTGCTTCTTTTACTGGGATATCGTGCTGACCACCTGTCAGGGGATAGAGGCGATCAAGGATGTCTTCATCTTTGTTGAGGACGATTGCGACCTGAAGATTGACCTGATCGACGACGGTAGTGCGCCTGGAACGGATGACAGCTACAAAAAGCTGGGGGACATCCTGGTTGAGCGGGGCGATCTCTCACCGGTGGAAATGCAGAAGATCCTCTCCATGCAGAAACGGTTTGGCGAGATTCTGGTTGAGCAGGGTCTGGTACCGGCCTCAAAGGTTCAGTCCGCTCTGATGGAACAGCAACAGATCAAACAGGCGCGTCAGGAACGGACTGCAGCTGCTCCGGCTGCGGCCGAGGCGGCCCTCTCGATCAGAGTACCGGCCGAACGGTTGGACCACCTGGTCAACCTGGTGGGAGAACTGGTCACGGTGCAGGCCCATCTGACCCAGATTGCAGGCACCCGCCATGATAACGAGATCATCGCCGTGGCCGAAGAGGTAGAGCGGCTGATTTCCGAGCTGCGGGACACCACCCTGAACATGCGGATGCTGCCGATCGGTTCCACCTTCAGCAAGTTCAAACGGCTGGTGCGGGATCTCTCGGCTGAACTGGGCAAAGAAATTGATCTTGAAACCAGTGGCGCCGACACGGAGCTGGACAAGACCGTGATTGAGAAACTGAATGATCCGCTGGTTCACCTGATCCGCAACAGCATTGATCATGGCATAGAGATGCCCGAGGTCCGTAAGGCAGCCGGCAAACCGGCCAAGGGAATCGTTCATCTGGCAGCCGAACACTCCGGTGACAGTGTACTGGTTACCATCCGTGACGATGGTGCAGGACTGGACAAAGAACGGATCAGAGCCAAGGCGGTTGAACGGGGACTGATCACCGCCAGCACAGAGTTGACGGACAAGGAGATTTACAACCTGATCTTTGCCCCCGGCTTCTCCACTGCCCAGAAGGTTACCAGCGTCTCGGGACGCGGCGTCGGCATGGATGTGGTCAAAAAGGCGATTGAGGCGCTGCGTGGCACCATCGACATTGCCAGTGAGCAGGGTAAGGGATCAGTCATCACCCTGCGGATTCCCCTGACCCTGGCCATCATTGAGACCTTGCTGGTGCGGATAGACCATAACTTTTTTGTGCTGCCGCTTTCCATGGTGGAGGAATGCATTGAGCTGACCCGCGCCGATGTACAGGCTGCCCATGGCCGCCACCTGGCCCATGTGCGGGGCGAACTGACCCCCTACATCAACCTGCGGGATGAATTTGAAATCACTGCCAACCAGCCGGAGATCGAACAGATTGTGATCCTCTCGGTCAACGGCAAACGGATCGGTTTTGTGGTGGATGATGTGGTGGGAGAGCACCAGACCGTCATCAAGACCCTGGGCAAGCTCTACCGCGATGTGCGCGGCATCTCCGGTGCAACCATCCTGGGGGATGGCACCGTGGCGTTGATCCTTGATCCGGGCCTGCTGGTTCAGTCTGTGGCCATGGTCGAGCAGGAGCAGTTCGGCTAATGGCCTTTACCTTCTTTTTCCGAGATTTACCGGTCCTTGAATATGCGGTTGAACACACCCTGAAACTGGCCCTGGGACGTCTGCGGATCAAGGTCTGGGATGCCGGTTGTGCCCTGGGCCAGGAGCCGTACACCCTGGCGATCCTGTTTGCCGAACGGATGGGGGAGATGGGATTCAATACCCTCTACCTGGACGCCACTGACTACGACAGCGAAAACAACTTTGGCGATATCGTCACCGCTGCCGAATACAAATCAGAAGAGTTACAGCGGATTCCGCCTGAAATCTTTGGCAAGTACTTTGAAAAAGTTGCAGACAAACCGGGTTACCACAAGGTCATTGATCGCATTCGGAATCGGGTCTTTTTCAAATACAATGACCTGTTAACCCTGCAGCCGCCAGGTTCAGACTACAGCCTGATCGTCTGCAAGAATGTACTGCTGCATTTTTCCTATGAACAGCGGATCGAAGTGTTGAAAATGTACCATCGCTCTTTGGCTCCCGGCGGCTACTTTGCCACTGAAAACACCCAGAAAATCCCCCATGAGATCCGACACCTGTTTGAACAGGTGGCACCTGATGCGCAACTGTTCAGGAAAGTGGGCGAATAAATGCAGGTCTCTGTATGCGGGTAATTCAGCTGGCCAGAAACCCCAATACCTACACCTGCCGTTCATATCTGCTATTGGGGGACTGGAACCAGATTGATGCCGTCAACACCCTGATTGATCCGGGTACCGATGGCTACATTCTGGACGAGATTGACAAGATCTATACCGGCTGCGGCAAGGTGGCAATTGAGCAGGTGCTGCTGACCCACAATCATTTTGACCACGCGGCTTCGGCAGACCTGTTCCGGCAGAGATACGGCGCCAGGGTCTACGGCTGGGTACCCGGCCCGGGTGTTGATGCTCTTTTAAAAGACAATCAGGTCATAAAGGCGGGCGACGAGTATCTGGATGTGCTGCACACACCGGGTCACTCATCAGATTCAGTCGCCTTTTACTGCCAGTCTCAAAAACTGCTCTTTTCAGGTGACACCCAACTACGCATCCGAACCAGCGGAGGAAGGTACACAAGGGGTTATATTGAAACACTGATTAAGCTGTCAAAACGGGAGATTGATCTGGTCTATCCAGGGCATGACGAACCTTTTGACAACGATGTACGCTCAACAATTTTGAACACCCTGCAAAACGTCAGAAACAGCGAGATTGTGTAACAGACTCAAACACCCACAGGAGGTACAGAGTATGCTGAAGAACATGAAGATTGGTAAACGGTTGGCTGTTGGATTTGCAGCGGTCTTGATACTACTGACAATTATTGCTGTAGTGTCATACGTAAATGTGACCTCTCTTGACAACGAAATGGATAGCCTGATTGAGGACAAAATTGTAAAGATTGATCTGTTGACAGACATACGGATCAGCGCAAACGTCTCAGCCCGGGCTATCCGCAACATGCTGTTGGTTAGTGAACCTGCTGAACGCCAGAAAGAATTGGCCCGCGTCAAGGAAGCAGGGGAGAAAATAACCAAAGGCATTGAAGACTTTGAAAAAATGATCAAGACTGACAGCGGCAGAAAACTGATGGCAGCAGTAAAGGACAAACGTGCCGCAATGCAAGCTGATCAGAAGCAGGTCATCGATCTGTCCCAATCAGGTAAACGTGATGAAGCTATTCAGTTACTTACGAGTAAGCTTCGTCAATCACAGGCTGAATATTTCAAAGCCATTGGCGAGTTCATGGATTACCAGAAAAAACTGGTCAAAGAATCTGGTAAAAAGGGGATCGCCCTTGCCAATCAGACTAAAACAATAGTCCTGGTCTTAGGTATTGCATCACTTATCATTGGTATCTTCATGGGCTGGTTTATCACCAAGTCAATCGTTACCCCGATCAATGCCTGTGTTGATGCAGCCAACAAAATTGCAGCCGGCAACACCGATGTCCAACTTGACAGCACTGCCAAGGATGAGACCGGTATTCTGCAGGCAGCCATGAACAAGATGGCCGAGGCGATCCAGGCCCTGATCAAAGACGCCTCCATGTTGTCCGACGCCGCCATTGCCGGCAAGCTTGCTACCCGTGCCGATGCCTCCAAGCACCAGGGTGACTTCCAGAAGATCGTGGTTGGCGTCAACGAAACTCTTGATGCCGTAATCGGACCTTTGAACGTTGCCGCCGAGTATGTCGACCGGATCAGCAAGGGCGACATCCCGCCCAAGATTACCGATAGCTACAACGGTGATTTCAATGAGATCAAAAACAACCTGAACGGCTGCATGGACGCCATTAACGCCCTGGTTGGCGATGCCAACATGCTCGTCAACGCCGCAGTCGAAGGCAAACTTGCCACCCGCGCTGATGCAACTAAACACCAAGGTGACTTCCGCAAAATAGTCCAAGGTGTCAACGACACCCTGGATGCGGTCATCGGTCCGCTAAACGTAGCTGCCGAGTATGTTGACCGGATCAGCAAAGGCGATATTCCACCTCGTATTACAGACAACTACAACGGCGATTTCAACGAGATCAAAAACAACCTGAACGGCTGCATTGACGCGGTCAACGCACTGGTTGGCGATGCCAACCTGCTGGTCAAGGCCGCAGTTGAAGGCAAGCTGTCCACCCGTGCCGATGCATCCAAACACCAAGGTGATTTCCGCGCCATTGTGGCCGGTGTCAACGAAACCCTCGATGCCGTGATTGGCCCCCTGAATGTGGCAGCCGAGTATGTCGACCGGATCAGCAAAGGTGATATGCCTAAGACTATAACCGACAACTATAATGGCGATTTTAATGATATAAAGAATAATTTGAACGTACTGATCGAAGCGACCAACAGTATCACCGCCAATGCCAAGCAGGTTGCCCAGGGCAACCTGATGGTTGAACTGAAGAAGCGCAGCGAAAATGATGATCTGATGGAATCACTCTACAACATGGTGGACAAGCTGAAGGAGATCGTACGTGAAGTACAGGCAGCAGCTGACGGCGTTGCCACCGGCGGGCAGCAACTCTCTGCCACGGCCCAGTCCCTGTCTCAGGGTGCAACCGAGCAGGCTGCCTCTGCCGAAGAGATCTCCTCCAGCATGGAAGAGATGTCCTCCAGTATCAAGCAGAACGCCGACAACGCCAGCCAGACCGAGAAGATCTCCAACAAGTCGGCCAGCGATGCCCGTGAGGGCGGCAAGGCGGTCAATGAAACCGTGGCCGCCATGAAGGAGATTGCCACCAAGATCAGCATCATTGAAGAGATCGCCCGGCAGACCAACCTGCTTGCCCTGAACGCCGCCATTGAGGCAGCCCGGGCCGGTGAGCACGGCAAGGGATTTGCCGTGGTTGCCTCTGAAGTCCGCAAGCTGGCAGAGCGCAGCCAGACTGCCGCCGGTGAGATCAGCGAACTGTCAGGGAGAAGCGTCCAGGTGGCCGAGGCTGCCGGTCAGATGCTGACCGCCATCCTGCCGGATATCCAGCGCACGGCCGAGTTGGTGCAGGAGATCTCTGCCTCAAGTAAAGAACAGGATGCCGGTGCCGACCAGATCAATCGTGCCATTCAGCAGCTTGATCAGGTGATCCAGCAGAACGCCTCGGCAGCTGAAGAGATGGCCTCCACCACCGAAGAGCTGGCCGGTCAGGCCGAGCAGCTCAAGACAACCATCGCCTTCTTCAGCCTTGACACCCACGGTGCCCAGCGTGCCCTGCCCCACAAACAACCGACCCGGCCCGCACCGCAACAACGCCCCTTGGTAACCCACACGGCACCACCAAGACAAGCCAAGAGCGGTGGCGTGCATATTGACCTGGGCGCTAAGGGCAAAGACCATCTGGATGATGAATTTGAGAAATTTTAGAAAGGCAAGAGTGTAGTTAGAAGTGTGAAGTTAGAAGGGTGAAGGGTGAAGGGTGAAAGAAAACCTTTTCACTCTTCTAACTTCACTCCTCACTCCTCTAACGTCACACTTCAGGAGGATTTTATGTCCGTTTCAACTATAACAGAAACTGTCCAATACCTGACCTTTAAACTGGACGATGAGATCTTTGCCCTTGATGTATCGAAAGTACGAGAGATACTTGAGTTTACAAGTATAACTAAAGTACCGCAGACACCCGAATTTATGCGGGGGGTCATCAATCTGCGGGGCAGTGTGGTGCCTGTCATAGATATGCGGCTCAAGTTTGGCATGGATGCGACAGAACAAACTATTAATACCTGCATCATTGTGGTTGAAGTAACCCTGGATGGTGATACCACCATCCTGGGCGCCCTGGCCGATTCAGTGCAGGAGGTGGTTGAGATGGAGCCGGAACAGATTGAACCGGCTCCCCATATCGGTACCCGCCTAAACACCGAGTTCATCAAGGGAATGGGCAAGCATGAAGAACATTTTGTGATGATTCTGGATATCGACCGGGTCTTCTCAGAACAGGAAATGGCAGCTCTGCAGACTGGCGGGGTGCAGGAGTAAGCGGTGAAAACAATCCTGTTGATAGATGACTCAAAGCCCCAGTTGCTTAGTGCAAAGTTCACCCTGCAACATGGCGGGCACCGGGTTGAAACCGTCTCAGATCCGCTATTGGCCCTTGAACGGATCAAGGAGGTAGTGCCGGACCTGATCATCACCGATATCAACATGCCGGGCAAGAATGGCATTGCCATTGTCACTGAGGTGCGGCAGTTGGCACAGTTTTCCGCCACTCCGTTGCTGGTGATGAGTACCGACTCGCAGAAACACCTGCTTGAACAGGCACGGGCTGCGGGTGCCAGCGGATGGTTGATGAAGCCGGTCAAACAGGAAGACCTGCTTGCAACGGTTACCAAACTGCTGTCCCGGGAGTAACCTGATGAATCACGACAGCAGACCAGTCACACCACAACTCTGCAGCATGCGCAACAAGGAGTTTGAGCAGTTCAGCGCGCTGATCTACGATGAGGTGGGGATCAAGATGCCCCCCGCCAAGAAGACCATGCTGGAAGCCCGTTTGCAGAAACGCCTGAAGGCGCTGGGAATGCACAGCTTTCAGGAATATTCTGACTTCATCTTTTCTCCGGCGGGACGAGAACAGGAAATCATCCAGCTGATTGATGTGGTCACCACAAACAAGACAGATTTTTTCCGTGAACCACAGCACTTCGATTTTCTGGTGCGGGAGGCGATCCCCACCATGCAGCAGCTCAGGGGGGCCGGTGAAAGTCCCTTGAACCCCTTCAGGATCTGGTCTGCAGGCTGCTCCACCGGGGAAGAGCCGTACACCATGGCAATGGTATTAAGCGATTATGCTGCTGCCAACCACGGTTTCAAGTTCTCAATCCTGGCCTCGGATATCTGTACCGAGGTCATCAAAAAGGCGTCATCAGCAGTCTACGGAGAGGATCGGACTGACACCATCCCGCTCTCCATGAAGAAGAAATACCTGCTGCGCAGCAAAGACCGCAGCAAGGGGCTGGTCAGGATTGCCCCGGAACTACGTAGCAGCGTCAGCTTCAAGCGGGTTAATTTCATGGAGGATCAGTTCGGTATCAGTGAGCGTATGGATGTCATTTTCTGCCGTAATGTCGTAATCTACTTTGATAAACAGACACAGGCGAAACTGATGCACAAGTTTCATCGCCAGCTGGTGACTGGCGGATACCTGTTTATCGGGCACTCTGAGACGTTAAACGGTTTGGAGGTTCCCTTTACCCAGGTGGCCAACACCGTGTATCGCAAGGACTAAAAGTATGTCAAACAAGATAAAAGTCCTGATTGTTGACGATTCTGCCCTGGTTCGTCAGACCTTGTCCGACATCCTCTCCAGTGATCCGGGGATAGAGGTGATCGGCATGGCGCAGGATCCAATCGTGGCGGTGCAGAAGATTGCTGACCAACTGCCTGATGTGATCACCCTTGATGTGGAGATGCCCCGCATGGATGGCATCACTTTTTTGCAGAAACTGATGTCCCAACACCCTATTCCGGTGGTAATGTGTTCCAGCCTGGCAGAAAGCGGAAGCGAAACCGCACTGAAAGCGCTTGAGTACGGGGCCGTGGACATTATTACCAAACCCAAGATGGGCACCAAACAGTTTATCGAGGAGTCCCGTATCCGTATCTGCGACAGCATCAAGGCGGCAGCAGCGGCCAGACTCAAGCCGATACGCGCCATACGCGAGGTCAGTCCGAAATACAGCGCCGACGTCATCATGGAGGCCCCCAATGCCAAGGCCATGATCATGACCACCGAAAAGGTTGTGGTGGTGGGGGCCTCCACCGGCGGAACCGAGGCGCTTTCAATCTTCCTGCAGATGCTGCCGGAAGACACTCCGGGCATCGTGATTGTCCAGCATATGCCGGAGAACTTTACGGCAGCCTTTGCCAAACGGTTGGACAGTATCTGCCGGGTAACCGTCAAAGAGGCCGAAAACAACGACTCAGTGGTGCGGGGCCATGTCCTGATTGCACCGGGCAACAGGCACACCCTGCTGAAACGCAGTGGGGCTCGCTACTACGTTGAAGTCAAAGAAGGACCGCTGGTTTCCCGTCACCGCCCCTCGGTGGATGTGCTGTTTCGCTCGGCAGCACGCTATGCCGGCAAGAATGCGGTTGGTGTGATCATGACCGGGATGGGTGACGATGGGGCCCACGGCATGAAGGAGCTGCACGATGCCGGGGCACGGACCATTGCCCAGGATGAGGCCAGCTGCGTGGTATTCGGCATGCCGAATGAAGCGATCAAGCTGGGTGGTGTTGACAAGATCATGCCGCTGGACCGGATAGCGGCAGAGACCCTGAAATTGTGTCTTTAACGGCACGGTGCATGGTACCAGGCTATGGCAATTGAACCTGACCTCAAATTTTTTATTGGCCGCCAGCCGATCCTGAACCGCAAGCAGGAGATCTTCGGCTATGAACTGCTCTTCAGGGCGGCCAGTCACCACACGACTGCCCAGTTTGAGAGCCAGGCCCAGGCATCGGCTTCGGTCATATCCAGTGCATTGTCGGATTTCGGCCTCCAGGATGTGCTGGGCGACAAATTCGGCTTCCTGAATATCACCGCCGGTGTGCTGCATTCGGAAATGCTGGAGCTGTTGCCGATTCAACAATCGGTACTGGAGATCCTGGAAACCATCGAACTTGACGATAACGTTCGCCTGCGCTGCAGTGAGTTGAAGTCAATGGGCTTTAAAATTGCCCTGGATGACCATATCTATGCGCCGGAACACTCCGCCTTTTACAAAATGGTGGATATTGTCAAGGTGGACATCATGGCCACCGATCCGGCTGAGCTGTCCGGCATAGCGGCAAACCTGCGAAAGTACCCGGTACAACTGCTGGCAGAACGGGTTGAGACCGTCGAGGTATTTGAGCAATGCCTGGAGTACGGTTTTGAACTGTTCCAGGGCTATTTTTTTGAACGGCCGGTCATTATAGGCCAGAAGCGGATTGATCCCTCCGGGATTGCCATGATGAAGCTGCTGCAGCAGCTAAATGAGAACTGGGATATTGACGAGGTGGAAGAGACCTTCCGGGAGAACCCCAGCCTGACCTTTAACCTGCTGAAGCTGGTTAACTCGGTCATGATCGGCCTGCGGGAGAAGATCAAGAATATCCGTCATGCCATCATGATTCTGGGGATAAACCATCTGCGGCGCTGGGTACAACTGGCCCTGTTTGCCGGCAAGGATGAACGGGGTCTGAACTCGCCGCTGCTTGAAATGGCTGCCGTACGGGGACGCTTGATGGAACTGCTGATGATGCAGCGTACCGGTCAGAGCCGTACCAGCGACCTTGTGGAAACCGCCTTTTTGACCGGTATCCTGTCATTGTTGGATGCCCTCTACGAAACCCCGATGGAACATGTAGTTGAAAGCCTGAATCTGTCCGAAGATATGGCTGATGCCCTGCTGCGTCGTGATGGGCAACTCGGTATGTTGTTGTTATTGGCGGAACGGTTGGAAAAAGCAGACTTTGTTGTCGTACAGAAACTGCTTGATGCCTTGTCCATCAGCCTTGACCAACTGCTGGCTGCCCAACTGGACGCCTTCAACTGGCGGAACAGTATTGTTCAAGGGCAACGCCGCAACTCCTGAAACCTTGACAGTCCTGCTGCTTGAGAGTATTTTCCATGCTTGCTTTTTAGGAGCTGCAGCAGCAATTTCCGTTTTTTGCCGCTGCCCCTTGACCCTTGCCCCCTGGAAGTATGACCATGCAGATTGTTGCCATCATTCCCGCTCGCTACGGTTCCACTCGTTTTCCCGGCAAGGCCCTGGCCGATCTGGCCGGAAAGCCGATGATTCAGCATGTCTACGAGCAGACCATCAAGGCCTCGCTGGTCTCCCGGGCCATTGTTGCCACCGATGACCGACGGATTGCCGATGTCATCCACCAGATCGGCGGTGAGGCGATCATGACCTCGACTGACCACGAAACCGGCACAGACCGGCTGGCTGAAGTGGCTCGGGGACTGGATGCTGATATTATTGTCAACGTACAGGGTGATGAGCCGTTGATTGATCCGGCCATGATCAACCAGGCCGTTGAACCGTTTCTGGGAAACCCCGGGCTCAAGATGGGCACCCTCAAGAGCCGCGTCAAATGCCTGCACGATTTTCTCTCCCCCAATGTGGTCAAGGTCGTGACTGACAATAACGGTTATGCCCTCTACTTTTCCCGTTCTCCCCTGCCCTTCTTTCGGGACAAGTGGCAGGACCTGAAGGATGAGGCCTTTGCCTCGGGACGCCTGCTCTGCTTCAAACATGTGGGATTGTACGTCTATCAACGAAACTTCCTGCTTGAATATGCTGCAATGCCCCAGACATTTCTTGAACTTTCAGAAAAACTTGAGCAGCTGCGGGCTTTGGAAAACGGGATCAGGATCAGGGTGGTAGAAACAGAATTTGAATCATTGGGCGTTGATACACCTGACGACCTGAACAAGGCTAAAGAACGTATGAAGCAAGGATAACCATGACTGCACGAGCAAAAGATCAGGAGTCTCTTTCCATGAAAACCAAGTTTATCTTTATCACCGGTGGTGTCGTGTCATCCATCGGCAAAGGTCTGGCAGCCGCTTCTCTCGGGGCTTTGCTTGAATCCCGGGGCCTGCGGGTTACCATGCAGAAGCTGGACCCTTACATTAACGTTGATCCCGGTACCATGTCCCCCTTTCAGCATGGCGAGGTGTTTGTAACCGATGACGGCGCCGAGACCGACCTGGACCTGGGACATTACGAGCGCTACACCTCGGCCCGGCTTTCCAAGAAGAGTAACTTTACCACCGGACAGGTCTATTTTTCGGTCATTGACAAGGAACGCCGTGGTGACTATCTGGGCGGTACCGTGCAGGTCATTCCCCACATCACCGACGAGATCAAAAGCAAGATTATTGAAAATGCCAAAGGGGCCGATGTGGCCATCGTTGAAGTAGGCGGCACTGTCGGCGACATCGAGTCACTCCCGTTCCTTGAGGCGATCCGCCAGTTCCGCTTTGACCGCGGGGCCGGTAACACCCTCTATGTTCATGTCACCCTGGTACCCTACATCCGTACTGCCGGCGAGATGAAGACCAAGCCGACCCAGCACTCAGTCATGGAGCTGCGCAAGATCGGTATCCAGCCCGACATCCTGCTCTGCCGTTGCGACCGCGAACTGCCCCAGGATATGAAGAAGAAGATCTCCCTGTTCTGCAACGTAGAAGAGAGCTGCGTGATCCCTTCCGTTGACTCGGAGCATATCTATGCCGTGCCACTGGCCTTGAACAAGGAGCGGCTGGACGAACAGGTGGTTGAAAAGCTGAACATCTGGACCAAGCAGCCGGATCTGACCCCCTGGCAGGATGTGGTGGAAACCTTGCGTCACCCCAGCCACGGCGAAGTACGGATCGCCATTGTAGGCAAGTATGTCAACCTGACCGAATCCTACAAGTCCCTGGCCGAGGCGCTGACCCACGGCGGTATTGCCAACGACTGCCGTGTCTACCTCAAGTATGTCGATGCAGAAAAGATCGAGGAAAACGGTGTTGAAGGCTGGCTGGATGATGTGGATGGCGTCTTGGTGCCGGGTGGCTTTGGTGAGCGCGGCACTGAAGGAAAAGTGTTGGCCATTGAGTATGCCCGTACCAGACAGATCCCGTTCTTTGGCATCTGCCTGGGGATGCAGATGGCTGCAATTGAATTTGCACGAAACGTCTGCGGCCTTGCGAAGGCCTGTTCAACCGAGTTCAAGAATGATTGCAAGGAACCGGTGATTCACCTGATGGAAGAACAGAAGTCAGTAAACAAGAAAGGCGGCACCATGCGTCTGGGCGCCTGTCCCTGTACGGTGACCAAAGGGACCAAGGCCTTTGACGCCTATAATGAGGCTGACATCTCCGAACGGCACCGGCACCGTTATGAGTTTAACAACACCTACCGTGAGCTGATGACCACCAAAGGTCTGGTGCTGTCAGGCATCAACCAGCAGAAAGACCTGGTCGAGATCATCGAACTGCCTGATCATCCCTGGTTCCTGGCCTGCCAGTTCCATCCGGAGTTCAAATCGAAACCGCTGGTACCCCACCCGCTCTTCCGGGCATTCATCGGGGCGTCGCTGACACACCGCAACCAGCGTTAGAGACAGGACATAAGACAAAAGGGACAGGCTGTGACGGCCTGTCCCTTTTGTCTTGCCCAGTTCAGAATTTCATGCTGCGCTGACTCTCCGCAGCTCTGCAGCCAGAGCCTGCATCTCCACCGGTTTTGAGACGTAGCCGTCAAAACCTTCAGCCAGAAAACGTTCCCGATCACCATGCAGGGCATGGGCAGTCATGGCAATGATCGGCGTATGGCCCCCCATCTTTTGTTCCTGCTTGCGAATTGTTGCAGCAGACAGGTTACCGTCCATCACCGGCATCTGGATATCCATCAGAATGCAGTTAAAGGCGGATGCATGCCATTTTTCCAAGGCCTCACGGCCATTTGACACTGCCAGAGACTCATGTCCCATCTGCTTCAGCATGGCAACAATCGTATCGGCATTCAGTTTGTTGTCTTCAGCAACCAGTATCTTCAGCCTCCTGTTCATCACCGTCTGAACCGGCTCTGCAGACGGTACAGCCTGATCCCCCCCGTTTCCCTCTGCGGGCGGCAGCGCAAACGGCAACTCAACAAAGAACGCTGACCCCTTTCCGAAGGTTGATTCAGCCCAGATACGCCCTCCCATCAGTTCCGTCAGCCGACGGCAGATAGCAAGACCAAGACCGCTGCCGCCATAGACCCGGGTGGTTGAACTGTCAGCCTGTTCAAATGAGTTGAATATTCGCTGCAATGTTTCTTCTGTCATACCGATCCCGGTATCACTCACCATCAGCCTGAAGGTACAGCCGGTTTCCTGCCGGGAAGAGATCTGGCCGGAGACCGTTATGCTGCCCGCTTCCGTAAACTTGATGGCATTGCCCAGCAGATTAAGCAGAATCTGCTTGAATCGCAAGGAGTCCCCGACCACCTGTTCAGGTACCTGCTCATCCAACGAAGTCAGCAGCTGAAGTCCTTTTTGTTCAATGCGCGAGGCCTGGTTGCTGACGACCTCCTGAATGCAACTCCGCAAAGAGAACACAGCAGCTTCAAGCTCAAGTTTGCCTGACTCTATTCTGGAAAGATCCAGAATATCGTTGATCAGTTCGAGCAGATTTTTGCAGGAAAGTTCGAGGTTGTCCAGATACTCCTCCTGCTCTCTGGTGGGTTGGGTATACCGTAGAAGCTGAGCCATACCGACAACACCGTTCATCGGTGTGCGGATCTCATGGCTCATGTTGGCCAGGAATTCACTCTTGGCCCGATTGGCGGCTTCAGCAGAATGCCGGGCCTCCAGCAGTTCCTCCTGATAATGTTTGCTTTCAGTAATGTCTCTTAATAGCCCGACAGCATACCAGCGGCCATTGAGAAAAACCGCCGACAAAGAGAGGGAGACAATAATCTCCTGGCCATCTTTACGCTTTGCAGCCAGCTCAACGGTCTTGCCAACGGCATGGCCACGCCCGGTCTGCACAAAAACCGAAAAAGCCTTTTGAAACGCCTGCTGGTAGCGCAAGGGAGCCAACAGAAGGTGTAGGTCTTTTCCCAGCGCTTCCTCAGCCTTATAGCCAAGGATCGTCTCAGCTGCCGGATTCCAGAAGGTAATCGCCCCTTGGTCATCCATCATCAAGATGGCATCCTGGGCAGAATCCGTGATGCTTCGTAAACGGACCTCACTCTCGCGAATTACCTGCTCCCGCTCAGTAAGCTGCCGGGCCATGGTATCAAAGCTTTCCGCCAGGCGCCCAATCTCGCCACCCGAAACAGCGCTGGCCACCTGAGTCTGCATCTCACCACTGGCAAGGCGTTGAGAGGCCTGTTCCAGCAGGATAATCCGGTCAGCAATCGAACGCTTGCCAATCAGATATGCCAGCAGAAATGCGCCGCACAGGAATGTTCCGAAAAAAGCGATGCTTTTCAGCATGGTCTGATCAGCTGCGGCAAGGGTGGTTTTAACCGGAACACCGACCCGCACATACATGTACGGGTCGGCTTCACCCTGCAGACGTATTTTACGGTAACTGATAAAACGTTCGTCCCCGAATGAGGCCGGTCCCCGGTAGGAGTATTCGTCAGGCCCTGCCAGCATCTCTTTGAAGGAGACTTCCGGATATTTCTTGCCGATTATCTTTTCCGGTTCCAGGGCACGGTGCATGATCACACCGGCGTGGTCAAGCAACAGGAAGTTGGTGCCTGCTGGCAGCGGACTGTTTCTCAGAACCGTTGAATAGGTATCGAGCCTGAAGGCAACCACAATGACGCCGCCGATCTTGCCTGCGGCATCACGGAAGGGATAGGCAAAATGAAAGACCGGCTTGTTAGCCATGCTTTTACTGACAACATATTCACCGGACGAAAGATGCCCGCTGGCGATGGCATTCTTGAAGTAGCGCCGGTCGTCAAGCATGGCAGGCGGAGGCGGCATAAAGACCGCAGCCCAGGTCTTGCCGGTCCGGTCGGTTACCAGAATATTGGCATATTGAGGGTTCAGCTCATTAAGGGTACGCAATAGCTGTTGGACCTTGGCCTGATTCTGCTGCCTGACCTCCGGCATCTGCGCAAGCGTTACCAGCAACTGCTCAGCAGCTGCAGCCATATTCTTTTGTTCTGAAGTGATCCGTTCGGCAATCAGACGGGTAAGCTGATAGGCATCATCAACAGCGTTTCTGCGCTGATGGACACCGACATAGATAATAATGACAATGGCAGGCAGGGCAATGATCAGTGTGATCAAAACCAGTTGAGCCCGTATTGACAGTGCTGAAAGCTGTTTCATCAAAAATGCTCCATACTCCTGCGTAGAACACCTGCTGCAGACCTTGCGGAGATTCTGACCGTCTATCCCCCGGTGCTGCAATTCAAATGTAGTTGCTATTTATGCATCCAATTGAACTATAATCAAGCTGATTTTAGCTGGTTCCCGCAGCAGCGCGGGTTGATCAACAGGCAACGTTGAACAAGGCGCCACCATGCACAGGCTGAACCGAGGCCTGCATATGCTCAGACCGGATCAGAACACGAAGGAGAGCAGGAAAGGACAATCTATGAACCTGCCGGATCTGCTACAACTTTCAGGAGGCTACTGGAGCACTTGCACCCTGCATGCCGGGGTTAAACTGGATATTTTCACCTGTCTGACAGACTCAGCAATGACCACACCTGAACTGGCACGGCAGCTATCAGCTGATGAACGTGGCCTGGGGATGCTGCTGCATGCGCTTACGGCACTGGAACTGCTGCATAAAGAAGAGAACACGTTCCGATCAACGGCTTTCAGCGCAACCTACCTCTCAAAAAAATCAGACAGCTATATGGGCCATATCATTATGCACCACCATCATCTGGTGGAAGGCTGGAGCCGGCTTGATGAAGCAGTACTCCGCGGTGAACCGGTTCGGCAGCGTCTGTCCCACGAGGCTCTGGAAAGGGAACGGGAAAGCTTTTTGATGGGAATGTTCAACCTGGCCTCACTTAATGCACCACGCATTGCATCGGCCCTTGAATTGAGCGGCCATCGCAGAATGCTTGATCTGGCAGGTGGACCCGGCACCTATGCCATTCACTTCTGCCTGCACAATCCGGATCTGACCGCCGTTGTCTATGACCTCCCGACAACCCGCCCTTTTGCTGAGCAGACCATACGGCATTTTGGCCTGTCCGAACGCATCACCTTTCAGGCAGGAGATGTACTGAGCGACCGGTTTGGTACGGGCTATGACCTGGTCTGGATCTCCCATCTCCTGCATAGCGAGTCTCCTGCTGACAGTGCAACCGTTGTCGCCAAAGCAGCAGAGTCGTTAGCCGATGGCGGGCGGTTACTGATTCAGGAGTTCATCCTTGATAACACCAAGACAGCGCCGCTGTTTCCGGCACTCTTCTCGTTGAACATGTTGCTCGGCACCCGGGCGGGTCAATCCTATACGCAGCAAGAGCTTTTTGCACTCATGAACACTGCAGGGCTTTGCGAGGTCAGCAGGTTGTCACTTGATCTGCCCAATGGAGCCGGGGTCATGACGGGTACGGTTTGTCGGTAATAGATGCTGAGTGTGCCGCATCCGTCTTTGCCGGCGTACTGCTGAAATTCTCAAAACAGGAACCTACTATTCGCACGACGGCACAGTATCAGGATAACCAACTGATCAAACAACAGTTTTCACCGCCCCACCCACCACAACTCCGTGGCATAGTATCTGCATACCCGAGTAGTAAGGTACTGATTTGACCAGGTTGCAGCAACAATTTCCCGGAGCCTGATTCACGTTTCATCAAACAATTTTGGACAGACAGGTGTGGTCACCATGAAAATTTGCATCTATGGCGCTGGGGCGGTCGGTGGATTCATTGGGGCACTCCTTGCCCACGCAGGACATAGCATACATGTCGTGGCACGCCAGGCCACACTGAAGGTCCTGCAGAGTAACGGCCTGAGGATGCAAAGCAATGACCTGATGCTCACGGAAAAAGTGTATGCCACCGACAGCCCCGCAGATCTGGGGGTACAGGATCTGATCATTATCGCTGTCAAGGCCACTGCCCTGGGACAGGTTGCCCAGGGAATCGCCCCGTTAATCGGCCCGGACACGACGGTTTTGACTGCAATGAATGGTATCCCCTGGTGGTTTTTTGACGGATTCGGGGGCACCTATGCCGGGACAAGACTTGCATCAGTGGACCCGGACGGTTTAATTGCCGCCAGGATTCCTGCTGCACACGTGCTGGGCTGTGTCGTACATGGCAGTTTCTCCCTGCTGGAGCCGGGCTTTATACGCCATGTCTTCGGCAAAAGGCTGATTATCGGGGAGCCCAACGGCAGCGATTCCGAGAGAGTACGCAAGCTGGAGCAGCTGCTTGGCTCGGCAACACTTGAAGTAGAGGTCTCCAGAAATATCCAGAGCGACATCTGGTTCAAACTCTGGGGAAACATGACGATGAATCCGGTCTCTGCCATCACGGGGGCCACCTGCGACCAAATTCTCGATGATCCGCTGGTCAACCGCTTCTGTCTGGACGTCATGGCAGAGGCGTCGCGCATCGGCGCTAAAATCGGCTGCCCGGTTAGCCAGAGTGGCGAGGAGAGGAATGCTGTCACCCGCAAACTGGGAGCATTCAAGACCTCCATGCTCCAGGATGCCGCTGCAGGGAGAGCCATAGAGCTTGATGCGCTTGTCAGCGCCGTGCGCGAAATCGGACAGAAAACAGGTGAGTCAACCACGAATATCGACATCCTGCTTGGAATTGCCCGCCTGCATGGCCGTGTGCATGGCCTGTACCCCTGGCAGCCATTATCAGGTTGAGAAACGATAGCTTCAATTCAAGAAAAAGCCGATACGGACCATAAACCAAAGACCCGGCCCCATGGCGCTTGTCCTGAAAAGCGGTTATCTCCCCACACCAACCATCACTACACCATCAGGAGGATCGAGTGAAACCGGAAACTGATTTGTCCATCAACACTCAGACAAAGGAAAAGATCACCAACAGCATCAAGGAGTGCCTGGATATGCTGCTTGGCAGTGAGACGCTGGCACATGAACACTTTGAAATCAGCGTATTTCAGCAGAATCCAGCTTTACGGGAGTCTCTGGAGGAACGCCTCCATCTGGACCTTATTGCAGTCGTGCAAAGCGCTAACCTCAACGGGACATTTCGGGGGCTTATAGCAACCACCATCCAGGTGGCGGTAGTGAACCAGCTGTTGCTGAGCGGTAAATTTGCTGACAACTGTGAGCTCATTTGCGGCTCAATAAACCGCGGGATCGCCTCTTCACTGGAAGATGAGCGCCTGCTGCCGGCCACCCAGCTGATGCAGCAGTCAGAGGCGTACCCGGATTACACCTGGTGCTATGAAAAGGCACTGCATGAAAGCGCCTGGGCTGAAATGAAACTGCGGGTACTGCACCATCTGTTGAGCCAGGTCTTTGAACAGTCACCGGACGGACTACCGGTCTGGTGGGATTATTACCGCAAGGCATATTCAATGTACATCGGAGAGCTGTATGAGATGATCGTCAAAAACGGAGCAGAACACAAAGGTGTCCCGCATCCAATGGTTGTTGCCCTCAGTAATGAAACACTGCTGGGCATGTATGAAAAACTGCTTGGAACTGCTGCGACAAGCTGATTTACCACCAAAGACAGGGGGGTAGCACTGACTATCGTGGATGATTGAGTTGAGCAGATGTCACACGTTCCAGTTCGGAAATGAGAAAACTGATATCCACCGGCTTGGATACATGGGCATCAAACCCTTGATTCAGTAGCCGTATCCGTTCATCGGTCATGGCATGGGCGGTGAGTGCGATAATCGGGATATGCTCCCCTGTACCAAGCTCCTGTTCCCGGATGATTTGGGTGGCAGCGTCGCCTCCCAACACCGGCATCTGTATATCCATCAGGATACAATCAAATCGCTGGTGCTGTAACAGCTCCAGCACCTGTTGACCATTCTCCACCGCAGTAATCCTGTGTCCGGTTCTACCCAGTATTTTTACAATAAACTCAGCGTTAACCTTGTTATCCTCTGCAAGCAGAATATTCAGATTTTGCCGGGTAACAGGTTCTGACAGTGGTGTGTTGTCTGCAACCAGCTGAGTTGCTGAAGATTCCGGAATAAAGAAGCGCATCTCAATGTGGAAGCTGCTGCCGTTCCCTTCTGTGCTTTCAGCCCAGATCCGTCCTCCCATCAGCTCAATCAGGCGCTGGCAGATCGCCAATCCCAAACCGCTCCCGCCGAATTTTCTGGTAATTGAGTTGTCCGCCTGTTCAAAAGGAGCAAAGATCCGCTCTTTCTGCTGTGGAGACATGCCGATACCGGTATCGGAAATGCTGAGCCGGATCAGAGCGAGGTCATCCTGCTGGGCTATCAGGCGGGCAGTAATGGTAATGGAGCCCTGCTCGGTGAATTTTATGGCATTACCGATCAGGTTTAACAGGATCTGCCTGGTCCGCAGCTGATCGCCCCGCAGGATATCCGGCACGTTACCCGCTATGTCGGTCTGAACCATAAGTTCTTTATGCTGAATCTGAAACTGTTGGCTGGCAAGCAGCTCCCGGATGCAACGGCGCAGGGAAAAGTCGCTGTATTCCAGTTCCAGTTTGCCGGACTCGATCTTCGACAGGTCAAGGATGTTACTGATCAGGGTCGTCAGGCTGTTAGCCGAATTTTCAATATTTTCGAGGTAATGCCCCTGCTCCGGCGTTATAACGGTTGTCTGCAACAGGTGCGTCATGCCGATAATCCCGTTCATGGGGGTACGGATTTCATGGCTCATGTTGGCAAGAAATGCGCTCTTGGCGGAGTTCGCCGCCTCAGCCGCCTCCTTGGCTGATCGCAGTTGCTGTTCCGCCTGTTTACGTGCGGTAATATCAATCACCGTCCAGACGGCAACGATATCACCGGAAACAAGCTCCAGCCTGACCCCGTTAAAGACGCACCAGAATATGCTGGTATCCTTGCGACGCCAGGGAAATTCGGCGCTGAAATGTTCCTTGCTATCCAACGCCTGCCGGAAGTTGGGAGCCCACTCGTCATAATGTTTCTGGTCAACATGCAGTATGAGCGTTGATTCCCCCAGCAGTTCGGCTTCGTCATACCCGAACATCTCACAGAACTGCCGGTTAACCTTCACAATCCGGCGATCTGATGAAACAATCACGTGGGCCGAGCCGTCATTTTCAAACAAGGCCTGAAAGTGATCACGTTCAGCCTTGATTGCCTGCTCAAACTGTTTCCGCTCGGAAATATTACGGGTAACCCCCAGCAGGGAGGTAATATTCCCCTGATCATCGCGAAACGGCACCGCATGGGTTTCCAGCCAGACATGGCGGCCTTTAAGCCCGATGGCTTCAAATTCAAGCCGTCCCTGAATTCCCAGAAAAACCTGTCTGGTCAGTTCGCGAAAAGCGGCTTGGTAAGGCGGTGCAATCAAGGAACAGACACATTGCCCTTGTACCTGTTCAAAAGAGTCAGCCTCTATTATCCCAAGCCCGGCCCGGTTCATCATCAACAGGTTGCAATCGGCATCAAGCAGTTTGACACACTCCGGTTCCGTGTCGATGACTGTATTCAGAAAGCGTTCACTGGCAGCCAACGCCTTCTCTCTCTGAATCAGTTTGCCAGCCATGGTGTTGAAGGCCTCTGCGAGCTTTCCCAGCTCTCCCCCCTCAACCTCTTTGTCAACATTTACCCGGTAATCACCGGCGGCCAGTCGCTGGGAGGCATCATGCAGCGCCGAGATCCGTTTGACAATGCAACGTCTGCTGATCAGCAGGCTTATTGTGAAGCCGAGCAAAAGCATGCCTGACAGAATGGTCAGATTTTTTGCTATGCTGCTATTTGCCTTGTTAACAATATGATCAAGCGGGATCCCTCCCCGGATATAGGCATAGGGGGGCTGATCATCAGACAGCCGGATTTTGCGGTATGCCGCCATACGGTGAACACCGTCATTGGAGACAATATCGATAATTCCTTCTTCAGGACCATTCTTCATCTGTTCGAACAGATGCGGTTGATCCTGTTTTCCAATAAACTCATTGGCACGGGCTGTTCTATAGAGAAAAACCCCTTTGCTATCGAATATGCCAAAGGAGGTTTCGGCAGGAAGCCTGTGTGCATTCAATACACTGCCGATCTTTTCAAGATTGATTCCGATCAGGATCACGCTGGTAACAACAGACTGTTGATCCTTGATCGGCAAACCAAAGTTGAGGATCGGCTTCTGTGAAGCCTTGCCGATAGTGTATTCACCGGGTGAAAAGTGCCCTGTTGCTACGGCATCCTTAAAAATTTTACGATCAGCATAGGGTATTTTTCTGTTATCCGGTATCGCGCTGGCCCAGGGCACTCCGGAGCGGTCAACAATAATGATATTGGTATACAGAGGATATCTGGCAAGCAGGTCAGCCAGTAAACGGCTGGTGGCCGCACTGTTTTTCTGGCGCACTTCCGGGAAAAGTGCCAGCATTTCCAACAATTGACGGGAACTGTCAACCTTGGTCTGCAATTCTGCAACAACGCTGTTAAGCAGGTAGCTTGATGCCTTGCCGGCATCATTGCTGGTAGCTTCTCTCACCTGAAGCCCGGATTGTATGATAATGCCGATGGAAGGCAGCGCCACTAGCATGAGCAGCAGCAGAATCAGCATATGTATGGGCAATGAGCGCAACCACTTCATGGATATCCATCTCCTGATTTCAAGTAGCACAGCATTGTCACATGTCCGCCATTCTATCTCAAAAGAGCTGACTAGCTATACATTTTTCAGGAAAAGATTCACTATGCAGCATAAACCGCCACATCTCCAGACCTCCTTGAAACGGATGCACGTTAGTACCCAGCAGACCTCTTGATCGTTGCGCACACAAAACACTCACAGTTTTAGTTTATTACCCAAACCTGCGTTTGTCCTGAGACAACTCAGGTACCCGCATGCTTGCCCTGATTACAACATTGATACCCGCCAAATGTCCCGGCAGCAACTGCGCATCACTCTGCCGGCAAACCAAAAAAATCACGGGCTACTGCTTTATTTGGTGGACTCGATTGACATCATAAAAAAGCGTAGTAATTTTGTATGAGTAACAATCACACAAAAGGCCTTCCACGGGCGGTCGTACGTGATAACAGTAACGGCCCGACGGAATACAACAATGCGCAGCCAATCAGAACTCACCATGTTTATGCATGAATCCCCCCTATCGAGGTAGTATCATGAAGAACTGTATTGCAAGACTTCTCCAGCCGTTACTGCTGGCCATAGCCCTGTTGACCACCGGAGCAGCCTTTACCGCCGGTATGGCTGCAGGTGCACCCCTTTCACCCCGACTCCACGCTATAACACAGACCGCAGCAGCAGCGTCATCGGGCAATAAAACAGTACAAGCCATACCACCAAGCCTGGCTGAAGTCCGGGGCTACTACAGCCGTCAGGGGACTGTCAGCGGACCTGTAGGGGTGGTGGTCGAGTTGGAAGACGCACCGGCTGCATTGGTGTATGCTCAAACCGCGAAGACGCTTGGCCCCGCACAGGGCCGCAAGCATCTGGACGGCATCCTACAGAAACAAAATACGGTGATGAGCACACTCAAATCACGAGGTGTGAACGCTGCCGAGCTGTTCCGTGCACAGAAGGCCTATAATGGTATCTGGATGAAGGTTGAGATGAAAGACCTGCATACACTGGCTGGTTTACCCGGCGTAAAGGCAATACACCCCATCATCCCGAAAGTCCTGCATCACACCACCAGCGTCCCTCTCATCAGTGCACTGCAAGTATGGGGTGGCCTGGGCAGTTATCAAGGGACCGGCATCAGAATCGGCATCATTGATACCGGCATCGACTATACCCATGCGCACTTTGGCGGCGGTACCTTCCCCAACAGCAAAGTAAAAGGCGGGTGGGACTTTGTCGGTGATGCCTATAACGGCAGCAATACCCCGGTTCCCGATAACAATCCGATGGACTGTTACGGTCATGGCAGTCACGTTGCCGGCTCTGCAGCAGGCTTTGGTGTTAAAACCGATGGCACCACCTATGTTGAATCCGGCGCAGACACCTATGCCGGCTTGAAAGACCTGTCAGCAGCTGACTATACCAGCAAATTCCGCATTGCCCCTGGGGTAGCCCCCAAGGCGGACCTGTATGCACTGCGCGTCTTCGGTTGTACAGGTTCCACGAACGTTACCGAGCAGGCAATTGAATGGGCCATGGATCCCAATGGTGATGGCGACACAAGCGATCACCTGGATGTGATCAACATGTCGCTGGGGTCTGCCTTTGGTTCTGAGTATGACACCTCTGCTGTTGCTGCAAACAATGCAGCCCTGGCGGGCGTGATTGTGGTTGCTTCAGCGGGCAATGACGGTGATATAAATTACATCACCGGCTCTCCTGCTGTTGCAAGTTATGCCGTAAGTGTTGCCAACAGTGTCGATAGTGGTGCAATTGGTAGCGCCTTTGAAGTAACGGCAACAACAGCTCCGTCAGCAACCATGCCGGTTGGCCTGTACTCAGGTGTTGAAGCTGCCTTTGGCCCGCAGACCTTCAGCCAGACTGGTGACCTGGTATACGCCTCGCCAGCTATAGGTTGCAGTACCATCACGAATAACGTCAGTGGGAAAATTGCGCTCATTGATCGCGGAACCTGCAGCTTCGCCACAAAAGTAAAATTCGCGCAGGATGCCGGTGCGCTCGGCGTGCTGATTGTTAACAATGTCTCGTCATTCCCATTTGCCATGAGCGATGACGGGACCGGCGCCAGCATCACGATCCCCTCCATGATGACATACCAGGCCATTGGCACAAATCTCAAGGCTGATCTGGGAACCGGTACCGTCACGGTTTTGCTGACCTCAGCCCATCGCAACAGCCTGGTTATGCAGGATTCAAGTATTGAAGACACCGTTTCAAGCTCCAGTTCCCGTGGCCTGGCGCGACTTGGCTCACGGCTTAAGCCTGATATTGCCGCCCCTGGCGACACCATCTTTTCGGTGAAAACCGGCAGCGGGAATCAGGGCACCAGCATGTCCGGCACCTCCATGGCTTCACCGCATGTGGCGGGGATGATGGCGCTCTTGAAGCAGATCCACCCCACCTGGTCAGTTACCGAACTGAAGGCCCTGGCCATGAATACCGCCGCCAATGATCTATTTACCGGCACAAACAAAACCGGCAACAAATATACCCCCAGCAGGATTGGTGCCGGTCGGGTAAGCACTGTTAATGCCGCGGCATCGCAGGTGATCGCCTATAACACCACCAACCCAGAACAGGTCAGTGTGGCTTTTGGGGTGGTCGAGGTATTGGCAGGTTCACAGAGTAGCTTTACCAAAAATATTACAATCAACAACAAGGGTACTGAGGCAGCATCGTACAACATAAGCTTTGACTCGCGCTACCAGACCAATTCAGGTCTCACGTTCACAGTGCTGAATGCCAACGGCAGCCCGCTTTCCAACCCGGTAACCGTTCCGGCAGGCAGTGCCCTTGCAATAAAGGTACAGGCTACAGTCAATGCCAGCCTGCTTACAAAGGCCCTTGACCCAACGCTCGTAACAGGCGAACGCCAACGTTTCAGTGAGGGGGGCGGCTATGTGACCCTCACCTCCACCGGTTCAGCCCCGGCCCTGCGCGTCCCTGTCCACATCGCTGCACGTCCGGCTTCAGCCATGAGTGTGCTTCAACCCGGCATTTATTTGCCATCCGCAACAACGGGTACATCACAACTAACCCCCACCGGTACAGAGGTATATACCAGCGATGACAGATCCATAATAACGCTTCTGGAACTGAAAGAAAGCATGCCGAATACGGTATCCAGCACCAGCCCAGCTTCTGCTGCTGCGCTACAGTACATCGGAGCAGCTTCAAATTACCCGGCAACAGCATTCGGAAGTGCAGCGATGTACTTTGGTATCTCTACCTACGGCATATGGGACACTCCCAGCTCTGTGGAGTTCGACATCTATATTGATACAAACGAAGATGGAATAGACGATTATGTTGTCTACAACTCCTATTTCACCGGGACCGACACCATGATTTCCGTGGTTGCAAACCTGTCCACGGCCAGCGCCACTGCCTATTACTATTTGAATGGACTGAGTGGCAGCATCAACACCAACCTCTTCAACAATAACGTCATGACTCTGATGGCACCGCTTTCAAGTATCGGGCTGGTGGAAGGCAGCAACACCAAATTCAATTTCAGGGTTGTGTCCTTTAGTCATGATGCGGTCGATGCCGTGAGTACCAGCCCTGTTATGTCATACGATGTTGCCAGCCAATCCTTCACTCCACAAGGGGGAGCGATCTGGTACGATACCGCAGACTCTCCATTTAGCTTCAACTATGACAAATCAGCCATTGCAGCAAATGGGTCCAAAGGACTGCTGCTGCTGCATCATCACAATGCCGTGAATACTGCCCAGATTGTTCTGATGCCAACCTACGCTGTAACCTACAGCGCCAACGGTGCAACCAGCGGCACCGTGCCTGCTCCACAAATTAAATACCATGGCATTGACCTGACGCTGGCCACGAACAGCGGCAGCCTCACCAAGAACGGTTACACCTTTACAGGCTGGAATACAGCGGCTGACGCTAGCGGCACAGCCTACCCGGCAGCAGGAACCTACAGCACAGATGCAACTGTTACACTCAATGCCGTATGGACACCAACCCTTTCGGTTACCGTTTCCGGAACCGGCTATGGCACGGTTACCAGCAGCCCTTCCGGTATCTCCTGCATCAAATCCGGTAATGATCCGGTTACCTGTGATGGTCTTTTCTCAGGGACCGTCAACCTGTCTGCCTCGCCTTCCTCTATCTCGACATTTGGCACCTGGGGCAACGCATGCAGTGGAACCGGAGGTTGCAGCCTGTCCATGACAGAATCCAAAACCGTCACGGCCGCCTTTAACCTGGCTCCCAAGGCAATGATTGCCAGCACCGGATATTCAAGTTTTGCGGAAGCCTACGCCGCTGCTGCAACAGACTCCACAACAACCATCATGCTGTTGGAGGATATTCTGCCGGTCTCTACTGTCATCAACAAGCCACTTAAGCTAACAGGCGGATATTTGGCAACGTTCGTCAGGAGCGTCAGCGGCTCGACAACATTGCAAGGCACGCTCTCAATAGGTTCCGGCAGCCTGGTAGTGGATCGGATAGTTGTGAAGTAGAGATAATCACGCGTTCCTACAGAGGTGATCATGAAGTGACGCTCTTGATTACGGGGCTGTTCCGGTCAGTTGAATTTTGTTTCTGACACAGGTCCTAACCCACCTCTGAATCAAAAAGGTCTACCAGATAAAAACTGGTAGACCTTTTTGATTAGCGCCCTGTAGCAGCCCCCCCCCGAACTGTCTGCGCGTAACGCGGTAAGTACGCCGAGCAGGCTTTCGGGCGGGTATTTCTTCCCAGATGAAGTGCGGGCAGGTCTCCCACTCCAGACTCACCTTACTAAAACAGCCGAGGTATTCAACTAATTCAGCACCACGCCGCCAAGGGACCTCTCCCCTATCTGCATGAGGCCATCGCTGATGAACAGGTTTCCCGGGAAGTTCTGTTTTGCCTGCAGCAGGTTCCGTAGCGGGGCCATGCCAGGCACGATACGGTTCAGAACCAGAGTCTTGACACCACACCACGCTGCGATCTGTCCCACGCGCTCGACCTGCGTGTGGGCGTCGGGCTGGGATATTGCGTTAAAACTTGGGATAGCAGCCGGTTTTTCTGCTGAAGAGGCAAGGGTCGTGTAAAAATGCACCACATAAAGAAATGGCTTACTTTCGTAAGCCATTGATATTTGGCGTCCACTAGCAGACGCACTTCGAACTTTTCAATAAAATAGTTTCGGTACATAGATTGGTATATTCGCGCCTATAACGTCAACCGCTATAGCAGTATTCAGCAGGCCCGCAGATAACTCTGCGGGCCTGTTTGTCAATATTATCTATATACGCTTAACGATTCGCCGGATTCTTGGGATCACCTTTGTAGCCAAGCGCTTTCCAGTCCAGACGACCTTTATCTCCGTGACAGTCATTGCATTTAAGTGCTTTGTCCTTGGGAGCAACCATATGGTTGACAGCCCAGACCATTGAGGTCTCAATAAAACCGTATTTGCCGCTATAAGGTTGACCGGCAGCCTTCATACCAGCCTCAATCGCTTTGTTCCAGTCGTACTTGACCCAGTAGGCCGTTTCACTGGTTGGCGGTCCAAAGGTGTTGACCACTGCAACAGTGTTGTTAACGCTGTCATAAGGTTGTTTGCCACGCATGATCTTAAACGGCATAATCTTGGCATTTGGGTCATTACGATCTCCCTTGGCAGCAGACAGCTTGACTACTTTGGAAGGATCAATCTTGTCGCCAAGTAGAACCCGCTCAACGGTTCCATTATACCATGCATAGGTGGGAACAACGTCCTTCTCCCACTTGAAGTCACCTTTCATCTTGGCATAGGTCTTCTCTCCATATGCGTCTTTAGGGATATCTTTTTCCGGTATATTTTTCCCGGCAGTGGACCAATCCCACCAGGTCTTGGTTGGCTTGGCCTTGGCAAAGGTAGGAATATGACAGGTCTGACAAGCAACCTTTTTGGCATGTTTGTTCAGGAAAGCATTTTTATGCACGTTTTCTTTGTGACAGTCAGTACAGCCCATGATACGGGGGCCTGCACCAACGGATACTGCAATTGCCTCACCTTTGATGGTATGATCCTTACCCCCCTTATGACAGGACTGACAGGTCATTTGGGCCTTACCACCCATATGAACATCGATGTCGGCTGTCGGCTTGGCCAGGCTTGAGTCAAGGTCGCCGTGTTTTACCCGGTCACCACCGCCACCATAGAAGTGACAGGAGCCACAGGCTGCACGGGTCGGCTTACCAACTGACTGGGCCACCTTAGCCAGATCCACCTTGGCGTCAGGGTTGCCTGCACCAGCCGGTGTCTTTTTGTAGGTACCGGTGGTTTCATGGCAGACCAGACAATCAACGTTTTCTGCCTTGTTAAAATCAAAACTCTTGTCCTTCCAGCCATAGCCGGCATGACAACTGGTGCAGCGCGGCCAGTTGGAGTCAATGGCAACGCAGAAGTTATTAAGAGCGTTCTTCTTGCCATACTCCATTTCCTTACCGTTGATTTTCTGCTTTTTAGCCCAGGTCCAGTGGACTGATTTCATAAACGACTTGGTCTCAGCCTCATGACACTCCATACACTTCTTGGTCACTTCAGGGCCCGTCTTGAAAGGGCCAGCACCGACATAATCGGCATGATTACCAGCGATTGCGCTTGTCGCCAGGGAAAGCCCCAACAACAGCGCCATCCGTGCCATTAACTTCCGTAATTTCATACACGTCCTCCTTCGTGGAATAACCTCACAACGAGGTTGCATAATATATGAATATACATATAAATATTTGATATAATTAGATGTATTTAATAATGGCCCTTATAGGGTATTCGGGGTATAAGTCAAGATATAAAATTAATATACATTAAGGTTAAAGCCATAATGAAAGCGCTTCCGTCATTGAGCAAATTGTTTCTAAACCGCTTTATTCCGGCCTCTTTGGTCTATATCAGCAGCATGTTGTTTCTCTTTGAAGTGGATGAGCATGCCCACAAGACCTTCCTGACACAGATCGGAGTTCGGTCTGATGATCAGTTTTTAGGTCAATTGCATGCGCATCTGCTGAGTTCGCTGGTACCGGTCGGATTACTGCTCTTTGTAGCGATGAGCGCTGTCTGCCTGCTTTTTGCCATCAAGCGCAAACAGCAGCTTGCCAGTGATGCCAGACAGCAGGAGCATCTTTACAAAATCCAGTTATTACTGGACTCAACCCAAGAGGGGATCTACGGTACTGATCATCATGGTTGCTGCACCATGGCCAACAAGGCCTGTGCCCGGATGCTGGGGTTTGACACCCCGGAACAGTTGCTGGGACAGCAGATGCACAACCTGATGCACCACACCAGACCGGATGGCAGCCACTATCCGGCTGAGGAGTGTACGGCCCACCGGATGAGCGAAACCGGCGTGGTCAATGTGATTGAGAATGAACTGTTCTGGCGCAGGGATGGCAGCTCGTTCCCGGTCTCCTATAGTGTTCTGCCGATGCGGGATGGTCAGCAGGCGGTGGGGATGGTCTGCAGTTTTATGGACATTACGGAAAAACTGCAGATTGAGGAACAGTTGCGGCAGGCCCAGAAGATGGAGGCGGTGGGCCAGCTTTCCGGTGGTATCGCCCATGACTTCAACAACATTCTACAGATTGTCTCAAACAACACCCGCCTGGCCATGGAGCGATTTAACGCCGATGATCCGGTGTATACCAGCCTGCAGGAGATGATCACGGCGGTGGAGCGAGGATCAAACCTGACCCGCAGTATGCTGGCGTTCAGCCGCAAGCAGTTTATGCGGATGAAACCACTGGAACTGAACCGAATGCTGGCTGACGCGCTCATATTAGGCCGGAAACTGTTGCCCAAGACGGTACAGCTTGAGTTCATCCCTTGTCAGGAACCGCTGCATATTACGGCTGACAGCACCCTGCTGCAGCAGGTGCTGTTTAATCTGCTGACCAATGCCCGTGATGCCATGCCCAACGGCGGCACGATTACGATTGAAACCAGGCTGGTACTGATTCCAGATCCAGAGTTGTTACGGCTCCACAACTCATCACACCGTGGACCATTTGCCCGCATGATGGTGACTGATCAGGGCTCTGGTATTCCTGAAGAAATCAGGCAGAAGATCTTTGATCCGTTCTTTACCACCAAAGAGGTGGGGCAAGGCACCGGACTGGGGCTTTCCATGGCCTTTGGCACCCTGCAGCAGCATGGTGGTTTTGTCTCCATAGCCTCATCCTCAGACGAAGGCACGATCATTGCGGTTTGCCTGCCGATTCAGGAACCAGGAGTCTGACGCCAGCCAATACCCCCTGCATGATTCCCTCATACAGCAGCCAGCTTTCCCTCAGCACATTATATTAGTGTATTTTCAGCGTGTTATATGTTTACGCACGTAACTTTGCCAGGTTGGTGCATAGCAAAGCAATACTCTCCAACAGATTCCCCATCCCGCTCCACCCATGCTTTAGCACAGATTGAATCAAATAATATCAGCATATTACACAGATATTCAGTACATTTTCAGTTATTGGCACTGTCTATGCTTAGTATGAAGACAAGCAGGAACTGATGCAGCACAAGGAGGATGTCATGAAAGCAACCATCATCAAAATGATCATAGCATTAAGTGGAGCAGGTGCAGCAGCTGCCTTTGCTGCCACTACAGGGGCAGGAGCTGAAGATAACGGCTTGCTGATCTGGGGATTCATAGGATTTGGCGTCATGGTAATCATGCTGCAGGCAGTACCGGCCATGATTCTGTTTGCCTCCATGCTGAAAGGGCTGTTTGCCCATTCAGACAAAGAAGTAACCGCCAGCAAACACTGAAGGAGCCAGCCATGAGCCGTATTTTAATTGCTGAGGAGCACCCTGAATCCCGCAAGGTGATGGCAGATCTCTGCATGGAGGCAGGCTACAGTGTGACCGTCACCACCACCGCAGCCGGCGTGCTACAGGGAATCCTGAAGAAAACAGCGCAGGTGATTCTGTTGGGCAGCAGCTTTGATGAACTGGCAGCAACAGACCTGATCCCGCTCTTTAAAAAATGTTGCAGAAATCTGACCATCATCCTGGTTTCAAATGAGGTATCGCTGCCGGTGATACGCAAGATGCGCAATGAAGGAATTTTTTATCATCTGCTGCGGCCGGTACTGCCGGAAGACAGAGAAGAGCTGAAGCAGGTTATCAACTGTGCCTTACACCAACCAAAGCGTTGTTACTGCTAACGAACAAGGAGAACTGCCATGAAACCGACCGCAACCATCATCAACACCGTAACTCTGCTGTTTGCAAGTCTGACAACCGCCCTGGCCTCTTCCGGCCATGGAGATGTCGTCGATACCAGCCTGACCTATAACAGCGGTATCCTGGTCCTGGCCTTTGCCGGATTCCTGGCCTTGGTAGTGGTTGTCCAGACCATCCCGGCCTTGATCAGCCTGTACGGCATGATCAAGGGGGCGGCTGAAGCAGTTAAAAACAAGGAAGCCAGTTCAACTTCATCCAACAGGTAGTTAACCATAGGGAGGATACCACCATGTCAGCACTTTTCGATACCATAGGCCATGTTAAATCTGTCTATACCCTGGTTGATTTTTACCAGTACATCAAGACCGTTGAGTACCTGATCTGCGTTGCTTTCTTTGTCGGCTTTCCGATGTTCTACAAGTATATGATGAGCGGCAAGAGCAGCACACAGGAAACGGCACATTAATGCAAAACTGATAACGCTTTGTTGCACAGGGGTCTGACTCAGAAGGCCCCCTGTGCAACATTTTCCCAGCAGTCTACCTCGCAGGACAGATCAAAAGAAACCAATCCATGACCATAATTAAAACCGCTATACCCTACTATGGCTCGCTTACCTATGAAGGCAAAGGATTTGAGCGGATTTTTTTCTTGCTGGAATATGACGACAGAAACGGAAATACCAGTAATGTCAACATGGGTGTCTGGGATGCCAGCGAACAGCCTCTTTTGGCAGCATGGCTGATTTCTTTGAATGTTAAGCAGCTTGTCTGCACACATATGCCTGAGCAGGAAATTAAGGAATCAATGTTGAGATCAGGGATCTGCGTGGTCAGTGCAGCAGATGAATCCGCAAATCACATCCTCTCAACACTCTGCCTGATCTGATGCTGCAGCGGCAAGGACGACACTGCCAGCCCCCCACACAGACGTTGCAGTCAAAACACGAGGAGGCTTGGCAGATACCAGCCTCCTCGTGCTGTTCCTGCTTTACTGCAGCAAGGTACTTTGGCATACTGCACAGTATTAAAATATATTCACAAATCATTTAACGGAGGGGCAGTCCATGACATTACTTGAAGAGTTGCGTCAGGTTGCTGTTGAGCAGAATCAGGATGCCGAGCTGCCTGACAGCCTGCTTTCTGAAATCCTCACCCTTGCAGAATACCCCGGCGTGCTTGAGCATGAAGCTGATCTCAGAAAGCTGATCGGGCAGCTGCGCAACTTTGACCTGTATGCCGGAGCCGGTTGCTTCAGTGAGTCCTGTGGTATCAGGGAAATTACTGAAACGGTACAACAGATTCGCACCCAAGGGGAACCTGCGCCATGTTACTAACTATTCCCGGAACAGGGACCTTAGAGCTGCAACATCTGGTCTTGGACTACAACGGCACCATTGCTCGTGACGGGCAGTTACTGTCCAATCTTGATAAGACACTTACCGAGCTGGCTGAAAAAATTACCGTCCATGTACTTACCGCTGATACCGGCGGCACGGTCAGGCAGGAGCTTGAAGGACTGCCCTGCAGACTGCATATCATCACAAGCGACAACGAGGCAGAACAGAAAGAGGCCTACATACAGGCGTTGGGCGCTGACACGGTGGTTGCCATGGGCAATGGGGCCAATGACCGGCTGATGCTGAAGACAGCCCGCCTTGGTATTGCCGTGCTTGAAGGAGAAGGGACTGCAGCAAGCGCCATCCTGCATGCGGACCTTGTTGTCAGAAGCATGTACGATGCCCTGGGGCTGCTGATGGTGCCCCAGCGCATTGTTGCAACATTACGCTCATAAATAGCTGCCAAAGGAGGAATATTCATGCAACGTCACCTGCTGCTCATCTGCGTAGCGGCCATAATGCTCATCACCGCCTGTGCAGTGGCACTTGCCGCCTCCCCGTCTTCTTCAAGCGTCTTTCCGGTTGATCGGGATCTGTTCAAATTTTACCCTTCTCTTATGGTGTATGAGAAAACAAAAGCCAACTTCACTGAGCCAGAAACCTGCGCAGGCTGTCACCAGCAGCAGTATGAAGAATGGCATGGCTCACTGCATAGCCTGGCCTTTGTTGATCCGGTCTATCAGGGGGAAATGAACAAGGCGGTCAAGGCAGTGGGCAAAGAGATCGGACGCCACTGTTCCAGCTGCCATACACCGGCAGCGACCGTTACCGGCGAGGTAAGCGGCCCAGGTCTCAAGGGACTGTCTCCTGTTGCCAAGGCTGGAGTTTCCTGCGATGTCTGCCACTCAGTCAGCTCTCTGAATCACTGCAGGACCCCCAGTAAAGAGCCTGAAAACGGCTCACTGGTTCTGCGCCCTGGCGAGGATGGCAAGGACAGCCCGGTTCTGGTCAAGCGTGGCCCCCATAAGCCAGCTGAAGAATGTGGGGGCGGCTTCCATGAATGCAAACAGACTGACTTCCATGTCAAAGCAGATCTGTGCGCCTCCTGTCATCAGGTGTACCACTATGACAAGCACTATCCTCTGGAGGCAACCTACCTTGAGTGGAAACACAGCCCTTACGCCCAGAAAGACATCCATTGCCAAGACTGTCACATGGTCGACCATGACACGTTTGTTAAAACAGCCGACAGTATGACCAAGCCCCAGCGCAAGGAGTATCGTCACTACTTTAACGGGGCTAACTATCTGCTTTATTTCCTGTCTGCCGAGGCGGCTAAAAAGTCTGGTGACAAGCAGCAGTCTGTGCGTTTGATGAAACAGTACGAAATGGCGGTCAAGCGCCTTCAGAAGGCAGCAGAACTTGAAATAACTTCAGATTATCGTAACGGGCGACTGGCAGAGATAAAGGTACGAGTCAAGAATATCCGTGCCGGACACAATTTACCGACATCACTGACCAATGTCCGCCAGATGTGGCTTGAAGTCCGTGCAACCGATGAGAAAGGCAAGGTAGTCATAGCAAGCGGCAGTCTGAACAAAGACGGATCGCTGCCGTCAAATGTACGTAAATTCAATTCTGACGGCATGGGTAGTGACATGCACTTTGCTATAGATCCGTGGGTGGTCACAGCCTTTTCAAGTCACGAGACCATTCCGCCCAAAGGATTTAAAGATGCCTGGTTTGGCGTACAGGTACCCGCTGGAACCAAGCAGGTAACAATTGAGGTCAAGCTGCGCTATCGTCAGGCAGACCAACAGGTAGCTGAGAAGCTGCTTAAGGCAGTACCTGATGATATTAACCTGTCCCGTGATTATGGTGTCACACAGATACCGGTCTTGCCGGTAGTGGATATGATTTCCCTGAAAAAGGTCGTTGCTGTCCGGCAGTAAAATCTGCCAGCGGCCTTCGCTGTCAAGCCTCTCCCTGTTTTCCGGGGGAGGCTTTTTCATATTCAGAAGCCTGTTTGAGCCATCACCTGTTTCATACACCCCACCCTTCGTATAAAAAATTCATACACTTTAATATTATGCAATAGCAACAGGTATTTAAATCAACAACAGAGACAAGCAACTGCCCTACACCTACCTTGATGTATCAATGGTGTATACAGTATACACAAATCAAAACCGCGTTTTGCACATCCTATACCCCAATAATTACCTATGTATATCAGCATGTTGAAAACCAACTTCCCGTTCGATCCAATACTGGCACGATGCGTGCTCTATTGTAAGTGTATTTTAATAATTCTCAAGATCCACTCGGGGGAGATCATGAAAGCAGCAGCAAAAACACTGGTCCCTATGCTCACCGGTAGCGCAACCGCCTCATTCGCCGCAACAACTGGTTTAGAGCAGGGTGGCAATGGCATGATGCTGGTCTGGTTCTTCATCGGTTTTGGTGTGATGTTGGTCCTGTTCCAGGCAGCACCGGCCATCGTGATGTTTGCATCAATGATGAAAGGGCTGTTTTCCAGCAACCAGGCTGAGGCCACCTTCTCCCCCTTTAAGGGAAAAGGCGAGAAGTAGCTTTTCCCTAAAGGACAGAGGTAACCGCTATGCAAGGTGTTCTGATAGCAGATGAAAACGTTGAATCCCGTAAGGTGCTGGCCGACCTCTGCATTGAGGCCGGCTATAACGTGATGGTAACCACCTCGGCCGCCAATGTACTGCACGGAATTTTAAAAAAATCAGCCCAGGTGGTGCTGTTAAGCAGTGAATTTGACGAACTTGCAGCAGCAGAACTGATCCCGCTGCTGAAGAAGTGCAGCCGTGATCTGACCATCATACTGGTTTCGGACGAGACCTCACTACCGGTTATCCGCAAGATGCGCAAGGAAGGGATCTTTTACCACTCCCTGAAGCCGATTGATCCGGCAGATCGTGAAGAGCTGCGCCAGGCCGTGGCCTGCGCCTTTGAGAATATGAAAAACTCATAACGCCGGGCATCAAGAATAGCAAATACAGCCGGTCATTGGTCGGCACAGATAAAAGGAGGAAGGATCATGACGGAGTTATTCAGTGCAATTGGACATGTCAAGTCGGTTTACACGCTGGTGGATTTTTACCAGTACATCAAAACGGTTGAATACCTGATCTGCGTCGCATTCTTTGTCGGCTTTCCGATGTTCTACCGCTACATGATGAGTGGCAAGAACAGTACCCAGGAAGCAGCCCATTAGGAGCATCCGTTTCTGCACTAACTACCGGTATCTGCAGCAAATAGATACCGGCCATCTTTTACAAGGAGAGGGCTATGCATGCAGTAAAACAAAAGATGATCCTGGGAATAACAGGCATCCTGATGATGCTGGTGTCCAACGTCTGCTTTGGCGCCGGTATCCCGGACAAGGTCAGCATCGGTTCAATTCAGAAGTACTACGCACCGGTCAGTTTTAACCATGCAGCACACATCAACAGGCTGAAAGACTGCGGCCTCTGTCACCACCACACCACCGGTGCCCAGGTAACCGATCCTAACTGTGCCCGCTGTCACAAAAACAGTGGCGCCCAACCGGTGGTCAGCTGCAAGGGCTGCCACGTTGCAGATCCATTTACCCCTGAAGCACTCAAACAGCAGCGCGATCAGCAACCACCGGTTTACCATCGCGACAAGCCGGGCCTCAAGGCCGCCTACCATATCAGCTGCCTGGGTTGCCACCAGAAGATGAACGGCCCCACCGGCTGTCAGGACTGCCACAAACGCAATGACGGCGGAGATGCCATCTTCAAGTCCGGCAAACATGCCCCCAAGGCGCCTGCCAAACCAAAGACAGCACACCACTGAACCGATATCCACGGGAAGGAGAACGTGTACCATGATTGAACGTCGAGATTTTCTGAAAGGGTGCCTGGCCTGCGGTGTGACCGCTGCGACCGTAAGCGTTGCCAGTGGCAAGGCGATGGCTGCCGGTTCATTTGAAGGATACCCGGATGCTATGGGGGTGCTGGTTGACCTGACCCGTTGTGTAGGCTGCCGTAGTTGTGAGGCTGCCTGCAATGCTGAACAGAAACTGCCGGAGCCGGATCTGCCATTTGATGACATGTCAGTATTCAAGGATAAGCGTCGTACAACAGAAAAGGCCTATACCATTGTCAACGAGTACAAAGTTGCCGACAAGGATACCCTGTACCGCAAGATTCAGTGTAACCACTGCACTGAGCCGGCCTGCCTCAGCTCCTGCTTTGTCAACGCCTACACCAAGACCAAGGAAGGCGCGGTTATCTACAACGCCAAGGTCTGCGTCGGCTGCCGTAACTGTATGATCGCCTGCCCCTTCAATATCCCGGCTTACAGCTACTCAAGCCCGCTGAACCCATTGGTTAAAAAATGCATCTTCTGTTACGACACCCGCCTGAAAGACGGCAAGCCTCCCGCATGTGTAGAAATCTGTCCTCAGCAGGTGATGACCTTTGGCCGCAGGGCAGACCTGATCAAGCTGGGTCATGACCGGATTCAGGCCAACCCCGGCAAATATGTGGACAAGTTATATGGTGAAAAGGCCGTTGGCGGCACCAGTTGGATGTACCTGAGCAGTGTTGATTTCGACAAGGTCGGTATGGACGGCCATATCCAGAATGAGCCGATCATCTCCAACGTCAAAGACTTCCTGGGATTCGTACCGATGGTACTTTCCATCTGGCCGGCCCTGTTCACCGGCGTACATCTGCTGGCGACCAAGAACAAGGATGGCCACCATGACCATGAGGAGGGAGATCACCAATGAAACAGTTTCTGACACGCAATCCCAACACGCAGATCATCAGCAGTCTGCGTAAGGATGATGATAAGGGTCGTCCCTGGACCCTGATGGAAAAGATCTTCCTCGGCCTGACCCCGCAGCAGTATCTGTCACAGGCCATGAGTAACCCGCTGAACTGGATCTTTGCCGTGATCTTCCTGATCGGCTTCCCGGTGCTGATCGGCCGCTATATCTTCGGCCTTTCCTGGGCCGTGGGTGACCCCTACGACAACGCCTGGGGTCTGTTTCTGGCCTTTGGTCTGTTCGGCATGGTGCCGCTTTCATCATCAGGTTTCCAGCTGGGCTCTGCGGTTGAGGTGTTTGGGCGGCATGACTTTGAGCCGATTGAGCGCCTGGGCATCCTGAACGGTATTCTGGGTTACTTCTTTGCAGTCATGTTCCTGATGGTTGACCTTGGCCAACCCTGGCGTTTGCCCTACCCGATGGTGGTTTCCTGGGGGCCTGAGGCGGTGCTGTTCCTGGTGGCCTGGCACGTTGCCACCTACCTGTCGGTACAGGCTGCTGAAACCTCAACCGCCTTCTTTGAATGGATGGGCTGGCCAGCCGGCAAAACCTTTGTGAAGAAGATGGCATTGGGCTTGGCAGTAGCCGGTATTATCCTTTCAACCCTGCACCAGGGCGCTCTGGGCGCACTCTCCACCTATGCACCGGGCAAAGTACATCCGCTCTGGTATTCATCCTCTTTCCAGTGGCTCTACTTCTTTGTATCGTCGCTGCCCGGCGGCCTCTGCATGGTAATCGTAGTCAGTACCATCGCCGTCAAGACCATGCAATGGCGCTGCGATGACACCTTCAAGAACAGCCTGAGCAAACTGCAGATCGCCCTGGCCAAAGGTGCCTCCATGGGCCTGATCACCTACCTGACCATCCGTTTGATCGGTATTGCCCATGACAACAAGTGGGCCTATCTGGGAACCGGCTGGGGTGCCTGGTGGATGTTTGAAATCGGATTTGGCGTAATTCTCTCCCTGATTCTGTTAACCGCAGGCATCAGAAACAACAGTGTCGCGCTGGTACGGCTGGGCGCCTGGACAACCATTATCGGTGTTGTGCTGAACCGCCTGAATGTCTACATGTTTACCTTTAACTGGCAGCAGGGCCATGTCCATATCCCGCCAATCCGCGAGATCATCATCACCGTCACGGTCTACTCGGTCTACATCGTCACCTACCGTGCAATTCTGTACCGCTGGCCGATCCTGTTCAAATGGAAGACCCGCTACAGCGACTATGCAGTACTTGAACCACAGCCAGCCGCCATTGCAGAGGCCGAAGCGGCAAGCAGCAAGTAATATAACCGACCATCCTTCCGCCTGACACACCACAGGCGGAAGGATTCAGGAGATCGTTATGAAACGCGCCCTAACACTTGCACTGGCAGGACTGGTCGGTCTGATCGCCTCCCAGGCCGGTGCGATAGAGTTGAAAGATATCAGTTACGACACCAAAGAGGCAGGCAAGGTTGTCTTCAGCCATGCCAAACACCTTGCAAAAAAATCCGCCCGTGGCAATGCCGCTTTTAGCTGTGCCACCTGTCACACCGGCAATAAGAGCAAGAAGCATTACACCATGGCTGATATGTACAAGGGGCAATCCTGCGGTGCCTGCCACAACGGCAAGCAGGCCTTTGACGCCCATGAGTGCAGCAAATGCCATCAGGTGAAAGAGATTGTCTATCAGGTCAAAGAAACCGGGCCTACCCATTTCAGCCACACCAAGCACCTGACCAAGGTCAAAGATTGTGCCACCTGCCACACCAAGTTGTACAAGACCGGTAAAAACCCCACGGTCAGCATGGCCGAGATGGAAAAAGGCAAATCCTGCGGTTTCTGCCACAACAACAAAAAGGCCTTTGGTGTCGACAAATGCAGTAAATGCCACAAGAGCCCGGAGCTGACCTACAAAACAGCACCAGTGCCCAAGGCAACCTTCAGCCACGCCTTCCATACATCGGCTTACAGTTGCAAAGACTGCCACACCACCATTGTCAAGCCGGACATGAAGAAAAACAAACGGGTCAGTATGGCTGATATGGAAAAAGGACAATCATGTGGAGCATGTCATGATGGCAAGATTGCCTTCTCGATCAAGGGCGACTGCGCCAAGTGCCACACCGGGTTCAAACTGCCTGCAAAAATGACCTTTAAAAATATAAAGGGCACGGTCATCGGCCACTTCAGCCATGAGTTCCACACCGCTGCCTTCCAGTGCAATGACTGTCACACCAAATTGTACCCCTACGGCAATGGTAAACGTACCACCATGCAACAGATTGAAAAAGGCGCATCATGCGGCGCCTGCCATGACGGGAAGTCAGCCTTCTCGGTCAAAGGCGACTGCCTGAAGTGCCATAAGAGCTCCTGAAATGTTATGGCCGGCAGAGGGAGGCGCACCCCTCTGTCGGCCCTTTTTCAACTTACTGATGTAACTCATGGCGCTATCTACGGAGGTGCCCAATGCTACAGAGTATCGCTACCAGAACCATCGTTCCGGTTGGTCTTGCCGTTACCGGCTTTGTGGCCATCTGTTGCTTAAGTCTCTACTCAATCATGAAGCAGGATATGATTGACGACGCAGCACAAGGGGGGCGAAATATCGCCAACACCGTTGTGCTTTCTACCCGCTACGCCATGCTGCACAACGACCGCCAACACCTGGGCAGTATCATTGCCAACATCGGCCAGCACCAAGGAGTTGAACATCTGCGGGTCTTCAATCATGACGGTTTTATCACCTTCTCACGCAACCAGACTGAAATAGGCCAGCAGGTCAACAAGAAGGTTGAAGGCTGCAGCGGTTGCCACAGCGGGGAAAAACCGGCTGAACAGCTGGCTGCGGTAAAACAGACCAGACGATTTACAAACGAGCGTGGCGTTGAAGTATTAGCCATGACCCAACCGATCTACAATGAACCTTCTTGTTCAACCACCTCGTGCCACTACCACGCTCCTTCACAAAAAGTCCTCGGGATGCTCGATATCGGGCTTGATCAGGGACCACTTCAAAATTCACTCGCCCTGATGCGCTACCGTATGATAGTGTTTACACTTATGACGCTGGTTCTCACGGTGGGGGGAGTTGCTGCCCTGCTGAACCGTTCATTCTTTGTTCCACTGAAAAAACTGCTCGCTGTTACCAGCGACGAAAAACCATGTGACTTTGAACAACAGCTGGAATCAGGATATGGTGAACTGTCCATTCTGGCCCGTAATTATCAACGGATTGTGGCACGTCTGAATGACACCCGTGAAGCACTTGCACGCTGCCGTAATTGCAGCAAAGAAAAGGATGATACCGACAACAACGGCTAGCGGCCCGAAAGCTGGTTGGGATTCAGGCAGCGGTATCATACGGTAACCGGAGAAGGTCTCGTCCCATGTCCAATCAGGAATCCGGCAGTGCGCTGTCTCAGGAAACGCAGCGCGCCGCCCTGCTGGAATCAATTCGCCGATTACGTACCCGCTCCCACCAGGGGTTGTGGGCCATAGCTGCTTTTGCCTGCACCAGTATTCCGGCCATGCTCAGCGACCAGATCTTCCCCCCCCTTACCCCTGCAGCAAAAAAGATGCTGGGTACCCCGCCTTCAAGCAACATGATCAGCGCCTTGCTGGTGGTCTATGCCTTTTCTGCCATCCTGCTGGTGCTGGGCAGGATCACCAACGGCTCCCCCAAGATGGTTTCATTCAGCCATATCGGCTACCTGATCTGTTTTTATGCCTTCTACTTTTTTTCAGGGGTGCTGCCGGAGAACTTCTGGGCCGTGCTGGCCACCGGCATGACGATCTTAAGCCTTGAAAGCTACCATATCTGGTCGTTAAGCATGGCTCAGATCAGGGAAGAAGAAGAGGCGCTGGTGACACTTGAAAGCAGGATGGGACAAAACAGCAAATAAGGATGGCACCACTAACGGGTAAACCAGCCTCATCTCTTTAGGGAAAGCAACCAACCAGAGTGGTTACAGATCTTTTTTGGGCAGCAACTCCACTTCATTTCCTTCTGTAGCACTTTTGAAATTTTTGATGCTCTTACCCATGGCAGCACCGATCTCCGGCAGCTTTCCTGCTCCAAAAACCACCACCACAATCCCCAGTATTACCACCAGTTCAGGCATTCCAAATCCAAACATATTTGATCTCCTCTATGAAGCGTTTATATGGTTTTGACAGTGCAGGCACCGTCGCAGGTACAGCAGCGACATGCCGTTCATATGAAAGTAATGACCGCAGCGCGGACAGCGCGCAAGAGCGGAATACAAGGCAGTAATAAACAGGACCACCACCCAGATACCAAAGGTGATGGCCATGCTACGGAACGTGGGAGAGATCTTGTTGGATACCCACATCAATGGCATATACAGGATGATGGTGGCAAAGAAGTATTTTCTACGCCTGCGGATCAGGTCCATTGCCTGCCTGAAGGCAACAGGATCAGACTGATTGGGCAATGAGCAAACAATAGTCTCATCTGCAGGCTGATCATCAGAGACAGCGGGGCGAGCCAAAGACCCGCCACCATCTCCATGCGTATCAGTCCCGTGCATTGGCCCGTACAGCCTGCTGCTGTCTGCTCTCTTCCGCAGTCTTTTTGATCATGTTGTAGAGACTGATGACCGCCGGAATGGTCTGCACAACAACCACCAGGGCCAGAAATCCGGCAAAGGCCAGGACCAGGATACCGCTGTTATAGGTCAGGCTGGTATCAACATGGTTGGCGTGATCTGCAGAAGCAAAGGCGCTACTCATGCCAAGGACAGACAGTGCAGTGGTGGTAAGAATGGTACGAACAAATTTCATGGCTTCATTCTCCTTGATGACAAGTAGTTTTGTATGTTTCAGCTTATTTGTGACCTGTAACGGTGGCTGTGGTGCTGGTTTCAGACGGACTAAAGATGGCCTTGACCATTGAATAGAGCAGTACAAAGGCTGGAACGGCCTGTACCATCAGTACCAGTACCCCAAAGCCGATAAAGAACCAGATCAGTGGTCCACCACCATCTTGTAGTGCGCCATCTGAAGCAAAAGCTGAGGTAGCGCTGCCGCCGAGCATCGGAATCAAAAGGTTGGCAATTTTCGTTTTCATGGCATCCTCCCAGGGTGCTGCGTATGATCGATACACGATGTTCTGTATAAAGCACAGAGAATGCCAAACCGGCAAATACGGAAAATAAAAATTTAACTATCTATAATTATTGTTTTTAATTTTACTTTCGATGACTATTTGAAAACATACAGGTGGCTTTGATGTATGTTTTATCTATGCAGCAGCCAGGTGGAGTAGCCCGTAAAACCAAACGCAACACACTTGAATCATTGCCATTACAAATTATATGCGTTCATGCATGGCTGTATACAACAACCATGCACCGTAGACAGAGCAGAAGCTAAGACAACATCAGGCTGGACAAAAGTTCTGCCCAGCCTGATGGCTAAAACTTGCAGCTTGTTATGATAAAAAATCAGAACGCCATCTCCGGTTTCCACTCTTTCCAAACATTCCCGGCTAGATCCGGTCCCGGCTTGAGGGTCGGCTTGCCCGGCGTCCAGCCTGCCGGCATCACTTCACCGGTTGCACGGACATGCTGGAATGCCTTGATCTGGCGGATCAGCTCGTTGACGCTGCGGCCAACTTCTGGAGTAAGCACTTCCATGGCTCTGATGTTGAAATCAGGATCAATAATGAATCTACCGCGTATATCCACACCGGCGGCCGGTTCAAAGACACCATAGGCCTGACCGATCAGACCACTGGCATCGGCTATCATCGGGAACGGTACCCCACCGGGTACCATCTTGGAGAGTTCTTCCGCCTGCCAGATCTTATGGACAAAGCGGCTGTCAGTACTTGCTGCAAAGCTTTCTACACCCAGTTCTTTCAATTCTGCATGCTTGACGGCGACCGCCGTCAGTTCAGTCGGTCAGACAAAGGTAAAATCGCCTGGATAGAAGCACAGGACGATCCACTTTCCTTTATAGTCAGAGAGTTTCATCGTTTGGAAGCCACCGTTATAATAAACGTTAGCCTCAAAATCAGGGGCTTGATGCCCCACACGGGCAACTGTCATGGTTTGCTCCTCCTTTGCTAGTTGTGCTGTAGTTGGTGGTGGCGATGCTGCTGCCAGTGGACCTGCTGCCGGTTTGACGCAACCCTGTCCGGTTTCCATAGTTAATCTCCTTTCCTTGAGAATGGTGCTACAAACAAAGCCTAACATATTTCAATCTTGCCTCAAGTCATTCACTATTCTTTTCACCAGTACAGGCGGGCAGGCTGATACGGAAGGTAGTCCCAACGCCAATGACACTTTCAGCAGTAATAGTACCGCCGTGGGCCTGAATAATGCCGTAGGAGACCGACAGACCCAGGCCGGTACCGCCGGTACCTTTCGTGGTAAAGAACGGGTCAAACAGCTTGCCCAGCTGTTCCTCCGGCACACCGCAGCCGGAGTCGGAGATCCTGACCATGACCCCGCCTTCCGGTTCCACCGCTCTGGTGGTTATGATCTTCAGCTCCCCACGCTTCAGATCCTGCATGGCCTGTCCGGCATTGATAAAGATATTGATAAAGACCTGCTTGAGCTGGTTCTGATCAGCCATGATCTGCGGTAGGTCGTTATCCAGTTGCCGCAGGATGGCCACATTCTGGAAGACCGATTGACACTCAACCAGCCGCAAAGAATCAAGGACCACCTGATTAATCTCACAGACCGTCATTTTGGGTTGATAGTCCCGAGCAAACTCAAGCAGCCCCTTGACGATCCCGGCACAACGCTGCGCCTCGCTGCTGATGGTCTCAAGATCGCCTTTTAACGCCGGATCAAGCCGTTTATCCTTGGCTGCCAGCGAACTGAAGATCAGGATACCGGACAGCGGGTTGTTGATCTCATGGGCAATACCGGCCACCAGTTCACCCAGAGAAGCCAGTTTCTCTGTGTGTACCAGCTGCATCTGCATTCGCTGCAGCTGTTCAGAACGATCACGCACCTTCTCTTCAAGGGTGCGCCCCCACTCTTCCAGATCATTACGGGCCTGGCGAAGGTTATTGGTCATCAGCTGGAAGGCACGCATCAACTCCCCCAGTTCATCATTAGAGGTGGGGGTCATTTCACAGTCCAGCTGTCCCTGGGCCAGCCTGGCAGTATGTCGCAGCAGTTCATTGACCGGACGGTTGACCAGATGCAGGGTAAAAAAGGTCAGCGATGCACCCAAAAGGATGATCAGCAGCACGGTCAGGAGGATGATCCGGTTGCGGTAGGAGGCCAGATCTGCCTTGAGGACATCCAGAGAGACAATGATATCAACCACCCCCAGCACCTTGGTGGAAGCGGCATGGGCATGGCAGGCAGCTGTGGAACAGCTTTGTTCGTTCTGCACCGCCTTGGCCAGACCCATGACCTGCTTGCCGTTGGGCAGGGTAAAGAACCGGCTGCGTTCAAGCAGCGGCGGTCGGGTCAGGGGCTGTCCCGGCTTGTGGCAAAGGCTGCATTGGGCTGCTTTCTGATCCAGCAATTGCCCGATTTCATCACCGGCGGTTGAGTGAACAATCACCCCGTCTCGGTTAATCATCCTGATCCGCTCAACCCCTGGTCGATTGGCCACCTCGTTGATCATCTGGTAGACAATGCTGCGGTTATCCACCAGCATCTGATGGCGGGTCATCCTGATGATGGTGGATGCCAGGTTATCAAGATCACGGATGGTATTATTGACCAGCAGTTTTTGCAGGTTATTGATATTGACCCAGGCAAACAGGGTCATGAATAGCACCACCACGGTACCGGTCAGGATGGTCAGTTTCTGAATCAGCGAAAATCGACGGGGCAGTAATCGTCTCAATAGTTGATCAGGCCTCAACATAATCCCTGGCCGATATGCCAAGCTTCTTCATCATGGCCTGAAAATTGGGGCGCAACATGCCGGTTTCTTCAGCTGCGCGGGTGATATTGCCACGGTTACGCTGCAGGGCATTCACCACAAAGGCCTTTTCAATATCTTCCACCGCCTGTTCCCGCAGGTGGCGTTTGGTCTCTTTCAGCTCTTCAACACTCAGCGGCACAGCCGTATAATCCAGCAGTACGGTCGGGCTTGCGGCATGGTTCAGCTCCAGATCATCCGGAGTTATCAGGCTGTCTTCAGCCAACACCACGGCCCGCTCAATGATATTTTCAAGCTCACGGACATTGCCTGGGAAGCTGTAACTCTGCAGCACCTGCATCGCCCCGGCAGTCACACCCTTGATATCCTTGCCCACTTCTTCGGCCACCGTGCGTACGGTATGCCCCACCAGCAGCGGTATGTCACCGGTACGCTCCCGCAAAGGCGGCAGATCCATCGGAATGATATTCAGCCGGAAGAACAGGTCTTCCCGAAAGGTGCCTTCAGCCACCATATCCCGCAAACTGCGGTTGGTGGCGGCCACCAGCCTGATATTGATCGGGGTCGGCTGTGTGCCACCGATCGGCGTCACCTCCCGTTCCTGCAGCACCCGCAGCAGTTTGGCCTGGGTGGTCAGACTCAGGTTGGAGACCTCATCCAGAAACAGGGTGCCCCCTTCTGCCACCTTGAACAGGCCGGTCTTGGTATGCATCGCCCCGGTAAAGGAGCCTTTGACATGACCAAACAGTTCTGACTCAAGCAGGCTTTCCACCAGCGAGGTGCAGTCCACCGCCACAAAGGGATGATCCCGCCGTTGACTGTGCTTATGAATAGCGCGGGCCACCAGCTCCTTACCGGTGCCGGACTCACCGGTAATCAGCACCGTGCTGTCAGTGGGGGCAACCTGCATGATCCGGCGATAGACCTTGACCATCTCGTGGCTCTTCCCCACAAAACGGTCAAACCCTTCACCATCCCGCAACTCTTTGAGCAGGTACAGATCGCCAAGATCAACAACCCGCTGTTCAAGGGCCAGCCTGATGGTACTCAGCATCTCTTCCGGGGTAAACGGCTTGGCAATGTAATCAACCGCCCCCAGCTTCATCACCTCTACCGCACTGTCCACCGATGAGTAGCCGGTAATAAAAATTACCGGCAGATCCGGCTGGATCTCCTTGATCGCCTTCAGGACTTCCATGCCGCTGATACCGGGCATCTTCAGGTCCGTAACCACCAGATCGAACGGTTCCTGCTTGATCCGCTCCAGGGCAGCATGACCATTGGCAAAGGTCTCCACCTGGAACGATTCTGATTCCAGAATTCTGCGAACCCCTTCGCGAATGGCAGGCTCATCGTCAATTACCAGCAGTTTTTTTACCGCATCCATGGGTGGCCCCTGTTCAGTAGTGGTTAATGATCACAGCAGTTGGTCCCAAGAGAGAGGGAACCGGTCATAAACTTCTGCACCAGTAGTTCAGGCTCAACTGCAGGGGCACCAACATAGACCGTAATACCATTTTGCAGAAACAGGTCCTGAGCACGTTGCCCCATCCCCCCTGCAATAATCATCTCAACCCCCTGTTCAGCCAGCCAATGGGGCAAAAGACCTGGCTCATGGGGAGGAGCCGCCACATCTTGACGGCCGGACAAATGGCGTTGGTGCAGCTCGATATCAAGCAGTGCAAATGTTTCACAATGGCCGAAATGGGCTGCGAGTCTTCCCGCTGCAACCGGTATTGCGACTCTCATGCTATCTCCCCCTTTGATGTACGTGCCTGCTTTGGCACTTGGTCTTCAAATTCCTGTTCAAACTCCTGTAGGGCCAGCCAGCAGTCATCAAGCACTCTTCTCAGCTCTACCGCATTTTCTGCACGTTTCTCCGGCAACACCCCGCGAAACGGATAACAACGTTCCTGCCAGCTGCCACCGCTTAGCCGTTGCTGGTTCTGCGGCAACTGCACCCATAAAACAGGACTCATAAAGGTTTTCATATCAATCCCTCACTATATCCCGCCCATACAGAGATACTTTATTTCACAGAACTCCTCGATGCCGTATCTGGAGCCTTCGCGGCCGATGCCTGACTCTTTGACGCCGCCAAAGGGGGCGATTTCGGTAGAAACCAGGCCGG
>Ga0228535_1000575_pt1 | contig 95598 bp, 77 predicted proteins | sample SJ1metagenome_FD_168457 | JGI IMG/M metagenome (GOLD analysis project Ga0228535, IMG submission 168457) | Enriched culture of PCE-dechlorinating microbial communities from Ithaca, New York, USA - SJ1 | ecosystem: Engineered > Modeled > Simulated communities (microbial... > Unclassified | place...
CGGGGCCAGCGGCGCCCGGATCGCCATGACGATGATGTACGAGCTCAGGCGGCGCGGCGGCGGTCTCGGCGTGGCGGCCATCTGCGGCGGCCTGTCCCAGGGAGAGGCCCTGCTGCTCAAGGTGTAACCGGAGACATCCATGAGGGAGGAAAACCATGTCTGAATGGTTGAAGGAAGTGGAGCCCCTGACGCTGAAGGGGCAGATCTCGGTGCCGTATTCCTGGTGGACCGGGGAGACGGCGGGTCGGTTTCTCAAGACGCTCCGGGACGAGCGGAAGATCCTGGGGACGCGGTGCGGGTCCTGCGGCAAGGTGTACGTTCCGGCGCGGAAGAGTTGCAGCCGCTGCTTTGTGGACATGGACGAGTGGGTGGAGGTCGGCGACGAGGGGGTGATCGAGGCCTTCACGGTCGTCCGGTACGGCCACCCGGTGCAGCCGGTGACGGCTCCGTTTGCCTATGCATTGATCAAGCTGGACGGGGCGGACGTGGGATTTCTTCACTTGGTCAAGAAGGACCTGGACAAGATCGGGATCGGGAAACGGGTCAAGGCGGTCTTCAAGGCGGAGCGGACGGCCCACATCCTGGACATCGACTCCTTCGAACTGGTGTAGGACATCGCAGGATCAGCCCGGCTGAGGCGTTTCCCTCACCCCCGATGCAGCGGCCTGTGCGGGCGGCACAGGCCGGACGGCTCGGGATCCGGTGGCCTGCAGCCGGGCGTTTCGCGGGATCGGAAACGGGGTGTCACCCCGCAGGGCCAAACCCCTGGAAAGGAAGAACGGCACATGGAGAAAACGGCAATCGTAGGTGTCGCGCAGACAAAGTACGAGCGGAGGAAGAAGGACCGGATCTTCGCGGACATGGTATTCGACGTGACGCGGGAGGCGCTGGAGGATGCGGGTCTGACGATCGACGACATCGACAGCGTGGTGACGGTTTCGAACGATTTTTACGACGGCCGGACGATCTCGGGGATGGCTGTCGGGGACGCCTCGGGCGGGCAGGACAAGAACATCTCGACGGTGTCGGGGGACGGGACGTTCGGGGCTTTTTACGGGTTGATGCGGGTGTTGTCGGGGTACAAGGCGACGATCGTGGTGGCGCACTACAAGGGGAGCGAGGGGAGCGTACCGGTCACGACGAACGGGATGTTCGACCCGATCTTCCAGCGCCACCTGGGGATCGACGCGATCTCGTCGGCGGCGCTGCAGGCGAGCGCGTACATGAGCCGGTACGGGATCACCGAGGAGGAGCTCGCGGCGGTGTCGGTGAAGAACCACGGGAACGCGCGGAACAATCCGTTTGCGCAGCTGCCGCTTTCGATCACGGTGGAGGACGTGCTGCGGTCGCGGAAAATCGCGGATCCGCTGAAGCTGTTGGACTGCTGCCCGGTGAGCGACGGGGCGGCGGCGGTCATCATCGCGAACGAGACGGTGGCGGCGAAGGCAAAGGCGAAGCCGGTGTGGATCAAGGGCGTGGCGCACTGCTGCGAGGACTACCTTCTGGGGGACCGGGACCTGGCGGACCCGGTGGCGCTGAAGGAGGCGGCGAAGCGGGCGTACGCCATGGCGGGGATCGCGAATCCGCTGGAGGAAATCGACGTGGCGGAGGTCCTGGAGCCGTTCAGCTACATGGAGCCGTTGTGGCTGGAGGGTCTCGGGATCTGCGGGGCCGGGGCCGGCGCGAAGCTGGCGGTCCGGGGCGTGACGGCGATGGGCGGGAAGCTGCCGGTGAATCCGTCGGGTGGCGCGCTGTCGGCGAACCCGATCCTGGTGGCGGGCCTGGCCCGCCTGATCGAGGCGTCGCTGCAGGTGCGGGGCGAGGCGGGAGCGCGGCAGGTACCGGGCGCGGAGACGGCGCTGGCGCAGGGGTATCACGGTCCCTGCGGGCAGAGCCAGTGCGTGTGGATCGTCAGCGGGAAGCAGTGAGGTGAGCCATGGGAAGAAGAGTAGCGATCGTAGGAACGGGACAGACCTATCACAAGAGCCACCGTCCGGACGTGACGTCGAAGGAGATGATCAAGGAGGCGGTGGACGCGGCGCTTCTGGATGCGGGGATCACGATCCGGGAGATTGACGCCATCGTGATCGGGAACATGGATCACTTCGAGTCGATCAACGCGGTGGACACATACAGCGTGGAGGGCTCCGGGGCGTATATGAAGCCGGTCATGAAGGTTTCGACGGGCGGGACGACGGGCGCGACGGTGGCGATTGCGGCGTATTACCACGTGGCGTCGGGTCTGTTCGACCGGGTGCTGGCGATCGGGTTCGAGAAGAACTCGGAGAGCGACACGACGGGTGCGATCATCACGTGTTCGGACGCGATCTGGGACCGGTTTTCGTATTCCGGTGCGATCCCGAGCCTGGCGACGGAGGCGACGGCGTACATGGAGCAGTACGGGGCTCGGCAGGAGGACGCAGCGCTGATCGGGGAGCGGGACCGGAACCACGCGATGAACAATCCGTACGCGCACCTGCGTCGGCCGCTGACGGTGTCGGACATCATGGCGTCGCCGATGCTGGCGTACCCGATCAAGCTGGGGGACATCTGCCCTCGGAGCGACGGGGCGTGCGCCTGCGTGCTGGCGGCGGACGGGGTGGCCGGGAAGATGACGAAGACGCCGGCGTGGTTCAAGGCGGCGGCGGTTCGTCACACGTACACGTGGTTCGGGGACTCGACGGACTACACGAAGGGGCTGGTGTCGATGCAGCGGGCGGCGCAGGACGCGTATAGCCAGGCGGGGATCACCAATCCGGTGGAGGAGCTCGACGTGGCGGAGCTGTACCTTCCCTACACGTGGGCGGGGCTGAAGTGGATCGAGGACATCGGGTTCTGCGGCCGCGGGGAGGCCCCGAAGTTTGTGGGGGAGGGGAACACGCACATGGGCGGGAAGCTGCCGGTCAACCCCTCGGGGGGCGTGATCTCGACGAACTGCATTGGGGCGACGGCGATGCTGCGTGTGGCGGAGGCGGCGATCCAGGTGATGGGCAAGGGCGGCCAGCGTCAGGTTCCGGATGTCCGGAACGCGCTGGCGACGGGCTTCGGGGGCTGCTTCTGGTCGGACGTGGTCATCCTGAGCTCGGAGAAGCCATAAGCATATAGAGGGAGGAGCCATGTCAACGGAAAACAAGGCGAGCGAGCCGCTCCAGGTGATGTTTACCCACGCGATGCCGTACGAGTGGTCGATCGGGCTGTACGGGAGCGTATTTTTCCATGAGATCAGGAAGAACCGGCGGTTCACGGGGATCAGGTGCCCCGGCTGCGGGCTGGTGTACGTGCCGCCGCGGCGGGTTTGCGGACCGTGCTTCCGGGAGCTGACGGAGCTGGTTCCGCTGTCGGACACGGGGGTGATCACGGCCTTTTCGGTGGTGAACTACCCGTTCATCGACCCGAACACGGGGAAGCAGCGCCCCATCCCGTACACCTACGGGTACATCCAGCTGGACGGGGCGGACAACATCTTTTCACACCTGATCAACGAGACGGACCTGGAGAAGATCAAGGTGGGCATGAAGGTCCGGGCGGTCTTCAAGGACCCCGCGGAGATGCAGGGAAACACCCAGGACATCAAGTACTTCGAAATCATCCGGTAAAATCAAACGATGGGAGGTCAGCAGATGTACCAGGAGTATTTCAGCGAGGATCACAGGATTTTCAGGGACAGCGTCCGCAAGTTCGTGGAGAAGGAGATCAAGCCCCATGTGGAGGAGTGGGAGGAAAAGGAAGAGTTTCCCCTGGAACTGTACAAAAAAACCGCCGATGCGGGCTTCCTGGGACTGGAATATCCCGAGGAGTACGGCGGGATCCCCTGCGACAAGTTCATGGTGGTCGCCTTCATTGAGGAGTTCATCCGCCACAGCGGCGCCTCAGGGTTGTATTGCGGTCTCTACAGCCACACCATCGCCATGCCGCCGGTCCGAAGCCTGGGCACGGAGGAGATGAGGAAGCAGGTTCTGGCTCCCGTTCTGAGGGGGGAGAAGGTGGCCTCCCTGGGGATCACCGAGCCCAACGCCGGGTCGGATGTGGCGAGCCTCCGGACCCGGGCCGTCCGGGACGGGGATTCCTTCATTGTCAATGGGGCAAAGACCTTCATTACCAGCGGCTGCCGGGCGAATTTCGTCACCACGGCGGTGCGGACGGGAGGTCCCGGGCCGAAGGGTGTGAGCCTGCTCCTGATCGACACCTCGACTCCCGGTTTCAGTGTGTCCAAGAAGATCCACAAGATGGGCTGGCACAGCTCCGACACGGGTGAACTGAGCTTCGTGGACTGCCGGGTTCCGGTAACGAACCTCATCGGCAAGGAAGGCGAGGGATTCAAGGGCATCATGATCAACTTCCAGAACGAGCGCCTCTCCCTTTCCGTTCAGGCCCACGCCACGGCCCAGCTGGCCCTGGAAGAATCCATCAAGTACGCCAAGGCCCGGGAAGCCTTCGGGACGACCCTGACGGGATTCCAGGTCATCCGCCACAAGCTGGTGGACATGGCGACGAAGGTGGAGATCGCCAAGGAATACAACTACCGCGTCGCCGCCCGGATGGAGGCGGGAATGGACGTCATGCGGGAGGTCTCCATGGGCAAGAATTTTTCCTGCGAGGTCTGCGACAAGGTCGTCTTCGACGCCGTCCAGATCCACGGCGGTTACGGGTATGCACGGGAATACGTCGTCGAGCGGCTGTACCGCGATTCGCGGATCCTCAGCATCGGCGGAGGGACGACGGAAATCATGAAGGAGATCATCAGCCGAACGATATAGCATTCAAACAGGCAAAGCAGGTTTTTCCAGATAACCGACCGGGCCCCCGATCCGGGGGCCCGAGTAACCCTAAAGGAGGGAGCATTATGGCCGATTATCCGAGGAAACCTAAGAATGTCAGTGTGTTCGGGAAGTTTCTGTACCGGTCCCGGGATGAGCTCCGGGCCGTGCAGAACGAGAAACTGGGCAAGCAGATGGCGCTCCTGGAGAAGTACAGCCCCTACTACGGGAAGAAGTTCAAGGAGTGGGGGCTCGCCGCCGGGGACGTGAAAAGCGTGGACGACCTGGAGAAGGTTCCGCTTCTCTACAAGAAAGACTACATGGCCGACCCCATGAGCTTCCGCCTGGCCATCCCGGCCGACGCGCCGGTACAGCCGCACGAGAGGATCCTCTGGGGCGTCCATTACACGACGGGAACGACGTCGGGCGTGCCGACGCCGTTCTTTTCGACAACCCACGATTATTTTGGGAACATCATGCAGCTGGCGCGGATGTGCGAGATCGGGGGGATCACCGGCGACGACGTCGTCGCCAACATCTTCCCCCTGACCCCGGTTCCCCACATCGGGTTCTGGAAGACCGTGGACTACTCCATCGCCTGCGGTGCCCGGGTCTGCAACGCAGTGACAGGCTCCGCCTATCCGCCGTTTCCGATCCACCGGTCCCTGGATTACGCCGTGGACATGGTCGTCAAGAACGGGGCGACGCTTCTTTCCGGCATCGTCTCCTTCGTCCGGCGGACCATCATGCGGGCGGAAGAGCTGAAGAAGGACTTCTCCTCCGTCAACATGTGCTTCGTCCTCGGGGAGGCCTGTCCGGAGGGCATGCGGACGGATATGAAGAACCGACTCAAGAACATGGGCTCGAAGGATCCCTTCATCTGCAGCGGCCTCGGCTTCACGGAGATGCAGGGGACGACGCTGGAGTGCACCGAGCGGGGCGGCATGCACATGGGGGCGCCGGACCTCTTCTTCTTTGAGATCGTGGACGAGAAGACGGGAAAGCGCCTCCCCGACGGACAGCAGGGCCTGCTGGTGGTCACCCACGTGGACCGGCGGGGGACGTGCTTCCTGCGATACGTGGTGGGGGACATCACGACGCTTTCCCATGAGACCTGCCCCCACTGCGGGCGGAACGACGCCCGGGTGATCATGCAGCCCATCCGGACGATGGAGCTGGTCAACATCAAGGGCACCCTCATCAACCCGGATATTCTCAAGACGGAGATCACCGCCGTCCAGGGGATCGAGGAGTACCAGATCGTCTTCACGAAGGAAGACCTGAAGGATCCCCTGTCGCTGGATCACCTGCAGATCAAGGTGGCGCCCGCGCCGGGGGTGGATGCGGAAAAACTCAAGGCGGAGCTGGTAACGCGGGCGCGGAGGGCCGTGGAGATGACGCCGGAGATCGTTTTCTGTGAGAAGGAGGAGATCTTCGATCCCGCAAAGACGTTGAAAAGCACCCGGGTCGTGGACCTGCGGCCGCCGGTGGCATAAACCCGAGACAACGATGTCCCGCGCCGTCCGTCCCGGAGACGGACGGCGGCGGGACGATATCAACAGAAAGGAAGAGGAGATGGCGAATTCTTATGATGTGATCGTGGTAGGCGCCGGTATCGCCGGCCTTGGCGTCGGGGCGATCCTGGCGAAGGAAGGGAGGCAGAAGGTTCTGCTCCTGGACCGTTTCCCCAAGTTCGGCGGACGGATGATGAGTTATGACGGCTATCCCGGAAAGGGGTGGCGGGTGGAAATCGGCCTCCACATGGTGGAGCTGGGTGAGAAATCGAGCTGCAACGCCCTGAACAACCGGGTCGGAAAGACCGTGCAGTGGGCTCCGTTCAGCGACACCGTGGACATCTGGAACGGCGAGAAGTTCGTCAGCGTGGCCGAGCTGGTTCCAATGACGAAGGAGGACAAGATCGCCTTCCGGGACCTGATGCAGAAGATCGCCATGCTGCAGGACGCCGAGATCGAGGCCTGGGACAACCGCTCCCTGGAGGAGTGGCTCATGGAGAACGTGCCACAGGCGCCGGTGCGCGAGCTCTTCACCGACCTGGGCATGATCATGACGACGATCCCCCATGCCATCGACATGGCCGCCGGAGAGGTGCTTTACATCGCCCGGGACAACCTGCTCAAGACACGCCACGCCCTGCAGGCGAGCTATCCCATCGAGGGCATGGAGGGAATCACCCGCGGGCTGGTGGAGGTCATCCGGGAAAACGGGGGAGAGATCAAGCTGAACTGCGACGTCCAGGAAGTGGTCATCGAGAACAAGCGGGCCGTGGGCGTCCGGATTCCGGCGAAGCGCCACATCTACGAAGAGGAGTACCGGATCTTCGAGACCGAGACGATCCGCGCCGACCGGGTGGTCTGCGCCCTGCCCATCTACAAACTGTCGAACATCCTCGACTTCAACCCGGCGAGCTCGCCGCTGCCCCGCTGGTGGGTGAAGCGGATCACCGACATCCAGCATGAAGTGACGGGGCTGATCGGCTTCATGCTGGGGCTTTCGGAGCCCATCGTGGACCCGAAGCGGAAATGCTTCATGTCGGCCCTCAAGACGAAGCATGCGGGCTTCCCCTTCCAGGGCTTCCCCGCCTCAAACTTCTCCCCCGACGTCGCCCCCCCGGGGAAGCAGGTCGTCCACACGGACATGGTGGTGGAGCATGCCGAGGCCTCGGACAAGTTCCTGCGGGAGCGGCTTCTGGCGGCCCACTGGGAGGACCTGAAGGACATGTTCCCCGGCATCGAGAACAAGGTGGAGTGGAAGTTCCCCTACTATGTCGACGGATGCGACGGCCTGGCACGCCAGCCCGGCCTCGTGGGCAACTACAAGCCTGGCCTGATTGCCCCCGGTATTCCAAACCTCTACTTCGCCGGCGACACCTACCAGGGACGCGGCCTGGCCATCAACGGCGCGGCCCTGAGCGGCATGAAGTGTGCGGACCTGATCCTGAAGGAGCTGAACAAGTAAGCACGGACGGGCCTCGTGCCGTTCCGCTGGATCTGAACGGCGAAAGGAGGTGAAGCGTCTGGACGGCAGGAGCAGACGGAGTCCCCGGCCGGAATCGGTCCGGGGCCTCCGCGGCGGTCATTGAGGAAACGAAAAACCTTTTTCTGATGCAGAGATGGTTGCGCAACCAGATCAATAAGAGGGAGATCAATAAATGCATAAGACGGAATGGCTTTACCAGTACAACAAAAAGCTCACCACGGCGGAAGCGGCCGCCCGCGCGGTCTGTGACGACGATTTCATCATGACCCCCCTGTGTTTGGGCCAGCCGAGCACCCTGATCCCGGACGCCATCGCCGACCGGAAGGACGAGTTGAATAACATCGAGTGGCGGTGGAACCTGGCGACCCGGCCCTACAAGATGTTCCAGCCGGAGTACCGCCAGACCTTCAAAATCACCTCCGGCTTCACGGGAACGCCCTTTATCCTGTCGCAGTTCCAGGGGCTGGGTTACGGCCCGTACGCCCCGGTCACCGTTTTCAGCTCGCTGAAGCAGTGGACCTATTACCGCAAGCCCGACGTCATCGTCGCCATGGTGACGCCGCCGGACAAGGACGGCTTCGTCAACATCGGCCCCGACTGCATGTTTTCCCGGGCGCTCCTCGAGGGGCAGGCCACCTCGAAGGGATTTGTCGGCGGCCCGCGCGTCCTCATCGGCGAAGTGAACGACCAGTACATCCCGGCCTGCGGGGACACCAGGCTGCACATCTCCAAATTCACCCACTTTGTGGAGAATTCATCGGCGCTGCCCGCATTCCCGGCGGCCGCCCCGAAAGACATACACCATAAAATGGCCGCATCCGTGGTCAGCCTCCTGAGGGACCGTGACTCCATCCAGATCGGGATCGGCGCCGTTCCCATGCTGATCTCCGACCTCATTGCCCACTCCGACCTGAAGGACCTGGGTCTGTTCACGGAGATGCTCCCGACGGGTGCGCCGCTGTGGCAGGAGAAGGGAATCCTGACCGGAAAATACAAGACCTTCCGGCCGGGCGAGATGTCCGCCAGCTTCATCGGTCCGGTGAAGGACCTCTTCGACTTCGTGAAGAACAACGAAGACGTGAAGTTCTTCCCCGGCGACGTGATGAACAACCCGGCGGTCATCGGCCAGGAGGAGCAGATGGTCGGGATCAATGGGGCCCTGGAGGTCGACATGGCCGGCCAGGTGGCGTCGCTGACCCTCGGCAACAAGATGGTATCCGGGTACGGCGGCCAATCCGACTTTGCCATGGGGTGCCGGCTGTCCCGCTTCGGCCGCATGATCATCGTCATGGCGTCCTACACAAAAGACAAGGACGGCAAGCTGATCAGCCGGATCGTCCCGAACCTCTCGCCGGGCGCCCTGGTCGGGACCCTGGCGTGCCACGTGGACTACGTCGTCACGGAGAACGGCATCGCAGGCCCGCTGGACGGCCTGTCCATCGACGAGCGGGCGGAGGCCCTGATCAAGGTCGCCCATCCGGACCTGCAGGAGGGCCTGGTCAAGGCCGCCAAGGAAAAAGGGCTGTTCAAGTAGTCCGGTTTCCGAAAGACGGAGAACCGGGAGAAACCGGAATGGCAAGCAGCTCCGTCGCGCCGGTGCGGGACCCCGCGGGGCCGTACCGGCGGCGGGGCAGCAAAGAAATCAAAAAAGACTATGACCGGATGACGGGAATGCCGGGGATCTTGGGGTCCCCGGCAGATCCGTTTCATCGCGACGGATTGGACACCGAACCCTCTCCATCTTTCCGCAGTGCTTGCCCGATGTGGAACCCCTTCCGTGTGAGCCATGGAATGCAATGGTCCGGTCCCTCCGGCGAAAGCGCGGCATGGCAGGAAAGGATTCAAAGACAGGAAAGGAAGAACAACGATGGATTTCATATTGAACGAAGACCAGAAGATGCTCCGGGACACGGTCCGGCGGATCGCCGAGGAGAAGTTCGCACCCATCGCCGCGGAGATCGACGAGAAGGAGGTGTTCCCGTCGGAGTCGGTGAAGGTCCTGGCGGAGAACGGCCTGCTGGGCGTGCAGATCCCCGAGGAGTACGGCGGGGCCGGGGCCGGGATGCTGGCGATGGTCCTGGTGGTGGAGGAGATCGCCCGGGTCTGCTGCTCCACCTCGGTCATCCTGACGACGCAGGCGCTGGCCTCCGACCCGCTGCTCCTGGTGGGGACGGAGGAGCAGAAGAAGAAGTGGCTGTACCGCCTGGCCTCGGGGCAGTGCCTGGGGGCCTGCGGGATCACCGAGCCGGGGGCGGGCTCCGACGTGTCGGGGATGAAGACAACGGCGAAGAAGGTGGACGGCGGGTATGTCCTGGACGGCGCGAAGATCTTCATCACCAACGGGGGCGAGGCGGAGATTGTGACGGTGCTGGCCTACACGGACCGGGAGAAGGGGAACCGGGGCATCAGCATGCTCCTGGTGGAGAAGGGCGAGGCGGGGTTCACCGTGGGGAAGAAGGAGCACAAGATGGGTCTCCACGGCTCGGACACGCGGGAGCTGGTGTTCGAGAACGTGTTCCTGCCGGCGGACCGCCTGCTGGGCCCGGAGGGCGGCGGATTCCGGACGCTGATGACGACGTTCAACTACACGCGCCCGGCCGTGGGCGGCCAGGCTTTGGGGATCGCCCAGGGTGCGCTGGAGGCGTCGATCAAATATGCGAAGGAGCGGGTGCAGTTCGGGAAGCCGCTGTCCTCGTTCCAGGGGATGCAGTGGATGCTGGCGGAGATGGCCCTGTCGGTGGAGACGGCGCGGTCGATCGTGTACCGGGCGGCGTCGATGATCGACTCGGAGCCGGAGGCGGCGGACCTGCCGAAGATCGCGTCCATGGCGAAGTGGTATGCCTCGGACGTGGCGATGAAGGTGACCACCGATGCCGTCCAGGTCTTCGGCGGGTATGGCTATGTCCGGGAATACCCGGTGGAGAGGATGATGAGGGACGCGAAGATCACCCAGATCTACGAGGGGACCAACCAGATCCAGCGGACCATCATCGCCGGGCAGATCCTGCGGTGACAGGGAAGGGAGGGGCGCCTTCGTGGAAAAGCGCCTCCCCGCTTTCAAGCGAAAATAACGGCAACGGGCGCACGGGGCGAAGGGAACGCCTGAGAACGCGGGTCCGTCGGCCGACAAAGGAGCAGATAAAAATGAACGGCAAGGATGTAGTACTCTATGAAAAGCAGGAAGGAATCGCGTATCTGACCTTCAACCGTCCGGAGGCGATGAACGCCCTCAACACGGAGGTAAACCTCAAGCTGATCGAGCTTCTCGGGAAGGCCGAGGACGACCCGGAGGTTCGGGTCGTCATCCTGAAAGGGGCGGGCGACAAGGCCTTCGTCGCCGGGGGCGACATCAAGGAGATGCTCGACAAGGACTCCATGGGGGCCCGCGATTACGCCCTGGCGGCCAAGAAGGTCATCGACCGGATCTGGAACCTGAAGAAGCCGGTGATTGCGGCGATCCAGGGATTCTGCTTAGGCGGCGGCCTGGAGTACGCGCTGGCCTGCGACCTCCGGACGGCCTCGGAGAAGGCCCGCTTCGCCGTCCCGGAGATCAACATCGGGATCATGCCCGGCAGCGCCGGCACGCAGCGGCTGGCCCGGATGATCGGCATCACCAAGGCCAAGCAGATGTGCTTCACGGGCGACATGATCGGGGCGAAAGAGGCCCTGGACCTCGGGATCCTCAACGAGGTGTACCCGCCGGACGAGCTCCTGCCGAAGACCATCGAGCTGGCGAAGAAGATCGCCTCCAAGAGCGCCCCGGCGATCACCCTGATCAAGTCGGCCATCAACAAGGGAACCCAGATGGACCTCGAATCGGCGTCGCTGTTCGAGATCGACTGCTTCGGCCTGTGCTTCTCGACCCGGGAGCAGAAGGCGGGGATGCAGGCCTTTGTCGGCAAAAAGAAATGACGGCACGGGAAAGGACATGCGAATCATGATCAAGAAGCTTTGTGTGATCGGCGCGGGCACCATGGGGGCGGGGATTGCCCAGGTGGCTGTCGAGAAGGGCGTCGAGGTGACGATGCGGGACGTGGAAGACCGCTTCGTCGAGAAGGGCCTGTCGACCATCCGGAATTTCCTCGGGAAGAAGCTGGAGAAGGGCAAGGTCACGAAGGAGGACCATGACGCGATCCTGGGGCGCCTGAAGGGGACGACGAGCCTGGCGGAGGCCGCGGCGGGGGCGGACATGGTGATCGAGGCGGTCATCGAGGACATGGCCCTGAAGCAGAAGGTCTTCGCGGAGCTGGACGGGCTTTGCGCGCCGTCGGCGATCCTGGCCTCGAACACGTCGACGCTCAGCATCACGAAGATCGCCTCGGCGACGAAGCACCCGGAGCGGGTCCTGGGGACGCACTTTTTCAGCCCGGTTCCGGTGATGCGGCTGGTGGAGGTGATCTCGGGGGAGAAGACGGACCCGAAGGTGGTGGCGGCGACGATCGAGGTGATGGGCGCGTTCGGGAAGACGGCCATCAAGGCGAAAGACGTGCCCGGGTTCATCGTGAACCGGTTCCTGTGCCTCCTGTACAACGAGGCGGCGGACCAGATTGACAAGGGCTACGCGACGGCGGAGGATATCGACCTGGGGCTGAAGCTGGGCTCGAACCACCCCATGGGCCCTGTCGAGATCATGGACATGGCCGGGGTGGACGTGGTGAACAACGCCCTGAAGGCCCTCTTCGAGATGACCGGGGAGGAGCGGTACCGGCCGTCTCCGCTCTTCGAAAAGATGATCCGGGAGAACCGGCTGGGCCGGAAGACCGGCCGCGGATTCTACGACTACGCGAAATAAGGCCGTGCGTCGCTCGGGACCGCCCGCGGAGCCGTCAGCGGCGCTTCGGCCGGGACGGCCTGAGCGGTCCGGTGTATTCCATATCCGGGATCAAACAGGCGGATGGTTTTTCTTCCCTCCTTTTCCATCCGCCTGTTCCCGGTTTACCCTCCGGAGGGCCGCAGGCACGAAGTTGCCGGGAAGAAGAAAGTCACCGGGGAGGACGTCCCGCGCTTCATGGACATGGCCCTGCGCGACGCCCATGCCTATCGGGAACTGATCGGGTCCTGCCTGGACATGGAAAACGGCGACGTCGAGCGGGCGACGGAGACCATGGTGCGGGTCGAATACGACGAGAAGGAATCCGTCTACCGGGAGAGAAACGCCTGCGTGGCGAATGTGACGGCCCAGGTGAAGGCCGTCGCGGCCCTGAGGGGAAGGATCGACAACGGATCGCCGGGAACGATTCCGGCGGGCGATTCACACAGACGATCCGGTTCTTATTGTGACCCTGTTCGGCAGCCTGAACAAGAATGGAGGGAGCAGTATGAACGTCGACAGAGCGAAGCTGAAGGCCGCCTGGAATGAATTCGTTGCCACCGGTGCCGTGAGCGGAAGGGCCGTCCGGGACGAAATCCTCCTGTCCTGGCAGCGATGCAGGGCCAACGGGCTCGATCCGCGGTCCGAGACGGTACCGGGCAATCTGACGGAAACGGAAAAAGAGAATGTCCTGAAGGCGAACAGGGTCCTGATCGATGCGGCCCGCCCCTTCCTGGAGGGCCTTTCCAGGCTCATCAGCGGGCTGCAGATGGTCCTCTTCCTCACCGACCGCAACGGGTTCATCCTGGATTCCATCGGGGAGGGGGAGATCTGGGAATATTGCCGGAAGAACAATGCCGTCATCGGCAACTGCTTCAGCGAGGCGAACTTCGGGACGACCGCGCCCAGCCTCGCCTTGAAATTGGGCAAACCTTGCCAGATCGCCGCCGAGGAGCACTACCTTCAGGTGATCCAGCTGGCAAGCTGCGCGGCTGCTCCCATCCTCGACAAGTTCAACAACATCATTGGAACCCTGGACATCACCTCAACCTATGAGTCCGCCCAGAGGCACCCGCACACGTTCGGGATGATCGTCGCCGCAGCCAGGGCCATCGAAAATCAGTTGCGTGTGACGGAGGAGCTGCGTGCCACGGAGATCGCCTCGCAATACCTGAGATCTGCCATGGAGACCATGGCGGACGGCCTCGTCATCCTCGACGAGAAGGGCAATGTCACTCATATCAACAGGGCGGCGGAACGGATCCTGTCCGTCCGGTCCGTTCCGGCCTGCGGAAAGAACATCCGCTCGATTCTGGAGGACGGGGAGATTCTGGACGCCATCGAAACGGACAGGCCGCTCGACGATCACGAGATCATCCTGGGGAAGCCGGGGCGGCGGGAACGGTGTCTCCTGACCCTCCATCCGATCGTCGATCCGGGTTCCCGGAAGATTGGATGCCTGATCGTCCTGAGGGAATTCAAGAAGGTTCAGAGCCTGGTGAAACAGGTTGCCGGGTTTGACGCCCGGTACCGGTTTTCCGATATCTGGGGGACGGGGAGGGGCATCCGGAAAACCATCGCCCTGGCGAAGCGGGTCGCCGGGAGCGGCTCCAATGTCGTGATCTGCGGAGAGTCCGGAACTGGGAAGGAAATGCTGGCGCAGAGCATCCACAACCATGGGTCGCGATCCGGGGGACCGTTCCTCGGCCTGAACTGCTCCGCGATCCCCAATGAACTCATTGAAAGCGAGTTGTTCGGGTACGAGGCTGGAACGTTCACGGGCGCCCTGGCCTCGGGAAAGCCGGGCCGATTCGAGCTTGCCAACGGGGGGACCCTGTTTCTCGACGAAGTCAACGGCATGTCCCTGGACATGCAGGCGAAACTCCTGCGAGTCCTGGAAGAGAGGAAGTTCCTGCGGCTGGGCGGGAAGCATTGCATTCCCCTCGAGGCTGCGATCATTGCCGCATCGAACCGGCCCCTCGAAGAGGAGGTCGAAAAGGGCAATTTCAGAAGCGATCTGTACTACCGGCTGAACGTCGTCGAGATCGACATTCCTCCGCTGCGGGAGCGCAGGGAGGACATCGAGACCCTGATCGGCAACTTCATGGAGGAAATCGGCAACAGGCTCAAGAAGGACGTTACGGAGATCACCCCGGATGCGATGGATTACCTGAAGAACCAGCCCTGGCCGGGCAACGTGAGGCAGCTGAAAAACTGGATCGAGCGGGCGATCACCCTCTCGGAGGGAACCGTTCTCTCCCTGGAGGATTTTGCCCGTGAACAGGATGCCGGAAAGACTGCGGGGAGAGAAAAGAAAGAACCGCCGGTCGCGCAGAAGACGTATGCCATCCGGCTGTCGGACGTTGAAAGCACCATGATTCGGACCGCCCTGGAGGAAAGTGAAGGAAACGTTTCGGGGGCGGCCAGGAAACTCGGGATATCCCGGGACACGCTGTATCGAAAGATGAAGAAGTACGACATGACCGTTCAGAAGTCTGTCGAATGATCGGACACCTGCCTTACGGCAAGGCACCTGTATGGTTATGATGCAGGTGCCTTGCCGCCTCTGTCTCCCCTTTTTCAGCTTGCCAGCCCTCGAATCCTTTCCGGAAGAAGACCCTCACCCCCATTCCCCGATCCATAACTTTTTAATATCACGATCGTTCATGATGATCCGTCCCCGGCCGGAGGCCGACCGAAAGCATGGCTCCCGCATTTCCGAGCGTCCGGCACGGTCGGTGCAATGAAGGCTCGTGTTCCGAGCGGGCGACCGCCGCGGGGCATTGCAAATACCAGGAAGGAGGGGAAATCCGCATGAGCCGGATCTTCAGAAACGTTGCATTGCACAACATGGATTTCCAATGGTGGAATCCGACCCGGATCATCTTCGGAAACGGCAAGGTCCGCGACCTGGCCGACGATCTTGGTCTGGACTGGCAGTTCGAGGGCAGGAGCCGCGCCTGTATCGTCACGGATCAGGGCGTCAAGGGGGCGGGGCTCCTGGACTACCTGCTGGATGCCCTGAAAGGAAGCACGATCGAGGTGGCTGCCGTCTTCGACCGGGTACTGGAGGAGGCGGACCGGGAGCAGGTGTACGAGATTGCAAACGTCGCGGCGGACGCCGGGGCCGATTTCTGGATCGCCCTCGGCGGCGGATCGGTGATGGATGCCTGCAAGGCCGCTGCGGTTCTCGAATCGAACGGCGGCGAACTGGAGGATTATGTCGGCCTGTACCTGGTCCCGGCGGAGACAAAACCGATCATCTGCATTCCCACCACCGCCGGCACCGGGTCGGAAGTGACCTGGGGGGCCGTCGTGATGGATCGGGCGCAGAAGAAGAAGCTGATCATCGGCGACTACAAGTTCATCCCCAAGCTCGCGGTGCTGGACCCGGAGCTGACGAAGAGCCTGCCGCGGCATCTCGTGGCGGCCACGGCCCTGGACGCCCTGACCCATTCCATCGGGGCGCTGGCCTCCGGCGACCGGCAGGACCTGTCCAATGCCATTGCCTTCCGGGCGGTCGAGATGATCGCGGACAACGTCGAGGAAGCCTGGAACACGAACGGGGAGAACCTCGACGTCCGGTCCAAGATGCTCATCGCGTCCTGCATGGCGGGCATCGCCTTCCAGACCGCCCTCCCTGGGGCGGACCACGGGATCGGCCACACGGCGGGCGCCCTGCATCATCTCCACCACGGGTTGGCCGTGGCGATCGCCAACCTCTACGTCATGGAATTCAACATGAAGGAGGTGCCGCATGTCTATGCCACGGTGGCAAGGGCGCTGGGCGTGAAGGACGACGGCTTGCCGGATGAAGTCCTGGGGATGAAGGCGATCGAGCGGCTCCGGGAGCTCTACGCCCGGGTGGGGGTGAAGCTCTATTACAGAGACTACGGGTTTCCAACGGACGAGGCGACCGTCGAGGCCCTGATCGAGCAGAGCATGGACGATGCCTGCATGGCGTTCAATCCCGTCGGCATCAGCAGGACCCCGGCCTTCGAGACCCTCGTGCGTAAGTGCATCGGGATCTGAGGAGTCGCTCCGGGGAGAGAAATCAGACCACCGCTCCGCATCGGGCGATGGGGAAGGCAGTAAACAAAAATCCAAAGGAGGATCATGGAATGGTTACGTATTACGGAAAGGCATGGCTCGAAGCCTGCCGGAAAAACCTGAACGAATCGGCTGAACATTTGAAGAAGGCCGCCAAGCTGAGCGGGAAATTCATGTTCCGGGTCTGGGACGGACCGGACGGGAAGGATCGGATTGCCGTCTGGGACTTTGCGAACGGCAAATGCACAAGTGTGAGGTTCGAGGCGAAACCCGCACCGTGGAAGGAATTGAGGGAAGCCCCTTACGACGACTCGTACGTGACGCGGTTTTCCTGTCCGTTCGACATGATGGCCAGGCTCAACCGGGGGGAGATGAGCCCGCTCAAGGCCCTGGCTTCCCCGGAATACAAGGTCGAGGGCAAGAAGACGCAGCTGTTCAAGATGATGCCGGGCCTCAACTCGTGGAACGAGCACAACGCGAAGGTGAATTGCAACTACGAATTCTCGAAGACGGACGATGACGGCACGGCGGTCTGAAAGGAGGTTTTGTTTCTATGAACAATCCGGCTGATACCGGCTACAGGCTGTTCATCGGCGGCGAGTGGGTCGACGGGGTCGAAGGCGGCCTGCTGGAGTCCCGCTGTCCTGCAAACGGGGAGCTGCTCTCGACTTTTGTCGATGCCGCCGCAGCGGACGTGGACCGCGCCGTCCAGGCCGCCCGGAAGGCACACGACAACTGGAAGGATGTCTGTGCGGCCGATCGGGCCGCCATGCTGATGGAGATCGCCAGGCTGATCGACGAGCACGGCGACCACCTGGCGGAAATCGAGTCCCTCGATACGGGGAAGGCCATCCGCGAGCCCTCCTGGATCGACATCCCCTTCGGTGCGGACCAGTTCCGCTACATGGCGGGCGCCGTCCGGACGGAAGAGGGCCGGGCGGTCATGATCGACCAGACGACCCTGAGCCTCGTGCTCCGGGAGCCCATCGGCGTCGTGGGGCTCATCGTGCCCTGGAATTTTCCGTTTGCCCTGGCGACCTGGAAACTGGCGCCGGCGCTGGCGGCGGGAAACACCGTCGTCATCAAGCCGTCGTCGGAGACGTCCCTGAGCCTCCTGGAACTGGCGAAGCTCATGGAGCAGGTCCTGCCGCCGGGGGTCGTCAACGTGGTCACCGGACGGGGATCGACGACGGGCAATTCCCTCCTGGCTCATGAGGGCATCCGGAAGATCTCCTTCACCGGCTCGACCGAGGTCGGCCTGGCCGTCGCCGGGGCCGCGGCGAACAGGCTCATTCCGGCGACGCTCGAACTGGGCGGCAAGTCCGCCAATATCTTCTTTCCGGACTGCAACTGGAAGAAGGCCGTCGAAGGGGCGGCCCTGGGGATCCTGTTCAACGTCGGGCAGGTCTGCTGTGCGGGATCGAGAGTCTTTGTGCATGAAGACATCTACGACCGTTTCCTGGCGGACTGCGTGGAGACGTTCGAAAACGTCATTCTCGGGATGCCCTGGGACATCGGAACGCAGATGGGGTGCCTCTGCAACGAAGCGCAGCTGAAGAAGGTGCTGGAGTACGTGGAGATCGGCAGGAAAGAAGGGGCAAGGGTGGCCTGCGGCGGTTACCGGATCACGGAAGGCGATTTTGCGAAGGGATTCTTCGTGAAGCCGACAATCCTGGCCGACGTGGACAATGGCATGCGTGTCGCCCGGGAGGAGATCTTCGGGCCGGTGGTCTGCTTCATCAAATTCAAAACGGAAGAAGACGTAATCCGGATGGCCAACGAGAGCATCTACGGACTGACGGGCGGCGTCTGGACCCAGGACATCAACCGGGCGATCCGCGTGTCCAGGGCCGTCGAGACGGGGCGCATGTGGGTGAACTGCTACAACCTGCTGCCGGCCCACGCTCCCTTCGGGGGCTACAAGCAGTCGGGCATCGGGCGGGAGAACCACATCATGGTTCTCGACGCGTACTCGCAGCAGAAGAACATCATGATCAGCCTCAGCGAGGAGCTGATGGGGGCCTATTGATGCCCGTGCATCGCTTCCCGATGCCGTGGGGTATGAGGTTCGCGAATGCGATCCTGAAGGAACCATAAACAGTTTCAACAGACAAGGAGCAGGGAACGTGAATATCGCAACGTATTACAGAATGAGGGCCCGGGAATTCGGGAACAACCTGGTGACCATCGACGGCGACCGGGAAACGACCTACGGACAATTGGAGGAGATATCGAACAAGATCGCAAACTGGCTCCGGGATACGGGAGTCCAGCCGGGGGAGCGGGGGATCATCTATCTCCCCAACTGCACGGAATATTTCTATTTCCTGTACGGCGCCCTGAAGGCCGGAGCCGTTCCGATTCCCTTGAACTACCGGTTCCAGAAGGAAGAGCTCCGGTATGTCCTCAAGGATTCGGGCGCTGTCGCCGTCTTTACCTTGAGCCAGCACGCGGACGTCATGAGCGAGCTTCAGAAGGAGGAGGGTTGCATCCGGCAGATCGTCCTCGCCGACGGGGACGACCCGAAACCGGGAGCCGTCCTCCTGAAGGACATCCTGGCCCGATACCCCGGTGAGGCCGAGATCCACCCGGCCCTGGACGACGATCTGGCCATGATCATGTACACCAGCGGGACGACGGGACGTCCCAAGGGCGTCCAACAGACCCACCGCAACAACGTTGTCAGCGCGGAGGGGTTCGCATATACCCAGCGGATCACATCAACCGACCGGTTTTTCTGCATTGCGCCCCTGTTCCATGTCGGAGGCACGATCGCTTCCCTGGCGGCCGTCCTGACCGGCGGAGCGGTCGTCTTCGCGCCGGGCGGATGGAGTCCCACCGGATTCCTGCAGACCGTGGAGAAGCACAGGGTGACCTGGGCCTTCCTGGTGGGGTTGATGGGCGCCCAGCTGGCCGCGGTGGAGAATCCGGACAAGTATGACCTGAGCTCCCTGCACCATGTCGCCTTCGGCGGCTCGCCAATCCCGGCGGCGATGTATGCGAAGTTTGAAAGCAAATTCGAGGTCAGAACCCTGGAGCTTTACGGGCGGACGGAGCATGTCGGCTCGTCGATCAACTACGACTCCAGCGACACCCGCGTCCCCGGCTCCGTTGGGAAGCTCCTGACCCAGATCATGAAGGGCAAGCTGGTCGATTCGGAAGGAAAGGAAGTGCCTCCGGGAGAACCGGGAGAGCTGGTGGTCATCGGCGACAACATCACCCCCGGCTACTGGAACAAGCCGGAGGACACCAAAAAGCTTTTCACCTCCGACGGCTGGCAGCATACGGGAGACGTCTTCGTCCAGGACGGGAACGGTTATCTTTTCTTTAAAGAAAGGGTGGACGACATGATCATCAGCGGGGGCGAGAATATCTATCCCGGCGAGATCATCCCCGTGCTGGCGGGCCATCCCAAGGTGGCGGAGGCCTTTGTCCTCGGAATTCCGCATGACGACTGGGGGCAGCAGGTGGCCGCCGTCATCGTGAAGAAGGATCCGAGCCTGACGGAGCAGGAGATCTTTGATTACTGCAGCAGCCGGAAGGATTTGAGCGGCTACAAGAAACCGAGGGTGATCAAATTTGTGGAGACCATGCCGAAGAATGCCTCCATGAAGATCGACAAGGGGGTTCTGGCACAGCTCTTCCGAAAATAGGTCCGGCCTGCGGCCGTGTGATCCGGGAAATTCCGGATCACACGGCCCGTATCGTTATTTCCCGCTGCTCCGTCGAAAACCCTCGAAGCCGTTTGTGCTGCGGTCAGGCAAGGTCGAAACGGTCCAGGTTCATGACTTTGTCCCATGCCGCAACGAAGTCGCCCAGGAACTTCTCCCGGGAGTCCGCACATCCGTAGACTTCCGCCAACGCCCGGAGCTGGGAGTTCGAACCGAAGACCAAGTCCACCCGGGTGGCGGTCCACTTGAGCTCGCCCGTCTTGCGGTCGCGCCCTTCAAACAGGTCCCCGTCCTTCGAAGCCGCCTTCCACTCCGTGCCCATGTCGAGCAGGTTCACAAAGAAATCGTTGGTGAGCGCCTCCGGCCGCGTGGTGAATACGCCGTGCCGGGATTGCCCGAAGTTGGCGTTCAGGACCCGCAGGCCGCCGATGAGAACCGTCATCTCGGGAGCGGTCAGCGTCAAGAGCTGCGCCCTGTCGACCAGCAGCTCTTCCGCCGATACGCTGTATTTGGCCTTGAGGTAGTTGCGGAAGCCGTCCGCCTTCGGCTCGAGGACCGAGAACGAGGCCGCGTCGGTCTGCTCTTGCGAAGCATCCGTCCGTCCCGGCGAGAAGGGGACGGTCACCTTGCGGCCGGCGTTCTTCGCCGCCTGTTCGACGCCGGCGCACCCGCCCAGAACGATCAGGTCGGCCAGCGATACCTTCTTGCTGCCGGACTGCGCACCGTTGAACTCCTTCCGGATCCCCTCCAGGGTCTTGAGCACCTTCGCCAGACGGGCCGGCTCGTTGACTTCCCAATCCTTCTGCGGCGCCAGGCGGATGCGCGCCCCGTTCGAGCCGCCGCGCATGTCGGAGCCGCGGAAGGTGGACGCCGACGCCCAGGCGGTGGAGACCAGTTCCGACACGGAGAGGCCGGAGGCCAGGATCTTCGCCTTGAGGGCGGCGATATCTTTCTTATTGACCAGTTTGTGATCGACCGCCGGGATGGGGTCCTGCCAGATCAGCTCCTCCGCCGGGACCTCCGGGCCGAGATAGCGAGAGCGGGGGCCCATGTCGCGGTGGGTCAGCTTGAACCACGCCCGGGCAAAGGCATCGGCAAATTTCTGGGGGTTCTTCAGGTAGTTCCGCGCGATGGGGCCGTAGACGGGATCGAAGCGCAGGGAGAGATCCGCTGTGGTCATCATCGGCCGGTTTTTTTTGGACGGATCGTGGGCGTCGACGATCATGTCCCTTTCGTTTACATCCTTGGCCAGCCACTGGTTCGCACCGGCGGGGCTCTTGACCAGTTCCCACTCATACTGGAACAGCACCCTCAGATAACCCAGGTCCCATTTGGTGGGGTTCGGCTTCCAGGCGCCCTCGATGCCGCTGGAGATCGTATCGCCGCCCTTGCCGCTGCCGAAGCTGCTCTTCCAGCCCAGTCCCTGCTCTTCGATGCCCGCGGCTTCCGGTTCAGGTCCCACGTGGGTCGCCGGACCGGCGCCATGGCACTTGCCGAAGGTGTGGCCCCCGGCGACGAGCGCGACGGTCTCTTCGTCGTTCATGGCCATGCGGGCAAAGGTCTCCCGGACGTCACGGCCCGAGGCGACCGGATCCGGGTTGCCGTCCGGGCCTTCCGGGTTGACGTAGATCAGGCCCATCTGCACGGCCGCCAGGGGGTTTTCCAGATCCCGGTCGCCGCTGTAGCGGCTCTTGGGTTTGTCGCTCGTCGCCAGCCACTCCTCTTCGGAGCCCCAGTAGATGTCCTCTTCCGGCTCCCAGACGTCCACACGTCCCCCGGCGAAGCCAAAGGTCTTGAATCCCATGGACTCCAGGGCGCAGTTGCCGGCGAGGACCATCAGGTCGGCCCAGGAGATCTTCCGGCCGTACTTCTGCTTGATCGGCCAGAGCAGGCGGCGCGCCTTGTCGAGGTTGACGTTGTCGGGCCAGCTGTTGAGGGGCGCCAGGCGCTGGGAGCCGGACCCCGCCCCCCCGCGGCCGTCGCCCAGGCGGTAGGTGCCCGCGCTGTGCCACGCCATCCGGATGAAGAGGCCCCCGTAGTGCCCCCAGTCGGCGGGCCACCAGTCCTGCGAATCGGTCATCAGTGCATAGAGGTCCTTCTTCAAGGCCGCCAGGTCGAGCTTTTTGAACTCCTCCGCGTAGTCGAACGAATCGCCCATCGGGTTGCTTTTCTTGTCCTGCTGGTGAAGAATCCTGAGGTTCAACTGGTTCGGCCACCAGTCCCGGTTCGTCGCGCCTCTGCCGGCCATTTGTTTGCGCTCACTGCCCGTTGACGGGGACTTGCTGTCTTCATTCATCCTGCATCCTCCTTTCATCACGTTTGTTTCCAATGGGTTTGTGGACTTGTTTGCGGGTTGGTTGCGAAATCAGGAATGATTCCTGATCCGATGCAAAAAAAATTGGTATCCCCTCAGGAATGGCGATTGCGCCGTTTTCCGGAGGGAGAGGCGCTGTCCCGATCGTTGCCGCAGTCCTGACAGTATCCGTAATATTCCGTGCGGTTCCCGGTGATGATGAAACCCGTCGCCTTTGCCACATCCGTCCGGTCGACGGACACGAGAGGCTGGTAATCGATGATCTTTCCGCATCGGTCGCAGATGAGATTGATGTGATCGTCAAGATTGACTTCACATCGGTTTTCCCTTCCGTCGAACTCGAGCGCCTTGATGATGCCGTGGCGATTAAACTCGTTGATGGTGGCGTACGTGGTCGAAAGGCTCAGGCTCCTGTGCTTTTTCCTGGCCTCGCGATAGATGAATGACGCCCCGGGATGGAGATGCCCCTGTTCAACCAGCACGTCAATGATGGCCAGTCTCGGACTTGTGATGCTGAGGCCTTTCTCCTTCAACCGCTGAATGATCGTTTCTTTTTCCATTGTCCTTAAATTCGGAACCATTCCTGATTGCCTTCTGGCAGAGCATCCATCTCTTGTCAAGATTTCTTTCGTCGAAGCCGGGCGGCGACGGCCGATGGAGGCAATGGCTGCATTGCGGGATCCATCGCCATTCAATGTTTGATTGTTTTTTCCGGATCGTACCAGAGGTGAGCGATGACGTCTTGGGTCGGGAGAGCCTTGATTGTCGCCGGCAAGGATGAGGATCTGTCGAGATGATAAAAGACCGGCGTCCGAAAGTCATGCCTGTTGGACGCCTTTGCTGCCGTCGCAAACGAGGCCCTGTCCCGCGGAGATTACTTCTTCCGCAGGCTGTCGATCCCCCCGATCAGGAAATCGACCACTTCCTCGCTCGCCTCGTCGAGCTCGTCCGTGCGGTCCTGCCAGATGATGAACTGGTAGGCGATCCGCTCGTACATCCCGCCGATGCAGGTGGCGATGATCTCGGAGGACAGGCCGCTCCGGAAGCAAAAACCGCCCTTCTCCTTCAATGTCTCGACGGCGCCCTGCAGGTCGCTGATCAGCTGCTTGTGCATCTTCTCCCGGTGAGCCTCCAGGAGAGGGCTTTTCCCCACCGATTCCCGGTACAGGATGATGATCTTCTCCGGGTACTTCTGGCAAAATTCCGTCATGAAGGCGATGCCCGACTTCTTCATGCCTTCGTAGGGGTCTTCGGAGGCCCGGAAGGTCTCGCCGACGATGGTTCGGATCTCGTAGGCAATCTCGTCCATCAGGTGAGCCAGGATCTCCTCCTTGCTCTTGAAGTTGATGTAGACGGTGCCGATGGACACCTCCGCCTCGTCGGCGATCCGCTCCATGCTGGCCTGCCGGTAGCCCTCGGATGCAAACAGGGCCATCGCCGCCTTCAGAATAGCATCGCGGCGCCCCTCCTTCTCCCGCTGTCTTCTCTGGCCGGCCCTGGAGAGGACGCCCGATTTTTTCTTTTTCATGGTTCCGGTTTCCTTGTTCATCGAAGCCCGCGCTCCGCTCCATGACACCCGTGAGCGTGGGCGGCGGCTCTATGCATCTGCAAACTACAATGGATCATTCACGAATTGACGGCAATATAGAGAGACCCTCCCTCCGCGTCAACCGAATTATCGTGCCGGTACGGGATGAAAAACCCCGAAACGCATGTTGCAGAACGGCTTGAAACGGACAATTCCTCGTTGACTTGAAATCAAATACAATTATTAGAATCCAATTTCAATAATAACTTGACATTTTATTTGAGAATGTGGTTTTATCCCCGAAAGATGTCGGGGAAAGATAACTATTTTAATCTATGCAGTTTTACGTGTTTTTTCAGGCCCGCCCAAGCCGCTGTGAAACAGCGTTTCCAAAAACTGCTCCGGTAGAGTCAATCGCTATTCATATCAAAGAGATAGATCGTAAAAAAGATGCGAGACCCGTTGCTTGCGGATAAGGCGACGGGACGGATGCGGTGAGAGGAGCCGTGAACCTGCCGGCCTGAACGGAAAATGGAGGTCTTTTCATGCCGAACCAAGCGGAACCCGTTGATCTCGAAATTATCCAGGAAGACGGCGTCCCGGCCCGGTTGAAGAAGGTCGCTTCTCCGGTCATGAAGACGGATGTGTGCGTCAACTGCGGCACCTGCCTCCGGGCTTGTCCCACCGGGGCGATTCATGAGCTCCAGCGGCAGATATGCAGGCTCTGCCCAGACTGCGCCGACAGCCCCGTCATGTTCCCGCGGGACATGGAGGCGCTGACGGCGGAGTCCTGCGCCGGCGCCTGCCCCATCGGGCATTACCCGGAGGGATACGTCAACATGGTCGCCGACGGGGAATTCGAGAGGGCGTGGAGGCTGATCGCATCCGTGAATCCCATGCCCTCCGTCCTGGGCCGGATCTGCTCGCGTCCCTGTGAGGAGGCGTGCAAGCGGGGAACGCTGATCGACGCCCCCCTGCCCATCCGGGCCATGAAGCGGCTGGTGTCCGACATGGCCCATGAGAAGGGCTGGGTCGAGAAGGGGCGTTACCCCCGGAAATACGACGAGCGAATCGCCGTGATCGGCGCCGGGCCGGCGGGCATGGCGGCGGCGCACTACCTGGCCTCGGCGGGATATGAAGTCGTCGTGTACGACGCCTCGCCGAGCTTCGGGGGCATGCTCACCCGGACGGTGCCGTCGTTCCGGCTGCCCGCGGACGTGATTGACCGGGATTTCAGTACCATCATCGGCAGGGGAATCACCTTCCGGCCGAACGTCGAGGTCGGGAAGAACCCTTCCATCGCCGACCTGCTGGGCCGCGAGTTCGATGCCGTCCTCGTGGCCGCCGGAGCCCCCAGGGGCGTCCGGCTTTCGATTCCCGGCGCCGAGTTCATGGGCGTTTTCAACGCCGTCGAATTTATGACCTCCGTCAAGGCGGGAGCGCCGCTCACGATCGGGGAAAAGGCGCTGGTCATCGGCGGCGGCAGCGTCGCCACCGACGCTGCCCGGACGCTGCTCCGGCTGGGGGCGACGGACGTCTCCCTCGCCTGCATCGAAGGAGAGTGCGAGATGCCGGCCATGAGCTGGGAGGTCGAGGAAGCCCGGAGCGAAGGCGTGACGTTCATCCATTCCGCCCTGCCGGTCCGGATCGGCGGCGACTGGCAGAAGGTCCAGTGGGTGGAGATGGACCCGGTCACCCGGTTTTCCATCGGCGAGAACGGAATCAAGTGCGACACCGACTGTGCCAGGCGGTTTCTCCTCGATGCCGACACGGTTGTCTTCGCCGTCGGACAGAAGACGGACCGGGTCGTTTTCGAAAACACGCCCGGCATTGAGATCAACGGGGGAGGACGGGTCCGGATCGATCCGGACACCCAGATGACCACCCTGGAGGGGGTCTTCCTCGCGGGCGACGTGGTCGAGGCAAAGAGCTCCGTTGTCGAGGCCGTAGCCTCGGCACGCCGGGCCGCCGCTTCCATCGACGCCTGGCTGAGAGGGCGGGCTCGTGCCGTCGAAAAGAAAAAGCCGCCCCGGGGCGCGCCCCTGGAGGAGAAGATCTTTCCCGTGCGGCTGGAGAAGCTGAGCGTCGCCGGCATTCCCTCCCTGGTGCCGGACGACGCCCTGGCCTGCTTTGACGAGGTGGAGGGTGCCATGGATCTCGCCGAGGCCCGGGAGGACGCGCGCAGATGCATGAAATGCGGCTATGTGGACGTGGACCATGAGCTCTGCATCGGCTGCGGAACCTGCGCCGCCGTCTGCCCGAGGGGGGACGTGATCCGGCTGGAGGCGCCGCAAACCGGGGAGAACGTGTTGCCGGGCGAGGAGGTGCGGTCATGAAGACATGGGACGTCATCGTGGTTGGAGCGGGACCGGGCGGCAGCACCACCGCCGCCAGGCTGGCCATGGCGGGTTGCGACGTGCTCCTGGTGGACAAGGAGCGGTTTCCCCGGGAAAAGCCCTGCTCGGACATCTACGGGCGCTACGGCGCCGACACGTACAAGGAGATCGGCGCTTACGACGAGCTCAAGGAGAAGGGATTCCTGTTCCCGGACCTGGCCCTCACCTCCCCGGACTACACGGAGATCCGCGGCCCGAACGTCCTCAGCCTCACCTGTCCCCGCCGGATCGGCGACAACATCCTCAAGGAGACGGCCGCCCGCCGGGGGGCCAGGGTCCTGGAGGAGTTCTGGGTCCACGACCTGATGATGGACCGCGGGCGGGTGGTCGGTGTCAAGGCCAAGTACGAAGGGAAATTCGTCGAGTACCCGGCCCGGATTGTTATCGGCGCCGACGGCAGCCACAGCTGGGTGGCGAAGCGCCTGGGGCTGTTCCGGGACGACTACGACGAGGTATTCCTGGCCGGCCGTGCCTATTTCGCGGACTGCGATCCTCCCCTCCGGACCATGGAGGTGCACTACGATCCCTATTTCTTCCCGGGCTTCGTCTGCCTGAGCCCGCACCCCGGTTACGGGGACGTGGTCAACGTGGGAATCGGCTACCAGATGACGCCGTACGTCCGGGCAAAGGAGGATGTCGAGCAGCTGACCTGGAAATTCATCGAGACGAGTCCCTTCGGGGAGAAGCTGCGCAGGGCCCGGCAGGTCAGCGACTGGATGGGCTGGCGCGTCCCGAGCGCGGGCCAGATCGGGAAAACCTATGCCGCCGGCGCGATGCTCATCGGCGATGCCGGCAGTTTCGTGGATCCGTTCATCCTCGAGGGCATCGCCAACAGCGTCCGGAGCGGCGGCTTCGCGGTGCAGACGGCCCTGGAGGCGCTGGAGAAGGGCGACTTCTCCGAATCCTTTCTTTCGGCCTACCAAGTGCGCTGGGAGGAGAAGATGAAGCCCCGTCTCGATGCGCTGCAGCAGATGGCCCTGGTCGCCCGGAACGCCGAGCTCCTCAACGCGACCTTCCACGGCCTGAAGGCCAATCCGGGGGCCCTGAAGAAGATGTTCGGCTGACGGGACCGTCATCCGGAAGAGAGATTCTTCGGATGCACGGAGCGCCGGAATTCCACATCATGAAGAGCGACTGCCGATTGGCGAAAATCGGGGTGGCCACCCCGTGCGACGGCCTCGGCAACGCAAACGCCATCCTGCTGGAGCGGGTGGAAAAATAGCAGTCCAAAACAGTATTCATCAACAACGGGGAGGATAGCATGTCCAGTTTGATCGTCGATTCGAGAGACCAGCAATTCGTGCTGCACGAGATGCTGGGAGTGGAGAACATCTGCCGGGGGCGCTTCGAAAGCTTCGCCGGGGACACCTTCGACATGATCCTGACGGAGGCGGAGAAATTCGCCAAGGAGGAGATATTCCCGGTCCTGAAAGACGGCGACCACCAGGGCTGTCGCCTGGAGAACGGGCAGGTCTACGGCCCGGAGGCCTTCCGGAAGGGCTACCGGCTGTTCTGCGAGGGCGGCTGGAACGCCATGATGAACCACCAGGAGCACGGCGGCCAGGGGTTTCCCATGGTCCTGTACCTGGCCTGCGCGGACTGGTTCTTCCACAACTTCGCCTTCACCATGTACCCGGGCCTGACCAGCGGGGCGGCGGAGCTGATCGAGAGCTACGGCACCGAGGAGCAGAAGAATCGCTACCTGCCGAAGATGCTGAGCGGCGAATGGGGGGGCACCATGTGCCTCACCGAGGCGGGGGCCGGCAGCGACGTGGGGGCGCTCGCCACCAAGGCGATCCGGCAGCCCGACGGCACGTTCCTCATCCAGGGGACCAAGGTCTTCATCTCCTGCGGCGACCACGACTACGTGAGCAACATGGTCCATCCCGTCCTGGCGCGGATCGAGGGCGATCCCGAGGGGACGAAGGGCATCTCCATCTTCCTGGTTCCCAAGTTCCGGGTGAACGGCGACGGAGCCCCGGGGGCGCAAAACGACCTGGGAGTCACCAAGATCGAGGAAAAGCTGGGGCTACACGGCAGCGCCACCTGTGTGATCAACTTCGGCGACAACGGCGGCTGTGTCGGCGAGCTCCTCGGCAAGGAGTGCGAGGGCATGAAGATCATGTTCATGATGATGAACGGGGCGCGCATGGGCGTGGGCGTCCAGGGCCTCTCCGGTGCGTCTTTCTCCTACCTGCAGGCACTGGAATACGCCCGGGAGCGTCTCCAGGGGACGAACCTGCTGGGCAAGAGCAACGGCAGCGTGCCGATCATCAAGCATCCCGACGTCAAGCGCATGCTCCTGTGGATGAAGTCGCACGTCGAGGCCATGCGGGCCCTTATCTACTTCTCCGGCGCCTGCCACGACCGGGGCGAAGTCAGCGACAACCCGGAGGAGAAGACGAAGTGGAACGGCCTCCTGGAGGTCCTCACCCCCATCTGCAAGGCGTATTGCTCCGACATGGCCTTCCGGATCTGCGAGACGGCCATCCAGGTCTACGGCGGCTATGGCTTCTGCAGCGAGTACCCCGTGGAGCAGATCCTCCGGGACGAGAAGATCGGGTCCATCTACGAGGGGACGAACGGCATCCAGTCGCTGGACCTGGTGGGACGGAAACTGGGCATGAAGGGAGGGGCCTATTTCATGGAGCTGATCGATGAGATGAACAAGGTCCTGAACCGCTACAAGGATCGCTGCCCGGACATCGTGGACGACGTCTACGGCGCCGTGGAAGCCCTCGTCAACACGGTCCTGTATTTCGGCCAGTGCGGCAAGGAGGGCAAGTTCGCGGTTCCCCTTGTCAACGCCTATCCCTTCCTGATGATGATGGGGAAGGTCGTCAGCGCCTGGTTCCTGTTCTGGCAGGCGGGCATCGCCGCGGAGAAGCTGGCGGCCATGGGCGTGGACATGGCGGACCGCAAGGCCCTGAAGGCCCGTGCAAAGGAGGACCGGGAGGCCGCCTTCTATGCCGGAAAAATCGCCGGTGCTGCCTATTTCATCAAGAATGTCCTGCCCGAGATCGAAGGCACGGTGAAGGCCATCCGGCAGGAAGACCTGTCGATCCTCGAGATCGCCGAGGAGAGCTTCGCATCCTGATTTGGAGGATGCCCTGAGCAATTGCGTTCGTGGAGCGGTGGCGGGGGGCTTCCTCCCGCCGCCGGTCTTGCAGGAGGGGAAACACTCATGGATGGGAAAGGGGGATGCAAGATGATTTTGAGAGACCTTTTCAAGAAGCATGCGAAGGAGATTCCGAACGACGTGGCGCTGGTCTTCAAGGAGCGCAGGATCTCGTACAAGGAGTACGACGAGGCGACCGACCGGGCGGCCATGGGCCTCCTGAAGCTCGGCGCCCGGCGGGGAGACCGGGTCGGGATCTACGGGCCGCTGTGGCCGGAGATCGTCATGGCACACTTCGGGGCGACGAAGATCGGGGCCATCGGCGTACCGCTGAGCGTCCGGACCACGCCGCCGGAGCTCAAGTTCTTCGTCAACGACTCGGAGATCTCCGTCCTGTTTATGCCGAGCGGTTTCATGGGAGCCGACTTCCTGGCGAACCTGGAAGCCGTGCGGAAGGAAATGCCGACCCTCAAGCACGTGGTGTGCTTCGACAAGGAGACGGACGGAATCCTGCTCTGGGAGAAGTTCCTGGCGGAGCCCGACGCGGCGGCCCTTCAGAAAGCGGCCGACGCCATCGTGGAGGACGATCCCGCCCTGTTCATCTACACCTCCGGCACAACGGGGGTCCCCAAGGCAGCCATGCTGACCCACAAGAACCTGATCACCTACACGAACGCGCAGATCGAGTGCATGGAATACCATCGCGGCCACAGCATCGTCCTGAACCTTCCCTTCGCCCACGTCGGCGGCGCCGTCATGGGGATCACCTGCAACCTGAATGCAGGCAACAAGGTCATCATGATGGACATGTTCAACCCGGAAGAGACGCTGCGCCTGGTCGCCGAGGAAAAGGCGACAACCCTCGGGCAGGTGCCCGCCATGTACGCCATGGAGCTCGCCCACCCCAACCTGGGCAAGTACGACATCAGCACGCTCAAGATCCCCATCGTCTCCTCCCAGCCCTGCCCCTCGGAGCTGATCTCGGCCTTCAAGAAGGTCGTCGGCGTCATCCCGCTCAACGCGTACGGCCTGACGGAGTGCACCGCCGCCATCACCTTCACGCATCAGAGTGACGGTGAGGAGAAGCTGACCTACTCCGTGGGCAAGCCCATTCCGTGCATCGAGATGGTCCTCAAGGACGATGACGGGAACATCGTTCCCCAGGGCGGCGCGGGCGAGATCTGCGTGAAGGGCCCCGTCGTCATGAAGGGCTACTGGAAGCGGCCCGAAGAGGACGCCAAGGTCTTCGACAAGGAGGGCTTCCTCCACACGGGAGACATGGGCCGGTTCGAGGAGGACGGGTCCCTGGTCATCGTCGGCCGAAAGAAGGAAATGTACATCCGCGGCGGCGAAAACGTCTATCCCCCGGAGATCGAAGACGTGATATGCAAGCATCCGGACGTCATGCTGGCGGCGGTCATCGGCCGTCCCCACGAGAAGTGGGGCGAGGTCGGCCGGGCCTACGTCATGCCCAAGCCGGGAAAGAGCCCGACCCCGGAGGAGATCAAGGAATTCCTGAAGGACAAGCTCTCCCACTTCAAGCTCCCCGAGGACGTCATTGTCCGTCCCATGCTGCCGCTCACGCCGCTGGGAAAGGTCAAGAAGCTCGATCTCTACCAGGAGATGAAGAAGGAACTGGGGAAATAAGAACGGAGGCCGTTATGGGAACGTACGATGCAATCATTGTCGGGGCCGGCATCGCCGGCCTCGGCGTCGGCAGCCTTCTCCAGGGCAAGGGCCTGAAGACGGCGGTTTTCGAGAAGAGCAAGGTCGTCGGCGGGCGTTCGAGAACCTTCGAGCTCCCCGGCGGCTGGCGGATCGACATGGGAACGCACTGTGTCGACCAGGGCATCCATTCGTCCTGCAACAAGCTGCTCCAGGTCCTGGGAAAGGAGATCCCCTGGTCCCACAACCTGGAGGGCTTCATGTTCTACGACGAAGACGGAACGTGGAAGCCCATGATGGAGTACCTCAACCTCTCGGCGCGCGAAAAACAGGAGCTCTTGGACCTGCAGAAGTGGATCGGCTCCGCCACGGACGAGATCATTGACCACTACGACAACGTCTCGCTGACAAAGCTTCTCGATGAAAAGGTGAAGTCGCCCAAGATCGCCGAGTTCTGCAAGACCGTCGGCATGGTCCAGACGACCCTGACGGAGTCGGACATCATCTCTGCGGGCGAGTTCATCCACATCTACCGGGACCAGATCCGCGTCTCCATCAGCCCGGACCTTCCCTTCAACGCGGTGCGGATGCCCCTGGGCGGCGTCGCGACGATGATGGCAGCCATGGAGGCGGCCTACCGCGAGAGGAGAGGAACGCTCAACCTGGGGACGCCGATCCGGAAGGTCAACGTCCGGAAAGGGCAGATGACGGAGGTCGTGACGGATGACGGCGCATATTCCGCGCCGATCGTCGTCATTGCCGCGCCCATCTGGAACGTGCTCCGGTTCCTCTCCATGGACGAGATGGCGCAGTTCGCGCCGGCCTGGGCGAAGCGCATGAAGGAATGCGAGTTCGAGACCAGCGCGTCCACGGGCTTCACCATCGGGACCAGGGCACCGCTGTTCGATGACAAGTGCTACCTCTCCGCCTGGCGTGTCCCCGGCCTTGGGCTGCCCCTGCAGATCCTGGGACACACGAACTTCGACGACACGATCGCACCCCCGGGGCACATGATCGCCTTCATCGGGGCCTGCGGCACGCCGGCGCAGATCGGGAACGCGGAGTTCCGCAAGAAGACCCTGGAGCAGTTCTGGGAGGTCGTCAAAAAGATGTTCCCCAACGTGGAGCGGGACCTGGTGTGGAGGCAGGACGGCTTCACCATCGGGATCGACGGCCTGAGCCGCTCGCCCGGGATGACCGGGCGCTACCGGCTTCCCGTTTTCCTTCCCGAGGTGCCGGGGCTGTATTTCGCCGGCGACTGCTACACGGGCCGTGGTGTCGGGATGAACACGGCCGCCAGCTCCGCCATGATCTGCGCGGAAGAAATCCTGGCCCGGCAGGGCAGGTAACGCCACACCGGCAGGAGTTCACTCGGGGGCAGGGGGGCCCGGCGGGCCCTCCGCCCCCGTTCATCCGATCATTCCAAAGGGGGGATTTGCAGATGAATCGCAACATCGCGCGCTATCTGGACCGCAACATCGAGACCTACGGCGAGTACGAACAGTTCATTTTCCTGGGGAACGACGGCCCCCGGCGGATCAAAAACACGGAGATCCGCAGCCGGGCGCAGGCCCTGGCCGCGGGACTGAAGAAGGCAGGCATCAGGCGGGGAGACGCCATCTGCACGGTCGTGAGCAACGTGCCGGAGATTCCCGAGATCATCAACGGCATCAACCGGTGCGGCGCAATCTACCTGCCCGTGGTCTTCCTGCTCACGGCGGCGGAGATCCGCTACATCCTGGAAGATTCGGGCGCCAGGGCGATCATCACGGAGACGATGCTGCTGCCGAAAATCCTGGAGGCCGCCAAGGGATTGGAGACCGTCGGGAAGATCGTCGTCATCGGCGGCGAGACCCGCAACGACACGGTATCCTACACGGATCTCCTGAAGGATGCCGACAGCGGAGGGGACATCGAAACGGTGGACGCGGACGATGTCGCCATCCTCATGTATACCTCCGGCACGACGGGCGTTCCCAAGGGGGTGATGATCACCCACCGCAACATGGAAGCGCAGATGCGTAACGGCGTCGTCTATACGGGTTGCGAATACGGGTCCGTCGTGATGGTCGTCGTTCCCATGAACCACATCCTGGGGGTTCTCACCTGCCTGGAGGGTAACTACGTCGGCAGCGTCACCTACATGATGCAGCCCTTCGACCCGCGCAAGGTGCTGGATGCCATTCGCGAGTACAGGGTCGAATACATCCCCCTGGTTCCGACCATGATCGTCTACATGATGATGGTCTTCGATCCGAAGAAAGACGACCTGTCGTCAATGAAGACCTTTATTGCCGCCGGAGGCCCCCTCAGCGTGGAGACCCAGGTCCAGGCGATGAAGCTGTTCCAGGCGGACGTCAGCGTGTCCTACGGGTGCACCGAGACGGCCGGAACCATCACGCGGCAGCATCACGAACGGCCCCGGAAGACAGGATGTGCCGGGTTCCCGATCGCCTCCATGAGCCTGCTCATCGTCGATGACGACAGCCGGGAAGTTCCCCGCGGAGCGGAGGGGGAAGTCGTCTGCAAGGGACCCGTCGTCATGAAAGGCTACTGGAACAAGCCGAAGGAGACGGCCGAGGTCCTGAAAGACGGCTGGTTCCATACGGGCGACATGGGGCGGCTCGACGAGGACGGGGAGCTCTACATCACCGGCCGCAAAAAGGACCTGATCATCAAGGGAGGCGAGAACATCGATCCCGGGGTCGCCGAAGGGCTCCTGTACAAGCATGCAGCCGTCATGGAGTGCGCCGTCGTCGGCATGAAGGACGAGAAGTACGGAGAGGAAGTGGCCGCCGCGATCACCCGGAAGCCGGGTATGGAGACCACGGAAGAGGAGATCCTGGCCTATCTGAACGAAAACATGAAATCGTTCCTGGCACCGAAGCGAGTCTTTTTCTTCAACGGGCTGCCGAAGACAACCTTGGGCAAGGTTCTCAAGCGGGAGATCCGCGACATCATCAACAACAAGCTGAAGCAAGAGTGAAATAATCAATATATTCAATGTGGCAAGATGCATGCTGGAGGTTGTGCATGAAGGTTGTCAAGACCGGATGAGGATGGAGACATGGAAGAAAAGTATGATGTGATTGTCATCGGAGCCGGAGTCGGCGGGCTGACCGTCGCCTCCCTGGCCGCGAAGGAAGGGCTGAAGACGCTCCTGGTGGAGCAGTGCGACCGCGTCGGGGGACGGGCCCTGACGATCCGCGGGGAGGAGATCCTCTGGCATGGGGCCTCCTGGTACAAGTCGCTCCTGGCGAAGCAGTACACCTGGATCCCCTATGCCGAGCCGTCCCTTGAGGACATCATCGCCCGGCAGATGCTGAAGGGGTACACGCTGGACGTGGGTTACCACGGCGTGGCCCTCAACGGCGACGGGTATTTCCTGGATCTCGACGAGCGGATCGGCTCCGGCGTCCCCATGGTGGGAAACGTCAACAGCACCTATATCGGCGATGAATGGTACCTGGATTTCGACGCCGGGAAGATGGACGAGCGCCTGAAGAAGATCGCCGAGGACAATAAGATTCCCTTCGTCAAGTTCTATCTCGCGGCGGCCAGGCTCAAGGATGGAGACTTCGACCGCCTGGAGTCCGTCTCCGTCACCCAGTGGTGCAAGGACAACGGGCTCTACGAGAACAAGACGATCTTCGGCATGATCCACGCGGTGTCCACCCTGATCACCACGATCAATGACCCCGACGACATCTCCATCGGCGACATCTTCCGCTACATGGGGACGGTGATCAACCCGCGTTTCAAGGCCGGGCGGGCGAAGTGGCCCTCCGGGTTCACCACCGGGGGCATCATGCGCTGGAGCCAGGCCGTGGCGAACCGCTTCCTGGAGATGGGCGGGACCCTGGAGCTGGGCACCCGCGTCCGGGAGATCCTGATCGAGAACGGCCGGGCCGTCGGGGTCATGGTCGAGGACGGGGCGGGTGCGGCGCGGAGAATCAAGGCCTCCCGGGTGGTGAGCAACATCCCCATCCAGGACACCTTCAAGGTGGCCGACAAAGGATCCTTTCCCTCCGAGTGGGCCGACCGGATGGAGGGACTCTACGGGTACGGCTCCATTGCGCCCTATTTCGGACTGAACCGGCTCGTCCTGCCGGAGCGGGAGTGGAAGGTCGGCGTGAAGGACACGTACGTCATCCCCAAGGAGGAGGGCTTCGAGTACAATGTCTACATGTGCTGGAACGTCCAGTCCCAGACGGACCCCTCCTGCGCCCCCGGCGGAAAGCACCTGATGACGGCCTATGCCCCGGTGACGGAAAAGGAGGCGAAAAACCGGGATCTGATGGCGAAGGCCTGCCGGCTCATCATCGACTACCTGGAGCGCCGCTACCCCGGGTTCAAGAAGAGCATGGACTGGGCCCTCTTCCCGACGGCCTGGAAACTGGAGGGCGTGGCGAAGTCGAAGACCCAGGCGGGCACCCTGAAGGCCCCCGTCGAGGCCCCCGGCGTGGAAGGGCTCTACTTCACCGGCGATACCGTCAAGGGCTACGGCGTGGCCATGGACTGCGCGGTGGCGGCGGGCCTCATCTGCGCCTCCCGGATCACCGGGAAGGACTACGGCGTCTCCTGAACGCGCACGTACAGGCACGTATTTTCGATACTTTTTATATGAAAGGCCGGAACCGCCCCGATGTTCCGGCCTTCGCTTTTGCGGGAAAGGCTGGCTTCCATCGAAGTATACAATTTAACAAGAAGATAGGACCTTAAAGAAATTCATTCAGAGGCATGAACGAGAAGAGGAATTCCATTATTCTTGACACCGGGACGGCCGTGGTCTAATTGAATGAACGCGTTCAGTGAACGGAAAGGCACCAGCAGAATCAAGATAAGTGTATGATATTATATGGGTAATACGGAAAGAACACAGCCGGGGAAGAATGCCAGGATCAAGCTGATTCTCGACAGCGCGGCGGCCGTTTTTCGGGAGAAGGGGTTCCGGGATTCGACCATCGAGGACATCGCGGCCCGTGCCCAGATCGCAAAGGGAACCATCTATCTGTATTTCAAGAGCAAATCGGATCTTTATTTCTGCCTGGTCCAGCCGGCTCTCGAATGCATTTCCAAGCACCTCGTCCAGATTGCCGAAGACAAGGAGGACGACTCCGACAATCGGCTGCGACGCCTCGGCCGGGCGATCTACGAGTTTTATGACAAGGACGTGGATGCTTATCACCTCCTGATCCGCTACAACGAGGAAGAGTACTCGAAGCTGCTGCCGGAGGACCGGCTGGAGCAGTTCAAATGCATCATGCGCTGCAACCTCAAGCAGGGGGAGATCGTCATCCAGGAGGGCATCGAGAAAGGGGTTTTCAAAGACGTCAATCCATACGCGGGTGCGGTCATTTTCTGGAGCGCCTTCATCGGCATGATCCAGTTCCAGGAGAATCGGATGAAACAGGGGAGGAAGGATTACCGGCAGGCGACGCTGGATTACCTCGAGATCTTTATCGACGGCCTGCGGTCGCACTGACTGTTGTTGCCGATACAATGAACATGTTCATATTCTGTCCCAGCCTTCATTATTTACCTGACAGACCTGGATGGGGAACAGCCGGTCCACGATCCGTGTCAGCGGTGCAGTCCGTATGTTGACTTCTGACCAATCAAAAGGGGGGAAACAGACATTCCTGTCTTTTCGTAAATGTTCGATATGATAAACAATTGAGATAATGACCCCATTGGCACCGGATTTGCGGGGCATGGCCGGTGAAGAGGAAATCGACCCACAGAAGGTCCCGCAGCAGTCGTTCCGCCCGTGCCGTCGGGCTGACGGGTCGGTAGCCGGCCCCGGAGAGGGGCTTTCACGAAAGGAGCAGGATATGTTTCCGCATCTGTTTGCACCCGGACGCATCGGAAACCTGGAGATCAGGAACCGGATCGTCATGCTGCCCATGACCATGGGCTATTCCGAGGCCGACGGCACCGTCGGCGACCGCTTCATCGCCTATTTCACCGAGCGGGCGAAAGGGGGCGCCGGGCTGATCATGATCCCCTTTTCGCCTCTCGACGTCGGGTCGTTCCTGGCACCGGCCATATACGACCACCGGTACCTGCCGGGAATCCGGCGGCTCACGGATGCCCTCCGTGCGGAAGGGGCAAAGAGCGCCTGCCAGCTCATCGTCTCCTATCACGTGGCCTTCGGGGACAGGCCGGCCGAGCTGGTTGGTCCCTCCCCCGTGCTGAACCAGATGCTGCGGCAGACTCCCCGGGCGCTCACGGTGGACGAGATTCACCACATCGTCAGGGAATACGGAACGTCGGCCCGCCGGGCCCGCGAGGGGGGATTCGACGCCGTCGAGTTCATCGTGGGCGGCGGCTACCTCCTGAACCGCTTTCTCTCGCCCATCACGAACCGGCGGGAGGACGAGTACGGCGGGAGCCTGGAAAACCGGATGCGGATCCTCCTGGAGATCGTCGGGGCCATCCGGAAGGAGGCGGGGAACGATTTCCCGCTGGGCGTGCGCCTCAACGTAGAGGAGCAGATGCCCGGGGGACACACGATCGAGACATCGAAGGGCGTGGCCCGGGCGCTGGAGGAAGCCGGCGTGAGCTTCATCAATACATACACCGGCTGGCACGAGTCGCCGGTGCCGACGGTGGCCCCTGTCGTTCCCAAGGGCGGCTTTGCGGACCTCGCCGGGGCGATCAAGGGCGTCGTCGGCATCCCCGTCATCGCCGCGAACAGGATCAACGACCCGGCCACGGCCGAGCGGATCCTGGCGGAGGGGAAGGCGGATTTCATCGGCATGGGACGGGCCTTCATTGCGGATCCGCTTCTCCCGAACAAGGCGAGGGAAGGGCGTGTCGAGGAGATCGTTCCCTGCCTGGCCTGCGGCAACTGCCTCTCCGACATCCTGGTCATCTACAAGGATCCCCACGGCCCCGCCTCGGTCTCCTGCACGGTCAACCCATTTGCGGGCCACGAGCTTGATTTCGTCCCCGCGGCAGCAGACAAGCCTCGGAAGATCTACGTTGCCGGCGGCGGTCCCGCAGGGCTGGAGGCGGCCCTCGTCGCCGCCGGAAGGGGGCACCGGGTCACGCTCTTCGAGAAGGAAAACGAGCCGGGAGGCTGGCTTCGGGTGGGATGCCTGCCGCCCCACAAGGAGGACATCCAAAACCTGGCACGGAGCTTAGCCGCGCGGGCCCGCAAGGCCGGCGTCGAGATCCGCCTGGGCACCGCTCTGGATGTCGCGACGGTCGAACGCGAAAAGCCCGACGTCCTGGTCGTGGCGGTCGGGGCCGTGCCCATGGTCCCGGATATCCCGGGCATCCGGTCGGACCGCGTGGTCTCCGCGGAAGACGTTCTGACGGGGAGGAAGACCCTCCGCGGGAAGGTTGTCGTCCTGGGCGGCGGCCTCGTGGGCTGCGAGACGGCGGAGTTCCTGGTCACGAAGGGACAGGGCGTCACGGGTGTCACCGTCCTGGAGATGCTGGACCGCCTGGCACCCACGGTCTCGACCAGCTATCGGCCGTTTTTCCTGGGGATGCTGAAGATGCTGGGCATCCGCCTGGAGAACCGGACCACCGTGGAGGAGATCACCGACCGGGGCGTGAGGGTCAACCGGCAGGGGACCCCCGAGTTCATCGAGGCCGATTGGGTCGTTCTCGCCGCGGGCCTCCGGGTCGACCCGAAGGCGGTGGAGGCGTTCCGGGGCACGGCCCCGGAAGTTGTGGTCGTCGGCGACTGTGTCCGGCCCCGCATGATCAAGGAGGCCATGCAGGAGGGACTGGCCGCCGGCCTGAAGGCCTGAACCCGCGACCCGGCCGCGTGGAAGGTGGAAAAAAGGAATACTTACAGGAGTCTAAACCCCGAAAAGGAGGAATCGATGGCCATCAGCGAGTCCAGGAAGGAAGCCGTAGCGGCGCTGGAAAACATCATCAGGATCGTCGGCAAGATGGGGGTGAAGATCGAGCGGTTCGATCCCGGAGACGTGAAAGTCCGGCTGCCGAAAGAGCCGAACATCAACCACGTCGGCATGGTCTATGCCGGGTCCCTCTTTTCCCTGGCGGACTACACGGGGGGCGTCCTCTTCAGCTCCTGCTTCGACCTGAAAAAATACATTCCCATCCTGAAGGAGGCGTCCATTGTCTACCGGCGCCCGGCCATGACCGACATGACCATCGAGACATCCTTCACGCGGGACGAGATCGAGGATCTCAGGAAGACGGCGGACAGCGTCGGGAAGGCGGATTTCGTCAAGGAGTTCGAATTGAAGGACGAGAACGGGACCGTCTGCTGCACGGCCCGGGGGAGTTTTCAGATCAGAAAAGTATAAAGAGGATTCGCTGAAACAGGATCGGGGGGCACCTGTCGTCCCCCCTTTCCGCCTTGCCTCGATGCCACCGATCTTTCCTCCGTCACCGGATTGCCATCCCTGAAACACGTCGTTGACATGCAAAGCCCTTCCCAATATGCTTTTTTCATAAGAACATCGAAGACGGTCCGAGAACCAATCGATCCCCGGTGAACGACATGAAAAGGCAGGACATGACCAGGGCCCGGCTTCTGGAAGCGCTGGAGGCCGCGGAACGTCGCATCGCAGAGCTCGAATCGCGGGAAGGGAGCGGTCGGGGTCCGGCGGCGGATGCGCAGGCTCGCGAGGAGCGATACCGGCATTTCTTCAACCTGCCCCAGCTGGGCATTGCCATCATCCGTCCGGACGGCCACTGGATCGAGATCGGCGATGAGGTGTGCCGCATCCTCCAGTACAGCCGGGAGGAGCTGCGGGGAGTCCGCTGGCAGGACCTGACGCCGCCGGAGGAGCTCGAAGAGGATCTCTCCTGGATCCGGAACATTCTCGACGGAGAAGACCCGGCGGTGATCGCGGAAAAGCGGCTCATCCGGAAGGACGGTTCCCTCCTGGACGTCCAGCTTTCGCTGACCCCGGTCCGGAGTGAAGAAGGCGCCGTCGATTCCCTGGTTGCGGTCATCCGGGATATCACCGGCAGCAGGCAGGCGGAGAGGCTGATCGGAATCCAGAAGGAGCTGGCCCTGGCCCTCATGAAGACGACCTCCATCGAGGAGGCGGCGAAGGCCTGCATGGATGCCTGTATCGAGGCGACGCAGTGCGACTCGGGGGGGATCTACTTCATTGATGAGGGAACCGGCGCGGTGAACCTGGTTCATGTCCGGGAGGTCTCGGAGACGTTTGCAGACCGGTCGAGGCATTTTGCGGCCTCGTCCGAGTTGACGCAAATCGTCCTCGAAGGGAGGATCCTGTATCTCGGAGCCCGTGACTTGCAGCACTTGGTCAATGCGCACGAACTGGCCGCCGAGGGGATCCGGTCCGCCGGAATCGTTCCGATCTGGCACGAGGACAGGGTCATCGGTAGCCTGAACCTCGGCTCCCATGTGCATGAACAGCTCTCCGAACAGGACAGGCAGGCCCTGGAGGTGATTGCCCTCCAGATCGGCCCGGCGATTGCCAGGCTGATGGCGGGGCAGAGGGTCCGGGAAAGCGAGGAGCTCTTCCGCCTGGTCTTCGAAAGAGCCGACGACGCGCACCTGCTCATCCGGGACGGCCGCTTCATCGACTGCAACGATGCGGCCCTGCGCATCACGGGCTATCCCGGCAAATCCCATCTTCAACGGATGGAATGGACCGACATCCTCCCGAATCGCCAACCAGACGGCTCGCTGTCTTCCGAGAAGATGAAGCAGATGGTCGAGATCGCCGAGCGGAACGGCTCCCATCGCTTCGAGTGGGTTGTCAGGAGGTCCGACGGTGAGGAATATTGGCTGGACGCAATGCTGACCTCCGTCATGTTCAAGGGAATGAGGCTTGTTCTCGCAACCTGGCGCGACAACACCGAGCGCAGGAAGCTGCATGAGCGTCTGGCCCGGGCCGAAAGGATGGAATCCCTGGGAACCCTTGCCGGAGGGGTGGCCCACGACCTGAACAACGTTCTGGGCGTGCTGGTGGGCTATGCGGAGCTGCTGTTGGGCAAACTGCCGGAAGACAGCCCGCTGCGCCGCTATGCCGGGAATATCCTGAACTCCGGCGAGAAGGGCGCCGCCATCATCCAGGACCTGTTGACGCTGGCCAGGAGGGGGGTGGCCGTTACGGAGGTGCTGGATCTGAACGGGATCGTCCGGGCCTGCCTGAAGAGTCCCGAGCTGGATAAGCTGAAAGGAGGCCGTCCCGGGGTGACTATCCGGGCGGAACTCGATGATGCGCTGTTGACCATCAAGGGCTCGCCGAACCACCTCGCCAAAACGGTGACAAACCTTCTGTCCTTTACGATGGAGTCCATCTCCGGTGAAGGGGAGGTGACGATCCGGACCGGGAGCCGCTATGTGGACCGGCCCCTTCCGGGACATGACAGGATGGTGGAGGGGGATTACACCGTTCTGTCCGTGTCGGACACGGGTCGCGGCATTGCAGCCGCGGACCTTGGCAAGATCTTCGAGCCCTTCTACACGAAAAAGGCAATGGGCATGAGCGGCACGGGCCTGGGCCTGCCCGTCGTCTGGGGTACGGTCAAGGACCACGCCGGCTTTATCGACGTTGCGAGCACGGAGGGGCAGGGGAGCACGTTCACGCTGTATTTCCCCGTGACCCGGGAAGAGATGGCGGAGAAGCCGCCGGATGCGCTCCCCGAGGAATACCGGGGACGGGGGGAGACGATCCTCGTCGTGGACGATGTGGAAGGGCAGAGGGATCTGGCCGTCAGCATGCTCGGCCAGTTGAATTACCGTGTGCAGGCCGTATCCAGCGGGGAGGAGGCGGTGGAATACATCCGGAAGCACCCGGTGGACCTGCTGGTCCTGGACATGATCATGGCTCCGGGGATCGACGGCCTGGAGACCTATCGGCGGATTCTGGAGATCAACCCGGGCCAGAAGGCGATCATCGTCAGCGGATACTCGGAGACGGACCGCCTCCGGAAGGTCCTGGAGATCGGAGCCGGCGCCCATGTCCGGAAGCCTTACACGCAGGAGCGGATCGGTTCGGCGATCCGGCGGGAGCTGTCAAGGCGGCCGAACACGTGAGCACGGCACCAGGCCACCTCCTCGTAGCATAAGGGAAGCCGCAAGGTCGGCTCTCTGCCCCGAGGATGTCCATATGCCCAATCTATCCGGACATTTATGATCTGACTATCCATCGGGGTTGAAAATTCGCCTTGACCTATATAAAATTAATATATATCCTTTCCGCCATACAAAACGAAGCATTCCTGTTCGCAGCCTTCCCCGCTGCAGCGTAGGCATGCCGGACCGCGGTTGCGGTTCCGGTCCCGCACAACGGACGATCCTTTGAGGCGACCGCCATGTCCGTACGCTATGCCATCCTGGGACTCCTTCACTACCGGAACATGCACGGCTATGAGATCAAGCGGCACATCGAGCGCCACTTCGGCCACATGTGGACCATCAACTACGGGCAGATCTACCCGAACCTCCGGACCCTGGTTGAAGAGGGACAGATCACCCTGGCCGACGTCTCGCCGTCGGAGAAGGGCGGTCCCCACCGGAAGCTCTATGCCGTCACGGAGAAGGGGCGCGAGGAGTTCGGCCGGTGGCTGGAGAAGGAAGAGGACTCGCGGATGTTTCTCCGCGACCCGTTTCTCATGCGGTTCATCTTTTTCGGCTTCGGAAAACGGGAGCGGGCCCTGGCCATCATCGACAATCAGCTCCGGATCTATGAAAACCAGCTGGAGCGCCGCCGGCAGCTTCTCGATCGGTGGCAGGAGCAGGGGGAGTACGTACGCCTCGTGGCCGAGCTCGGTGAGGAGTTCAACACCATGTACGTGACGTGGCTCAGAAGGGCGAGGCAGGAAATCCTGGCGCGGATGGAGGAATAATCGGAAGCTGACCGTCGTTTACATGTCCGTGGAGGAGGGACCATGGCGTACACGGGGATCACACTGGTTACCGGGGCTGCCGGATTCATGGGCAGCCATCTCGTCGAGCACCTCGTCTCCCTGGGGGTGCGGGTACGCGCTACCGCCCGCCCGCGCAGGGACACTTCCTTCTTTGACCGCCTGGGCGTCGAGTTCGTCCCGGCCGACCTGACGAAGCCGGAGACCCTGCCGCCTCTCTTTGCAGGCGGCGTGGACCGGGTCTTTCACTTAGGCGCCATCTGCAATTTTTCCACCCCTTACGAAAAGCTCCACCCCACCAACGTCGCCGGTGTGGAACACCTGACGGGGCTGGCCCTGAAGGCCGGCGTGAAGCGCTATGTTCACGTCGGGTCCACAAGCGTCTACGGGCCGTACCGGGGCGTACCCTTTCGCGAGGATGCCCCCCGGACCCCCCAGGACGACTACGGCCGGAGCAAGCGGGACGGGGAAGACGTCGTCTGGCGGCGCATGCGGGAGGGGCTGCGCGCGGTCATCACGCGGCCCTGCACGGTCTACGGACCCCGGTGCAACGACGGGGCCGGGAAAGCCTTTTCCCGCCCCTCGTCCATCGCCGCCATCCCCGGGCACGGCCGGCAGCGGCTCTCCAACATCCGCGCCGAGGACGTGGCCGCCGCGGTGGAGTATCTTTCCCACCGGGACGAGGCTGTCGGCCAGGCCTACAACATCGCCGAGGACACCTACCCGACCGTTGGGGAGGCCCTCACCCTGGCGGCGAAGACCTTCGGCACGAAACCGCCCACCCTTCATCTTCCCCTGGGGCTCCTCAAGATTGTGTCCCGGATCGACGGCCGGCTGGCCGCCCGCCGGGGCCGCATCCCCGACCTGGAATACGACGCCGTCTGCTATCTCTATGACGACTACATCGTGGACAACACGAAGCTCAAGGCCGCAGGCTACCGGCTGATCTACCCGGACTTCCGGTCCTCCATGGAGCAGCTCAAGACCTGCGGATCCGCCGCGGCAGGCTGACACACGGCCCGGGGCGCCGGAACGGAACGTTTTCGCGACGAAGCGAAGTCTCAACGATAAAGGAGGGGAACGCATGGGACAGGTGGTCGTCATTACCGGGCTGGCCGACGGGATGGGGCGGGAGGTGGCAAGGATCCTCGCGAAAGGCGGCGACACGGTGGCCGGATTCGACGTGTCCGCGGAGGGCATCGCCTCCCTGGAGAAAGAGCTGGACGAAATTTCCGGAACCGCCGGAAAGCACTGCCTCGTGCCGCTGGACATCACCGACCGCCCGGGGATCCGGCGTTTCCGGGACGTAGTCCTGGCGAAATACGGCCGGGTGGACACGGTCCTGTCCAACGTGGGGATCGGCTTTTTCGGTCCCTTCGAGGAGGTCAACCTGGAGGCGGCCCTCAAGTGCCTGGAGATCAACGTCATCGGAGCCGCGGCCGTCTTCCAGGCCTTTCTGCCGGCCCTCCGCGGGCAGGGGAAAGGCAAGCTGATCGCCATGTCCTCCCTGGTCGGGCAGATCCCGTTCCCCTTCGAGTCGATCTATTCGGCCAGCAAGTTCGCCATTGAGGGGATGGTCATGTCCTTCCGGTACGAAGTGGAGCCCTTCGGCATCCGGGTGGCCCTGATCGAGCCCGCCCAGGTCTCGACGTCCTTCGCCGCGAAGATCCACAAGCTGCCCCCGGAAGGCTCGCCCTACCGGGAGCGGGCCCGGCGTTTCATCACCCGGGACAACGTCCTCATCAAGACGGCGCCGACGCCCATCGAAGCGGCCGAAAAGATCGCCCGGATCATCCGGCAGGACAGGCCGGCCTTCCACAACCAGGTGGATTTCATGAGCACGCTGTTTCTCTTCCTGAACCGCATCCTGCCCGCCAGGGTCCGCGACGCGATTCTCCTGAACCACATGGACATCAAATAGGGGGGAATTCATGAGTTATACATTCGATTTACCGACGAAGATCATCGTCGGCGAGGGATGTTCCGGGCAGTTGGGCGGGATTGTGTCCGGCAGCGGGGCCCGGCGTGTCCTGTGCGTCTGCGACCGGGGCGTCGAGGAGGCGGGAATCGTCGCGCCGCTGATTGAAAAGATGGAGGCATCGGGCCTCGACGTTGAGCGGTTCAACGGGGTGATGCCGGATCCGCCCCTGGAGATGATCGAGGAGTGCACGAAAAGGGCGGCGGACGTGAAGCCGGATGCCCTCGTGGCGATCGGCGGCGGCAGCTCCATCGACACGGCAAAGGCCGTCAATGCGAACCTGACCAACCCGGGGACGCTGAAGGAGCATGCCATTCTTCTCAACGGCCTGAAGGTTTTTCCCTTCGAGAAGCCGCTCCTGCCGCTGTATGCCCTCCCGACGACCGCCGGGACGGGCAGCGAGGTTTCTCAGGGGGCGGTGGTGACGGACAACGAGCTGAAACTGAAGCTGTCCATCATCGCGCCGAACCTGATGCCCGCCATGGCGATCATCGATCCCGCGCTGATGGTCGGCCTGCCGCCCGCGATCACTGCATCCACCGGGCTCGACGCGCTGGCCCATGCCGTCGAGGGTCTCATGAGCGGTCTCGCCCTGATGATGCCCTCCCCGATGCGCGAGGGATTTGCCCTGACCGCCATCGAACTTGTCCTCGACAACCTGGAGACAGCGATCCGCGACGGGAAGGACATGAAGGCGAGGACGAACATGTCCTACGCGGCCTTCCTGGCCATGCTGGGGAGCACCAGCGGATACAGCATGGGACACGTCATGGGACACGCCATCGCGGAGGTGAGCGGCATCCACAATCACGGATTCCTGTGCGCCTCCATCCTCCCGTACAACGTCGAGTTTCTGGCGGACTGCATTCCCGGGACGCTGCCGCGGCTGGCGGCGTTCCTGGACGTGGACGCGGAAGGGAGATCGCCCGCCGAGACCGGCGCGGCTGTCCGCGACGCCATCCGCGCATTTTTGAAATCCTGCGGCGTCCCGGCGCTGAAGGACCTGGGGATGAAGCCGGCGGACATGAAGGAGATCGTGCACCACTGCACCTCCGGCACCTGGTACATGCTGGCCCCCAGGAGGCCATCGGAGGAGGAGATGACCCGGTGGCTCGATGCGGCCTGCGGGGGATAGGAACCGCAGGATCTGCAATCCACCGCCGGTACGGCGATCCGCAATGAAACAACCATGGAGAAGGCGAACATGACCATGCAATCGGAAGCGAACGTGAAGGAGCGGCACAGGCTTTACATCGACGGGCAGTGGGTGGCCCCGGCCGGGAAAGATGTCGTGACGGTGGTCAACCCGTGCAGCGAAGAGGCGGTCACGACCGTGGCGATGGGGAACGGGGAGGACGTCGACCGGGCCGTCCGGGCCGCCCGGGCGGCGTTTCCGGAGTGGTCCGGGACAACCGTCACAGAGCGGGCGGGCTTTCTCGCGAAGATCGCCGCGGCCATGGCTGCCCGGCAGAACGAGATCGGCGACACCATCGCCACCGAAATGGGCATGCCGGCCCCCTGGTCGCGCATGATTCAGGGTGGACTGCCCATTGCGACGCTGAACAGCTTCGTCCCCATCCTGGAGAATTACCCCTTCGAATACGGCATGGGACGCACCCGGATCGTCAAGGAGGCCGTCGGCGTCTGCGGCTTCATCACGCCCTGGAACTACCCCCTGCACCAGATCATCGGCAAGGTGGCCCCCGCCCTCGCCGCGGGGTGCACCATGGTCGTCAAGCCCAGCCGGCTCGCCCCGCTGAACGCCTTCATCCTCGCCGAGATCATGGAGGAGGTCGGGCTTCCCCCGGGCGTCTTCAACCTGGTGACCGGAGCGGGATCGGAGGTTGGGCATGCCCTGGCGTCGCACCCGGACGTCGATATGGTTTCCCTCACCGGCTCTACGCAGTCCGGCGTCCTGGTGGCCCGGGCGGCGGCCCGGACGATCAAGCGCGTGACCCTGGAGCTGGGTGGGAAGTCCCCCAATGTCCTTCTCCCTGACGCGGATTTCCCCACGGCGGTGCTCAAGGGCGTGTACCAGTGCTTCCTGAACGCCGGCCAGACCTGCATCGCCCTCTCCCGGATGATCGTCCCGGCGGACCGGCAGGACGAGGTCATCGCGCTCGCCGGGGCGACGGCCGAATCGGTCGTCGTGGGCGACGCCTTCGCCGATGGCGTCTACATGGGACCGATGGTGGACCGCCAGCAGCTTGCATCCGTGCGGGGCTACATCGAGACGGGGATCCGGGAGGGCGCGACCCTGGTTACAGGCGGGACGGAGCCGCCGGCGCACCTGCCGAGGGGCTATTTCGTCAGGCCGACCGTCTTTGCCGACGTTCGCTCCGACATGACCGTCGCCCGCGAGGAGATCTTCGGCCCCGTCCTGTGCATTCTCCCCTATCGAAGCGAGGAGGAGGCCATCGGGATCGCCAACGACACGGTATACGGCCTGTCCGGCTCGGTCTGGTCAAGCGATGTCGGGAGGGCGCAGGCGGTGGCAAAGCGGATCCGGAGCGGCCAGGTGTTCATCAACGGCGCCGATTTCGACATCGATGCCCCGGCGGGAGGCTACAAGCAGTCGGGAATCGGGCGGGAGCGGAGCAAATACGGCCTCGAGGAATACCTGGAAATCAAGGCGTTGATCGGCCACAATCCTTCCTGATGGAGACATCGAGGCAGGCGGAAAAAAAAGGATGACCCCAATCCAGTCTGACGGGGCGGACGCCCCGGGGAGGAAACCATGAAAGCCCAGGCCAGTCCGGTTTACGCGGTGCCGGCGACGCGCGTCGGCCGCCTCCGGGAGAAAATCGTCCACGCCCCCCAGGAAGTGTGCATCCAGCGGGCCCGCTACCTGACGGAGGCCATGGCCCGCCACTGGGACCGGCACCCCCTGACCCACATGTCCCTGGCCTTCGAGCACGTCCTGGCGAACATCGACGTGGTCATCCGGGAGGACGAACTCATCGTGGGCTGCCGGACATCGAAGCTCAAGGGGGCACCCCTGTTCCCGGAAAACAAGAGCCGGTGGATCGCCGGGGACCTGGACAGCTTCGATCGGCGTGTGCTCCAGCGGGCCCTGATCACGGAGGAGGAGAAGCGGGAGCTCCGGGAGGACATCCTGCCCTTCTGGGAGGGACGGACCGCGGAGGAGCGCTTCGAGGCCCTCCTGCCGGAAGACGTGGCCGAGGACATGGACAAGTACATCTTCACGATGATGCTGGAGATCACCTACGGCATCGGCCACTTCACCATGAACCACCCCCGGATCCTCCGGCAGGGACTGGCAGGCGTGATCGCCGATATCGGCCGCCGCCAGGGCGCCCTGTCCAGGGCCGAGCGGGAAGGAGAGAAGGGAATCTTCTATGAGGCGGTCATCCTGTCCCTGAAGGCGGCCGTCGCCTTTGCCAACCGCTATGCCGTGCTGGCCCGGGAACTGGCGGAGCGGGCGGCCGCGCCGCTCCGGCGGGCGGAGCTCCTGGAGATCGCCCGGGTCTGCGAGCGGGTCCCGGAGCACCCGGCCCGGACCTTCCGCGAAGCGATCCAGTGCGTGTATTTTATCCACCTGCTCTCCCAGATCGAATCGGGGGGCAATTCCATCTCGCTCGGCCGGATCGACCGGATTCTCCTGCCATACTACGAGGCGGACCTCGCCGCCGGCCGGATCACCCCGGAGCAGGCCCGGGAGCTCCTGGCCCTGCTCTTCATCAAGACCAACGAGATCTGGAACGTCCTGGAGGAGGCCTTCATCCCCGGGGGCGAGGGGACGGAGGGCAAGACGACCCAGAATGTCACCGTCGGGGGGGTGGACATCCGGGGGGAGGACGCAACGAACGCCCTCAGCACGATCGGACTGGACGCCTTCGCCGACGTCCGGACGGTGCAGCCCAACTTCGGCGTGCGGCTCTCCGCCGGCACCCCGGAATCCTTCGTCAGGAAGGCCGCCGGGTATGCCAAGGACGCCGTCCCGCTCCATTTCTTCAACGACGAGGCCATCATTCCAGCCCTCGTCCGGGCGGGACATACCCTGGAGGACGCCCGGGACTACGGGGTCGTGGGGTGCCTGGAACCCAGCGCCCAGGGAAAGTCCTTCTGCTCCACCTTCGCCGTCCAGTTCAACGGGATCAAGTGCTTAGAGTTCGCCCTCTCCAACGGCATCGACAACATCTTCGGCTACCTCTCCGGCCTCGAGACGGGAGACCCGGCGTCCTTCACGACCTTCGACGACGTCTGGAATGCCTATGACCGCCAGGTCGGGCATTTCCTCGGGCAGGTGGTGCGGGGCATGGCCGTCCTCGACCAGGCCATCGCGGAGCGGGTGCCGTCCCCCTTCGCCTCGGCGATGATCGACGGCCCGCTGGAAAAAGGCCTGGACCTCACCCGGGGCGGGGCCGTCTACAACGCCACAGGGGTGCAGCTCATGGGCTTCTCCAACATCGCCGACAGTTTCACCGCGGTGAAGAAGGCCGTCTTCGAGGACCGGTGCTGCACCATGGGAGATCTCGCCGGCTGGCTCTCCGACGACTGGTCGGACGTGGAAAACAAGCGGCTGTTCTTCCTGGAGAAGATGCCCAAGTACGGCAACGACGACGATGAAGCCGACGCCATGGCCGCCAGGGTCATGGCCCATTTCTGCGACCGTCTCCGGCCGCTCCGGAACTTCCGGGGCGGGTCCTTCTGGCCGGGGATCTTTTCCGTGGGGTTCCATCTGGCCTTCGGGTCCTTCACAGGGGCTACGCCGGACGGGCGGAGCGCCGGGGACATCCTGGGCAACGGCATCACGCCCTCCAACGGCCGGGCCCTCCGGGGGCCCACGGCGGTCATGAACTCCGTGACGAAGCTGCCCCTTCAGATGGCGACCAACGGAGTCAACCTGAACATGCGTTTCTCCGGGAAGCGCCTGGAACCGGCGGTCCTCGCGGCGCTGGTCCGGGCCTATTTCAGGAAGGGCGGCGTCCAGGTGCAGTTCAACATGATCGACACGGACGTTCTCCGGGACGCCCAGGCACACCCGGAGCGGTATCAGGATCTCGTCATCCGGATGAGCGGATACTCCGTGACGTTCGTGGACCTGAGCGACACGGCGCAGAACGAGATCATCCAGCGCATGGAATACGCCGTCTGAGCCGGCGTTCCGGAAAGGAAGAACAGGGAGGGATGCCTTGAGCAAGGTCATGACCATGAAGGAGGCCGTGGAGGCCCACGTCCATGACGGCGATTTCGTCTACATCGGCGGCTACATCTGCAGGACGCCCTTTTCCGCCGTCCACGAGATCATCCGCCAGCGGAAAACCGGACTGACCATCACCCGGGGGAACGCCGCGGACGACTTCGACATGCTGATCGGCGCCGGCGTCGTGAAGCGCTTCCTCTCCACGTTCATCTCCCTGGGCCTTTATGGCCTCGCCCGCTGCTACCGGAGATCCCTGGAAAAGGGGATTCCCCACCGGATCGAGGTGGAGGAGTACACGAACCTCTCCCTGCCGATGATGCTCATGGCGGGCGCGATGGGGATGCCCTTCGTTCCCGTGAAGGACATGGTGGGGACGGACCTGCTGAACATCCGGGGATTCCTGGGAGAGAACAGGTACAAGCTGATTGAATCGCCTTTCGACGGCAGGCCGGTTCTCCTCGTCCCGGCCCTGAATCCCGATGTCGGAATCATCCATGTCCAGCAGGCCGACGAGAACGGGAACGCCCAGATCTGGGGGATCGGTGGGGATTGCAAGTACGGAGCCAACGCCTCGAAGAAGGTCATTGTCTCCTGCGAGCGGATCGTCAGCCGGGAGACCATCGGGAAGGACCCCTCCCGGACCATCGTGCCGGATTTCAAGGTCGTCGCCGTGGTGGAGGAGCCCTTCGCGTCGCACCCCGGGTATACGCCGGGCTTCTACGACCTCGATCTCGGCTTCGGCTACCTCTACAAGGAGGCCTCCGGGACCGTGGAGGGATTCGAGGCCTTTCTCCGGGAGTGGGTGTACGACATCCCCGACCGGACGGCCTACATCCAGCATTTCATCGACCGGTTCGGATACGCCCGCTTCAGGGGCCTCCAGGCCCGGTTCGATTACGGCTACCCGGTGAGCTACGAATACTGAAGCGCCCGGCCCGATGAGGGGGCAGAGGAGGCAAAAAGCAATGACCGAGCACCCGAACGACTACATCAAGCCGGAACTGATGGCCTGCTGCGGGGCGCGGGAGATCCGGGACGGCGACGTGGTCGTCGTCGGCACGGGGTTCCCCACGATGTCGGCGAACATCGCCAAATACACCCATGCCCCAAAGGCGGTGATGATGCAGGAATCCGGGGTCTACGATGCCCGGCCCCGCCGGCCCGCCCTGTCCGTCGGCGACGCCTGCCTCAATCCCGGGGCCGCCATGATCGGCGGTCTCGTGGACATCATGGGCATGTTCCTGCAGGGAGGATGGATCGACGTCGGGTTTCTCTCGGGCTCTCAGGTGGACCGGTTCGGGAACATCAACACAACCTGCATCGGTCCCTACGACCGTCCGGTCAGCCGGCTGCCGGGGAGCGGCGGCGCCAATCCTATCGGGTCCCTGGCGAAGCGCATCCTCATCATCGCCCAGCACCACCCGCGCCGCCTTCCGGCCCGGGTCGACTTCATCACGACGCCCGGATACATCGACGGAGCCGGGGCCCGGGAGAGGTGGAACCTGCCCGCCGGCACGGGTCCCCAGGTCATCATCACAAACAAGGCGGTCCTCCGCTTTCACCCGGAGACGAAGGAGGCCTGCCTGGCCAGTTATCATCCCGGCTGCACCATCGACGAAATCCGCGGCATGACCGGCTGGGATCTTCAGGTGGCTGACGACGTCCACGAGACGGAGCCGCCCCGGGCGGAGGAGCTGCGAGTCATCCGCGAGGTCCTGGATCCGCACCGGATGATAAAGATCTATGAATCGAAGGGCTACGTATAGGACAGCCGTTGAAAAGGGATCGTCGTGCTGCGTTCCCCTCGTCCCTTGCCGCTCGACGTGCATAGAAAGGACGGATCGCGGCCGGGAGACCCCGGGAGCCTTGCATCCGACCCCTTTTGAACGGCCGGAAATCGCAATGCCGGCGCTCGGTGATCAAATATTTGACCTGTTTTCATGACCGGACCCGAAGAGGAGGAGGGTGATCATGGATCATACGGAGAAACTGGCGGCGTTCCTGGCGGGGATCACCTTCGATGCGCTTCCCCCGGAGATCGTCCACAAGGCGAAGCTGTGCGTCCTGGACTATGTCGCCAACGTCTACGGCTCCCTGGAGCTGGGAGCCGTCTCCGGGGTGGTGGAGTACGTCCGCTCCCTCGGCGGACCGCCCCGGGCCACCGTCCTGGGATGCGGCTTCCGGACGGACCTGCACCATGCGGCGTTCCTGAACGGAACGACGGCGGAGGCCATCGAGGCCCAGGACGGGCTCCGCTTCGGCGGGAACCATCCGGGGACGGCGGTGATTCCCGCCGCCCTGGCCGTGGCGGAGGAGAAGGGACTGGGGGGACGGGAGGTCATCGAGGCCGTCGTCGCCGGGTACGAGGCGGCGGACCGGCCGGCGGCGGCGATGCATCCCTGGCACACCCTGGGGGGATTCCTTCCCACGGGGACCTGCGGGACCTTCGGCGCGGCCGCGGCGGCCGCCCGGCTGAGGGGATGCGACGCCGGGGGCATGCTGAATGCCCTGGGATGCGCCGGGTACCTGGTACCCCTCTCCATGGCGCAGCAGCTCATGGGCGGGTACACCGTCAAGATCGTCCAGGGCGGCCAGGCGGCCCTCGCGGGGCTGATGGCGGCGGGGCTGGCCGGCGCAGGGATCACCGGGGATCGCCAGGTCTTCGAGGGGTCGGAGCTGAAGGGTGGGTTCACCCAGATCACGACCCGGGCGGAGCCGAATTTCGAAAGGCTGACGGAGGGGCTCGGGGAGCATTACACGATCGGCGACATCTACTTCAAGCCCTACACGGCCTGCCGCCACACCCATGGCGCCGCCCAGGCGACGCTGGAGCTGATGAAGGAGGAGAGACCCGATACGGCGGACATTGCCGCCGTCGAGGTCTTCACCTACGGCATGGCGGTCATCGCCGTGGGAAAGGGCGTCGCGGAGAGGGATACCTTCGTGAACGCCCAGTTCTCCATTCCCTATGTCACCGCCGTCTGCATTCTCGACGGCACCTTGGGGCCGCTGCAGCTCACGGAGAAGCGCATGGCCGACCCCGCCCTTTTTGCATTGTCGAAAAAAGTCTCCGTTCAGATGGACGAGGCGTTGAACGGCGCCTATCCCGACAAGACCTCCAGCCGCGTGGAGATGCTGCTCCGGAGCGGGCGGCGGCTTGTCCGGCAGGTGGACGTTCCCAAGGGGGACCCGCGGGATCCCATGGAGGCGGCCGACCTGGCCGACAAGGTCCGGTTTTTCGCAGGCTCCCGGGAGAAAGAACAGACGGAGCGGATCATCGGGATGATCCTCAACCTGGAAACGATTCCGGACATCCGGGATCTCATCGGCCTGATCTGAGGGTCGGGCGGAATTTCACAAGAAGGAACAAGGAGTAGAGCGAATGGATTTTTCCTTGAACGACGAACAGAAGATGCTCCTTTCGACCCTGCAGTCCATGGGAGAGCGGGAGAAGTTCCGGGAGCGGGCCGCGGAGATCGACCGGACGGGCGAGTTCCCTTTCGACCTGATGGAGAAATACGCCGAAATGGGACTGCTGGGCATGACCCTTTCGCCGGAGCACGGCGGCGGCGGACAGCCGGCCATCAACGCCATCCTGGCCATCGAGGAGCTCGCCAAATACAGCCCCATGATTGCCGCGCCCGTCTTCGAGTCCAACGTGGGACCTGTCCGGGTGATCGACCTGTTCGGGACGGAGGAGCAGAAGAAGGCGATCATCCCCGGGGTCTGCCGCGGGGAGCGGAGCGTCTCCGTCTGCATGACCGAGCCGGAGGCCGGCTCCGACCTGACGGCCCTCTCCACGAAGGCGGTGGAGGATGGGGATTCCTACATCCTCAATGGCCGTAAGGTCTTCATCACCGGCGGCGGCCACGCCAGCCACTACATGGTTTATACCCGCTTCGGCGAGACATCGGGTTACAAGGGCATCGGCGGCCTCCTCGTGGAAAAAGGCGCGCCCGGCTTCACCTTCGGGAAGCAGGAGGAATTCCTGGGCCTTCGGGGCATGCCGTCCTGCGAGCTGGTCTTCGAGGACGTCCGGGTTCCGAAGGAGAACGTTGTCATCAAGGCGGGGGATTTCAGCAGGCTCATGTGGACCTTCGACATCGAGCGCTGCGGCAACGCCGCCATGTGCCTCGGCACGGCGGGCGGGGCCCTGCGGGAGGCCATCGCCTATGCCCAGGCCCGCCAGGCCTTCGGGCGGCCCATCTGCGAGTTCCAGGCGATCCAGTTCATGACCGTCGACATGGCGATGAAGCTGGAGGCGGCGAAGCTCCTGGTCTACCGGGCCGCCTGCGGGGCTGGGCAGGGATTGCCCTCGATCTATGATGCCTCCATGGGGAAGTGCTTTGCCAACGAGATGGTGATCGAGGTGACGAACCTGGCCATGCAGATCTTCGGCGGGTACGGCTACAGCAAGGAGTTTCCCGTCGAGCGGATGCTCCGGGATGCCCGGGCCTGGGGGGTCGCCGGCGGTACGGTGCAGATGCTCCGGATCACCCTGGCCAGCGTCCTGTACGGCCGGCGCTTCGACCAGCGCCGGGGAAAATGAGCGAAGGGAGACGAAAGGGGGGACCATGGGGACCTATTATCGTGATGCGGATCATCTGTACGAGATTTATGGATATTTCATGGAGCGGATCCTGACGGATGAGAAGATCGGCTCGAAGATGGCCAAGGCGGGGATCATCATCCGCTTCATTTACACGGACCCCGATTCCGAGGTCACCATCGACCTGAAGAACCCGCCGGAGAAGCCCGGGTATTACGGGTCCTACCGGCTCGGTCCCTGCGATCTCAAGGAAGACGTGTGGTCGAAGCAGGCGGCGGACTTCTCCCACAGCTTCTGGCACGGCCTGGAGAATCCCGTCGCTGCGGTCACCCGGGGCAGGGTCAAGCAGGGCGGCAAGATCACCGCCATGATGAAGCTCCTGCCCGTCGTGAAGCCGGCCTTCCAGATGTTCCCGGTGATCCTGCGGGAGCTGGGATACGAGAATCTCGTCATCTCGAAGCAGCGTTGAGACGGCGGCGGGAGCGGGACGTTGGGCGAAACGGGAACGATCTTCGACATCCAGCGGTTCAGCGTCCACGACGGGCCGGGGATCCGGACGACGGTGTTCTTCAAGGGATGCCCCCTCCGCTGCGCCTGGTGCGCCAATCCGGAGTCGCAGGAGAGGCGGCCCCAGCTCCTGCTCAAGGACAGCCGGTGTACGGCCTGCGGCCGGTGTCTCCCGGCCTGCCCGGAGAGGGCCGTCCGTTTCATGAAGGACGGGCAACGGCGGATCGCCTGGAAGAAATGCACGCAGTGCCTCCGCTGCGTCGAGGCCTGCGAGACGGGAGCCCTCTCTGTTACCGGACGGGAGGCGACCGTCGGGGAGATTCTGAATGAAGTGGAGCGGGACCGCGCCTTTTATGAGTCTTCCGGCGGCGGCGTGACCCTCTCCGGGGGGGAGCCCCTCCTGCAGCCCGAATTTGCCGTCCGCCTGCTGGCGCTCTGCCGGGAAGCGGGACTGCACACGGCCCTGGACACATCGGGATTTGCCGATCCCGACATCCTGCGGGCAGTGATCGAACACGCCGACATGGTCCTGTACGACATCAAGACGCTGGACGACGGGCGGCACCGGACATACACCGGCGTCGGGAACGCTCTCATTCTCGACAATGCAAGGCTCGTTGCCGGCCGGGTACGGACCTGGTTCCGGGTTCCCCTCGTGGCGGGCGTGAACGACAGAGAGGGTGAGATCCGCGGGATCGCGGCCCTGGCGCGGGAGCTGGGGGTGGAGAAAATCAGCCTGCTTCCGTACCATCCGGGGGGACGGGACAAGAAACGGCAAATCGGTCGCAGAATCGAAGGATTTCAAGGAAAGCGGCCGACGGACGGGCACGTGGAGAGGCTCCGGCGCATTGTCGAAGCAGAGGGGGTCGCCTCATCCATCGGGCGCTGACCGGACGAAGGGGGCAGACGTCTTTTCCCGCCTACGGGGCGGTCGTTCCCGAGGAAGGTGCAGTTGACGGCGGCGCCGGCTCCCTCCGGCGGTCATCGACGACGATGTTCCGGAGGATCTCCCAGGCCTTTTCCACCCTTTTCCGCTCCTCCTCGCCGGGATCGATCTTCGACCGGCCCGTCGAGTGGACGACCACGGTCTTTCCGCTCTTGTCCCTGATTTCCCGGACTCCCATCGTATCGTACGGACTCTCTTTCGCCTCCCGTTCCTGCTCGATCATGAGCTGGATCGTCCGGTCGCTGACGCCGGCCTTTTTCAGCTTCAGGACCTGATCCGGCGTCAGCCCGAGGCAGGGAAGAGGCGCCAGGAGCAGGACAAGCAGAAAGGCCGGGACCGCTGTTGCAAGGGTTTTCATGGAATCCCTCTCTTTTTTCCCTGTTCCTACCATGAATCCTCCGTTCTGGAAATGGCCGCAAGGCATGTTTGACGCCCGGAGCCGTTTCCGATATAAAATAGGCGCACGTTTTCATGGAGCAGCGATGGATCGAGACGGTCTTCCGGCGGTATCTTCTGAAACAGGGCGGAATCAAGACGATTTTCGACAGTTTTTCGAGAATGCCCGGGAGGGTTTTTTCCGAATCGCGGAAAACGGCCGGTACCTGCTCCTGAATCCCGCCATGGCCCGCATCTTCGGATATGATTCGCCGGAAGAGATGATGCGGGCCGTCACGAACACGGCCGGGCAGCTCTTCGTCGATCCGGCTGAGGGGAAGAGGCTCCGGGAGGCCGTAGAGAAGACGGATCGTCCGTTGAGCCTTGAGACGAAAGCCTGCCGAAAAGACGGACAAATCATCTGGATCTCCCTCAATATTCGTTGTGTCCGGGATGAAGTCGGGCGGATCCGGTATTGCGAAGGGGTCATTACGGACATCACGGAACGAAAAGAGATGGAAAAAGCACTGAAGGATTCGGAGGAGGAGTACCGCCTCCTCGTGGAAAACGCGCTGGACGCGGTCTTCGTCGTCCAGGACGGAACGATCAAATTCGCGAACCGTGTGGCGGAAAACGTCCTGGGGTACACGCGGGATAAGATCGACGGACTGCCGTTTGTCGCGTTCATCCATCCCGACGACCGCGACCTTGTCTACGGGCGGTATCTCAAGAGACTGAAGAACGAGGAGGTGCCCTCACTTTACGAGTTTCGGGCCGTAAACCGGGAGGGCAGGGAACTGAGCGTGCAGATCAACTCCATCCCGGTGATGTGGAAGGACCGGCCAGGGGTGCTTTGCTTCATCCGGGACATCACGGTCCAGAAGGAGTTGGAGAAACGCCTGATCCAGGCGCAGAAGATGGAGGCCATCGGAACGCTTGCCGGAGGGATCGCGCACGATTTCAACAATCTGCTCATGGGCATCCAGGGCTACGCCTCCCTGATCCTGCAGGGGCTCGAAGAAGGAAATCCTTTGCGCGAGCGGGCGTTGGGGATCGAGAGGCAGGTGAAGAGCGGCGCCGACCTGGCAAGGCAACTCCTCGAATACGCGCGGGGCGGGAAATTCCAGGTCAGACTGACGGATATAAACGACGTCATTGAGAAAACGTCTTCTGTATTCGGGCGGACGAGGCGGGAGATCTCGATTCACACGAATCTCAAGAAGGACCTCTGGTCGGCGAACGTGGACCGGAACCAGATCGAGCAGGTTCTCCTCAACCTGTACGTCAATGCCTCGCAGGCCATGCCGGGCGGGGGGAGCCTGTACCTGCACTCGGATAACATGGAGTTCGATAAGGAGGAGGCCCAGGCCCTCGGTCTGCCTGCGGGCAGGTATGTACGGATCGGGGTCACCGACACGGGCATGGGGATGGACGACAGGACGAAGGCGAGGGTCTTCGAGCCTTTTTTCACCACGAAAGAGATGGGCAGGGGAACGGGGCTGGGCCTGGCCACCGTTTACGGCATCGTCACCGGCCATGGCGGCACGATCCAGGTCTACAGCGAGAAGGGACATGGCACCAGCTTTCACATTTATTTCCCTGCCTCCGAGGGCAGGGCGGCAAAGGAGAAAGAGAGAGTCATGACCGAAGAGACGAAGAAGGGAAGAGAGACGGTGCTCATCGTGGACGATGAAGAGGTTGTCGCAACGGTTGCCAGCGAGATGCTGGAGCACCTGGGCTACCGGGTCATCGTCACGAGAAGCGGAAACGAGGCGCTGGAAGTCTTTGCCGGTCGCAAGGGCGAGATCGACCTGATCCTGCTGGACATGATCATGCCAAAAATGAGCGGCGGTGAGACGTTCGACCGGCTCAAGGAAATGGACCCGGCGGTCCGCGTCATTCTTTCCAGCGGATACAGCATCGACGGCGAGGCGAGGCAGATCCTGGGCCGGGGATGCAGGGGCTTCATCAACAAACCGTATACCCTGCAGATGCTGTCGGAAAAGATCCGCGAGGCGCTTGCCTGATGCGGTTCGACGATTTCCACGTCGGGGATCGCTTCGAATCGCCTGGGCTGACGATGACGGAGAGCTCCATCATCGATTTTGCCCTGCATTTCGACTCCCAGGCCTTTCACCTCGATACGGAGGCGGCGAAGGAGTCCATCTACGGCGGTCTCATTGCCAGCGGGATTCACACGATCGCCGTGACGTTCCGGCTCTTCCTGATGACGGGCGTGCTCAGGAACAACCTGGGATCGCCCGGCTTCGACGAGCTGCGCTGGCTGTTGCCCGTTCGTCCCGGCGACACGCTGCGGGCGATGGCGGAAGTGCTCGAGACGAAACCCCATCGCTCCCACCAGGACCGCGGCATCGTTCGCATGAGGATTGCCACGCTCAACCAGCGCGGCGAGACCGTCCAGACCATCATCTGCAATCTGATGATTCGCCGGAAGCCGGTCCAATCCGCATGACCATCGCCACAGGATCAAATGCCGCTGCGGCGCGCCGGATGGATGCGTCGGGGCGCGGGGGCTGCCGCGGGGGCTTCCGCCGTCGCGGAATCTTTTCATCAGGGGCGGTCTATGATTGAGACTCCGCTGGAACCCCCCGGTCACGCCCCCGCGAATGCAGGTCTGCTCAAGGGAGACGCCCGAGTGTGTCTCCCTTCCGGTTACGCTGAATAACCTGTCGGAGGAGGTCTCTTGAAAGCACTGAAGATCGTTCTTGTTGTCGTCATCGTACTCGTCGTCGTTCAGCTCGCCCTGACGGGGATCAACATCTGGCAGAAGGGCGGACCCTACAAGGGGCAGACCATGGAGCAGATCCTCGGCGTCGATCCGGCAAAGGCCACGGACAAGGACATCGAGAAGCTCGACAAGGCGGCCGTTTTCCAGCTCTTCTACGCCGCCCCGGCGCCGAAATTCGAGGACGTGAAGGGCGAATACAACGCGAAAACGCTCCCGGTGGGCATCCTGGCCGCCTCCGCCGATTTCTACACGCACAACTTCTTCGGCCCCGGACGGTGGGTGGGGAAGGCCTTTCTACCCTCCGCGCAGGACAAGGGGCAGGGATACAATCTTTTCTCGGGCAAGGGAAAAGACGGGAAAGAAGCGATCGCGCGAACCAGGAGAATGAACACCGGCATCGGAAAGTCGAACATCGACGGGAAGGACTCGTTTCACCTCGACTACAGCCCCTACAACTCGGGCACCGTTCATTCCATGCACGACGAGCTGAGAAAGATCAACGACAACCTCATGCTGGGGATGGGGTACATGGGGCTCGGCGGCGGCTCGATCAACCCGGCCCCGTTCCTGGTCATCGGCCCGGCCGCTCCGTGGGTGGGCCCGGACAAGGACTGAACGAATCGGCCCGATGGGTCATGCACTGCAACAGAAAATGGGGGAAGATTTGAAATCCGCCCCCATTTTCTTTCGTTTTTTTGATGCACGGCAATAATAGCCGGACCTATTTTCCCTTCATCATCTCCCGGATTTCGTCTTTCAGTGCCAGCTTGCTCACCTTGCCGTTGGCCAGGAGCGGCAGGAGCGGACGGATGATGAACTTCTTCGGGACCTTGTAGTTGGCCATCTTTCCCTTGCAGTACTCCCGGAGCTCCTCCTCCGTGACCTCCTGGCCCGGCATGGGCATGACGAAGGCCCAGCCGACCTCCTGGTAGATCTCGTCGGGAACGCCGATGACGGCGGAGAAGAGGACTTTCCCCTGGACCTCCAGGATTTCCTCGATCTCCCGGGGATAGACGTTCTCGCCACCGGTCTTGAACATCTCCGACTTGCGGCCGGTGATGTAAATGTAGCCCCGGTCGTCCTTCCAGGCGAGGTCGGTGGTGTAGTACCAGCCGTCCTTGTCCAGCACCTCCGCCGTGGCCTTCGGGTTATTCAGGTATCCCTTGAACATGAAGGGACCCCGGACGGCGATCTCGCCGACCTGGCCGTCGGGCAGCTCCCGGCGCTCCCCGTCGACGATTCTGAGCTCGAAGGGAGGCGCGATCTTCCCGGCGGTCTTCATGAGGGTCTCCATGTCGTCGCCCTTCTCCGTGTAGGTGACGAAGCCGCAGACCTCCGTGCTGCCGTAGCCGGTGATCAGCATTGCCCCCGTTTGCGCGCAGATCCCCGCGAGGACGTCCAGCATGACCTTCGGGGCCGCCGCGCCGGCCCAGGCGACGAGCTTCACGGCGCTGAAGTCGGTTTTAAAGAACTCGGGCTGCCGCATCTGGAGGAGGAACATGACCGGGAGCTGCCCGAACATGGTGATCCTCTCCTTCTCGATGGTCTTCAGGGAGCCCGCGGGATCGAAGGAGTCCATGAAGACGGTGCAGCCGCCCGCCAGGATGGCGGCGAAGCCGATCTCCACGTCCGCCGCCACGTGGTTGATGGGGAAGTGGAGAAGCGCCCTCATGTCCTCGCCGACGTAGAACTTCTGCACCTCCACCTTGATGTTCTCCACAATGCTCCGGTGGGTGTGGACGACGCCCTTGGGCTTGCCCGTCGAGCCGGAGGTGTACATGAGGAGGGCGTCGCCGGTGTCCTTCACCCCGGCGGCACGCTCTGCCAGGGCGGCCTCCAGCTCCGGCCGGGGAAGGGACGTGAAGGCCGCGAAATCCTCCGTTCCCGGGACAGGCTCGCCGATGACGAGGACCTTCTTCAGGAAGGGGAACTCGCTCTTCAGGGCCTCGATGGTCGGGGCCAGGTCGTTGCCGAGGAACGTGCGGACGGCCATGAGGACGACGGGCTTCGCGTCGCCCACCTGGTAGCGCAGCTCGTCGAGGGTGAACTTCGGATTCAGGCCGAGCCACATGGCCCCGACCTTTCCCGCGGCCATGTAGGTGGTGAGAAATTCGTTCCGGGCCGCCGACAGGAGGGCCACCCGGTCCCCCGGCTGGACGCCCGCCGCCAGGAAGGCCTTGGCGATGCCGTCCATGCGGGTCTTGAAATCACCCCAGGTGAGGCGCTCGTCCCCGAAGACCAGGGCTTCGGCCTCCGGCTTCCTTGAGGCCCACTTTTCAACGTAGTGCCAGGTAAGGTTCAGGTTTTGCCAGGACATGGTTCCCTCCTTGTGAATGGGACGGGTAGGGGAGGATGGGGCGGCCCGGCCGGGAAACGGCCGGACCCTGCTCATGGGTTGCCGGGGTGGATCAGGCCGGGCCGAGGACGATCGCCCCGTCGCGGATGGCCTGCTTTCCCTCGGAGTTCAGGACCTCGAAGAAACAGTGCCTGTCCCCGTCCTCCGTCGCTCTTCCGACCAGGCGGATCCGGATCTCCGTCCCCGGGATCACCATGCCGGTGAAACGGCAGGAAATGGATCGGACCTGCCGCGGATCCCCCTCCACCTCGCGGTTCACCACCTCCCGGACGGCCAGGGCCAGTGTGGCCGTCCCCTGGTGAATGATGTCCGGGAGTCCGACGGCCCGGGCGAAGGCCACGGATGTGTGGATCGGGAAATGGATGTTGGTGCAGCCGTCGTAAACGAAGGGAGCCGTCCGGTCCACAAAAATCGGGGTTTCCCAGAGGGATTCCCCGGAGGCCTCAAAGGACGGCGACAGGGGAAGGTCTTCTCCCCCGCGGCCCTCGTCGGTGCACCGGACACCCCGCATCATGCCGCCGATGTGCTCCGTGAAGACGGGAATCCCCGCCGCGTCTTCGGCGTCATAGCGGATGACGAAGAGGGTTCCCGCCTTGCGGGGGAGGATCGCCGCGATTCGGCCCTTTACGGTGAGCATGTCCCCCGGACGGACGAGGCGGTGGATGGCGAGGTGCTCCGTGTAATGGACCTGCGTGTTGACGATCTCCTTCGGGAACTTCGCCGATTCGATGAAGTCGGCGATGCGCTCCGTGATGGGCCAGGTGACGGCGACACAGAACATGGGCGGAGCGACGATTCCCCCGGGGAGCGAATCGTCGAGAAACAGCGGATTGCAGTCGCCCAGCGCGGCGGCGTAATTCGTCGTCTGCCGCCAGGTCACGAACGTTTCGTACGGCTTGAGTGGGGTTCCGACATATCGGGAGGACAGCTCCATCAGACCGGCCTCCTCAGCGTCCAGGCGCACGCGGCATGCCGGGCATGGCCATTTTCTTGAAGCCTTTCGGTTCTTCGAAGAGGCTGTCAGGCTGGCCTCCCATCCGGATGTTCCGGTATTCCATGCCCCAGCTTCCGTCCACCGCCGCCTGCTTGATCGGGAAATTGTTCAGGTCCGTCGCCAGCCACTGGTACGATTTCGTCTGCCGTTTCCCGCTCTGTACCGTGACTTCATATTTCTTTGTCGGGTGCCCGTCGATCGTTTCCGTACCGATCAGCTTCCGGCTGACTTCGCCTGACATCTTTTCCCTGGGCGACTGATCCTTGGAGGGATCGAACTTCACCTCCATGTAGCTTCGCTGCTTCGGCATGACGATCCAGGTCTTCAACAGGTCCTGCCGGGAGATCGTATAGGTTTCCTCCTGTTTCGATTCCCAGCGGAACTTTTTGTCCTTCATATAGACCTTCGAGACCATCCCTTTGCCGCCCTTGCCGGTGCTCACCATGTCCGCCGAAAACTCCAGTGCCAGCGCCGTTCCGTAGAAGAGAAGCGCAATCAGCGCCGGAACAAGGATAAGAAGCCGCCTTCTCATGAGTGCCCTCCATTCGAGTTTTTGAGAATCTGATGTGTTTCATACCATGGGCGGTGGCGGCGGTCCACTACCATCAGGCTGTTTCGATCCGACGGCAGGGAGGGAATCTGACGCCGCCGTGATGATTCCTGCGATGAAGGAAGGTCCCCGCCTTTCCACCGGGTCAGATGACGCTAATATACCATAATATTGATAGGTTGCCAGCCAAAGAACTTGACTTGTGCGATTCGGGCGCTATACTGGCAGCAGTTTTCCAGACGACGGAGCGGCAGGAGCAACAGACAGGTTCCAGCCCATTCCAATAGCAGACGGTGATTCCGATGAATCGATCGCCGAGACCCCGATTCTTTCGAAGGAGAAGCGGGGTTTTTTTTGTTCGGGAGTCTGGAGGACGCCGACTGCCGATTCGATGCAAATCCGGTGAATGAAGGGATTCCCATGACCCATCTGGACGGGAAAAAGAAAGAGTCGGCGGAGGAAATCGCCGCGCTGAAGCGGCGAATCCGGGAACTGGAAAAGGTGGATGACAATCGCCGTCAGGCCGAAAAGGCCCTGCGGGAGAGCGAGCGGCAATACCGCCTTCTTGCCGACAATTCGACCGATGTGATCTGGACCATGACGCTGGACGGCCGTTTCACCTATGTCAGCCCTTCCGTCAAGGCGCTCAGCGGCTACACACCCGAGGAGGTCATGGAAATTCCCTTCCAGCAATACGTGGTGGAATCCTGCGTGGAGCCGGCCATGACCGAGCTGGCCGCACAGTTGGCGAAGCCCCCGGCGGAGCGCGCGCGGTCCATGACGCTCGAGATCCAGCAGTACTGCAGGGACGGGTCGGTCAGGGACATCGAGATTACCGCCGGCTGGCTGTTCGACGAAGACGGAAACCCGGTTGGGGTGCAGGGAAGCACGCGGGACATCACGGACCGCAAGAAGGTCGAGGAGCAGTACCGCCTGCTGATCGAGAACAGCCATGACATCATCTACACGCTGACCTCGGATGGAGTATTCACCTACGTTTCCCCCAGTTGGACCGAACTCCTGGGCCATCATCCGGAGGAGGTGATCGGGAAATCCTTCCAGCCGTTCATCCATCCGGACGACCTCATGGTGTGCATTCAGTCCCTTCAACGGGCGATCAAAAAGGGGGAGCGGCAGGCGGGCATCGAATACCGCATTCGGCATGCCGACGGGTCCTGGCGATGGCACACCTCCAACGGCGTTCCCCTGAGGGACAACGCGGGCAGGATCGTCGCTTTCGAGGGAAGCTGCAGCGACATCACCGAGCGCAGGCGCATGGAAGAGGCGCTGCGGGAAAGCGAGGAGCAGTACCGCCTGGTCGTGGAAAATGCGGAGGAGGCCATCTCGATTGCCCAGGAGGGCAGGCATTGTTTCATCAATCGCCGCGCAGTGGAAATCATCGGCCGCCCGAAGGAGGAGATTCTGGCGAAGCCTTTCCTCGATTATGTCCACCCCGACGACCGGGGCATGATCGCGGAACGATACCGGAGAAGGATGAACCATGAGCAAGTTCCCAGTGCTTACACCTTCAGGCTCCTGGCCGGGGATGGACCGATCAAGTGGATCGAGATTCACGTGACGCCGATCGTATGGCAGGGGAAACCGGCCACCCTGAATTTCTTCAACGACATCACGGACCGTAAGCTGGCGGAGGATGCCCTGCGGGAATCGGAAACACGCTATCAGGCCTTTTTCGAGATGACAGGGGCCACCATGATGGTCGTCGAGGACGACATGACGATTTCCCTGGCCAACAGGCAGTTCGAGATCCTGACAGGTTACCGGCGTGAGGAGGTGGAAGGAAAGAGGAAATGGACGGAGTTTGTCGAGAGGGAAGACCTGGAGCAAATGATCGCCCGGCACAGGCTGCGGCGGACGGGTTTGGTTAACGTGGAAAGCAGCTACGAGTTCCGGCTGCGACACAGGGACGGCTCCATGAAACACATTCTCCTGACGGTCGGCCTGATCCCGGGGACGAAACAGAGCGTCGCCTCTCTCATCGACATCACCGAACAGCGGAACGCCGATGAGGACAGGCGGAGGCTGGAGGAGCGCCTGCAGCACGCCGACAAGATGGAGGCCATCGGCACGCTGGCCGGCGGCATTGCCCATGACTTCAACAATCTCCTCATGGGCATCCAGGGCTACGCCTCCCTGACGCTCCTGGACCTGGATCCGTCCCATCCCCATTACGAAAGGCTCAAGCGGATCGAGGAGCAGGTGCAGAGCGGCACGGACCTGACCCGGCAGCTCCTGGGCTTTGCCCGCGGGGGGCGGTACGAGGTGAAGCCCACCGACATGAACGAGATCGTGAAGAAGACCTCCTCCATGTTCGGACGGACCAAGAAGGAGATCTCCATCCACCGGAAATACGACCGGAAGCTGTGGAGCGTCGAAGCCGACCGGGGCCAGATGGAGCAGATCTTCATGAACCTTTACGTGAACGCCTGGCAGGCCATGCCGGGAGGCGGCGATATCTTCCTGGCCACGGAAAACGTCTTTCTGGACGAGACGGAAGCGCAGCTCATGTCCGTCATCCCCGGAAGATATGTGAAGATCACGATCAGCGACACCGGCACGGGGATGGATGGCAAGACAAGGGAGCGGATCTTCGATCCCTTCTTCACGACCAAGGCGATGGGCCGGGGAACGGGCCTCGGACTGGCCATGGTCTATGGAATCGTCAAGGGGCACGGCGGCATGATCCACGCGGAGAGCGAGCCGGGCCACGGATCGACCTTCACCATTCTTCTGCCTGCATCGGACAAGGAAGTCATCAAAGAGGCAAAGGAGGCCGGGACCATCGTAAAGGGAGGGGAGACGATCCTGCTGGTCGACGACGAACCCATGGTGGCGGAGGTGACGGGGGAACTCCTGACTTCCCTCGGCTACCGGGTCTTCATGGCCGGGAGCGGGCAGGAGGCGATCGCCGTGTACTTGGCAAAAAAGGGCGAAATCGACCTGGTCGTCCTCGACATGATCATGCCGGGCCTCTCGGGAGGGGAGACCTTCGACCGCCTGAAGGAGATCGATCCCGGGGTCAAGGTCCTGCTATCCAGCGGCTACAGCATCGACGGGGAAGCGAAGACGATCATGGACCGGGGCTGCAACGGCTTCCTTCAGAAGCCCTTTCATATCGAGAAGCTCTCCGGCAAGCTGAGAGAGGTGCTGGACCGACAGGGAGGGGATCATGTGTGACGTGACATCGCAGCAAGACAATTCGCTGAGCACGCTGAAGCGGAACATGAAGGATTTTTCCATGCTTGCCGGGAAGGTAAACTCCATCGCGAAGATTGACGGACGACGCCTCGTCTTTCGCAAAAGCGCCGTGTCGCGGATGGATCAGGATGAGATCAATCTTCTGCTGGCGGATAAGATGAAGGCGGCATCGAAGATCGACATCTACGACGATATCAGGAAGCTGATCCGCCTTACCCAGGAATCCTATAATCTGCTGACGCAATCGTACACGGACAAAAAAAGCACCCATTTTTTCATCACCCTGGCGGCGCTCAACCTGGTTTCAGCACCGCCGGATTTCCGCGATCCGCTCCTGGAAAATTGCACATATCCCGACGAGGCGTGGCACGATCTTCGGGACCTCATATTTGAAGGTCATTTTTTCGGGGACACCGTCCCGGGAAAGAAGGGCAATTTCATTGAAAAGTACTACCCCAAGGCGATGGTACTGTTCAAGGCACTGAAGAAACTGACACACGGCGTCAAAGAGGATATCCACGAGAATGCGCTTGAGAATTTCGTCAAATATTACGAAGAGTTCATGTCCCCCCGGCGAAAAGACGAATCCCTCGGCATCGCAGTCCACTACCTCCAGGACCTGACGGCGCCGCACCATGTCGGCAACTACCCGGCTGTGCCTTACGTGGATCATTTCTTTTTCGAGAAATATGCGAATCAAATCGTATGGGAAGGTCCTCATCCCTTCACGATCGACATGGGTCGATACAACGCGTTCAAAAACGCACTCGGCGTCCGTCCCGCGGATCCGGAACGATTCGCCGCGGCCATCTATGAACGATCGAAGGAATTCGTTCCGTACATTGAAACGTCCCTTCACAGGGAAACGGCGGGAACGAAAGAATACCTGCGGAAGGTGGACGGCGCCATCGATGAATACAATGACCGTTTCTGCAACGGCAACGACCAGTGGACGGACGCGATAAGAGAGGCGATCCCCCTGGCCGTGTACGCCTCGGCCTGCCTGTTTGAAACGGTGCTGCAGTCGTAATCGAGCGTCTCCGGGAACGGAAGAGGGGACCGGCGCATGCCGGTCCCTTTTTTATGGGCCCTCCATTTTCCATCGGACCGATGCCGATGGCAACCAGCAGGAACGTCCTATGGCGGCGGCCCCTTTCTTCCGAGGAGACGGCCGCCGATTTCTGTGGGGAGAATCAGACGGATCGGCATGGCAAAAATCGGCGTCCGGCGACAATCTGCGGCAAAAGGAGGGAAGAGGGCTCCAGGATCGTAAAGGCCGGGACCGAAGTCGCGGGCGTGGAAGCGCACCGCCGGATCGAATTCCCCCCCGGCGGTCCCGGAGTATCTTGCAATCCTTTGAGTAGATAGAGGAAATCCGATGGCACACAGTCTGGTCAGGGAAGAAAGGATTCACAAGCGCGAGTCGGTTGGGAGGCTTGACCGGGGCGTATCCGTTCTCCACCCGCGTTCCCCCCGAAAAGAATCATCCCCCCCGGGAGGCGCAGACTCCCGAGGCGGTTCCGGAAAGCTCTCCCGGTCCATCATCGAACGGCACCTTTCCCGGGCCGGCATCGTGATCGACGGCCCGAATCCCTGGGACATCCAGGTTCTCAACGACAGGCTATATGAGCGGGTCCTGAAGGAAAAGAACCTGGGACTCGGCGAGGCTTACATGGACGGCTGGTGGGACTGCGAACTGATCGACGGGTTCATCTGCCGCATCCTCCGGGCCGGCCTCGACGAGACCGTGAAGGGGAGCTTTTCCTATCTTCTGGGGTTACTCCCGGGAATCTTCTTCAACCTTCAATCTCTGCCCCGGTCGCACATGATCGCGGAGCGCCACTACGACCTGGACGTCGATCTCTTCAGGTCGTTTCTCGATCCCTACAACCAGTACAGCTGCGCCTATTTCCAGGGGACGGACGATCTCGTGGAGGCCCAGCAGAAGAAGCTCGACCTCATCTGCCGGAAGCTCAGCCTGGACTCCCGGGACCGCGTGCTGGACATCGGGGCGGGCTGGGGCGGGCTGAGCCGGTACATGGCCGAGCATTACGGATGCAAGGTCACGGCCGTCAACATCTCCGAGCCGCAGATCGACTATGCCCGCAGGTTCTGCCAGGGCCTGCCGGTGGAGGTGATCCGGAAGGACTACCGGCGGATCGCGGGTACCTTCGACAAGGTCGTGTCCGTCGGGATGTTCGAGCACGTGGGGAGAAAAAACTACCGGACGTTCTTCGAGGTCGTTCACCGCTGCCTGGAAGATGACGGAGTTTTCCTGCTCCACACCATCGGCGGGAACGCCTCTCTGGCGAACTGCGATCCCTGGATCGCGCGATACATCTTCCCGAACGGCATGCTGCCCAGCATCGCCCAGATCGGCCGGGCCACCGAGGGGCTCTTTGTCGTGGAGGACCTGCAAAACTTAGGACCGCACTACGACAGGACGCTCATGGCCTGGAACCGGCGTTTCCAGGAATCCTGGACCCGCCTGAAGGCAAAGTACGACGGGCGCTTCATGCGAATGTGGGAATACTACCTGCTGTCCTGCGCGGGGGCCTTCCGGTCGAGAAGCATCCAGCTCTGGCAGATCGTCATGACGAAGACGGGAGCCGCCCAGCCGTCGTGCCGCGCGGTCTGACGTAGAATCCGGATTTCCCAGAAAGCAGAAGGGGGGGGGGACTTTGGTCCGGTCCCCCTTTCGATTTTTTACGTCCGTCCATGCCTTCCTCTTTCTCCTGCTGAAACGGGAGCGCGCCCTTGCCCTGATCGACATCGCCCACCCGGACCTCAAGGGGGAGCTGCGAGCCTGCGCAGGAACTTCTACATGGCTTGACAAAGCCGCTTCAGGCGATATAGTGGCTCCGCATCAGCCACAGCGACCGAGCAGGAAACAGGTGACACCCGTTCCGTATTCAGCGAACCGTTTCAGCCCAGACCGGTACTGACCGATGGCCAAACCACTGGAAACCCCGTTACTCCCGCAAAGAGGACGGGGTTTTTTTCCATGGAGCGGCGACCGGAAGACCCGGAGGACAAAGGACCTGACATGGCGGTAAAAGGCGCAGCACGGGAGAGAACGGACCGGTACATCCTCGATGCGGCGAGGAAGGAGAAGCTGTTGTCCTCGATCCACAAGATCAGCAGCCTCCTGACGAAACCGATTACCCTCGACCGCATCCTCACGGAGATTGTGAAGGAGACATCGCGGGTCTTCGGCTTCACGCGGGTTGCCATCTTCCTCAGGGACGAGGATAGCAGCCTCCTGGAGTGCAAGTACCTCATCGGCTTCAAGCCGGCCGAGCGCGAGCGGGCGCTCACCCGACCCTTCCGGCTGGACCGGCACGAGTGCATCGAGACGGCCGTCATGAAGACGGGGAAGACCGTCTATATCAAGGACCACGCGAAGGACGACCGGATCACGGACATCGACCTGAAGATCAGCGCGATCCACAAGCGGGTCTCCACGCTGGCCGTGCCCCTGATGATCAAGAAGGACGTCATCGGGCTCCTCGAGGCGGACCGGAACGACGTGAAGATGGACCTGACGAAGAGCGAGATCAAGTCCTTCTCCATTTTCGCGAACCAGGCCAGCATCGTTATCGAGAACGCAAAGCTCCAGGAGCGGAACAAGAAGCGGATCGAGCAGCTCCTGTCGTGGCAGGAAGTCGAGACGGACATGGTCTGCGAGAGCGAGGAGATGAAGGGGGTGCTGGCGCAGACGCTCAAGATCGCCCGGAGCTACGACACGACGGTTCTGATCGAGGGCGAGACCGGGACGGGAAAGGAGATCGTCGCCCGGATCCTGCACTACCACAGCAGCCGGGTCGGGAAGCCGTACATCCGCATCAACTGCGGCGCCATCAGCAAGGATCTCGTCGAGTCCGAGCTGTTCGGCTACGACAAGGGCACGTTCACCGGCGGCCTCCAGGAGGGCAAGAAGGGGATCTTCGAGCTGGCCGACGGCGGGACCCTGCTCCTGGACGAGATCAGCGAACTGCTGCCATCCACACAGGTCAAGCTTCTGCGGTTTCTCGAAGAGCGGGAATTCTATCCCGTCGGCGGGTCGGAAACGAAGAAGGTGGACGTCCGCGTCGTCGCCGCGACGAACCGGAAGCTGGAGCAGTTGACCGCCGAAGGGAAATTCCGGAAAGACCTGTACTACCGGCTGAACATCGCCAAGATCTCGCTCCCGCCCCTCCGCGAGCGCAAGAAGGACATCCTTCCCATCGCCCTGTTCTTCATGGACAAGTTCAACCAGACCTATGGAAAGCGGTTCCAGGAGATCTCGAAGGAGGCCCGGGAAATCCTGGTCGACGCCCCTTGGACGGGCAACGTCCGGGAGTTGAAGAACGCCGTCGACCGCGTCGTCCTCATGGAGGAGGGGAGCGTCATCGAGCCGCGCCACCTGGCGTTCGTGGTGAACAGCGACGGCGGGTACGACCGGGGCGGTGAGGCTCCGGCGTGGGAATCGCGGGACGGCGGCCGGGATTTCCTGGATGCCGCCTCGCGGGACCGGCTGCTCATGGAGGCCCTGCGGTACTTCGCCATGATGAACAGCGATTACGAGCGGAGGCGGGACCGGACCGACCGGGATGACGGTGCCGCAAACCTGGAGAGGGCGAAAAACATCTCGGAGAGCGCATCCTCATCGTCCGGGAGCCTGGACGAGCGGAACCGGGACCTCCTCATCAAGGCCCTCGACGTCTGCGAGGGAAACACGTCCCGGGCCGCCCGGATGCTGGGCATCTCCAGGCCGACCGCGGTGTACCGCATCCGGAAATACGGCATCGGCCGGGAGAAAAAAGGCGGCTGATCCCATTTCCGCTTCGAGCCTCTCTCGCAAGGCGGCATATTCATATTCAAAGATAAAGGGGTAAGCGATGTCTCATGTCACAGCGAATGGAATTCAGATCGAGTATGAAACGTTCGGCGATCATTATTCCCCTGCGTTGCTCCTGATTGCAGGATGCGGCGCCCAGATGCTCTTCTGGGAGGTCGATTTCTGCGAATCCCTGGCAAAAAACGGTTTCTTCGTCATTCGTTTTGACAACCGGGATGCCGGCCTTTCGACAAAATTCGATAAAGCGGGGATTCCCGACATGATGGCGGCCGTCAGAGCGGCCATGGAAGGCAGAACCGTGGAGTCGCCCTATTCCCTGGATGACATGGCGGATGACTCCGTGGGCCTGCTGGATGCCCTGGGCATCGGGAAAGCCCATGTCTGCGGTGCTTCCATGGGTGGCATGATCGCCCAGGTGATCTCCTGTCGGCATCCGGACCGTGTTTTGAGCCTGACTTCCATCATGTCGACGACCGGGAATCCCGGTCTCCCGCAGGGGAAACCCGAGGCGATCGCCGCCGTTGTCGCGCCGGCGCCGGAGGAACGCGGAGCATACATCGAACACAATCTGAATGTATGGCGGAGGATCTGGAGCCCCGGGTTTCCTTTCGAGGAAGAAAGAGCCCGGACGTTCATGGAGAAGAGCTATGACCGTTCCCATTGCCCGCAGGGAATGGCTCGCCAGAACACGGCGGTGATTGCGGGTGGAGATCGAAGGCCCTTGCTGTCTTCCATCAGGGTTCCGACGCTTGTCGTTCATGGGGCCGATGATCCGCTCATCCCGGTCGAAGGCGGGATGGATACGGCCCGGGCAATACCGGGATCAAAGCTGTTGATCGTCAACGGCATGGGGCATGACATGCCGAAAGGCGTCTGGCCGGAAATCGTGGAGGCCGTTTCCCTGCATTCAACGCAAACCAATATGTGAAGTGATGAATTGTTGACCTGAGTCCCGTCAATCCGAACGGGGGCGGTTTCGGGGATGGCTGATCGATGCAGTCATGCAGGACGATTAATTGCCGTAGAACGGGGTTTGGTTGACAGTCTATGTAAAGACGGGAATCGAAGACTTCTTCCTGAAATGCTCATAATACATTCCCAATCCTGTATAAATGTTTTCGTATGGTAATCTTTAACATAACTACGGAAAGAAAGTTGGGGGCTGGTTCTGTTTATAATATTTTATAACCAGTTGCTTAAGTTGATAGCGGCTCCTTGGGTCACTCAGCCTCAGCTTTTCGTTAAACCTCAAAGATGAAGAACAAATACGAAATAAGAGAGAACTGTTACGGTATCGAAGTCTGGGATGACACCTTCTGTGTGAAGATCTTTACGAGCTTATTGGCAAGAACCGGTTTATGTCGACCTTTGTATTCTGACCCAAAACGGAGGCACAAAGTAAATATGGACCATCCGTGACAGGCATCATCTTCTATACAAAGGATGAGGCAGATGTTCTCAAAGGAGTCACTCAAAACAAGGCTGTAGCACCCGACGGCCCACTGAAAAACGATTCCCCTATGCCCAACCTAACCCCGTCTTATTCCTAGCACCGCCGGAGGAATGGTTAATGAACGAATTCTGCTTGATTTCACCATGCTGTGAAGCTGCTATTGATATGTGTTGCCTTGATGGGGACAAAGCAATATGCCCTACTTGTTTGAGAACTTATGAAGTTCGCGAAGACATCGACTTCGCAGAGCAATCGTCACCCTCAACCGAATACTTCAAATGGGCGGATGGTGGCACCCACATCGTACGATTCTACTTTCAAAACATGACCTTAGATGCAATAGAGGGTGTTGCCGAACGTATCAAGGCTCTGCCATTGAAAGAAAAGCGCCCTCCAATCCTCTTGCCGATATTCAAGGCAATCCACGATTGTCTAAAGAAACGCCTTCAGCAGCATCTGGTACTTGATCGCGTTCCTAACCTATCGCCCGGTCAGAAGGCACAAATTAAAGACGATTTGCCGTCACCAGGTTACAATCTCACAAAGCTTCTTGGCTTTCTGGCCGAGGCATACCCACATGAGAGCATTAAGATTCTGGGGCTAAGAGGTAGCAACAACATCAAGATGCTTCTATGGATTCGGAACAAGGAAGAGCATATAGCGATGGCTTCGTGGCCTCTCCCGAGCTATGTACATGTGGACAAGAATAGACTTCCTTCGGATAGCGTCGGCAACCTCGCTAAACTGAGCGTCCCTTTGGCGGTCGATTTGCTGAACTATGCCATCGATTTACTTAAATATATCTATGATTTAGATCCCAATAACGTTGATGAGTGGCACTATCGACAGCTTGAGCGTCATAGAATCCACTGTACTGTTTAATCTATAAGATTCATCATCTATCTGTATTTCTATTGAAGTCGCTTTTCAAATCCTCCAAAGAATGAATCATCTGATTCAATTTATGAATCACAGATTCATGGATCCCGCGCCGACGCGCTGCCTATCCGAGCATATTCTCAATAAATAACAACATGTAACGCATTCAAGCCGTGCAAGGGCATACCCCTTGCTGTGTATAAAATCGTTCCATATACATCGTGGGAAGGGAGGGGACCGCAAAGGGGGCGGTCTTCCGTTCAACGTCCCTGTTTTGGGAGGAACAGGGCAGACACGAAAGGAGGGAGTATGGACTGGAGGGAAGAGTACAAGCGCAAATCGACGAGCCTGGCCGGAGCGGCCGCGCAGATCCGAAACGGCGACTTCGTGGGGATCGGCCTGGCCGTCGGTTCCTGTTCGCCGGCGATGTTCGATGCCATCCTGGACCGGGGAAAAGAGCTGAAGGGGGTCCGGATCTGCGATTCCGTCGCCGTCCGCCCGTCGAGGCTCTACGACCTCGAGTTCATGAAGGGCCTGGATGGCCACATCAACTTCGACCCGTCCTTCGGGACGGGAGCCAGCCGCAAGATCATCGAGTCCCGCCTGCCGGATTACCTGCCCCTCATGAGCTCCGAGGGCGGCGACAAGTACGCGAAGCGCTCCGACGTCTTCATCTGCATGACCGCGCCGCCCAATGCCCAGGGCTTCATCAACCTCGGCCTGACGAACTTCTACACCATGGAGGCCATCCGGAAAGGCCGCGAGGAGGGGAAGCTCCGCCTGGCCATCGCCGAGGTGAACGACCAGATGCCGACGATCTACGGCGACAACTGGATGCATATCTCCGAGTTCGACGTCTTCGTGGAGAACTCGACGCCCATCCCCAAGGTCGGCCGGGCCACGCCGGGGGAGCGGGAGAAGAAGATCGGCGAATATGCCCTGGAGCTGCTCAAGGACGGCGACACGATCCAGATGGGCATCGGGGCCATCCCGGAAGCCGTCGTGGCGGGCCTGGAAGGCAAGCATGACTTGGGCGTCCTGACGGAGATGTTCCCCATCGGTCTGCCTCAACTCGTGGAAAAGGGCATCGTCACGAACGCGAAAAAGCCCTTCCACAAAGGCGTCACCGTGGCGACCTTCTGCATGGGCGACCAGTCCATGTACGACTACGTCCACGAGAACCCCGTCTGCGAGTTCTACCCGTCCTCCTACACCAACAGCCCCGCCTTCATCGCCCAGCACCCCAACATGGTCGCCATGAACATGTCCATGATGGTGGACATGAGCGGCCAAATCGCCTCCGAGGGAGTCGGTCACCGCATGGTGAGCGGCGTCGGCGGGCAGCTCGACTTCATGGTGGGCACCTTCTACTCGAAGGGCGGCCGGGGCATCACGATGCTCTACGCGGCGCGGAAGCTGAAGGACGGATCGTTCGTCTCGGCGATCGTGCCGGAGCTGCCGCCGGGCACCCCCGTCAGCGTTCCCCGGTTCTACGCCCAGTACGTCGTCACGGAGTACGGCATCGCCGACATCCGCTACAAGACGCGGCGCGAGCGGGGCCTTGCCCTCATCGAGATCGCCCATCCGGACCTCCGGGGGGAGCTGCGCAACAGCCTGAAGAAGAATTTCTACATGTCCAAATAAAGAGGGAAGAAAGGAGAGACCCGTGAACCTGAAAGATGTGAAGGCGGTGGTTACCGGCGGTGCGTCGGGACTGGGGGAAGCGTGTGTCCGCATGATCGCGGAGAACGGCGGCAAGGCCGCGATCTTCGACCTGCCGATGCAGAAGGAGAGGGCGGATAAGCTGATCGCCGAGCTGGGGGCCGGCGTCATCTTCTGCAGCACTGACGTCACGAACGAGGAGAGCGTCCTGGCCTCCGTCGCGAAGGCGGTGGACGCCTTCCGGGGCATCAACGCGGCCATCAACTGCGCCGGCGTGGGCGATCCCGCGAAACTCCTGTCCAAGAAGGGCCCCATGCCGCTCGCCTTTTTCAACCGGGTCGTGCAGATCAACCTGGTGGGCACCTTCAACGTGATCCGCCTGGCGGTGGAACAGATGGTCAAGAACGAGGCGGGGGCCGACGGGGAGAAGGGCGTTGTCATCAACACCGCTTCCGCGGCGGCCTTCGACGGGCAGGTTGGCCAGCCCGCCTACAGCGCCTCCAAGGCCGGCGTTGTCGGCATGACCCTGCCCCTGGCCCGGGAATGCGCCGATTACGGCGTCCGCGTCATGACAATCGCCCCGGGACTCTTCAACACGCCGATGCTGGCGATCCTGCCGCAGGCCGCCCGCGACGCCCTGGGGGCGATGGTTCCCTTCCCGCGGCGGCTGGGCGAGCCCTCGGAGTTCGCCATGCTGTGCAAACAGATCATCGAGAATCCGATGCTGAACGGCGAAGTGATCCGCCTGGACGGCGCGATCCGGATGGCCGCGAAGTAGAAAAACAGGGGGTATTTCAGCGCTTCAAAAAGGAGAGATCAGTATGGCAAATCAGGAAGAAATCGTCATCGTCAGTGCCGTCCGTACGCCTTTCAGCCGGTTCGATTCGGCCATGGCCGACATCCCCAGCATCGACCTGGGGGTGATCGTGATGAAGGAGGTCCTCCAGCGTGTGGGCCTCAAGCCGGATGAGGTGGACGACCTCTACTATGGGAGCTGCATTCCTGCAGAGTATGCCCTGGAGACGGACGTCCCGGGGCGGCAGGCCACGCTTCTGGCGGGTTTCCCTGCGGAGAACAACTCCGTCTCGCTGGACCGGGCCTGCTGCTCCTCCCTCACGGCCCTGCGCCTGGGCGTCATGTCCATACGGGCCGGGGAGGCCCGGACCGCCATGGCCGTGGGCTCCGAGAACATGCCGCGGACGCCGCACCTGGCCCCGGGCCTCCGGAGCGGGAAACGGCTCGGCCACATCAAGCTGATTGATTGCCTCTTCGAACTGGGTTATCAAGCCAAGGGATTCAATCCGGTCGCCCGGGACGCCGGCGAAGTGGCTGTCGAGCACGGCGTCACGCGGGAGATGCAGGACGCCTGGGCGCTGGGGAGCCAGGAGAAGTACGCCCGGGCCTTTGCCGAGGGGAAATTCAAGGTCGGCGAGGAGATCGTTCCGGTGGTCATCCCGCAGAAAAAGGGGGAGCCCATCGTCATCGACAAGGACGAGTCTCCCCGGAAGACCACCCTGGAGGCCCTGGCGAAGCTGAAGCCGATCTACGGAAGCCCCACCGTCACGGCGGGCAACGCCCCGCCCATCAGTGCCGGCTCCAGCGCGATCCTCTTCATGACCGCGGGCCGGGCGAAGGAGCTGGGTCTGAAGCCGCTGGCGACGATCCTGGCGACCGTCAGCTCCGCCACGGATCCCCGGGGGATCGCCACCATCCCGGCGCAGACAATCGCGAAGGCGCTCCAGAGGGTCGAGCTGAAGATCGGGAACATGGACCTGATCGAGATCAACGAGGCCTTCGCCGCCATGCCCCTCGTCTCCACGAAGCTCCTGGCCGGGGGCGACCCGGCGATCTGGAAGCAACTCCTGGACAAGACCAACGTCAACGGCGGCGCCATCGCCGTCGGGCACCCCGTCGGAGCCAGCGCGGCCAGGATCACCATGCACCTGGCCTACGAGCTCCAGCGCCGGGGCGGTGGCTACGGCGTGGCGTCCATCTGCGGCGGGCTGGCGCAGGGCGAGGCAATCGTCATCAGGGTCTGAGCATCCCCGGGCACGCGGTCCCCGGGGAATGCCGGGGGCCGCGGCAACGACGGCCGTTCTTTCATTCCGGTGTCATCTCATCACGAAAGGGGTTTCGAATGGCAGAGACGATTTTTCAGGAAGAGCATAAGGTATTCCGGGACAGCTTCAAGAAATTCCTCGCGAAAGAGGTCATCCCCCACCTGGAGGAATGGGAGGAGGAAGGCATCGTCCCCAAGTCGGCCTGGAAGAAGATGGGCGAGAACGGCTTCCTCTGCCCCTGGCTGGAGGAGGAATACGGCGGTGCCGGCGGCGGGTTCGAATACTCCGTCATCATCAACGAGGAGCTGTCCTATATCGGCGCCCACGGCCTCCTGGCGGGGCTCCACAGCGACATCATCGTTCCCTACATCCACACCTTCGGCAGCGAGGAGCAGAAGCGGAAATGGCTCCCCGGCTGCGCCTCCGGCGACATCATCACCGCCGTGGCCATGACGGAGCCGGGCACCGGCTCGGATCTGGCCTCGATCCGCACCACCGCCGTCCGGGACGGCGACCACTACGTCATCAACGGGGCGAAGACCTTCATCTCCATCGGCATCCACTGCGACCTCGTCATCGTGGCGGCCAAGACGGATACGAAGGCCGATCCGCCCTTCAAGGGCATCAGCCTGATCTGCGTGGAGGACGGAACCCCCGGCTTCACCCGGGGCCGGAAGCTGAAGAAGATGGGCTTCCACAGCCAGGACACGGCGGAGCTGAACTTCGAGGACTGCCGGGTGCCCGTCGGGAACATCCTGGGGAAGGAAGGGCAGGGGTTCTACTACCTGATGCAGAAGCTTCAGGGGGAGCGGCTGGTGGTGAGCATCATGGCGCAGGCCATGGCCGAGGCGATGCTGGACATGACGGTCAAGTACTGCCGGGAGCGGACGATCTTCGGGAAGCCCGTCAGCTCCTTCCAGCACAACACCTTCAAGATTGTGGAGATGGCGACGGAGATCGAGATCGGCCGGACCTTCCTGAACTCCCTGATCGCCGACTTCATCGCCAAAAAGGACATCGTGAAGCAGGTCTCCATGGCCAAGTTCTGGATCCCCGAGATGGCCAACCGGGTGGCCTACCACTGCGTCCAGCTCCACGGCGGATACGGCTACATGGAGGAATACCCCATCTGCCGCTTCGCCCGGGACGTGCGCGTCATCCCCATCTTCGCCGGCACGACGGAGGTCATGAAGGTGATCGTCGGGCGGATGATGGGTCTCTGAGAACCGCCCCAACAAATGTTCAAACCGCAGCATCCCCCCATCCGGGTGTTCCGTGAATGTGCCAGGCGGAGCACCCGGACCCGCCTTGTTCATGTCCGGGAATCGCTGAAACCGAGATCGATCATCCGGCCGACATTGAGCATGTGCTGCCTCACCGCCTCGGGCGTGCGGCCGGGGTAATTCCGGAACGTGATCAGGACCCCGTTCAGGGCCGCGAAGAAGGCGTGGGAGAGGGGCCGCACGGGCTCCGGCTTCTTCATCTTCCGGAACATGTTGTCGAAATGCTCGAAAAAACGGCGCTCCGCCGCATTGATCTTCTCGACTTTTTCCGGGGAAAGCTCACCGTCGAGCATGAAGTGGGTCAGCATTCTCAGGTACTGGTCGTTGTCGATGCAATAGGAAAGAAAGGCGTCGCTGACCTTCGCGAGATTCGGTGTTTCGCTCTCGTTGATGATCTGCTCGAGGACACGGCTGATGTCTTCGACGCCCCGGATGAAGGCCTCCACGAAGATCGACTGCTGATCCGGGAAATACCGGTAAATCAGGGCGTGCGAGATGCCTGCCTCCTGGGCGATGTCCCGGATGCTGACCTTGTGGAAGGGCTTCACGGCGAACACGCGCTCCGCGGCCTCGACGATCAGCTCCCGGCGGGCAAGCTTCGCTTCGCTCTTGAGATCGGCAAACGAAACGTTTTCTTCCATGGGGTTCCTTTCTTTCCGCTTGTGCCGCAGGGTCGAAAACCGCATTCAACATATCGCGATGACAGACGATCTGTCCACCGGGAAGGAATCGTTTCCTGTCATGAATCCCGGAAACGACGGCTCACGGTGACGAAAAAGGCTTGCTTTCCTGTTGTGTGTTCTCTACTGTAACCACTGGTTACACGCCTGTCAATCTGCATTTCAGCAGGCCGAACGGTCCATCCATCTCAAAAGGGGGGAGATCTCATGGAAGAAACCGTCCTCGTCGATGTCCGGAACCGAGTTTGCACCCTTACCCTCAATCGTCCCGAGGTCATGAATGCCTTCAGCGAGCAGATGCTCGACGACTTCCAGGAGGCCCTCGACCGAATCGGCATGGACGAGGAGGTGAACGTGGTCGTCCTCCAAGGCGCCGGCGGCAACTTCTCCTCGGGGGCGGAGCTCTCGCCGCGGAACTACTCCCTCAGCCATGACGACCTGCACGAGATCATGGAGCGCCTGGGCCGGTGGGTGCAGACCGTCCGGGATCTGAGGCAGCCCGTCATCAGCAAGGTGAGGGGGATGGCCGTGGGCGGAGGCGCCAACCTCGCCCTGTCCGGCGATTTCGTCCTGGCGGCCCACGAGGCGAAGTTCATCCAGCCCTTCATTCACATCGGGCTCATGACGGACCTGGGGGGGACGTACTTCCTGCCCCGGCTGGTCGGGCTGGCGAAGGCCCGGGAGCTGGCCATGCTGGGGGATCGACTCAGCGGCCGTGACGCCGCCGCCATCGGCCTGATCTACAAGTCCCTGCCGGACGACGAGCTCGACGGTGCGGTTGCCGCCCTGGCCGGGACGCTCGCGCAGAAAGCCCCCACCGCCATGGCCCTGATCAAGAAGGGCCTCGACAAGAGCCATGACATGTCCCTGGAGGAGGTCCTGGCCTGGGAGGCCGAGAGGCAGACGGAGCGGATCCGGAGCGCCGAGCACCAGGAGGCCGTCATCCAATTCATCCAGTCAAGGAGCAAAAAATAATTCCAGAACGATAGCTTACACAGTGAGCGTCGAACGAAGACAGAGCTGTTTTCGTCCGCCGGGCATTGCCATGAACATGTTGAAGGAGGATGTCTATGAGTGATGTTTACGCGGAAAAGCCATGGTTGAAGAGTTATGACAGGAATGTCCCGCCCGAGCTGAAGTACGAGAACCGGACATTCGCGGAACAGTTCAGGGTCGTGGCCGACAGGTATCCGGACAAGACGGCCCTGCATTACATGGGGAAATCCATCACCTATCGCGAGATCGACCTCCTGTCCAACCGTCTCGCTCGCTATTTCCAGAAGATCGGCCTGAAGCCCGACGACGTCGTGGGCCTTCACCTGCCGAACCTCCCGGCCCATTTCATCGCCATCATCGCCGTTCAGAAGGCGGGCTGCGTCTCCACCGGCCTGAGTCCGCTCCTGACCCCCCACGAGATGGAGCACCACCTGAACGACTCGCGGGCGAAGGCCGTCATCACCGTGGATCTCCTGTTCGACAAGGTCGCGGAGGTGGCCGGGAAGGCGCCTTTTTCGACGGTCATCGTCACGGAGGTCGCCGACTTCCTCCCCGGTGTGAAGAAGGTCCTCGGGAAGCTCCTGAAGAAGATCCCCACGGCGCCGATCGGCCCCCTGCCGGGCAAGACGGTCGTCCGGTTCATGGAGGCCATCGACGGGATGCCGGCCGACCCGGTGTCCGTCCGGCGCACCATGGACGACACCATCTTCATGATGTACACCGGCGGGACCACGGGACAATCCAGAGGGGCCGTCCTGACCCAGCGCAGCTACATGTACAACCGCCAGCAGCTCCTGACGTGGATCGACATCCGGCCCGACGACATCGCCCTGTCGGCCTTCCCCCTGTTCCACATCGCCGGCCTGACCTTAGGCGGCGTCTCGATCACCTCGGGCGTCACGCAGGTCTGCGTCCCCAACCCGCGGGACTCCGGGTTCATGATCCAGGCGCTGAAGGAATACCGTCCCACCTTCATGACCCACGTTCCCACGGTCTATTTCGAGCTCATCAAGAATCCCGAGTTCAAGAAGGTCGACATGCGCGGCCTGAAGTTCTGCCTGAGCGTGGCCGCCCCCTTCCCGGGGGAGAAGATCCGGGAGTTGGAGAGCATCGTCGGGGAGAACAAGCTGATCGAGCTCTACGGGATGACCGAATCGATGGTCACCTGCTTCAATCCCCGCTACGGGAACAAGAAGCCCTCCTCCATCGGCATCCCCATGTCCGACACGGAGTTCAAGCTCGTCGACCCCGAGACGGGACAGCTCGCCAAGCTGGGCGAGCCGGGGGAGATCATCATCCGCGGCCCCCAGATCATGACGGGTTACTACATGAATCCGGAAGAAACCGCCCGCACCCTGCGGGACGGCTGGATATACACGGGAGACATCGCGACCATGGACAAGGACGGGTATTTCTACATCGTCGATCGCGTGAAGGACATGGTCATCGTCTCCGGGTTCAAGGTCTTCACCCGGGAGCTGGACGACCTGCTGGCCCTGCATCCCGACGTCGAGATGGCGGCGGCCATCGGCATCCCCGATCCGGAGCGCCCGGGGTCCGAGCGCGTCGCCCTGGCGGTCATGCTGAAGCCCGGCATCGAGAAGAGCGAGGCCGAGAAGGAGAAGATCCTGACCTTTCTGAAGGAGAACGTGGCGCCGTACAAGGTGCCGAAGGTCATCCAGTTCATGGACCAGCTTCCCCTGAGCGGCGTCGGCAAGATCCTCAAGCGGGAGCTGAGAACCATGATGTAGGACGGATCGACCGGACCATTCCAGAACGACAATACAAGGAGAATCAAAGATTATGGGCAGCCTGATTTGCGACGAAAGAGACCAGAAATTCGTGATGTATGAAATGCTCAAGCTGGAGGACCTGTTCAAGACGGAGCACTTCGGCGACTATTCCCGCGACATGTGCGACATGGTCCTGGAGGGGGCGAGGAAGATGGCGGAGGAGGTCGTCTTCCCGGTCCTGGTCGAGGGCGACCGGGAAGGATGCCGCGTCGAGAACGGCAACGTCCTCGTTCCGAAGTGCTTCCACCGGAGCTTCCGCGTTTTTCGGGAAGGCGGCTGGACGACCGTCAGCGTGTCCCCCGAGGCCGGCGGGCAGGGATTCCCCCTCGTCATCGGCATGATGACCGAGGAATGGTTCATGCACAACTTCAGCCTCGTCGGCTACGCCTTCCTGACCGCCGGGGCCGCCCACCTGATCGAGGCCTATGGCACGGAGGCCCAGAAGCGGAAATACATGGACAAGATGTACCAATGCGTGTGGGGCGGCAACATGTGCCTGACGGAGCCCGGCGCGGGAACCGACCTCAGCAACATCCGGACGAAGGCCATCCGGCAGCCCGACGGCACGTTCCTCCTGGAGGGGACGAAGCAGTTCATCACCGGCGGGGACCAGGACCTGACGGAAAACGTCATCAGCCCCGTGCTGGCGCGGATTGAGGGCGACCCCGCGGGGACGGAGGGCATCTCCATCTTCCTGGTGCCCAAGTACCTCGTCAACGACGACGGCTCCCTGGGGAGGCGCAACGACTATACCATCCCCGGCATCGAGCACAAGATCGGGCTGAACGGGAGCGCCACCTGCCAGATGAGCTTCGGCGAGAACGGGGCCTGCTACGCCGAGCTCCTGGGGGAGGAGCGGCAGGGAATCCGGATCATGTTCCAGATGATGAACGAGGCCCGGATCTTCGTGGCCGTCGAGTCCCTGGGCAGCGCCTCCATCGCCTACCTGCACGCCCTCGCCTATGCGAAGGAGCGCCTCCAGGGATCCGCCCTGGAGGAGATGAAAAACCCCCTGGCCCCGAGGGTGCCGATCATCCGCCATCCCGACGTCCGGCGGATGCTCCTGTGGATGAAGGCCCACGTGGAAGGCATGCGGGCGCTCTCCTATTACACGGCCTGGTGCGTCGATGTGATGGAGAGCACCTCCGACGCCGCCCTGAAAGACACGGTTCGCGGCATCATCGAGGTGCTGACGCCCGTCTGCAAGGCCTACTGCTCGGACCTGGCCTTCCGGGTCTGCGAGACGGCCATCCAGGTCTACGGCGGTTACGGCTGCTGCAACGAGTATCCCGTCGAGCAGTTCCTGCGCGACGTGAAGCCGACCTCCATCTACGAGGGCGCCAACGGCATCCAGGCCCTCGACCTGGTGGGGCGGAAGCTCGGCATGAAGAAGGGCCTCTACTTCATGAAGCTCCTGGGGGAGATGCAGAAGACGGTCCAGGAGTGCGCGAACGCAAAGGGGGTCGGCGACCTGGCCGCCGACGTGCAGGAGGCCACAAACACCCTGGCCGAGGCGGGCATGTTCTTCGCGGGCAGCGCCTCCAGCGGGAAATTCATGATCCCCGTCTCGAACGCCTACACGTTCCTCACCATGATGGGAAAGGCCGTCTTCGGATGGCTCCTCCTCTGGCAGGCCCGCGTGGCCCGGGAGGCCCTGGAGAAGATCTGCGCACAGAAGGGAATCGATGCGGACGACAAGGCCGCCCTGAAAGCGCTTTCTGCGGAAGACTCGGAAGCCGCCTTCTACACAGGGAAAATCGCCGCCAGCCGGTACTTCATCAAGCACATCCTCCCGGAAGTTGCCGCCGGCATGAAGGCCATCAAGAGCGAAGACCTCTCCCCGATCGACATCCCGGATGAGGGGTTTGCGGTTTAGTTCAAGTTCCGGAAGGCAAGATCAGAAACAGTCCGAAGGGCTGGGCCGACGAATACGTTCTAACTGTCGGCTCAGCCCTTGAAATTTCAAATCCTTTTCCCACAACGGAATCCGGCATTATTTCCTGTCAAATTCATAAAAAGCATATTCATTCGGATATAGTTAAAATAAGCATGTAATCATCAGGTTGCCGCTCAAAACGCTTGACTTATCCGTTTCAGACGATATAGTGTGCCCCAAATTTCCAGAACCACAGGAGCAGAAAGACCAGAAGATAAACGTTTCAGATCAATAAACCGTTTCAGCAGAACCGGTAGAGAAAGATGAAAGCACAAAAGAAAACCCCACTTCTTGGATGAGAGGTGGGGTTTTTTACTTATTATTAATATAAAGTCATAAATGATAATATAGATATGTTGTGAAATTTCACACATTCAACATTTGACGATTAGTGGCTTTTGGGGATCAAATAATAAATACTAAAAAAGGGTTTATGTAATGTCGATAGAAGATATTCTATACTCTAAAGACCCACTCTCAATAGAAGCTCTTCAAATGCTAATAAATTATCGTGAAGAAGACATGTATGTCGATTATAAGGAATTAATTGAGCATAATAATAACAAATCATGGCTTGAACTAACAAAAGATGTAATGGCTTTTGCTAATACGAATGGTGGTTATATTGTATTTGGTGTAAGGTACAAACCTTTTAGCGTAGTGGGCCTTGAAGATAAGGTAGTAGAATTTCTGACAGATACTAACAATGTTCTTCAAAAGATTAACCGCTATATTGCCCCCGATGTTACAAACATGAGAACAAAGAAATTTAATACAATTGATGGAACAATTGTTGTGTTATATATACCTGAATCGAAAGGGAAAACACATGTTGTCATTAAAGAGGGATCATATAAACATTCAAGTGGTCACTCAGAGATTATTTTACGTCCTGGTATGATTTACATGAGAAGAAGCGCAACAAATCAAATATTAACATCGGATGATCTTGAGTATATTTTAGCAAAGAGGATTGAATATTATAAAGAGACAATTTTTAACAAAATAATTAAGGTAATGGAAGCGCCCATTGAAAAAGAGATATTATTCGTAGACGGTATAGATGATGCTATGAAAGTAAAATTATCGAATGATGCAGATGCTATTCCTATAAAAGGTCTACCTATAACAAAGCCTCCAGAAAATGATCAAGAGGAGGTTTCTGTCTGGATCGCAATGAAGTTGAGGGACCCATTGTTTTCTCCGCGCCCAGAGAGACTATGGTATATTTACTCAAAAAGAGCAATTTTAGGAAGCGTATTACTAGATGATCAAATTGTTGAGTTGATTAAATTCAATCTATTGAATGAAATACCGGTATTTTATTGGATGCAGATTATAAATAGAAGTAAATGTAAAGATATTATTAAAACGTGCTTTGAACAAGTAAAGAATTTCAGTGCAAAGAACTTTTTATTACGAGTTGGTGCATTTCAAGGCAAAACATTTTATAACAATTTACTGAAAAAGCTTGGACAGGACATAAAGCGCCTGAACAATCGGTCTAGGACATACCCTTCTAATCCAAGCACATTATTTCATCCTGAACTTTTAAAAAGAGAAGGCCGTGGTATAAAAGCAAAAATTATATCTAATACTGAATTAGAAAAACGATTTGATTATTTGATTTCAAGATTCTCTAATTCTGAAGGTAGCTACTGCGAAAGATGGGAAATTGAGGCCATCGATTGTTATTTATATGCTCAAAGAAAAATTTCTAACAAATGATCGACAACTAATAAATGATTTTTTGTTACTTAAGGAGCAAAGATAATGACAGAAATACAATTATTTAGCCGAAGTAGCTTGTTGGGGGTAATTCAAGACCGTGAGAAAAAAATAGTTGCGGAAATCAACGGATATACAGAAGAAGAAATTAGTGAAGGCATTGAGAAATTATGTGATAACATATACAATAAATACAAATTTGTTCCCCCATCGTTATTAGTTGATGAAATGAATATGCTCGGTAAATACGAGAGGGAAGTTCGAACTGACAATTTACGTAATATAAGAAGAGTTTCTTATTGCGAGATTGAAATTCCTTTTACTGGAGAAAGAGAATTATTTTTATACACTCCATCTAGTTTTATTATCAAATCAATCCCGGCTGAACTTGTATCAAATGCTATTCGTCTGAAATATTTAATAGACGATAGAAAAGCTGAACAAATAAGGGCCGAAATTGATGGCGATGTAAAAGACATAAATATATTATTAACTAATGTTACTTCAGATGTGAACAAGTTTAATTCAAAAATTCGAGAAATATCAATTAGAGAGCTTCAGAAGCGGAGAGATAAATTTGAAAAGGAACAAGATGTATTAAAAAATATAGGTATCCCTTTAAAGAGGAAATGATTATGGTTGATGAACTTATTCATGTAATTGACCAAGAAGAAGATAAGATTATCGATTATATACGTTCAGAGATATCGCAGACAACTACATCAGTTAAACAAAGAGCTTTTGAGAAATTTGCACTTGCTGCTCTTGGCAGTATACCGTGGGTCGGTGGTTTTATTAGTGCTGCAGCAAGCTTGAAAGTTGAAGAAAAGAAAGTAAAATCTAACAATATGCAGATAAGATGGTTAGAAGAACATACAAATAAAATTCATCGTCTTGTACAGGCTCTGAATGAAATTGGCTCCAGGTTTGAAACATTGGGTGAGCAAATTGAAGAAAGGATTCAGAATGAGGAATACCTTGATCTAGTAAGGAAAGCTTTTCGAGTATGGGATAATGCTGATACAGAACAGAAACGTCATTATGCAGCAAATATTGTTACAAATTCAAGTGGAACACGTCTTTGTTCTGATGATGTTGTTAGATTATTTATTGACTGGCTTGATAAATACCATGAATCACATTTTTCTGTTATAAAGAAAATATATGAAAGTCCTGGAGTCACCAGGTATGATATATGGAATGAAATATATGGCGAATTCCCTCGTGAAGATTCGGCAGAAGCAGACCTTTTTAAACTTCTTATCCGAGATCTAAGCACAGGAGGCGTTATCCGTCAGGCCCGAGATACAACTGAGGACGGCAGATTTTTAAGAAAGCAGTCGTCAAGATCAAAAGGGCATGCACCCATAACTATGGAATCAGCATTTGAAAATACTAAACCATATGTGTTAACCGAACTAGGAAAACAGTTCGTTCATTATTCGATGTCAGAAATTGTACAACGAATCGAAAACAAATGAGCAAATCTGAGCTTGACCTCTAGTGCTCAAATTCGCTTAAAAAAAAATATATACTTTTTGAATAACATACTGTCATTGGGAGAAATTGTAAGTATGTTCAAAGTATATGACCACTTCTATGAATCTGATTTGATTAAATCCCTCGACGCTGGATGTAGACAATAGAGACTTTCGGGATACAGAAAATACAATCGTAGGACGGATGATAACCTCATGGTGTCGGAGGTGGTGATCTCGTTTGGGGTGTAGGTGAGAAGGCTATCGGGATGCAGAACTTCGCGTATACGATAAAGGCGGGGGAGAATCGTTTTCGAAGAAAATGCAGGGATTCTTATAGTAAATCGAGATATCAAGATGGAGACTGAAATCCAAGAAATGGTAGACCGCGAGACGCGGGCTTGGGATACGCAGGATGCAGAGGCGCTTGTATCGATTTTTCATCCCGACATGGTATGGCCGTGGCCGCCTACTTCTCATGCCCATGATCCTGTCGATTGGATTTTCCCCCAAGGGCGTTTTAACCGCCGGCGGTGGAAGGAGAGTTGGCAGGAGCTTTTCGACACGTGCGAGCTGATCCATAACAAACGCAAGACCATGAAAATCGTGATGTCCGCCGAGGGCGATGGAGCTTTCGCGGTGGTAGATGTGGATACGCTCTGGCGCCACAAGGAGACAAAGGAGGACTTTCACTGGAAAGGAAGGGCCTGCAAGGGATACACGAAGATCGGCGATGAATGGAAGCTGATTTATCACACGGGCCTTCTCGAGTACGACCGATAATTGGTGAGAATAAAGGATTTTACAAGAACTGCATCTACAACTGCTGGACAATTCATCAGGTCACGCTGTCATTTGACGATCAATTACAAGGAGGCCGCCAATGACGATGTCGAATGAAACGATTGAAAAATTGATTGATAAAGCAGGAGTCTCAATCATCAGTTCGGTCGATGAATCGGGCTTTCCGAATACTAAGGCCATGTTGTCACCAAGAAAAAGGGTAGGGCTTAAAGAATTTTATTTCACAACAAACACATCGTCAATGCGCGTGAAGCAGTATCGGGCAAACGACAAGGCTTGCATTTATTTTTATGACAGACGGTTTTTCCGTGGCGTGATGTTGATCGGCAAGATAAAAGTTCTAACGGATCAGAAAACAAAGAAGATGATTTGGCGAGACGGCGATGATTTGTATTATCCTCTTGGCGTTACGGATCCTGATTATTGCGTTTTGAAATTTAAAGCAGAGAAAATTAGAATATATCAAAATTTCAAATCAGAAACCATTGTACTTTCAAAGTAGAGAATTGTCGACAAAATAGGTCAAGGATCGGGCCGGCGTTTTTTAGCCGAGCGTCTTAATATTCAGATTATAAGAACCGTCATCTTCTTGCTTCATAACGGACATCTCCACCAACTTACTTAGATCCCTCCTGGCTGTTCTTTCGCTTACATTCCGATATAGTGAGCTATATGGGGGAACGGATAAAAGATCCTTTAAGGATACACTCTTGAAGGTATCCAGCATGATCGATAACAGGTCATGCTGTCTCTGGGTGATTGTTTTGCTGGACCTGAGAGAAGAGTAGTAATCCCTCATTACGAGAAATTTAATCATGAATGTTATGTTACGTTTGATTTCAGCAAGCGATTCAATAACGCCATTCATCATGAATGTGAGAAAGTCTGATAAGTCATGATCGGCGTTTTTTCTGGCCAAGGAAAAGGCTAAATAATAATTATCAATATTTCTGTAGTAATAATTTGAAAGCATGGTTGGGACGTATTTAATGCCGGACTTTCTGATGATAATAGCCTCAACAATCCGAATGGTCCTTCCATTGCCATTGCCAAAAGGATGAATCAACCCCAAGTGATAGTGGGCCAACGCAGCTCTAACAAGCGTATCCAACCGCATTATTTCATCTGAGTTGATCCATTCTGTGAATTCCTTCATTAAGTTTTGTATATCGGGCAAACACTTTGGCGGTGTGTATATTCCACCATGTTCATTGTCGCCGACTTTCACGATGTGGTTTCTGTAATTGCCTGGGACGTTATCCTGATAATCGAGCCCATCCGTTATGATTTTATGAAGGTCTCTGATGTTATCTTCCGTTATTTGAACGGAAGCGCCTGATGCGTCGTGTTTTTTCACGTAGGCATAAGCATTCTTCAGGTTGATTATTCCCTTTTCAGCTTGTCCGGCTTTTCCCTCATTCCCTGTATCTTTTATGATTTTTCCAACTTCCTCTTCTTTTAATGGATTGCCTTCAATGGCAGCCGTGCTGAATATCGATCTGCGTATCAATTCCTCTTCCAGATAGGTTGACCATTCAGGCAGAATCGGCAGATCGGCGATTGCTTCATATGACATTCTTCCCGCCAGGATCAGGGGGTTGATTTTTTGAGCGTCATATTTCGAGCTGAATACGAAATTGCCGGATTTGAAGGTCATGACTTTCCTGACAGTGTTTTCGTCCATGTTTTTGTCACCATTATTGTGTATGAAAATAATACGTTAAGTTGAAATGCCTTCGTATTATGTCACAAAAGATGCCAAGCTGAACGTATGCCGATTGGTTAGGCATGCGTAGCATGGTATGCCCTTGGCGTCAAGAAATATGTCACCGATTATGTCACAAAATAATACTGTGAATACAGTAGGATGAGATATTGTGCATGAAAAATATGTCACAACATTTGTCACATGATTCGTCATGCTTTGCACCCTTATCGACCGCCTCTTGTTCATGATCCTGCAGATTGAAAAACGGTGAAAATCGTGATGCCCGCCGAGGGCGACGGGGCTTTCGCGGTGGTGGATGTGGACATGCCTTGGCACAACAAGGAGGAGAAGAGGGCTTTCACTGGAAGGGAAGTGCCTGCGCAGAAGAATTTATCGGGGACACAACACCTCTTTCCAGGAATTGATGCAGGTAAAGTAAGATGTCATGCCCCCGGAATGGATGCGCCCATGCAGGGAATTTTCCTGCATGGGCCGTGGGATCCGAATCTTTCTATTCGATGGTAATCAAGTCGAGCGGGTATTTCGTAAAGACCTCCGCCTTTCCGGGTTTCACGCAAACGACGTATTCCAGTGCGAATACGCCGCAATTCGTATTGAAGTCGTAGATATGCGCACATGGAACGATCATGACGTTCTCTTCAAGGATGTAGTCGTCGTCGTGGCAAAATGTCGGGGGCAGATGGCCTGTGCCGATCCCGTGCCCGAGGGGAACGGATCCGAAATCCGGATAGCCGCCCTCCGCGAGACGGCTGATATACCATTTCTCGATTTCCCTGGTGCTCGCGCCGGGCACAAACATCGCGTTCAATTCCTCGATGACCGGCCTGATAAAATCGACCATCTTCATGTAGTCCTTTGACTGTTTTCCAAACGCAAGCGTCCGGAAGCTGTCCGTGCGGTATTCATCCCAGACGGGATGCAGATCGTAATAGATCCGGTCTCCGTTGACGAGAATCCGGTCGGTCGGCAGGTGATCGCCGTAGCCCATACGGGATGTAAAGAGGCACTGATTCGGCGTGTAGTAATAGGAGGCGCCCAGCCTCCGCATCTCGAGCTCGGCATGGCCGATCAGCTCTGCCTCGGTCACGCCGACCCGCACGTTTTCAAGGATCTTTCTGGTGCCCGCATCGGCAATGCCGCAGGCGCGGCGGATCAGCTCCAGTTCCTCCTCGTCCTTTTTCATCATGACGTTGTTGATCATCTTTTCGCCGTCCACGATGGTTGCATCGGGAAGGTTTTTGGCGAGGTGATCGTACATCAGGTAGGCAATGGACGGCATTTCCACGGCAATCACCTTGTTGTGGCATTCGTGCTCACGAAGGATCGTGACAACCGTGTCCAGGAAGCTGATGGGCTCGATGCCGGCATACGCGGGCATCCAGAAGCGAATGTCCCTGATGTACCCCTCCGTCATGAGCCTTCCCATTTCCGCCAGCGAGACCAGGAGCGTGGGCTCTTCCTTTGCCCACACGAACAGGCAGTTTCCGAGGTTGAAGTCGTTGTGGAACGTTCCGGCAACATAGGAGTACTTCTGCTGATGCGTCAGGATCAACACATCGATTCCCTCTTTCTGCATCGCCTGCCTGACTTTTTCCGCATTCTTCCTGAAGAAAGAATAGTTCATTTTCCGGTATCCTCCATTTCATGAATATTATTCTTGGGTTCGATAATTCATAAGATGCCGCTGTTGGCGGTTTGGAGTATAGGAGGGATGCATTTTCCCGTCAAGGCGTATGCTGCATGAAGAACAGGGAGTTTTGATGTGGTCGGGAAGTGGGTGTTGAGCGGCGGCAGTCCTTTTTATGAAACCGGTTAAAACATGGCGAATTCGCGGAATTTACAAAAAAATACCACGAGAAGAAACAGCGTCAGAAGGTACGCAAGTGTAAAGCTTGAGGCCTAACGAAGGCTTCTGAAAGGGAAAGTTGCTGATATAAAAGGTGAAACAGTGAAGAAGTATTGTATATGACTTTTTCGTTATAACGCCTTTGATGCTAATAATCCATTAATATTATTAGCGATTGACTTTCTGAAAAAAAGGGCGCACCGTTTCTTCACAAACCACTTCCTCATTCTGGATCAGGCTCCCCATCCCTTCTATTTCAAGAATGCCGTAACGGAATTGGCTCTGTAACAGGCAAACGGTCAATTGTTGAAATAGTCCGCAAACCTTTCCAGCAAATAGAACATCAAACCGGATAGTCAACTTTGGCATCAAGAAATCGATTTAGAAAAAACCAACTCATTTCAAAAAATCCTGAGAAAGAAACCTTATAACTGGAGACGATGATCATGGACGATGACCAGGCAATGCATCGTATTGCAGTTATTGGTGCGGGAGCCATTGGCAGTGCTTTGGGAGCGCTCCTTCATCGTGCAGGTTACGATGTAGACCTGATCGCCCGTCCAGATCATGTTACGGCGATTCGCCAAGGTGGGCTGCAAGTGGACGGCATCATGGGGAAATTTATTGCTTCGGTAGAGGCCTTTGAGAATCTGAATTTCAGACCGGATCTTGCCCTTCTGACCGTCAAAGCCCAAGATGTTGTAAAAGCAGTAACTGTTAATAAAGCCTTCTTGCAAGGTATTCCATTAGTAACATTGCAGAACGGGATACATAGCCATGAAGACGTTGCAAACATTTTGCCTCGAGAATGGATTCTCAGTGCAGTAGTGACCATGAATGCTTCTTATTTAGAGCCGGGTAAAGTGACCGTGGCTAGTGTAGGAAACTTAATCATCGGACATCCGTTCGTTGCAAGTATTGGTGAACTCGAAGAGGTTGCCCAAATATTAAATCATGCAATTCCAACATGTGTGTCAGAAAATATTGAAGGAGCGCATTGGTTAAAATTGATCGTCAACCTGAACAACGCTCTGCCCGCAATCACCAACTACTCAATGAATCAGGTTTATGCCGATAAATACTTGAGTAACCTTGCAGTTCAGATTGTGCGAGAAGGGCAACGCACTATCCTGCGGGCCGGCATCAAATTGGATTCTTTACCTGAGATCTCTGTTGCCGCCGCAAAGCTTCTATACCTGATACCCGAAAGAATAGCGGGACACATGATTGCCAAGAAATTTCGACGAGTGACAACTGAATGGCCATTAAGGAGTTCAACATTACAGAGCATTCTGCGTCGTCGTCCGGTGGAAATAGATTATCTGAATGGAGAAATCGTGGAATTGGGGAAACGCTGCGGGGAGATGACACCATTGAACGCCAAGATCGTGGAACTCGTGCACAAGGTCGAGAGCACAGGACAATTCTTAACAGTGGAACAAGTACGCCAAGCCTTCAGTCAATAGCAGAAGTGGATGAGAAATCTCGCTGCAGCAAATGCTAACAGCTAAATCGGGAGGAACCATGAGCGACGATATTTATCTCAGATTGAGGGAGAGGATCGACAGTTACGCTGCCGGTTATTCGGCTACACCTTCCGGTATGGAGATCAAAATATTGGAGAAAATCTTTACCCCAGAGGAGGCAGATCTCTATCTCCACATGCAACGAAAGCTGGAAAGAGTTGAGGATATCGCCCAAAGGGCTGAACAATCAGTTGAAGTAGCCGAGGTCCTTCTGGAAGGAATGAAGATGAAGGGGCTCCTTTTCCCCTTAGAAAGAAAAGGAGTCAAGTATTTTGCTGCAGCTCCTTTCATGCACGGATTTTTGGAGCATCAGGCCGTTCTGGGGTTGGATCATGAATTAGCCAAGATGTACGAGGATTATATGTGGGGCGGGTTTATTCCTAAAACAAGATCCTTGAGAACCATTCCGATTGATGTCTCCTTGGACTCCAACAAGCCGGTCATGCCTTATGACGATGTCAAAAGAATCATTGAGGGCAAAAGCAGGATTGGTTTGTTGCCTTGTGCATGTGCAGCAAAGATGAAAGTGCTTGATTCCGGATGCAAACAGAACCTGGACGTCTGCATTGGTTTTGACTTTTATGCAGAGTATGCGATCGATGGGTATGGTGTTGGAAGATGGATCACTCAAGAAGAAGCACTTCAAATACTGAAAAAATCGGAAGACGAGGGTCTTGTCCATCAGGTCGGTGGTGACAGCAGGAATGTCGAGTGTATCTGTAACTGTTGCAGTGACTGTTGCAACCTGCTGAGATTCTTTAAACTGATTCCAAATCCTTCGAAGTTTGCCGGCTCCAATTACTTTTCCAGTCTGGATGAATCACTTTGTGACCAGTGTGATCTTTGCATTGAGCGCTGTCCAATGAACGCCATCACTGTTCAGGAAGATAAGCTTGTTCTTAATCGGGAGCGATGCATCGGGTGCGGTCTTTGTTCAACTGCATGTCCAACGGAAGCGATCACACTTAAGATGAAACCGATAGATCAGATCAAAGGACCGCCATCACCTGAGCGATACACATTCATGCGTTCATCATTGGATTACTATAATGACATGGAATAATTTAATAAATGGAGGGATTGCCCGTGCACAGAAAATCCTACTATCGCTGGTTATTTATCGTTGCAGCTCTATGGAATTGGGGTGCCGCTGTCCAATTTTTCTTCTGGTATGACCCCATTTTTGCGTTGCTTAAAATGGCGCCCATCAACCACCCTTCCATCATGCAATTGGCGATGGGATTAGTGTTTGCTCTGGGAGTTGGATACTACCTTGTTTCAAGGGACATTTCAAAGAACCATGACATTGTAAAGGTCGGGATCATCGGGAAACTGTTGGCGTTTGCCGTCTTCACATACCACTACATGTTAGGAAGCCTGTCTGTAGCGATCTTATTGTGTGGTGTGGTCGATCTGGTATTTGGGATTCTTTTTCTAGAGTTTTTGATGACGATGAAAAAGGGTAGGGTTTTATTTTAATTTATTATGCTTTTTATCTTCTGGTTTTGTCGAGACAGTTTTATCTCATTTTGCGTATCTTGGAGAACTCATGAAAAGGTATTGCCGAAAGGTTCCATTATCGAGCCTCCAAGAAGGGTGACTCCTTTTTGGGGGCGCATGACTTGGTGATGTGGAGGAAGAGAGCTTGAATACTTCCAAGCCATCCAGAAATGAAGTCGGGACTGGCATCAAGACGATCACTTTATATGTATTTGACCAGTCCAAGGCACGCGAAGCTATCGAATTTGTTTCCAACTGTTACACGACCTTCTATAGCATACCCAGGCCATACCTGTTCCATCAATTCATGGCTTGAAGCATGGAAGCCCTGAAGATGATCGGATTTGCTTAACGTATTCAACTAAGAGCCAGTTCTTAAGGTTTAAACGGAGGTGACAGCATGCTACACATGGTAGTGGCTACTCATGGTCCGGAAACTTGTGCCGCAGTGGTCCCGGCGGTAATGGAGAAGGCTTTGTCCGGCTCTCTGCGAATGGGTGAGGTTACGAAAGCTCTGGGCATAACTGTTCTGGGTGCTTGGACAAACATGCCAGGCCACGTAATTTATTTCTTGCTCGACGCCCCTAATGCCCATGTGATTAACCAGATGGCTGTTGAGCTTCACCTTATGGACTGGAACACAGTGGTTGTGAATCCAGTCACGGAACTCCAGACAGCGGTGGAGAGTATTCAGTACAATAAGCCATAACAAGAAGATTCAATTAATTGGAGGAATAGCCATGGTGAAGTAGCCCCCAATTCGACCGGACACTCTTCACCCTGGAAATAAGTTGTAGTAATAGCTGTAGAGCTAGCACTGCAACCAAGGCGAAAGAGGAGAGCCATGAGTCCGGTAGAGGTGATCACGTCG
>Ga0228535_1000576_pt1 | contig 95446 bp, 86 predicted proteins | sample SJ1metagenome_FD_168457 | JGI IMG/M metagenome (GOLD analysis project Ga0228535, IMG submission 168457) | Enriched culture of PCE-dechlorinating microbial communities from Ithaca, New York, USA - SJ1 | ecosystem: Engineered > Modeled > Simulated communities (microbial... > Unclassified | place...
TACTGAAAGGAATCTATGAAAAAAGTAACAATTGAAACTGTTGCACAAAAAGTTGGTGTTTCTGCAGCGACTGTCTCATATGCACTCTCGGGCAAGAGGAAAATCAGTCAGGAAGTGACGGAGAAAATCCTGAAGGCGGTTGAGGAGCTTGATTACAGACCCAGCATTACTGCAAGGAATCTTGCGAGCAATAAGACGTGGTCGGTGGGGTTGTATGCCTCTCCTACACAAAATATCCGTGAGGACTACTTTTTCAATAACATACTTGCAGGAGTTCTTGACGTACTTCACGTCAAGAAGTACCAGATTCATCTCTATGCCGACTACTTGAACGAGAAATCGAAGAACCACCCTGATTTGAACCTGACCCAGCCTATAGACGGTGCGCTGATCATGAATCCGAGAATCAACGATGTGTATATCAATCACCTCAAGCAGAGAAATATCCCCTATGTGGTAATCGGGACTCCCGATGAGCGGGATGATTCATTCTATGTGGATGCAGATGTAACGGCAGGGTATTATGCCATAGTCAATTATCTTATCAGGAAGGGACATCGAAAGATCATTCTTGTAAACGGAGATAAAGCGTATACGCAGAGTGAGAAGCGTCGAACCGGCTACAGCATGGCCTATCACGACAACGGTTTGGGTTTCAGTGAGGATTGGATCATCAACGTGCCCATGCTCGAGGAGCAAGGATACAAGGTCTTCATGCAAACCATCAAGAGAATCCCCGATTTTACAGCCGTCGTCACCTTCAACGATACCATTGCCGTCGGGGTGCTCAGGGCATTGAAGGAGAGCAACCTCGCCGTACCTTCCAGGGTGGCTGTAGTGAGTGCCGGCAATACGATGATCACCAGGATTCACTCCCCGGCTATAACCAGCCTGGACATGGGAGCGTATGAGATCGGTTCGAAAGCTGCAGAGTTGTTGATTGATGTCATCGAAAAGAGACGGATTCAGCCCTCGCATGAGATCATCCAAACACGTCTCGTTGAGCGAGAGAGCAGTTGAGTGGGGTTTATTGACTAACCCTTACTGAGAGCCTTTCGTTGATGTAAGGTCTCTGTTTTCTGGCGAGAGATACAAATTTTTGCTTGACAGAAAAGAAAAATCGTTCATATAGTAGTTTAAGCGATTAAATAAAAATACTGTAAAAATATGTTTAGCGTTTATCCGATGAGCATGTACCTGTCCGTTTGTGATGATTGCAATGGAACCTTGAAAGCCGTTCTTGATGTAGAAAGCATTCAACGTAAGAGTTGATTTGTAATAGGAGGAACGTATGAAAATTCGAGTTAAGGTCGTATGTGTGCTTCTTATGCTGATACCGTCCATGATGCTCTGGTCAGCCGGGACCAAGGAGCAAGGTTCAGCAAAGGCCGACGGTGCTGCTGTAATCACTATTTGGGATTTCAAATATGGTGATGTCCAAGGTGTTCAACCGGCAATGAATAAAATTGATGATTTGATCATGAAGAATAATCCCGGTCTTACCATCAAGCATGTCGGACAGCCGAATGACAACTATTATCAATTGGTGCGAGCTGCGGTGCAGGCCGGACAAGGCCCTGATATCGTCATGTTCCATGGTGGCGTCCAGGCTTATGAGTTTGATGACTATACGATCGGCATGGACCAGTACATTGCACCTTGGAGATCGGAGATTTCCGAGTTCAGCTGGGCATACTGCTCCGAAGGCGGGGACGGCTCAAAGCCGGTCCACATGGTTCCGCTGACAACCCAGGGTTTCGGCATCTACTACAATAAGGCCCTCTTCAAGCAAGCCGGCCTTGATCCTGAGAAGGCTCCCTCCGACCTCGATTCCTTCATGGCCGCGTGTGAGAAGCTCAAGAAGGCAGGAATCGTACCGATGGTTGCCGGTTTGCAAGGTGACCCGTACACCATTGATTTCCTGTTCAGATGTTTTGTAGCAAATATCTACGGCGACAATGTGAAGGATCTGGGAACCGGCAGGCAAAACTTCAAGGGCAATGCCCAATTCAAGCGTGCAGCCGAGATTGTTCAGGAAATGTTTGCAAAGGGATATATCGATCCAGCAGGAACCTCGACTCCGTATTTCATGGATGCAGCCAATAACTTTGCCGCAGGCAAGGGTGCCATGTTCGTCGGTCTTCTCTCGGATGTCTGCCACTGGAAAGTCTTCAATGATGCGTTGGGCAAGGATGGTGTAGGATACATGCCGACCATCAATTTCCCCGGAGCCACGTTTAAAGACCAGCAGGTCGGCCAACCTGCCGGCATCGGCTATAGTGTCATGAAATGGTCGAAGAATCCTGAAGCGGCTATGAAGGTTGTGGAAGCGTATGCCCGCGGCGAAGGGAACGCAATATGGATGGGTATGACTGGAGCCCTGTCTCCCAACAAGAATGTGGACATCAATAGCCTTGGGTATCCTTTGGTGGCCAAGATTCTTGAGAAGCCGTTCGTGCTGGACTTCAACACCCTGTTGTTGAACGAGGATGCCAACGGGAATTTCGATCGATACTGTGCACAGGCATTTGTATCGAAGGAAATCACCATCGACAAATTCATCGATTTGTGCCAAGGCATGTTGGACAATGTTCAGAAAGCGAGATAAGTAAGTGAATAGCGGGTTGTCCGGTCTTGTGCCATGTACACGGACAACCCATACTTTTTCAGGGGGCTTCATGTGAAAATCCGAGCATCCAGAGTGAACAGCCAGAGCCTTGAACCCTATCTGCTGATCGCACCGCTTCTGGTTCTTCTGCTTGTCTTCATTCTCTACCCGGTCGTCGCCAATATGTATCTGAGCTTTTTCAAATGGAAAGGTATGGGAAAGGCGACGTTCATTGGATTGGAAAACTATCGGACCATGTTCAGTGATGAGACTTTTTGGGTATCGATCAAGAATACCATGGTCCTTCTGCTCTATATCCCGTTGGGAGTCATGCTTCCCATTCTCATCTCCGCCGTACTGAGAGAGGGGCTTAAGGGATGGTCGCTCTTCAGGGCGATCATCTATCTGCCGAATATTCTCGGATATGTGATCATGGGGATGATCAGCAGCATTCTGTTCAGAAAGTTGGGTCCCATCAATCATGCACTGGCTGCACTGGGGTTGGAATCGCTGGCTCTCGATTGGTTGAGCATTCCGATTCTGGCCCTCAATACGCTGGGCTTGGTCTATGGCGTCTGGCTTCGTTTGGGATTCGGATGCATCTTCTTTCTTGCTGCGATGAGCGGCATAGATGCATCGCTCTATGATGCTGCAAAAATCGACGGGGCGCTGTGGTGGCGGACATTCTGGAATGTCACCATTCCTTCCATTCGGTTTTCGATTGAATTCTGGATTGTACTTTCCTTCATCGAGATTCTTGCCCGAGCATTCTCCTTCATCTACTCCTTCTCCCGCGGTGGTCCGGGGTTCGCAACGTTCACCTTGGAGTACGGAATCTACAATGAAGGGTTTGTCGCCTTCAATATGGGCTATGCAAGTACCTGGGCAAGTGTGTTGTTCATTGTGTGTGCAGTCATCGCCTATTTCCAGATTGTCTTGATGAGGAAGAATTCGGATGTCCAATAACTATCAGAAGATTGTGAAAGGCATCATGTATCTGGTTCTGGTGCTATGTGCCTTGATGGCTCTTTATCCCTTGTATTTCATGCTCATCACCAGTCTCAAAGGATCGGCTGAGTACGTACACAACAAGCTGTTCATCCCCAATAATCCGATGGTGGACAACTATACCTATGTCTGGGTGAAAGGCAATATGCTCAGGTATTTCCTCAACAGCTGCCTCCTGATTCCTGCCGGATTACTGCTGTATCTCTTTGTTTGCATCACCGCAGGTTTTGCATTCGGGCGCCTCAAGTTCCCCTTCCGGTTCGCTTTGTTCCTTGCGGTCTTATTCCTGATGATTTTCCCACAGATGCTGCTTTCGATCCAAATATTCCAGATTTGCCGGAAACTGAACCTGATCAACAATTACGCGGGCTTGATCCTTGTTTGGGTGGCTTACTTCGGGCCATTCGGCACCTATATCATGACCACCTACTATGCAACGGTTCCCATTGAAATGGTCGAGTCTGCACGCCTCGATGGAACCGGTGTCTATAAAATGTTGTACTACATCATGGTTCCGATTGCAAAACCCATGATAGTCATCATCATAGTCATCGGCACGCAATCCATGTGGAGTGAGCTGCCGTTCTCTCTTCTGTTGTTGCAAACTGAATCACTGAGGACCATGACCCAGGGAATCGGTTTGCTTAAAGGCCAATATGGGCTGGATGATACGATTTTGTCGGCGGCCATCCTTTCTGCCTCGGTGGTTCCCCTGTTGCTGTTCCTGTTCTTCCAGCGTCAGATTACGATGGGGGCTTACAGCGGGGCGGTCAAGGGTTGATGGTGCATGATATAGGCAAAGGGCGAGTATGAAACAAAGAAATCGGTTTGTATTTGATATGTTGGACCAGGATTCCCCCCAAGCACAGGGCGAATCGATATACCGTGCCGGCCGACCGGTCGCTGTGCATGAGCAGGAACTTGCCTCACTCGTCACAATACCGTTTTTTAAGCAGGAGATGAAGAATCTATTTCTCCATCCTGCCAAACCGGAGGTTGTAAAAAGTGTACAGATGGCTGTGCGTGCATATGGCTCCGCCATTGTGCGGTTGACGCTCAGTAGCAGGAATTTGACTACCTCCGATGTACAGAATCCAATGCTGCAATGGGATTCCTCACTCAAGGAGGAAAGCCTGCATCCGATTTGCACGGAGAATGGTTGGGACTTGCAGGACTCAAGGGGCACGACTCGGATGCACATACAAACTAGGGAAGAAAAGCCTGTAATCTGGAGTACGCTGCAACCCGAACCTCCGCAAACCTTCGATGCAATGGTGTTTCCCGATGGTCGGACTGCTGTTCCTTTTATGGCTTATGACGATTTTTTCCCTTCACAGTCGGAATCGTTCAGTTTAGGTTTTGTTGAACGGGACGCTGTGATCAATCGCTGGGTATACTCGCTTCATGCCGATGCCAACGAAAAATTTGTCGGCACCGGCGAGCGTTTTTCTACAATGAACTTGGCCGGAAAAACATTTGTGTTGGAGAATACCGATGGACTTGGGGTAAACAGCAGGCGAGCTTACAAGAATGTTCCGTTGTATCTTTCCAGCAGGGGGTATGGGCTTCTCATCATGACTTCGGCTCATGTCCGCCTCTCGCTCGCTGATGTTTCAACGCGTGCAGCCCAGGCTGTGGTGGAGGACGATGACTTGGACCTGTTCTTCATCGGTGGTGGTACGATTGAGCAGATTGTGTACAACTATAGGAGAATTACCGGGTTTCCCGCTGATGTTCCATTCTGGTCCTATGGTACGTGGATGAGCCGCATGAGTTACTTCTCCGCTGATGAGACTCGAGTTGTTGTGAAGAACATGCGCGACGGTCTCTTTCCTTGTGATGTCATCCACATCGATACCGGCTGGTTTGAGAAGGACTGGAAATGCGAGTGGGAGTTCAGTAAAACTCGATTTCCTAACCCTGAGGCGTATCTGAAAGAGATGGAAGAGCAGGGGATACGAATAAGTCTGTGGCAGCTTCCCTGCATAGCAAAGGACACCAAGCATTACGCTGTTGCACAAGCACATCGGTTTGTAGCTCCTAAAAGCGAACATGTTGCACTCGGTTCGAATTTCAGCGAGGTTGAGTTTGATGGGAACATCGACTTCACGAATCCAGAAGCTGTTCGTTGGTATAAAAACCTGCTTGCACGACTGTTGGAGCTTGGTGTTGCGGTGATCAAGACAGACTTCGGCGAGGTGATAGAAGAGCATGCATCCTACTACGATATGCCCTATAGAACGCTGCACAACCTATATGCCCTGCTGTACCAGAAAGCTGCCTATGAGGTCAGCAGGCAGGTCAAAGGTACCGAGGCGATGATTTGGGCCAGAGCGGGGTGGATAGGGTGTCAACGCTATCCCTTGCACTGGAGCGGCGATTGCGCTTGTTCCTGGGATGGCATGGCTGGCTCATTGAGGGGAGGGCTCCATCTGGGCCTTTCCGGGTTCGCATTCTGGAGCCACGATGTTCCGGGTTTCCAAGGCATTCCCAGTTTTATGAACAGCCGGCCGGACAATGATCTCTATATTCGATGGACGCAGATGGGGGTGTTCACTTCACACCTCAGATACCACGGGACGACCGCACGGGAACCATACGAATACCCCGAGGTTGCCGATCTTGCACGCCAGTGGCTGAATCTGCGCTATACCTTGATCCCCTACCTTGCCCAGGAGGGGAGAAAAGCGACGCAAACAGGATATCCTGTTTTGCGCGCCTTGATCTTCCACCATCAGGATGATCCGATCTGTTGGTCCATCGATGACCAGTTCTACTGCGGGGATGCGTTTTTGGTTGCTCCTGTCATGAACAGCTCTGGGTTACGAGACGTGTATCTGCCTGCAGGAGAGTGGGTTGATTTTTGGAGCGGGGATGTGATACAAGGCGGTATCTGGCTGAAGAATATGGCACATTCTCTTGACTTGATGCCGGTATTTGTTAAAAAGAATGCTGTAATTCCCATATACCCTGAAATTGTGCAGCATACCGGACAGATGGAGATGCAAAAGATACAAGAACTGCATTTTGATGCAACGTATTCAGGGTTCCAAACATCAATACTGGGTACGATCATTCATCTGGGTGATTCCTGAGTGACGCTGTTCATCATAAGAAGTCACCACTACAGGAAAACAAGGCACAAGCCATCAAAGGCATGCCCTGCCATCGATGGCTTGTTTTAGTGACTGCATTCCTGTTAATAAGGTCCTCGGATGTGCTGTGCCACCTTGCTTTCATAAAAGGCTTGGATCTTGGCATGCAGCTCACTACTGAGTGGAGGTAGCTTCGAAATCGATGCATTCGCCGCAACCTGTGAGGGACGGCTCGCCCCTGGAATTACTACAGTGACCGCATCGAAATCCAGGATCCATCGTAGTGCCATTTGAGCCAAGGTCATTCCTTCTGGTTTCAGTAAGGATAGTTCTTCGGCCAGTTCAACTCCCTTCTCAAAGGGAACCCCTGCAAAGGTCTCTCCGACATTGAATGAAGCACCGTCACGATTGAAGTTGCGGTGGTCGGATGCTCCGAACGTGGTTGCTTTTGTCATCTTGCCGGTGAGCAGGCCACTGGCCAAGGGCACTCTTGCAATGATGGATACATGTTTTTCCTTGGCTTTGGCAAAGAGCTCGCTGATGGGTTTCTGTCGGTAGACGTTGAAAATCACCTGCAGTGATGCAAGTCCTTCCTGCTCAAGGCAGATCAGGCCTTCCTCAACGGTTTCCACACTGGCTCCGAAGTGCTCGATCTTGCCTTGTTTCTTTAGCTCGCGCAGCGTATCGAACACGGCTCCTTCGGCCATCACTTCACGAGGAATGCAGTGCAACTGGGTGAGATTCAGCCGTTCCAAGCCAAGTCGCTTCAGTGAGGCTTCGGTATGCTTGATGATGTTCTCTCTGGTAAAGTTTCCCGGCCATCCGGGATCAGAACCCCGACCGAGTTTCGTAGCAACAAATACGTTGTCAGAGTGTGTGCGAAGGAATTTCCCGATGAACTGTTCACTTCTTCCGTCACCATACACATCGGCGGTGTCGAAAAATGTGATGCCTTCTTGTGTTGCAGTAGTAAGAATTTCCATTGCGGTTGTTTCATCCACCGAGCCCCAGGAGCCTCCGATTTGCCAGGTTCCCAATCCAACTTCCGAAACGAGTCTTCCATCCGGTCCAAATGGTCGTGTGTTCATACTTTGTACTCCATGACGTTTTGTGGTATCTATCAGCCTATACGCTAAGTGAGAATATTGCAAATACATTACCTGTAGCAAAGAAGTGGTGCTCGTTTACACTGGATCATAAAACTTCCCTGTATGGAAATTCTCATTTCCAAGGGACAGCGCCGTCATCCGGAACATAACGCAGCCATCCGGACAGACAATATCCTTGCAATAGGTGCTCGACCCTCCGATTTTTCAACAGTAGAGCTGGGTGTGTTCTTCGCGAAGAAAAACTGTTGCTTCTCTATTCCACTCATACGCTTCTGCAACCCATTTTTTCATCACAAACCTCACTGAACGACTGGGTTTGCTGTTTGACTTTCAATGTGCATGGAATATCATACAAGCGTCCATTGTTACATTGTGTGCATCGATCATTTGGTACACGCGATACGAACCTAATCGGTTACAGGCTTGGTTGTAGTGTACGGATGCAAATCCAAGGAGTGGAGAGTGAAATGAGCACAGCAAGAGTTTCTGTCATGGATGTTTTCTCGACCAAAAAAAACTATATGGTGAAAATCCTGCTCATTGTGTACGTGTTGTCGTTTCTTGGTGCTACGTACAATCATGCAATGGACTTGGTTACATATGGGTTGTTTCCGTATCAGAGGCTGAACTCCAGCGTCCCTCTCTGGCTGAACATCTATTGGACAGTGCTTACACTCATCGATTCTTTGGCAATAGTCCTGCTTGTATGGTTCATCGATGTAGGTCTGGTTCTGTATGGAGTGGTCATAATTTCGGATGTACTCATTAATTATTGGTTCATGATCACCACCAAAGGGTTGTTCAGCTGGGTGAACTTCGGACAGATAAGCCAGTTGTTGTTTCTGATATTCTATCTTGCTACGGTTCGGTATATTCATAAAGCAATACAGTGGATGCAAAGGGGAATGCATAACGATGATGGGCCTATCCTGTAAGGATGGTTCATGGCTTTCTCCATACATTCAACTTTGCGATTGATTTGTATCAGTATTCTTTGCGTACTGCTTGCTGGCAAACTCAACAAACGTAGCCACAGCCTCCCGCTGAATCGCTAGCTTTCTCCAATATAGGGAGAGCTCTCTATAGTAACGCTCCTGTAAGCAGAAGATCTGTGCTTGGGGGTGTACCTCTTCAAGTTTCTCTGCGACTAGCGGAAGGATGCTGAATGCCATATTATTAGCAATCATTCCGACAATTGTTTCCCAGTTGTCTGTTTCTAAGATGATTTTTGGTTGGATATGCGCATTATCAAGGATTGCATCCTGCATACGGCGAAGCTGATGGCCTTGTTTCATGACAGCAAAGGGTTTGTCATGCAATTCAGATAAATCAATCACACTAAAGTATCGATCACCTTTTGGAATAGTTTTCGACGGGGTGAAGGAGAGTGGGGCCATGATGGCCATTTCTTCACGGGAAAGCACCTTCTTCTCAAAAAAAATATCATTTAGATTTGCAGATGAGCAAATAATATCGGCATCCCCTGAGATCAGGAGCTTCTTGACCATGGATTTGTGTTCTTCCAGAAGGTCGATTTGAATTTCAGGATAGGCCTTAATGAATTTGGGTATGAGATGCGTCATTACGATTGAAGAGGTGGCAGTCGTGCATCCGATAACTAGTTTTCCTACCAGCTGGTTCTGAATACTGAACATCTTGCTCTCTAAATCCTTCATGATGGAGACGATGGTCCTTGCTGCTTGGACATAATGCTCTCCTGCAAATGTTAGTCTCAGGGGATTGGATTCACGATCAAAAAGGCGATTCCCCATCTGCTCTTCCACACTGGCTATCATCGCTGATAGAGAAGGCTGACTGATATTGAGTTTTCTTGCTGCACTACTGATATTCTTCGTTTCTGCAACGGTGAGGATGTACCTGAGTTGTCGGTCGTTCATGGATAAATCTTACGACACCTATAGAAAAAAATCTATGGAAACTATAGAAATAAAAGTATTTTACTTTTACACATTCCTGTTCCTATACTGAATCAAAACTAAAAAGGAGGATCAGGTATGAAGAAATGTAGAATTCTTATGCCTTCCGGTGGCCTTGGCGGTGGTATTGATGCTGACGCTTTTGCCAATGGAATGACCATGAACCCTGATGTTATTGCAATTGATGCTGGTTCAACAGATTCCGGCCCTGCATATCTTGCGAATGCCATGTGTAAAACATCAAGGAATGTGCTGAAAGCGGACCTTGAGATTGCTGTGAGCGGTTCCCGAGAGGGCAATATTCCGATATTTATCGGTAGTTGTGGTACCTGCGGTTCCGATAATGGAGTGAACGAGATAGCGGAGATAGTTGAGGAAATTCTCAAGGAACACGCATGGTCGGCAAAAATTGCCAAAGTGTATTCAGAGCAGGACAGGGAAGCCATGAAGAAGAAATTCAGGGAAGGAAAGATCCATGCTCTGGAAGGAGCTCCCGGAATTTCTGAGAAGACGTTCGATGAGTGCGAGCACATAGTTGCCCTCATGGGTGCTGAACCATTCATCGAGGCATATCAGAATGGCGCGGATATTGTTCTTTGTGGAAGAGCAACAGATACAGCCATTATAGCTGCATTGCCGCTGATGATGGGATGCAATGAAGCTGCTGCATGGCACGGAGCCAAGACCGTAGAATGTGGTTCCCAGTGTTGTGATACCGAAGAGGGGATGGGCGTTTTTCTTGAGGTTGATGAAGAAGGATTCTATGTCCGACCCTTAAACCCAGCGGCGCACTGTACTCCTTATACCATCTCTGCACATCTGCTCTACGAGAATGTTGATCCCTTTTGTCTTATCGAGCCCTCAGGCAGGATTCTCACCAAGGATGCTGTGTACACACAGTACGATGATGTAACGACCTACGTAACAGGCACCAAATTTGAACATGCCAAACAGTATACCCACAAGATCGAGGGGGCTGGGATTACCGGGTATCAGAATATCAGTCTGGTGGGTTGTGCAGATGCTGACCTGCTTGCCGACCCGCAGGAATGGATCGACAACATTACAGCCTATGCCCGAAAACGACTTACCAAAGCGCAGTTCAAATCTGAGGATTATGACTTAAATTTTAAAGCGTATGGGTACAACGGGGTGCTCCCTGGTCCAGTTCCCAAGGACTTCAAACCGAGAGAGATTCTCATGCTGCTTACCGTAACAGCAAAGACACAGCTGATTGCAAATCAAATTGCAAAGAGCATGCAGCCGCTGTTGCTTCATTTTCCTGCGAACTGGAATCTTCAGCTCCCCAGTTTTGCCTTTCCGTTCTCTCCTGCCGATTGCGACCGAGGCCCCTCCTATGAATTCAAGCTTCACCATGTGGTGGATGTGGCAGACCCGTTGGAGCTGATCAGATTCGAATACATTGACGTGCGGCAGGAGGCTTAATATGGCAAAAGTGAAAGACTATGCACGGTATGTGCGTTCAAAGAATGCGGGACCTTTCTGGGTGACAGCAGAGATTTTCTTTGCAGATGAAACAAATTACAACCTTGTAAGGAATGCAAAGAACATCAATGCCGCGACTATTGCTAGGCTCTACAACACGAAAGAAGAGCTCGTGAAGACGTATTACTGCGACAATATCCACGTGATTAAGTTCTCATGGCCGAGACCGCAACCCAGTGGTTTCAAGCATGAACATGATATGCATTTCGGCCAACAATACGTTTTTTTGGCTGAAGAAGAAGTGGAGGTATAGATGCGAGAAGTTCTGTCAGTACAACAAGAGATCGAGATTATGAAGGAGCTTGAGCAGTACGATACCCCCACTATTACCAATGTGGTGGCGACGTATCCAGGAAAGAGCACTTGTCTGTCCTTGTTTGAACCTTGGAATACCGATTGGTATACCGATGAGACATGTAAAGCAATGTTCCCGGAATTGGGTAGACGTTGTGGTTTTGCTGTTACGTGTGTCTACGGAATCCCTGACCCAAATTTCAAGGGAGGCCCTGGGATTAGCGATGTGCTAGGTGCGGTTGGAAGATCGCCCAAGCCAGCCGTCCTGGTTCTCAAGCAGGATGTGCCGGAAAAATACAGGAAAAAATTCGGTCTGCTTGGGGCGAATATGGCGACGGCGTTCAAGTCTGCCGGTTGCAATGCAATCATAACCGATGGGCCGTCGAGGGATTTGGATGATGTCAGAAAATTGGAAATCCAGTACATGATTACCGGTGCTTCTGCAGGTCACGGTCCTATGGGAGTAATGGCAGTAAATATTCCTGTAACTGTTTGTAGTATGGCTGTCACACCTGGCGATATTGTGCATATGGATGTAAATGGAGCTGTCAGGTTTCCTCGTGAATATCTTGCTGATGTCCTTTCTAAGTGCAAGGAACTTTCAGAAATAGAGTGTAAGAAGATTGAGATGCTTGGCTCGACAAGTGATGTGGAGCTTTTGTCCAAGTATATGTTGGGTGTCTACGACTGATTTCATTCAGGGGATTATAAAAGGGGGTTTGTATGTTAGTTTGGGCTACTGTTATTTTGCTAGCGGCAATTCTGTTCTTCATTCTCAAGAGCCAAATCCTTCCGGGTCATGTATTGTCTATTCTTCCGATCATCGCAGCATTGGTTATTGGAACGGGTTTTACAGAGACACTTACACTTGCTCATACCGGAATGCTGGATGCGGCAACGGTTGCCTGTGTTTTCATTTTTGCGAGTGTATATTTTGGAACCATGTCCGATGCCGGGTTCTTCGATCCAATCATCAGGATGCTTTTTAAGACAAAGCGCTTTGGCAAGACAGTGTTCAGTGTGGTCAGTGTCACCGCAATCATTGCTATGTTGGGGCATTTGGATGGGCAGGGAGTAACAACCCTGATTATTACCGTTCCTCCTATGCTGATCATCTTCGATAAACTCAAGATCAAGCGTACAACAATGGCATTGCTGTTTGTGCTTATTGTTGGTGCGATGAACCTGATTCCTTGGGGTGGCCCTATTACCAGAGCTGCAGTCGTCATCGATATGGATATCATGGAACTGTATAAAAAGCTTGTCCCAATTCAGATTGTTGGTCTTCTTCTTGGGTTTGGTGTCCTTTGGTATGAATCCAGAAAGGAGCAGAAACTCGGCGAGTTTCAGCCTACTACCGGCGTGCTCTCCTATGAGCTTCATGTCTCGGATGCAGAGAAACAACTCAGAAGACCTACCTTGATATGGTTCAACATGTCTCTGACGGTACTTGTATTGATTTCACTCTTTATCGGCTTCCCGCCGCATTTGGGCTTTCTCGTGGGTTGTGCTGTTGCTCTTCCTGTTAACTATAGAACTATTAAGCTGCAGAACAAGATTATTAAATCTCATGCAGGTGATATTCTAGTCAATGTATACACAATCCTAGGGGCTGGTGTCATGGTCGGAATCATGGAAGGTACGGACATGTTCAATGCACTTGCCATGGGTATCGTGGGAATTATTCCGCAGTCCATGAACGGGATCGTGCATATTATCTTAGGTATTCTGGCCAATCCACTCAGCCTTCTTCTCAATACCGATGCTCTTATCTACGGTATTCTTCCAATTGCGGTCAAGGTGAGTGCGCAGTTCGGTGTTGCGCCTGCAACTGTAGCTGCCATGTTCTGCAGTGCCAGAGCATTAAATTCTGGCATCTGCCTGACCACAGCCTCAACGTATCTGGGTCTTGGTTTGATGGGTATAGATTACAAGGATGCATTCAAGCGAATTGTAAAATATTCTTTCTCAATCGGTGTTATTCTTGTTCTCCTCAGTGCGGCATTTGTTCGATAGATTACAATCACATGCATATTCTCTCTGCCGGCTATGAAGGCCGGCAGAATTGTTGTGCAGGACTGTCTAGAAGGTTGGTGTATGAGGCAGTCTGCATCAATTGGTACTAATGCAATCAAAGTCAGTTGAAATTCTTGCTTTCCCTGTATGCTTTGAATCCATTCGTTCCAGGATGGAAACGGTCGTATCGGTCGGCTGATCATGTGGAGCATCGCTTAGAAGTTATTGGCCTATGCAGGGATATTACAAGCCATCCAGAATATGTAAGCAAGCTAATTCAAAGGCTGTTTGAGTTGCGATAGAAACCGCCTACGAGAGAACTGGATGGTAAAGCCTGCTATCGACAATCGTACAACCTGCCATCGATAGCGTATGTTTTTAAATTTGGCTCATAGATTCACCTTCTAGTAAGGTGCTCGGATGTGTTGGGCCACCTTGCTTTCATAAAAGTCTTGGATCTTGGCATGCAGTTCACTGCTGAGCGGAGGCAGCTTTGAAATCGATGCATTCGCCGCAACCTGTGAGGGACGGCTTGCCCCTGGAATTACTACAGTGACCGCATCGAAATCCAGGATCCATCGTAGTGCCATTTGAGCCAAGGTCATTCCTTCTGGTTTCAGTAAGGATAGTTCTTCGGCCAGTTCAACTCCCTTCTCAAAGGGAACCCCTGCAAAGGTCTCTCCGACATTGAATGAAGCACCGTCACGATTGAAGTTGCGGTGGTCGGATGCTCCGAACGTGGTTGCTTTTGTCATCTTGCCGGTGAGCAGGCCACTGGCCAAGGGCACTCTTGCAATGATGGATACATGTTTTTCCTTGGCTTTGGCAAAGAGCTCGCTGATGGGTTTCTGTCGGTAGACGTTGAAAATCACCTGCAGTGATGCAAGTCCTTCCTGCTCAAGGCAGATTAGGCCTTCCTCAACGGTTTCCACACTGACTCCGAAGTGCTTGATCTTTCCCTGTTTCCTAAGCTCCCTGAGCGTGTCGAACACGGCTCCTTCGGCCATCACTTCGCGAGGAATGCAGTGCAGCTGGGTGAGATTCAGCCGTTCCAAGCCAAGTCTTTTCAGTGAGGCTTCGGCATGTTTGATGATGTTCTCCCTGGTGAAGTTCCCCGGCCATCCGGGATCTGAACCTCGACCGAGTTTTGTAGCTACAAATACGTTGTCTGCGTGCGTACGGAGGAATTTTCCGATGAACTGTTCGCTTCTTCCATCACCATACACATCGGCGGTATCGAAAAACGTGATGCCTTCTTGCGTTGCAGTAGTAAGAATTTCTATTGCGGTTGTTTCATCCACCGAGCCCCAGGAGCCTCCGATTTGCCAGGTTCCTATATGGTGAAAATCCTGCTCATCATCTACTTGTTGTCGTTCTACCTACAATCATGCAATGGACTTGTTTACATACGGGTTGTTTCCCTATCAGAGGCTGAACACCATCGTCCCTCTCTGGCTGAACATTTACCGGACAGTGCTTACACTCATTGATCCTTTGGCAATAGTCCTGCTTGTATGGTTCATCGATGTAGGTCTGGTTCTGTATGGAGTGGTCATAATTTCGGATGTACTCATTAATTATTGGTTCATGATCACTACCAAGGGGTTGGTCAGCTGGGTGAACTTCGGACAGATAAGCCAGTTGTTGTTTCTGATATTCTATCTTGCTACGGTTCGGTATATCCATACACAGTCAAAAAAGTGAGCTTGCTCTTCCTTGATGCAATCCAGTGACCCGTTGCCGTAGGAAAGTGGAATTAGGTGCAGGCGAACAATGCTTTTGAAGTTCAATGTATGCCTTTATCGGCAAGTATCCTATGGTTATTCAATTCTTATGGATTGATTTCTTGCCGATAAAATGATATACATGCTTGAAGGTAAAGAAATATCATGAAGTATCTATCAGTAGTTGAAACTGCGAAGAAATGGAATATGCCAGAGCGCACTGTGCGTAACTACTGCGCAGGGGGTAAGATTCTTGGAGCATTTCTTACCGGAAAAACATGGAATATTCCAGATGATGCCGTGAAGCCTGGAAGGATTAATGCAGCTGCAGCCAAGCCAAAGTCGCTGCTGGATATTCTTAAGGCTGAACAAGCTGCCAAAACATCAGGTGGTATCTACCACAAGGTGCAGGTTGACCTTACGTATAACTCAAACCACATCGAAGGAAGCCGCCTGACCCACGAACAGACCCGTTATATTTTCGAAACGAACACCATCGGCTTTTCTACAGGATCCATCAATGTAGACGACATCGTGGAGACTGCCAACCATTTCAAGTGTATCGATATGATACTAGAGAGAGCAAAATATGCTCTATCTGAGAGTTTTATCAAGGAACTTCACCGTAGTCTGAAAAACGGCACCAGCGACTCTCGGCGAAACTGGTTCGCAGTGGGTGGCTACAAGCGTTTGCCCAATGAGGTTGGTGGCAGAGAAACTATCTCTCCTGAAAGAGTATCGGCAGAAATGCGTGCACTTTTGGAAACATACAATGCCATACAAGAGAAAACACTGGATGACATTATCACTTTCCATGTACGCTTTGAAACCATCCATCCGTTCCAGGATGGGAACGGTCGCATCGGTCGGCTGATCATGTTCAAGGAATGTCTGGGAAATGACATCGTGCCGTTTATCATTGATGATGCGATGAAGATGTTCTATTATCGCGGTCTGCAAGAGTGGAACAGCGAAAAGGGGTATCTCAGAGACACAATCCTTGCAGCTCAGGATGATTTTAAGAAATACCTGGACTATTTCAGAATTGCGTATTGAGTGATGCATCGTACTTGGAAAAAGCGTCTCATGTGTGACTTTGAGGTATTCGATTTCATTGCATAAGCATTGAGAAGTTACTCGATTAGTAGACCTACTTCTAAACGCTTGGGGGTCAGAGTGCATCAAGCACCGTGGCCCGTGAGCTTTTGGCTGCGTCTGAAGCATACTAAAAGCAAACGTTTGTATCGGTACTTTCAAGGCACGCTCGTGATTCTGTATTGGATGTGAATGCTCCATTATGCAAAAGTGGTAAACTTACCAGTTTTGTTTTCCAGAAGTACCAGAGCGCTTCTCTCCATGAGGGTTTTCCTCTGGTTTTGTTCCAATGTTTTTGGACTGGTGAGGACGAGAAAGGCTGTGGATGGTGGATAGCCTGTGAGAAGCGGTATGGATGGATTTGTGATTGAAAGTAAATGTCTCTTCCATAAAACCCTAGATATCTGAGGGTAAGCTTCTGTGATTGAGCGGAAGGGTAAAAATAACCGGACTAAATTCCAAGCTCCTTATGGAAATACTGCAAGGCAGAGTAACGACACCAGGCAGGTATTGGTATCGATGGATTGTTCTGGATGCGTTTCATTTGCTTACAATATTTCGTTAGAAATCGGACGAAATTTTGTTTGATATCAAATTCATGCTGTTGTAATACTTTAAACTCATGTTGTCGAATTTGAATAGCATTTGGCTCAAGATAACGTTGAGTATCTGTAATCACTACGGTTTTGCAGAAATCCAATCCAGCATCATTCCCATCAGCCACAAAACAAAACCTACGATCAACAGGTAAATGAGACCGTAACGGTATTGCAAAGGTGAGATTGTTGATGCTTAAAAGCAGCACGTAATAGGGTCTTGTCTGCTTATTCAAGATTTCTGGGCAAGTATTCTCATGGTCTTTGAAGAATACAGCAGTTAATCGGTAGAATCGCATCTTTCCCTCTTCAGAATAATGCCCCCGTCACCAGGAAGGGGGCATCATCGATTGAGCTTTCTTTTGATTAACGTGGTTGCGCTCTACAAACACATCATCGATTGAGCTTTCTTTTTATTGGTATGGTTGTGCTCTACAACCACTTACATCTATAAGATATATCAGAAAGCACAAAAAGTAAAGGGTATTGAATCTTCAATGAATTGGATGTTTTCCATGATATGAGAGTCTTCAATCGAACGAGAATTGAGACGTTATCCAAAAAAAAGCAAACCCTTTATAGTAAAAGGTTTGCCTTAAGTGCCCAGAAGAAGACTCGAACTTCCACGAGTGTGACCCCGCTAGGACCTGAACCTAGTGCGTCTACCAATTCCGCCATCTGGGCGCAGGCACAACTATAAAGTATTTATTTGGATTGTGTCAACACGGTATTTCAGAAATTAAGACGCTGGCTTGGGCAATAATGGCATCTCCGCTTCCCAGTTCCCCAAGTATTGTCTCAGCAGTCTTGGCCTTCACAGAGACCCTGTCCAACTCAAGTTGCAGTACTTTTGCAAGGTTGGTCCTGATGGCATCGATATGTTCTCTGAGTTTGGGTTTCTGAAGAATGATGGTCGTATCGAGATTAACGATGTGGTAGGGTGGGAGGTCCTGCTCAAGTACCTCCTTGAGTAGGTCTATGCTTTGGGAGTCTTTATACTTTGGATCGGAGTCGGGGAAGTGCGAACCTATATCCCCTTTTGCCAGGGCTCCAAGCAGGGCGTCGATGATTGCATGGATCAAGACATCGCCATCGCTGTGGGCTATTTCACCTTTCTCGCTGGGAATTATTACTCCACCGAGGATGAGCTTTCTCCCTGGGCCCAGCCGGTGTACATCCCACCCGGTTCCAATTCTCATAAACCTGCCTGCTCCCGCTTTGCCTCATCCATTGCCTGGTGAAGCAGCCTCGCAGCCTTTGCGCTGCGCTTACCCTCTTCAAGGTTCTTCAGATACTGTTCAATCTGAGCCTCGGCATCAGGAATGTCATCCATGTAGGTAATCTTGCGATTCGCCCTCTCTCCTTGGCAGACTCCTACCGACAGACCGAAATCGGTGAAAATCTGGGTATCATCAATGTAATCGGAGGCTTTGTTCCGTGCTTGCTGGTGCGCCTCCCAAATTTCAGGATACTTGAATATCTGGGGTGTCTGAACTCCCACGGCATGGGTTCTGTCAATATGGTGGGTAAGCATACCGTTGTCATCGATGATCTTCAGGGCATCGGTGGCGGGGAGGGCGGGAACCGCCCCCTTGAACACCTTTGCAGTAGCCAAGGTGCGGATGATCAACTCAGGGCTTACAAAGCAGCGGGCTCCATCGTGTATTGCTACAAATTCTGCATCAAGGGCCATGGTGGAGAGAAACTTCAGTGCCTCGTATACCGACTCCTGCCGACTCTTTCCGCCCTTTACCAGGATAAGGGGGACGAAATTCTGATGCAGCAAGTCCTCCAATGCAACAGCACACTGGTCCTCCATCCCCTGTGGATAGGTGACCAGAATGGCGGCACAGTTTGGAACTTGGAGAAAAGGAGCAATGGAGCGGTAGAGAACCGTGTGGCCATCGATGGACAAGTACTCCTTCTTGACACCGAGTTCCTTGCTTGCATTGAACCGTTCGCTGCTGCCTGCAGCGGTTACTATCACCACGTGTTTAGGAAAAGCCATGTTATTTCTCCAATCGGGAGAATACGAGCAACTCGATCTCCTTTTTGTCTTTTTTCAAAGAGAAAGAAGTCTCATCGATTAAAAGTCGCAAGGCATTATCGTAAAGCTTGCGTTCCTGAACCGGCAGCTCCTTGATCTTGCTGCGGTGATAGAGCGCCTGGACAACTTTTGAGATGGAAGCGATGGAACCCTGCTTAAGCAGGTCGACATTCATCTGATAGCGGGCCTTCCAGTCCACCGGCATAGGTTCATACTTGCTGGAGATGGAATCAATCGCCGCCTGGGCTTCTTTTTGCTCAACGATGGGTCGGATACCCATCTCTTTTGATTTTTCCACAGGAATCATAACCGTCATGTCTGAAATATCAAGGTAGATGACGTAATACATCGTCACCGCACCTCGGAACGTTCGCTCTTCGATGCGTTTGATGACGCCTACACCTTGAAGAGGATACACTACGTGTTCCCCAACGGCAAATTGTACTTTTTCCTGCGGTAAATTCATAGTACAAGTATATCCGATTTTTTGGCTTTCAACAAGGCGAGCTGAAGGGAAACTCATCCTGCCTCCAGATAGCCAATAGAGGACAAAATGCAGTATAGTCGAAGTATGAAACAGAATACACGACGATGCGGTGTGCTGATGCACCCTACATCATTACCATCGAAACACGGAATTGGATCACTTGGCGATGAAGCCTTTCAGTTCCTTGATCTCCTGAAAAAAACATCGGTCAGATTGTGGCAGATTCTTCCCCTAGGCCCAACCGGGTATGGTGACTCTCCCTATGCCGCCCGTTCCTCCTTTGCAGGCAATGAACTGCTCATCGACTTGAAGAGCCTTGCCTATGACGGGTATTTGGACGTTGAGGATGTATTTTACAACCCGGATTTCCCCTCCGACCGGGTCGATTACGGCATGGTACGATCCTTCAAGGAACCCTTGTTGGAGAAGGCAGCCCAAGAGTTTCTTGCACATGCCGAGCCTGACGAACTGTCAGCCTACCAGGACTTTGTCTCTGAGAATGCCTGGTGGCTTGACGATTACGCCCTGTATCAGGTGCTCTGCAGACATTACAACGACTCCCGTTGGTTTGAAATATGGCCTGAAGAGCTCAGGTTACGAAAAGCAGCAGCCTTGAAAAAGGCTCAAAAAGAGTTCTCCAGCCACATTGAGATCATCAAGATCCAGCAGTACTTCTTCTTCACCCAATGGCAGAAAGTAAAGAGCTATGCCAACACGCACGGCATTCAGATCATCGGTGACATACCCATATTTGTCGCACCGGACAGTGTGGATGCATGGGCAAACCGTCACCTGCTCAAGATTGACAAGGATGGCAGGCAGACCGTTTCCAGCGGTGTGCCGCCTGATGCGTTTTCCGATGACGGACAGCTGTGGGGTAATCCCGTCTATGACTGGGAAGCCCATCGGAAGGAGGGCTTTTCCTGGTGGATCAAGCGAATCCAGAAAACCTTGGAGACCTGTGACATTGTACGCATAGACCACTTCCGTGGTTTTGCCGCATATTGGGAAGTTCCCCAAGGTGAAAAAACCGCGATGAACGGCAGCTGGGTTGAAGCTCCGGGCAAGGAGCTGTTTGTTGCCCTCAAGCAGGCACTGGGCAATGATCTTCCCATCATTGCAGAGGATCTGGGAGTAATAACCGAGGACGTCGAGGATCTCAGGGACTCGAACAACTTCCCCGGCATGAAAATCCTTCAGTTTGCCTTCAACGTGGAAGGCGGGAAGCTGGATGCCTCCAATGCATACCTTCCCCACAACTGTGTATACAACAGTGTCATCTATACCGGGACGCATGACAACAACACCACACGCGGCTGGTATGATGCCATGGACGGGGCGGGCAAGGATGTGGTCCGGCGATATCTTGAGTGTCCCGACGACCAGGTGGTCTGGCAGATGATCCGACAGATGCTCCTCAGCTGTTCCAAGGATGCAATACTGCCCATGCAGGATTGGTTGGAACTCGGAGCCGAGGGGCGGATGAACATTCCCTCCACCTGCGGCCAGAGCAATTGGAGCTGGCGGGCCAGGAGCCTGCACCTCGAGCCCTGGAGAATCGACCGGTTGCGCTCTTTGATTGAGCTCAGCGGACGCTAGAGCAACGAGACGACATGGGAGAGCAGGCTGACCAGATCGGCCTGCTCGCATGTTCTTGCAAGCTCTGCCAGGACGGCATGGTTGTATGGGACACCCTTCAGGATGCCGACAGCCCTGTCGACAATGGAAGTATCGAGGGCATCGGTGAACATCCTCACTTCACTGATGAGACCTTTTTCCACCTGCAAATGCAGGCTTGCCTCACCCCAGTCGAACCGGTGGGTAAAGAAATGAGTGAACTGGGGAGTCTTCTCAAGAATCACCGAAAGATCTCCAAACCGCCGGTAGTTCGCTTGGGCTTCAGGAATCGCAGCGCAGTCGATAGCGGTAACCTCAGTTTGGCCGTATGCAGCATTGAAGGCATCGACGAGGGCTGCCTCCACCATCTCGTTGGTGATGTCCCCTCGTCCTTCCTTCAGGTTTCCTACACGGGAAGCGACGGACCTCACCGCTTTGGAAGCCAGCTTCGTCGAGCTGGGGGTGAGGTAGTTGCTCATCACCGAGAGGTCGCTGCTGACCAGAAGCGTCCCATGGTGGCAGAACTTGGTGGCTGTGGTCTGAAACGCATTGCCGGATATCTTTTTCCCGTCGAGCAGGATGTCGTTGCGCCCTGAAAGTTCACAATGCAATCCAAGGTTTGCAAGCGCCTTGAGGACCAAGGAAAAATTCTCCTCCTTGGTGGTGGTCTCCTTGTTCCCGATCAAGGTGAAACAGAGATTTCCCCGGTCGTGATACACTGCACCTCCACCGCTCTGGCGGCGCACCAGCTGTACATTGTGTTCCTCCATATTCTTCAGATTGCACTCTGAGAATGGATTCTGATAACGCCCGATGACAATGCAGGGATCGTTCACCCACAAGAAAAGAATGTGGTCATACTCAAGGGTGAGCATGTATGCCTCCCCTGCCAGATTTGCTGCACAGTCATGGGATGTAGCCAGGTATATTGCATTCTTCATGTCCCAACTCTACCTTCTAAACGCATGACTATGCTATACTCACTTGTATGAATATCATCCTTTTTGAGGCGCTTTCTGCACAGAATGAGCTTTCCATGCAGGACCCGCGGGCCCAACACATCTGTAAAATCCTTCGACTCAAAGAGGGTGAAAGCTTTCAGGCCGGCATCATCAATGCTGGGAAGGGAACCGCGACGCTTACTGCTTTGGAAAAAGAGCACATACGTTTTGACTTCGTGCTGGAGGACACGCAAAGCGCCCATCTGTACCCGGTGACCCTGTTGGTCTCCCAGGTAAGGCCCATCTGCATGCGCAGGATCCTACGCGAAGCGGTGAGCCTGGGAGTTCAGACGATCATCCTTTGCACCACACAGACCGGAGAGAAGTCCTATGCCCAGGCGACGCTGTACACCAGCGGTGAATATCGCTCCATCCTGCTCGACGGAGCGATGCAGAGCGGCAAGTGCGGAGTCAGCGAGGTGCAGTTCGCCCCCTCGGTCGCCTCGGCGATGAAGCTGCTCGATGAAACCAGCCAACGCATTGTTTTGGACAATGTACGTGAGGGCTCCAGTCTCGCTCATGCGACAATTACTGCTGCTTCGGTGGTGCTCGCCATCGGCGGCGAGCGGGGGTTCACCGATGAGGAGAGGTCTGTCTTCGAGAGCAACGGCTTCTCATTTGCCGCACTCGGAAGCAGAATCCTCCGCACCGAAACCGCCTGCAGTGCCGGTCTGGCCGTCCTGCTTGGCCGGATGGGCTTGCTCTAGACGGCCCGAGCAGGCATAATACTCAGACTTGTTGATAGGAGAGAGAGACATGGCACATTGCATCGTAGCAGAAGCTGAAGAGATTCTGGACAAGGAGTTCCCTGTTCTGGACCATGGATTTGTCCGGCTTGTAGATTATCTGGGCAGTGATGAACGGATTGTGCAAAGTGCGCGTGTCTCCTACGGCAGCGGGACAAAAACCTACCGGCAGGACAAGGGCCTTATCAGCTACCTGCTGCGTAACGACCATACATCGCCGTTTGAGCAGGTTAACTTCACCTTCCATGTGAAAATGCCCATTTTTGTCGCCCGCCAGTGGATTCGTCACCGAACAGGAAGGGTGAATGAGATCAGCGGCCGTTACAGTGTCATGAGCGACGAGTGCTATCTGCCCGACAGGGAGCATATCAACTTCCAAAGTGAGGACAACAAGCAGGGGCGAACCGATCAGGCGGTCTCTGCCGAGTTGGCCGATGAAGTGTTGGCATTGCTCAGCGAGGACCAGAAGCGCAGCTATGAAACCTATCAGAAGTTGCTTGACCTGGGCATCGCCCGTGAGCTTGCCCGGGTGGACCTGCCGTTGAGCCTCTATACCGAATGGTACTGGCAGATGGATTTGCACAACCTCTTCCACTTCCTACAGCTCAGGCTCGACAGCCATGCACAGTACGAAATAAGAGTGTACGCCCAAACCATCCTGGAAATGGTTCGCTTGGTCTGTCCCATGGCGACCGAAGCCTTTGAAGAGTATAAGCTTGGCGGAAAGCTCTTCAGCAGGAGTGAGCTGGATGCCGTGAAAGCCATGCTCAAGGGTGAGGAGAATCCACTGAAGGGCAGGGCGCTGGAGCTCTTCGAGCAAAAACTGAACTAACCTTACAGATTCCTTCTTCTCCATGCTTGCAGACAGTCCTGATACGATTGCTTCATTGCGCGTTCGAAGGCAGCATCGTTCTCATAGCTGAATCCGAATGTCGGCTCCCACAAGCTTGGGTCCTCCATGCAGAGGTAGAAAAAGGGAGAACCCTGCTTCCATGAGGAGGGAACCTCGTTGTATGCAAAGCTGAACATCTCTTGTTTCACCTCCAATGGATAGGTGTATTTGCCGGCACTGAGGGTAAGGTCCATATCGGTTACCCTTGTTTCATATGCACCAGTGCGAAGCGTGCGCAATACCGCCTTGGTGAAAGTCAGTGTTCCCAGGGAGAACATCATCAGCTCATCAGGCCGGAACGATGTGGTGACCTGGTTGATCAAGGTGCCGTATTCTTCCTGCCAACCATCAAAGTAGACCATGGGATGTAGGTGAAAGCCGATGATCCTTCCCTTGTCCCTTGCTCGCTTGGCAGCATCGATGCGCTGCTCGAGGGTGGCGGTGAGGTGCTCCTCCTTCTCAATGATCGTGGGTGCATTCAAGGACCAAGTGGAAACGATATTCAAAGGCAGATTGAGATTCAGATAGTCGCTTCGATGACTCTTGGTCTTCAATTCGATGATCAGGGAGGGATACCGTTGTGCAAGGAGTGCAAGGGCATCGAGTGTACCGTAGTCATTCCCCCACAGAAGGGAGTCGCTGCTCTGACCGGTTCCTATGTGCCAGCAATCCTGATCTAAAACCAGTTCACCAAGTCTCTGCTTCAAGTTCTGCACCACCTTGATCTCATGGCTGTTGTAGAAGGATTGGATGGAGCAATAGCTGCAGCCGAAAGCACATTGCTGTACTGCATCGAGGGTCTTCAGGTTGCAGCAACGTGTTTTTTCTCCATCCACAGGACAGGGACAGCGCCCCATCAAGGTGCTTGATGAGACGAAAAGGCTTTGGTATGTATCCGCAAGACGCTCGGAAGGGAAGAAGTCGCTGTAGGAGGTGGGTTTTACCCGTTCGGCTTCCATCCGCCGCAGATGATCTGCAAGCAAGGCTTGGGAGCGGTGCTTGCCTGCCATATGGGAACAGCCATCCTCATCCATCCACCGTTTCAACGGACCGAGCTTCCACATGGCCAGGTCGGCACAACTCTCGACCAGTTGCCGCTGTTGTTGGTATGAGAAGTGGTAACGACTGTCGAGATCTGTAAGGTAGTGCTGCTCCGATAGTGGCAGATGTGCAAAGAGGGGGTGTTCCATGGCCGGTATTGTATCGGGTGTGGATTGCCAAAACAAGGGGAGCTGGCTATGCTCTTACCTGTATGAAGAAGAAACCACAAGAGCAGACAGTGTATCAGACCGAGAGTGAGGTGGAAAGCTTCGGAAGTGTTGTTTCCGAAGGCGGGGGGCCATCCCAACAGGCCAAGGACCTTCCGCACAACAGCGGTGTCTACCTTATGAAGGACAGCAAGGATACCATTATCTATGTGGGCAAGGCCAAGGATCTGCGCAAGCGCGTCACCAGCTATTTCCTTGCCAACCGGAGTCCCAAGACTGCTGCCTTGGTTTCTAAAATCGCCCGCATCGAGCATATCATCACCGGAAACGAATATGAGGCTTTGGTGCTGGAGAACAACCTGATCAAAAAGTACTCACCCCGGTACAATATCTCGCTGAAGGACGGCAAGAGCTATCCGATCATCCGAATCACCAATGAGCCTTTCCCCAAGGTCTTCAAGACCAGAAGATTCATTGACGACGGTTCAACGTACTACGGACCTTATCCTGATGCCGGGAAGCTCGAACTCTACCTTGATCTGATCGCCAAGCTCTTTCCTCTCAGACGCTGTGGCACTCCGCTGAAGAAGCGCGACAAACCGTGTCTTTACTATCATATCGGTCTCTGCCTCGGTCCGTGTGCAGGCCTTGTGAGCGTCGAAGAGTACAACAAATCCATAACTGCAGTGAAAAACCTATTGGAAGGAAAAACTGAAGCGCTCCTTGCGGGTCTCGAAGAGGAGATGCAACGGGCAAGCAAAGCGCTGAACTTCGAAGAAGCGGTGGTCAAGCGGGACCAGATCGCCGCCATCAGGGCGGTGGAGACAGGTCAGCAGGTGCAGGATTTCTCGCAGGAAAGCCGCGATTATGCAGCGATCGAGATGCGTGGGCCCCTGTGTACCATCAGTCTCATGCAGATGCGAAGCGGCCAGCTTATCGGTCGTGCCCTCTACCGGGCGGAGACGTTCGGTGATGAGACCGAGACACTGCTCAACTTTCTTGTGCAGTATTATGCCGATGGCTTGAAACTTCCGCAATTCCTCTATGTCACCCACGAAATAGATGTGAATCTCATCCGGCGCTACTTCAGCGAGCAGCTCGGCGGCAGACTGGAAGTCTCTCTTCCCTTGGATGGCAAACACTTCAGGATATTGCGGATGGCCAGGGAGAATGCCGTCAGGGATGTGGAGAAACGACTGAAGAGCAGGGACAACACCAAGGCCCTGGACGACCTAGCCGAGGTATTGGGACTCGGCGCCCCGCCTGCTTTGATCGAAGGTTTCGACATCGCCCACCTTGCAGGCAAGTATACCGTAGCCTCGCTCATCTCCTTTCGGGATGGAAATCCTGACAAGCCCAACTATCGCAGGTACAACATCAAGAGTCTGGAAGGGAAAATCGACGATTATGAATCCATCAGGGAGGCTGTCGCCCGCAGGTATACCAAGATTCTCAACGAGAACCTGCAGAGGCCCGACCTGCTGATCATTGATGGAGGCAAGGGGCAGGTCAATGCAGCCAGGCAGATCCTGGATGACTTGGGAATGTTCGAGATTCCCATCATCGGGCTGGCCGAGGAGTACGAGACCATCGTATTTGATGACGATCGCGATGATCTGCAACTTCCCGAAGATCATGAGGCCCTGCGACTGGTAATGGCGGTGCGGGATGAGTGCCACCGCTTCGCAACCAGTGCCAACCAAGCCTCCCGCAGCAAGGAAGCCTCCTTCCGCGTTCTCGAATCGGTTCAGGGTATAGGGAATAAGCGCAGCGAGCAACTGATGAAGCAGTACGGAAGCCTGGATGTACTGTTGTCCAAGAAAGCCGAAGAGCTGGCAGCAGAAGCTTCCCTTCCCCTTGCCGTCGCCCAACGACTGCTCAAACAGCTGACGCTTTAAAAGGAGGCGAAAGAGGCTTGATGAAGTGCTTTCCCCTTGCCCTTGATGATTCGGTAGAGCAGTCGTTCCAAGAGCAGGGGAGTCAGTTCATTGCTTGCTTCCTTCACTTGGATATCAGCTTCAGACAAGGCCGTAATAATGAGCCGTACTGAAGCAAGGTCGAACAGGCGAACGGCATCATGGTAGGTTGTCCTGTCTTTCGGCTTGCGGATGGGGGATGGCTTGCCTTGCACATTCGCCTTTGAGAAGGCTTCAGACTCCGAACCACCCGCGCTTAACTCTTCTGCAATCGAAAGCAGCCGTCTGAATTGCCAGAGCAAGCCGTTGACCAGGAGAATCGGGGTTTGGCTGTCTCCGCTCCCTAGCATTGCCGAGAGGCTTTTCAGGCTCTGTTTCAAGTCGGCACGGGCGATGAGAGGGAAGAGGGTGAAAGCGTCCTCCTGCCGGCTGTGGTGGATATAGGTCTGTACATCCTCCTCGCCGATAGGTCGTCCTTTCTCCCCGATCTGCCAAAAGAGGCCCAACTGATTGCAGATGGTTCTCAGCTCCTGGGTATTGTCCTCGGTCAAGTCCATCAACAGGTCGACGGCATCGCTTGTGATCGAAAGTCCCATTCTTCGGAAATGATTGCGTATCCACTCCGCCTTCTGCGATTCCAAGAGGTCGTAGAAAATTTTTGTATTCTGCTTGGGAATCAGTTTCATGATTTTCTGGGAAACCGAGAGCTCGCTGGAGACGATGACCAGCGTTGCCGTATCGACCGGATGGGCCAGATAATCGGCGATGGCTTGGGCCAAGGAGGCACTCGCACTTTCGGCCTGGCCGAGTATGACAAGGCGGTAATCGCTGAACAGCGAGTTGTTGTTCAAGACGGTGAACATCTCTCCGTTCTCGGTCTCGAACGGGTAAAACCGTGCAAGTTCAATCTCATTGCCGTACTCGCTGCGAAGCCGAGAGCGGATATCCTTCAGTTCTTGTTCTTTCGCCCCGGCTTCAGGTCCGAGGAGCAGGTAGGCCCGTTCGCTCATGCGTAGGTGCGAATCAGCAAGAAAAGCTTGCCGTGGATCTTGCACGAGCGGGTGATGATCGGGCCCATGGAGGAGTTGGCGGGTCTCAATTCGATATAGCCGTTGGAAGGATAGTATGCCTTCAGGGTTATCCCGGGTTCGTCCTCGCCGACGGTTGCGGCGATGATTTCACCGGTGTCGGCGACATCGCACTTCTTGATGATGGCTATGTCGCCGTCATAGATTCCCTCCTCGATCATACTCTCTCCGCGTACCTTCAACGCAAAATAGGTATTACGGGTGTTCTTGAGCATGGTTGCCGGCAGGTTGAGCATATACTCGGTGTTCTCTTCGCTCATCAGCGGCGTGCCGGCGGCAATGGATCCGATGAGGGGAACCTGGATCATCTCCTCGCGTGGAAAAAACTCCTGACCGATAACCTCGATCGATCGGGAGATTCCCCCGGTAGTCTTGATGACCTGCTTGGCCTCAAGTGCTTTCAAATGGTCATGGGCAGCTTTGACCGAGAATTTAAAATGGTCTGCGATATCCCTGACCGAGGGTGCATAGTTGTTTTGTTTGATAAAGGTGCTGATAAAGGAAGCAACATCCTTTTGCCGCTGGGTTAGCTCGCGCATTACTTACTCCTCAAACCTGTTCTCGAACAGCGATTGAATGGCATCGGCCATTTGCTGCTCGTCCGGACCATCACAGGTCATGACGATGGTGCTTTGGTGGGTTGCCCCAAGGGTTATGATACCCATGATGGACTTGCCATTGATTTTCATGTTTTCCTTCTCAAGGTAGAGCTCGCTCTCATATTTGTTTGCCAGTTTGACAATCGAAGCTGCCGGCCTGGCATGGATGCCCGCCCTGTTGAAGACTTTCAATTCCCTGGTGACCATCAAAATGTCTCCTCGTTTATATAGTACATCTTACGTGCTGATTCACTCTCAAGCCATTTGAGAACGCTTTGGTCGAACTCCTTGGCAGAGTAATAGCCGAGCTTTTTCAGCCGCTCGTTTCGTGCTGCAGTCTCGATGATGACCGGGATGTTTCTTCCCGGCTTCACGGGAATGACCACCTTTGGAATGGAGATTCCCAGGTAGGTATCCTCCATGGTGGCCTCACCGACGCGGTCGTAGTTTTTTTTGGCATCCCAAGGCTCGAGATGAATGGCCAGCTGAACCTGCTTGCGGTCCCGGATAGCCCCGACACCGTAGAGGTTGGCCAAATTGATGATTCCCAAGCCCCTGATCTCCATATGGTGGGCCAGCAGGGGGTTTTCTCCCATGCCGATCAAGTAGTTGTCACTGATGTTTCTCAGCTTGACCGTGTCATCGCTGATCAAGCGATGGCCCCGCTCGATGAGTTCCAAAGCCGTCTCGCTCTTGCCGACCCCGCTTTCGCCGGTGATCAACACACCGATGCCATACACCTCAACGAACACTCCATGGATGGTTTGAGTAGGGGCGAAAACCTCGTCGAGGGTTTGGTAGAGTCTTCGAGAAAAGTCGGAGGAGATGAGGTTTGTCTTCAGGATGGCCGTCCCGGTCTCCTCGGCAAGCTCTATGAGTTTCGTACTGGGTTTGCCATCGTCGCAGAATACAAAGCAAGGGATGTCGTAGCTGAAAAGTTTCTCTATGCTGGCAAAATTGAGTTCACTCTCAAGTTTTTCCAAGTAAACCTGTTCTCCCCGTCCGAGGACCTGAATTGAATTGTTGCTGAACTCCTCGAAAAATCCAGAGAGAGGAAGGCCGGGACGGCTGATCTTACTCGTGGTAATTTTTTTGGATAGACCGGTTCTGCCGGCCATGCAGCTCAACCTCAGATGATTGTGTTCCTTCAAATCCAGATCCAACAGGTCCAGAACGGTAAAATCAGGCATGTCGAACTCCTCTTCAGTACCTCGTGCAAGTACTTTTTTACTATACAATTGTTGGTGCTCTTTCGCAAGTGCAAAGATTGGGCAGTAGTATAATACTAGGATTTCAGCAGCTCTTTCGAAAATATTTAAATACTTGTAATAAAAATAAATAAAAATTTATATATCGTGGGAAACTTTGTTCTTTACAATTGTCCATTGACGATTGGCCCGCCAAGCCTTATCCTTAGAGTATGACCATAGTCAAAGGAGGGCTTATGAATTTGACTGTCAGAGGCATCCGTTACAACCCAAGCGATGAGACCCGTGAGTTTTTGGACAAGAAACTCCAAAAACTGCAATTTGCCGAAGGGTATCTGCATGACCTGGATATCGTGATGACACGAGAAACAGAAGGTCAGGGGTTCCACTTGGACGCAAAACTCCATTTTTCTTGGGGTACCATCAAGATGGTCAGCTATGACTGCTATGAGCTGTACGAGGGCATCGAATTGTTGACTGACAAGATCGAAGCCACAGCTCGAAAGGAGAAAAGCAAAATCAAGGAACACTAGTAGTTTGAACAGACTTTGTATAGGCAGGGGGCGCGAAAGCGCCCCTTCTGTGTCAGTTGGTTCCTCTGATGAACGAGGGATCGATATTAAGCTCATTACGGTACTTGGCCACCGTACGGCGTGCAACTGAAATGCCGCGCTCCTTGAGGATATCGGAGATTTTTTGGTCCGAAAGTGCTTTCTGTCCCTGGTGTTCTTCCAGTATCTGGCGGATGGTCTCCTTTGCAGCCTGTTTTGAAAGTTCCGCCCCTTCGTCCCCTACCGCATTGCTGAAGAGCTTTTTTACGGAAATAATGCCCCAGTCGGTATCTATCCACTTGGCCGTTGAAATTCTGCTTACCGTGGTTTCATGCACCCCGATTTGAGCGGCAACTTCTTTTTGTGTCAACGGCTTAATGTACTGGGGTCCGAAAAGGAAGAAATCGCGTTGCTGGACCAATAAAACCTGGGCCAGGCGGTAAAGGGTCTGGTTTCTGACCTGGATTTGGAAGATGAGAGAATTTGCACTTTTCAATTGATTTTGGATGTACTGCTGGGCTTTTTTTGCCTCATCGGTATTGCCCAAGTCCTGGGCCAACGCCTCAAAGTCCGCACTGACCCTGAGGTCGGGAAGCGAGGAGTTGTTCATACTGAGCACCAGTTCCCCATCCTCTGCTTTAATGCTTAGGTCGGGAATGACATACTGCTGCGGTCCGCTGGCGAACCCCTGACCGGGAAACGGGGTGAGGGTTTTCAGGAACGAGTACAGGGCATCGAGCTCCATTTCATCGATTCCCAGATTTTTTGCCACCTGACTCTGTTTGCCCGCCCGCATCAATTCAAGATTGTCGTTGACCAGAGCCTTGAAATGAACCAGGTCCTCATCCTTGAGCCCTTTAAGAGTGGCTTGGAGAATCAGCGATTCACGCCAATCCTTCACTGCGACGCCGGCCGGTTCGAACTGGTGGAGGATCTTCAGAAGCTTCTGTAGATGCGCAGCTTGCTGTGAGGTCAGAATATCGTGCGGGTCCTCTAGAAAAAAGCCGTTGGCGTCGATGTTTGTGATGAGAATTTGGCCGACGGTGTACTCCTCTTCGCTGAGGGATTCACAACCCAACTGGCTGAGCAGGTGTTCCTGCAGCGTCTCTTCTTCAGAGAGAGCATTTTCCATGAATTTCTGCTGGCGGTCGCTGGCCTCGTAGTCATACCCGCCACCGTAGTCGCTGCCGTAGCTGGAGGAATCAGAGTAGGTGTCATCGACTTTGCTTGATTCCTTTTGCTGGCTCTGCTGTGCGAATCGTTCATAAGAGAAGTCCCAACTGGACGGAAGCTCAAGAGCGGGATTCGATTCAATTTCACTCTTGATTTTCTGTTGCAGCTCAGCCAAGGGTAGGGCCATCAGTTCGAATGACTGAAGCAGTTGAGGGCTGAGTTTAAGTTGCTGTTTCTGGGAGAGTGAAAGATGTGGTGAAAATTCCATCAGGATTCCTCCCCGAATTCTTGTCCAAAATAGATATCCCGTGCAATTTGATTGGAGAGCAACTCCTCACGGCCTCCAGAGACGAGAATTGTCCCTGCGTTGATGATATGACTGCAGCTTGTTATCGAGAGCGTGTCACGTACATTGTGGTCGGTCAGCAAGACCCCGATTCCCCGTCCTGCAAGTATTCTAATCAGAACCTTTATCTCATACACGGCCTTCGGGTCGATTCCCGCAAACGGTTCATCCAATAGGAGGAACTGCGGATTGGATGCCAATGCCCGGGCTATTTCGGTTCTTCTTCGCTCACCCCCGCTGAGGGTGTAGCCCTTCTGCTTGCGAACATCGGTAATGCCGAATTCAGCCAAGAGCTCCTCGACCCGCTCCTCCTGTTGGGATCGGGTGAGGTCGCGTCTGGTTTGGGCGACAAGGCGAATATTGTCCTCGACGCTGAGCTTGCGGAAAATCGAGGGTTCCTGAGGCAGGTAGGAAAGCCCACGTTTCGAACGTTGGTACATCGGCAGTTCGGTTATATCCTCTCCATTGAGCAGGATGGTTCCCGTCTTTGCCTTCAGAAATCCGACAATCATGTAAAATGTAGTAGTCTTTCCTGCTCCATTGGGACCAAGCAGACCGATGATCTGACCCGATTGCATGGAGAAAGAGATGTCCTTGACCACCTCTTTTTTGCCATAGGCTTTCGCAAGGTTCCTTACTTCCAGAACGCTGGTGAAGTGTTCAGCCATTGATGACCCCCTTGATGGCGCCATCCATGGCAATCTCCTCGGTTTCAAGGTCGACGGTGATGCGCTCGGCCTCGTAGCGGTCGCCGGCCCAGTCGATGGTTGCCTTTCCCTTCAATTCGAGGGTCTGGTTTGTGCGATTGAATCTCAGTACATCTGATTTGCACACCATCGCCCCGCTGTCGGTATGCTTGAAGAGCCGTACCTCGACCTGCAGCAGCACCTCACCCTGTTCGAGGGCGAACTGCATCATGAAGGCCGTTGCATGGACTTCATTTGTGGTGTCATCGAGCTCAACGAATCCATCGATGAGGATCAGCTGCTCCTCTCGGTCGAAGAACAGGTGCTGTGCCAGCATCTTGATCCCCCGCTCGGTATCGATGAGCTTGACACCTTTCGTACACGTGACGTAACGAAAGTCGCTGCCCGAGAGGACAATCTGGTCGGCATACAGTTCAATCGAACCGCTTGCAATCCGGGCTCCCCCTCCTAGGGTGATGGTTTGGAAGCCCTGTTGCATGCTCATGCGGGTGCTTCCCCCCGAAAAGGTAATCTCTTCGGCCGGTAAGGCGGCACAGGCTAGGAGTATGCACAGCAGGATGAACCATCGCTTCATGGGAGTACCACCCCCTCAAGTACCCGCTCGAAGGTAACGTTGGATGTGGCCAGCTCAACGCTGAGGCCTGTACCCCGAACACGTTTGTTGCCCTCATAGGTGATCAACACTTCCTCCCGGCCTTCGCTTAGCAATAGTTGCTGTTCATGCACCCATTGCAGCTCCTGCGCTTCTATAAGCAGCTGTTGATCAATTTTTTCAACCGTGACAGATCCCCGCAGCTGTGCATCGTAGGACTGAAGGTCGACGGTAGCTTCATCAGCAGAGCCTTGCAGTACGACGCTTCCTTGATCGTCACGTTGCATGAAGGTCACAGAGGTAGCCAAGGCCTTGTGTGTTTGGTCAAAAAGAGCAATGTATCCGGCAACGATGTACAGGGGATGGTCTTCACCCCTGTCCAGTACGTAGGTTGCATTGGTCAAGGCAAGGTCCGGCAGCTCAACCGAGCGCACCAACGCCGCCTGCTCAGGGGAGAGAGAACAGGCGGCGAAGAGAAAGGGTGCAAGAACCATGCCAAGAAGATACTTTTTGCTCATGCCTTGAGTATACTAGTGCTTTTGCCTTTGGGCAATCTCAATCTTGGCTCTCTTCTGAGAGGATTCGCTCCACAATCGGGAGGTACTGTTTTTGTGAAGTCTTGAAATAGAACCAGACACCCAGAAATCCCAAACCGATGGAGGACAGGGCTGTCAAAAAGGAGGCCCCTTCCGAAAGGCCCGCCATCTGGGAGAGGTAGTAGCCGATCGGGAAAAGAAGCAATGGGAATATAAGGGTGATGAGAGTACCAGCAATGGTTCGCGATGGCTTGAGATAAATCTGGACCGATTGACCTGACCGGACTGAAAGACGGGTTTTGTTCCACGCTTCAAAGCGCTTGCCCTTGGTATTGCAAAAGGCCGCTCCCTTGCAGCCGTTGCAAGCCGAACTGGTACAGGAGACTTCAAGCATTTCAGGTGAAAGAATCTTCGTTACGGTGACGATTTCGTACATGCTTACTCCTCCTTGCCTTCAACACTGATGCGGATGGTTTCGATGGCTGTTGCCTTGCCGTCGTCGGCGATATCCACCAGCACACCGACAAGGGCAAGATCGTCCCAGCACTCTTGGCTTCGGGTGGGGACTTGGGTGATGTGCTTCTCGATTTCCACCTTGCTGTCAAAGCCGCCCACACTGAGTTGGCTGCCGCAGCGGCCGTTGTCGGAAATATATGCGGTCCCTCCTTTGAGGATGACTGCATCGGCGCTGAGCACCTTGGCGTGAGTTCCGATGACGGCACTTGCCTTGCCGTCGAGCATGAAGCCCATCGACAGTTTTTCAGCCGTCGGGGATGCATGGAACTGAACCAATGCGACGGCCTGGTCTTCCTTTGCCTTGTCAACCAGAATCTGGGCAAGACTGAAGGCGTTGGATAGGTGGGTCCTGGGGAAGTCGGCATTTCCCAGGATGTTGATGATGCAGACCTTCTGATCCTTGACCGTCAGATAGCGGACACCCCGTCCAGGATTTTGCTGCGGGTAGTTTGCAGGGCGTAGAATGGAAGGATTCTTTGCGATGAACTCCACCATATCCATTTTATAATATATTTTCTCACCACCGGTGATGACGTCGATGCCAAGCTTGAGCAACTGCATGCTGTGGGCGCGGCCCAGACCGAACCCGCTGGTGGCTCCTTCACCATTGGCGATGACCAAATCTATCTCGCGTTCCTGCCGCAAGGGCCGAAGGGCATCCTTGACAGTCTTGATCCCCGCTTTGCCGACAATTTCACCTAAAAAGAGTACTCGTATGCTCATACTCCTACAGTACCGAGTTTTTCCATGGGAAGGCAAGGCTTGTCGTGCTACAATTGTCCCAAGGGGGCGGCTGTGTCGGTACGCTGGTTTCAGAAAGCACTCAAACAAGTCATCCAAATGCGGATGATAGAGTTGTTGGCAAGCAGGTCTTTTGGTTTGGACCATGAGCCGATGCAGTTGCAGTTGCCGCAAAGCAAGGAAAAGTCAGTGGCAAAACGCCTGGTCTCTGCCATGACGCTTGATGAGAAGATTTCGTTGCTCTCCGGTCGTGATGAATTTTGCATTCCGGGCATCGAACGTCTGGGCTTGAAACCGGTTTGGAGCAGTGATGCCACCATGGGGCTGCGGGGATGGAAAGCCCCTGTCACCGATTTCCCTGCTGCAGTTGCACTAGCTGCCACCTTCGACGACAATCTGATGACACGGATGGGGCGGGTGATGGGTTGTGAATGTCGAGCCCTCGGTATCGGGATATTGCTTGGACCGGGGGTGAATATCGCCCGCGTTCCGGTCTGTGGTAGAAATTTTGAATATTTTGGTGAGGATCCCTATCTTGCCGGGGAGATGGCCGGGCGGTATATCAGCGGAGTAAGGGAATACCCGGTAATAACCACGGTAAAACACTTTGCCTGCAACAATAGTGAGTTTGACCGTCACAAGTCCGATTCGGTGGTGGATGAACGTACGCTCAGAGAGCTCTACCTGCCTGCCTTCAAGAGAGCCTTGGAAGCCGGTTCTCTGGGCATCATGACCAGCTACAACCAAGTGAACGGCACGTATACCAGCGAACATCCCTACTTGATCGGGTCCATCCTCAGGGGGGAGTGGGGCTTCGACGGTTTGGTCGTCAGCGACTGGAATTCGCTGTACAGCACCGATGGAGCCTTGAAGGACGGGGTGGACTTGGAGATGCCTCAAGCCAGGTACTTTACCAAAGAGCGTGTGGTCGATGCCTTGGCAAGAAAGGTTGTTACCGAGCAGGATATTGATACGAAGGTGTTGCATTTGCTCACTTCCTATGAGAAAGCAGGCCTGTTTGTCGTTCCGATGGCCGATCCGGCCTGCCAGGTCGGCACCCGGGAGAACCGCGATGCAGCCCTTGATGCAGCCATCGGGGCTCCTGTGCTGCTGCAGAACAAGGCGCAGGCGCTTCCTCTTTCGCCCTCCTTGAATCTATGCATTGGAGGAAGCAACGCCTATACAGTCGCTCAAGGCGGTGGATCTTCGATGGTCCAGTGGGAAACGAAACCCCAAACATTCGCGTCGCTCATGCAGGAGAAGGGAGCTTTCCTGCTACCCAAACGCTGGTTCTCCCAAAAACGATGCAAACAACGTGTCAGCTCCTGCGATGCAGTGGTACTGGTGGTTGGCTTTGGTCATACAGAGGAAAGCGAGGCATACGACCGGCCGTGGACGCTCAATAGAGCTGATCTGAAGGCCATTGAAGCAGCCGCCCGACTGAATAAACGGACCATCGTCGTGGTGCAGAGTGGCTCGGCTGTGGAGATGGAAAGCTGGCATGATCAAGTGGCGGCGATTCTCTATACTTCTTTTCTCGGCTCCTCCACTGCACAGGCCCTCAAGTCCTTGTTGTTCGGCGAGGTCAGTCCGAGCGGGAAGCTTCCCTTCACGCAGGCCCGTCGTCTCAGTGACTATCGGTCCATGCGTGCCTACCCAAGAGATTTCGATACCGTTACTGTTGACCGCATCAAGAAGGGGCAGGGCGATCCAAAGGTGCGGGAGGTGGAAAAGCTCTGCTATACTGAAGCCCTTATGGTTGGGTACCGCCAATTCGACACGGAGGGCCCTGAGCCTCTGTACTGTTTCGGCTTCGGGCTGAGTTATACGACCTTCTCTTACACGGATTTGCAGGTAAATGAGCTTTCGCAAGGCATGTGGCAGCTCTCGGTGAAATTGACCAATACCGGCAATTTCCCTGCCTCCGAGGTCGCTCAGCTCTATATACAACCGCTGCAGCCGGCGGTATTCCGACCTGCTCAGGAATTGAAGGGCTACCGTAAGGTGTTCCTTCAACCACAGGAGGCCAGAGAGGTCTTTTTTACCGTGGAGGCAACTGCTTTCGAGCGCTGGGATCTCAATGCTTGGAAGTTTGTCAGTGACAAGGGTCTGTATGAGCTGCGCATAGGATCAAGCAGCAGGGATATTCGGCTCAAGTGTGTGGTGGATTACAAGAAAAGGAAGTCATGAAAACCATGACTTCCTTCCAAATTGAGCCCGGCGGGGTTCGAACTCACGACCTTCTCCTCCGGAGGGAGACGCTCTATCCAGCTGAGCTACGGGCCCAAAGCTTTGTCATCGTACGGCAGAGAGCTTGACTGTGTCAAGGGGACAGGCAGGAAATCCTATGACACGAGAAAGAATGATTATAAATCTATATATTATAATAAAAAAGTAGTTATTGAATACTAATTCAATCGCTTTAATGATTTTCATTATAGACAACTCTTGACACTTGTTTCCTCTCTAATTACACTTGGTATCAGAAGGGAATCAGTATGACGGATCACAGATTGACAAAAGAAGTACAGCGGATATTCCTGACCATTGCGGCACTCGTCTTCATGGTATCCTCCCTCTATGCTTCCCCGCTGCCGTTCACCAATATCGAAGTTCGCGGCCAAATGCCTGTCCAAGAGATTTTCCGGGTGCAACAGAATCAGGCTGCGTTGAATTTCAATCTCGCTGAGAGCAGAAACAGCATTGTACAGGTAGGTTCCTACACCCTTGTTTCCAATAACTCCAATTCACAGTTCAGGATGGCCATCCGTCCGGGAGAATTTGGTGATCAGGACCAGTTTGCATTCGTATTGGATGAGGATGAACCCTTGCTTGCAGGCCAGCTCTCTGTGATACCTTTCACGGTCCGTGTCGCCAGTGATGTTTCCCAGGCAGTGAGTGTTGCCGGATCACAAGCGATGCAGAAAGATCTGGGAGTACGCGGGGTCTATGCCAACAATGAGGCGATTCTCTATGAAACCGGTGAGATTCTCGCAGAAATCCCTGATTTCGATCCCGACCTCTATGCAACAGGATGGTATTCGGCCGCCATCCAGCTCAGTATCGAAGTACTTTAGATAAACTCCTCATCGGAAAAGAAATCATCCTCGTCATCATCCTCATGGAACTGCACTTTCAGGAGATCTTTCAGCCACTGATTGTCATCGTCCTGGTCAATTTTTTGCTCACACTCATTCTCGTGGCTCTCTGCAAGCCAGGTATCCAATGCTGCAAGGGCTTCCTTGCTGGCAAAACAAGGGCGTTCAGTTGTTAGGAACTGTTCGTTTTTACCGTTGAGCAGATAGAAAGGGCAACTGTTGCATCGCTCTGACAGTTGGCAGAAACGGATGACTTGGGAATACCATTCTTGATTATTCATGTGCGTAGCATACTCCATGCCTTGTTGTTTTTCCACTCTTTGTTCTTTGTTCGTTTGACTAGCTTTCCATGCAGTATTAGAATGGTTGTAGAGCAATAAGAGGAGTAGTAGATGAAACCAACACTATTGGTATTGGCAGCCGGTATGGGAAGCCGCTACGGCGGAATCAAGCAGATAGACAGTGTGGGAGCCCATGGGGAAACCCTGCTCGATTTTGGGGTATACGATGCCCGGAAAAGCGGTTTTGAGAAAGTAATTTTCATGATTCGCAAAGATATTGAAAAGGATTTCCGTGAGCGCCTGTTCGACCGTATTGCAAAGAACATGGATGCTTCCTATCTTTTCCAGAGCCAGGACTCACTGCTCACCGAGGAGCAGAAACACATTTCCAGTGCCCGCAAGAAGCCTTGGGGTACCATTCATGCCGTGCTTTGCGCCAAGGATGCCATCACCGAGCCGTTTGCCGTTATCAATGCAGATGACTATTATGGCAGAGAGTCGTTCTCCATTCTGGCCGGTCACCTCAGTGCCCTTGAAAACGGCAGCAGAGAGCATGCCATGGTCGGGTATGTGTTGGACCATACCATGAGCCGAAGCGGAACAGTAAGTCGGGCGATCTGCAATGTGAAGGACGGGTACCTGGTCGATATGGAGGAACATACGAAAATCGGGTATGAGGGTGATCAGGTGGTAAGCCATCGAGAGGGTGGAGATTTGCTCTTGACCGGGAAGGAGTGGGTTTCCATGAACTTCTTCGGATTTGCCCCCTCGGCCTTTGAGAGCTTCTCCTCCTACTGGGACGGCTTCATCGAGAAACATATTCGTGAAGAGAAAGCCGAGTGCTACCTGCCCAACGGGGCCAGCAACATTGTGACGAAGAAAGAGGGAAAGATTCGCTTCTACACGACCCAGGAGAGTTGGTTCGGGATGACCTACAGCGAGGACCGGGAGAACGTAAAGGAGCAGTTGGCTAAGAAAGTCAGAAGCGGCTATTACCCTGAGAAGCTCTGGAAGTATTGATCAAGGTTTCTTTTTCTGCTTCTGCGTTACATCCGATAGTCCGGCCCATGCAGCTTCCTCGATGGGGGTGAACCCCTCACCGAGGACCTTGTATGCTTCTTGGACCACCATGAAGGCGAACTTGTCATGACGGTGGACAATATTGGTCAGCGCTCCCAGCTTGTTGTTGGCAACCACCGTCATGATGACCGGTCGGTCGAATCCGGTATACATGCCGCTGCCGTAGAGAATGGTTCCGCCGTGTCCCAATTCCTTGAGGATCTCCTGCTCTATCTCCTTGCGCCTGTCACTGATGATGAACACGGTCTTTGCCGATCGCGTACCGAAGGAAAGTACGACCTTGTCGATGGTCACTCCTACGATGTAGACCGTTATCGTCGCGTAGAGGGCCATCTCCAAGGAGAAGATGAAGGCACTCGCGGCAATGATGAGGGCATCGACCAAAAAGAGTGACGTACCGGTCGAGAGCGGTGTGTATCTAGCAACTATCTGGGCGAGAATGTCCGTTCCTCCGGTATTTGCTCCGCTGCGAAGCACAAGTCCGACGCCCAAGCCCATCAAGACTCCGCCAGAGATGGCCGAGAGGAGAATCGAGAGGGGGTTCGAGTAGTCCAGCACTCCGTCGTATCCTGCCCAGGTGTTGATGAGTGTGGTGAAAACGGAGAGCAGCACGGTTCCTGCCAAGGATTTGACACCGTACTGTTTGCCGAATATCGCAACACCCAGCAAAAAGAGCGGGACGGAGAGAATGAATATGGAAAGGCCGGTATCGAGGTTGATTGTGTGATACAGGATAATGGCAATGCCGCTTACACCGCCGCTGGCGATTTTGGCTGGAGAAGAAAAGAGTGCGATGCCGAGGGCCGTGAGAAACGACCCTGTTGTGATGTAGAAGAGTTCCAACAGATGATAATGGCGTTTGGTCATGACGTAAGCATAGTCCTAGCCGGCGGTTTTTTCTACTGTTCAGCGTCCCAGCTTGTCACTGAGTCTTCCTTCAAAGCGCGCCAGTCTCTCGAAGAGTGCATCGATGTCCGACTCTACGATGAGGGCCTTCAGATGATCGGCCTTGAGAAAGCCTTCCTGGACGCTATGCTGGAGAAATGCCAGCAGGCAGTCGTAGAATCCGGCAACGTTGAGCAGTGCGACTGGTTTGGTATGGAAGCCAAGCTGCAGCCAGGTGTAGACCTCCAGGATTTCCTCGAATGTTCCGATGCCCCCCGGCAGTGCCACGAAGGCATCGGCAAGCCTATACATGGTTGCCTTGCGTTCGTGCATAGTCGGTACTACGATCAGCTGCTCTTCCACCGGACGTAGGCAAATATCACTGCGATTCAAAGCTTCGGGGATGACTCCGATCACCCTGCCGCCCAGTGAGTGGATGCTCTCTGCGACAGTGCCCATCAGCCCTCGGTTTCCACCTCCATATACCAGCGTGGTTTGCCTCTGATACATCTGGTTCCCGAACAGCCTGGCTGTCTCTTGATAGATGGGCTTGGCCCCGTTGCTGCTTCCACAGAAAACTGCAATTGATCTGATTGTGTTCATGCAAGGTAGCGTAGCGATATGCAAAAGGTATGACAACAGGGTGGGGAAAAGGGGTTACCCATTGCGCATTTGCTTGTTATAATCTATTGAGAAGTGTATGATGGTTGTAAGGAACACTGACTTGAAATTGTTGTGACCCCGTTGAGGGTTATGTATAGGAGTTAAGCACTATGAGAATGAAATTCATCGCTTTATTGGCAGCCTTGGTCTTATTGCCAGCCGTATTGTTCGCTGTCCCTGTCGTAGTGACATGGGAGTGGTTGCTTGAGGATCCGATGGTCACGACATTCAGGTATCAGGTGGATGGCGAAGACGACGACAAATGGACTGTTGTCGATTCTTCTGTCACAAGCTATACCGAACGTGGCCTGGATGGGACCCTTGCACACACCTTGTATCTTCAACAGTCCTATGACGGTGTTCATTTCAGCGGCAGTGCAATCTCCGTAGCCGAGCCGATGTTCCCTGCGATCGAGGAGATGCCCGTCCTTGCCGAGGAACCGGCAATTGTTGCTGAACCTGAAGTACTGGCCCCCGTTGCTGAAGAGATACCGGTTGTTGTAGCAGAAGAGGAAATTGCTCCGGTTGCAGAAGCCGAGGCGGTTGTCCCAGTTGCTGAAGAAGTGGTAGTGGCCGAAGAGGTTGTTCCCGTTGCTGAGGAAGTAATAGCAGCCGAAGAGGTTGTTCCCGTTGCTGAGGAAGTAATAGCAGCTGAAGAGGTTGTAGCTGCAGAAGAGCCGGTGATGGTAGCTGAAGAAGTTGCCGCACCTGTTGAGACTGCACCGGTTGAACCCGTGGTTGCAACACAGCCGGAGCCTGTTGTCGCTCCTGTTGAGCCGGTTGAGCTTCCCAAGGCAAAAGCTGATAGCAGGTTCTACACCACCATCAGTTTGGGTGGAGCGTTCAATATCCAAACCCCGAATCTCCCTGCCTACGGTAAGTTCAACCTGCAAGCAGGTGTTGGAGTCCAACTGAACAATCTGATGACCTTCAATAAGTCTCTTGGACTTGGTGTTGACTTGGACTTGATGTATTCACCCTATAAGGTATCTGCTTATGGTTGGCCTACTGCCGTGCAGGATATCTTCAAATTCGACTTTGCCACTGCATTCGGCAATCTCGACCATGCAGCCACCATCTCCGTCGCCCCGATGCTGAACATGGAGTTCGGCAAGGTTGCCTTCGATCTTGGAGTCGGAGGGTTCTTCACCTATGGTCCTTCCTTGGCTACCACCGATGGAGATGCAATGCTCTACGGGGCCTTCGCCAAGGCGGCTCTCGAATACAAGTTCAACAAGAGCTTCAGCATGGGTGTAAGCGGCAAGTATGGATTCATCCTCAGCGAGGGTAGCCTTTCGAGTGCACCCCAATTTGCAGAGGGTTCGGTCTACATGGGCTTCTCCTTCTAGGAGGGTTGCTCATTCACTATAGAAAAGGGCCCAGCAATGGGCTCTTTTTTCGCATAGTGCCTTGACCTCACTTCTTTGGTATGGCTATCATAGACCAAGATAGTGTAAAGGTTTCTTTCTCATTGCAGGTGCGAGTTCGACTTTCTCATCTGCATCACTTGCCTGTTACAGGTAAAAGGATGGTTGGCGTTTTTATGAAAGCAGGCCGAGTGCAAGCATGCATCGACTATATCAAGTTCAATCATGAAGCAGAAGGCTTCGAGTTTTCCGAGGATGAGGAGCATGCGATACGGAGGGTTCTTGAAGGCGATGTAAATGCCGACGAGTTGATCCAAGCGTACATCGACAGTCATGCTCTCTCCACCGAGTATATACCACCTCAGGATGAACTGTCTGTCTACCCCCATACTTCATCGTTGGTCAACTACTTTTCCATCAAGGAACGAGCGAAGCTCAGAAGGGTGGAGGCCTACATGGCAAATATCCGTTCGGCGGAAATGCTGACCGAAACGGTGCAGAATACCTATGATTTCGAGTATCTCAAGTCAATCCATGAAAGGATGTTTGGTGATGTCTATCCCTCGGCGGGGCTAATTCGTACTACAGTTGCAGCGAAGAGAACAGTGTTCTGCAATCCCGAGTACATCGACAGTGCTGCGGAGGATATATTCACTCGTCTGAGGAAGGACCGGTACCTTGTCGATATGGACCGTGAAACCTTCATCAACGACCTTGCTTTCTATATGGGAGAGGTCGAGGCGTTGCATCCTTTCAGGGATGGAAACGGAAGGACCGCACGATTATTCTTCTATCAGCTCTCCATGAATGCCGGATACGATATTGATTGGTCTCTTGTTGATGCTGATCGACTTTTGGAAGCCGACATCAGTGCCATCGACGGGGATTATCAACTTCTGATCGACGTTTTGGAAGAAGTCGTCATTTAGTACAAGGAGTACTGTCCATGACAAAGATTGCATTTTTCGACACCAAGCCGTATGACAAGGTTTGGTTTGACCAGTTGTGTGGCGAACATGCGGTGGAAATAACGTATTTTGAATCAAAACTGAACGAACGAACGGCGGCGCTGGCCAAGGGCTATGAAGTAGTGTGTGCCTTCGTCAATGATACAATTACCGAAGCAGTCATCGACGAATTGTATGCAGGCGGGGTTCGCCTGTTGGCCATGCGGTGTGCCGGATACAACAATATCGATTTCAAGGCCGCCTTTGGAAAGATTCATATCGTCAGGGTCCCTGCTTACTCTCCGTACGCTGTTGCAGAGCATGCAATGGCATTGCTTTTAAGCTTGGTACGACAAACCCATCACAGTTATGTGCGAACCCGTGAATTCAACTTCAGCCTCAATGGTCTGGTAGGGTTCGACCTCCATGGAAAAACAATCGGGGTGGTTGGTACGGGTAAAATCGGGAAGGTCTTCATCAATATCTGCAATGGCTTCGGCATGAGGGTTCTCGCCTACGACCCGTATCCAGATCCGAACCTTGCAGTGACCTACTGCAGTTTCGAGGAGCTCTGCCGTCAGTCGGATATCATCAGTCTTCACTGTCCGCTCACCGAGCAGTCATTCCATCTGATCAACCGCGATACCATCGCACTGATGAAGGACCGGGTTGTCTTGATCAACACATCACGCGGCGCCTTGGTGGAAAGCCAAGCCCTGCTGGATGGCATCAAGACCAAGAAGATCGGGGCAGCGGCCCTGGATGTCTACGAGGAGGAAGCGGAGGTCTTCTATGAGGACAGGAGCACCACCATCCTCGATGACGACGTGCTGATGCTGCTCATCTCCATGCCCAATGTATTGGTGACCAGCCACCAAGCTTTCCTTACGAAAGAGGCCTTGCACAATATTGCCGAGACTACGCTGGGCAGTATTGATGCTTTTGTGTCGGGAGAGGTGATGGAGTACGAAATCTGCTACCAGTGCGATACCTGTCACAAAGTCACCGGTCAGCGCTGTTTTTAATGCGCTCGTAAGCCCAGGTTTGGTCTACTGCAGTAAAGAACCCCTTTTGCAGGGGAAACTGTTGTGTAGTCTCAAGAAGCTGGTTGTACAGCTCATACTCGCATTCGATTGAACCTTCCAAGGCTCCCTCGCTGTCCAGAACAGAGAAGAGCAGCTTGTTTGCCTGTGTTTGATGTTCGGCAAAGAAGAGCTGCACTTCAGGCTTCTGCATGTACATGGCCAGATACAGCTTGCACAGCTCAATGGTTCGGTCGTCGAGATTGCTGTCCAGCATAAGGATTTTCTCCTTCAGTGCAGCTGAGGTCGTAACCAGGCGAAGTGTGTAGGCTTGTAGATCCTGTCTGCCGGTGACTGCGCCGTCGAGTTCGCGCACTTGCGACCGGGGTGCCAAGAGCAGTGCCACCTGCTGCGTTTCATCGACAACCAGAAGTTCATGCAGGACGGTAAACTGCTTTGTGCACGATGGACAGGTCACCGAAAAGAGAGAGTCGGTGAGTATGGCAAGCTTTTGCTTGGGGTGCTTGGCCAGATCCAGAAATGGATGCAGCGTATGCGTCACTTCACAGTGGCAGTGCGGACAGGTGAGGGCGGCTTCTTGCATGGCGAGACTGTACCATACTTGGAGTGCAAAAAGGAAGCTCCCTTGCGGGAGCATCTCTCTGTTATTTCTTACGTACCGCCCTGATGGTCGGTTTCGTATCCTTGACGGTGACGACGGTCCGATGTTTGATCAGGAAGGTGTAGTGAATTTTCTGGTCCCTTGCAAAATCCTCGGCGATGGTGCTTGGTGTGATGTCCTGGACATCATACTCTTCAAGCAGGCGCTCATCGAGGCGGAACTTACGGTAGTTGTTGCTGAAGATCAAGGTGCCCTTCGGATCGAGGTGCATCATGCAGGCCTTGATCAGCCTGACTTGATCCCTATCCACATCGAAGTTCTGCCGTCCCTTTCCGTTGGAGAACGTAGGGGGGTCGCAGAAGATCAAATCGTAGCGGTCGTAAGTATCGAAGAGGAACTCAAGGCAGTCACTGCGATAAAAAAAGTGGTTCATTTCGGTATACCCGTTGAGCTGCATGTTTTTTACCGCCCAATCAAGATATGTAGCCGATGCATCGACACTGACGGTACTCAGAGCTCCCCCTTTTGCCGCCTGTACGGTCGCCGTACCGGTATAACAGAAAAGATTGAGGAATCGCTTTCCTTCGGCCATTGAGGCTATCTGCTTCCGGATGGGCCTGTGGTCGAGGAAAATGCCTGTATCGAGATAGTCGGTGAAGTTGACCAGATATTTTACCCCGTTCTCATTGATGATGTAGAACTTGTCGGTACTGGCCATTTTCTCGTACTGCTTCTCTCCCTTCTGCTGGGTTCTCTGCCTGACATAAATCTGTTCGCGGTCGATGCCTGTTGCACGTTCGGTTGCATCGATGAGCTCTCCCAGACGCCTGAGGGCATCTTCGGGATCGATTGTTTCAGGCGGAGCATACTCCTGCAGGCTGATGTACTTGTTCTCATAGAGATCGATGGCGGCACTGTACTCAGGCATATCGGCATCGTAGATGCGATAGCAGGTTACGCCCTGTTGTTCCATGATCGGCTTGAGATTGCCCAGATTCTTCACCAAGCGGTTGTATGCCATCTGAGCCCCGTCACTGAGAGGTTGGGCAAGGCGCTCTTTCTTGCGTTCAATCGCCCGCTCGATCATCTGCTGACGCTCTTCGGCGGTAAATACATAGTAGTGGGCTATCTGACACGTCACGCCGCCGTTGTTGACGGTGTTGGTTCGATCGGGCTTCATGTCGACATGGCTGAGCAGTTCCTGCTGACCGCAGAGAATGGCGACATTCCAGCCTCCGAACAGCGTACTGATCTGCCTGCCCAACTGGCGGTAGAGTACCTCCAAATTGGTATCGCTCTCCATTCTCAGCCCGTAGGGAGGATCGGTGATGATGTACCCCGTGCCCTGGGGGACATCCGCTGCAGTGATGGTGCAAAAGTCCTTGACCTGAAAATTGATGAGGTCTTCGACCTGGGCAAGCTCGGCATGCTTCTTGCTGATTGCCACAGCCTTGGGATCGATGTCCCAGGCATGGATGACGATATTGCGGGAACTTGCCTTCTCGGCTCGTTCAAGGGCCTCATCAACCACTTCCTCATAGATATCGGGATCGTGGATGGGCAGGTTGAAGAAGTTGAACTTGCGGTTGGACACCAAGCCGGGTGCTCTGTCGGCTGCCCAAAGGGCTGCTTCAATTGCGATGGTTCCCGAACCGCAGAAGGGATCGAGCAGCATCGGTACCCCTTCTCCTTTTTCAAGTGACTTACGCCATTCGCTTCGATAGATGACCGAACAGGTGAGGTACTCACTGAGTACTGCATCAGTCTGGGCGACCCGGTAGCCCCTTCGGTGAAGACCCCGGCCAGAAAAATCCACATACCATGCGACTTTGTCGCCGTCGATGTGCAAATGGAAGACTACGTCGCTGTTTTCTGTGTCAACCAAAGGTCTTTCTCCATCAAACTTCTCTCTGATGCGGTCTACAATGGCATCCTTGAGCCGGATGGCGGCGAAATGGGAGTTCTTCATGTACGGGCAGTTCTTCACAGTCTCGGTGACGGAGAACGTGATATTGGGATTGACCCAATCCTCCCAGGGAATTTGCATGGAGGCTTCGTACAGCTCGTCTGCATCGAGGATGTCCTCATCCTCGAACAAACCGAGCAACACTCTGGTTGCAGTTCGTGACCAAAGACAGAATCTGTAGGCCGCAGCAAGGTCGGCTGAAAACTCAACCCCCCCGCTTATCGTCCGTATATCGGTAGCCCCTGCAGCTTTAGCCTCTTCCTCGATGATGTCGTTCATGTAGAGGGCGGATGTGGCAAAAAAAATCATACGGTAACTCCTTCTGCCTCAGAGAGCAGGTGTTCCAACTCGAAACGTTCGTAATGGTAGTGGGTATTGCAGTTCGCACACACCAACTCCAAGGGGAAGGGACCGTTCTCAAGAATGTCCTTCTGTTCCTCCTTGTTCAGCTGCTTCAGGTACCGAGTGTACTGCTCTCGGGAGCACGGGCAGGAGAATGCCATGAATTGACTGGCCAAATGGCGTACTTGAGAAGCTTCAAACTGCTTTTCCACATAGGAACGGATGGTTTTTCCTTCCGCAAGCCAGGCTCCGATAGAGGGCAATTTGGAAGAGAGCTCCTCAAGTTCATCCAGAATGCCTTCACTGCAGCCAGGCATCACTTGCAAGAAAAGAGCTCCGCTGCCGGTTACCTGTCCACGCTTGTCGAAGTGCAGCGAGAGGACGAACATGGTGGGAGTTTGCTCCGATTGATGATAGTGCAAAGCTAGATCCTTCGCGAGGTCTCCATAGGCCATCATGGTCTGTCCGGTGAATGGTGTCTTGTGTCCCTCCAGTATTTTGGAAACTGAAAGGAAGCCTGGTCCATACAACTCATTCAGATCGAGGCTCTTCAGGCTCTCCTTGAGCGGGATGGGATTGTGCTTGAGGTATCCACGCACCGCACCCACCGCCCAGGATTCCACAAACACCCCTCCGATGGGTCCTCCGCACTCAATGTTCAGCTGGATGCGGTCATTCCCTTTCACGGTGGCACTGAGCAGTCCCCCGGCAAGGAATGCCTGCCCCAGCACATACGTTTCGAGCAAGCCCAAATCGTGGTTTGCCCGCATTTGGTTTATGAGCTTGGTTGCCGCTATTGCAGTAACGCGTATTTGGTCGTCATGCAAAAGAAACACCTCGCGCCCATCATCACTCAGGGCGGCCAGGTGTTCCTGTAAGTCTCTATCTTCAATCTTTTTCTTTATCATACGGAAGCAGATTAGACAATGACCTCACTTTTTGCAAGAGCTTGGAACTCTGTTCCATTAATTACTTCATTCTCCAGCAATTTTGCAGTGATTACCTCAAGAGCCTTGCGGTTCTTCTCAAGGTTGGTCTTCACCACCTGATACCGTTCATTGACAATGCGGGCCGTCTCGGTATCGATGTACTCCTGGGCTTTCTCCGAGTACTCTCGTGCTCCGCTGACTCCGGCTATTCCACTCTGGGTGGTGGGCAGGGTGATGTTCCGGTATCGATCACTCATACCGAACTCGGTGATCATCCGCCGGACCAGATCACTGGCCCTGGAGATATCGTTTCCGGCACCCGTGGAGATCTCCTGAAATATCACCTCTTCGGCGGCACGGCCTCCGAGGAGGGTGTCGATATTGCCCAGGAGTTCACTCTGGCTGAGTAGGAATCGATCCTCGGTAGGGTACTGCAACGTATATCCCAAGGCGCCCAACCCACGAGGGATGATGGAAATCTTGCTCACCGGCTCGGACCCTTCGGTCATGAAGGCGGTAAGCGCATGTCCGGTCTCGTGATAGGCGACCCTCTCGCGTTCCTTGGCGTTGAGCAGCCGGCTCTTGCGTTCCAACCCTGCAACCGATTTCTCGATTGCTTCTTCAAAGTCGGCCTGCATTACCACCTTCCGGTTCTGTCGAACCGCCATCAAGGCAGCCTCGTTGGCAATATTGGCAAGGTCGGCACCGGCCAGACCTGCGGCACTTTGGGCGATTTTGCGAAGATCGACATCGTCGCCGAGCTTGATGTTGCGGGTATGAATCTTCAGAATTGCATGCCTTCCATCCAAGTCCGGCTTGTCGATCAGTACCTGACGGTCGAAGCGTCCGGGTCTGAGCAGTGCGGGGTCGAGTATTTCGGGTCGGTTGGTTGCTGCAAGGATGATGACGCCGGTTCTGGAATCGAAACCATCCATTTCAACGAGCAACTGGTTCAATGTTTGTTCACGCTCATCGTTTCCTCCGATGCCCGCCGACACGCGTGAGCGTCCGATGGCATCGATTTCGTCGATGAAAATTATGCAAGGGGAGTTTTCTCGTGCCTGCCTGAAGAGATCGCGTACACGGGCGGCTCCTACGCCTACGAACATCTCGACAAAGTCGGCGCCGCTCATCTTGAAGAAGGGTACGCCGGCTTCACCTGCCACGGCCTTCGCCAGCAGGGTCTTACCGGTTCCCGGGGGACCGACCAGCAATACTCCTTTGGGAATCTTGCCGCCTATCTCTGTATATTTGTCGGGATGCTTGAGAAAGTCGACGACTTCCTCAAGTTCATATTTGCTTTCGTCAGCACCGGCCACGTCGTCAAAACGGACTCCGGTATCACCCTCGGCAACGATTTTGGCTTTATTTTGGTTGAAGGAGAGCACGCCCTGACCGCCCTGTCCTCCCATTTTTGAGAACAAGAAGCGCCAGATGAGCATAATGAAGACAAAAGGAAGTGCATAGCTGAGCAAGCTGGACAGAATGCTCGGCTTGGCCGGCGGGACTGCGTAGAACTCAACCCCCTGCTTTTCAAGGAAGGGTATGAAGGCCGGGTCATCGACCTTGTAGGTGCTGAAGGACTGCAAGAGACTTGCCGCATTTGGCTCGGTGGCAAGCGATCGCAGGTCGGTCACGACTTGGTCTTTCGCGAACGGGTAGCCGACGTAGCGTTCTTCTTCGATGGCAACCCGCTTGATGGTTCCATTCTCGATCAAGGTCTTGAATTGGGTGTAGTCCACCGAGTATACGTTCGACTGCCTGGTCACCATGAAGGTGTTGAGGGCGAGAAACAACAGCAGGATGATGAAGAAGTACCAAAAGGAGAAGGTGAACTTCTTCTTGTCCTTGCCTCCGCTCTCGTTGAGGTGAACCCCGGGTTCTATATTGAACTTCTTCTTAAAGGTGTCTTTCCAATCTTTCTCATTCTTATTGTCTTTGCTCATGCGTATGGTTCCTTGTAGGGAGCGTCTCGTGTAGTCCCTTGTTTCGAATATACTCCTGCAATTGCCAATCGGCAACAAGGTCGGTATAGTGATAGACCTATGAATACCAAGGAAGTTGTGCTTATCACCGGAGGGGCCAAACGTCTTGGGAGAGCCATGGCTCTCTCTCTTGCTGCATCCGGGTACCGCGTGGTAATTCATTGCAATGAAAGCGTCGAACAAGCGGAAAAACTTGTACAAGAACTTGCTTTGCAAGGTTTTGACAGTGCGTATGTTCAAGGTGACCTAAGCGATTCAGGTGCACTTGCATCATTGTTTTCCCAGGCCGTTCAGGCTTTCGGACAGGTCGATCATCTGATCAACAACGCATCCCTCTTTCCTGCACGGACTATGGACGAAACAGATCTCGCCTTGTTCGAACAGGTGATGGCTGTACACAGCACCGCCCCGTTCTTCTTGTCCAGAGAGCTGTATCTGCATCTCAAGGTTCGTGCAGCGAAGGGTTCGGTTATCAACATGCTGGATGCAAAGCTCACTTCCCCCACTGCGTCTAGGCCGGCCTACTACTGTGCGAAAGGAGCGCTGGCCTATCAGACCAAGGCGCTTGCTGCGGCCCTTGGCCCGACTTTGCGTGTAAACGCCGTCTCTCCAGGCTTGGTGCTCAGTAATGGCGATGATGCGTATTTTACAAAGATGCAAAACCAGCTTCCTCTCAAGACGACGGGAAAAACTGACGATATCTGTCAGGCTGTCTCGTATCTTCTTGGTTCTTCATTTGTTACAGGCACAGAGCTTTGTGTCGACGGCGGACAAAGACTTTTGTAGTTTATGTGTAGTTGGCCTCTCAGACATTGCCGTCAGCCTTCAGAATGTACGATAGTAGGGTAGTTAACCGAATATACGAGGAGCGTATATAGATGTATATGCACAACCACAGACGTTTGGCGGTACTCCTTCTGGTATTTGCCACAACAGTTCCCCTGATGGCTCTTCCCCTTCAGGACTTGATAGCCCAAGCATTATCCAAAAGCACCAGCATGCAGGATTTGGAGTACTCTAAGCAGAAAACGTTACTCACCATCGGGCTCAATCAGGTTGAGGATGAGCTGGGTATCGCCATAGCAGCTACAAACATAGAAGCTGAGTACGATGCTACAACTAATGCGTACAAGTTATCAGCAGGAAGTGCTCAGGCAGGAGGTTTGCAGGCTACTTTTACTCTACCTAATGATGAGAAAACTACCATTATAGTATCGACAGGTTCGATGAGTACCAATCTCACTACGGGTACAAGTTATATAAATCCAGCATTAGGAGTCAGCCACACCCTTACCTATGGCTATACTGCAGACAACCAGAAGTCTTTACTCAATCGTCAGACCGAAGTGCTGGCTCTCAGTACCTATGAGTCAAGCAAGCTGAGCTTTACTACCAACCTGTATTCCCAGATTGCTTCGGTGTTGGAAAACGAGAAGTCAATCAAGCAGACAGAGAAAGAGCTTGCCGATTTGAAAACGAGCTTGGAGCAGAATCTCTCGCTGAAGTTGATCCGTAAGGAGAGCCTTGTGTATCAGGCCCAGGAGCAAACTATCAAAATGAAAGAGGCAACCCTGACCAATCTTCAGGCAACCAGGGAACTCCTGCTTCGCCAGTTCACCCTCCTTGCAGGCTTTGCCTGGGAAGGGGTGGAGGATATTGCACAGCCGAATCTTTCCTTTGCTTCCAATCCCAGTGGCAACAGCAGTGTTTCCTTGAAAGCCCTCGATTTGGATCTGGCCAAGGAAGAGCTTGCATTGAAGAAGGCTGAGTTTACCAATAAGAGCTTGGTCTTGAATGGGGGAGTTTCTTCCTCGGTTTCATCCTCTGCGACAGATGCTTTGTCGGTCTCTGCCTCAGCTACATTGCAGGCAAAGAATTTCTCTGCAAAAGCTGGATTAAGCGGCACTTATACTTATTCCACAAACGGTTTTTCCCCTTCACTCTCTGTTTCCGGCTCCTGGAACAACAATCCCACACTCGCCAGTGATGGCCTGACCTTGCAGAAGTTGGAAAATGAGGTTCTTATCGCCAACCTTGCCTACCAGACAGCCCTCAATGAGTATTTGCAGAATGCTGCTGCACTTGAGAGCAATATTGCTGCCTGGAACATGACGCATGCCTTGCAGAGACAGTCGATGGAGTATAATCTGGCACTGTTGAAACAACAGCAAACCCTGTTTGAGAAGGGACTTGCCACCAAAGCGGATGTTGATGACGCTGCCTTTACGGTCGAAATGGATGCCTATACATTGGCTTCCACCTTGTTGGATGGACTGAAACTGGAAAACCAAATCCGCACACTGCAAATCTAAGGGAGAAATGATTCCATGCACGATACTTCGAACGAACTCAATACAGAACACCAAGTAAGAAATCAACTACGCAAGAAGCTGCGCAAGCAACGGGTCAAGCGTCTCATCACCACCTTTATAATTCTTGCCCTTATTGTCTTCGGGCTATACGTCTACACCTTTTACAAAGAGAACAATCGATTTCCATGGGCTCAGGAGAAAGAGCAGGTATCGGCTGTGAAGGAAGTGGAAGCGAAGGTGTACGAGAATGTATTTTCCACCACCATCGACTTGTCCGGGTATGTGGAGCCTATTGAAATCCAGAAGGTCATCCTTCGAGCGGCCGGTGCCGTCACCGATGTCTACGTCAAGGAAGGCGACCGGGTGCAGAAGGGGGACGTTCTGATCGCTTTGGACAACACCAGCCAGTTGTATGAGGTTGCCAATTTGCAGGCGGAATTGGAACGAATCCAACTTACCGGAAGTCAACGGGAGTTGGAGCTGACCGAGCTTCGGCTGAAATCGGCAATGAACCGTCTCGATTATACCAAGGCAATCGCCAACTTCGACGGAGTGGTTGCCGAAGTAAACGTGAGTGTCGGTGACTATTTTGACGCAGGATCATCGGCGATGACAATCATTGACCGCTCACGGTTGAAGGCGACAGTGGAAATCGATGAGATTGACATGCAATACGTACAGCTCGGCCAGAAGGCCGTACTCTATTTTGACTCGTATTCAGAGTCTTCAATCGATGCAGAAGTATCCTATATTCCCATGCTCGGCCGGTACACCAACCAAGGCATCGGAGTCATGGATGTCGAGCTGACCATCGCCAATCCCCCGGCCTCCGTCGCTCCAGGCTATACATTTGAAGGTTCGATCACCAGCGAGGGTGAAACAAAGCTTGTACTGCTTCCTCAATCGGCGGTGACAACCACAAGAGGCAGCAGCACCGTAACCAAGAAGCTTGCCGATGGAAGCACCGTCAGGGTTCCTGTGACTGTCAAATATTTGGGTGAAGGCATCAGCCAACTTCTCAATGGCGATTTGAAAGTAGGAGATACAGTTGTCATCAGGCGTACCGACACCTCCGCCGGAGCCTTTGCCGCCATGGGCGGCCCTGCAGTGAGGATGTTCTAATATGGTTGAGAGTGTAATACGGCTGCAGGATGTCAGGCGTTACTATGTCATGGGGGAGTTCGTAGTCAAAGCCCTTGACGGGGTGACGGTAGACATCAAGCGCGGTGAGTTCACCTCGATCATGGGACCCTCGGGAAGCGGCAAATCGACGATGATGAACCTCATCGGATGCCTTGACACCCCGACCAGTGGCCTGATCGACATCGACGGTGAGAATACCGCCGGTCTCAACGAAACCGAACTTGCCTACATCAGGAACCGAAAAGTCGGCTTTGTCTTCCAGCAGTTCAACCTGTTGGGCAAGCTGACAGCCTTGGATAATGTCATCGTTCCCTTGCTGTACGGCGGAATGTCGGTGCGTGAGCGTAAACAAAAAGCAATGGATGCCTTGGAGCGGGTAGGACTGTCCGACCGCCTGTACCATCGACCGAATGAACTTTCCGGAGGCCAGAAGCAGCGGGTGGCCATCGCCCGGGCCCTGGTGAACAACCCGACGATTCTTTTGGCGGATGAGCCGACCGGAGCGTTGGATACCAAGACCGGGAACCAGATCATGGAGCTCTTTGAGGAGTTGAACAGCGAAGGTCGTACTGTGATTTTTGTCACCCATGACCGTGAATTGGGCATGCGTTGCCATCGGCAGATCCGTATCAGGGACGGAAGGTTGGAGGAGCAACATGCTGTTTGAAAACATAAAACTTGCATTCAGTGCCATGCGCGGCAGCAAGATGAGGACGGCCCTGTCCCTGTTGGGTATTGTCATCGGGGTTGCTTCGGTGGTCGCGATACTCACCATCGGGCAAAGTGCTTCACAGAGCATCACCGAGAGCATTGCCGTCGGCGGCTTGGACATGATCACCATTTATCCATCCTATGGACAACGTACTACCGGAACCTTTACCGAGGAGTTTTCCGATATGCTCATTCGCGACGTTGAGGGGCTGCAGACGGTGTTGCCGCAGAACAACAGCAGCGCTCGTGTCCGCTATGGCAAGGAGTCCATGAACGCATCAGTATCAGGAGTTCTTTCCGACTATGGCAATGTATTGAACCTTGAATACGCAGAAGGCTCCTTCTTCAGTGATATGGACAACATCAACCGCCGTCAGGTGGTGGTGCTGGGTTCGTCGGTTGCAGAGACCTTGTTCCCTGAGCAGGAAGCACTAGGTCAATATGTGAGCTTGTTCCGAAACCAGGCGAAAAGTTACTTGGTTGTCGGTGTTCTTGAAGCCAAGGATGCCACCTTCAACCTTTCGTACGACAATACCGTCTTCATACCCTACAACACCTATGGCCAGCGATTCCTCAGAACCAGTGGGGTAGGCGCGTACGTGATAAAGGTAATGGATGGATACGATACCATCGAGGTCTCCGACCGGGTTACCGAGTACTTGGACGATATCGTCGGTACCGATGGATACAATCTCTTCAGTCCGGCCTCGCTTGCCGAGATGGCCAATCAGATCACTGGAACCTTCAGTGCATTCCTTGCAGCCATCGCCGCAATCAGCTTGTTGGTGGGTGGCATCGGCATCATGAATATAATGCTCGTTTCCGTAGCAGAGAGAACCAAGGAAATCGGCATCCGCAAGGCCCTTGGTGCAAGTCCCAGCGTAATCCGTGGACAGTTTATTGTAGAGGCTCTCACCTTGACGATTCTCGGCGGCCTGCTTGGTGTTGCCTTGGGCTCGCTGCTCAGTTATGCGGTGACCAACCTGATGGATTGGTCGTTGCATTTATCCTACGCCTCGTTCATACTTGCAATGGGCTTTTCCATGTTTGTCGGTGTCTTTTTCGGGTGGTATCCAGCGATGAAAGCCTCCCGTCTCGACCCGATCGACGCCCTCAATTATGAATAATAGGATGCGCGGGGGATATACGGTTGAACGCTAAACGAACTCGATGGATGATTGTGGATGCAAGGGAGCCCTTCATTGTCATAACCAGCCTTGCATTCGCTTTCATCGTACTCATAGCACTCGTTATATTCTTGACTACAGCCATTCTGGAACGAGAGCAACTGAGGATGCAAAGCGAGGCTGAACGGGCCTTCAATTCCGTGTTCCTTGCGTTGCAGGACAGCACAACAAAAGCTTTGAAAACCATGCAGGACGAGAATATCTCCGGTATCGGTGTGTATAGCTCGATGGGACGCAAGGTGCTCAGTCTTGGTAATGTTCCCATGACCATCCCCCTTGCCCGCTTCTCCACCTCTCTTGATGCCCTGAACAAGAGTAATCCCAATACGGGAATCGCAACGTACAACCGGGAAACCGGGATGATCGAGTACATTCGTTTTAGCAGGCTCACCATTCTCCTCGATACCGGGGAGCTGACCCTTACCGAGAGCGGGCTGTTGCCCACTCCCATCGATTTTCCCGATGTCCTGTACCTCCATTTCGATGGACAGCGTTATCACCACCGCCTCGTGGTGATCATGGTCATCGGCATCATCTCCACCTTCACCCTCATCAGCCTGTTTCTGTTGGTGCTCAGCATCTATCGCAACAACCGCAGGTATCGCGATGCATTGGCCAAACAGGAGAGTCTGGTCAATCTCGGGCAGGCTGCCCGAACCTTGACCCACGAGATCAAGAATCCACTCAGTGCCATCACGATTCAACTGGCTTTGCTGAAGAAGACACTTCCCAAGCAGCATACCAATGACTTGATTCTGATCGAGCAGGAGGTGCAGCGTCTCACCCAGCTTACCAACAAAGTCAGTGACTTCTTACGCAATCCGGTTGGCACACCGGTCTCTGTGGACCTGACGGAGCTGTTCACCTCCCTGATCAAGTGTTTTGACAAGCCGATACGGTTCTTCAGCGAGCAGAGGGTTCAGATTGTCATAGACAGCGACCGGGCTCGATCGGTTTTTGAAAACCTGCTCAAGAATGCAGTGGAAAGCACAACTGATCATGATCCCGAGGTGGAAGTGCGCATTACCACCGATAAGAAGAATTTTGTACATATTTTTGTCATGGACAGGGGGGAGGGAATCCGCCTTGGTGACGCGAAAAAGATATTCGACCCTTTCTTTACCACGAAAATACATGGCTCGGGCATCGGCCTATCCATCAGTCGGCAATTTGTAAAAGCCCGGGGCGGAAATATTCGTTTGTATGGACGTGAAGGAGGCGGGACGGTGGCGGAGGTCATTCTCCCGCGGTCCCTCCATCCGGTGAAACTGGTTGAAAAGGATGAGAAATGAAGATATTGATTGTTGATGATGAGCCTAATATTCGGGACCTGATGCATCGTTATCTGAGTCTGGACGGCATTGACAGTGATTGTGCAGAGAATGGTTTGTCTGCTCAACGCATGTTGGCTGAAGTTGCCTATGATGCATGCCTTGTAGACTTGAAAATGCCTGGCATGGATGGTCTTTCCTTGATCAGCTGGATTCGCAGTGAAGGGTTTCGCATGCCGATCATTATGATCAGCGCCCACGGGGAGATCACCGATGCAGTCTGTGCCCTCAAGGAAGGCGCCCAGGACTATATCGTTAAACCCTTCGATCCTGAGGAGTTGGTCATCCGCCTGAAAAAGCTGGTGGAAGCCCAGCACTTGAAGAACCTGGTTGAGAGTGAGACACGGAACAATACCGATGAGGACAAACAGATTTTTGTCGGTGAAAGTAATTCGATCAAGCGCATCAAGGATGTGATCGGTAAAATTTCCGATACCAACTCCACCGTTCTCATCACTGGAGAGAGCGGCACCGGAAAAGAGGTTGTGGCTCGGGAGATTCATGCTTCCAGCCCGGTCAAGGATGGTCCTTTTGTGGCCATTAATATCGGGGGAGTTCCTGAAAATCTTTTGGAAAGCGAGCTCTTCGGATATGAAAAGGGAGCGTTCACCGGTGCAGCTTCTCGTAAGACGGGAATGTTCGAGCTCGCCAGCGGTGGAACGCTTTTCCTCGATGAAATCGGTGATATGCCGCTTTCGCTGCAGGTGAAAATCCTTCGCGTTTTGCAGGACAGGAAAATTACCAGACTTGGCGGCACTGCAGCCATGCCGATCAATGCCCGCATTATTGCCGCTACAAACAAGGACTTGGAACAACGTGTCCGTGATGGAGTCTTCCGTGAGGACCTGTTCTACCGCCTCAATGTCGTGCGCATCGTCATACCTCCTTTACGGGAGCGCAGGGAGGATATCCCCTTGCTGGCTGCCGGAATCCTGAAACGGCTCAACCGTCAAATGGGCCATAAGGTTACCGGTTTCTCAGCCGATGCCTTGGCTTTGCTTTGCAGTCATGAGTTCTATGGCAATGTGCGGGAACTGGAGAATATATTGGAGAGGGCTGTCATTTTCTCCAGCGGTGATGAGATTCAAAGTGACGATCTGGACCTGCGGGGTTCAGTCTCGCTGCATACGCAGTCCAAGGATGAACCCAAACTTTCCGATGCGGAGGCGAAGAGCCTGAAAGACGTGGAAATCGATGCAATCATCCGTGCACTGCACCGGTGGGAGGGCAACCGCACCCGGGCGGCCGAGGAGTTGGGCATCAGCCGCCGCACCCTCATCAATAAAATTGCAGAGTACGATCTGAACCTTTAGAAGGAGTTGCGCGTGAAAACATTACCCACATGGGACCTCACTCCCATTTATCCTGGCTGCGACAGCAAGGAGTTCTTATCCGATCTTCGTATTGTTGTAGCCGAATCAAAGGCATTGGAGGAGAGCCTCGGTACCGATTCAAGCGATTTGAAAGCGAATATCGAGCGCTATGAGCTGGTACTCGACTACTTGGAAAACCTCAACGCATACAGTTGTGCCTGCCTTACCACTGATACTTCGAATCCACTTTTCCTGAAGGCGGTGAGCCAAGTTGAGGAAGCCTCTCTGGTAGTGCAACACCTGGAAGTGCTGTTCCTCAACTATTTGGCAACGCGGAAAGAGGAGGTTGCGAAGCGGACGAGTCAAGGCGGAGACCTTGCAGAGTATCGATTCCCCCTGCATGAACTGCTACAAGAGCAGAAGCACCAAATGGCTCCTGAATTGGAGGCCCTTGCCAGCGACCTCGCTCGCTCTGGAACCGATGCTTTCTCCCGACTCCAGGAGTCCATGGGATCGAGTATCCATACTGAGTGGGATGAAAAGACGGATAAAACCGTCGTGCAATTGCGCAGCGATGCCACGAATGCCGACCGCAATGTCCGTAGGCGTGCGTTCGAAAAGGAGCTTGCTCTCTGGAAGGCTTATGAAGTGCCGTTCGCTGCAGCTCTGAACGGAGTGAAGGGGACGACGTTGACGCTGGACAAGATGCGGGGTTTCACTTCTCCTTTGGACCGTTCTCTCTTTGAGTCACGCATCGATAGACCGATTCTTGACGCATTGATTTCCACTCTCGAACAAAGTATTCCGCTTTTTCGCAAGTATTTGAAAAGAAAAGCCGAGTTACTCGGTCTTCCCGGCCTCAGTTTCTATGACTTATTCGCTCCGGTGGGAAAAGAAGGGAGCCATTTCTCCTACGACGAAGCTCATGCCTTCATCGTCAAGCAGTTCTCCACCTTCTCTGAAGAGATGGGTGCTTTTGCCGACCACGCTTTTAAGGCCCGATGGATCGATCCCGAAAGCAGAAACGGGAAAGTGGGCGGAGCCTACGATACCGCTTTTCCCCTTGCCAGGCAAAGCCGGATCCTTTCGAATTTCGACTACACCTACAGCGGGGTCTCGACCCTGGCTCATGAACTGGGACATGCATGGCATGACTCGGTGGTGCTTCCCAAAAGCAACCTGAAGAGGACCTATCCCATGACACTGGCGGAAACAGCCTCAATTTTCAGCGAGTTCCTCGTATTTCAGGGTGCTCTTGCTGAAAGCTCGTCAGAGCAGCGGTTGGCATTGGTTGAGCAGTTCGTCCAGGATGCAACCCAGGTATGCATCGACATTCTCAGCCGCTTCTACTTTGAATCGGAGGTTTTCGCCAGAAGACCTGAAGGAGAGTTGTCGGCAAGCGAGCTGTGTTCAATCATGGAGGAAGCCCAGAAGCGGACCTATGGCGATGGCTTGGTGGAGTACCACCCATACATGTGGGCTGCCAAAGGCCACTATTACTCCTCTGATTTCTCCTTCTACAACTACCCGTACGCTTTCGGCCAGTTGTTTGCCTTGGGGCTGTACGAGAAGAGCAGGCATGCCGGCTCTTCATTCCCCGATCAATACAAGACATTGCTCGCAGCAACCGGAAGCTTTAGTGCCCGGGAAGTAGCTTCCCTGGTTGATATCGACCTTGCCGATCCTGGTTTCTGGCAGCAGGGTATGGCAGTCATCGCCACGTATATTGAAGAGTTGTGTGATGCGCCTCTTCATTGAGAAGCTTATCAGCGGAGGAGACGGTCTTGCCATCGGAGAGGATGGAAAGAAGGTCTTTGTTGCGCAAACACTGCCGTCCGAGGTGGTTGAAGCCTCCCTTGAACAGACGAAGGGAGGCTATAACCTTGCCTCTGTCGATGCACTTGTTGAGGCGAGCGAGCATCGTGTACAACCTGCGTGTCCCTACTGGGGTATCTGCGGTGGTTGTGACTTCCAATATGCCGATGCCGATTATCAGGCTCAATGCAAACAGGAAATCGTAGTGGACAACCTCAGTCGATTGGGTGGTTTGGAACGAGGTTCCTACCACCTTGAGCCGACGGTGACCGGTCCTGCTTGGAACTATCGAAACCGTGTCCGATTTCATGTGGACGTATCCAATAAACACGTTGGATTTCTCCAGCGCAAGTCTTCAAGCTTGGTACGCATCGAAAGCTGTCCCATATTGACAGGGCAGCTTAATGCCCTGCTTTCAGATTCCAAGCCATTGTTTGAAGCAGCCAGAAAATTGATGTTTGCCAATCGCGGGGGAAAAAGCAGGTATCTGGAAGTCCCTGCGTTTGCTTCCGAGCGTAAAGTATCTCTTTTGGACGAGGAGATTGACATTACTGTAGGGGCAAAGCGCTTCTTTGTGACAAGCGAAGTGTTCTTCCAGTCAAACAGGTACCTGACAGCCGCTCTAGGTGAGTATGTGGCAGGCAAGACCATAGGCACCTCGGTCATGGATCTGTACAGCGGCGTAGGTACCTTCAGTGCATTTCTTGCCCAACCGGGTAGAAGGATTGTCGCAGTCGAACGGCAGAAGCAATGCCTTCAGTTGGCGAAAAAGCATCTCGGCGACTGTGAGTTTTACACCGATGCCGTAGAGGTGTGGGCCAAGCGCCAATACCCCAGCGTCGATACGGTGGTGGTCGACCCTCCTCGTACCGGGCTTGATCAGGGTGTACCCTCCTTGATTGCTTCCTGGAAGCCACTGCGTATCGTGTATGTGTCCTGCAACAGCGTTACGCTTGCACGAGACTTGCAACGGTTTGCTTCCGAGGGCTACACTGTCACTACGGTCAGGGTGTTTGATCTCTACCCCCAAACGTTCCACCATGAGGTGGTGGTAGTCCTCGACCGCAGGGAGAACTGAGAATGAAAGACGGGTTTATCAAATGTGCTGTAGCCTCCGCCCAGGTCAAGGTTGCCGATTGTCTGTTCAATACCCAAACTGTACTGCAGCTTATGCGTCAAGCCGAGAAAGAGCAGGTACGTCTCCTCGTTCTTCCGGAATTGGTTACCAGCTCCTATACCTGTGCTGATTTATTTTTACAGCAATCATTGCAAACCGGGTGTCTTGAGGCTGTTGCTGCTATTGTCGAAGAGAGCAAGGATTGTGAACTTCTCTTGGTCTTCGGTTCCGCCTTGGTCGTCGAAGGCAATTTGTATAACTGTGCCGTGGTGGTTCACAAGGGAGTAATCCTTGGTGTAGTGCCCAAGCAGCATCTGCCCAATTATCAGGAGTTCTACGAAAAACGATGGTTCTGCACCCCAAGAGATGGTAACCGTGAAATTACCCTCCTTGGTCAGACTGTGTGGTTCGGTACTCGCTTGCTCTTTCAGAACGATGAGATTCGTGAGTTTGTCCTGGCCTGTGAAATCTGCGAGGACCTATGGGTACCCGACTCGCCTGGCATAGGATACGCTTTGGCGGGGGCTACAGTCATCACCAACTGCTCTGCCAGTGATGAGCTGGTGGGCAAAGAGGAGTACCGACGAAGCCTGGTTGCCGGTCAGAGCGCCAAGCTCGTGTGTGCATATTTGTACAGCAATGCCGGAGAGGGCGAGTCTTCGACGGACTTGGTTTTTACTCCGCATAATCTCATCTACGAGAACGGTTTGCAGCTTGCCCAGTCGTATGGCATTTCCAATACGCTGTTGATAACCGAGATCGATGTACAGAAGCTTGCACTCGAACGCATCAGGATGCAGACCTTCAACGCGGATAGGAGTGCCTACCGAACGATCTTCTTCTCTTGGAAGGTCGGTACCTGCAGTCTTACCCGTTTTATCGATAAGGCTCCCTTCGTTCCTTCCGATGAAGCAAACCGCAGCGAGCGCTGTGAAAAGATTCTGATGCTCCAAGCCCTTGGCTTGAAGCAGAGGCTTGCCCACACCCAATCCAAATCGGTTGTGGTGGGGCTCTCCGGTGGACTCGATTCAACACTGGCCTTATTGGTCTGTGTACGGGCCTTCGACTTGTTGTCTCTGGATCGTAGTGGCATAGTGGCTGTGACCATGCCCGGTTTTGGGACTACCAAACGTACCAAAGGCAATGCAGTACAGCTGGCCAAGGCCTTGGGAGTCGAGCTGAAAACCATTTCCATTGCAAAGGCTGTCAGGCAGCACTTCAAGGATATCGGTCATGATCCGGCGGTGTTGGATGTCACCTATGAGAACAGTCAGGCCCGCGAGAGGACCCAGATATTGATGGATTTGGCCAATTCATTGAATGCCTTGGTGGTTGGTACCGGCGACCTGAGCGAGCTCGCTCTCGGGTGGGCGACTTACAACGGTGATCATATGTCGATGTACGGGGTGAATGCATCGGTTCCCAAGACGTTGGTCCGTCACCTCGTAAAGCATGTTGCCTCTCAGAGCAATCCAGAGCTGAAAAAGGTTCTGCTCGATATTGCAGCTACTCCGGTCAGCCCTGAACTGCTGCCGGCCAGCAGTGATGGAACCATCATGCAAGTGACCGAGGACATCGTCGGACCGTATGAATTGCACGACTTTTTTCTCTACCATGCCATCAGATGGGGTTTCGGTCCGCAAAAGGTCTATCGCTTGGCTTCCCTTGCCTTTGCCGGCGAGTATGATGATGCTTTCATACTTCGTTGGATGAAGACTTTCTATCGCCGCTTCTTCAGCCAACAATTCAAGCGTTCCTGTCTGCCGGACGGGCCGAAAATCGGCTCTCTCGCCCTCTCTCCCCGTGGGGATTGGCGTATGAGCAGCGATGCTTCCTATACGCTTTGGAAGCGGGAACTCGATACTTTGTGAAGTTATAGCAAAATAGTACAAGAATTCAACAAAGAATTCCTCATTCTTTTGTAGTAATCAGTATTCGATTGCTGTTATAGAGATGAGGAGTAACTACACCACATGCGAAACAAGTCTCTGGCCGTGTTGGTCATCCTATGTGTTTTGCTTCCTGTCTCCGTTGGAGCAAGGAGCTTGTTGAACGTCAGTCTTGGGTTTGGAGCCGCCTACTCACCTGATGAAGGAACCGATTTCTCATTGGGCATGGAAAATCCGGATAATTGGTTGTTCGGTGGAGAGATCAGTGCCCGATTTGCCTTCATTCAGGCTCAGGCGATGATTTTCCCGATTGAGTGTACAAAGGATGAGTCAGGGGTGTTGATGATCGGCATGGGTTCTTTGAGCCTTCCAATTGTCGGTTCCTTGATTGCGCTTGAACTCGGTGCAGGAGTGGGTGTGACATACGTCCCGACCAATACAGCCGATTCACGTGCATATTATGCTTTGCCTCATGGAGCCAAGGCCGATGCCGAGGATATAACCTTCAGCGAAGCAGTTTGGGAGAGTCCGGTGTATCTGCAGGCGGGAATTGGAACCGAGATAGGTCCAATCGGTGTGAAACTGCGGTATTTGATGGAAAGTCAGGAGACAGTAGGTTCTGTTTTAGCTTCTGATGCATGGTGGGGCGCTTTTGCAATAGAAAAGGGAACTCTTTCCCTTGCGTTGGCATTAAAAATGTTCTAGATTTAGAACACAATCGCGTATATGGCAGGAAAACTGGCAAAAAGGGGTACGATATGAAGAGAAAGTTTTTGGTAACATTGCTTGTCGTGTGTGTTTTGCTTCCTGCAGCCCTCAGTGCTGCAATCGTTGATCTGAGTCTTGGTGCTACTGCGCAGTACAACAAGAACCTTGGCCAAATCAAGACAGACATGGACAACGAGGATTTTTGGCCCGGTCTTGGGGATTTTAAAAACTACACCATCGGTGCCGATGTAAGAATCAAACTTCTTATTGCCGAAGTCGATGTAGTTGGAACTTTTGCAAATACCACTATCAGCGGTGTTGATTACACTGAGATTTCCGCCCTGACCACAGCCGGCATCTCCCTCGACCTGCTTGGGTTTGCTCGTCTTGGCTTTGGCTTGGGACCCCGCTTCCGTGTCTTGATTGACGACGCTGGTAAGGCCCAGGTAATTGCAAGCGATAATTCCACTGTAGGAACTTGGCAGAACTTTGGTGATGCTTTCATCAAATCCCCTGTTGCTTATCGTGCAACGGTTGACTTCAATCTCGGCAGTCTGATGCTGGGCCTGAACTACACCCTTGATACGCTCTACACTTTTGAGAATGCACAGGAAGTGAACAAGCTCTTTGATGCCGATATGGACAATGGCAAATTCGGTGTCTCCCTGCTTTTCTCACTATTATAGAAATTGACCAATCATTTGCTCAGGCCCGGAGAAATCCGGGCCTGAGTTGCTTTTCCGCTTCGCCCAAGTGTGGTACATTTGCCTAGAGGAGTTCAGTCATGGCCAAGAAAGGATTTTTTCATGCATTCTTGTCGTCGATCACCGTTGCGATACTTTCGTTTTTCATTATGTACTTCTTCATCCCCAGCATGAGCATGCAGTTTCTCGGGGTGAGCTTTGCCTTGCGTAAGGGTTCGGTGAACGCCCAGGTCCTGACTGCCTTGGAGGCTGTGAAGGTGAATCCTGAGTTTTCGCAGGAAGCCTTCGATCGGCTTCAGTCACTGCTCTCGAGCCCTGAAGTCCAACAGCGGCTCAAGGATGCAGCAAAACAAGGACAGCAAGCCCTTGAGGATGCGGTGAAGAACGTGTCGGAAATGGCAAAATGAGTCAATTGGACGTTACATTTCTCGGAACTGGAACCAGCCACGGCATTCCCGTCATAGGGTGCAGCTGCCCTGTCTGCACCTCCTGCGACCCCCGCGATACACGCTATCGTGCAAGTATCCTGCTTCAGAGTGAGATTTTCAATATCTTGGTTGACACCTCTCCCGAGTTCAGGCTCCAGGCCCTGAGAGCAGGTTTGAAAAGTCTCGACGCTGTATTCTATACCCATGATCATGCCGATCACTTCAACGGGATTGATGACTTGAGGGTGTTTTGCAAAGATCACAGTCTGCCGGTATACTGTAAAGAGGATGTGGCCCTCGCAATTCAAAGTCGGTTCAGCTACGTTCTCAACGGTGATGATATCGCCGGGGGTATCCCGCATCTGGATTTAAGGATTCTCAAACCGTTTGAAGAGGTTGAAATCGGCAATTTCAAGGTAATGCCCATTCCAGTTCTGCATGGAAAGCGGGAGATATTTGCCTTTCGCATCGGCTCGTTCGCCTATGCGACCGACTGCAGTGAAGTACCAGAGCGGAGCCTGCCTTACTTTGAAGGGCTCGATGCCTTGGTGGTGGGAGCATTGCGCTATTGGCCCCATCCCACCCACTACAGTGTCTTTGAAGCGGTAGCCTTTGGGCGCAAGGTCGGGGCCAAACGGGTGTATTTCACTCATTTGAGCCATGGCCTGAGCCACGCTACGCTGTCTGCCGAGCTGCCCGAGGGATTTTCGGTGGCCTATGATATGCTGCATATAGCAGTAGGGAGTTGAATATGGACGAATTGTTTTCAAACCAGGACTTCGATCAGGAGAAACTTGCCTCTGAAGCCAAGGATCGGGTATTGTCCGTACCCCCCAAGCCGCAGGAACCTGCAGTTGCACCTCCAACCACACTCAGCAACCAGAAAAAATTGTACATCATTGATGGCTATGGCCTGATCTATCGTTCATTTTTCGGCTTTTTCGCCAATCCCATCAGGGATGCCCAAGGCAATAATGTATCGGCCGTCTACGGCTTTTTTTCCACCTTGCTCAAGCTCATTCGTGAGAACAACCCCGATTACCTGGTGGTGGCGATGGACAGCATGGGCCCGACGTTTCGTCACACCCTGTACGAGCCGTATAAAGCCAATCGTGATGCAGCTCCCGAAGAGCTGCACACCCAGGTTCCGCTCATCCAGGATATTCTGAAAGCCCTCAAGGTTCCCACCATAGAGATGCAGGGGTTTGAGGCGGATGATATCATCGCCACGCTCAGCGACGAGGCAACACGCCATCAAATTGACACCATAATGTTTACCGGAGACAAGGACCTGCTGCAGCTGGTCGATGACCACACCTTCGCCCTCCGACCGGCAAAGAAGAACGAGAAGTTCTACCGTCTTATGGGATGCGCCGAAGTAGAGGAGGAGTATGGGATCAAGCCGTCGCAGATAGTCGATTATCTCTCCCTGCTCGGTGATTCGTCCGACAACGTCCCGGGTGTGAAGGGAATCGGGGAGAAGGGAGCTACAAAACTCCTGCAGCAATTCGGCTCCTTGGAAGGCATTTATGCAAATCTCAAGCTTATCGCTCCCGGCCTGCAGAAAAAGCTTGCCGAAGGTGAGGAGAACGCCAAGCTGAGCAAGCGTTTGGTTGAGTTGAAACGTGATCTCTTTACTGTCGATACCTTCGACACAGAGCAGTATCTGGTACGTGATGTCGACTACGATGCCGCTGTTCCGCTGTTTCAGGAAATCGGAATGCGCAGCATCATCAAGGAGCTTGGGAGAGCATCCAATGGGGATGTCTCCTCACCGATTCCTGCCAAGGCGGAGCCGAACGTCGAGCATGCAAAATCCTCGTATGAGGCTGTTACCGACCTGGCACAAGTCAAGCATCTTTTTGATGAGGCTGTGAAGGCCACAGGAGTCATGGCTTTCGACCTCGAGACGACTGGTTTGGATGAGATGCTTGCACAGGTAATCGGCTTCTCCTTCTGTTGGGTTGAGGGTACGTCCTACTATGTGCCCCTCGTGCATGATGGCAAGGAGCTTATGGACAGACAGCAGGTTAGAGACCTGCTCGATTCTTACTTCAGTACAGGAAAGCTTTCCTTGGTCGGGCAGAACATCAAATATGACTACAAGGTGCTTCACCAGTGGGGTGTCAAGGTAAAGAACATGGTGTTTGACACCATGGTGGCTGCCTGGTTGTTGGACAGTGCTTCAGTCTTCAATATGGACTATCTTGCCGACAAGTATTTGAACTATAAAACCGTTCGATACAGCGACATCGTCCCCAAGGACAAGCTGCTCTCGGACATTCCGCTCGATCAGGCGGTCTTCTACGGCGCCGAGGATGCCGATATAACCTTCCGCCTCTACAAACTCTTTGCCGAGTTGCTTGCAGCACGCAACCTGCGTTCGCTGCTCGATGAGGTTGAGATGCCTTTGCTCCGAATCATTGCCGATATGGAGCTTGCAGGCATCTACCTGGAGCGCAAGCTCATCGAACCGCTTTCGGCGGAATTTGAAGGGCGGATTGAAGCAATACGCAACCAGATATTCACCATCTGCGGCCATGAATTCAATCTTAACTCACCACAGCAGTTGCAGGAGGTGCTCTTTGTTGAGCGGAACATCCCCACGGGCGCGAAAACCCGCTCGGGGTTCTCCACCTCCACCGATGTGCTGGAACCGCTGAGGGACAGCTATCCTGAAGTCGAACTGATTTTGCAGTATCGGATGCTCAACAAGCTGAAGACAACCTATATTGATAAACTGCCGCTGCAGATCAATGAGAAGACCCAAAGGATTCACCCCTCGTTCGCCCAGACCGGTACAGAAACGGGAAGGCTTTCCTGCAAGGACCCGAACCTGCAGAACATACCGGTCAGGACCGAGGAGGGAAGAAGAATCCGCTCGGCCTTCGTTCCCAAGGCCGGGCATCTCTTCCTCTCGGCCGACTACTCACAGATTGAGTTGGTGGTATTGGCCCATATGGCCGATGATCCAGGGTTGAAAGGGGCGTTTGCAGCCGGCATCGACGTTCACAGTTCGACTGCCAGCCTGATTTTCGATGTACCGCTTGATAAGGTGAGCGCTGAGCAGCGCAGGATTGCCAAGACGATCAACTTCGGGGTCATGTATGGTATGGGAACCCACAGCCTTGCGATGGACTTGAAGATTCCTCATTCCGAAGCGAAGCAGTTCATTGACCAATACTTCGAGCGGTACAGTGCGGTGCGTTCCTTTGTGGAAGCAACCAAAACATCTTCTCAACAGGTCGGGTCGGTTTCGACACTGCTCGGGCATGTCCGGACGATAACAGAAATCAACAGTCGCAGTGCGGTTGAACGGGCGAAGGCTGAACGCATAGCCGTCAATACCGTCATCCAAGGAAGTGCCGCCGATATCATGAAGCTTGCCATGCTTCGCAGCGACGCCATGCTCAGGGAGCACAAACTGGGGGCACGCCTGCTGCTGCAGATCCACGACGAACTCATCTTCGAAGTTCCTGAAGACGAAGTAGAGAAGACCAAGGCTGTTGTCCAGGAAGCGCTGGAGAAAGCTGTTACACTCAGTGTTCCGCTGCGTACAAGCATCGAGGTGGGGAGTAACTGGGGAGACATCCACTGATGCTGGTCATCGGGATCACAGGGAGGGCCTGTGCCGGCAAGAACGCCTATGCCTCGGTTTTCGCTTCATTCGGATTTCCAGTTGTGGATGTCGATACGTTGGGTCATGCTGCGCTTGAGCAAAGCAAAGAGGAGATTGTCCAAGCGTTTGGAAGCGGTATCTTGACCGATCATTCCATTGACCGGAAGAAACTGGGACAATTGGTGTTCTCCGATTCTTCCAAGCTCAAGATTCTGGAAAGTATTTCCCATCCAAAAATGGTTGAGGCCTGCAAGGGCCTTATTGACGAGGCCAGGCAGCAGGACAAGGCTGCAATCATCCTCAATGCCGCTCTGCTCGGCCGCATGGGTTTGGATGTGCTGTGCGACCACATCCTCTTCATCCAGGCTCCGTTGTTGGTTCGATATGGTAGGGCGAAAGGTCGTGAACGACTTACTTGGAAGAGATTTCTTGCCCGTGAGCGTGCACAGAAGGATATCAACGCAGTCTCACTTGCCGGAAAAATACCCGTGAAGATCTTGCACAATACCCGCTCAAGGACGTTAATTCATCGACAAGTCGCAACCTATTGTGCTACGATAGGATTATCGATTTCACCACAGCTTTGAAATCGTGGCAATATGAGGGTTTGAAATGAGTAAAGCGGTTCGGATCAATGTACTGGTCATCACCATTGTGGTGACATTGTTTGTATTCGCAGGACTGTGGTATATGCGTCCTGGTGTACCAAATGAGATCCTTGAGCAAGCAAGGCAGCGACAGACCGTACCCTTGATGGAAGTGCAGCCTCCTCCGATACAGCCATCAGTGGAGCAGGTGTCAAACACTCAGGCTCTCGCCAAGGAACTTCTTCCAACCCTTGCAAAGGAACTGGAAGGGACGCTTGCAACTTCCATTCGCTCCCGGCTTTTGGCTGACCAATCGTTGGTATCAGAATTATCGAAGGCTGTTGAACCCCTGCTGGTCGAAACATTGCAATCACAACTTGAAACGTTCCGTCAGGAGATGGGGCGTTCCATGCTTAACGATCTCCAGGCTCTGAAAACCAGCCTTGAGACTGAAGCAGCCGCCTATGGAAGCCGAATACAGTCGGAACTTTCAGAGAGAATTGCAAACAACAAGGCCGAGCTTCTGAGTCTCCTGCCCCAGCTTGTCGACGCAAAGCTTCCCCAGGTAGTGGAGCAGGTGGTCGCACAGTTGGAGGCCAACAAGGAGAGCTATCTGGCCAGCATGCGGGAGAGTCTTGCTCCTTCTTTGCAGGAATCGGACCTTCTTGTCCTGTACGACACCTATCGTGACCAGATCGTGCTCGACTTGGTACCATCCTTGCTTGACGGCATAGAGGAGACAGTCAGAACCGAAGTTAATGCATATGTAGCTGAAATGCCTCTTGTCAGGGTGCCGAAGGCCCCTACAATGAGCAGCCCATCGGTGAAGGTTGTGGCCCAACCTGAACCCATACCCGTTGTAGAAGCACCTCCCGCCCCGAAAGCCGAACCGATTCCTGCTCAGCCGGTTGTAATCCAACCCGAGCCGGCACCCGTTCCTGCTCAACCGGTGGTTGTAGAGCCCAAGGCCGAGCCTGTGCTCATACAACCGGTCGCTCCGTCAGTTCCCAAGACGGTTCAAACGACCGTAGTGGTGGAGGCCCCGCCTGTGCCGAAGCAAGGGCAGCCGATCATTACGGTTCCTGTCTTCGAGGAGAAGGAGACGATTGTGTTCCTGACTCCTGAAGAGTATGAGAAGCAGCGTCAGGAGATTCGGACCAAAGCCATCGAGGATGTTCTGAAGAGGATTGCTCCTTAGGATCTGGATAGGTTCTTATTTCACCGTCTACGGTCCTGAAGGACCACAGCCCGCAACCAGACTGCTCAGAAAGGTATCCTTGTATCAAGGGTACCTTTCCTCCACCTTGTGGGAGGTCGATGGCATACAGGGGCATGGCAAGCCCGCTCAGACGCTTTCTAAGCTCCGCCTCGATGGCAAGTCCTTCCTTCAGTGGAACCCGAAAGTGAGCCGTCCCCGATACCAGATCGCCTTGGAAGAGGTAATAGGGCTTGATGCGGTTGAAGACCAAGCTGTTGCACAGCTCTTCGAGCGTGGGGACATCGTCATTCACTCCCTTGAGGAGCACAGTCTGGTTCATGGCGGGAATCCCTGCATCCACGAACAAACGAATCGCTTCAATTGCCTGTGTTGTCAACTCGCGTGGATGGTTGAATTGTGTCATCAGATAAAACGGGGCGCTGTTGAACTGTTTGAGCATGGTGATCAGTTCGGCTGTGATCCGCATCGGATACGATGCAGGCATCCTTGTACAGAGGCGGATGATCAAGTCGGGCCGCTTGTCTCGGAATGCTCTGATCATAGCCTCGAGTGCTTGGTTCGAGAGAGTGAGAACATCGCCTCCGGTGAATAATATCTCCTTGACTTCAGGGTGAGCCTGAACGTAGGCAGCCGCCAGTCCTATCTGCTTCTCGTCTGCCGGACCCTGGAAGGTGCCGGTGAAACGCCTTCGGAAACAGTGGCGGCAGTGCAAAGGGCAGACATCGGTGGTCAAAAAGGCGACCCTGCTCTGATACCGGTGTATGAGGCGTTCGGTGACACTATGGTCGACTTCCGAAAGTGGATCGATATGTTCTTCGGCCAGCACCTGCTGTTCGCATTTGGTTGGAACAACCTGACGGCGGATGGGGTCAAGAGGGTCGTTCTTGTCGATAAGGTTGAAAAAATAGAAGGGAATTTTCAGAGGCAGGATGTTTGTATCATCAGTATCAAACATCTTCTCATCCTCGGTGAGCACCAGGTGGCGTCTCAGCTCCTCCTTGGATGTGATGATGGTTGGATCTTCTCGTTTTTGCATGAAGTTGGTGTACCCTAATCTCGGAATTTCGTCCAGAGCATAGTACAATGCTTATCGCATTGTATCAAAATCGTGGTACACTGGAAACAACTGCACGCACAAAGGAGTTGCTGTATGGCCAAAGCACAGAAACGAGGTCTGAAGGGGTACTACCTGACCACCTTCCTCATCGGGCTCGGATTCTTCACCATGGGATTGATGGATCCTCTGTATGACACCTATGTTCCGATTTTCCTGGCACGATTTGTCGAGTCGAAGGCCTTGATCGGCTCCATCATGACCTTTGACAATATGTTGGCCATATTTCTCATACCGGTGTTCAGTGCGATAAGCGACAGGACCCATACCAGAATCGGGCGCAGGATGCCGTTCATCGTCATCTGTCTGCCGGTCACAGCTGTTGCCTTCGGCCTGATTCCCATCTCCGCCCTCTTCAGCCTTTGGCTGCTCATCGTCCTGGTCTTCGTACTCAATCTGTTCAAGCAGGCTGTAAGAGGACCCGTTGTAGCCCTCATGCCCGATATGATCCCCGGCGACCTTCGCAGTGAAGCAAACGGGGTCATCAATACCATGGGAGGCATCGCAACCATCGTCGGTACCGTCGGCTTGGCACGCTTGATGGATATTCCCATCAATTTGCCGGGCCTGGGACCTACAAAGGAAATCCTTGCATTCCCCATCTCATCGCTGCTCGTATTGCTGGCAGTCATCCTGCTCTTCTTTTTTGTGAAGGAAAAAAAGGCAGTCGAACATGCGCAAACGGAGAAGAAGGTTCCGATATTGTCATCCCTCAAAGTAATCTTCGGAGAGCAGGACAAGAGTGCACTCTTCATTTTGTTCTCCTTGTTGTTCTGGTTCATCGGCTATCAAGGAATATTGCCGTTTGTCGGTCTCTACTCAAAGGATATCCTTAAGACCAGCAGCGGAACGGCGAGTCTGGCTGCCGGTATGGTCGGTATTGCCTATGCAATCTTCGCCATTCCATCGGGAATTGTAGCCCATCGCATCGGAAGAAAAAAGACCATCCGCATCTCTCTTTCCGTTCTGGTGGTGCTTTTGGCGGGAATTTTCTTCCATGATCCGATTACTGCACACCTCAGCGCGGCACTCCGCCAGTATACCTTCTGGGCGCTTTTGTTCTGCTTCGGCATATTCTGGGTATCGGTGGTGACCAACAGTTTCCCGATGCTTTGGCAGATGTCGACCTACCAGACCGTGGGGATTTATACCGGCCTGTATTACTTCTTCAGCCAGCTGGCCTCAATAATCTCACCTCCGATTACCGGAGCGTTCATCGATTTCTTTGGATTCAGGGCTATATTCCTCTATGGTTCGGTCTCCATGCTGGTTGCCTTCCTGTTGATGGGCAAGGTGACGCGTGGAGAGCCGGAGGATGATGTAACAGAGAACTAGAACGTGACAACACCCAGGTGCTCGAGCAGGATTTTCAATCCGATGAGTATGAGAGTCACCCCGCCTGCGATACCTGCCTTGCTTTGCAGGCGGTTGCCGAATCGGTTTCCGATTGCCACCGCCAGCAGGGAGAGGCTGAAGGTGACAATTCCGATCAGGGATACGGAGAGAAGGATGTCGGTCTTGAGGAAGGCTAATGTTATTCCCACTGCCAATGCATCGATGCTCGTGGCGATGGCCAGCAGCAGCAGTTCTTTCAGATCGAGTCGATCGACCGTTTGAACGGGGCAGGATGGATCCTCGGTAAGGGAGTCGTACAGCATTTTCGAGCCGATGACGGATAACAGGATGAATGCTATCCAATGATCTACTGAAGTAATGTATCGTTCAAACTGGATGCCCAGCGTCCATCCAAGCAGCGGCATCAGGGCCTGAAAAACACCGAAGAAGAGAGCGATCACGACGGCTTGGGCGTAGTTGATGCGCCTCATTCTCAATCCTTTGCACAAGGATACGGCAAAAGCATCCATGGCAAGGCCGGTGGCGACCAACAAGAGTTCTAGGATTCCCAAACCTGACTTCCCCCACAATTCATAGGGCTGAGTATAGGAGGTTTTGCAGGCTAGGACAAGATTGCAGGAAGAAAACATAAAATTCTGAATGTGTTGGAAATCCAACATACGTGTTTTGAATTATGACTTACAGTACGGTTGTAAGCAAAGACAAGGAGTATAAGAACGATGTTCAAGAATTTCAAGGCTGCCGAAGTGCACGCGTTTGCCGATCTGGTCCAGTATCAGGAAGGACAGGTGGTCAGTAAAACGTTTGCCCAGGACAAGCATCACAGCCTTACGTTGTTTGCTTTCGAGAAAGGGGAGGAGATCAGCACCCACGCCAGCGGCGGGGATGCCCTGGTCATCGCCTTGGATGGAGTAGGGGAAGTGACGATTGACGGCAAGAAGTTCACCTTGGGTGCCGGCGAATCGATTCTCATGCCCAGCAACGTCCCTCATGCCGTATATGCACCAGAACGTTTCAAGATGTTTCTGGTAGTCAGTTTCTAATATAAGTTCGTAAGGAGAAAAAACGGATGGACAGCAAGATGTTCTGTTTCCAGTGTCAGGAAGCCGCCCGGAATTTTGGATGTACCCAGGTCGGTGTTTGCGGCAAGCAGCCTGCAACCTCAAATTTGATGGATTTGATGATCTGGGTAACCAAAGGCCTGAGCCAGGTTGCCACCAGACTTCGTGCCGAGGGCAAGCAGATTGACAAGGATGTAAACCACATTGTCACCTACAATCTCTTCCAGACCATTACCAACGCCAACTTTGACGATGACAAGGTAGTGGAACGTATTCTGCTTACCATTGCTGCAAAGGAGCAATTGCTTGCTACGCTTGCTGACAAGAATAATCTCAGTACTGCCGCCCTGTTCAACAATGCGGACGTTTCCACCTATGCAGAGCTTGCCAGGACGGTTGGAGTTCTCGCTGAGAGCAATGAGGATGTTCGCAGCCTCAAGGAGCTGATCATCACCGGCTTGAAGGGTGTTTGTGCATACACCAAGCATGCCAACAACCTGATCAATGAGAACGAGGAGCTGGATGCTTTCATCCAAAAGGCTCTGTCTGACCTGCTTGAGAATAAGAGCATCGATGAGTTGGTGGCCCTTACCCTTGAGACCGGCAAATGGGGTGTTGCAGGCATGGCACTGCTCGATACCGCCAATACCAGCACCTACGGTCATCCCGAGATCACCAAGGTCAAGCTTGGAGTCGGCAAGAACCCCGGCATCCTGATCAGCGGTCACGACCTCCGAGATTTGGAGATGCTGCTTGAGCAGACACAGGGAACCGGAGTCGATGTATACACACACTCCGAGATGCTTCCCGCCCACTACTATCCTGCTTTCAAGAAGTATCCAAACTTCTACGGCAACTACGGCAACGCGTGGTGGATGCAGAAGAAGGAGTTCGAATCCTTCAATGGTCCTATCTTGATGACCACCAACTGTATTGTTCCCCCGGCCCAGTCCTACAAGGCTCGCCTGTTCACCACCGGGGCCACCGGGTTCCCGGGCTGCAAGCATATTGCCGGCAACATCGGCGAGCAGAAGGACTTCAGCGAGATCATCGCCTTGGCAAAGACCTGCCCGGCTCCAACTCAGATCGAGGACGGGGAACTGGTCGGCGGTTTCGCCCACGAGCAGGTATTCGCCCTTGCCGACAAGGTTGTCGATGCTGTGAAGAGCGGCGCGATCAAGAAGTTCGTGGTCATGGGTGGTTGTGACGGCCGTTCCAAGAGCAGGGATTACTATACCGAATTTGCAAAGGCTCTGCCCAAGGACACCGTAATCCTCACTGCAGGGTGTGCCAAGTACAAGTACATCAAGCTCAACCTTGGTGACATCGGCGGCATCCCCCGTGTATTGGATGCCGGTCAGTGCAACGACTCCTATTCACTGGCACTCATCGCCCTGAAGCTGAAGGAAGTCTTCGGTTTGGATGACATCAACGATCTGCCGATTGCTTACAATATTGCCTGGTACGAGCAAAAGGCTGTCATAGTGCTGCTTGCACTGCTTTACCTTGGTGTGAAGAACATCCATCTCGGACCCACGTTGCCCGCATTCCTCTCTCCGAATGTAGCAAATGTGCTGGTTGAGAACTTCGGCATTGCTGGAATCAGCTCGGTAGAGGATGATCTGAAAGTCTTGGTTGGTTAATCGTTTGGTCTAGGTTTTGAAGGGAGCTCCCGGCGTGAGGGAGCTCTCTTCGTCTTATATGGGCTCTGTTCGCTCTAGAAATACCAACGTAGAGCGGCCCAGGCCAGCGAATTGGAAGCATAGGTTCCGAACGTCCCGTCCTTGTCTCCCAAGAATACATCCAGGCCGCCTTCCAAGAGTACGCCATTGCCAAAGTTGTACGAAATTGATGGACGCAGGAGTGCATTGAGTGGTTCGACTTCGATATAGGTGAACAGTCGTACTGTCAACTGCTCGTCGAAGAAGGTGTCCTGCATCCGAAAGGTGAATGTATGTGCAAATTCCTTGACTGGTTTCATCTGGGAAACCAGGGAAGCGGTGTGATCGTGGGTGTACACCATCAGGTACTGGGTTGACCATTGGGATCCCAACATATTCCAATCGAGGCCGACCAAGGCTTGCACCTGGGTATGCTTTTCAATCGTGATTGGAGGGTTTTTGGATGTATCAAGGCTGTTCATCGGCTTGTCCAATGCCAACGCGGTCTCTCCTCTCAGTACGAGACCTCCCAAGGCGGCATTGAAGCTGCCACCGATGAAGCCGTAGCGTTCATACTGTTGGGAAATCACCCTGGTGGCGGGATCGGGGGCGGTTACTGAGCTTGCCAAGGGTTCATCGGTGTATACATACCCGCCGTTTAGTTTCCAACTTACGGCATTTCCGAAACGACCAAGAGAGAGGAATATTTCACTGTTTTCGAGCGTGGTCTCAGGCATGGCCGGATCAGTGAAAGATACCGATGTGATTGCAGGCGGAAAGGGAAGCGTAGGTGTTTGCGCCCACATGGAGTCGGAGGCGGGCAGGGATGTCGGGATGAAATGCGTAACCCAGATGCCTTGCATCGTGAACGGGCCTGCATAATAGTCCACTTTGATGGCGGGCACCGCTTTGCGGATCTCGCTGAAGTCGGCAAGAATGAAGGACCTCATGTCCCTTGGGCTAACCAAGTCGGTGATGAATGCCCCCTCGGCTTCTCCCCATATGACCTTCTGTTTCCCCACTCTTACGTCTGCACTGTCCAGATAGAAGTCAAAATATGCTTCGGCCAGATCGAGTTGCAAGGCTTTGTTTGGATTGCTGTATACCACCGGGTGAAGAGTCAGTTGCCCCATGTCGGTGGTATGCTCATAGAATGCATCCAGCGTCTGTTCATGTACGCTCATGTCCAGTGACTCCAACCGCATTGCAGCATAGTCGCGGACCATTCCACTGAATGTACTGTTTGCTGGTATGGCAGGCAGGCCTGCCAAGGTGAGGAAAAGGAATACTACGAATGTTTTCTGTCTTATGTTCATGATTTATCCTCTCGGTCCTATTTTCATTTGTCGTTCGGTGAAAAAGTTGTCGTCAAAGTCGAGATTGAACGCAACTTCCTTCATTTGTATTCGTGTTGAAGTCTGTTTTTCCCAGTCTTTCATGATCATATCGGTGATTACATAGATGTCGTCGACTTCTTCGAACGCCTCTATGCTCAATGTTCTCCCCAAAGTCCCATCTTGCCTGTAGAACTCTTTCTTGAGGCCGAACCACTCTCCTTCGACCACCCAGGAAAGGGTGCGTGGATAGTCTTCGTCTCCTTTTGCGATGCTTTCCACTACGAGTGTGGACTTTCCCTGAATCAGTTCCTTTCTCAGTACGGTATGGGTATCGAGATCAGGGTGGCGGCTTCCCATATCGTCATAGGTGAAGTCCGATCCCATGAATGAGTCGTTCTTGCTGTCGGATGCAATTCGCTTGACCCGTTTCAGCGCAGGAAGATAGATGTACTGTGCATCCGAGCGGCCGTCCTCATAGCTGAGACTCAGAAAACTGGTATTGCGCACATCATTGGGGGAAAGGAAGAACATCAACTTGCTCTCAACTCCCTCTTTGTCCATCCGATATTGGACAATGCTCCGTTCGCGAACCGAGCCTCTGGCATTGGTCAAGGTCATGACCAGGTTTGCACGCATGGTATCACCGCTGTCGCGGTTATACACTTCCCACATTACCTGCTCCCCGGTATAGTCGGCGGCAAACAAGGCGGACATTCCCAGCACAAGTGCCAGTACCAGGAAAATACGTTGATGATTCTTGTGACTTCTCATGTGATGCTCCTCTGTGTAATGGTAGTAATACGTTTGGAAAAGAGATGGTTGTTGCGATCGAGATGGTGGATCAACACTACCAGGACGGTAAGCGTTGCGATGGCGCTGACGGCCATATTCAGGATGATCAAGGCCCCTACCTGCCTATTGGGAGGAAAAACACTGAAGAGCAGGATGGCAAAGCCTCCCATTACGGCAATGGCGTTGAGGACGATGGCTCTTCCGGTATGAAGCAGCGTCTCGGCCGTCGCTTCTTCAAGGGTCTTTCCTTCGAGGCGGGTATTGGTATAGTGCTCAAGGAAGTGGATGGCATAGTCGACACCTATTCCTATGGCGATGCTGGTGATCAAGGCTGTGGCCGAGCTGAGCGGGATATTGAGTAATCCCATGACACCGAAATTGACGATTGCCGTGATGGCAATTGGGACGGTTCCGACAATACCGATTCGTACATTGTGAAACAACAAGGCAAGCAGACCGAAGATGATGCCGAACGAGATGATCAGACTGATGATCTGCCCTTCCAGCAGTAGTTCGCTGAAGACAAATGTCTTGTAGCCGCTTCCAGCATACCCCACCTCTATACCGAACTTGCTGAACTCTTTTTGATAGGAGTCGATGGTTGTAAGCACGTCTTTGAGGACGGCCGAGCTGTCGCTCTTCAATTGGACTGTGATATTCGCTGTGGAATAGGTGTAGTCAATCACCTGCTCAAGCGTTTCAGGATCTCCGGAGAATTCGTACAGCAGCAGGTACTGGCTGATGAGTTCTTGGGAATCCGGAATGCTGAAACTGGCATCGGCATGCTCTTCCATGACTTGGTTCATCTGCTTAATGAACGTAGCAAGAGAAAGGGTATTGCCTACGATAGCATTCGATTCCAGCTCGGACTGCATCCTGTCCATGGTTTGCAGCACCTGCGGGTCCTTGAAGCTGTCTTCTGTCTCAGCGCTGAGTATGACATTCAAGGTGGAGGTGCCGCCGAATTTGGCATTTACATACTCATCCGTCTCGACAATGGCGCTGTCTTTCTCAAAATTTGCCAGAAAACTCGTATCGATCCAGACCTTGCTGGTTCCCCAGATGCCGACTGCAAGAATGAACACAGAGAGTACCACAATGAGTTTCGGCTGATGCATGATCAGCGTATTGAGCTTGGTCATTGCCGAAGGTTTTGTCAGATTCTGTGGCTTCTGCTTGTACTTGGGAATTCCCAATAGGTACATGGAGGCAGGAAACAGCAACAATGCAAGTACCATTTCACCAAGAACCCCGATGGCTGCAAAGAGACCGAAATATCGTACTGGTAGCACTTTGCTGCTCATCAAGGCAACAAATCCGATGGCTGTGGTGAGAGCAGTCATGAATATCGGTCTGATCATCGTCTGTACCGATTTTCTTGCAAGCTCATCCTTACCGATAGTAGGAAATTCAGCTATCAAGTGATGGATGGTGTTGTGCATATGAATGCCGTAGGCGACTCCGATGGCAATCAACATGACCGGAATCATGGTATCCACTGCGTAGATTGGTATGCCCAGGAGGGTCATGCTGCCGAACGCAAGCAAAGTACCAAAAAGTACGATGACCATGTTCAGGACCGTGTCTCTGACTGAGCGAAGCAGGAAGTAGAGTAGAATAATCATGGTAAGAATGACCAAGGGAAACATGATCGCCATGTCTTTCGGTCCCAATTCGGCAAGGGATCCCTCGATGACCGGACGGCCTGCAATTCTCAACTTCTGCGGACCTTCCCATTGTCCTATCCACTGTTGCAGCGTTTTTTGCAGAGCCTTGGTATCTGCATCTTCACCCAATTCGGCAATGATGAGCGTGGCTGTCCCATCCCTGCTTACATTCCTGCCGTAGATCATGGGATTTGCTTCAACATCGGCCTTCATGGATAGCAAGGCTTTCTCGCTGGTATTGCCCGAGAAGAAAGGCTCAACTTCCAAGAAACCGTCAGTGCTTTGTATGTTGTCGGCGTTGGTCAAAGATATTACACGTTCTATTGCCTCAAAATCCTCTTCCAAGGCCTTGGTGATTGCATCGATTCTCGCAATCGTATCGGTATTGTATATTCCTTGCGTGTCTTCAAGAACAATCAGAATTGCATCGCCGATGCCGAACAACTGCTCGGCATTGTCACTTGCAATGAAGGCTGGATGGGTCTTCGGCATATACTCGCTCAGGTCGGTTTCCAGACTTGCCGAATTATAGATTGAAAAGGCAAGCAGGATTGAGAGCATGAGCAGAATGCATAGCAAAACATAGGGACGTTTTGCCAATGAGATGATGAATTTCATGGATCCTCCAAAATAGTTAACGTTTACTTACTTACAATGAACAAAGATTTACATCCCTTGCCATCCGATGCATTACATTACGGAGAACAGGGTGATAAGCGTGGTGACTATAGGCGTGGCTTGCTGTGTGAGGCTGGTGCTTGCTCCTTGCAGGTGCCAGCGGGAGACCGAGAGACGAATTGAGCCGAAGGTGATGACGGCAAGCTGGAGGGGGTCGAGATCCGAGCGGCAGGCACCTTTTTCAATCGCTTTTTGAAAAAATTGAACCAAGCGGGCCAGATTGTCCTCCATGAGGGAAAGCAATTCTGTTTGCAGCTGCGGATCGACATTGAAGGTTTCTTCTGCAAACAACATAAGCGTAAAGGCTGTATTGTGCTCAAGCAAGGTGAAGAGGTCCGATAGGAATGAGAGCAGCGCTTCAAAGGCAGGGGCTTTGGATTCCAGCAGAGCCTCGAATCGGGGAGAGAGCATCGCATCGAGATACGCCAGGATGGCCTTGAGAAGTTCGTGCTTGCTCTCAAAATGGCGATAGACCGCCGCCTCGCTGACACCGATTGCCGATGCAACATTTCGTATAGTGAGTTTCTGTATCCCATCGGCAGCGGTGAGTTTGATGGCTGCTTCTATCAATTCCAGCTGTCTAGGGGTTTGCATCCTCTGCTCCTTTGTAAGTTAACGATGACTAACGTACAGCAATTTGTTTTATTTGGCAAGAGGAATCACTCAATTTTTCACCAATTTCCTTGCCTCTCTGCGCTCTTGAGGGGATACTATGTCTATGGACAGTGCAAAAAGTATGGCAAATGCCAGTGAATTTCAGAGTGCCAAGGCTATCGTGGAGCGCTATCTCTCACTGCATGCAGAGGGTTCGTATACCTATCGTCCCTTTATGAAAAAAGGCATCTGCCGCGGCAGCGATTACCGCTATCATGCTGATATGCATCAGTTGCTTCCTTCTGCAAGGCTCGGAACCTTCTCCTACCTGTGGGGGACATATGAAGCGGCAGACAGGATGAGCCTTCGCTTTGCCCTCATTCCCTACGGCCCGGTGAAAATCTATGTAAACGGGGTTCTTGAGGCGGGCAGCGATATATTCAGTGAACGTTACCGATCAAAGCAGATCTTCGACCTTCCCATGCAAAAAGGAACCAACGATTTGGTCCTGGTGTGCGAGAACACCAGCGGAGGTTTTGGATGTGAGTTCGGAACCTGGGTGGGAAAACTGGACTACTATTTTCTCATGCCCTCCCTCTATCCTGCCATGGAGGGGGTTTGTTACTCAGAACCACAACAAACCCTGCTTGAGACTGTCCACCCCGAAGCATTGAAGAACCTGACCTGGCTGCCTGGTCTTCCCGATTTTTCCGCTGCCCGCCTTGACCTTACAGAGGTGTTTCCCCACGCCGCTGATGACGAGTGGGCAGTCGTAGTTACTTCCTTCTCTGTTGCAAAGGACACCTGGTGCAACCTCAGCTGCAATGCCGAGCTTGCTCTCGATGGACAGAGCATGGGAGGTTCCGTGGAAGTGAAAAGCGGCACCCATACCCTTACGCTCTTTGCCAAGATAGGAGAGGGGGTGGATTTGCATATCACCGATGCGAAGAAAGATTGTTCCATTTCCTTGATGCATCCGGTGTTGGGTTCTGAATCAGCATATCACTATGCAATTGCAGGACCTTTTGCCGTAAGGCCGGAGGGTTTTCCGGTAGAGTTCACCAAACCCTTTTCCACCTCGAATGGATTGGATTTCTGGCGCTTGGAAGGCAGTGATACCTTTCTGAGAATGTATAATGACAATACATTGTTCGGTCATTGGAACTATCCATTGGGAGTCACCCTCTATGGCTTGGTGGAAACCGAGCGCATGCTGAGGGACCTGGACCCTGAGTTGTCGGTGCAGATTCATGCGTACCTGAAGCGCCATATACAAGCCAGCATCGATACCTATGATTATGCCATGTGGGACAAAGACACACTTGGGGGTGCGACCGCCGTCCATCATCTGATGACCAGTCTTGACAGTCTGGATGACTGCGGCAGTTTTGGATCGACCTTGCTTGAGATAGCGAAGGACCACGAGCTCTCAGGGTATGAGAAGCTGGTTGCAGTGGTGGGTGATTATATTGGCAAAACCCAGCCGCGGTTGGCCGATGGTACCTTCTTCCGCACCGGCCTTATGCATGAGTTCCACGAAAATACCCTGTGGGTGGATGACCTGTATATGTCAGTTCCGTTCTTATGCCGCTATGCACACTACAGTGGAAGTTCAGAGCATCTGGATGACGCGGCCCGACAGTTCTTCGGTTTTGCCAAGTACTTGTACATGCAGGATGAGAATCTGATGAGTCATGTCTACGACTTCGACCGCAACATCGCCACAGGCATTCCCTGGGGGCGGGGAAACGGTTGGGCGCTCTTCAGTCTCTCCGAGCTTTTGATGGTTCTGCCGCAGTCGCATCCGAAAAGACAGGCTCTTATTGATTTGTTTAGGAATCTCAGCAGCGGGTATCTGAAATTGCAGGATGAGATGGGGATGTTTCATCAGGTGCTGAACATGAAGGAGAGCTACCAGGAAAGCAGCTGCACCGCCATGTTTGCGTGTGCCTTCTCCCGAGGTATCCGAAACGGCTGGTATCATGACCCCTCACCGTACCGACAAGGATGCATCAGAGCGTGTGAAGGGCTGAAGAAAATGGCCATCGATGTCGACGGCCATGTCTGGGGTGTGTGCAGGGGTTCTGAGTTCTCCTGTTCCAAGCACTACTATGCCGAGCAGCTGTTGCCCCGCTTGGATGACACTCATGGAATCGGGATCATCCTTCTCGCGCTCTGCGAGCGGATGAAACTCGACTAGCCCTTCAAGCCTGTGGTCACCAAGCCCTGCACGATATATTTCTGGAAGATCAGGAAGATGACCAACACCGGAAGCAGGGTGAGCGTTCCCATGGCGAAAATCGCCGACCAGTCGGTGGATGTCATGGGATCGCTGAACATGCGAAGTGCAAGGGAGACGGTGAACAACCGCGGTTTGTTCAGGAAGAGCAAGGGTCCCAAAAAGTCGTCCCAACGCCAGTAGAAACTGAAAATGGTGCTGGTGATGACTGCAGGCTTTATCAGGGGAAAGAGAATCCTGGAGTAGATCATAAAGCGGTTGCAGCCGTCGATCTTTGCAGAATCATCCAATTCATAGGGAATCTGGCGGATGAACTGCACCATCAGGAAGATGAAGAAGGGCAGTCCTGCAAACTGGGGAATGATCAGGGGCTTGAAGCTGTTGATCCACCCAAGCTTATGGAAAATGATGAATTGGGGGACCATGACCACCTGGTAGGGAATCATCATGGTCATGAACATACAGCCGTACCAGAATGAGCGACCCCGGAAGGGAACCCGGGCGAATCCATATGCCACCAGCGATGAAGCCATTACCGATCCAATGGTGGAAATGATCGTGTAGTAGAACGAATTGTAGAAGAATGTGGAGAAGGTGACCGAATTGTTGAACCTCCATCCCCGCCCATAGTTGTCAAAGCGGAAGGTTTCAGGAATCAAGGAACTGGTGTTGAAAATGTCGGCATTTTCCTTGAAAGAGTTGGAAACCATCCAGAGAATCGGATAGAGCATGATGAAGCCGAGCAGAATAACCACAATGTGGAATACTGTCTGGCCGAGAATGTGCTTGAGTCGATAGTTGGTCATCTTACTTTCCCTCCTTCGCTTCATAGAAGACCCATGAGCTGGAGGTCTTGAAGACAATGCCTGTCATCACGCCGATAATCAATACCAAGACCCATGCCATGGCACTGCTGTAGCCCATGTTGTAGAACTTGAAGGCTCGCTGATAGAGATACAGTGCATACACCAGTGTTGAGTTGAGCGGGTCGCCCGACCCTCCGGAGACCACGAAGGCCTGGGTGAAGACGGTAAAGCCGTTGATCAGCTGCATGACCAGGTTGAAGAAGAGAACCGGGGTGATTTGCGGGACGGTGATGTTGAGGAACTTTCTGAAGGAGCCCGCACCATCGATGGAAGCAGCCTCATACAATTCCTTGGGTATCTGTCTCAGTCCCGCCAGGAAAATGAGCATGGAGGAACCGAACTGCCAAACAGCCAGAATGATGAGTGTCCAGATTGCCGTATCGGGATTGCCGATCCATGAGTAGTTAGAGATAATGCCGATTTTTGCCAGGGCGGCGTTCAACGCTCCGTCGGCCATGAAGAGTCTGCGCCACATTACCGCCACGGCAATCGAACCTCCCACAAGGGAAGGTACATAGTAGACAGCCTGATAGAAACGTATGGCTCGTGTGCCGCGATTGAAAAGCATCGCTACGAAGAATGCGAAAATCAGACGAAGCGGTACTGATACAAATGCATAGAAGAAGGTGACTTTCAAGGATTGCCAAAAGAGCTGATCACCTGCCATCCTCCTGAAGTTTTCCAACCCGTTGAAAACCGGGTCTCCCAGGATGTCATAGTCTGTGAAGGAATAATAGAGCGAGAAGAGGATGGGTATGATGGAGAAGGCTACGAATCCAAGCAGCCAAGGGCTGATGAATGCATACCCGGCGGCATCTTCCATCAGAGTTCGGGTACGTCTGTTGATGTGCTTCATGGAGACTCCTTGAAGTATACAGGGAGACCTGCAAAGGCAGGCCTCCCGACTAACATGAGAGTGAGCTATTTGAGAATCTGATTTCCCTGGGTCATGATCTTGGAAACTCCTGCATCCAAGCTGATGCGCTTGTACAGGATTTCCTGGGTTACGTCACGGACCATCTTCAGGAATTCACCGGATCCGGCAGGATCGGGAGGATCGATCGGCCCTGCATTCTTGGAAGCGAGGCTGATGTAATCGAAGATCTGCTTGTTGATTGCATCGACTCTGGTGGACATATGGTCGCGCACATCATCGGGAATCGGAACACCGCGTTCGCCCATCAGCATATCGTTGACAGCGATGTCATTGAGGAAGTAGTTCAGGAACTTGGCGGCCGCTTCAGGATTCTCGGCGGAAGCGGGGATTGAGAAGAACATCGAAGGCTTGAGGAAGGTTCCTTTGGCCTTTGCGTTCTTGATGTTGGGCAGGAGGGCCAACTTGAGAGGGCGCTTTGCGGCAGCCTGTGTGGAGACGAACTGGTTGGACCAGATGAATTCCACCCATGAGCGACCCTTGGCGAATTCACCCTCTTCAGGGGTTACGGTCACAAAGGCGACTTCAGGTCGGATGAGGGCGCCGGCGTCAAGCAGTCTCAGCTGGATGGCATAGAATTCACGCAGTGCAGCAGGATCGGTGAAGCCCAAGCCTGTCTTTCCATAGGTGGCTGCTCCACTCTGGCGGATCATGTTGTCGAATCCTACCTTCGGATCGGTGGTGAAGAAGGGGATGGTCTGGACGCCGGTCTTGCGGTAGACCTCAAGGGCGATCCTTTCGAAGTCTTCCCAAGTCCAGGTTGCGCTGTCGGGTTCGGCGATACCGGCCTTCGCAAGCACTGCCGGGTCGTAGGTCAGACACACTGCATTGGTACCGAGGCTGATGCCATAGAGCTTGCCGCCCACTCTTCCGCCGGAGAGGAAGGAGTCATTGATCTTGGACAGGTCGATGATGCCTTTCTGGATGTACGGGGTGAGGTCTGCGAGCTGATTGCGGGATACCCACTGCAGCATGTACGCATAATCGTGCTGCATCAGGTCGGGAAGGCTCCCTGCAGCAGCCTGGGTGTTCATCTTGTCCCAGTATCCTGCCCAACCGGTGGTCTCGGTCTCGATCTTGATCTCGGGATACTTTGCCATGAACATGTCGGTGGCTTTCAACGTGCGTTCATCGCGTGTGGGATTTCCCCACCAAGCCAGGCGCATGGTTCCACTTGTGCTCTCTTCAACTGCAGGCTGGGCAAAGATAAAACTTGGCACCAGAAGCATGCATGCGAGTGCGATAATGAGAAGATTCCTTTTCATGTACGTTCTCTCCTTTTTATTCGTTTCAGACTCTATTTTCATCTGGTCCATCCAGAATCAAATACCCGTAGGATATACGTATCACATACTATACAGCTTATAGTGTGACAGATATTTTCGATTCTGCAATAACTGAATAGTCAAATTTTAGCACAATTTTGTCAGCATAAAGGTGTATTTGTTTCTTTCTCAGCAAAGTATCGCTGACAATTACGCAAAAAGAAAAATGTGTCAGAGTAGGGATGTGTCACAACACAAAAAAAGAACCTCCAAACATTAGGTTCGGAGGTTTCCGGCTACGAAAAGGGATCTGGTCAGCTGTTCACTCGTTCAAGGTATTCCTTGGTTTCGGTGTTCACCCGGATTTTCTCTCCCTGCTTGATGAAGATGGGAACGCGGACCTTCAAGCCGGTTTCGGTGGTGATGTACTTGGTTGCCCCCTGGACGGTATCGCCCTTGACGGCTTCCTCGGCCTCGGCCACCAGGAAGACCACCTTCGGCGGTACTTGGATTTCCAACAGCTGGGCTTCCCAGAAGGTGCAGCGATAGGTCTCTCCGTCCTTCATCAGGTACTGGTAGTCGGGGAAGTTGCCCATCGGCACTTCAATCTGCTCGAAGTTGTCGGTCAACATCAGGTGGAAGTTCTCCCCATCGTTGTACAGATACTGGCAGTCCCTATCGACTACGGTGATATCCTCGGCGTTGTCCTGGCTCTTCATCGTTTCTTGGAGCGTCTGACCGGTGGAAGGGCTCTTCAGCTTCAGGCGAACGAAGGCGGAACCTTTTCCGGGGTTTACGAATTCACGGTCGACAACAACAAACGGCTGTCCTTTGATCAACAAGGCGGTTCCCTTATCGATTTGACCTGCTTTAATCATGCTCATTACCTCGTATATTTACAAATTGCGCGTATTGCCACTCTTCAGCATACCAGAAAGGGGAAAAAGAATCACCCCCTGCAGGTCTGTTTTTCCCATCAGCAGCATCTGCAGCCGGTCAAGCCCGATGGCAACCCCCGAGCACGGGGGCATTGCAGAAAAAACCGAGGCCAAATCGAGGTCCATATCAGGAATTACCGACCCGCTTTCTTCGCGTTTTTGAACCAATTTTGCATACTCGTCCCGATAGTAGTTCTCGACTGTCGTCCGGTTGCGGTCCTCGTCATAACAATTGGCCACCTCCACTCCTTTCACATAGAGTTCCCACCGCCGTCTGTATGCACCTTCCTGTTTGGCAAGGCATTCGATCTGCTTGGGGTAACGCTCCAGGACCAACGGACGGTCCTGTGGAAGGTTGGGTTCGACAAAGGTCAGGAAAATACGGTTGAACGTCTCCTCCCAGCTCTCCGGTTCATCCGGAACACTCAGGCCCAGCCTGCGTGCTTCATCGGCGAGGGAGGATTGTTTCTGGTGTTTGTCCAAGTCCACTCCGGCATAGGTTTGCATCGCTTGCGCCACCGTGAGGCGGGCGAACGGGGGGCACAGGTACTCTGCACAATCGTCGGAAAGCAGGGATGCGAACAGTTCTTCGGTGATTCGAATCGAATCCTCATCATCGGCGCCCACCGTATAATATTCCAACATGGAGAACTCCGGGTTGTGGATATGCCCGAGCTGCTCGCTGTTGCGGAAACAGTGGCTGATCTGATAGATGCTTCCCCAGCCCTGGGCGATGAGCTGCTTCATGAATATTTCAGGGGAGGGAACCAGATACAACTCGACAGAGGGGAGAAAGGGATTTTGAAACCTGGTGGCGAAGTTCTCGATGGTGGACTCGGGAATGAGGGAGGTTGAGAGTATCGGTGTGTCGACTTCGGTGTAATCGCGTCCGTCGAAAAAGGTGCGGATGGTACGGTACATGGCCGAGCGAAATTGTGCTGCTGCTTTCATGAGCGAATCATAGCCAAAGCTCTGCTTGTGTTGCAAGTGTCGCTGTCGCTGCAGTATACTCGCCAGTATGAAGCGATACGTTACTGACGACATCATCTATGCCCTTGCAACGGCTTGGGCGCAGAGTGCCTTGGCGGTGATCAGGGTCAGCGGGGATGGGTGCAGAATCCTCCTTTCTACTCGGTTCTCCCGGCCCAAAGCCCTCCTGGATGCTGCTAATGCAACCTTGGTGCACGGCTATTTGATCGATGAGAACGGCTTGGCAATCGATGAGGTTGTTGCTGCTGTATATACTGACGGCCACGGCTATACAAAAGAAGAGTCCGTGGAACTCACCTGCCATGGTTCACTTGCTGTGATCAAGGAAATTCTGGCGCTTTTCAATCGTTTGGGCATGCGCAGCGCGGAAGGCGGAGAGTTCACTTTTCGTGCCTTTTTGCATGGCAGGCTGGACCTGACCCAGGCCGAAGCGGTACAGGAACTGGTCTCCAGCCAGAGCCAACGCTCACGCTCCCTTGCGTTGGGCCGATTGGAAGGGAGCCTTCGCAGCCGGATATCCGCCATGAAGGAACAGTTGCTGGGTATTGTTGCAGCAGTTGAAGTACAGCTCGATTATGCAGAGGATGAGTTGGATGAATTTGTCTTTCCCCGGTTGCAGTTGGTCGACCTCATCAAGCAAATCAAGGATTTGTCGGGTACCTACCAAATCGGCCGATTGTACCGCACAGGTGCCCGCATTGTCCTGGCTGGTTCCACCAATGCCGGCAAGAGTTCACTGTTCAATCTCTTGTTGAAACAGGAACGATCCATCGTCAGCCCGGTTCGCGGTACGACGCGGGACTACATCGAGGCAGACATGGATGTACATGGGATTCCGATTCGCTTGTACGATACTGCAGGATTGCGGGAAAGCGAGGACGCCATCGAAAACGAGGGGATTAGAAGGACCGAGCGTCTTATCGGACAGGCTGACTTGGTGGTGTATCTGGTGGACAGCACCGAGCTCGGCCATGTTCCCGAGGAGGATGAGCGAACCTTGGTTGTCTACAACAAGAGCGACTTGGTCAAACCTCCCAAGGGCAGGATGGCCATCAGCGCCCAGACCGGCGAGGGGGTTCTTTCCTTGTTGGATGAGATTGCCAAACGCTTGGCCAAGGGCAGTGTGGCAACCGGCGATGAACAGGTGGTTATTGAATCAGAGCGGCAGTACACCTTGCTTGAGAATGCAGCCCAGGCTTTACAGCGCTCCTTGGTCCTTGTCGATCAGGATATCCCGCTGGATATTACCGCAGTGGAATTGGGCGAAGCGCTACAGAATCTCGGGGAGCTGACCGGTGAAGTGACACCTGCCGATATTCTGCAAAAGATTTTCAGCGGATTTTGTGTAGGAAAATAATATGGATTATGATGCAATAGTTGTGGGGGGCGGCCACGCCGGAATCGAGGCGTGCCTCGCCCTTTCAAGAATAGGATTTTCGACTCTTTTAATCACCCAGAACCTCGATACCATCGGCAAGCTTTCATGCAATCCTGCAATCGGGGGATTAAGCAAGGGCAATTTGGTGCGGGAGGTTGATGCCCTCGGCGGTGAGATGGCGCACCTGATCGATCACTCCATGATCCAGTATCGCATTCTCAACCGCAGACGCGGTCCTGCCGTGCAGGCTCCCCGAGCCCAAGCGGACAAGTTCACCTATGCACGCCTTGCAAAGGAGACGCTGGAAGCCCAGTCCAACCTTGCGTTGTTCATGGATACGGTGGTGGACATTCTTCTCGATGACCACAATGCCCTGGTAGGGGTGGTGACCGAGAGACGGCATACCATTACCTGCAAGGTGATGGTCCTGACCACCGGTACCTTCATGGAAGGCCGTATTTTCATCGGCGAGTACGATGCTTCAAACGGACGGCTGGATGAACCGGCCGCCATCGGGTTGGGCAGTGCCCTGCGCAAAAAGGGCTTTCCGGTAGGGAGACTGAAAACAGGCACCCCTGCACGGGTCAGGCGCTCGAGCCTGGACTTTGACAGAATGGAAAGCCAGGACGGGGAAGAGACGATGATGCCCTTCAGTTTCGACTATGACAGCGTCGATCGGCCGGCTCTCCCCTGCTATATCACCTGGACCAATGATAATACGCACCGGATCATCAGGGAGAACATCCATCGTTCCCCGTTGTACGGCGGAAAGATCGTCGGCAAGGGACCGCGATACTGCCCTTCGATCGAGGACAAGGTGGTCAGGTTCCCAGACCGTGAACGCCACCAGATATTTGTCGAACCAGAGGGTGTGGGGACTGAAGAGATGTATCTGAACGGAATCTCCTCCTCACTTCCTGAGGATGTGCAGCATGCATTCATCCACAGTATTGCAGGGCTTGAACACGCCCAGATCATGCGCCCGGCCTACGCGGTCGAGTACGATTTCATCGATCCCCAAGCACTTTTCCCCTCACTGGAGAGCAAGCTGGTGGAGAACCTGTTCATCGCCGGGCAGACCAACGGCACCAGCGGGTACGAGGAGGCGGCATGCCAGGGCCTGATGGCCGGCATCAATGCGGCGCAGAAGCTCAAGGGTGAAAAACCCTTGGTGCTCAGTCGCAACGAGGCTTATACCGGTGTTCTCATCGATGACTTGGTCACGATGGGTACCCAGGAGCCCTATCGCATGTTTACCAGCCGTGCTGAATATCGCTTGAACCTACGCCACGACAGCTGTGACCAGCGGCTCACGGCCAAAGGGTTCTCCGTCGGGTTGCAGAAGCAGGAAGCACTGGATCGCCTGAAGGATAAACTGTCAAGAATGGATGCAGTGAAAGACCTGCTTCGTGCGCGAAGGTACGAGGAAAAGAGCGCCCTTCAGGCTTTGAAAATGCCCGAGGTGACCATTGAGGATGTCTCCAAGCGGATTCCTGAATTACAAGCATTTGAAGAACCGATTCTCTACCAGGTTGAGCTCGATGTGAAATACGAAGGGTATATCAACCGCCAGGATCGGCAGATCAGCAGGTTTGAGAAGTTGGAGAGCCTTCTGATCGACGAAAAGTTGGACTGGGATGCCATCGAAGGGTTGAGTGCCGAGGGCAAGGAGAAACTGAAGAAGGTCCGCCCGCTTTCAGTTGGACAGGCGACAAGAATCAACGGGGTGCGCAACAGCGACATTGCAGTCCTTATCGTACATCTCGACCGGGGAGGGAGACATGGCAGGTAAGTATCGGAAATTGCTTGACGAGGGCCTTTCTTCCCTGTCATTGGATCTGGACCAGGGCCAGAGAGAGCAGCTCGATGCCTATATTGCAGAGCTGGAACTATTCAACCCCGTCTATAAGCTGGTGGCGGCACAAGGGGAAGACCTTGTGATTCGTCATATTTTTGACAGCCTGAGCGGTGTCCAGACACTTCGTGCACTCTCTGCAGCATATCCTTCCTGCAGGATTGCCGACTTCGGCTCGGGTGCCGGTCTTCCCGGCATCCCGCTTGCCATCGCATTGCCGTCCTGCTCCTTCACCCTTGTGGAAAGGATGGGAAGAAGAGTCGATTTTCTACGCAACGCCCTGCTTCGAGCCTCGCTCTCCGACAGGGTCCAGGTTGTTGACAGGGATTTGAAGGAAGTGAAGGACCGTTTTGACATCATTACGTTCCGGGCCTTCCATCCTCTTGCCGACATCCTCGATGTTGTTGCCGACCTGCTCTCTGAAGACGGGTATGTATGCGCCTACAAGGCAGTGCAGGAGCAAGTGGAAGAGGAGCTTGTCCAGGTAAAGCGAACGTGTAAAAGTTCCTGGACAGCAGACTTTGTACCTTTGCAGGTGCCCCGCCTGGAGGCAAGCCGTATGCTTTGCCTCCTGCAAAAGATTTGATACCATTTTGCAAATGGGGTGTTTACCGAATTTAGGGAGGAGGTTCTTGTGAAGGGAAGGAAGGGTCGATTGTCATTGGTTTTAGGAGTCTGTTGCCTGACAGCATCACTTTTGGTGACTGCTCTCATCGTACTGCCGCTTTTGGGAGTGACCAATACGCTGTTGGTGCAGGTGCATGCACTTGTCAGCCGCATCTTCTCCTTCACCGTCGTTCCTTCCCGCTTCGGACTGGCCCCGCTTGCTTTGCTGCTGCTTATCTGGAGCATCATGATCTTCAGCTTCCGCTCCAAGAAGCATTTCTCGTATATCCTCATCCCGCTCACAGCCGTCATGACCTACACCCTGTACACCCTTTCCCACCTGTTGCAGGAGAGCAGTCGTCCTTTTTTCTCAAGCGTTTTGCTCTCCTCTTCAAGCGACCTGCGCAGCGCATCCTTCAAGGTGGTGCTGCTTTTCCTGGCTGAAACTGCGTTGTTTGTACTGTTCACCTTGCTCAGCGATGCCTTGGATCGGTATCGTGCAGCCAAACTGGAGGGGGAGGAACGTCGCCGACAAGCCTTGGAACTGAAAGCCGAGCAACAAAAACAGAACGAACAGAAAAAACCGAAAAAGCACTCCTTGTTCGGGAAGCGGTCAAAACGAAAGGAAGCGGCAAGCGAGACCCTTGAGGAGGAGGAGCATGTCACACTGGTGAAAAAGCCGGTTGTAAAGGAGACGGTTGAGGAGGGCGACGAGCTCGGTCGGCAACAGGTCAATTTCCCTCCCATCGCCGAAGTTCCTTCCTTGGGCAGCCTTTCCAAACGTCGCTCATCCGTTTCCAAGCCTTTGGAACGGGATATCATCCAGGTTGAGGAGATCCAAGTAAACGGCAAGGTCAGCATTGGAGCGTTGCACACCCTTACCGAAGAGCGAAAACGCAACAATGGTCTTTCCTATCTTGAGCGCAAGCAGCTTGAGCTTGCGCAGGCCAAGACAGAGGAGCAACCCCAACCCAAACAACCGGTGCAACTGTCGGGCTTTCTTCAAGGTGCCTTGGAAGCAGTGGGCAAGGCCCCTCATAAGAAGCATGACAAGAATATGGAGCCGAAGGGCAGGGCGAGAGGAATGCTCGCCGAGGCAGTCGAACAGCATCAGACCAGGGCGGATGAACCCGTTCCAGTTGCTTCCAGTCAAGCCGATGATACGCTTTCCATCAGGGAGAGGATTCTGTCGGTGCAATACGAGGAGAAGCCTTCCCAACCCCTTTTTACACCGGAGGAGCCGGCCCCCAAGCCTGCTCCGCCTGTTGATAAGAAGCCGGGTATCCAACCCACCTTTTTTGCCCAGAGTACGGCAAAGCCGATCAACGGGGGATTCAGTGAGGATGTCCCGATGAGCGAAGAACCTGCCGCTGATGAGGAGGACCTGCTTGAACCTGCCAGCGGGGTGGGCGGCCTAAGTGGCAGTGCCCTGATCAACCAGAGCCGCATCAGATACCAATTCCCCTCCGACTCCATGCTGGTGACCTATCCCAAGGTATCTGATGTCATCGACGAAACCACGCTCAAACGGGGGGAAGTGCTTGTAACCACGTTGCAGCAGTTCAATATCATTGTCGAGTTGGTCAATATCGTACGAGGCCCGACGGTTACCATGTTCGAGTTGCTTCCCGCTCCCGGGATACGAGTCAACTCCATCGTCAATCTCGCTGATAACATCGCCCTTGCTTTGGCCGCCACCCAGGTGCGCATCGTAGCCCCGATTCCCGGCAAGTCGGCGGTCGGGGTGGAGATTCCCAACCTAAAGCGGGACATCATCGGCTTTCGGGAGATGCTGGGCTCGCTTTCCGACGGTCTTGGCATTCCGATGGTACTCGGGCGCAACCTGATGGGAGAGCCCATCGTCATTGATGTGATCAAGGCTCCGCACCTGCTGATCGCCGGCTCCACCGGCAGTGGAAAGAGCGTCTGTGTCAATTCGCTGATTTGTTCGGTTCTCTTCAGGCGCAGCCCCAAGCAGGTGCGAATGATTCTGGTCGATCCGAAGATTGTCGAACTGAACATCTATAATGGCATTCCTCATCTGCTGACTCCGGTCATCACCGAAGCGAAGCGGACCCTCAAAGCCCTGGATTTCTGTCTGTATGAGATGGATAGACGCTACAAGCTGCTTCAGGGCATCAATGTCCGAAACATCATCGGGTACAACGAAAAGATAGAGACCAGTCGTTTGGCACGAGAGAAACTGCCGTATATTTTAGTGGTCATCGATGAGTTTGCCGACCTGATGCACCTCGTAGGCAAGGACATGGAAAGCAAAGTCAGCCGTCTTGCAGCCATGAGCCGGGCGGTGGGCATCCATTTGGTGCTGGCCACCCAGCGTCCTTCTGTGGACGTCATCACCGGTGTCATCAAGAACAACATCCCAACCCGTATTGCCTTTGCTGTAACCAGTGCCACCGACAGCCGCATCATCCTCGACGAACAGGGGGCCGATAAACTGCTTGGCAAAGGTGATATGCTCTATATGTCAAGCAGCAATCCTGCGGCTGAACGCATCCAGGGTTCCTTCCTCAGCGATCATGAGGTCGAGGAGGTTGTAAAATTCGTTTCGAGTCAGGGTGTTCCCGATTTCATCGATGAGTCTTTCTTCGAGGACGAGGAACAGAAAGCATCGGAGAGCGAAGGGGAAGATGGCGTAGATGCAAATGACGATGATGAGCTCATGCAGCGGGCATTGTCGATAGTCGTCGAGCGCAAGTGCGCATCAGCCTCCTACTTGCAGAGAAGATTGAAGATAGGGTACAACCGGGCTGCACGTCTGGTCGAACAGATGGAAGAGATGGGATATGTGGGGCCTCCCAATGGAAGCAAGCCCCGTGAATTGATCAAGTATCCCTGATAGGAGGAAGCGATGGAAGGTGTTCATGCCATACATAATGGACAGGTGATTCTTGCCAAGGATGCGGTTGTCCCGGTCACGCTCAGGGAGGTCCAATTCGGTTTCTCCACCTATGAAGCCCTGAGGGTCGTCAAGGGTCATGCAGTGCATCTCGACGACCATCTGATCCGACTTGAGAACTCCTGCCGGGGCATCAAGCTCTCCCATCCCTTCACCAAGGAGCAGATCAGCACCTGGGTCTACAATCTGATCGATGTCGATGCAATCGAGCAAGCCTCCTTGAGAATTCAGCTCTATGGGGGCAAGGACCCGCAGTTGTTTGTGCTTGCATCCTCTCTGCTCTCCTATCCCGACGAGTATTATACCCAGGGAGTCGGGGCTATAACGTTTGCAGGCGAGCGCTTGTATCCTTCGTGCAAGACCGGAAATCTATTGCTCAACTACATGGCCCTTGAGCAGGCCCGCAGCCTGGGTTGCTTTGAAGCCTTGCTGGTTGACCGTCATCACAAGGTCTTGGAAGGGACGAGAAGCAATTTCTTTGCTTTCAAGGGCAAAGAGCTGTATACGGCCTCCGATGAGCAGGTGTTGCTGGGTATCACCCGAGACCGGGTGCTGAAGGCCGCCGTTCGGTTGGGATTCCGGATTGTCTTTGATGCTCCCGATGCGGATGAAGTAGGTAAAGGAGTATTTGATGAAGCCTTCATCAGCTCCACCAGCATGGCGGCCATGCCGCTTTCCAGGATAGACAGCCGTAATTTTTCTGGTTCGTATGAAAAAACCCTTGCCATCATGCGTCTTGTCAGAAGTTGGGAACTGGACGATTGATAAACTGTATCCACTGAGGTGGACAATAGTGGTAATTTCCTCTATCTTTATAGAGAAGGGTCCTTCCTCAAGGTCCCTCCTTTCTGTGTAACACAGCTATTTCTTGTAAAGGCGATATATAGTACCAATGAAATTTACTGAACTACCCTTAAGTGAGCAAGTGCTCAAAGGCATTGAGGCTGCGGGTTTCACCGATTGTAC